>Ga0334892_1000047_pt1 | contig 195263 bp, 154 predicted proteins | sample GraSluR3_MG_4_FD_207213 | JGI IMG/M metagenome (GOLD analysis project Ga0334892, IMG submission 207213) | Sludge microbial communities from methane-producing bioreactor in Wageningen University, Netherlands - Granular Sludge_15_04-R3 | ecosystem: Engineered > Bioreactor > Anaerobic >... | reverse complement strand
CGAAGCCCAAGCCCGAAAAGAAGGACGACAAAGAAACAGAAGCGGGCGAGGCCAAGTCGTGATCCGGCGGACGAGGCAGGGGATCAACCCATGACCATCCTACACGGCCTGCTGGTCGACCTGGAACCGTTCGTGCCGGCGTTCCACCAGGAGAAGATGCACGCCTATTGGAACAATGAGTCGCGCCTGTGGGCGACGATGGGCGACTGCGAGCCGACCACGCGCGCCCAGATCGCGCGCATTCACGAGGAGCGCAGCGGCGCCCGCGAGCGGGGCTACACCGGCGTCCACTTCATGATGCGCGCCAGGGACGGCAACATCATCGGCTCGATCGGCCTCAACTGGGTGGACTACTGGAACCGCACGGCGTGGCTGGGTGCGTGGATTGGCGAGAAGGACTACTGGGGCGGTGGGCACGGCACCGACGCGCTGCTGCTGGCCGTCGATTACGCGTTTCGCTGGCTGGATATGCGCCGCCTGTGCCTGGGGACGATGGACATCAACGAGCGCGCCCAGCGCAACGTGGAGAAGGCCGGCTTCCGGTTCGAGACGCGCGAGCGCAAGGCGGCCCTGGTCAACGGACGCTGGATCGATGCCCTGAACTACGGCCTGCTGCGCGACGACTGGCCGGGCCGCGAGGCGCTGGTCGAGCAGTTGGGGCTGCGCGAGAAGGCCGAGCGGCGTTACGGAAAGGGTGATTGAGATGCTAGAGGGGTTGCTGGTCGATCTGGTGCCCTATGGGAAGGCATTCACCGACCTGGAGCATAATTGGCGGAACAACGACTCGTCGTTCTTCGGCAGCGGCGGCGACCGGTATTTCGCGACCAAGGCGATGGTCCGGCGGCATATGGAGCGCTGGGCCGAGGAACGCGAGCGCGGCGCCGACGATGATGTGGCGTTCGGGATCCGGACCAAGGATGGCGAGCCGATCGGCTTCATCGGCATCAACTGGATGGTGCCATACCACCGGCTGGCGATGCTGGGCGCCAAGATCGGCGAGCCGGACTACTGGGGCGGCGGCTATGGCACCGACGCGCTGCTGCTGTTGCTCGAGTACGCCTTCGACTGGCTGGACATCCACAAGGCGTGGCTGATGACGACGACCATGAACCGGCGCGTGATGCGCCAGATGGAAAAAGTCGGCTTCACGCTCGAAGCGCAGCAGCGCCGGGCCGCGCTGGCCGATGGCGTGTGGTACGACTGGCTGGCCTATGGCCTGCTGCGCGAGGAATGGCCGGGCCGCGCCGCCGTCATCGAGCGCATCGGCCTGCGGGCGCGAGAGGAAGCGTGAGCGATGCTGCTTGAGGGGTTGTTGGTCGATCTCGTGCCGTATGGGGACGCGTTCAAAAAGCTGGAGCATCGCTGGAACAACAGCGAGGCCGTGTTCTGGGCCAGTGTGGGCGACCGGCGCGTGGTGTCCAGAGCCAGCATCGAGCGCTGGCAGCAGGAAAGCGCCGAGCGCGCGGAGCAAGGCCCGCGCCACAGCGTGTGGTTCGGGATTCGCACCAAAGACGGCACGCCGATCGGCGACATGGCGCTCAACTGGGTGCTGCCACATCACCGGCTGGGGATGCTCGGCGCAATGATCGGCGAGCCGGACTACTGGGGCGGCGGCTATGGCACCGACGCGCTGCTGCTGATCGTGGACTACGCGTTCGACTGGCTGGATTTCCACAAGCTGTGGTTGGGGACGATGGCGTCCAACGTGCGCGCGCAGCGCAACGTCGAAAAAGCCGGGTTCAAGCTCGAAGCGCGCCGCCGCCAGGAAATGTACGCCGACGGCGAATGGGTCGATCACCTGCTGTACGGCCTGCTGCGCGAGGAGTGGCCGGGCCGCGAGGCGATGGTCACCCGGCTGGGCCTGAAGGCCCGGAAGGAAGGGTGAGCGATGCTGGAGGGGCTGCTGGTCGATCTGGTGCCTTACGGCAAGCGATTCATGGAGAACGCGCATCGCTGGGCTAACAACGATTCGGGCTTTTGGGCCGGCATGGGCCGGCGCGAATTTGTGACGCAGGCCCAGATAGAGGCCGAGTACCGCGAATGGCGCGAGTCGAACAGGCCGGAGACGGGCGTCGCGTTCGGCGTGCAAACCAAGGACGGCAAGCCGCTGGGGTACTTCGGGATCAACTTCCTGTCGTATCACAGCCGGGTGGCGAACCTGGGCGCGAACATCGGCGAGCCGGAATACTGGGGCGGCGGCTATGGCACCGACGCCTTGCTGCTGCTCCTCGATTACGCGTTCGACACGCTCGACATGCGCCGCGTGTGGCTGATCACGATGACGCTCAACGAGCGCGTGCTGCGCCAGATGGAGAAGATCGGCTTTCTGTTGGAGGCGCGCCAGCGCAAGGCCACCATCGCGGACGGCGTGCCGTATGACGTGGTGGTGTACGGCCTGCTGCGCGAGGAGTGGCCGGGCCGCGTGGCGATGATCGACCGGCTGGGGCTGCGCGCGCCGTAGGTGGGCGCGCGGGCGCTCGAAACGAACGATGGCGGGGCCGGCGATCAGACCGGCCCTTTTTGCGGCCTCGTCAATTTGCTCCGGGCGAGGGGCGACAGTAAGCTAGAGTCAAATCCATTTTTCGTTGAGCGAGGCAGGCCGATGAAAACCAGATGGTTGGTGGTCGTGGTGATGGCCCTGATGGTGCTGGCAGCCCCGGCGAGCGCGCAGGAACCGCTGCCGAGTATCGTGACGTTCGAGGCCGACCTGGCGTCGGTGGCCGTGCAGGATGCCGAGTCCGGCACGGTGACGGCGGCGTTGTCGTGGCACACGGTCGGCGTCACGGCGGATTACCGCCTGCGCCTGCATACCTACCGGTTGAACGCCTGGGAGCTGGTGTTTGACGAGAACAGCGTCCCGTTGGAGCCGGTCGGCGCGCGTGAGGTGACGATCCGTCACCCGTTGAACTTCGGGCCGCCGACGTTCCTGCTGTCGATCGTGGATGCCCAGTCGCGCATCGTCGACCAGCGCACGCTCTCGATCCCGTATGACGTTGACGAGGAGCGCGCCCCGGCGATCCAGACCTTCACGGCCAACACGCTGGCCGTCGAGGCCAACGCGCTCTCGCAAGGGACGGCGCGGGTCACGGTCGCCTGGACCGTCGCCGACCGTCTGCCCGCGTCGAATCTCGTCTTCGAGCAGGTCTTCGCCGACGAGTCGGTCGTCTCGATAGAGCTGCCGCGCGCCAACCGCTGGATTCCGTCGTCGGGCGAGGGGCCGGTTGCCCCGGTGGGCCGCGCCGGCGCGACCGCGGTCATGCTGCGCCTCAGCGTGGTGGACGTGATCACCGGCGAGGTATACGACGAGGCGGAGCTTTCGCTGGGCGTGACCGGTGTGGTGACCGAGTCGTTCGTCCAGGCGCCGCCGACCACGACCCCGCCGGGCGGCGAGGTGATCGCCTTCACGGCTCAGCCGGATCTGGTGAACCCCGGCGCGGCGGTGACGCTGAGCTGGGAGATCGAGGGGACGGGCGGCGTGATCATCGAGCAGAGCGTGCCGAACATGACCCTGGTCGAAACGGTGGTGACGGCGCAGTCGCCGAAAGGCTCGGCCACGGTCTACCTGCCGGACTACGCGGCCTACAGCGTCGACTACACGCTGTACACGGCCAATCGCGGATCGAGCGCGACCGCCGTTGTCGAGATCAACTGCCCGTACACGTTTTTCTTCGGCCAGGCCGACGGGTGCCCGTCCGGTGAGGCGCGCGAAGTCGAGGCGGCTTACGAGGAGTTCGAGGGCGGGATCATGGTGTGGCGCGGCGACACGCGCGAGATTTACGTGTTCTACGATGACGGCACTGCGTCGTACTTCCTCGAAGCGAATTACGCCGGGATGCCGGAACGCCCGGCGGACGCCATGCCGCCGCTGGACCGCTACGCGCCGGTGAGCGGGTTTGGACGCGTCTGGTCGAACGCGCCGGGCGTGCGCGACAGGCTGGGCTGGGCGCTGATGACGGAGCAGGGCTACAGCATGACAATCCAGCCGGTGGCCGTCACGCGGACGCCGCCGCCGGAGTTCTCGTTCTTTCTGCGGCTGCCGGACGGCAGCGTTGTGGGCAGCGGGTTTGGCGTCTGGCGCACAATTTCGTAGCGGGCTCAGGCGGGCGGATTCGCGATCATGACGTGATCGAGCGCCTTCTCGATGTGGTCCAGTGTAGGCGGTTTCAACAGGTACGCGTTTGCCCCGGCGGCAAACGCGTCGCGCTTCATGGTGGGCGACTCTTCGGCGGTGATGATGACGACCGGTACCTGGGCGGTCAGCGGATCGCGGCGCAGGAATCGCAGCACCTCCAGCCCGTTCACGCCGGGCATGTTGATGTCCATGAGGATGACGTCGGGGATGACCTGGTTGAGATGCTGCAGGGCGCTGCGCGGTCCCAGGGCGACCGCGACGGTATGGCCCAACACCCGGACCTGAGCCGCCAGGCTTTCGGCGGTCCGGCGATCATCTTCGACGATTAGCACGTTGTATAGCATTCCGCGTCCTTTTGTGGCGTGGGGTAGTTCAGCCTGGCACCATTGTAGCATAGGGTCGGCGCTGTGAATGGGCGCGCAAGGGCCGGACGCCCCGATTTTATGGAAAATTCACGAAACCCAAACCGGGCGCGCGGGATGTGCGCCTGCCGGCGCGATTACGCTATAATCCCGCTGGCGCCTTGCCCGCCATCGATCGCGCTGAGTCCTGTTCAGGAGCACTCATGACCACACCCATTTTTCTGGCGCTGGTGCTGCACAACCACCAGCCCGTCGGCCAGTTCGATTTCGTGAACGAGCACGCGGTTGACGTCTCGTATAACCCGTTCATCGACCTGCTGGAACGCCATCCCGGCATCAAGTGCGGGATTCACTTCACCGGCAGCCTGTTGGATTACCTGATCGCGCACCAGGGGCCGCTGCTCGAACGCCTGCGGGCGCTGGTCGAGCGCGGCCAGTTGGAGGTGATGTCCGGCGGGTACTACGAGCCGATACTCACCACGCTGCCGGACGCCGACAAGGTCGGCCAGATTCACAAGCTGAGCCGGGCGGTCGAGGACGTGTTCGGGCGGCGCCCGCGCGGGATGTGGCTGGCCGAGCGCGTGTGGGAGCCGCATCTGGTCCGCCCGATCGCCGAAGCCGGCATCGATTACGTGATCATCGACGACACGCACTTCGAAGCGGTCGGCTACAACAAAGAGCGTGAGCTGTTCGGCTATTTCGTGAGCGAGGAGCAGGGGTACACCGTGCGCGTGTTCCCGACGCTCAGCTACCTGCGCTACGCGATCCCGTGGGACACGGTGCCGAATGTCATCGGCTGGCTGCGCCGGCAAGCCGATCAGCCGCTGCCCGGCCAGCAGCCCAAGATCGCGTTCATGGGCGACGACGGCGAGAAGTTCGGCGTGTGGCCCGGCACCTACGATCACTGCTGGGGCGACGGCAACTACATGGCCGAGCTGTTCGCCGCGCTGGAACGGGAAAGCGGCTGGGTCCGCACCATCTGCCCCGCGGACTACATCGACCGGTACCCGGCGCTGGGGCGCGTCTACCTGCCGACGGCGAGCTACTTCGAGATGGGGCAGTGGTCGCTGCCTGCCGAGCGCTTCCGCGAGCTGCGCGACGTCAAGCGCGAGCTGGAAGACCAGGGCCGCGAGGACGTGCTGCGCTACCTGCGCGGCAGCGTGTGGCGCAATTTCATGATCAAGTACGACGAAGTGAACCACATGCACAAGCGGATGCTGATGGTCGCGGACAAGGTGCACGCCATGCCCGATGGCGAGCGCAAAGACCGGGCGCTCGACCTGCTGTGGCGGGCGCAGGCCAACGACGCCTATTGGCACGGGCTGTTCGGCGGGGTGTACCTGTTCAACTTCCGCGTGGCGAACTACGCCAACCTGATCGAAGCCGAAGCGCTGGCCGAGGGCGAGAGCGCGCCGCTCGAAGTGCGCGCGGTCGATTTCAACAAGGACAGCACCGAGGAGATCGTGCTGACCGGCCCGGTCTACAACGCGATCTGGAAGCCGAACCTGGGCGGGATGATGCTGGAGCTCGACTCGCGCCCGCAGCGCTATAACCTGCTCAACGTCATGACGCGGCGCGAAGAGGGGTATCACGACGAGATCCGCGCGGCGGCGGCCAACGGCACGCTCGTCACGCCCGAGATGGAGCAGAACGGCGCCAACTTCGATACGCGCGACGCGGTGCGCGCCAAGGAGGCCGGGATCGAGGCGGCGCTGATCGTCGACTGGCACCGGCGCGGCGCGTTCCTCGATCACTTCTTCCGCGAGGACGTGGACGTCTACGCCGTGTATCGCGCGTTTTACGGCGAGCAGGGCGATTTCGTGAATCTGCCGTACACCGCCCAGATCACCGGCGACGGCGCGACCGCCGAAGTCGTGCTGAGCCGCGACGGTCACGTGTGGGTGGGCAGCCATCACCGGCCCATGCGCGTCACCAAGACGTTCCTCTTCACGCGCGGCGGCGAGGACTTCCAGTGCACCTACACCGTGCGCAACCTGTCCGATGCGCCGGTCGACGTGCGGTTCGGCGTCGAGCTGGCGGCGGGCTTCGACGGGGGGCAGGTGCCGGAATACGCGGGGCTGACGGTAAACGGCGGCGCGGAATGGCTGCCGCTGGCCGAGATTCAGGAGCTGCCCGACGTGCGGCAGCACCGGATGATCACCCGGCTGCGCGAGATGGCGCTGACGACCGAGCTGGACCAGCCGTGCGCGCTGTGGCTGTTCCCGCTGGAAACCGTGACCAACAGCGAGGCCGGTTACGAGCGCGGCTACCAGGGCACGGTGGCGATTCACGTGTGGCCGCTGCACCTCGCGCCCGGCGCGGAGTGGCAAAGTACCATCAGGCAGCGGCTGACTGCGTATAACGAATAGACGGATCCCACGGACGTGTTGAGGACCGCTCACGTGTTCTGAGGAGAAGAAGACGACGCAGGGCTTTCACGGCCTGCACCTGAGCTGTCCTGCCACAGCGCGCTCGTGGGTCCGTCGCTGTCCGCTCTGCACCGGCTCAGACCAGACTACAGAGGAGATTCTATGCACTACCGGAAGTTTGTCGTATTGATCGCGTGGAGCGTGATCGCGCTGGCGCTGGGGGCGTGCTCGTCGGACGGCGGCAGCGAGAACGGGGTGGTTCACGTCGAGGATCCGGGGACGCCCGCGCCGCAGACGACCGCGCGCCCGTCGGCCACGCCGGGGCCATCGCCCACGCCGACCGTCACCTCGACGCCGTACAGCATCCCGACCAACGCGCCCGATTTCGACGGGAGCACGGTCATCGCCCGCGTGGGGAGCCAGGCGATCACGCTGGCGCAGTTCCAGAAGCAGGTGCGCTTCGAGCGATGGTATCGCCTGTACCAGCTCGCGAGGATCGTCGAGCGCGAAGGCGTCGAGCAGGTGCTCGACCTGCGCAGGCCGGAGAACGCGTCGCTGATCTCGCTGTTCGGGACCCTGGCCGACAGCAACAGCTTCGGCATCCAGGTGGAGCGCATCATGATCATCGACGCGATCGTGCTGGACGAGGCGCGGCGGCGCGGCCTGGAGGTGAATCCGGCCCAGTTCGAATCGCGCCTGGGGCAGTACCTGAGCATGACCGTCGGCGCGGATGGCAAGCTGCCGCCGGAGTTCGACGCCGCTTACGAGGAATTCGTGCGGCAGATGAAAATTTACACCGGGATGAGCGAAGAGGAATTTCGCCGGATCGTGCGCGCCCGCACGCTGTATTCGCAGTTGGAGTTCCTGATGGGCCAGCAACCGGAGGCAGTCGCCGCGCAGGAAGCGCGCATCGGCAAAAACGTGCGCGACATCATCGTGAGCAGCGAGGAGCAGGCGCAGGACGTGATCGCGCGGTTGGAGGCCGGCGAGGCGATGCGCGACATCGCGACCTCGCTGGGGTTCATCGCCGACTCGGAAGACTCGGAGCGCCTGCTGCGCTGGAGCGACACGAGCGCGCCGGCGGCGGTGAAGGAGGCGGTCTTCAACGCGGCGCCGGATTCCGTCGTCGGGCCGATCCCCACCGAGCAGGGATGGTACGTGGCCGTGGTCGGGGACGAGGTCTTCGACGTGCCCCTGCCCAGCGAGCTCGAGGAGATGCGCAAGCAGTATTACCTGGACTGGGTCGAGTCGCGGATGGATGACCCCGAGTACGTCGTCGAGTACGATAACTGGTTCGATTACATCCCCCAGGAGCCGCTGCCGCGCGACGTGTCGCCGCTGTTCCACGACGAGAACATCATCCTGCCGGAGACAGGCTCGGACCCGTTTGGTGTGGAGGACGTGCCCGAAGCGACGCCCGCAACCCCGGCGAGCTAGCCGGGGGGCGGTGGTCACCCGCCGCTTCCGGTGATAAACTCGGTGCAGACGACGGGACGAGTGGAGGATTGCAGCGGTGAGTGTGCAAAAAGTGTGGCTGGGTGGGACGCTGGCCGTGGCGCTGGTGGGCCTGATGGTGGTGGGGCTGGCATTCCCGGCGCTGGCCGCGCCTGGGCGGCAGGATGACGACCTGAACCTGCCGACGCCGACGCCGGCGCCGGTCGAACAGACGCCGTACACGCTGACGGTCGTCGGCGGGGAGGCGCAAACCCTGACGTTCGATCACGGGGAGCTGGATGGCTTCGTCCTGGGCGAAACGACGGTGACGTCGGCGTATCCGCGCGGCATGGTTTTCACGATCAACCCCGCGTCAGAAACGGGCGACATTCAGGACGTGATCCTGTTCATCCGGTTCGTGCATGGATCGGGCACGCGCGTGGTGGCGAGTTGGGATGAGGCGATGGGCGCGTGGGTGTCCCGCCCGTGGCAGACGGGCGAAGGCCAGCCCGCCTGGACACATTTCGAGTTCACCTGGCGCGTGCGCGATACGTCCGGCGCGTCGGTCGACACCGAGCCGATCGCGCTCGACTATGCGGACCCCTCGCGCGAATGGTTCCGCATGGAGAGCGACCTGGTCGTGCTGTACTGGTTCGGGTTCGGCGAGGACGATCCCGACGCCGTCGCGCAGCGCATGGCCGACTCGATGGCGGCCACCCAGGAGCGGCGCGTGCAGGGTTTTGGCCGCCCGCTGAGTTACAAGCCGGTCGCCGTGGTGTATCCCAGCCGCGACGGGCTGGCCGAGATCTACGGCAGCGGCGTGGCGAACAACCGGGTAGCGGGCTTCACCAGCAGCGACCTGGGCATGAGCGTGCAGGTCCTGCGCGGGACCGAGCTGGTGCCGGGCAACGAAAACTGCATCTACGCGCTGCAGCCCGACGAATGGACGATGGAGCGGCGCATCGAGACGATCTACTCCACCACCACGCACGAGGTCGTCCACCTGTACCAGTACGACATTCTCGGCGGGCCGCTGGGACCGCTGTGGTGGACGGAAGGCCAGCCCGAATGGCACAGCATCGCGCCGGGGCTGTACGACCGCCGGCTGCGCCACCTGGGCACCCTGCAGGACATCCCCAGCCTGACGACCGACATCGGCTCGAACCTGACCCAGGCCGACGGCTGCTACGCGCTGGCGTATGACGTGGGTCCGTCGTTCATCAACTTCCTGGTCACGCATTACGGCGGGATCGACACGCACCGCCAGATCGCGGAACTGATGCGCACCGGCCCGACGGTCTACGAGGCGGTCGAGCAGGTGACGGGCAAGCCGTTCCTGGAGGTGGAGAACGAGTGGCGCGTGTACCTGGGGCTGGCGCCGCTGTCGCTGGCGGACGTGGACCCCGCCCAGGCGCTGGAACCGTTCGAGGATAACCTGATCGCGGTGGGCGACACGATCACGCTGCCCGCCACGCCGATGATGTCCCCGCTGGCCGAAAAGCCGGGGCCGAAGGCGCTGGCGAGCGCGCAGTGCTTCGCCAACACGGCGGTGACGGTTCTCAACATGGGGATGCTGGAAGACGTGCCGTACTACGAGATCGACTGCATGGGCATGACGGGCTGGGTCACGCGGGACCAGTTGGTCGGCCCGCAGAACTGATCGCGGCTGACACGACGCGAGGACAGGCCCGGCACGTGCCGGGCCTTGTTGTTATTCCGGCCACAGGCTGAGCAGGTAATCGCCGGTGGTGATGCCGCCCTGCGACGACTGCACCAGCAGGCGGTACGGGCCGCTTTCCGGCAGGGTGAGGATGATCTCGGCGGTCAGGTCGCCGGCGGAACGATCGTCGGCGCGAGCGATCTCGTCGCCGGACGGCGCGTAGAGCGTGATCAGCGGGTCGAGCGCGCTTTCGGCGCGTGGCTCCACCGTGATGCGCCACGTGGCCCCGGCGGTGCCCTCGAAGCGGTAGCCGTGCGCTTCGCCCGTTCGAGTCAGAGCGTCCTTGATCAGCGCGGGGACGGTGTGGGCATGCGGCTGGACCTGGGCCGGCCACGTGACCGGCGGGGCGTCGAGCGCGGGAGCTGTGGCGGCGGGCGCGTCGCTGTCCGCGCTGCCGTCGCCGGCCAGGATGTCGCGCAGGATGAGCAGGGCGGCGATCGCCGCGCCGAGGATGGCGACCAGCGCCACGACGCGAGCCGCGCGCGCCAGCCGGGCGCGTATCGTCTGCCAGCGACCCGGCGCGGGCGGTTCCGGCTCGGCATCGTCCAGCTCGACGAGCACGTCCTCGGCGTGCTGCCGGGCGCGCCGGGCGACGTCTTCGTACACCTCGTAAGCGCCGTCCTCGTCTTCGTCTACGGGATTGTCATACAGGTAATCGTCGGTCCCCATCCGCGCGCCGTCCCGCGTCAGCCGTCGATGATGGCGTCGACCGTGCCGCGAATGGCCTGGGGCGCGATTCGCTCGTCGGTCAGGTAGTCGCGGCGCATGATCTGGTAGAGCGTCGGGATCTCGCAGATGGGCACCACCGGGCCGGAGGCGGCCAACTGGACATTCGGCGACGTGAAGACGACGATCGCGTAGACGGGCACGCGTTCGAGGCCGTGTTTCGCCAGGAACTTGCGCAGCGCGTAGACGTCCTTGACGCATTCGCGCGTGGGGTTGGTCTTGGCGGGGCTCATCTTGCCGTTACGCGTCTTGACGATCCACTCCGAGCGCTCGTTGATCCACTGGCCCGGGTAGTCCACGATGCGGAAGACGAGCGCGCCGGGCGGCCCGACCAGCACGGCGTCGATGTAGCCGACGCGGCGCTTGCTCACGTTGCGCAAATAGGTGTAGCGGTTGTCGAGAAACTGGCCGAGCGCTTCACCGACGGCGTAGGCCAGCGGGTTGTCTTTTTGCAGTGTCAGCGCGCGGACGATCAGGCCGATGCCGCCGATCAGCGCGAGGATGCCGATGAGGATCAGCAGCGCGCGCACCATCGCGAACGAGCCGGTTTCCCACAGCGGGAAGTAGAAGAACAGCACCGCCAGCGTGAGCGCGATGGCGCCCCCCAGAAAGGCGAGGCCGCCGAAGAACAGGTAGAACCGTCCGCGACGAGCGATACTGTGGGAAGGGTTGATGTTCTGCATTCGCCACTCTACTCAGTCTGCTAATCCGCGATGATTCTTGGGCTGCCTGGGTGTGGGCTGCGGCCTGGTGCGCTGCCGGATCGAGGGGTCCGGCTGCGCACCGGACGACCGGCGGGGGGGCGGCGCGGGCCGCGCTGCCGGCGTCTTGCGCGAGGATCGGGCGATGGAGCGTTCCGGCTGCGAAGTGCGCCGGGCGATGGCGTCGGCCATGGTGACGCGCAGCTCGGCCATGCTGGGCAGCGGTTTGTACATCAGCAGATCGGCCTGGGCCTGTTCCATGACGGCGGCTTCGTCGTCCGGCGACAGGCGATAGGCGGTGATGAGCACGATCCCGATGTCACCCAGGACCGGGCTGCGCCGCAGCCGGGCGCTGACCTCCGGCCCGCTGATCTCCGGCAGGCGGATGTCGAGGATGGCTAGCTCGGGCAGCTCGCCGCGGACGCGCCCTTGATCCACGCTGTCGATCCAGGCCACGGCTTCGGCCCCGTCGACGAAGGCCACGCCGTCGATGCCCCAGATCTCGAACATTGCCAGCAGGACGTCGTAAATATCGGGCTCGTCTTCAACAACCATCCAGGTAGGCACCGGGTTCTTCTCTCCCGCGGGTGAATATTCGGTAATTATTCAGAGAATCCCCACCTTGACCAGTGTACAATAACACTATAGGCGCGTGACCGTTAAACCGCAAATCTTGATTCGATGACCGGTGACGCCGGCGCGACCATGCGGCGAATCGAGGACCGGCTATAATAAAGAAACGTGCCTGATCCGAACACAGTTACGACACAATCTTAATGGAGGGTGTGCGTGAAACCCTGGCTGGTGGTCGAAGACGAAGAGGATATCCGCAATATCGTCAAAGTGATGTTCGAGGCATGGGGACACCGACCGCTCGATTTCCGCGACGGCAACCAGGCGTTTGGCTGGCTGGACAGCGTGGAGGCCGGAACGTACAGCGGTGACCTGCCCGAGCTGGCTCTGATGGACATCCGGATGCCTGGGCCGCGCGGACACGAGATCGCCCAGCGCATCCGGAGCGTCGAGCCGATGCAGCATATCCCCATCGTGTTGATGACGGCGTTCAGCCTGTCCGAAGGGGAACGGAAGGCGATGTACAGCGACTACGGGGTGGATCACATCATCAGCAAGCCGCTGCCCGACTTTTTCGAGCTGAAGCAGCTGCTGGATGATATCTCGGCGCGAAAGCGCACCTAGCCCGGTTCTGGTATAATCAGCCGTCGTATCACAACGCCCGCTCCAATCAGAGATCGCGAGGTCTGGCGTATGCCGTCTCCTCAAAACTCCGCTTCCGCCGACCGGGCCGGTTCGGTGATGAATATGCTCGATTCGGTCGACGAACTGGGCTCCACGACCGAGCGGCTGTTCGACCGGCTGTATCGCGGGCTGCGACGCAAGCGGCGCGGTCGGGACGAGCAAACCCGGCTCCAGGTCGAGCAGCTCCAACTGCTGGCCGAATCCCAATCGACCGACATCGCCCGACTGACCGGCGTGCTGGCCGTGATCAACGAAGGCGTGATCATGCAGGACACCGAGGGCCGGATCGTGCTCATGAACCAGGCCGCGCGCGACCTGCTGGGATCGGTCCGCCTGTTCTGGGACAGCGACCTGGGCAAGATGTTCGCCGCCGCGCGCCACCAGACCGCGCTCGACGGCGAGATCACGCTGGGGCAGGCGCAGCGCGTCGAGGTCAACGACCGGGTGATCGGGGCGCAGTTGGCGATCGTCGCCGACGAGGACGGCACGCGCCTGGGCACGGTGCTCATGCTGCGCGACGTCACGCGGGACGCGCTGTCCGACCGCCTGAAGGACCAGTTTATCACGCAGATGAGCCACGAGCTGCGCACCCCGCTGGCGGCGATCAAGGGGATGAGCGACGTGCTGCTGGCGCTGCCCGAAGATCGCCCCCCGAATCGCAAGTTCCTGGAAGCGATCAGCCGCAACGTAGCCGTGCTGGACCGGATGATCATCGAGCTGCTGGACATCTCGGAGATCGGCGCGGGCAGCTTCGCCGTCCGCCAGCAGGACGTGGCGCTCGAACGGCTGATCGTCAACGTTCTGAAGGGCTTCAACACGCGCATTCAGAAGGTCGGGCTCAACGTGGCGGTGATGGTCACCAACCGCGAGAAGCTCACCTTGTTGGGCGACGACCGGCGGCTGCAGTGGGCGATCGGCCACCTGATCGACAACAGCATCAAGTACACCGAGCCGGGCGGCGAGATCGTCGTGCGGCTGGGCCGCGTGCGCGGCGACAACATCCTGATCGAGGTCAGCGATACCGGCGTGGGGATTCGCCCGCGCGACCTGCCGCACATCTTCGAGCGGTTTTATCGCGGCGAGGCGCGCACGACGAGCGGCAAGATCATCGATCCGCGCGGGCTGGGGCAGGGGCTGTTCGTGGCGCGGGCCGTGGCCGAAGCTCACGGCGGCTACCTGAGCGTGGCGAGCGCCGTGAACGAGGGCAGCACGTTCACCCTGGCGCTACCCCTGGAAGGCGCCAAACCGGCGGCCCCGCTGCCGGAGATGCCCGCCGCGCCCGATCTCGACGAGCCACCGGTCGATCACCGGGCGGCGACGGTGCCCAGCCAGACCGTGCGCGATGGCGAATGGCCGGACGATGAGGCGGCGGAAGGCGACGAATAGCGCCCCGCATCGCCGGGCTTGAGCGGTCCCCGGCAAAACGTATTTTCAGCCAGTCGAGACGGAGAGGGCGCACCTCTCCGTTTTTGCGTCACCAGGGCCGAGCTTCCAGCGCGATCACTTCCAGGCCCGGCTCCTCCAGGTAAACCCCGGCCAGGACGAGCGCGTAATTGACCCCGGCTTCGAGCCGGATTCCCTGGATCGAGGCGATGGGGCCGCTGTCGCGTACGAAGTTGAACGTGTACACGCCCGCGTCGACGGTGGCGTTGGCGCTCGCCAGCCCGAACTGGAGATCCGGCACGACGCGCGAGCCGTCGGTGGGGTTGATGACGGCGACCGATCCCGTGTCGATCGCGGTATTGATGAACCGGACGCGCGCGCGGCCTTCGGGCAGCAGCTCCAGGCTGTCCGGCGCGACGCCGAACTGGATGGCGTCCGGCGGCCCGTACAGGTAGATCGTGCGCGGGAAGGTGGCACCGGTCAGCTCGATCGACAGGGTGGCGAGCGGCTCGGTGGTGGCGGGATCGCTCCCGGCGGGATACGCGGCCAGCGCGACCATGCCCGGCTCGATCAACTCGTAGCCGGTCACGGTTTTATACGCCAGCCCGGTGGCGACCGGCTCGCCATCGACGGTGATGTCCACGGCAGGGCCTTGCAGGTGCAGGTGTGCCCACCGCACCGAAGCGTACTGCGGCACGTTGTTGGCGACGAGGGGGATGGCGTTGAGCCACGGATCGTCCGGGTCCTCATCGAGGACGAACAGCGTGGTGACCGTCCCCGCCTGGAGCACGATTCCGCTGTGGTCCATCAGCACGGTGCCGGTGGCCGCGTTGGTGAGGCGCAGGTTGTAGCTGCCCGCCGGGACGACGCGGCTGCCTTGCTCGAAGGCGCCGATCCGGTCGAACAGGACATCGCCTTCGACGCGCGCGACCCGGAACGCGGGGCTGCCGGCGGCCACGTTCACGACGTGCAGCCGGGCCGAGGCGGGCGGCAGCGGACCGAGATCGCTGGTGTAGGCGTCGATTTCGAGATCGTCCGCCGTGCCCTGGGCCACGAAGATCACGCTCTCATCCGGGCCGATGTCGGCGGTAGTGGCGGCGAGTGGAGGGCCGCTCTCCGGCCCGGCATCCAGCCGGTAGACCTCGACCAGGTGCGCGCCCTGGCCGGTGGCGAAGTAGTTGGTGATGCTGCTGAAGGGGACCTGCGGGTAGATCGGCGCGGGCTCGCGGTTGACGTACACGCGCAGCGCGTCCGTGCCGCGGGCCATGTTGGCAAAACGAAACTGCGTGTCGGGGTCCGGTTCCTGCGCGGCGCTCTCCACCACGATCAGGCCGACCTCGTCCGGCGTCTCGGTTTCGACGACGAAGACGGTGACCGCCGACCCGGCGGCGATCGGGCGCGCCGTGTCGGCTGCCAGGAGCGCGTCAGCCGGCGCGGTGACGGTGAGATCCGCCGTGCCGGCCAGCACCTGGACCGGCTCGCTCACCGCCCCGTATTCGAGGCCATCCACCAGCGCGGCGCTCCCCCATTGGGCGGTGATGGGCGGCACGTGCGGCGCGGCATGGACCACGCTCACGCGGGCGGCGTTGCGCGCCGGGGCGGAGACGTCGTCCGGAATCGCCAGCGCTTCGAGCGCGGCCCGCCTGTTGATCGCGGCGACCGTCAGGTGCTGGCCCGCTTCGAGAGTCGCGGTAACGGCGGCCTCATCGGCCTCGCCGCCTTCCGTTCGAAAGCTGAAGGTGTGCTCGCCTGCCGGCACGTCGAAATAACCGGCTACGCCGCGCACCCCGGCGGTGACCAGCGTGCCATCGGCGTAGGCGTCCAGGCCCGGCGCGCCGGCTGAGGCGTGCACGAACCGGACGCGCGCGCCGTCCGACTGGCGGGACGGATCGGCGGCGCGGGCGGGCGCTGGCGGGGCCATGCCTGCGACCAGGACGATCACCAGGCCAACCAGTCTCAGCTTGCGAAAGAACCTCATCATCACCGCTCCTCGGGCTACCGGGTGGTTCGGGCGCGTCACCTGGTTTCATGATACGGCGTACGCGGCAGTTTCGCCATAGTCTGGTGGGGCTACCGGCGCATTTCGATGGTCGTCGCAAGCGGCGCAGGTGGCCCGGTAATAATTGGCAAAATATGCGCTGCCTGCTATCCTAAGCATGTTTCCTAGGATGTGTTCGAACGAGCCCATGCGCTCGTTCTCATGCACTGCAGGAGAGACTCCGTAATGATCAAACCAGTCGCAACGGTCGACGTGACGCCGGACCTGCCGCCCAGCCTCGAACGGCTGCGCGAGCTGGCGTACAACCTGCGCTGGTCGTGGGACCACGAGACGATCGCCCTGTTTCGTCGCCTGGACCGCGACCTGTGGGAGCAGACGCATAGCAACCCGGTTCTCATGCTAGGCACTATCAGCCAGGACGTGTTACTGGCTGCCGCAGAAGACGAAGCTTACCTCGCCCATCTCGACCGGGTGTGTTCGCAGTTCGACGCGTACATGAACCCGCAAGCGAGGACGTGGTATCACCGCCATTTTGGCGAGTTCGACAAGCCTTTCATCGCCTATTTTTCGATGGAGTACGGCCTGACCGAGGCGCTGCGCAACTACTCGGGCGGCCTGGGCGTGCTGTCCGGCGATCACATGAAAAGCGCGTCGGACCTGGGGCTGCCGTTGGTGGGGATCGGCCTGCTGTACGAAGAGGGCTATTTCCACCAGTACCTGAACGCGGACGGTTACCAGCAGCAGTCATACCCGATCAACGATTTCTCGAACCTGCCGGTGGAGCAGGTCTACCGCGACGACGGCTCGCCGCTGATCGTCGAGGTGCCGATCGCCAGCTTCAAGGCGAAGGTCTACGTCTGGAAGGTCCAGGTGGGGCGGGTGCCGCTGTACCTGCTGGACAGCAACCATCCGGAGAACGCCCCGGAGATCCGCGACCTGACGGACCGGCTCTACGGCGGCGACAAGCGGACCCGCATCCGCCAGGAGATCCTGCTCGGCATCGGCGGGATCCAACTGCTCGAACAGCTCGACATGCGGCCCACGGTCTGCCACATGAACGAGGGCCACAGCGCCTTTCTGGCGTTGGAGCGCATCCGGATTCTGATGAAGGAGAACCCCAACCTGCCGTTCTGGGAAGCGGCGGACATCTGCGCGTCGGGCAGTGTGTACACCATCCACACGCCGGTGCCCGCTGGCCTGGAGCGGTTCGGCTATGACCTGATCGACGAACATTTCCCGTATCTGTGGGCGGCGCTCGGCCTCACGCGCGAGCAGTTCCACGACCTGGGGCGCGAGAACATGGGCGGCTTCGATCTGTTCAGCCTGCCGGTGATGGCGCTCAAGCTCTCGACCTCGGCCAACGGGGTAAGCGAGCTGCACGGCAAGGTGAGCCGGCACATGTGGCAGTGGATGTTCCCCGACGTGCCGGAACACGAGATCCCGATCGAGGGGATCACCAACGGCATTCACATCCAGAGCTGGATTAGCTCGGAGATGGCGGGCCTGTTCGACCGCTATCTCGACCCGGCGTGGCGCGACGAGCCGGACACGCGGGGAATCTGGGCGGACGTGGACCGGATTCCCGACGCGGAGTTGTGGCGCAGCCACGAGCGCCGCCGGGAGCGGCTGGTGTCGTATGCGCGGCGGCGTCTGCGCGAGCAACTGGCCGCGCGGGGCGCCACCCAGACCGACATCGAGGCCGCCCGCGAGGTGCTGAACCCGGACGCGCTGACGATCGGGTTTGCGCGGCGCTTCGCCACTTACAAGCGCGCGACGCTGCTGTTCCGCGACAAGGATCGGCTGGCGAAGATTCTCAACGACCCCGACCGCCCGGTGCAGCTCATCTTCGCGGGCAAGGCGCACCCGCACGATCACCTGGGCAAAGAGTTGATCAAGGACATCGTCAAGACTGCCGAACTGCCCGAATTTCGCCACGCGATCGTCTTCCTGGAGAATTACGACATCAGCACCGCGCGGTACATGGTGCAGGGGGTTGACATCTGGCTCAACACGCCGCGCCGCCCCAACGAAGCCAGCGGCACCAGCGGCATGAAGGTGATCTACAATGGCGGCCTGAACGCGAGCATTCTCGATGGCTGGTGGGCCGAAGGGTACGCCCCGACGGTTGGCTGGGCGATTGGCAACGGCGAAGAATACGACCAGCAGGAATGGGACCTGCAAGACTACATCGAGGCCCAGGCGCTGTACAACCTGCTGGAAAAGGACATCATGCCCATGTTCTACACCCGCGCCCGTGACGGCCTGCCACGCGAATGGATCCGCCGGGTGAAGAACAGCATCCGCGAGCTGGCTCCGTTCTTCAACACGTACCGCATGGTGCGCGAATACACCGAGGACGCGTACATGCCGTGCCACCAGCGGTTTCTGACGCTCACGCAGCCCGATCTGTCGCGCGGGAAAGCCTATGCCCAGTGGGAACGCAACATCCGGAAGCACTGGGGCGAGATTGCGATCGATCGGGTGACCGTGGAGCCGGAGCAGCTCAAGGTGAACGAGGATATCGACGTGCGAGCATGGGTGCGGCTGGGCTCGCTCAAGCCGGAGGATGTGCTCGTGCAGCTCTACTATGGCTCGCTGGACAGCCGCCAAAACATCGTCGACGGCAGCACGATCGATATGCTGCACTGCTGCCCGGACGACGAGGCCGGGGAAGGCAACGTGCACGAGTTCTACGCGACGCTCAAATACGATACGACCGGCAAACGCGGCTTCACGATCCGCGTGCTGCCCAACCACGAAGACATCGCCAATCCGATCTTCACCGGGCTGATCACCTGGTCCGGGAGTTAGGGTGCGCGACTCCGTATGACCTTCACGCGCCGGACGGTACGCCCACGTCCGGCGCGTTTTTTGTGCGGGCCGTCGATTTGCGGTCTGCCGGGCATTCCCGCTAATATTTTGATGACAAACTATTTTTCGGAGAAATGGAGGTTTTGCGATGACCCCACCGGCAGACGATCGTCCACCGCAAGCGATCCGGATGTACGGCGCGAACTGGTGCCCGGACTGCCGCCGCGCCAAGACGTTTTTCGGCGAGCAGCGCATTCACTACGACTACATCGACATCGAGCAGTTCCCCGAAGCCGTGGCCGAAGTCGAGCGCATCAACGATGGGATGCGCAGTATCCCGACCATCGTCTTTCCGGATGGATCGGTGCTGGTCGAGCCGAGCGACACCGACCTGGCGGCCAAGATGGGGCTGCGCCTGGAGGCCAGCCGCGATTTCTACGACGTGATCATCGTTGGCAGTGGCCCGGCGGGGCTGACGGCGGGCATCTACACCGCGCGTGAGGGGCTTTCGACGCTGCTGCTCGAAAAGAGCGGTGTCGGCGGGCAGGTGGGCCTGACGCGCCACATGGAGAACTTCCCCGGCTTCGACAGCGGGATCAGCGGGGCCGACCTGGCCGACCGCCTGCGCCGCCAGGCCGAGCGGTTCGGCGTGGAGATCGTCCAGGCGCAGAACGTCGTCGACCTGGACGAGGACGGCGCGTACCGGCTGGTGCGCACCAGCGACGGGGGCGAATACTGCGGCGGGGCCGTCCTGCTGGCGACGGGCAGCAACTACCGGCGGCTGCGGGTGCCCGGCGAATCCCGGCTGATCGGCATCAACATTCACTTCTGCGCGACGTGCGACGCGCCGTTTTACCAGGACCGGTCAGTGTACGTGATCGGCGGGGGCAACAGCGGCTTTCAGGAAGCGCTGCACATCTGCCAGTTCGCCCGCGAGGTGACGATCCTGGAATACGAGCCGCAGCCCCGCGCCAGCCTGATCTTGCAGCAAAAGGTCGCGGACTGCCCGACGATTCACGTGCGGACCAACCAGGACGTGCGCGAGTTTCTGGTGGACGACACCCGGCACCTGTCCGGCGTGCGCATTGTGGACCGCAAGACGGGCGAGGAGCGGATCGATCGCCCGGACGGGGTGTTCATCCTGATCGGGATGGACCCGAACAGCGGCAACTTCAAGCACCGCATCGAAACCGACGCGCACGGGTTCATCGTGACCAATGACGCGCTCGAAACGAGTATGCGCGGCGTGTTCGCCGCGGGGGACGTGCGGGCGCGCAGCACCAAGCAGGCCGCCGCTGCTGCTGGCGAGGGCGCCACCGCCGCGCTGATGATCCGGCAGTATCTCGAAAGAGTAGTCGCAGTGTGATGCACACCGCGACTACAGCGTGATCAGGTCCCCGGTCAGGTGGGGAGTGTAGTTGATGCCGCGCACTTCCCACAGGCCATCTTGCCAGGTCAGGTAATGCATGGCGGTGTTCGCCATCCAGATGTTGAGATGGTGGCAGCCCAGGATCATGCGGACCATGGTGCTGGCCGTACCGCCGTGGCAGATCACCACCAGCGTCCGCAGCGACGAGGGGTTTTCGAGTAGCCGGTTGAGCACGCGGCGCGTCTGTTCGGCGAACCGCTGGTAGTAGTTGTCGTGGGGCAGAATGTAGTAGTGCGGGCCGTTCTCCGACGGGTGAACCAGGCGCGGCAGTTCCATGAGCAGGTCGCGGTCCGTTTCGCGGAGATCGTCGTCGACGCGCACCGGCGCGCTGACGTACCGGCTCAGGATCGAGGTGGTTTCGCGCGCGCGACGCAGCGGACTGCACACGATCGAGGTGATCCCCGGCTCGTTGCGCTCCAGCCACTGGCCCAGCAGTTCGACCTGGCGCTTGCCCAGGTCGTTCAGGTACAGGTTGTCGCCGCTTTCTTCGAGGCGGCGCTCGGCCTGTCCATGTCGCACCAAAATCAAACGCATAATGTCCTCACATCAGTGACACGAAAAACGGAGATCGGCGCAAGCCCGACGCGCACGCTTTAAGACTGACACCGATCGGCTCGACTTGTCAAATGCCACATAGCACTGTGTGCGCTGCGTAGTATACCCCCATCCGTTCGCTGCGACACGCCCCAGGGACGCGCGCGGATCACGCGTAAACCTGGGGGTTGGCGCAGTGGGGAAGCCGGTCGCCGTTCAGCCCGGCGATCAGGTTCTCGGCGGCCATGACGGCCATGCGCGTGCGCGTTGCCACGCTCGAGCTGGCGATGTGCGGCACGACCAGGCAGTTGTCGAGCGACAACAGCGGATCGTCGGGCGCGATCGGCTCCGGGTCGGTGACGTCGAGCGCGGCGTAGGCGATCTGGCCGGACGCCAGCGCGTCGTAGAGCGCCGCCTGATCGACGACCGGGCCGCGCGCCGTGTTGATCAGGATGGCGGTGGGCTTCATGCGCGCCAGCGCCCGCCGGTCGATCAGCCGCTCGGTGTCCGCGGTCAGCGGGACGTGCAGGCTCACGAAATCGGATTCGGCCAGCAGGTCGTCCAGCGCGACGCGCACCGCGCCCATGTTTCGCGCGGCGTCCGGCTCGGACGGGTCCGTGTACAGAATCCGCATGTCGAAGCCGCGCGCGCGGCGGGCCATCGCCTGCCCGATACGCCCCATGCCCACGATGCCCAGCGTCGCGCCGTGCACGTCCTGGCCCATGAACAGCGTCGGCCCCCAGGTCTTCCAGCGGCCCGCGCGGGCGAAACGCTCCGCCTCACTGATGCGCCGGGCGGCGGCCATCAACAGCGCGAAGGCGAAATCGGCGGTCGTGCCGGTGAGCACGCCGGGCGTGTGCCCGACCGGGATACCGCGCCCGGTGGCGGCGGGGATGTCGATGTTGTCGAAGCCGACGGCCATCTGGCTGATCACGCGCAGCTTGGGCGCGGCGTCGATCACGTCCGCATCGACCGGATCGGTCAGCAGGCACAGCAGGCCATCCGCCCCGGCGATCTCGCGCAGCAACACGTCACGCGGCGGCGGCAGCTCGTCTTCCCAGACGGTAACGGCGCACTGCTCGCGCACCCTGTCCAGGCCCTTTTCGGGGATGAGGCGGGTGACGAATACGGTGGGTTTGCTCATGATCTGCCTCGGCGCTCAGGGTTATCGACGGGATACTGGTTCATTGTGCCCCAGGCGGCGGGTTACGGCAACTGTGCTACAATCGAACTGTGAATAGGCCGCCCTCACAACCCAGTCTGATGAACGCATTTACCCGGTGGATGAGCCTGCTGTTCGCGGTGTGCCTGCTAGGGGTGAGCGGCACGCGCGCCCTCGCGCGGCGCGATCCCCCGGCGGACGTTGCGCGCCTGCTGCCCGATGAGGGCTGTCCGGCGCCGTGTTGGGCCGGGCTGCGACCGGGGCAGCTCTCCGGCGAAACGCTGCAAGCGTGGCTGACGGAGCCCCCGACAGGATGGCATGCCGAGCGGGCCAACCCCCCGATGGCGGTCCCCGGCGTGATCGATTACTGGGAGGTCGTGCCCCCGGCGGGCGCGCCCTTCGTGCTGGGCACGGTTCGCGTGCACGAGCCGGGCGCCGACGCGCTCCACTTGCTGCCCGCCGATCTCACGCTGGGGGAGGCGGTCGCCGCGCTGGGCGCGCCGGACTACGTCTTGTTCGGCCTGGGACCGGATCGCCCGGCAGGGCCGACGCTGCAGTACCAGGCGGTGTTTCGCGGGGGATACCTGGCCGTTACCGGGCTGATCCCGGCGGGCGCGTCACACCTGGCGGTGAGCGCGCCGGTCGAGGCGCTGGTCTACCGGGCGGTGCCGGCGGAACGCTCGGTTCTGGCGCACGACTGGCGCGGGTTCGGCCCGATGGTGCGGTATTATCCCCAGGGAGCGGTGCCCTAGTGTTCTGGCGACTCGTGGCGAGCCTGTTCGTCGTCTGTACCCTGCTGGTGATCGGCGCGCGGGGCGTGGGCCGGTCGAGCACGCCGCCGCCCACCTTCCTGGAGACGGGCGCCTGCGACCAGCCGTGCTGGCAGGGTCTGAAGCCCGGCGTGGATACGGTCGATCATTTCCTGTACATGGCCCAGTCGAGCGGCCCGTATGCCGGGCGCACCACGGACGCGGGCGATTCCATTGTGACGATGTTCGAGCTGTCGGTGTACGGCCTGCTGACCCTGGCCGACGTCGTGCGCGATTTTGGCCCGCCGGAGCGCGTGAGCTGCCTGGGCCTGGACCACTCGACGATGTTCCCCGGCGCCCAGATTGTGACCTCCGCCGAAGTGTATTATGGCGATGGCCTGGTCGTGGTGAGCCTGGTCCGGCCCGACCAGACGCCGCGCCTGTCGCCGGATATGCGGGTGCGGGCGATCCGGTACTACGCGCCCGGCGAGCGTGCCTACGAGATCGGGACGACGACCGGCTGGCACGGGATGGGATCCAGCGCCGTGTACGACGTGTGCCAGCCGTTCCCGGTATCCCCTTGATGACGGTATGAGAGTAAGGAGAGTGAAGGAACATGAAACGCATCGCAGTGTTGACCAGCGGCGGGGACGCTCCCGGCATGAATGCCGCGATTCGCGCGGTGGTTCGCACCGGCATCGAACATGGGTGGGAAGTCTACGGCGTCGAACACGGCTACTCCGGCCTGGTGGACGGCGATTTTCGCGAGATGGGGCCGCGCAGCGTGGGCGGGATCATCCAGCAGGGCGGCACGATCCTGGGCAGCGCGCGCTGCCCGGAGTTCAAAACCGAGGACGGGCGCCGTAAAGCGCTCCGCGAATTGAACCGGCACGAGATCGAGGCGCTGGTCGTGATCGGCGGCAACGGGTCGCAGACGGGCGCCTACGAGCTGCACAAGATGGGCTTCCCGGTGGTCGGCGTGGCCTCGACGATCGACAATGACCTGTACGGCTCGCAGATCACGATTGGCGTCGACACCGCATTGAACATCGCGCTGGAGGCCATCGACCGGCTGAAGGTGACCGCATCGTCGCACGGGCGGGCCTTTCTGGTGGAGGTGATGGGGCGCAACTGTGGCTATCTGGCGCTGATGGCAGGCATTGCCGGCGGCGCGGAGGCGGTCTGCATCCCGGAGTTCGAAACCAGCCCGGAGCTGCTCGCCGACCAGATCCAGCTCGCCTACGAGCGCGGCAAGGCCCACGCGATTGTGGTGGTGGCCGAAGGCGCGAAGTACAACGCCGAACAATTGGCGCACTATTTCGAGGAGAACAACGAGCGCCTGGGCTTTGCGCTGCGCGTCACGACGCTGGGCCACGTTCAGCGCGGCGGGATGCCCGGCGCCTTCGACCGCCTGCTGGGCACGCGGCTCGCCGCGATGGCGACCGAGCAGATCGCCAAAGGTAATTTCGGCGTGCTGGCGGGCCAGCTCAAGGGCGAGATCACGACCACGCCGTATGAGGAAGTGGTCGCCAACAAGAAAGAACTCGATCCCCAGCTCTTCGACCTGGCGCAAAGCTTGGCGCGGTAGCGCCGCCTGGGGCCGGACTCACCGGCTTGCCCCCCGCTGCCCGGTGATTGGCCTGCGCGCGGTTGAGACAAACGCCGGAGCGGACTACAATCGGGTTCAGCTCCGGCAGTCGTGCGCTGCGCTTGTATCGCGCGGGCGCGCAGCGAGCCGGGCCGAAAGGGGGCGGTATGTCTTCCCGGAAGCTGAACGACAACCTGAGCCTGTTTTTGCAGGCCGTGTACGCCCTCCAGTTGGCGGCGGTCGTGGCGACGTTCGCCGGCATGTTCCTGATCTGGTGGGAGGGCCTCGACCGCCTCACGGCGCTGGACCTGCTCGGCCAGACGACGGGCACGATTGCCCAGCGCAGCCCGCAGGTCCTGGGCCAGCCGCTGCTCGTGCTGTGGTTGGTGTGGCCGTCGATCGTCGTGTCCGGCTTGCGGAGCTTCACCGGGCTGCTGGTGGCGCCGGTCAGCTTCCGGTGGCTGGCGGTGCTCGCCTGGGTGGCGGCGCTGGGAGCTATCGTCCACTTCTACATCAGCTTCGGCGGGGATGCCGGCGCGTCGCCGCTGCACGAGGGCGAGATCCGGCCAGGATTCTGGCTGACGGCCCTCGCCACGATCGCTTTGGGCGGGCTGCTGGCTGTCGAGAGCCGGCTCAAACCGCGCGCGGCGATCCCCGGCGTGGACGACGCCCGGCAGCCGGTGACCGACGCCGAGAGCCTGTGGCGCGGCGATTACCTGCCCTGCCCGTATTGCGGCACGCTGAACAGGCGGCGGGCCAAGACGTGTTGCGGCTGCGGGATTCTCCTGTTCGATTTTGAGGACGGAGACCGGCAGCGTAAGTCGTAAAGGAGTTTGTGTTTTGGATATCGATGTCCTGCTAGGCGCAGGAGGGATCTTTTTGCTGCGCGTGGTCGGGAACATGCTGACCACCGTGCGCATGGTGATGATCGTTCGCGGGCAAAAGCTCCCGTCGTTCCTGCTGGCGAACGCCGAAGCGCTGATTTTCGCCCTCGCGCTGGCGAGCGTCGTGACGAATCTCGGCAACATCTGGAACCTGACCGCCTACTGCCTGGGCTACGCGATCGGCGGGTACCTGGGCCTGGAGCTGGAAGGGCGCTTCATCCAGCGGTTCGTATCGGTGCATATCATCTCGCCCCGGCTGTCGCACGATATCGCGGTGGCGATCCGCGGGGCCGGGTTTGGCGCGACCGAAGGCTGGGGCCAGGGCGCCGAGGGCTGGGTCGGATCGGTGACCGTGGTGGTGGGCCACCAGGAAGTCAAGAACGTGTTGAAGATCGTCCAGTCGGTCGACCCGCAGGCATTCGTCACGATGGAAGAACTGCGCAAGATCTCGCGCGGCTATTTCCGGTTCGCCCGGCCAGAACGCTGAGGCGGTACATGGGCGACCTGCTCGCGGCGGTGCGCGAGGCCGTCCGGGAGGGCGACCTGATCCGGCCCGGCACGGTGACCGTCGTCGCGGTGTCGGGCGGGGTCGATTCGCTGGCCCTGCTGCACGCGTTGTGGCGTCTGCGCGACGAGCTCGATACGCGCCTGCACGTCGCCACGCTCGATCACGGGCTGCGCGGCGAGGCTGGCGCGGAGGATGCGGCCTTCGTCCGCGCGACGGCCCAGGCGCTGGACCTCCCCGTGACGGTGGGCCGGGCGGACGTGCGGGCGCTGGCCGGACGGTTGGGGCTGGGCATCGAGGAGGCGGCGCGGCGCGCGCGGTATACGTTTCTGCAGGCGGTCGCCCGGGGGGCCGGCGCGCCCCAGGTGGCCGTCGGCCACAACCGCGATGACCAGGCCGAGACGTTGCTGATGCACGTGATCCGGGGCAGCGGCCTCGGTGGCCTGCGCGGGATGCTGCCGCGCGCCGGGTTCCCGCCGTGGTGCGAGGTCTGCGCCGCCGCGCTGGTGGCCGATCCGCCCCTGACCGAGTCGCCGCCCGGCGAGGCGCCCGCGCTGGTGCGGCCTTTGCTGGGCGTGTCGCGGGCGACCATCGCGGCTTACGTCGAGGCGGCGGGGCTGTCCCCGCGCCAGGATGCGACCAACGCGGACACGGCGTACACCCGCAACCGGCTGCGGCTGGACGTGATCCCCGCGCTGGCGGCGATCAATCCCGGCGTGCGCGAGGCGCTGGCGCGGCTGGCGGACGTGCTGCGCGAAGAGGCGGCCTTTCTGGATGGCGCTTACCGCGAAGCGCTGGCGCGGGTGACCCGCCGCCGGGCGGAAGGGATCGTCGTGCTGGACCGGGGCGCGTGGGCGGCGCTGTCCGTCGCGGAGCGACGGGGCGCGATCCGGATGGCGATCCGCGAGCTGGCGCCGGGCCTGGGCGACGTGGGCTACGTGCACGTTGTCGAGGCGGCGCGGCTGGCCGACCAGGGCGCGACCGGGAGCATGATCTCGCTGCCGGGCGGGCTGGCGCTGCGCGTGGGATACGATACGCTCATGCTTGCGCGGGCTGGGGCGGACGATCCAGGCATCGACGCGCCAGCGCTGCCCGCCGGGGAACCCGGCCCGGCCTTCGCCGCCGGGGAGACGATCGCGTGGCGGGCGGGGGATTGGTTGTTCGAGGCGCGGCCCCTGGCGCTGGGCGCGGATTTGACCGCGTATCACGCCGATCCGCTGGCGGCGGCGCTGGCCGTGCCCGAAGGCGTGCGGCTGGTCCTGCGGGCGCGCCGCCCCGGCGACCGGTTTCGCCCGCGCGGCCTGGAGGGGCATGCTCAAAAGCTGTCGGACACGCTGATCAACATGCGCGTGCCGGCCCCCTGGCGCGACCGGCTCCCGCTCTTGATCGTGGACGACGAAATCGGGTGGTTTGTCGCGCCGGCGGGGCAGGGCGTGCGGGGGCGGGTAGCGGAATCGTTCGCCCCGGAGCGGGTCGAAAAGGGGATTTTGATCGGCGTGCGGTGGAGAAAAATTAACCGCGATCAATAATTTGTTTGTGGTTTCACTATCGCATCGATTAACGGAGACTTGCACTGCGTAGAACGTTCAGATATAATTAAGACAAGATGAACGTTCGGCGCTTTACGATTCAATAGGGGCGAAGCTGATCATGACGAATGGAGAAGATGCTTATATTTTGGTGGTCGACGACGAGGGTGCGATCCGGTACTCCATCAGCAAGACACTGCAGCGCGTCGGCTATCAAGTCCACACTGCCGCTTCGGGGGAAGAAGCGCTCGAAATGATGCAGCGCCAGAACTACGACGTGGTTCTGACCGACATCCGCATGCCCGGCCTGACCGGGGTCGAGCTGTTGGCCCGCATCAAAGAGCAGGCGCCCGATGCTGTAGTCATTCTGCTGACCGGGTACGCGAGCCTCGAAACGGCCATCGAGAGCCTGCGACTGGGCGCGCACGATTACCTGGTCAAGCCCAGCAGCAGCCAGGACATCCGGCAAAGCGTGGCGCAAGGGTTGGAGCGCGCGCATAATATGCGCCATCGCCGCGTGCTGCTGCGCGCCATCCGCGAGAACGTCGAGGAATTGACGGGCAACGCCATGCAGGAGTCCTTCGTCGATCCCTCGGCCAAACCGCCGGCATCCGGGACCCCGGTCGTCACCCCCGTGACGACCATGACCATCGGCCCGCTGACGATCTATCCGGGCCGGTACCAGATCTCGGTCGGCGACCAGCCGATTGACCTCACGCCGACGGAGTTCGACCTGCTGCTGTATCTGGCGGCGCATCGCGGGCGGGTCGTGCCATGTTCGGAACTGGTGCGCGAGGTCCGGGGCTACTCGCTGGAGGAGCACGAGGCGCGCGAGGTCATCCGTCCGCACGTGAGCAATCTGCGCCGCAAGCTGAAAGCATCGGGCCAGAATCCCAACATCATCGTCAACGTGCGCGGGATTGGATACCGGCTGGCCGAAACGTCCTAGCGAGGGCAGGCATTCCTGAAAAAGGGCCTCGCGCCGACCGTGCGTTGAGGCTTTTTCCATTTTCGCGTTTTGTGTGGTGGAGTGGGCCGTGTCTCGTTACAATTGGGGCGGCGCACGCGCTGCGGTTGGTATTCCCCAGGAAAAGGCTCAATGGGCAATCTGAATCCGAATCTGCTGACCAAAGACTCACAGGCCGTATTGGATGACGCGGCGGACATCGTCAACGCCTACGGCAAGCACATGATGATGCCCGAAGCGGCGCTGTTGGCGCTGATCCGCAGCCGGGACACGGCGGCGGCGCGCGTGCTCAAATATTTCTCCGAGAAGCGCGGCGCCGACCTGGATCGCCTGGAGCGGCAGGTGAAGCTGGCGGTGCAAAGCCGGCGCGACGTGAACGGCGATTTGCAGTACGTCACGTCCGGCAAGGCAGCGATGGACCTCAGCCGCACGATGGTGATCGCGCTGGACGAGGCACTGAGCGTCGCCCAGGCGCTCAACGAGACGGCGATCGAGACCGATCACCTGCTGGGTGTGATGACCGAGCGGGCGGTCGGCACGGCGGGGATTCTGACCCAGTTCGGCATCACCAAGAGCGCCATCCGCGATCAGCTCACCTCGTCGGGCACCAGCGCCAGCGTGATCCGGCGCACGAACACCGAGATCAGCGCGGACATGGTGGCCGCCGCCCAGGCGGGATCGCTGCAGGCCGTGTACTTTCGCGAGGGCCTGCTGCGCGAGCTGATCCAGATGCTGGGCCAGACCGTCAACCGGCACGTGCTGCTGCTCGGCCCGGACGGCGTGGGCAAACGGACGCTGGCTTACAGCCTGGCGCTGCTCATCGCGGAGGGCAAGGGGCCGGTTGGAATGCGCAACCTGGTGCAGATCGACGAGCGGGCGCTGCTCGACCAGCAGGACAAAGCGCTCGACAACGGGCTGGCGCGGGCCAGGGGCGGCATCCTGTTCGTGCCGCACATTCACCGCTTTTTCGGCGGCGCGCTCAAGGCCGAGTTCCCCAAAGCCGCGCCGCTGCTCCAGAAGGCGTTCCTGTCCAGCGACCCGGTGATCATCGGCTCGACGACACAGGCCCTGTGGGACGAGCGGCTGCGCGGGATCAGCGCGGTGGCGGAGCATGTCCAGTTGCTGCACGTCCCGGCGGCCAGCGTGGACGAGACGATCGAGATCCTCAACGTGCTGGCGCCCCATCTGGCGGCGGATTACGGGATCGAAGTGGCCGACGAGGCGCTGCGCGTGGCGGCCAACCTCGCCCGGCGCTACATGAGCGGCAGGCCGCTGCCGCTGAGCGCTGAGCACCTGCTGCACCGCGCGGCCTCGCTGGTCAGCCTCAACGAGCAGACGCACCTCGCCTTCCGGCAGGAAGTGGCCGACTCCGTGCTCGACGAGGAAGACGTCACGCTGGCGGCGGCGCAGATGACCGGCATTCCGGTGAGCAAGCTCGGCCAGGACGAGCGGACGAAATACGCCAGCATGGTCGAGCACCTCCACGAGCGGATCATCGGGCAGGACGAGGCGGTGATCGCGCTGAGCCGGGCGGTCAAGACGGCGCGCGTGGGCCTCAAAGACCCGCGCCGCCCGATCGGGTCGTTCCTGTTCCTGGGGCCGACCGGCGTCGGCAAGACGGAGCTGGCGAAGGCGCTGGCCGAGTTCATGTTCGGCAGCGAAGACGCCATGCTCCAGGTCGACATGTCGGAGTACATGGACGAGAACACGGTCAGCCGGTTGATCGGCGCGCCGCCCGGATACGTGGGCTACGAGGGCGGCGGCCAGTTGACCGACCGTGTGCGCGAGCAGCCGTACATCGTCGTCGTGTTCGACGAGGTGGAGAAGGCGCACCGCCGCGTGCTGGACATTCTGCTCCAGGTGATGGAAGAGGGCCGCCTGACGGACGCGCAGGGCAACGTCGCCAACTTCAGCGAGGCCGTGATTATCATGACGAGCAACGTCGGCGCGTACGCGTTGGAGACGACCGTCATCGACGATGAGACGCGCGACACGGTGATGGAGGAGGTGCGCTCGGAATTCCGCCCGGAGTTCCTCAATCGCATCGACGAGATCGTAATCTTCCACCCGCTCAACGACGAGCACCTCGCGCTTATCCTCGACCTGCTGTTGAAGACGGAGCACCGGCTGGCCGCCGAGCGCGGGCTGGCGCTGGAATTCACCAGGAAGGCCAAGACGTGGATGCTGGCCCAGAACGATCACCCGGAGTGGGGCGCGCGACCGCTGAAGCGCATCATCCAGCGGAGCGTGCGCGACCAGTTGGCGGATTACCTGCTCAAGGACCCGCCGCAGCCGGGCACCACGGTGAAGATCGACGCGAACAAGAGCGGCCTGACGTTCAAGATGGCGAAGGGGTGACGGCGGCACAGCGCCTATGGTTAATCAGCGTTGAATGTCTTTGAGCGGGTCTGATTCGTAATCCAATAAGTATGATGGCATTCTGGGCAAGTGAATTGGATCTTCGATGGGTACCAAGCTGTTTTTGTTCCGTCGGGATTGTTGTCGATTTGTTCCTGCTCGACATGGGTGACGTGCTGCTGTCCGCAGTTAGGGCATCTGAAGGGTATTGTCAGAACGTATTTCATTTTTTCGCATCCTGTCGCTAGACCAGCGCGAGTGATCATGATTTCCAGAATTCCCACCATTTGCGCTTCGGGGCTTTGATTCTGATCACCGTGTCCTTCACCGGTTCTAATATTTTCTTTCCATTATGCGAGCGCGCGAGCGCGTCCCTCGCTGCTGGTGAGTCAATTTTCGTCAACGCTTCAGCAGCAAGGATACGTGCAGTGTAGTCCTCATGAGATAGCACCCGTACTAGATAGGGAACAGCAGGCTCACCGAATTTCTCCCCAAGCAATCTGCTGGCGTGTCGTCGGATCTCAATATCACCACGCAGGAGAGCTTGTGCCAGTGGTTTGATTGCACGTGGGTCGCCTGTGATCCCAAGTGCATCTGCGTAATAACGCCAGTCCTTTTTGTTGGCGCATTTTAGAGCCTGAATCAACGGTTCGACAGCCCGGGGATCGCCGATTTCTGCCAACGCCCTGCCACAACTTGGCGCAATGCTTATCGATGCATTCTGATTTTCGGGAGGCAGAAATTGAATGAGGGGCTCAACAGCTCGATGGTCTCCAATTCGCCCCAATGAGTCTGCTGCTGCCATTCTTACCAACGACTCACGATCGTTTTGGAGAGTGTCAATAAGCGCATTTATTACTCGCTCGTCATTAAATACGCCCAATATCTCCGCAGCGTGTTCACGGAGGACATTATCCGGACTCTTCAAAGCTTCAAGAAGGGGGACGATTGAACTCTCATCTTTCAATGATTTCAGCGCTTCTGTTACTCGCAAGCGTATCCTTTGATTCGGCTGAAAAAACGCCTCTAGACATGGTTGAACGGCCGCCTTACCATACACGACCAACACCTCCATAATGGCTTGCACTCCATAGGAACTGCCTGGGAGCCACGAGAAACAGTCAATTAATATAGGTATTATCTTTGGATCTCCGATTCTTCCCAGAGCAATGACTGCACTGGCCTGGACACTCGGCTCTTCATCCTTCAACAGAAAAAGGAGGGGATCTGTTGCCCGTCGATCCCCAATATTACCTAGTGCCTCAGCTGCTTTGAACCGAATGCCAGGGTAATGGTGATGTAGGACTGAAAGGAGTGGGTTTACTGCCTGTTCTCCGAAGGCTGTAAGTGCTTCAGCAGCCCTTGACCGTGCAGAGGGATCTGCGACCTCATCTTTCAAGACAGATATTAAATAGTTGAAATGATTCGCGCTATCCATGATCAACGCTCATATTATCTAATTTGTCCCGACCGAGTAAAATTCAATATATAAATTATACATTAAATATACCGCTAAACAGACAGTCGATTTGGGATACTTGCTCCCCATTGACTCGCTGTGCAGTGATCGTGATATGATCGAGATAAGCCCCCTGGGACGCGCGCTGCGCGTCGTCGCCCTTCGTTGTTACCGTGGTTTCTCGAGTCAACATGGGGTGATGCCGTATGTCTCCACAATCGAATCCACAGCCAGACCGTCAGTATAACGCCGCGGAACGGGCTCAGCAGGCCGTTGGGCTGCAACTGCCCCAGATGAAGCTCCCGCGCTGGCGGCGCGTCCGGGCCGGCAATCCCCGGCTGGCGCGCCAATATAACCGGTGGGCGGTTTCGTTTTGGCGAGCGCCGCGCCCGATCCTGGGCCATCTGGTCACCCACCGGCGCCGGTTCACGACGGGGCACAAACACAAACAGCCCTATCGCGGCTAACAGCAGGCTGGCGGGGCATCCTGGGGCGGGTGCCCCGTTTTCGTTTTGAGGCCAGCGAGAAATGCTATAATCAATGCGGACTCAATGCGCGGAGGAGGATCGCACGATGCACAAGCTGAGAGCGCTCATTTTCGGCGTCGTGTCGGCTGGTGTGGGGCTGTTGAGCATCTGGCCGTCGTTCCCGATGATTCCCCGGCGCCGCCTGGCGCTGGCCCAACTCGTCGCCACGGAGAATCCCGGCCTGGCGATGATCACCGGCGGGCTGGGGCTGGTCGAAGGGCTGCGCGCCCGGTCGTGGCGCGCGGTGGGCTTGAGCGCGCTCGGGCTGGGGCTGGGGATTCGCCCGCTGATCCGGCGCAAGGCCGTCAACGAGGCGATGGCCGGGGCCATGCGCGACGGCCTGGGGACCGGCTGGCAGGGCAGCATCCCGCCGGAGATCTTCCGCCGGTTCGGGCAGTCGCACCGGACCGATATGTGGGGGCCGTTGCGCTACTTGCTCAAGGCGCGGGTCGACGTCACGCGTGACGTGCTTTTCGCCGCGCCGGACGGGCACCCGCTGCGCCTGGACGTCTACGAGCCGCGCGACGCGGAGGGGCTGCGCCCCGCGATCGTGGTGGTGCACGGCGGGGCGTGGTTCCACGGCGACAAGAGCGATTACGCCTTTGGCCTGCACGATCGATGGTTGGCCGGGCAGGGTTACACGGTCTTCGACGTGCAATACCGCCTGACCGGGCGCTGGCCCGCGCCGCTGTCGGACGTGAAGTGTGCCGTGCGGTGGGTCCGCGCGAACGCGGCCCGCTACGGGGTCGATCCGGACCGGATCGCGCTGATCGGGCGCTCGGCGGGCGGACACCTCGCGCTGATGGCCGCGTACACCGCCAACGATCCCGAGTATCCGCCGAGCTGTTTTGATGACGACGACCCGCCCCTCGACGAGAGCGTGCAGGCGGTGATCGCCAGCTACGCGCCCGCCGACCTGCGCCTGTGGCAGGCCGAGCGCGGCGGGGCCATCGATCACTTGCTGGGCGGGCTGCCGGACGAGGTGCCGGACACGTACCGCGCCGCGTCGCCGGTGACTCACGTCAGGCCGGGGCTGCCACCCACGCTGGTGATCCACGGCCAGCGGGACCGCACGGTGCCCCCGGCGCATTCCGAGCTGCTGGTCAACACGCTGCGCGCGGCAGGGGTGACGACCGTCGCGCTGCGCATCCCGTGGGGGCGGCACGGCGTCGATGGCTTGCTGGTGGGGCTGACCGGCCCGATGATCCAGTACGACGTCGACCGATTCCTGGCCTGGGTCTTTCACCGGCAGGAGGCGCGTGACTGATGGGCCGGGCAGGGCGCGCGCTGATCCTGGCGTTGGTTCTCGTGACAGCCGCCGCTGGACTGAGCGCTTGCGGCGGCGAGGACGAGTCCGGCGCGGAACTGGAAGCGATCCCGACCCGCACACCCGTCTCGGTGACGTCCACGCCCGAGGCCATACAGCCCTCGGTGGCCGTCGAGGTGATCTCGCTGCGCGATGAGATCGACGCCTTCCTGGCCGCGTCGGAAACCGCCAGCGCAGTCGACCGCATCGACCTGTTCGACGAGCACGTGATCCAGCCCGTCGGGGAATGCCTGTCCGGCGAGTTCTACCCGGGGATGCTGCCGCTGGAGATGCTCCCCTTCAACCTGACGTCGATCCCGATGGGCGGGTGGCGCGAGGCGACGGACATCTTCCCTGAGGAAGACTTGATCGCCAGCGTGGCGGAGACCATCGGCGCCGCGGCGGCGCTGCTGCCCACCGAGCGGGCTATCACCGTCTGCGTGATGCCGATGCCGCTGTTTGCAGCGCCGGAAGATATGGCTAACAGGGGACTGGGCGATCAGGCGCTCGGCGGCGACCGTTTGATCGTGACGTGCGCGGCGGGGGCGCTTTGCCTGGAACGCGTCCGGCCCGATGTGGCGCACGCCTACAGCATGGCCTACCAGATGGACCACGCCGGGGTGACGGCGCTCGAAACGTCGCTGCTGGCCTACGCGATTCTCTACGGGCGCGGCGAGGATTTCGTGCGCCAGATGATGCCCGACGCGACCTTCCGTTGGGACGGCGCCCTGACGCCGGAGCAGGAGATCGACGTGTGGGCGCGGATGCAGGAATACCTGGATACGACATACCAGGTCTATCCCGGTTACCGGAACGTAGATCGGTTTCTGTATGGCGAGCCGGGCAACGACCGCTATCCCGTGTGGGCCGGCGCGTATATCGGGGGCCGCATTGTGCGCGCCTACCGCGAACGACACCCGGACATCTCGGTAGCGGAACTGGCCGTACTGGACCCGAAGACGCTGTTGGCCGAGAGCGGCTACACGCCCGGCTGAATGGACTTGTGAGGAGAAGTGAGATGAGGCGACCCGCAGTATTCATCGTGACGATGGCCCTTGTGCTCGTGCTGGCCGGGCTGAGCGTGCTCAACCGCGCCGCCGCGCCCGCCAGCGCCAGCGAACAGCCCGGCGCATCGCTCGACCGCCCGGTCCAGGACTCGACGGAGTGGGTGCTGGACGAGATGACGTTCGAGAGCAACTACCCGGACGGGTTCACGGTCCGCATCACGCCGCGCAGCACCGGCGGCACGATCGTTCGGGCGCGGCTGGTGTGGTACGGGCCGGCCCAGCGCGCCAACCAGACGCGGCGCGTCAACGTGGAGGAAGGCGAGATCGATCCGGAGACGGGCGCGATCATGGCCCGCTGGGAGCCATCCGCCACGCAGATGGTGCCGCCGTGGGTGCAGATCCGCTATCACTGGGAACTGCGCGACGAGTCCGGCAGCGTCTACGAAACGGAGCCCGCCCTGGCCGAATACGAAGACAATACCCGCGACTGGACGCGCGCCGAGTCCGAGGACGCGATCGTGTTCAGCTCGGACCTGTCGGGCGACGTCGAAGAACTGGTGCTCGACGCGATGGCGGAGCGCGCCGATACGTACCTGGCGGTGTGGGGCGCGTCGCTGCCGTACCGCCCGCGCGTGATCCTGTTCGGCGATTACGAGGCGTGGCTCGAATGGCGCACGGCGGACACCAACACCAGCGAGACGTCGGTCGTGGTGGGCCAGACGTACGACCAGTGGGGCGCCATCGTCCAGGTGTTGTTCGGGCGCGATCTCGACGAAGCCTACCGGGACCTGGCCTATGGGACCGTCGTCCACGAAGTGGAGCACCTCTACCAGAACGAGTTTCACTCTGGCCGCCGGCTGTACGACGTGCCGGGCTGGTTCTACGAGGGCGACGCGACGTTCTTCGAGCTGCGCCGGTCGTACGATTACGAGCAGCGCGTGCGGGGTATGGCCGCGGCGGATGATCTGCCGCCGCTGCTGGTCGGCGTGGTCGGCGGGCCGCGCATCGACGGCGAGAGGCCGCGCGACGGCTACGATATCGGCTACACCTTCTTCGTGTGGATGCAGTCTCTGCGCGGCGACCTGTCCGTGCACCGCGACGTAATGGCCGCCCTGGCGCAGAACGTGCCGTTCATCGAGGCGCTTGAAGCGGCAACCGGCATGACCAAAGACGAGATCGAGCGCGAGTGGCGGCTGTGGCTGGGCGCGTCCGAAGCGGCGCCGACCCTGATCCCGACGTGGACGCCGCTGCCGTTCCTGGAGCCGCCCACGCCGATGCAGTTCGGCCAGTCGAACTAGCCGGGCGCGGGCGCGCGCATAGTCGTGAAGGTGCCGGGTGCGGTATAATGCCGGGGAAGACACGCGGATTGAGGAGACATGGGTGCGCGCGATCATCGCTGAGTTGACGGTCGAGGATGTGGATGCCGCGGTGTACTGGTACCGCGAGCTTGGTTTCGCGGTGGAGCTTGAGGGGCTGCGGGACGACGATGGCTTGCAGTGGGTGAGCCTGGTCCACGACGACCGGACAGTCTGGCTGCTGCGCGCGGACATGGCGCCGTTCGATGGGGATCGCGCGCCGCGCACCTCGCTGTACCTCCAGGTGCCGGACGTCGACGCGCTGTACCATCGCGTGATCGAGCGCGGGCTTCAGGTCGAGACGGCGCCGCGCAACCAGTGGTACGGCCTGCGCGAGTTCAGCCTGCGCGACCCGGATGGATTCCGGTGGGTCATCAACCAGCCGCTATCCCCAGAAGAAACACCCCCGCCTCCTGCTCGCCCGGTGTGAGGTCCTGGCACCGGGAAGCCGGGGACGGTTTGGCAGTTTGACTTGCAGGCGCTTACAGCACAAGGAGGCATTGATGGCGCAAGTTCCGACGGCAATATTCCGAAAATACGACATCCGGGGCGTGGTAGTCGGCGAGGACGCCCAGCTTACCCCGACCGTCGCGCGGCTGGTTGGGCGCGCCTATGGCACGTACGTCCAGCGCGAGCTGGGCCTGGAGCAGGTGTTCGTGGGCGGTGACAACCGCGAGACCACGCCCGCGCTCAAGGACGCGGTCATCGCGGGCGTGCTGGCGACCGGAATGACCGTGACCGACATCGGCCCGGTGATGACGCCCACCGTGTATTTCGCGTCCGCCTCGCACGAGAAGGCCGGCGGAATCATGATCACCGGCAGCCATCTCACCACGCAGTACAACGGGATCAAGATGGCCTATGGCCGGCTGGCGCTGGCCGACGACCAGATCGTGGCGCTGCTCGACCTGATCCAGCGCGACGACCTCGTGACGGGCGCCGGCACGCTGCGCAAGGACGACGACATGATTCGCCGTCACATGGACGTGATCAAGGGCAAAGTGGCGCTGGGCGAGCGCCAGATCAAGGTTGTGGTCGATGCCGGCAACGGTTTGAGCGGCAGCTACGTCCCGCCGGTGATCGAGTCGCTGGGCGTGGACGTGATCTGCCTGTTCTGCGAGCCGGACGGCACCTTCCCGAACCATCTGCCTAACCCGGAGGACCCCGAGCTGACCAAAGACCTGGAGGCGGCGGTCATCCAGCACGGCGCCGACTTCGGCATCGGCTTCGACGGCGACGCCGACCGCTGCGGGCTGATCGACGAGCACGGGCACCACGTCGCGGCGGACCGGCTGCTGGCGCTGCTGGCCCGCGACCTGTTGGACCGCATGCCGGGCGCGTCGGTCGTCTTCGACGTCAAATCGAGCCAGGTGCTGCCGGACATCATCCGCGAGCGCGGCGGGCACCCGGTCATGTGGAAGGCCGGGCACAGTCTGATGAAACAGAAGATGGCCGAGATCGGCGCGCCGATTGGCGGCGAGGTGAGCGGCCACCTGTTCATCGGCGAGGACTACTACGGGTTCGACGATGCGCCGCTGGTGGCGCTCAAGGTGCTGGAGCTGTACAGCAAGACGACCAAATCGCTCTCGCAACTGCTCGACGAGATGCCCAAGCTGTTGGCGACGCCCGAGATCATCATGTCCGCGCCGGACGACGTGAAATTCAAGATTATCGACGCCGTGCGCGACCGCCTGCAGGACAAGTACGAGGTGATCACGGTGGACGGCGCGCGCGCCATCTTCGAGCACGGGTGGGGGCTGGTGCGCGCCAGCAACACGCAGCCGGCGATCACGATGCGCTTCGAGGCGCACACACGCGAGCAACTGGTCACGTACATGAGGCGGTTCGACGATCTGCTCGACGATTATCCGCAGGTCGAGCGCGATCCGCTGCTGAAACAGATCGACGCTTTCGCCAGCTAGGCCCGGCGCCGTTCACACGACCATGACGGCCCCTCCTCACCGCGGCGTGGGGAGGGGCGCCCTGTGCGCGGCAGGTGCGCGCGGGGGAGAAGTTTGGTGGGTGGGACAAAATGCGGTACAAACGCGGTGGAAAGCGCAAAAATGAATGTTTGATAAATGGCCTTCATGCAGACCTGCGCTCGTGGTATAATGCCGCGCTGACACGACCGATGAGGGGAGTTCGCACAGTTGGTTAGCCCGCTTGACTGGCTTCTGGGCCTGTTTTCGCTGGATATCGGTATCGACCTGGGCACGGCGAACACGTTGGTGAGCGTGCGCGGGAAAGGTATCGTAATCAACGAGCCGTCTTATGTGGCGATAGAGCGAAAGTCGCGCCGCCCCATCAGCGTCGGGCGCGAAGCCAAAGAGATGTTCGGCAAGACGCCCTCCGCGCGCTATATGGTGGTGCGTCCCTTGCGCGACGGCGTGATCAGCGAGTTCGAGATCACCGAGGCGATGCTCGACTACTTCATCCGCAAAGCCCACGAGCAGAGCTGGGTTCCCATCCCGCGTCCGCGAGTCGTCGTCGGGATTCCGTCCGGCGTCACCGAGGTCGAGAAGCGCGCGGTGTACGACGCGACGATCAGCGCCGGGGCCCGCGAGGCGTTCCTGATCGAGGAGCCGGTCGCCGCCGCGATTGGCGCGGGCCTGCCCATCCAGGAGACGCGCGGGAGCATGGTGGTCGACATTGGCGGCGGCACGACCGAGGTGGCGATCTTTTCGCTGGGCGGCATCGTGATCAGCCGCTCGATTCGCGTCGCCGGCGACGAGATGGACGAGGACATCGTCCAGTACATGCGCTCCAAGTACAACCTGCTGGTGGGCGAGCGCACCGCCGAGCGCGCCAAGATCGAGATCGGCTCGGCCTACCCGCTGCCCGAAGAGCGCACGATGGTGCTGCGCGGACGCAACCTGATCACCGGGCTGCCCGAGGCAGTCGAGGTGTCGTCGATCGAGCTGCGCGAGGCGCTGTCGCCGTCGGTCAGCATCGTGATCGACACGATCCGCGACGCGCTGGACGAGACGCCGCCGGAACTGGTCGCCGACCTGATGGAATCCGGGATCTGCATGGCGGGCGGCGGCAGCCAGCTCAAGGGGCTGACCGAGCGCATTTCCGATGAAGTGAACGTGCGGGTGTGGCTGGCGGAGGACTCCATGACGTGCGTGGCGCGCGGCGCGGGGCGCATCCTGGAGGACTACGACAACCTGCGCTCGCTGCTGGCCGGGCTCGAACGAGGCTCGACCCAGCACTAGGCTGGCCGCGTTCGACCGCGAAGGCACCAGGCGCCCCGGACCCGATAGCCGGGGCGTTTTGTTCGCCGCCTGCGGTATAATGGCGCGAAAGGTACGGATCGAGGCGAGGAGGGGAATCGAGTGCTGCGCGGTAATCGCGTCTTCACGTTTTCGATGACCATTATCATCGTCACGCTGCTCATCTATTTCAGCGCGCAGGGGGCGCTGGGGCCGTTCGAGGATGTGGTGTCGGTCCCGCTGAATTTCGTCCAGGGCGTGATCGGCGGCGCGACCCAGAGCGTGAGCGGCTTCATCGACGATGTGTCGAATTTCCGCAAGCTGGAACAGCGCAACAAGGACCTCGAAGAAGCGCTGGCCGTCTATCAGGCGGAGCTGGCCGAGCTGCGCGAAAAAGGCCAGGACTTCGACCGGCTGGCGGCGCTCCTCAACTATGACCGGCTGGGGCCGGAGGATCGCCAGTACGTGACCTGCGACGTCATCGGGACCGACACGACCGGGTTCGTCCGCGCGATCCAGATCGACTGTGGCCGCCGCGACGGAGTGGGCCTGCTCGATCCGGTCGTGACCGAGCTGGGGCTGGTGGGGCGCGTCACCAAGCTGTCGGCGGCGGGCGCGGAGGTCCTGATGGTCACCGATCCGACCAGCAGTATCAACGCCCGGCTGCAATCGACGCGCGAGGATGGCCGCGTGGTGGGCCAACTGGCCGGGGACCTGGTGATGACCAATATCGCGGTCGATGCCGACGTGATCGAGGGCGACCTGGTGGTGACCAACGGCCTGGGGCAGACGCTGCCGGCGGATCTGGTAGTCGGGCGGGTGTTGAGCGTGGCCCTGGCCGAGAGCGAGCTGTACCAGGAGGCGCGCGTGCGGAGCCTGGTCGATTTTGGGCGGCTGGAGATCGTGCAGGTGATCATCAACTTCGAGCCGGTGGACCTGTCCGTATTCGAGGATCAGGAGGCCGCTAATGGGCGGTGAGTCGTGCCGGGAGGAGGGCGCCTCGCGCACCGGGCCGTGCTGGCGGTGCGGCCACATCGTCGGGCAGGGTAAAGCCCGATGAGTTACTTTTTCAGCATTCCCATTCTCGCGCTGGCCGCCGTGCTGAACGCGACCGTCATGGCGGAGCTTCGGCTGGGCGGCGGCGCGCCCGATCTGGTCTTCCTGCTGGTGGTGTGCTGGGCGCTGCTGTCGGACCTGCAAGGGGCGCTCGTGTGGGCTGCGGTCGGCGGGGTGATGCAGGATTTGCTCTCCGTCGCGCCGTTGGGCGCGTCGTCGCTGGGGCTGGTGTTCGTCGTGTTCGCGGTCGATTCCTTGTTTGCGCCCGACGATCGTGTTAGTCTGGTGGTGCCGCCCGTTGTGGCGGTGGCCGGTACGGTCCTGTACCATGTCGTCCTGCTGCTGGTGCTGCGCGTATTCGGGGAAATCGCCGTGCCGGTGGGGCAGGGGCTGTTTTACGTCACACTGCCGACGATGATCTATAATACGCTCCTGATTCTTCCGATGCTCAGGGTAATGGCAGTCATCTACCGGGGTTTGCAGCCCCAGCGGCCCCGTGTGGAGTGACTCGATTCTCGTCGTATCGTGGGCTGAGTTGTATTGGAATGAGTGATGAACAATAGGCGCATTCTCCCGTTCCAGGGATGGCGGCTGGTTCTGTTCCAGGCCGTAGTCGTGTTTTCGCTGGTCGTGCTGGCGCTGCGCACGGCTGAGCTCCAGTTCGGGCGCGGCGAGCAGTTCGTGCGCGACGCCGAGGAGAACCGGCTCCAGCTCGTGCTGATCGCGGCGCCGCGCGGCGCCATCTACGATCGCAACCGCGTGCCCCTTGCCAAGAACGATCCCGCCTACAGCGTGCAGATCGTTCCCGCCGAACTGCCGGACGATCCCCAGGACGTGCTCGATCTGTACAATCGGCTGTCGGCCATGATCGACGTCCCGGCGACGCGGGCGGCTGCCGATGCGGCGGGCCGGGTGACCGAGCGCAGCCTGGACGAGATGGTACGCGAGGGCGAAGGTATCGCGCCGTATAACCCGGTGCTGGTGGCGCAGGACATCCCGCGGAATGTGGCATTCCAGATCTGGGACCAGGCCCAACTGCTGCCCGGCGTGTCGGTGCAGGTGGCGTCGGTGCGCGAATATCCGAGCGGCACGGCGACGGCGCACGTCGTCGGATACCTGGGGCCAATTGGGCCGGAGGAAGAGGAGCGCCTGCGCTCGCTGGGGTATAACCCGGCATTCGACCGGATTGGCTACGCCGGCGTCGAGTCGTTTTTCGAAACCGAGCTGGCCGGGCAGCGCGGCACCCAGACCTGGGTGGTCGACGTGGCCGGGCGCCCGCTGCAACTGGTCGGCGAGGAGAAATTCCAGGCGGGGATGAGCGTGCAGCTCACGCTCGATCTCGACCTGCAAGAGGCCGCGCAGGAAGCGCTGACCAAGCGGATCAACATCGTGAACGCGACCGAGCAGCGCGTCGTGACGCAGCAGGGCGTCGTGATCGCCATGGACCCGCGCAACGGCGACGTGCTGGCGCTGGTGAGCTGGCCGAGTTATGACAACGCCCGGTTCGCCCGCAACATCGACGGCGAGTACTACTTCGACCAGTTCGACGATCCCCTGCGCCCCCTGGTGAATCACGCGATCAGCGCGCTGTATCCGCCGGGATCGGTGTGGAAGATGATCACGGCGATCGGCGTGCTCGAAGAGGACGTCATCGCTCCAAGTTCACCTTTGTTCTGCCCCGGGCAGCTCGTGCTGCCTAACGCTTTTGCCCCGCGCGACGAGAGCCGGGGCCAGACGTTCGTGTGCTGGCTGCGCACCGGCCACGAGGAAGTGAACCTGCTGCGGGGGATCGCACAGAGCTGTGACGTGTATTTCTACCAGGTCGGCGGCGGCAACCCACAGGTGAGCGCGGCGACCCTCAAGGAAGGCGGCCTGGGGATTCGCGATCTGTACCGGTGGGCGACGGCGTTCGGGATCGGGTCCGAGCTGGGGATCGAGCTTCCGGGCGAGCTGGCCGGGCGCATGCCGGAGCAGGACTGGAAGCGGCGCAATTACGGCGAGAGCTGGTCGACGGGCGATACGTACAACGCGGCGTTCGGCCAGGGCTACGTGACCGTGACGCCGCTCCAATTGATCAACGCGATCGCCGCCCTCGTGAACGACGGGGTGCTCTACCAGCCGTCGCTGGTCAAAAACCTGCAGGACGCCAACGGGAACGTGATCGAGGAATTCGAGCCGCGCGTGGCGCGGACGTTGGTGGCGAATCCGGGAGAGGAGATCGTGCTCCTGCTGCAGGAGGACATGATCGTCCAGGGTCAAAACAGCCTGGCTTGCCGCTGCGAGCCGGACAGCGAGTGGTACGATGAAGCCCTGTGCGACCCGGAAAACTACACGGCGCAGTACGATCGGGATCCCAATCCCGACGACGAGATATACGACTGGATACAGTACCGGGTCAACGTGCCGTATGGCTACACCTTCAACGCGGGCGTGTGCGACCCGCTTGAGTTCGAGAGCCTGAACCGCAGCGCGCGCTATATTCCACCGCTGGCGAGCGCCAGCTCGATCGAGTTCGCCCAGCGGGGCATGCGCGAGGTGGTGGTGAGCGGGACCTCGTCGGCGGACTTTGTGCCCGATGCGCCGCCGCTGCCCTACGTCAACGAAGGCGGCAAGACCGGCACGGCGGAATATTGCGACGATCTGGCGAACGCGCAGGGGTTGTGTGTGCCGGGCCAGTGGCCGGCGCACGCCTGGTATGTCGGATACGCGCCGCATGAAGCGCCCGAGATCGTCGTACTCTCTTTCGTTTACAACGGGGGCGAAGGCTCCGCAGTGGCCGCGCCGATTGTGCGCGAGGTGCTCGATGCTTACTTCCGCTTGCAGGACGAGCGGCGCATGACCGTCCAGTAGGCCGGCGGTGCCGGGTGCGAACTGAAGATAGCATTGTCAAACAATTCGAGTATAGTAATAGGAGACGGGGCGCTGAGATCGATCAGGCAGCGTGTTCGATGGGGGTAATTCGACCGGTATGGACGATTCGATCACCCTGAAAGGGATCAAAGAGGGGCTGCTGGTGACCGTCAAGCCCGAGGGACGATGGCCCGATCTGGCGGGGCGGCTGATGACGCTCATCGACTCCCAGGGGCATTTTTTCCGCGGGGCGCACGTCACGCTGTCGCTCGGGGAGCGCGACCTGCGGCGGAACGAGCTGGCGAGCGTTCAGGCCCAGCTCGCCCAGCGCGACGTTACCCTGGTGGCCGTGTTGAGCGACAGCTTCACGACCGCCGGATCGGCGGAAAAGCTGGGGTTGAAGACGGCGCTGTCGGCAGGCGAGCTTGAGATGGATGCCAGCGCGGCGCTCCCCCTCAAACCGCCGCCCATCGACCCGGAGGAGCGCGGGACCGACGGCGTGCTGATCCGGCGGACGCTGCGCAGCGGGCGCACCGTGCACAGTGATGGACACGTGGTTGTGGTGGGCGATGTGAATGCCGGGGCGGTGATCGTCGCCGGTGGCGATGTCATCGTGTGGGGCCGCCTGCGGGGCGTGGTCCACGCGGGCGCGAACGGGGATGAAAACGCGGTGGTCTGCGCGTTGTACCTGGCCCCGACGCAGCTTCGCATCGCCGGATATATTACGATTTCGCCCGAAGACAGGCGGCGCCGGCCCAAGCCTGAAAAAGCTGTGGTTCGTCATGGCCGGATCGAAGCTGAGGCGTGGGTATAACACCAGGAAAGGGTCATTAATGGGGGCACGAGTAATTACTGTAACCTCTGGCAAGGGGGGCGTCGGCAAGACGACAGCCACGGCAAATCTGGCGGTCGCACTGGCGACGCTGAACAAGAAGGTGGTCTGTATCGACGCAGACATTGGGCTGCGTAACTTGGACGTTGTGATGGGGCTCGAAAACCGGATCGTCTATGACCTGGTGGACGTGGTCGAAGGGCGCTGCAAGCTGCGCCAGGCGATGGTCAAGGACAAGCGCGTGGCGGACCTGTATTTGCTGCCGGCAGCCCAGACGCGCGACAAGACGGCGGTCAGCCCCCAAGACATGATCTTGCTGACGAACCAGCTTCGCGAAGACTACGACTACATCCTGATCGACAGCCCGGCGGGGATCGAGTGGGGCTTCAGGAACGCGGTCGCGCCGGCGGACGAGGTGATCGTCATCACCAACCCGGAGGTGTCCGCCGTGCGTGACGCCGACCGGATCATTGGCCTGATCGAGGCGGAGGAGCGCAAGGTCCCGGCCAGCCTGGTGATCAACCGCGTCAAGCCCGATATGGTGCGCAAGGGCGACATGCTGTCGGTGGATGACGTGCTCGAAATCTTATCGGTCCGGCTGCTGGGCGTCATTCCCGAAGACGAGCATATCCTGATCTCGTCGAACCGGGGCGCGCCGCTGGCGCTGGACCACGAGAAAAGCGCGGCGGGCGATGCATTCCGCAACATTGCGCGCCGGCTCACCGGCGAAAAGGTGCCGCTGCTCGACCTGCAGCAGAAGGGCGGCGTATTGCGGCGGCTGGCCCGGATGTTCGGCGCGGCAGAGCCGAACGCTTAGCACATGAGGGGGCGACGAATGGCTTCATTTCTGGAACGTTTAATTGGACGTCGAGAACCCAGCAGCGCGGTTTCGGCCAGAGAACGGCTCAAGCTGGTCCTGGTGACCGATCGCAGCGACCTGTCTCCTGAAAAGCTGGAGCAGATGCAGGCTGAGATCATTCAGGTGATCAAGTCGTATCTCCAGATCGAGGAGACGCACGTCAATATCAAGCTGGAACACCGGGAACGCAAGACTTACCTGGTAGCGGATATTCCGCTGGTGCGCGACCATGCTCAGAAGGCCGCCGAGGTGTTGGAAACCTCGCCGCCGGAGGAGAGCCGGGAAGAGGTCGCCGCCGCCAGCGACACCAAGCCAAAACGACCCAGCAGCCCGTCACGGCCCCGCAAGCCGTAGGGCGCGCCGGATTCGAGGTTGATCGCTGTACCGTGATGCACGCGTGTTGTTGTATTGGTTGATGTGGTGTGATGTATGCAATCAAAAGTCAATATCTGGCGTGATTTCGATTTCATGCTCTTCGGTGTTACGCTGCTGCTCGTCATCATCGGGATTCTATTCATCCGCAGCGCCACGCTTGACGCGGTCGATACCGACCTGATCAACCGTGTCCCCAGCCAGATTCAGTTCACCCTCGTCGGGATCGGGGTTGTCTTTGGCGTCGCCTCACTGGACTATCGCTTGCTGGGCAGTCTGCACGGGTTCCTCTACGGCTTTATCCTGTTCATTCTAGGGCTGGTGGCCGGCCTGGGCGCGGTGGGCGCGGCGGGTGCGCAGAGCTGGCTGAACGTGGGGCTCCAGGTGCAGCCCGCCGAGCTGGGCAAAATGCTGCTGGTGATCACGCTGGCCCAGCACCTGACCGATCGCTTCGACAAGATGGATCGCCTGCGCACCGTGCTGCTCTCGCTGGTGCACGTAGCGGTCCCGACGGGCATGATCTTCGTCCAGCCGGACCTGGGCACTGCCACCGTGGTGATGTTCGTGTGGTTCGTCATGGTGTGGGCCGCCGGGCTGCGCTTCCGGCACCTGGCGCTGTTCGTCGTGGCCGGGCTGGCGATGATGCCCGTTCTGTGGGCGAACATGGAAGATTACCAGAAGCAGCGCATCACCACGTTCATTAGCACCGGGGAATCGTGCTGGGACGATGCCGAGCTGGTGCGCAGCGGCGAATGCGTGTTCACCGACGAGGACGGCAACGGGATCCCGGACACGAGAGACGCCCGCTACAACATCGACCAGGCGCTGATCAGCATCGGTTCCGGCGGGATGCTGGGCAAGGGATATGGCAACGGCTCGCAAACGCAAGGGCGGTTCCTGCGCGTGCGGCACACCGACTTCATTTTCAGCGTCATCGCGGAGGAAACGGGGTTCGTCGGCGCCATGACGGTGATCGTCCTGATGGGTATCGTCATCTGGCGCTGCCTGCGCGGCGCGGCGCTGGCCGCCGACGCGTTGGGCAGCCTGATCTGTTACGGGGTTGGGGGGATGATCTTCTTCCAGACGATGGTGTCGATCGGCATGAACTTGAGCATCCTGCCGGTGACCGGGCTGACGCTGCCGTTCGTGAGCTCGGGCGGGTCGTCGCTGATCACGATGCTGGTCGGCATCGGGCTGGTGGAGAGCGTCGTGATGCGGCGGCGGCTGCGCGAATTCGTGTAGTCAATCAGGCAGGCAAACAGAGAAACCGGAAAGACAGACGATTTTATGGCACAATGCAAACTATCGAAGCGGCAGCAGGATTTGCTGCGCGCTATTGCCGAAGGAATGAAAGCGCGGGAGAACCAAGACCGGCAGTGGTGGGTACGGATGACGCACGATCACGGGCTGCCGGTGTGGCAGAACGTCGAAGATGAGTCACTGCGACAGCGCCTGCAGCAGGACACCACGCTGGGCGATCTGGTCACGTTCGAGAACTGCGGCTTCATCGAAAACCCGGTGCCCGGCCAGTACTTCCTCGTAGAGCGAAAACTCCTCGACGCGGTCGAGAATGAGTTTTACGCCAGCCGAAAGTAGGACAACATGTCCGGTCGAGGCAGGGCGGTGCGAAGCGGTCGCGATCTTGAAGACAACGTGATCGCGATCGGCGTGGGGTTGGGACTCGAGACGCAGCGTCAGGTGCGCGTTGGTCGTCGAATCTGGGGCGCGGAGCGCCGGATAGACGTGATTCTGCGGCATCCCGACACGCGGCAGACGCTGGGAATCGAATGCAAGTACCAGGGCGGCGGCGGCTCGGCTGAAGAGAAGATCCCGGCGACCGTTCAGGACATCGCCGCCTGGCCGATTCCGGGAATCGTCGTATTTGCCGGGCAAGGCTTTTCGGAAAACATGAGATCGTATCTCTACTCCACCGGTAAGGCCGTCGATCTCGCCGATGTCGAAATGTGGCTGCGGTTGTTCTTTGGTCTGAACCTCTGAAGCGCTAGTAATTCAGCACGACCACCTCGCTGACCGGTCCCCGTTTGCCGCTCGCCGAGTTAATCGCCCGGCGCGCGCACACGGTCTCGATGCGGAATGACGGGTACAGGTCGCGCACGAAGGGCGTGTCCGAATTGCTGAGCATGACCCGGCAGCCTTGAGAATCCAGCGCGGCGAAGACCTCCGCCAGGCGGCGCTGGTCGTCCGGGCCGAAGTCGTCGGCGGCGTAGCTGGTGAAGCTGGCCGTGGCGCTGAGCGGGTGATAGGGCGGGTCGAAATAAACGAAATCGCCCGGCGCGGCGGCATCCTTCACCGCTTCGAACCCGCGCACCTCCAGCCGGACCCCGCGCAGGGCTTCCGACGCGGCGCGCAGCCGGTCCGCATTGGCGATGTCGGGATTCTTGTAGCGCCCCATCGGCACGTTGAAATGGCCTTTGCTGTTGACGCGCCACAGGCCGTTGTAACACGTCTTGTTGAGGTAGATCATGCGGGCGGCGCGCTCGACGGGCGGGGTCGCTTTCCAGGCCGGGTCGCGGTCCAGGGCGCGCACCGCGTAGTAGTGCGTTTTGTCGTGGGCGCGCCGGTGTTCCTCCAGGCGAGCAATCAAGGCGTCCACGTCCTGCTGGACCACGCGAAAGCAGTTGATCAGATCTTCGTTGGCGTCTGACAGGGTGTATTCCTCGAACAGGTCGCGGCGGCGCAGGTGGAAGAAGACGGCGCCGCTGCCGACGAACGGCTCGAAATAGCGCCCGCCCCGCGCAGCCGGGAAGAAGCGCTCGTACTGTTCGAGAAGCTGGCCCTTGCCGCCGGCCCACTTCAGAAAAGGTTGTGCCGCCGCGATGGTCATGGGTGGTCTGGTCCTGGCAGGGCGGGCGATCGCGTTGTTGACCGCGACCGCCCGCGTGAAGGTCGCTGAACGGTGGGCGCGCCTACTGCTTCCGCTGGATCTTGGCCCAGGTATCGCGCAGCCCGACCGTCCGGTTGAAGACCAGCCGGCCCGCCGTCGAGTCCGGATCGACGCAGAAATAGCCCTGGCGCTCGAACTGGTAGCGGCTGCCCGGCGCGGCCCCGCTGACGAACGGCTCGATCTTGGCTGAGGGCAGCACTTCCAGCGAGTTCGGGTTGAGGTTGGCGGTGAAGTCCTGGCCTTCGGGGGCGTCCTCCGGATCGGGCGCGGCGAACAGGTGATCGTACAGCCGGACCTCCGCATCGAGCGCGTGGGACGCCGAAACCCAGTGCAGCGTGGCTTTGGGCTTGCGACCGTCGGGCGCGTCGCCGCCGCGCGTGGCCGGGTCGTAGGTGCAGCGCAGCTCGACGATGTTCCCGTCGCCGTCTTTCACGACGTCCGTGCAGGTGATGAAATAGGCGTACCGCAGCCGCACTTCGCGGCCCGGCGCCAGCCGGAAGAATTTCTTGGGCGGGTCTTCCATGAAGTCGTCCTGCTCGATGTACAGCACGCGCGAGAACGGCACTTTTCGCGTGCCCATGCTCGCGTCTTCCGGGTTGTTGACCGCGTCCATTTCCTCGACCTGGTCTTCCGGATAGTTCTCGATGACGACCTTCAGCGGTTTGAGCACCGCCATCACGCGCTGGGCGCGCTGGTTGAGGTCCTCGCGGATGGCATGTTCCAGCATGGCGATGTCCACCACGCTGTTCGCCTTGGATACGCCGATCCGGTCGCAGAAGTTGCGGATGGCTTCCGGCGTATAGCCGCGCCGCCGCAGGCCGGAGATCGTGGGCATGCGCGGGTCGTCCCAGCCAGAGACGGCTCCCTCGCGGACCAGCCGCAGCAGCTTCCGCTTGCTCATCAGGGTGTACGTCAGGTTGAGGCGGGCGAACTCGATCTGCTGCGGCGCGTAGATCCCCAACTGCTCGATGAACCAATCGTAGAGCGGGCGGTTGTTCTCGAACTCCAGCGTGCAGATCGAATGGGTGATCCCCTCGATCGAGTCTGACTGGCCGTGCGCCCAGTCGTACATGGGATAAATGCACCACGCGTCGCCCGTGCGCGGGTGTTCGGCGTGCAGGATGCGGTACATGATCGGGTCGCGCAGGTTAACGTTGGGCGAGGCCATGTCGATCTTGGCGCGCAGCACGCGCGAGCCATCGGGAAATTCGCCGTCTTTCATGCGCTGGAACAGGTCCAGGTTCTCTTCGATCGAGCGGTCGCGGTACGGGCTGTTTTTGCCGGGCTCGGTCAGCGTGCCGCGGTACTCGCGGATCTCCTCCGGGCTGAGATCATCGACGTACGCCTTGCCGGCTTTGATCAACTGGACGGCCCACTCGTACAACTGCTGGAAGTAATCCGAGGCGAAAAACAGCCGGTCTTCCCAGTCCGCCCCCAGCCATTTCGCGTCGTAGATGATCGAGTCGATGTATTCCTGCTCTTCTTTGGTGGGGTTGGTGTCGTCGAACCGCAGGTTGAACTTGCCGCCATACAGCTCCGCAGTGCCGTAATTGATCCAGATCGATTTGGCGTGGCCGATGTGCAGGTACCCGTTTGGCTCCGGTGGAAAGCGCGTGTGCACGCGACCGCCGAAGCGACCTGTCGCCATGTGCTCGTCAATGATCTGGTGGATGAAATTGGTGGATTCGATGGTGCTCGTCATTACGCGCCTCGTTACGTGTGTGGTTTGCTCTCTGGCGGATAGTGTAACAGATTGGCGGCGGATTGCGTAGGTGAGGAATGACCGATTCGAGACGCGGGGCACATCTGGTATAATCGCTGCTCCCGCACCTCTGAGCCTGGGTAACGTCAAGGAGTGTTCGACGTGTCTGAGAATGGAAGCCTGCCCGTGCGCGTGCGTTTCGCGCCCAGCCCGACCGGCCCCTTTCACATCGGCAGCGCGCGCACCGCGTTGTTCAACTGGTTGTTCGCCCACCACCACGGGGGGATGTTCATCCTGCGGATCGAAGACACCGACCGCAAGCGGTTCGATCCGGAAGCGCTGCCGCTGCTGCTGGAGGGTCTGCGCTGGCTGGGGCTGGAATGGGACGAAGGGCCAGAGGTCGGCGGCGAGTACGGCCCCTATTTCCAGTCGGAGCGATCCGCGCTGTACCAGGAGTGGGCCGAGTGGCTCGTCGAGCGCGATCTGGCCTATCGCTGCTACTGCACCGAGGAACGGCTGGCCGAGGTCCGCGAGCGGCAGAAAGCGGCCAAGCAGGACCCCGGCTACGACCGGCACTGCCGGACGCTGCCGCCCGAGGAGCGCGCGCGTCTGCACGACGAGCGGGGCGGCGAGCACGTGATCCGGTTCAAGATGCCCGTCGAGGGGACGACGACCGTGCACGACATCCTGCGCGGTGACATCACCTTCGACAACCGGCAGCTTCAGGACCTGGTGCTGCTGAAATCGGATGGCCTGCCGACGTACCACCTGGCGAACGTGGTCGACGACCATTTCATGGCGATCAGCCACATCCTGCGCGCCGAAGAATGGATTTCATCCGCGCCCGTTCACAAGAACCTGTACGCCGCATTCGGCTGGGAGATGCCGCAGATCGCGCACCTGCCGGTCATCCTGAACCCGAGCGGCAAGGGCAAGCTGTCCAAGCGCAGCGCAGGGTTCACCGAGGGCGGGCGCAAGGTGCCCGTGCTGCTGCACGAATTCCAGGAGGCGGGCTACGTGCCGGAGGCGATCGTCAATTTCCTGACCAACGTGGGCTGGAGCTTCGGCGACGACCGCGAAGTGTTCACCGTCGAGGAGACAATCGCGCGGTTCGATCTCAAGCGCGTCAACCCCGCCGGGAGCGTCTTCCCGGTCGAAAAGCTGGACTGGCTCAACGGCGTGTACCTGCGCGACATGGCGCCGGAACGGCTGGCGGCGCTGCTCCAGCCGGTCTTCGAGCGGGCCGGCTACCGGGCGGAGCTCGATCGGTTGACCCAGGTGGTGCCGCTGATCCAGGTGCGGATCAAGACGCTGAACGACGCGCTGGACATGGCCGGGTTCCTGTTCACCGAGCAGTTCGTGCCCGCGCCGCCGGAGCAGATCATCCCGAAGAAGATGGACGCGGCGGCGACGCGCGCCGCGCTGGAACGGGCGCTGGAGGTACTCGAAACGCTGCCGGACTGGCGGGCCGAGACGCAGGAAGCGGCGATGCGCGCGCTCGTCGAGACGCTGGGCCTGAAGGCGGGCCAGTTGTTCGGCGCGCTGCGCGTGGCGACGACCGCCCAGGCCGTATCCCCGCCGCTGTTCGAGTCGATGGAGGTGCTCGGGCGCGAGGCGTCGCTGGCGCGCATCCGGCTGGCGATCGACAGCCTGGCGTGATCGGGGTGTGCGCGGTGGGAACTGGGGCTGCCGGGTCCCACCTGCTCGGCGCGCCTAGACCATCAGGCGGTTGAGCAGGGACACCAGGACGAGCTGGCCGCCGAACGACAGCGCGGCGAGCAGGATCCCCCCGATGACCAGCGCGCCACAGCCCGATCCCGCGCCGAAGTCGTACACCTCGCCGATCATGGACGACAGCACGAAGTAATACACCACCGTGCCGGCGGTCATCGCGATCGGGATCAGCAGCAGGAGCGTGCCCGTCGAGCCGAACAGCGTCAGCGCGATGATCGCGGCGCTGGTGCCCAGCACGACCATCGTCTGGAACGGGACCATGCGCCGGTACAGGTAAGCCAGGGTGCCGTCACCGCCGAAGAACGTCGTCGCGGCGAAGTGGATCGCCATCCCCTGGATCGCCAGCGAGATCGCGCTCATCACCGCGCTGAGCAGGGCGAAGACGAGCAGAAACGCCAGGTTGGCCGAGTAGAGCGTGTCGAGCTGGGGCGAGGTGGCCGACATCGCGGCGGAGTCGAACGCCTCTTCGATGGCGTCCAGGCTGAAGACGAGGAAGGCGATTGTCACCAGCGCCAGCACCACGGCGAAGAGGATGAAGTCGATCAGCACGTTGTCCCAGGTGGCCTTTTCGGCCCCTTTGCCATGCGCCTGCTTGTGCTTCAGCTTGCGTTTTCCGCCAAGCCGGGCGATGTATTCGGCGCGGCGATCCGGGTGGACCAGAACGGGCAGCGCCGCCGCGACCGGCTGGCCCATCACCGACATGACGAGGTTCGCGAACAGCCGATCTTTTTCCAGCGCCGGGTTCAGGCTGATGGCCTTGCCCAGGTATTCGACGGCGCGCGCCGGGTCGCCGAGCGCGTGGAAATTGATCGCGGCGTCCAGGTGGCTTTTGGCGAGCTCGGCGTCCCGCTTCGAGACTTCCTGGGGGCGAGCCAGCGCGGGGGCGGATTGGGATGTTGTGGCAGGCTCCGGGTGGGCGCGGGTTGCACCGACGGGCTGCCGGATGTAGCGCCCGGCTTTCAGGGCCAGCTCGCGCAGCTCGGGCATGGGATCGTTACGGTAGATGTCGGCCAGCAGCGGCAGGGCTGCCGGGTCCCGCGCTTCGGCCAGTTGCATGATTGCCCGGCGTCGCTGGGCGGGGTCTGGACTGTGGAGTAAGTCGTTGATCGGGTCGGTCATAATCACCTCGCGTGGCGCACCGCCCCATTATGGCACAGGTTGCGCAAGACCGCTGGCGTAATATGGTGTACAATGCAGGCTGTGTCTCTGGCGTCAGAGATTCGGGTAGAGATTGGAGAGGGTCCGTGGTCATCGTCGTGACGGATAGCTGCGCGAGCGTGCCTGCCCCCATGGTCCAGGAGCTGGGCATCGAGGTCGTCCCGTACTACATCCACAGCCTGCGGGGGACTCTGCGAGATGGGGTCGACATGCCGGCGAACGAGTTCTACGAGTGGCTGAAGACCGCGCCGGAATGGCCGACGACAGCCAACCCCAGCGCGGGCGAATACCTGGAAGCGTTTCGCCAGGCGGCCAAACGCGGAGACGGGATCGTATCGATCAACATGACGGGCACCGGCAGCGGGGGCTTTCAATCGGCCTCGCTGGCGCAGCGCCTCGCCGAGCAGGAACTGCCGGGCGTGCCGATCGAAGTGGTGGATACGCAGCAGGTGGCGATGGCCCATGGCTGGTCGGTCATCCAGGCGGCGCGCGCGGCGCTCCAGGGCCAGACGGTGGAGCAGGTCGCCGCCGTGGCGCGCAAGGTGGCCGAGCAGGCATTCGTCGGCTTCACCAACGACACGCTCGAATACCTGCAGCGCGGCGGGCGGATCGGGAAAGCCGCCAGCCTGGTCGGGGGCCTGCTGAGCATCAAGCCGATCATCGGCATACGCAACGGGATGCCCGCCCCGCTGAGCGTGGCCCGCACCCGCAGCGGCGCCTACCGGCGGATCGTCGCGCTGGCCCAGGGCATCATCCCCGAGGGCAGCGCGGTGCGCGCCGCCTTGATGCACGTTGCCGCAGCCGACGAGGTCGAGCGATTCCGGGCGCTGCTCGAGGAAAAATACTCGGTGATCGAGTGGGTGATCGCGCAGTTGTCCCCGGCGCTGGGCGTTCACAGCGGGCCGGGAACGGTGGGGATTTCGGTGATCCCCGGCGATTTGTAGGCAGGCTGGATCGCAGATGCGTGGTGGCGACACCGGCGCTGTCGCGCACGCCTCGCGCGCGGCGCTGCCGTTGAAGGCCGGGCTGCGTCGCCAGGACGCGGGCCTTTGGCTGACGCTGGCGCTGTGCCTGGTGGGGCTGTGGCCGCTGCTCAGTTCGGGCGAGCTGGCGCTCGGCCACGATACGCTGTTTCACATTTACCGCTCGGCGGAAATGAGCCGCACGTGGTCGCATGGCGTGCTGATGCCGCGTTGGGCGGAATCGTTCTATTTCGGCTACGGCTCCCCCCTCTTCCAATACTACGCGAGCCTGTCGTACTACCTGGCCGCCGTGGGGAACCAGCTCCTGGGGCTGGACGTGCCGGCGGCGCTGCGCCTGCTGGTGATGGTGTGCCTGCCGGCGGCGGGCGGCGGTATGTACCTGTTCGCCCGCGAGCGGGGCGGCCCCGTGGCCGGCGTGATCGCCGGGCTGTGTTACGTCTACAGCCCTTACATCCTCTACCGCGAGCCGCACGTGCGCGGCGCGTATCCCGAACTGCTGGCCTTCGCCGTGTTTCCGTGGGCCATGTGGCGCTTCGAACGGCTGCTGATCGCCGGGCGGGCGCGGGACGTCGCCTGGGCGGCGGCGACGGTGTGGCTGCTCGTGATCTCGCACAACCTGATGGCGATGGTGCTGGCGGGCGTGCTGGCGGCGTGGCTGGCCTGGAACCTGCTGGCGCGCGTCGTGGACCGGCGGCGCTTCGGGCTGGCCGTGCTGGCGGGGGCGCTGGGCGTGGGGCTGGCGGCCTATTTCTGGCTGCCGGTGATCCTCGAGCGCGACGCGATCCAACTGTCCAACGTGACGGGCATCCCGTCGCTGGATTACCGCAACGCGTTCGTGCGTTTCGGCGCGCTGTTCGAATTCCCCTCGCGGACCGACGCCGCGCTAAGGGGCGGGCTGCTGCCGCACGCGAGCCTGGGCGTGGTGCAGTGGGCGCTGGCGCTCGCCGGGGCGCTGGCGGCTGCGGCGGTGGTGACGCGGCGGGTGCTCCGGCGGCGAACGCTCCGGGCGGCGTTCGAGGTCCCGGAGGCGACCCGCCTCGCGGTGCTGTACGCGGGCATGGCGCTCGCGTTCGTCTGCCTGATGCTCGACGTCTCCGAGCCGCTGTGGGATGCCGTGTCCGTGATCGCGTACCTCCAGTTTCCCTGGCGGCTGTTGGGACCGGCAGCCTTTGCGCTGGCGGCGCTGGCCGGGACGAACGCCGCGTGGATCGCGCGCCTGCCGGACCGGTGGGGCGGGGCGATCATCGCGCTGATCGTCGTGGCCGTGATCGCGGCGGCGACGCCCCTGTTTTACGTCGATGACAGGTGGCGGACCGGCCCGGTGGATGCGTCGGTGGCAGCCTATCACGCGCAGGAAGTCGACGGCAGCCTCCCGCCCGGCGCGACCGTGTCCAACGAGTTTCTCCCGAAGCACGCGCTCGTGCTGCCGGGCGTGACGGCGCGCCTGCTGGACGACTACGCCGACGGTTACCCGGTGGACAAGCTCAACCGCGAAGCCGTGCCGGTCGGCGTCGAGGTGACGTCCCTCGATCACGGCCCGCAGCACGACGCGTGGCGCGTGCAGGCGGCGGCGCCGTTCACGATGGAGGTCTTCACGCTCTACTTTGCCGGGTGGCGCGCCACGGTGGATGGCGAGCCGGTCGACATCACGCCGTCCGAGCCGCACGGGCTGATCCGGTTCGACGTGCCCGCCGGAGAGCACACCGTCCGGCTGGCGTTGGCGCGGACGCCCGTGCGTTGGGCCGGGGTGAGCATCTCGGCGGCGGCGCTGGTTGGGCTGGCGGTGATCGCCGTCGTGGGCTGGCGGCGGCGCGGCGAGAGCGATCGCGCCGTCACCGGGCGAGGGGGCGCGATGCGGCCCGGCTGGGCAGTCGGGCTGGTGGCCGGGGGGCTGGCCGCGCTGCTGCTGGCCGGGTGGCTGATGGGCGAGGGGCGCGCCTGGGTGCGCTCTGCGCCGGGGGAGGCGCGGCTGGCCGATCACCAGACCGGCTTCCGGTTCGGGGAGTCGCTGGAGCTGGTCGGTTACACGCTTTCGGCGGACCGGGCGAGCCCTGGTGACCGCGTGTGGCTGACGGTGTACTGGTACGCGCGCGCGCCGGTGTCGATCGATTACCGGAGCTTTGTCCACGTGTCGGCGGGCGGGCCGCCGCTGGCCCAGGCGGACAAGATTCTGCCCGCCGACGTGCCCACCAGCGAGTGGGCGGCGGGCTCCCTGGTGGGCGACGAGTACGTGATCGCGCTGCCGCCGGACATGCCGCCCGGCGCGTATGACGTCCGGATCGGGCTGTGGACGTGCGAGGGCCTGCCGGAGGGCGACTGCGGCAACGGGCTGCGGCTGCCGGTGACGGGGGAAGATGGCGAGCCGCTGGGCGACGCGGCCCTGCTGCAGCAGATCACCGTGAAGTGATCGCCGGGCGGTGGGTTTGCTACAATCTCAACAGGTGTCGTCCAATGTGTGGAGGTTGGGGACCGTGCCGCGTCACGAGCTGACCGTCGTCTACGATGGCGAATGCGGGATCTGCGAGGCGCTCAAACAGCGGGCCGAGGCGCTCGACGCGCGGGGGCGGCTGCGCTTCGTAGCGTACCAGGGCGCCGATCTCGACGCGCTGGTGCCCGGCCTGACGCCCGCCGAGGCCAGCCGCGCGGTGATCGCCGTGACGCCCGGTGGCCGAACCTGGGCAGGGGCGCGCGCGTTCTTCAAGGCAATGGAGCACCTGCCCGGCTTCTGGGGTAAGATAGGATCTGTCGGCGCCGTGCCGGTGGTGAGCTGGCTCGCCGGGCCAGCGTACCGGCTGGTGGCCGCGCGCCGGGGACAGATCTCGCGCTGGTTGGGCCTTAACCAGTGCCGGATCGTCCCAGACCGGCGCACTTAGTGCCTGTTCTGACACATCTGCGAGTCTGCCATGTCTGTCACTCCCACTGCCGAGGGCGCGCTGCTGGTTCGCCCGCCTGCTCCCGATTCGCGTTACGATATGGGCAACCGCCGGTTGTTCGCCACGCTCGACGGCGAGGGCAACATTCGGTCGTTCCGGCTGCCGGAGGGGATCGCGATCCTCGACATGTGGCAGGTGGCGGCGCGCGTGGACGGCGTGCGCGTGACGTGGCGCGAGGCCGAAGCGATGGGCCGGTCCTGGCGGCTGGCCGGGGAGGCGCTCGACGCGACGGTTCGCCAGCGCACCGTGTGCGACGCGGGAACTCCCGCGCTGGCCCAGGTGTGGGAGGTGATCAACACCGGGCAGGCGGCGCGCGTGTTCACGCTGAGTCTAGAGGTCGCGTTCGACCTGCGCCTGCCCGCCGTGCAGGTGGGATCGTCGTCGCTGAACGCGCGCGTGTACCGCTTTCTGCGCGACAACCCGGTGTCGCGCCGGGCGTTGGGGCCGCGCCGCTGGGCGGTGATGAACCCGCTCGGCGAGGCGCAGAAACGGCTGAAACCGGCGGCACGGCGCCGCCCGCTGGAGATCGATGCCCGGCGCGACGGGTTCCGCGTGCGGGGGGATGTGACGGCGGCGCTGGTGATGGGCGACGCCCCCGCCGAATGGCAGCCGGCAGAGACGGGGCTGGCGCTCAACTTTCGGGCGGTGGTGGCGCCGGGCGAAACCTACACGCTGCCGCTGCTGGTCGGCGCCGGGGACGGGCTGGCGCCGGACGCATACCGCGACATCGCCGCCGATGCGGACGCGTTCGCGGCGTGGCTCTCGGCGTCGTTCGAGTGTGACGATCCGCTGCTGCGCAGCCTGTACGCGGCGAGTTTGAACGTGGCCCTGGCGATGTACAAAGAGCTGCCGAGCGGCTTCGCCGGGCTGTGGGCCGGGCCGGGCTACGCCTATCCGCCGCGCATTTACTTCCGCGATAGTTATTGGACGGCGCTGCCGATCCTGCCCTACCGCCCCGAGTGGGTGCGGGCGCACCTGCTGACGCTGGCGACGGGCGTGCACCCGGACGGCGTCTGCCCGAGCGGGGTGATCGATCCCGCCGTGCTACCGTTCGAGGACCAGGCCGAGGAAGGCGCGTCGGACTGGCTGCCCGATCACCAGGACTCGCCCGCCTATTTCGTGCTGCTGCTGTGCGAGTACGTGGCCTGGACCGGCGACGCGGCGCTGCTGGGCGAGCGCCTGGACGACGGGCGCACGCTGTGGGACTGCGCCCAGAGCTGCCTGAATCGCCTGCTGGCCCAACCGGCGAAGGATCGCGCGCCGAACGACTGGGCCGACAACGTCCTGCGCAGCGAGTGGGTGAGCTATGACCTGGCGCTGCTGGCCGGGGCGCTGGGAGCCGCGGCGGACGTGGCCCGGCACGTGGGCGACGCGGCGACGGCGTCGTCCTACCAGGTGGACGCGCGGCACATCCGCGACCTGCTCCACATTCACGGCTGGGACGACGCGAAAGGCTATCTCGTGGACTATCGCCGGGGCGACGGGGCAAGCGGGGCGGGCTTCGTCGAGGATCACCTCGCGCTCGACACGCTGCTGGCGATCCGGTTCGGCGCCGTGTCGCTGGATGGCGCGGCGAGCATGCTGGCCGCGGCGCGGACGATGCTCCAGACGCGGCACAATGCCGAGCAGCCGCACGGCGATTGGGGCGTGATGTGCTGCTGGCCGCCGTACGGCCTGCGGGCGGACCTGTTCGGCAAGTCGGCCCAGATGCTCAACTATCACAACGGCGCGGAGTGGCCCTTCCTGAGCGCGATCTACGCTCACCTGCTGATGGAGCGCGGCGATCCGGACTGGCGTTACGCGCTCACGCGGTGGTGGAGCGTGCACCTGGAGCGCGGCTGGCTGGCCCCGGTCGAGTACCACTCGCCCGCGCACCCGCCCGGCGCGTTTCTGCAGGGCTGGAGCGGCATGGCAGCCAGCGCGATGCTTTCCGGCGGGCTGGGGCTCCGTCCGGCGCTGGACGGCACGATCGCGCCGCGCGTGCCGCCCTGGGGGGCGTGTGTCGCGCAGAACGTGCTGGTTCACGGTCAGCCGGTCACCCTGCTGGCGACGGAAACCAGCGTGACCGTGCAGGGGGCGGGGTGATCCGACCGGATGCGCACGTGGGAGGAGGGAGTTTCGTGCTCAGAGATCTGGTGTTGAAGAACCGCAGCATTCGCCGGTTCGACCCGGCGGTGACCGTCGAGCGGGCGACCCTGCGCGAGCTGGTCGACCTGGCGCGGCTGTCGGCGTCGGCGTCGAACTTGCAGCCGCTGCGCTACGTGCTGTCCGCGGAGCCGGAGCGGAACGCGGCGATCTTCGAGTGTCTCGGCTGGGCGGGATACCTGGCCGGCTGGCCGGGGCCGGACGAGAACGAGCGCCCCGCGGCGTATATCATCATCCTGGGCGACCGGTCCATCGCGCCGCGCATCGACTGTGATCACGGCATCGCGGCCCAGAGCATTCTGCTCGGCGCGGCGGAGCGCGGGCTGGGCGGCTGCATCATTGGCTCGATCCAGCGCGAGCGGCTGCGCCGGGCGCTCGACATCCCGGAGCAGCTCGACATCCTGCTGGCGATCGCGCTCGGCAAGCCCGCCGAAACGGTCGTGATCGAGCCGGTGGGACCGGACGGCTCGATCCGGTACTGGCGCGACGACGACGGCGTGCATCACGTGCCCAAGCGCGCCCTGGATGACATCGTTCTCGACTGAGATTCGTGATTGAGAGGGAGTGATCATGGAGTACGTTCGTTTAGGCAAGACCGGAATGAAAGTGTCGCGCATCTGCCTGGGCATGATGACCTACGGCACGCCCAAATGGCGCGATTGGGTGCTGGACGAGGAAGCCAGCCGCCCGTTCATCAAGCGGGCGCTGGAGCTGGGCATCAACTTCTTCGATACCGCCGATATGTACTCGCTCGGCGTGAGCGAAGAGGTCACCGGGCGGGCGCTGCGCGATTTCGCCCGGCGCGACGAAGTGATCGTGGCGACAAAGGTCTACAACCCGATGAGCGACGATCCCAACGCGCGCGGGCTGTCGCGCAAGCACATCATGGACGGGATCGACGCCTCGCTGCGCCGGCTGGGCATGGACTACGTCGACCTGTACCAGATTCATCGCTGGGACTACCACACGCCCATCGAGGAAACGATGGACGCGCTCAACGACGTGGTGAAGGCGGGCAAGGCGCGGTACATCGGCGCATCGAGCATGTACGCGTGGCAGTTCGCCCAGGCGCTGTACGTGGCCGACCTGCACGGCTGGACGCGCTTCGTCTCGATGCAGAACCACTACAACCTCGTCTACCGCGAGGAGGAGCGCGAGATGATCCCGCTGTGCCAGGACCAGGGCATCGGCGTGATCCCGTGGAGCCCGCTGGCGCGGGGCTTCCTGGCGGGCAACCGCTCGCGCGATAAAGGCGGCGATACGACGCGCAGCCAGTCGGACGAATTCGCCCACAACATGTACTACACCGACGCCGATTTTACCGTGGTGGACCGCGTGAGCACGCTGGCCGAGCGGTACGGCGTGACGAACGCGCAGATCGCGCTGGCGTGGCTGCTGCACAGGCCCGGCGTCACCAGCCCGATCGTCGGCGCCAGCAAAATGCCGCACCTGGAGCAGGCGGTCGCCGCGCTGGACATCGCGCTGACCGGCGAGGACATGGCCTATCTCGAAGAGCCGTACCAGCCGCACCGGGTGCTGGGGCACCAGTAGGGCGGCAGGTGAGGCCCGCCGCCGGGCGCGTATGGTCCCGGCGGCGGGCAGTTGCTCGCCACAGGCGAGCACGAGGATCGCGGGATGAATGCAGGGGTCATGGCCGGCAAAGTATGCCTCGTCACAGGCGCAACCAGCGGCATCGGCAGGGAAACGGCGCGCGGACTGGCCGCCCAGGGCGCGACGGTGATCGTCGCCGGGCGGGACCGCCGCCGCTGCGAAGGGACCGCTGCCGCGCTCCGGCGCAGCTATCCGGCGGCGGAAGTGGGTTGCCTGGTCGCGGACCTGTCCTCCCAGGCGGAGGTTCGGCGGCTGGCCGAAGATTTTACCCGTCAATACGACCGGCTCGACGTGCTGGTGAACAACGCCGGGGCGCAGTTCCGAACCCGCCGCGAGAGTGTCGACGGCATCGAGATGACCTTCGCGCTGAATCACCTGGGCTATTTCCTGCTCACGCTGTCGCTGCTCGACATGCTGAAAGCATCGACTCCGGCGCGCATCGTGAACGTGGCGTCCCACGCGCATCACGGCGCGACGCTCGATTTCGACGATCTCGAAATGGAGCGCGGGTACGACGGGGCGCGCGCTTACCGGCAGTCCAAGCTGGCGAACGTCATGTTCACTTACGAGCTGGCCCGGCGGCTGGACGGGACAGGCGTCACCGCCAACGCGCTCCATCCGGGCGTGGTGGCGACGGACTTCGGCGCGAAGGACGAGGGGCTGCGCTCGCTGCTGAGGCGCGCCGCGCGGCCTGCCATCCGGCTGGCGTTGGGCCACCAGATGATCACGCCCCGCGAGGGCGCCCAGACGAGCCTCTACCTGGCGACGTCGCCGGAGGTCGCGGGCGTGACCGGGCAGTACTTCGACAACAAGGCGGCGGTCCGCTCGTCGGACGCATCGTACGACGTGGCGGCGCAGCGGCGGCTGTGGGAGATCAGCGCGGCGATGACCGGCATCGGCTGATGCTCCACGCGGAAATCCTTGTTTTTCTACAATAAGTCAGCTAGAATTCTATTTAAATCGCACGATCGGACGCGACACCGTTATTTCCTCATCGATCTCCGGCGTCTGGTCACAGCCTTCCCGGTGAAGGCTCCACCGAGCAAGTTGGTTTTCACGAGGAGAAAAACTGTGGCAGTAGAAGAACTGGTTGGTGTGAAAGAGTACGGGCACTACATCAACGGCCAATGGGTGCCGTCGGAGAGCGGCCAGTGGTTCGAGACCAAAAGCCCGACCACGGGTGAGCCGCTGGCGAAGTTCCCGAAAGGCACGAAGAACGACGTGCTGCGCGCCATCGACGCCGCCGAGGCGGCCTTCCCGGCGTGGAAGAAGACCCCGCCGCCCAAGCGTGGCGAGATTCTGCTGCGCGCGGCCCAGATCATGCGCGAGCGCAAGCAGGCGTTGGGCGAGCTGGTTTCGAGCGAAATGGGCAAGGTGATCGCCGAGGGTAAGGGCGATGTCCAGGAAGCGATCGACTTTCTGGAGTACATCGCCGGCGAAGGCCGCCGCATGTTGGGCGAGACGACGCCCTCCGAGCTTCCCAACAAGTTCTGTATGACGGTTCGCCAGCCGATCGGCGTGGTGGGCTGCATCACGCCGTGGAACTTCCCGATGGCGATCCCCATCTGGAAGATCGGCGCGGCGCTGATCACGGGTAACACCATCGTGTTCAAACCGGCGTCGCTCACCCCGCTGTGCGTGGCGACCCTGGCCGAGGTCTTCGAGGAGGCCGGGCTGCCGGCGGGCGTGCTGAACGTGGTGACCGGCGGCGGCGGGACGGTCGGCATGGAGATCGTCACCAACCCGCGCGTGAAGGCGATCTCGTTCACGGGCGGCGTGCCCGCGGGCAAGGAGATCTACGCGGCGGCGGCCAAAGAGCTGAAACCCGTCGAGCTGGAGCTGGGCGGGAAGAATCCGCAGATCGTGCTGGACGACGCCAACCTGGAGCTGGCCCTGGACGGCGTGCTGTTTGGGGCGTTCGGCACGGCGGGCCAGCGCTGCACGGCCACCAGCCGCCTGATCATCCAGGAGGGCGTGTACGACGAATTCCTGGATATGCTGGTCAAGCGCGTCGAGGCGCTGCGGATCGGCGACCCGCTCGACCCCAAGGTCGATGTCGGGCCGGTGGTGGACCAGGCGTCGGGCGAGTCGATCATGAGCTACATCGAGATCGGCAAGCAGGAAGCCCGGCTGGTGACCGGCGGTGAGCGCCTGACCGGCGGCGAGTACGACCGGGGCTTTTTCATCAAGCCGACCATCTTCGCGACGGAACACGGCACGCGGATCAGCACGGAGGAGATCTTCGGCCCGGTGCTGAGCGTGATCAAGGTCAAGGATTTCGACGAGGCGGTGCGGATCGCCAACGACGTCGAGTACGGCCTGTCGTCCTCGATCTACACGCGCGACGTGAATCTCGCGTTCCGCGCCGTGGAGGAACTTGAGACTGGTATCACGTACATCAACGCGCCGACGATTGGCGCCGAGGTGCACCTGCCGTTTGGCGGCACCAAGCACACCGGCAACGGCGGGCGCGAGGCGGGCACGTCGGCCATCGACGAGTTCACCGAGATCAAGACGGTGTTCGTGGACTACAGCAACCGGCTCCAGAAGGCGCAGATCGTCGACGAAAAATAGCCCGCATCCGCCGCGCAGCCGCGGCGGTGCTGAAAACGAAAAACCCGTCCTGTTGTGCAGGGCGGGTTTTCTGTTAGGCTGGGGGACCTGGATTTGAACCAGGACTGATGGATCCAGAGTCCACTGTTCTGCCGATTAAACTATCCCCCATCGACGGAGCGCATTGTATCACAGCGGCGCGGGCTTGACAAGGGTTTTGTCGGGTTTTTCGGGCAGGACAGCAGCGCGCCGTGCGGCGGCGATCATCACAATTTTTATGGGATTTTAATGGTATTTTGAGGACGGTTAAATTTCGCCTCTTTATTCTGTGAATAAGCCATCGTTCAAGATGGGGTTCCAATCGAATAATAGTGGGACGTGATGTGTGGTAGTCTGTGGGGTCGCTAGTCTCTAGCGGTCGAGTGGGTAGGTGGAATATCGTTCGGTAGAAACCTTCACACATCGCGGTTAATCCCGCAAGCGCCGAGCAGGGGGTGGCTCGGCGCTTACTTTTTCTGTGTGCCGGGTGGGCGATCGCTTTGCTAAGATCGTGACTACACCATCTTACCATTCAGGAGGAAAACGATGGCAGTACGTCATGCAGAAGCGATTTGGAATGGCACGCTGCGCGAGGGCAGCGGGACGATGAAGGTGGGCAGCGGGTTGTTCGACGGCCCGTATTCGTTCCCCTCTCGCTTTGAAGAGGGCGAGGGCACCAATCCGGAGGAATTGATCGGGGCGGCGCACGCGGGCTGCTTCTCGATGGCCCTCAGCGGGGTGCTGGTGCGTGCCGGGTTCACCCCCCAGCGGATTCACACCACCGCGGCGGTCCACCTGGAAAAGGTCGGGGAAGGCTTCAAGGTGACGCGGATTCATCTCCAGACCCAGGGGACGGTCCCCGGACTGGACGCGGCGACCTTCTTGGAGCATGCTGAAACGGCCAAAGCGACCTGCCCGATCTCACAACTGCTCACCGGGGCGGAGATCACGCTCGACGCGGAGCTGCTCGGTTAGCCCGCGCCCGCTTCTGGCAGGCCATCCAACGCCGGGTGCACCCACGCGCCCGGCGTTTTTGTGTGTGGGGCGGACGGGTGAAGTCCCCTATAATTTGGCATGAAGGGAACGAGCCAGAGGAAAGGATAGGCGTATGCCCAACCGTTTGCAGCACGAAACCAGCCCCTATTTGCTCCAACATGCCGACAACCCGGTGGACTGGTACCCGTGGGGGCCGGAGGCGGTGGAAGCTGCCGCCGAGCAGGACAAGCCCATCTTGTTGAGCATCGGCTATTCCGCCTGTCACTGGTGCCACGTGATGGCTCACGAGAGCTTCGAAGACGCCAAGACCGCCGAATTTATGAACGAGCATTTCATCAACGTGAAGGTCGACCGCGAAGAGCGCCCCGACATCGACGACATTTACATGCAGGCGACCCTGGTCTTCAACCGGGGGCAGGGCGGCTGGCCGATGACCGTGTTCCTGACGCCGGACGGGCGCCCCTTCCACGCCGGGACGTATTACCCGCCCAAGCCGCGCTATGGGATGCCCAGCTTCCGGCAGGTGATGGAGGCTGTAGTCGAGACGTACCGCAAGAAGCGCGGCGAGGTCGAGAACACGGCCAAGAACCTGGCCGCCGACCTGGGCCGGAACGTCTTCGAGGCGATGGCCGCCGAGCCGGACCTGCTGTCCGAGGCGCTGCTCGACGCGGCGGCTGAAAACCTGGTCCGCCGCGTGGACCCGGTTCATGGCGGGCTGTCGCGCGGGCGGCCCAAATTCCCGAATCCGGTCAACCTGGAATACCTGCTGCGCTATCACAGCGCCACCGGCAGCGACCAGGCGCTGCAAGTCGTCCTGTTCACGCTGCGCAAGATGGCGCAGGGCGGCATGTACGACCAGCTTGGCGGCGGGTTCCACCGCTACAGCGTGGACGAGCGCTGGCTGGTGCCGCATTTCGAGAAGATGCTGTACGACAACGCGCAGTTGGCGCGCGTCTATCTCCACGCGTGGCAGGTATCCGGCGACCCATTTCTGCGCGAGGTCGTCGAGGACATTCTCGACTACGTGATGCGCGAGATGACCGCGCCCTCGGGCGGGTTCTACAGCACGCAGGACGCCGATACGGAGGGCGAGGAGGGTAAGTTCTTCGTCTGGACGGAGCCGGAAATCCGCGCCGCGCTGGATGGCGTGGTGAGCAACGTCGACGCCGTGCTCGCGTACTGGGGCGTGACGCCGGAGGGGAACTTCGAGGGCAAGAACATCCTGCACGTGGCGGACATGATCGAGCGGGTCGCCGTGCGCAACGGCCTGTCGGTCGAGCAGATGCGCGACGACGTCTCGGCGGCGCGGACGGTGCTCTTCACCCTGCGCAAAGAGCGCCCGGCCCCGCACCGCGACGAGAAGATCATCGCGGCGTGGAACGGCATGATGCTGGCCGCGTTCGCCGAGGCGGCGCGCGTCCTGGATCGGGACGAGTACCGCGAGGTGGCGGCGGCCAACGCCGCGTTCCTGCTGCGCGAGATGACGGTGGACGACAACCGGCTGTGGCGCACGCACCGCGACGGCGTGAGCAAGATCAACGGGTACCTGGAGGATTACGCCAACGTGATCGACGGGCTGCTGGAGCTGTACCAGGCGACGTTCGAGGCGCGCTGGTTCGTGGCCGCGCAGGGCTTCGCGGAGGCGGCGCTCGATCACTTCAGCGCCGACGATGGCGGCTTCTTCGACACGAGCGACGATCACGAGGAATTGTTCGTGCGCCCGCGCAACGTGCAGGACAACGCGACGCCGTCCGGCAGCGCGATGATCGCCTATGACCTGCTGCGGCTGACGGCGTACACCGGCGAAACGCGCTACGAGGACGCCGCGCTGAGCCTGTACCGGTCGCTGGGCGCCGCGCTGAGCGAGTACCCGATGGCGTTCGGCGAGATGTTGATCGGCCTGGATCTGTGGCTGCGGCGCCCGGTCGAGATCGCGCTGATCGGCGATCCGGCGGATGCGCGCATGGCGGCCATGCTGAACGTAGTGCGCTCGGCGTTTCGCCCGCTGGCCGTCGTGGCGCTGTCGCCCAAGGATGCCGATTCCAAGACCGTCCCGGCGCTGCTGCGCACGCGGACTCTGCGCGAGGGCGGCCCGGCGGCGTACGTCTGCGAGAACTTCGTCTGCGCCGCGCCGGTGACCACGGCGGAGGCGCTGGCGGCCCTGCTCGACAGTCACCCCGAAGAGGTCGAGCCGGCGGAATGACGGACTGCCGGAGGGGCGTCACGCCGGGCGCCCCTCCGCAGATAGACCCCTAAAAACCGGCGCTCGCCAGCTTGTCGACCATGAACTCGTTCACCAGGTCGAGCACGGGCATGACTTCCGCCCGGTCGATGTCCTGGTAGACGATCACGCTGCTGCCCACGATGAACGGTCCCGACGCGATGGACTTGGCGTAGGTCATCATGGTGCCGCACTCGGTCGGCGTGGTCAGCGAGCTGATCAGCGCGCCGCCGCTCTGCTCGGTGATCACGCCCAGGTTGCCCAGCGCCTGGAGGTAGGCCGGATCGAAGAGAAACGCGCCCGCGCCCGCGGGCGTCTCGAACAGCGTGACGTCGATTTCGAGCGAGATCGCCATGCCGGGCGGGCACGTCCCGCCGGTGTCCCACACGCGGGCGATCTGGCCGGTCATCCCGTTTTGCGCGGCATTCTGGGCCAGCGCGCTGGCGATGTCCGTCAGGCCGATTTCCTGCCACAGCGCGACCCAGTCCTGCGTCGTGCCCGAGATGCTGAGGTCGGCGTTGAGCGTGTAATCGCTGGCGCTCAGGCCCAGTTCCTCCGCGGACGGCATCAGGCGCTCGACCTCGGCCAGGGTGGGCGCGCCGCTGACTGGCGCGGCGGGCGTCCACGTTGGCGGGACGACGACCTGTGTCGGTTCGGCGGGCGGCTTGGTGGCTTCCTCGACGATCACCGCTTCGCCGGGCACTGGCGTGGGCGGGAACGGCGTCGCGGCCAGTTCGTCAGCGTGGGCGACGATCACGGGCGCCAACTGGTCGAGCAGGCCGGTCACCAGGGCCGGATCGGTGTCGGCGTTGGCCGTCATCGCCACGATGAGGAACAGCCCCCAGTAGTCGAAATTGAGCGAGTACACGATCTCCTGGGGGAAGCAGGCGCCCTCGAACGGGCCGAGCGTCATCAGCCAGCCGTGCACGCCCGTCGCCGGCTCGATGGTGTAGCCCAGGTCGGCGAATACGGCCTGCGCCGCCGGGTCGTCGAAGAACGCGCGGGCGGCGTCGGCGCCCGGCAGTTGGGCCACCTCGCTGTAAATCTCGTTGATCGGGAGATCGGGCTGGCAGGCCGCGTAGGTGACCCCGATCGAGTGAGTCCAGCCGTAAGCCTCGGCAAAAGATTCGAACTCGTCGGCCAGTTCCGGCGAGAACTCGGCGATCTGCGCGACGGTGTCCGCATTGACGAACGTCTCGACCGTCCGGTTGGCGGCGAACGCGGCGGGAAGGTCGCCGGGCCGGAGGTTGAGATCGGTGAGCTGCTCGTCGCTGAGCGGCGGAAGCTCCGGGCCAACCGGCTCGGCGGTGGGCGCGGGCGTGGACGTCGGGATGGTGAAGCCGCCGCTGCTGTCGACCGGGGTGGCGGTGGGGATGGTCAGCCCGCCGCCGGTGTCCGCGCCGCCAGCGCCGGGCGTCGCCGTGGGAATGATCAGGTCGCCCAGGCCGCCGCTGAACGGGGTGGGCGTGCCCGAGTCCTGGGCGACGGCCACACCGTTCAGCGGCAGCGCGACGGCAAATAGGGCCAGGAAGGCCACTCCGAAACTCAAAAGAACCGTGTTTGTGCGCTTCATCGTTTTCACTCCTCGTAAAATGATCACCAACCGAAGCGGCGGCAGCCCGCCACGCGCCCGCGGGGATTCGATCGTTCCGAGAGCCGGTTCGGCCAAACGGCGCGCGGAACTGCCGATCAGTATAGGCCCGGCGGGCGCGGACAGCCAGCGCCCGATCCACCCGCAGTATGGCGTGGCAGCGTGACGAGAGCGTGACCGGCGCGGTTGCTGAATGCGATCTTTCTTCTAGTATTTGCCAAATGGTGATATAATAATTATCTAATTCTGTTTTATTGGGTACGTGCGCACGACTGTGCCCAGAAATGCGCCTTGAATGTCGATTGGCTGGCACCAGACTATCAGCCTCTTAAAAGCCGGAGACTACCAACAGGCCGCCGCAAGCCTGGACCGCGCGAGGCAGCATTACGAAGAACACGACGAAGCGCTGTGGGCTGCCACCCTGACAGTGACACAACGGCTCTGCCTGATGTGCGTGGAGTGCGCCGCGGCCAGCGCGCATCACCAACAGGCGCTGATCGCCCTGTCTGAGCAACTCGACAAACTGAACGCCGATCTCCTGGCGATTATCACCCTGCTGCAAAACCTGGAAACACGCGAGGAGGCCGATCCGCTCGCTGGCGCTGGCCCGCGCAGCCGGTCGCGCGAGGTCCAACAGACGCTGTGGCGCCGCCTCGGGAGCGTGCTGGGGCGGGCGCGCCTCCCCGCGCCTCAGCCGGCGCCCGCCGCCGAACTGCCGCCCATGCCGGCCAGCCCCATCTCTGCCCAACCCTCGGCGGCCCTGGCGGTGTGCTGCCTGGGGCCCTTCCGCGTCTACCAGCACGATCGCCTGGTCGAGGACTGGTCCAGCCGCAAGGGGAAGCTGGTGTTCAAGTACCTGGTCACGCACCGCGAGCGCCCGATTCCCAAAGAGGTGCTCATGGACCTGTTCTGGCCGGACTCGTCGCCGGATGCCGCCCGCAACAACCTGAACGTTGCCATCTACGGGCTGCGCCAGTCGCTGCACCAGAACAGCCCTGACGAGTCGCACATTCTCTACCAGGACGACTGCTATTTGATCAATCCCGACCTGGACATCTGGGTCGATGTCGAGGCGTTCAGGGACCATCTGGCGCGCGCTCGCCGGTTGGACGAGAACTCGCCAGCCGGGGCCATCCCCGAATACCACCTGGCCGAGGCCCTGTATACGGGCGATTTTCTGGACGAAGATCGCTACGAAGACTGGGCCAGCGCCCCCCGCCAGCAGTTGAAAGATGCATACCTCGACGTGCTGGAACGGCTGAGCCGCCATTACTACATGCGCGGCGAATACGCGACCTGCATCGCCCAGTGCCGCAAGGCGCTGGCCGTGGATTCGTGCCGCGAGAGCGCCCATCGCTGGATCATGCAGTGCTACGCCCAGCAGGGGCAGCGCTACCTGGCGATCCGCCAGTACCAGGAGTGCGCCGACGCGCTGCAGGACGAGCTGGGCGTGGAGCCGTCCGGCGAGACGGTCAAGCTGTACGAGCGCATTCTGACCGGCGATCAAACCCGGCCAGACGCATCCCCCCAACCGGTCTTTGAATTCCAGGGCATCTGACGTACCAGCGAGGCGCGATCCGGCGCGAAGCCCTGCCGGGTGGCTCGTTGGGGCAGCGCGGCGAACGGTCCAGGCACGTGACGAAAATGAATTTTTGACGAATATATAGATGCGATAATATTTGAATATTAATTTTACCTTGATTATCTCAACGTTCACCGGTACAATAGGGAGCAAATCAGCAGGAGACTCTCTATGTATGGTGAACTCGTGTACCGAATCGGCAAACGCTACAGCCAGGAGCGCCAGCGCGATCCCGGCGTTGAATTCCCCTTTTTCGCGGGCCACATCTCGGATCTGGTCGATCCGGCAACCCTGGCCGCGCTGCCCGACCTGCAAGGGGAGTACGTCATCGCGTACAAGGACGGGCAGGGGGCGAGCCACGTGATACACGTCTATTTCGAGCAGGGCACGTTCGAGGCGGAGGGCATGCCGCTGCCGGACGACGCGTTCAACATTTCTGCAGATGTGGGGCAGTTCACGGAGGACTGATCGAACCATCCCACATCTCGGCAGGGGGACACGCTGCGCGCATCCAGACGCGTGAGGGCGCGCTATCTGGCCTACTCATCGCCGGCCAGGTGGCGCGCCTTCGTGATGATCTGGCGGAGCTTACCGCTGTAGGGCGCGGTAGCTATTTCCGACCCGGCGCTGCCGGGCTGCGGAGGTGGCGCCGGGCGGCTGGCCCGCAGGTGGGGTGAGGCTGATTCTCCCGCCAGGTCGTAGGCTTTGGCGACGTATTGGCCGAGCTTCTCGCTGAAGGGCGGCTGCTGCGCCTCCTGCGCCGGGGATGCCTCCGGCGACTTGGCAACCAGCCCTTGCAGCGCCCTGGGGCCCAACTGCGCCGTGATCCACTGAATCAGGTCGTCCTGCACGATGCCGGGCCACGCCTCGGTTTTGTCGGCTTCCATGTGGTGCGCCTTGGTCTGGAACTGCGTCGAATCCCCGACCCGCCGCTCTTCGAACATCACGACGAACGTGGAGAATGTCTTCCACTCGTCCTGTTTTGGCGCCTCTGGGGGCGGGGCGGGCGCGCCGGCGCGATCGGCGAGCTGCCGGGCCTGGGTCAGCCATTGGTGTATTTTGCTGCGCGCGGTGATCTTCCCGCCCGCCTTCAGGCGTTCTTCGATGGCGGTCGAGGGCACGCGCGCCAGGTCGCTGTAGGTCCGCACGGCGAACGTCTCGCGCAGCCACTGCTGCGTGACCTCGCCGATCCCTTTGATCTGCGTGAGGTCGTCGTATTCCGTCGCGCGGGGGGCGTCCGGTGGTGTGTGATCGGTCGCTTTGGTCATCATGTCTCATCCCAGAATAATGTCGATGTCTAATCAACGGGTGAAGAAAACCGCTGGTTCCGACTCGGAGTCGAAACCAGCGTGTCGCGTAAAGCAAACGGCTACGGCGTGGGGGGCAGCGACGGGCCCTCGTAAAACTGTAGAACCGACCCCTCATCGTACCCGGCGAACGGCGCGGGCGTGCCCAACAGGTTGAGCGACGTGATGACGGTGACCAGCTTGTACGGTCCCGGCTGGTTGGGGACGTTCGGCCCGATGAAGAAAAGCTCGCTGTAGTTGTTCGCGCCGGTCATCGGCACGTCCCGATTCGCCACGAGAATCTCCGGCCCAGGCCCGATCGACTCGAGATAGGCGCGGATCTGCCAGGTGCCGCTGATGCTGGGGACGAAGACGCCGTGTACCTGCCAGTTGACCTGGAGGTGCCAATCGTCGGTCAAGCTGATGATCGTCGGCGCGGGGGTGCCGTGCGGATCCGTGACCGTGGCTTGCATGTGACCGTGAAATAGAAACTGGTACGGACCTGGTAACTGCGGTTCGAATGGCATGTCGTTTCTCCTTGTGTTTCAATCAACTCCTTGTGCGAGTGTTGGCTGATCAGCACAGGGGCATCGAAACATGCCGCAATTAACCACCACTATTTTTTTACTTAAAACAAACATTCCGCCAACTTAATTGTGGAAGTTACACACGGGGGAATCCGACATTGCTGGCCGGACGGACCGGGCGGTGTTTTTTTCGGAGATGGTGAGATTATGCGCCGGAGCAGGAAGCCGCGGGGCCGGGCGCGTCAGGACTGGCCGTAAAGCGCGCGGTAGACGCTGTAGTGCTCGTAGATGCGGCGCACGTAGCTGCGCGTTTCGTCGTAGCCGATCGTCTGGACGAACAGGTCCAGGTCCGGCCCGGAGATGCCGAGCCATTGGGTGGCGTTGCCCGGTCCACCGTTGTAGCCCGCCAGCGCGGCATAGGGCAGGTTGTCGACCAGATCGAGCACCCAGCGCAGGTAGTACGTGCCGAACTTCACGTTGATGTAGGGGCGGTACACGTCGCTGTTTTGGTAGTTCGGCCAGTTGAGCTGTTGGGCGATCCACTGGCCGGTGTCGGGGATGATCTGCATGAGGCCCTGAGCCGCAGCGTAGGACGTGGCGAAGCCTTCGAACAGGCTCTCCTGCCGGATCAGCGCGAACACCAGCAGCGGGTCCAGGTCGTTGCGCTCGCATTCCGGCAGCACGAGATCGGCGTAATACGTCGGGTAGCGCAGCCGGGCGAGCAGGGCGGGCGCCTCGGTGGTGGGCACTTCGGCATCGGTGAGGAGCGTGGCGACGGCGGTGATCGACAGCTTGTACAGGTGCAGGTCGCGGAAGAAGATCGCGAGTTGGTAGGTCGCCAGCGGATCGTCTTTGACCTCTTCGCGCACGGTGTCGAATTCGATCTCGGCCTCTTCGTACGCGGCCACGGCCATCAGCTCTCGCCCGCGTATGACGCGCGGGTCCGCTTCCAGCGCGGCGCTCAGCGGGTAGAGCGGCCCTTCCTGCGTGATGTCGAAGGTCGCGCGCAGCCAGTTCTCGGCTTCGGCCAGTTGCGCGGCCTCGTCGAAGGTGAACGTGATGTCCGCCGGCGGCTGGAATGGCTCGCGCCCGTTGAGCAGGTCGTCGGCGCGGATGCTGTAATAGCCGCCCGGATCGGCGGCGGCAGCGGCCTGGAACGCCTGCCGGGCGAGATCGTCTTTGCCGTCGCGCTGGTACAGCCGGCCCACCCACAGGTAGGCGGCGGCCTGGTGCTCGCCGGTGCCGGTGGACGCGAGCTGGCTGAAAAGCTGCGAGGCCATCCCGTAGTTGCCCGCGTTGTAGGCCAGGGTCGCGCCCATGAACAGCCCTTCCTGCGCCCACTCGCTGCCGGGATACATCTGGCCCAGGATGTCGAAGGTCGCCAGCGCGTTCTGTGTGTCGTTCTGGGTGCTGTAGAGGTAGCCGGCCCGCCACAACGCCTCGGCGCCCTGCGGCACGTCCGGGTGCTGGGTGGCGAGCGCCGCGTATTTCTGAATCGCGCCGGGCACGTCGCCGCTCAGGAACAGGGTGCGCCCCTGTTCGAGCCACGCCTCGCCGAAAGCCGGTTCGGTCGGGTAGACGTCGATCACCGTCTGGAACGTGGTGATGGCGGCCTGCGTGTTGCCCACTTCGCGGTAGGCGCGGCCCAGCATCATCAGCACCTCCGCTGGGGCCGCGCCGGATTCGCTGGTATAGGTGTTGAAGGCGTTGATCGCGGCCTGGTAGTCCTCGTTGGAATACGCGATCAGCCCCTGCCGGTACAGGTCGATTTGCAGCCCGGCGTTCAACAAAATGCCCATCGCCTGGTAGGCGGGATAGGTGCTGGGGTAATCCCGCACAATGGTCTGCAGGCGGGTGTGAGCGCCCGCCACGTCGTCGATGTTGAGCAGCACCTGGGCCGCCTGGTACTGGATGCTGGCGCGGTAAGGGCCGTTGCGCGCTTCGGCCAGGATGGCGTCGTACTGCGCCACGGCGTCGCGCGGGCGCCCGGCGTTGACGTAACCGGCGGCGACGCGCTCGCGCAGGGCCAGCATCGGGACCAGCGCGCGCGTCGCTTCGACCGCGCGGGCGTAGGCTTCGAGCGACTGCTCCGGCTGGCCGAGCGCCAGGTAGGCGTCGCCGATTCGCTCGTGGGCGTAGCTGTCGATGATGCCGGGGCGCAGCGCGAGATACGCGTTGAAGTCGTCGATGGCGAGCTGCCACTCGCTAAGGCCCAGGTACGCGTCGCCGCGCAGGAAAGTCGCCTGGGGCACGCGCGGATCGTCGGGATAGTTGCGGATGAACTTGGTGAGCGCCTGGGCCGCTTCGTCGTACAGCCCTTCGCGCAGCGCGGCCTCGCCCTGGCCGTAGATGGCCGCGGACCGCAGCGCCGGATCGGCGTCCGGCTGGGCGATCACGGCGTCGAAATACTCGACAGCGGCTTCGTAGTCGCCATTCTTGAGCGCCTGGTTGGCATCGTTGACGGCCACCTCTGGCGGCAGCGTGGGAGTCGGCGGCGCTGGCGGCGGCGTGGGCGTGACGTACGGCACCGTCGGGGTGGCCGCCTGCGGGATCTCACCCTGGTTGCTGGGGGTCGCCGTGATGACGATCGGATCTGATTTCCCGGACAGGTTACAGGCGGTGGCTGCCAGTCCGACCAGCACGACCGGGATCAGAAGATAGAGTCGCTGTCGATTGGTCATGCCGGGATTATGGCTGTGTGGGCGGGGATTGTCAACCTGGGGAACGGACCCGGTTGCTGACCGGTGGCTGGCCGTCAGGTTGAGCGGCGGCCAGCCCGGTGTTTCTCTCGGCGAGGGCTCACGCACCCGTTTTCCCGATCGCACGGAGCTGCGCCGTCTCAGCCGGCGAAGCCGCTGAACGGGCGCGAGGCGTCGACCTGGTCGGAGACGTTGTCCCAGTCGCCATGCACTTTCGCAACATAATCGCGCAGCGGGTCCCGCGCGCGAATCGCCGCTGCGTGCAGTTCCGCGCGCAGGCGTTCGGCGAGTTCGTCGTTTCGCCCCTCTGCGATCAGGTTGCGAAGCTCTCCAGGGTCGGCGTTGAGATCGTAGGCTTCGTCCCAGTCACCCGGCGTGAAGATGTACTTGTACCCGTCCTGTGTGACCCAGGCGCGCTGGGAATAAAGGTACTGCAGCCCATGAAATTCGAGATAGACGCCATCCCGCCCCGGCGCGCCGGCATCGGATAGATAGGGGGCCAGGGACTGGCCGTCCAGGGCGGGATCGGGCTGGCCCGTGATGTCGAGCACCGTCGGCAGGATGTCCATGTTATACACCAGTTGACGCCCGCGCTCACCGCCGGCGTGATGTCCCGGCCAGCGGACGATCAGCGGGACGCGGTGTGCCTCCTCGTACATGAAGCCCTTGTCGATCATCCCGCCGTGAGAACCTTTCATGTCGCCGTGGTCGGCGGTGAAGAACACGATCGTGTTCTCCGCCAGCCCCAGCGACTCCAGTCGATCCAACAAACGCCCGATCTCGGCGTCCAGCATGGCGATGAAATCGTAGTACAGGCCAATGACCTCGCGCCAGCCGTCCCACGTTTGCGGTCGCTGCCGGTAAAACTGAGTTTGGCGCCGCTGCATGGCGGTCGGTTTGCCGCGCAGATCGTCATCGGTGTTGACCCAGGGCTGAATCGCGGCGCGGTCGTGCCGCCCCACAAACTCCGGCGACGGCAGCGAGGGGCCGTGCGGGGCCCAGAACTGGCAGGTCAGATAAAACGGCTGGCCGCTTGCGGCGAAGTCGTCCAGCAGGTCCATCGTATAGTTGGTCAGGTAGTGGGTCGGTGTGGATTCGAGCGGGCCGTTCCAGGTGCCGCCCAGCATGGTCTTCTGATTGGCGTTGGCGTAGATTGGATTCAACACCGGGCCATAGCCCAGGCCCTGGTCGCGCAGGTGGGCCTGGAAACCCGGATCGCGCTTGAGGTCGCCGTAACCGGGCAGACTCATGCCCTCGAACCCGTAATCGGCAGGGCCGAGCCGGGTGCCGACGTGCCACTTGCCGGTGAAGCCGCAGCGGTAGCCGTTCGCGGCCAGCCGGTGATGCAGCAGTTGCTCCGGGTGTGGAAGCTCGGCGGCCAGCGAATGGTACATGTCGCAGTTGGTGCCCATACCGTGCGTGAAGGCGAACAGACCGGTAAACATCGAGGCCCGCGCCGGGCTGCACAGGCTGCACGGTGTGTAGGCGCGCTCGAACACCACGCCGTTTTGCGCCAGCCGGTCGAGGTTGGGTGTCTGGCAGACCGGGTTGCCATAGCAACTGAGCGCATCGGCGCGCATCTGGTCTACGCCAATGAACAAAACGTTGGGGGGCAAATTCTCGCTCACAAACAGTAGTCCTTTTATAAGACATCTGACATCTGATGTGATTCTATGTCACTGATCCATCCCCTGTCAAGCGCATGCGGCCAGCATCGACCATTGACGCTGGCGGCACGCTTGGCTACAATTGCGCCTGCTTTGGATACAATCACTGGCCCTTGCTGATACTGGCGGGCCCGGTGTGCGAACTGGTGATAACGATTTGAAGGAGTGGCGGGTCGCTGCGAGCAGCCAGCCGATCCTGATAGAACTGAGGAGACGTTTTAAATGGCTGAAACCATCGTGCTAGAGGCGGCCAGGCGTGAACAGACCGGTAAAGAGGTCCGCCATCTCCGCGCCGAGGGCATCATCCCCGGCGTGCTGTATGGCCCTACGTTCGACGCGATCAACTTGCAGGTCGAATGGGCGAAACTGCGGCCCGTGCTCATGGAAGCGGGCGGCTCGCAGATCATCCAGATCAACCTGGAGGGCGAGGAATACAACGCTTTGGTGCGTCACGTTCAGCGCGCGCCGCTGCGCGGTGATGTGCTGCACATCGACTTCTACCGCGTCCGGATGGACGTCGCCATCCGCACCGAAGTCCCGATCACGCTGGTGGGAAACGCCGATCACCTGGAAGACCTGGGCGGCGTGCTGATCCACGAGATGAACTCGGTCGAGGTCGAGTGCCTCCCCGGCGACCTGCCGGCGGAAGTGCAGATCGACATTTCGGGGCTGGCAGAAGTCGGGGACTCGATCCTCGCGGCGGAGCTGCCCGAGCTGCCCGGCGTGACCTATCACGTCGATCCGGGTGACGTCGTGGTGGCGACGACCTACCTGCAGCGGGCCGAGGAAGAAGAGGAAGAGGAAGAGGAAATCCTCGAAGAGGGCGACGAGCCGGAACTGATTCGCCGCCGCGAAGAGGAAGAAGAGGGCGACGAAACCGAGGTCTAACCCCCCCCGGTTATCCGACGAGAACGGCAGGGACCCACACGGGTCCCTTTTGCATTTTACGGCGCGTCGTCGCTCTCGTCGTCCGGCTCGTCACCGGCGGCGGTGTCCGGGTCGCTGCGATCCTCGCGGGCCACCGCACGCGCGAACACCAGGAACCCGGTATGGCCGATCATCTGGTCGTCGGGCCGGATGCGCGCCGGGATGGTCTTGTAGGTGCGGCGGATCAGTTCCTCGATTTCGAGAAAATACCACGGTCCGTTATACAGCGCTTCGGTCAGCTCGATCACCTGGTTGATGGTGGGCACGATGGCCCCGAAGAACCCGCCCCCGGCCAGGGCTTCGCGCGCCTGGGGCAGGTAGTCCCACGGCTCGCGCACGTCCAGAAACAGCGCGTTGACGTCGCGCTCGTCGAACCCGCGCTCGATGTCGCGCTGGTGGAAGGTCACGCGGTCCAGCAGGCCCAGGCGGCGGATGTTGGTGATGGCGCGCTCCTGCATTTTCTGCCGCCGCTCGTAGGTGTAGACGTGCCCGCTCTCGCCGACCAGCAGCGCCAGCGTGAGGGTGAGCGCGCCGCTGCCGGTCCCCGCCTCCAGCACGCGCACGCCGGGCCGGATGCCGAGCTTCAGCGTGATGTATCCCAGGTCTTTGGGGAAGATGATCTGCCCTTCGCGCTGGAGGTGGCTCACGATGTCGTCGGTGTTGGGGGGCAGGATGAACAGCTTGTGGCCCATCTGGGTCGCGACCTGCTCGCCGTAGGGCACGCCGACGATGTCGTCGTAGTTGATGTACCCGAGGTGGCACTCGAACCGCTTGCCTTCGCCAACCGTGCGAATGAACGTGCGGCGATCCTTGCCGGTGATCAGGACGATGTCTCCATAGGCGACGGTGCGGGTAGTGGGAAGAGGCACGCGCGGCTCCTTTGATCGCAACCTGCGAAAACGAGACTTGTATTATAGAGGGCGGGCCAGCCGACGGAAAGGCCGGTTTGGCATGGAGAAAGAATTAAGCCGGGTGGCGCTGGAAGGGGAACCGTTGTATAACAGGGATGCTTGCCACCGGTGGGGTGGATGCAGCGAACCTTCCGGCCTGTTGCGCTACTGTTATTGCAATGCACGCTTTTGATGTTACACTAGACAGAGGCGGCAGTGGCTTGCCTGCCGCAAAGAACACAATGGAGAAAGACCGGTGATGAAGCGGATTCTTGTGGTTGACGACGAAATTGGCGCGCTGACCCTGATCGGTATCATGTTGGAACGCGGCGGCTTCGAGGTCCTCAAAGCCAAGGATGCCGAGCAAGCCCTGTCCGTCCTTGAGCTTGAAACGCCGGATCTGATCATCCTGGACGTGATGATGCCGGGCATGGACGGAATCGAGCTCTGCCGCGTGCTGCGCAGCCGCTCGGATACGCAAGAACTGCCGATCCTGATCCTTTCGGCGCGCGGCGACGCCAAGAGCGTGATGAGCGGGATGGATGCCGGGGCGAGCGATTACCTGCCCAAGCCAATTCTGCACCACGACCTGGTGGCGAAGGTGCGCCGCATGTTGAACCTGGATCCCGTGTCCGAAGACTGACGCGGCAGCCCGCGCCGGTAGTTTGTTTCTGGCCGTTTCGCGCGCTCACAGAACCCGATTCTGTGGGCGCGTTGTCATTCTGGCGCCGCGAGGTGCCGGTGCGCGTAAAGCGGCAACGTGTGCTATATTTTGTTGATAGTCAACGGGCAACATGTCACGAAAGGGAGAGACCGCAGTGAGATCGCCACTCTTAGTCATTCTGGCGGGTGGGGCCAGTTCCCGCCTGTGGCCGCTCGAAGAAAAATCGCTGATCAAGTTCATGGGCCGCCCACTGCTCACTTACCAGCTCGAGCGCTACGCCCGGCTGGGGATGCGCCAGGCCGTGATCGTCGCCAACCCGGAAAACGAGGACGTGATCCGGTCGCTCGTTCGCTCGGTGGACGGGTCCAGCGTGGAGGTCGTCGTACAGCCCGAGCCGAAAGGCATGGGCGACGCGGTCTTGAAGATCCAGCCCTATCTCGACCGGCACGGCAACCAGCCGATTTACATCACGCAGGTGCACGACCTGACGGACGTCGTGCTCCACCAGAAGATGCTCACCGCGTACCAGTCCGGCTATGCGGTCGCCTACCTGGCGGGCTATCGGGTCAAGGAATATTTCCCCGGCGGGTATCTCGAAGTGGGGCCGGACGACCGGGTGACGAACATCGTCGAGAAGCCCGGCGCGGGCAACGAGCCGAGCGACCTGGTGAGTATCGTCGCCCACATTCACGCCGACGCGGCGCTGCTGCTGGACCAGGTCCGGGCCGAATATGCCAGGCCGGATAAGACTGACGACCATTACGAGCGCGCGATGGCAGCCTTGATGGCCGAGCACGTCTTCCAGGTGGTGCCGTACGAAGGGCCGTGGCAGGCGATCAAGTTCCCGTGGCACGTGCTGGACGTGATGCACGCCATGCTCGGGCAGATCGACGGGCAGCGCATTTCCCCGGACGCCAAGATCGAGGACGGCGTGCTGATCAAGGGGAACGTGGTCATCGAGGCCGGGGCGCGCCTGTTCCACGGCGCGACGGTGGTCGGCCCGGCGTACATCGGCCCGAACGCGATCGTCGGCAACAACGCGCTGGTCCGCGAATCGATGGTTGGCGCGGGCAGCGTCGTCGGCTACGTGACCGAGGTAGCGCGGAGCTACATGGGCGAGGGCGTGCACACCCACGCGTGCCAGGTGCTCGACTCCGTGCTGGACGACCACGTGAATTTCTCCGCGACCTGCACGACGGCCAACCTGCGCATTGACCAGGGGCCGGTGTGGAGCTGGATCAAGGGCGACAGGGTCAACACCGGGCGGGACAAGCTGGGCCTGATCGCGGGCAAGAAGGCGTTCATCGGCGTGAACGTGATGACCATGCCGGGCGTCAAGATCGGGCGCGAAAGCGAGATCGGCCCGACGACCGTCGTGTCGCGCGATGTGCCGGACCGGACGCGCGTCTGGGTCAAACAGGCGATCGAGTCGTCGGCGCAGGATGAGTAGAGCGGGGGGCAACGTGATCCAACCGGGCATTTTCAAACGGTACGACATTCGCGGCAAGGTGGGCGACGCCATCACCGCAGAGGCCGCGGAGCAGATCGGGCGGGCGTTCGGCTCGTACCTGCGCCGCGAAGGCGTGCAGGGAGCGGTCGTCGGCCACGACAATCGCCTCAGTTCGCGCGGGCTGGCCGATGCCGCGATTCGCGGGCTGGCTGCCGCCGGGGTGGACGTGACCGACATCGGCATGGTGGCGACGCCGGTTGTGTATTGGAGCGCGATCGAGGCGGGCAACGTCGGCGGCATGATGATCACGGGCAGCCACCTCAAGCCGGAGATGAACGGGTTCAAGCTGTCAATCGGCATGCGCAACCTGTACGGCCACCAGATCCAGGCGCTGCGCCGGATGATCGACGCGGGCGACCTGCTGGCGGGAAGCGCGCAGGTGCGCGTCGATGATTCGGTCAACGAGCGCTATCTCGCGATGGCCGAGAGCAAGCTGCACCACGCGCGCCCGCTGAAGATCGTGGTCGACGCGGGGAACGGCATGGGCGGGATCTACGGGCCGCCGCTGCTAGAGGCGTTTGGCCACACGGTGATCCGCCTGTACTGCGAGCCGGACGGCACCTATCCGCACCACCAGCCCGATCCGCAGAACGCCGACAACCTGCGCGACCTGTCTGCGCGCGTGGTCAGCGAGGGGGCGGACCTGGGGCTGGCCTTCGACGGCGACGCCGATCGCGTCGGCGTGGTGGACGACGAGGGCAACCCGGTCAGCGCGGATCGCGTGCTGGTGCTGTTGGCGCGCGACACGCTCAAGCGGCATCCCGGTGCGACGGTGGTGGCCGACGTGCTGAGCACGCAGGTGCTGTTCGACGAAGTGGCGAAGGCCGGCGGCAGGCCGTTGATCTGGATCAGCGGGCACTCGCTGATCAAGGCCAAGATGGCCGAGGAAGGGGCCCTGTTGGGCGGCGAGATGAGCGGGCACATCTTTATGGGCGACGGCTATTACGGGTTCGACGATGGCGTGTTCGTCGCCGGGCGGATCGTGCAGATCCTCGCCGGGCAGGATCAGCCGCTGTCGGCCATCATGCGGACGGTGCCTACGCTATATTCCACGCCGGAATATCGCCCGCACTGCCCGGATGACCGGAAGGAACCGGTGATCCGCGCCGTGCACGAGGCGCTGAAGGCCGATTACCCGATCAACGACGTGGACGGCATCCGGATCACGTTCGAGCGCGGCTGGGGCTTGCTGCGCCAGTCGAACACGGAGCCGGTGCTCTCGCTGCGTTTCGAGGGCGAGACGGAAGCCGACGCGCTGGCGTACAAGCGCATCGTGCGCGAGGCGCTGGTGAAGGCGTATCCCGGCGTCGAGGATTTCTAGCGCGGCCCGATTGCGCGCCCGCAGCGGCCCGGTCGATCCGGGCCGTTTTGCGTTACGTCGCCAGCCGCAGCAGCACGCCGGTCGCGTCGTCGTGCGTCTTGATGCGCGGGAACTCCTCGTGATCGGGGTCGTCGTGCTCCGCCTCGCGCAGCCGTTCGAGGTAGCCCGCCAGGCCGTGCTCGTCGATCTGCGCGGCCATGAACGCGCGCCGTTCGAGCGTCAGCGCGGCGGATTCATCGCCGTTCTCCGTGAAGACTTCGCGGGCGCTGGCGGGCCATTCCAGGCCATCCGTCATGGCGCAGACGAAGACCGCCCGGTCCAGGTAGACCTGCCCCGTCTGGACGAAATAGCGCAGCTCCGGCTGGCCGTTGACCACGCCGATCCCCTGGCTGGGCTGGGGCAGGCCGTGCTCGTCGACGTAGTTGTGCCGGATGCCGGAGTGCAGGTTCCGCGTCTGGACCTCCGGCAGTTGGGCCAGTTCGCGAAACGGCATGCCGGGCCGGTCGCGGCGGAGCCGGTTGGCCGCCTGCTTGAGGCCGTTGTCGGCGTTCGTGGCGTCCGGCTGGGTGGGGACGTTCACGCGGCCATCGTCGTAGCACACCAGCAGGGACGTGTCGCCCGCGTGGGCGTAGCGCAGGGTGTGCTCGGCGGGATCGTACTCGGCCAGCGTGACCACGCAGGCGGGCAGCCCCAGCCGGACCAGTCGCGGGTCCTTTGCCAGCGTGGCGTGAATTTCCTCCGGAAAGTCCATTCCTTCGAGTGTTAGCGCGCCGAACAGCCCGATCAGCGCCCGGCCCAGGTCCGCGTTAGCCTCCAGCAGGACGGCGCGGAGGTCCGGCAGCATCCCGTCGACGACGTGCCGCACCAGCGCGTCGCGCGTCACGCGGGCAGCGAACGCGGCGGGCGTGACGCGCTCCGGCAGGGATTCCAGGTGCCGCTGGAGCGGCGGCGGGGTCATGCGCGTCGTGGCGCCGTCGATGGCGGCGAACACGATCCGCTCGCCGAGCGGGCCGGCGTGCAGCACCAGCCACGCATCCTCGTTGAGGCGACCTGCCGGGGCGTGAGATACCACTTCGATCGCTGCGATTCGGGCTGTCACAGCCGGCTCCTTGTGGGTGCGCCAGGATGAAAAAAAGGCATTCCGGCGGAGTTGGAATGCCTCGACAGAGCGGGTAAGGGGATTCGAACCCCTGACATCCAGCTTGGGAAGCTGACGTTCTACCACTGAACTATACCCGCAAGTTGCCGTAATTATACGGGCGAGATCGGGCGGCTGTCAAGTTCAAAATCGGCGTTCTTCGCCGGGTGGGGAATCGCCCGGCTGTGCGTGTAGAATTGATCGTGATCTCAAAAGCGGTATAATTCCCCGCCATGTCGTGGCAGATTGGGTTGTCCGGAGTATGAAAAAGCGGTGGCCGAGTGTGGCGCTGGGCCTGATCGTGAGCATCGTCGCGCTGGCGTACCTGCTGCGCCGGGACTTCAGCGGCGTGCAGCACGAGCTGCGCCACGCCGATTACTGGGTGGTGATCCCGTGCCTGGCCGTGTCCGTGCTGGGCCTGTGGCTCCGCAGCCTGCGCTGGCGGGTGATGCTCGATAACCGGCTGGCCGCGCCGCGCAGCTTTCACATTCTGAACATCAGCTATTTCATCAACGCCGTCTTGCCGCTGCGCGTGGGCGAGCTGGCGCGGGCCGTGCTGGCCGCGCGCGTCGATCCGCCGGTGCGCATCTTCACGTCGCTGGGGACGATCGTCGTCGAGCGCCTGCTGGACACGCTGGCCGTGTTCGCGCTGATCGGCCTCACGCTGGCGATTCTGCCGGTGGGGCTGGAGATCGGCGTGGTGGGGATCGTGCTCGGCGTGGGCGCGGTGGCGGGCACGATCGTGCTGGGCGTCTTCGCGGCCCGTCCCGGTTGGGCGCACGCGCTGCTACAATTCGGCGGGCGGTTCGTGCCGCCCCTGCGGCGCCCGGCGCTGCACGGCTGGCTGGACCAACTGCTCGACGGCCTGCTGTGCCTGTCGTCGCCGCGCGCTGGGCTGCAGGTCATCGGCTGGACGGCGGCGGGCTGGGCGGCGTCGGTGGTGGCGGGCTATATCCTGCTGTTCGCCATCTTCGACGAGCCGACCTGGGCCGCGTCGATGGCGATGGTGGCGCTGGCGTCGTTCGTGGTGGCTGTGCCGGCGGTGCCGGGCAACCTGGGGCCGTTCGAGGCGGCGGTGGCTTTTGGGCTGGCAGGGGCCGGGCTGGTCGACCAGGCGAGCGACGCGCCCTCGGTGGCGTTTGCGCTGCTGCTGCACGTGGTCAACCTAGCGACGTATATCCTGATGGGCTTGATCGGGCTGTGGGTGGAGAATGTCGGCCTGGGCGAGATCATGCAGGCCGCCCAGAATTTGCGCGCGCGCGGGCGGGCGCCGGAGGGGGACGCCGAGCTGGCCCCTGGCCTCCACAGCCAGACGTGATGGGAGATTATGACCGAGCGTTTATCTGAGCAGCGCGGCGATCCACCGCTGAAAGTCCTGGCGGCACTGCAATATTACCTGCCGCACCGCACCGGCGTGCCCATCCATTTGCAGCGGGTCGCCGAGAAACTCGTCCAGCGCGGGCACCAGGTCACCATCCTGGCCGCGCGCCACAGCATCGATCTGCCGCGCGACGAGACGATCAACGGCGTGCGGCTGGTGCGCTTGTGGGCGCCGCTGCGCGTCAGCCGCGGGATGGTGATGCCCGCCTATCCATACGCGGCCTGGGGCCTGATCCGGCAGCATGATGTCGTGTGGCTCCACACCCCCATGCTTGAGACGGCGCTGATGACCGTGCTCACGCGGTCGGCGGGCAAGCAGTTGATCGCCACGCACCACGGCGACCTGATCCTGCCGCAGGGATTCTTCAACCGCTTCGTGCGCTGGTTCACGTTTCAGAATTACCGCTTCATGGCCGAGCGCGCCGCCCGGCTGATCGCCTACAGCCACGACTACGCCGACCACAGCTATTATCTCAGCCCCTTCCGGGACAACGTCTCGGTGATCTACCCGCCGATCGAGGTGCCGGACCCGAACCCGGAGCGCGTGGCGGAGCTGCGCGCCCGCTGGCGGAAAAACGGCGGGCCGATCATCGGCTACGCGGGCCGGTTCGTGCAGGAAAAGCGGCCCGACCTGTTGATCCGCGCGCTCGAAGTGATCAACCAGACGTTCCCGACGGCGCGCGTGGTGTTCGCCGGGGAATACGACATCCGCTACGAAGACACCTGGGAGAACAACCAGGCGCTGATCCAGCGCTATGAGGACCAGTTGGTCTTCCTGGGCCAGCTTGCCAACATGCAGGCCATGGCGAATTTCTACGCGGCGTGCGACGTGCTGGTGATGCCGAGCGATACCGAGTGCTTCGCGCTGGTGCAGGTGGAAGCCATGCTGTGCGGGACGCCGGTCGTGATGACGGACACGCCCGGCGGGCGCGTCCCGGTGACGGCCAGCGGCATGGGCCAGATCGTCCCGCGCGGGGACTGGGAGGCCATCGGGCGGGCGGTGGTGGACATCGTGCAGCACCCCGAGCAGTACCGCAAATCGCGCGAGCACATCGAGCAAACGTTCAACCTGGAAGAGACCGTCGACCGGTACGAGAAGCACCTGCGCCGGGCCGCGCGCCGGTCGTCGCGGTGACCGCGCGGGTGCGCGTGGGAAGGAAACGCCCTGTGACCCCAGTCGATCCCCGGACCATCGAGCACATGACCCGCAACGAGGCTGACATGGCTTTCAAGAAGCGGGTGCAGACGATCTTCGAGTGGATGCCGCTGGCCGACGGCGCGCGCATTCTCGACTGCGCGTGCGGGCGCGGCTTTTACCTGAACATGGTGCGCCACGTCAGCGCGTGCCGGCTGGTGGGCCTGGAGCTGGATGCCGACATCATCGCCAAGGCGCAGCGCAACGCCGGTCACCTGCCGGACGTCACGCTGACGCGCGGGAACATCTTCGCGCTGCCGTTTCCCGACGACTATTTCGACGGCGTGATCCTGTCCGAGATTCTGGAGCATATCGACGACGACGTGGCCGGGCTGCGCGAGGTGCGGCGCGTGCTCAAGCCGGGCGGCGTGGTGGCGATCACGGTGCCGCACGCGAATTACCCGTTCTGGTGGGACCCGATCAACAAGACGCTGGAGACGGTGCTGCATACGAAGATCCGGCGCGGGCCGCTGGCGGGCATCTGGGCGGGTCACGTGCGGCTGTACGAGCGGGACGATCTCCGCGCGGCGGCGGAGGGCGCCGGGTTCATTGTGGAGGCCGAGCGATCCTTCACGCATTACAGCTTCCCGTTCATTCACAACCTGGTGTATGGGCTGGGCAAGCCGCTGCTCGAGTCTGGCCTGATGCCGGAGGCGATGTCGAACGCCGCCGGACGCACCACGTTTGACAAAAACCGGGGCAGCCTGTTGAATCCGATCAACCTGGGTGTGGCGGTGTTGAACCTGTTCGACCGCCCGAACAAGCTCGACGAGCCGCCGGGCCGCAGTACCGTGAATCTCGCTCTGAAGGGGCGCAAGCCAGAATAACCCGCGATGACCGACAACTGGACACCTGACTCCCTCCCCGCCGATCCCGCAGACGAGCAGCCCGGCGCCGGCCACCCGGCGGCGGAGCCTGCCGCGACTCAGACCGATCTCGTGTTCGAGGACCTGTCGCTGGGGCAGGCGCTGGCGTACCTGTTCTGGCGCCCGGCGGAGACGGCGCGGCTGTTCTGGCAGGTGCTCACCTACGAGGAGCCCGGCGCGGGCGAGGCCGAGCCGCCCATCTGGCCCGGCGAGGACGACGGCGGCGAGCCGGGGAGCGCGGTGCGCGAGGCGACGGTCGAGGACTGGGACGAAACTCCCGGTGACGACTGGGGCGCGGATGGCGTCTGGCCAGCGGTGACAGGCGCGGAACCGGCGGCGGTGCCCGCCGTTCTGGCCGCTCCGCGGGGCGGGGTGATCCAGGCGCCCACGTGGTGGAGCGGGGCGGGCGTGCTGCTGGTGGCGGTGCTGCTGGCGCTGCGCGGCGGGACCGTGCTGCACGCGGCCACGCTCGATCCGGCGCTGCACGTGACGCGCAGCACCAACGGCGCGTTCCTGTGGCTGCTGGCGGCGGGCGCGCTGGTAGTGGGCCATGCGGTCGTCCAGGGACGCGGCTGGTGGCAGCGGCGTTTTCCGCGCGCTGCCGAATGGCTGCATCGCCGCATTCAGGAGAGCGAGCGACCCGTGGCGTGGAACGGCGTGCTGGTGCTGGCGATCGTGGCCGCGCTGTGGCTGGCCGCCGTGAGCGGCGGCTGGATCGCGCTCGCCCTGCTGGCCCTGGCGCTCGGCCTGTGGATCGCGCTGGTGCTGGCGACCGCGCCCGCGCTCGACGCTGCGCCGGAACTGCTGATTGAGGCCCAGCCCGGCGCGGCGGCGGGTGACGGTGATTCGCTCGTGGTCCGGTCGGTGGTGGCGGAGAGCGCACCACGCGCGCCGGGCCGCTCGGCTGCCTGGCTGGCGGAACACCTGGCGCGGCTGATGCTGGTGCCGGTGGCGCTGCTGCTCTCGGCGGCGGCGTATTCGCTCAACGTGCAGCGCGACACGCTCGACCAGGTGACGGACGTCGTCTTCACGACCGGCGGGGCTGCCGCGTGGATCGCGAGCATCATCCTGTGGGTCGCCATCCTGGCCGTGGACGTGCGGACGCTGCCGGAGCGCTGGGACGCGTTCGATGCTCCGGCGGCGCTCCGGCGGCTGGCGGCGCGGCTGCGCCCGACCTGGACGGGGCTGGCCCTGCTGGCGATCATGGCGGTTGGCGCGCTGTTCCGGCTGCACGATCTCGACTCCACGCCGCCAGAGATGACCAGCGACCACATCGAAAAGCTGCTGGACGCGCTGCGCGTCAGCGAGGGTTATTACGGCGTGTTCTTCCCCAACAACGGCGGGCGCGAGGCGTTCCAGATGTACGCCGTCGCGGCCATCGCGGACTGGTTCGGCGCGGGGTTCAGCTTCCGCGCGCTGAAGCTGGCAACCGCGATCGAGGGCCTGATCACGCTGCCGGCCCTGTGGTGGATGGCCCGGCAGGTGATCGGCAGCGCCACCGAGCGCGATCGCCAGTTGGGGAACTGGGTCGGGCTGGTCATGGCCGGGCTGGTGGCGGTCAGCGCGTGGCACGTCATGCTCTCGCGGCTGGGCCTGCGCATCGTGCTCACCCCGCTGACGACCGCGCTGGCGATCGGGTTCCTGGCGCGGGCGATGCGCGGCAACCGGATGCGCGATTACGTGGCGCTGGGGCTGGTCCTCGGCGCGGGCGTCTACTTCTACCAGGCCAACCGGATGCTGCCGGTCGTCGTGCTGATCGGGACCGGGCTGGCGCTGCTGCGCGGCGTCCGCACGCCCCGCGATTTTGCGCGCCGCGCCGGGGAGGTGCTCGGCTTCGCGGCGCTGGCGGCCTCGCCGCTGCTGGTGTACTGGTACGCCGGGCAGGTGCTCGAACAGGCGGGCTATACCAACCTGCGCGACCTGGGCGAGCGCCTGGGCTCGCTGACGCCGCTGTTCGCGATGGTGTGGCTGGCGATCCTGGCGCTGATCGTGCGCGCCCGCCAGCCGGATCACGTGCTCCAGACCGGCGGCGGGCTGCTGGCGACGGTGGTCGTCGCGCTGGCGGTGTTCGTCCCCATGTACCACTACAGCGAGATCAACCCGAACGACTTCTGGAACCGGACGCGGGGCAGGCTGTTCGGCGAGGATGCCTTCGTGCGCTTCGATCCGGCAGTGGGTACGGCGGTGCCCTACGACCCGCCGCTGAGCGAGCAGATCGAGCGCTTTTGGGACCAGCGAGCGGTGTTCGAGCAGAACGCGAAGGATGCCCTGAGCATGTTTCACTGGGAGGGTGACAGCGCCTGGATCAACAACGCGCACGCCCGCCCGGCGCTGAGCGCGCTGCCCGGCGGCCTGCTGATCCTGGGGCTGGTGATGGGGGGCATTCGCCTGCTGAGAGGGCGCGATCCGGTGGCGTGGCTGCTGCCGCTGGCCGGGCTGGTGATGCTGCTGCCGTCGGCGCTGACGCTCGCTTACACGATCGAGAATCCCAGCTTCACCCGCGCCAGCGGCACGATTCCGGTCGTGTATCTGCTGGCCGCGCTGCCGTTGGGGACGCTCTGCTGGCGGCTGAGCCAGGCGCCGTGGCGGGTCGCGGGCGTGGTCCCTGCCGGGGCGGCGATCGCGGTGATCCTGGTCGCGGGCGTGCTGTGGCAGGACATCCGCCCCAACTGGGACAACTACTTCACCCACTACCGCCTCAGCTACAGCGCCAGTTGGAAGCCGTACCGCGAGATCGCCAAACCGCTGCGCGCGTTCGCCCAGGGCGAGGGGAGCTACGGCAACGCGTTCATGGTCGCCTATCCGCACTGGCTGGATCACCGGATTCTCGGTACGATGGCGGGCGACATTCGCTGGCCCAACGGGCTGGTGACGCGCGACGACCTGTTTGGCCAGATCCGCGCCAACGCCGGGACGCGCTACGCCTATGACCCGGCGCGCCCCCTGTTCGTGATGTACCACGCGCAGGATGCCGAAACGGGGGCCTACCTGGAAGACGCGCTGCCCGGCGGGGTCAGCGAGCTGGTCGAATATACCGTCGACACCGAAGGGGGCCGGGCAACCGGGGCGTTTTACGTGTACCGCGTGCAGGCCGGCGACCTGGAAGGCGTGACCGGGTGAGGATTGGCCCCGGCGCGCGTGTATTGGATAGGATGATCGACGCTCAAGAACGGGTCGGGATGACATTTTGACGGACCATATCGCTCCTTTGGAAGATCCAATTCAGGACGATCCAGACTGGCAGGCGCCTGCCGGGGATGAGTCGCCGGTGGTGGCCGAGGTCGCGCCGGAGGAAGCGCAAGTGAGCCGCATGCGCGTCGTGCTCGACGAGCCGGGGCCGGGCCGCGTTCGCCCCCGAATCAAGCGGGCGGACGCGCTGTTTGCGCTGCTGCTGGCGATCGTGCTGGGGGTGGCGGGCTGGCTGCGGTTCGACGCGCAGAACTGGGACGATTACACGCACCTGCACCCCGACGAGCGATTCCTGACCGACGTGGTGAGCTCGATTGGCCGCACGCTGAACTTCACCGATTCGACGGTCGAGCAGCAGGAGCGCCACCGCGAGCGGTGCGAGCAGCGCTACCCGGCCCGCGTGATCAGCGAGGGCGAGGATCAAATCATGATCCCGGCGGGGCACGGCCCGTATTTCGACGCCGACTGCTCGCCGCTCAACCCGAACAACATCGGCAAGGGGCTGTACGTCTACGGCGAGTTCCCGCTGTTCACCGTCCACGCGGCGGGCGTGGCGCGCTCGCAGCTTTCGGCGGACGTGCACGCGTTCCTCCAGGCGTTCGACGAAGAGGCCGCGCAGAGCCACACGATCACGACGCACTGGGAAGGCTACAGCGGCGCGCAGCTCGTGGGCCGGACGATCTCGGCGCTGGCCGACTGGCTGACGGTGATCGTGCTGCTGCTGTTGGGGCGGCAGTTGTATGGCCGCTGGGTTGGGTTGCTGGCCGCGGCGCTGTATGCCGTCGCCGCGTTCCCGATCCAACAGGCGCATTTCTGGACGGTGGACGCGTTCACCACGTTCTGGGTGACGCTGGCGCTGTACCTGGCGGCGCGCGCGATGGACGGCGCGAGCGTCCGGCGCGGGCCGGTCCCGCTGGTGTACCTGGCAGTGTGGGCGGTGGGCGCAAGCTGGGAAACCGGCGCGCGGGAGTACCCGGTCCTGGGGCTGGCGACGCTGGGCATCTGCGCGGCGCTGGCCCTGGCGGCGACGGTGATCGCTCGCCGGGTGCTGGCCGCGCGCGGGCGAGCGTGGGGCGATCTGCTGGTGGCCGCGTCGGGCGTGCTGGCGTCGGCGGCGTACCTGGCGATCTGGACGGTGCTCATCGTGGCCGCGCCGCGCGAGTTCGCCCTGGGCGACGACCTGATCGCGCTGGGGTTCGCGAGCGCGATTTTCGCGCTGGCCGTGCTGGTGACGTTCGTCGCGGCGGGCGTGGTGCGCCGCCAGTCGATGGGGCTGCCGGTCGCGTGGAGCCAGTCGCTGGCGGTCGGGTCGGTTGGGATCATGTGGATGGCGCTAGTGGTGGGCCTGTTGGCCGGCGGGCTGTCGTCGCGGCCCACGCTGTTCGTTGCCGCGGCAGCCATTGCCCTGCTGATCCTCGACGTGACCGAGCTGACCGATTACGCGCTGTTCGGCGTCGCGCTGGGCGGCGCGGTCGCCAGCCGGATCAACGTCGCGCCGCTGGCGGGGATCATCGTCGTGGCGGCGGCGATCCGGGCGCTGCCCGCGCTGGACCGGGCCCTGCCGCGCGTCCAGCGCAACCGGCTGGTCGCGTATGCGCTGACCGGCGTGATGGCGGCGGCGGTGATGTCGTTCGTCGTGTTTCGCCTGCTGCAGCCGCACGCGTTCCTGGGGCCGGGCCTCTTCGGGCTGCAATTCAACCCCGGCTGGCGCGACGACGTCTCCGAGGCGGCTCACCTGACCTCCGGCAACTGGGACGCCCCGCCCAACCACCAATGGGCGAACCGGACCCCGTACCTGTTCCCGTGGCGGAATATCGTGCTGTGGGGGCTGGGCATTCCGCTGGGCGTGGTGAGCTGGGCGGCCTGGGCGTGGGCCGGCCTGTCGATGATCCGGGCGCGGCGCGAATGGACCCGTCACGCGATCCCGTTCCTGTGGGTGCTGGTCTGTTTCGGCTGGCTGGGCGGGCGCTGGGTGACGACCATGCGCTATTTCCTGCCGATCTACCCGGCGCTGGCGTTGTTCGCCGCCTGGGCACTGATCCGGCTGGTGGGCGCGGCGTGGCGCGGGTGGCAGGCGCGGCCCGCTGCGGCGCGGCGGTTGGCGCTGGCGGGGGCGGTCGGGCTGCTGATCGTTGTGCTCGGCTACACGACCGTCTACGGGTTCGCGTTCCACAACATTCACCGCCAGCAGCTCACGCGCGTGGCTGCGTCGCGCTGGTTCCAGGAGACGGTGCCCGGCGATTTCGGCATCTGGGTCGAGGCGGACAGCGGCGCGCGCAAGCTGGTGAACATCGGGCGTGGATACGTGGCGAACCCGCCCGCGATCGCGCACCTGGAGCAGGGCGAGTCGGTCGCGTTCGATACGCTGCCCGGCGCGGTCGACCCGGCCACGCAGCAGCCGTATCCCTTCACGCTGGGCGGCGACGCGCAGCTCACCGCGATCGTGCTGCACCGCGTCGGGGACCCGGCCCAGGACTCGGAGCCGGAGACGCTGCGCGTGCGCCTGTTCCGCGACGATCCGGCCCTGGGGCGGCAGATGGTGTTCGAGGACGCGGTGACCGCCGATTTCTCGGAGGCCGAGTCGCCGTATGGCCGGGCGGTCACCTTCGAGCCCGGCGACGAGGTGATCCTGCCGCAGACCGTTCCCTCTGGCGGCGAGGCGGCGCGCTACGTGCTGGAGATCACCGCCGTCGAGGGCGGGCCGTTGATGTTCACGCACAACATCGTCGAGGGCGAGACGACGATCCTCTTCGACGTGTCGGTCGGGCTGCGGATGGTGGCCGACGGGTCGAACGCCACGATCGATTTCACCCTGCCGGAACAGCCGTTCCTGGTCGGGTACGGCGACGACATCCCGGCCACGCCGACACACTGGACGGTCGGCGGGCGCGACGAGATTCCCTTCGCGATCCCGATCGACGGCACGATCCGGACGATCGAGATCCCGCACCTGGGCGACGTGCTGCGCGACGCGGACGAGGAGACGATCCGGCTGAGCGTCGTCGGGCCGGATGGACAGGTCGCCTCGGCGTCGATCACCGGCGATTTCAACCGCGACGCCGACCCGCTGGGCCAGCCGCGCCTCGTGGAGCTGGACCCGCCGCTGGAGGTGCGCCGCCTGGACGCGAGCGGCAGCCGCCAGATGGCGACGCTGGTCGTCGAGGCGCTGGACCCGGTGTACACGTCCGGGCCGGTCGTGGCGTGGGAAGGCGACTGGGACGACCCGGTGCCGTGGCCGGTGTGCGCCATCCCGGACGACGTGATCTACCGCGACGATCTGCCGTCCGGCCTGTCGTCGTGGGACTGCGCGGCGGTGAGCGTCTACGGCGGCTATTACCAGGGCATCAAGCTGTGGATGTCCCTGGAGGACAACCAGCAGAAGCGCGACGCGATGATCAACGCGCTCGACCAGGCGGATTACCTGGTGATCACCAGCAACCGCTTCTACGATTCGCTGTCGCGAATGCCGATGCGCTGGCCGATGACGCTGGCGTATTACGACGCGCTGTTCGATGGGCGGCTGGGCTACGAGCTGGTGAAAGTGTTCGAGTCGCCGCCGAGCCTGGGGCCGATCACGATCCGCGATCAGGCGCTGCCCACCGACGACCTGCCGGGCTGGGTGAACGAGCACTGGGAAGCCGAAGAGGCGTTTCACGTCTACGATCACCCGGCGGTGCTGGTCTTCGCCAAGACGGGGGATTACAGCCACGACAACACAGCGGCGATCCTGGACAGCGTCTCGATCCGCCCGGTGAGCGCCGCCAACGCCGGGTACGTGGTCGATCCGGAGCCGGTGGGCGTGGTGCCGTGGGGCGCCAAGCAGGCATCCGAGGCGCCGACGCTGATCGAGTTCCCCGACGACAAGTGGGCCACTCAGCGCGAGGGCGGCACGTGGTCGCGCCTGTTCGACCTGGACGCGCTGGTCAACCGGAGCGAGGTCGCCGCCGTGATCGCGTGGTGGGCGCTGATCGTGATCGCGGGGTGGCTGGCGTGGCCGCTGCTGTTCGTGGCATTTCCCGCCCTGCCGGACCGCGCCTACCCGCTCGCCAAGACCGCCGCCTGGCTGATCGTGGCGTGGATCGCGTGGGTGGGCGGCACGCTGGGGGTGGCGAGCTGGTCGCGGACCGGCATCGCGATCATCCTGCTGGCGCTCGCCGCGCTGAGCGGGCTGTTGCTGTGGCGGCGGCGGGCCGATTGGTGGCTGAACGTGCGGCGCGGCTGGCGCTATATGCTGGCGCTCGAAGGGCTGGCGGCGCTGCTGTTCGCCTTCTTCCTGTGGGTGCGGCTGGGCAATCCGGACCTGTGGCACAACGCCTTCGGCGGCGAAAAGCCGATGGATTTCGCCTATTTCAACGCGGTGCTGCGCAGCACGATCTTCCCGCCGATCGATCCGTGGTACGCCGGCGGCTACATGAACTACTACTATTTCGGGTACGTGATCGTCGGCGCGCCGGTGAAGCTGCTGGGGATTCAGCCGTCGGTGGCGTACAACCTGATCATCCCCGCGCTCTACGCCATGACCGGCACCGCTGTGTTCAGCATCGCCTACAACTGGGTGGCGGCACGTCGGGAAGGCGTCGATGTCGTGCCGCGCCCAGGACGGCGCGACGAGTTCCTCCCGGCGCCCGAAACGGGCGAGCTGGCCGCGGATGGCGAAACGCAGCCCATCGCGATCGCAGCCGAGCCACTTGCGCCGGTCGTTCGCGGCGAGCCGCGCGCGCCGAAGGGGAACCCCTGGCTGGCGGGGCTGGCCGCGCTGGTGCTGGCGATGGTGCTGGGCAACCTGGGCACCGTGCACGTGATCGTGACCAACGTCGCGGCCATGCCGGGCGAGAATGGCGCGCCGCGCTATACCAAGCCGCCGCTGTTTTCGCAGGTGCGGCAGCAGGAGATCGAACCGCGGCGCACCGAGATCTACGACCGGTTCTATGCCGAGGCGGTGGAGGATTTCCGCGACGAGCACGGCTACGCGCCGACCGACCTGGAGACGTTCGAGCTGGTCCGCGAGGCGCAGGAGCGCACCGACGCTTACATCAAGGACTATATCGACCATCCGCCGCTGGTCCGGCTGTGGGAATACGAGCTGGGCAACCTGCGCCGGCAGGTGAGCGCGTTCGTTTCCGGGCTGGGCGATGTGTTGGGCGGCAAGCAACTGCCGATGGCGACGCACCGCTGGTATTGGGCGCCCACGCGGATTCTGGCCGAGCTGCCGAACAATGCCGGGGGCGGCGCCATTCTGGAGATGCCCTATTTCACCTTCCTCTACGGCGACCTGCACGCCCACATGATCGCCATGCCGGTCACGCTGCTGGCGCTGGCCTGGCTGCTGGCCGAGATCCTGGGAGCGGGGCGGCGGCTGAGGACGTGGTGGGAAGCCGGGCTGGCGCTGGGGCTCGGCGCGCTGGCGGTCGGGCTGCTGCGCCCGACGAATTCCTGGGACTGGATCACGTACCTGCTGCTGGGCGCCGCCGGGCTGACGTACGTCGCGTGGCTGGGCGCGGTCCGTGCGCCGGGCGAGCGCCGCGCGTCGCCCCTGGCCGACCGGCTGTGGGACCTGCTGCGGCCCAGTCGCGCCCGCGAGTGGTGGGTGCTGGTGGGCGTGGTCCCGCTGGCGGTGGCCGCGCGGATCGCCTTCTACCTGCTGCAGCAGATGCAGGCCGACCAGCAGGCGCGGCGCGGGCTGCGCCTGGGTGAAGAACTGATCGACCCGTCGCTGACGGCGGGCAGCATCGTGCTGTGGGTCCTGGGCGCGCTAGTGCTGGTCGGGGCGATTTACGTGGCGCTGCTGATCGCGCTGCGGGCGGGCATCGACCGGCGGCTGCTGGTGGACTGGATTGGGCGCGTCGTCCTGTTCGTGGGGCTGACGTTCGTCGTCGCACTGCCGTTCACTGCCTATTTCGCCACGGCGTACAACTCGGTCAAACCGTGGGAAGGCCAGGCCACGCCGCTGTGGGTCTACCTGTACGTGCACGGGCTGTTCCTGTTCATCGTGGTGTCGTTCCTGGTGTGGCAGTCGGCGCGCTGGCTGCGGTATACCGCCGTGCGGCAGCTCCAGGGGCTGGCCGTGCCGGTGCTGGTGGTGCTGGCCGGGATGGCGATCGTCCTCGCCGGGTCGATCGTCTACGGCGTGCGCGAGGTCCCGGCGGCGCAGGTGGCTGTGCCGCTGATCGCCTGGGCGGCGCTGCTGTTCTTCCTGCCGCGCCAGAACGCGCTGCTGCGGGCGGTCTACGCGCTGATCGTGCTGGCGCTGGCGATCACGATCGGCGTCGAGATCGTCGTGCTGGATGGCGACATCGGGCGGCAGAACACGGTGTTCAAGTTCTACCTGCAGGTGTGGTTCCTGCTGAGCGTGGTCGGCGGGGTGGCGCTGGCGTGGATGCTGCGCACAGCGGGCCAATGGCGGGTTGGCGTGCGGATCGCCTGGCAGACCGGGCTGATGATCCTGGTGGCGGCGGCGCTGCTGTACCCGCTGCTGGCGACGCAGGCGCGCTTTCTCGATCGCTTCAACAGGGACGAGACGCCGCGCACGCTGGACGGCATGGCCTACATGAAATACGCGATCCACGGCGAGCATGGCGTGTGGTTCAGCCTGGAGAGCGATTACCACCTGATCCGCTGGCTGCAGGACAACGTCGAGGGCACGCCGGTGGTGATGGAGGCGCACCTGTACCCGTCGGAATACCACTGGGGCGGGCGGATCAGCATTTACACCGGCCTGCCGACCATGCTGGGCTGGACGTTCCACCAGCGCCAGCAGCACACGCTGCCGAATATGGACGTGCTGGTGCAGACGCGCGAGAATAACTCGGCGGCGTTTTACACACTCGACGGCGAGGGCGGGATCGAGGCGGCGCTGGGGCTGATCCGGCATTACGACATCGAATATATCGTCGTGGGCATTCTGGAGCGCGCCTTCTACGACGACATCGAGCTGAACCCGGACACCGGCAAGCTGTCCGCCGGGCACGCGGCGGGGTTGGCGAAATTCGAGACGATGGCCGGGCGCGGGCTGCTGGAGATGGTCTACGAGGCGCCGGTGTGCCTGGACACGAGCGCCGGCGACATTGAGGCATGCCCGGTAGAGAGCGTGTATATGGATCGGGTTTACCGGGTCGTCCCCGGCGCGGCGGCTGAGGCGGCCTCCGCGCGCGCGGATGGCTGAATGGACGGCGGATAGACGCTGATGGATTGGTCGTTGGTTGTGGACTGGTTGGGCCGCGAAGGCGGCGACGTGTTGAGCTGGTGGCTGCTGGTCACGCTGGCCGGCGTGGCCGTGTGGCCGCTGGTGTATCGCGTCCTGGGCGGCCTGCCCGATCGCGGTTACACGCTGGCGCGGGCCGCGGGCGTCATGCTGACCGGGTTCGTCTTCTGGTTCCTGGCGAGTCTGGGCCTGCTGCACAACACGCCGGGCGGCATGGTCTTCGCCTGGATCGCCGTGCTGGCGCTGGGGCTGGTGGCGTTCTTCCGCTGGGATGACCGCCCGCCGGTGCGCGCCTGGGCGCGCGAGAACCTGTGGCTGATCGTCGTCACCGAGGCGCTGTTCCTGCTGCTGCTGTTCGGCTGGGCGGCGTATCGCGCTCACAACCCGGAAATGCAAAGCACTGAAAAACCGATGGAGATCATGTTCCTCAACGGCATCCGCAGCAGCGAGGTATTCCCGCCGCGCGACCCGTGGCTGAGCGGCTACGCGATCAGCTACTACTATTTCGGCTACGTGATCGCCGCCATGCTGGCCGACTTGAGCGGCGTGAGCAACGGCGTGGCCTTCAACATCACCATCGCCATGACGTTCGCGCTGACCGGCACCGGCGCGCTGGGCGTGGTGTACAACATGGTGCGGTCGCGCGGCCCGGCGGGGCGCTTCCGCGCGGGGAGCGTCCGGGCGGGGCTGGCGGCGGGCGCCCTGGGGCTGTGCTTCCTGGCGCTGATGGGCAACCTGGGCACAGCGCTGGTCGAGTTCCCCTATCGCGGGTATACGCCAGGGCTGGTGAACGCGGCCTATTTCGATTTCTGGGACGTGGAACGCCGCGCCGGGACGGTGCCGGTGATGGGTGAGAACGGCGCGCTGATCGACGTCCCGGTTGATACCGACGGCGACTCGGTCCCCAACTGGGACGACGACCGGGTGCCGCTGGACGAGTGGGGCTTTTGGGACCTGGGCTGGCGGTACAGCCGCGTCGTGCACGACCGGGACTTGAACGGCGACCCGATCGGCGTCCAGCCGATCACCGAAGTTCCGAGTTTCAGTTTCGTGCTGTCCGACATTCACCCGCACGTGTTGGCGCTGCCGTTCGCCGTGCTGGCGCTGGGGCTGGCGCTCAATCTCGTGCTCGGCGGGCGCGCGCTGGCCCGCTACGAGTACCCGCTGTACGCGATCTGGGTCGGTGGCATGGTGTTCATGAACTCGTGGGACGCGATCTACCTGCCGCTGCTGGTCGGCGCGGAGGCGCTGCGGCGGCTGGTGCGCAGGGGCACCGGGACCTTGAGCCGCGACGACCTGATCGGGGTCGTCCGCTTTGCCGCGATCGTGGGCGGGCTGACGCTGGTCTTCTACCTGCCGTGGCTGATCAGCTTCACGTCGCAGGCGGGCGGCGTGCTGCCCAACGTGATCTACCCGACGCAGTGGCAGCAGTTCTTCCTGCAGTTCGGGACGTTCCTGGTCATCCTGCTCGTCTTCCTGGTCGTCGAGATGCGCCGGGCCGGGCGGAGCTTTCACTGGCAGGCGGGGCTGCTGGGGTTGACGTTCGCCGCCTGCGCCGCGATCGTGGTGACGGCGGCGCTTGGCGTGTCGGTCTGGGGCCGGGACGACGTGCGCGGCGCGGTCTACGCCGTGGTCGATGGCTCCGGCGGGCTGGGCGAGATCGTGCCGGACGTGCTGGCGCGGCGGCTGTCCGGCCTGCCGAGCGAGATCGCGCTGCTGGTCATGATCTACCTGGTGGTTGGGCGGTTGTTCGCGCGCCCGGCAGTTCGCTCGGTGACCGAGGTCGATGTCGACGAGCGCGAGCTCCGCGAGGACGGCGTAGTCTGGGTGCGGGCGATCACCTACAGCCCGGCGACCGGCTTCGCGCTGCTGCTGGCCGGGGCGGGCGCCGTGCTGACCTTCGCGCCGGACTTCATCTACCTGCGCGACAATTTCGCAGTGCGGATCAATACCGTTTTTAAGTTATACTACCAGGGCTGGCTGGTTTTCAGCCTGGCGAGCGCGTTTGCGGTGTGGTCCGTGCTGGTGGGCGGCCAGCCTGTCGCGAGCGCGTCCCGGCGCGGAGCGGTGAGTCCGGCTCCGTTACCCGCGCGCGTGCGGGCGGGCCGGGCGGCGTTCGGCGCGGCGGTCGCCGCCCTGTTTCTCGCGGGGATGGCCTATCCCGTCCTGGCGATGCAGGGGCGGGCGCTGGTCGATACCGGGCGGCTGCGCACCCAGAAACAGATTGCGGCCTGCGATTCGACCGCGGGCGAGATCTGCCCGGAGCAACAGCCGCTGACGCTGGACGGGGTGCCGCAGATGGTCAACAGCGAGGAGTACGCCGCGATCCAGTGCCTGCTGGACCTGGGGCCGGAGCGCGACGCCGTGCTGCTCGAAGCGCCGGGCGGGGCCTACGAGCCACAGCGCTCGCGGTTCAGCGGGCTGACCGGCATCCCGACGCTGATCGGCTGGCAGAACCACGAGCGGCAGTGGCGCGGTGAGTCCTACCCGCGCGTGACCGACCACCGCCTGGAAAACGGCCAACCGCGCGACCGGGCGACCGACGTGGGGGAGATCTACACGACGCAGGACTGGGACCGCGCCTGGAGCCTGATCGACCGCTACGGGATCAATTATATCGTCGTGGGCTACGCCGAGCGCCAGATGGTCAACGAGCTGGCGGGCGGAGACGAGGGGTTGCAGCGCGAATACGCGATGGGGCTGGAGAAGTTTGCCCAGGTGCTGCAGCCGGTGTGCGAGAGCGGCAGCGTGGCCGTGTACCGCGTGGCGCCGAATTGAACGACAGGATGAGTGATGAGCGCGAGCGTTAACGATATGCCGATCAGGGCGGAGGACCACGCCACCGGCTCCGACGAGCGGGCCCTTCCCGCGATCCGCGCCTGGATCACGCTGGAGGTCGCGCTCTACGTGGCGCTGGCGGTGGCGTCGCTGGCGCTGCGGTTCGCGCAGCTCGATCACGCCCCGCTGAACGACGCCGAAGCCCGCGAGGCGCTGGCCGTGCTGCGCGCCATCGACCCGGACGTGCCCGGCGAGGCGCTGGTCGCGCGCAGCCCGCTGACGCAGGCGCTGCACCTGTTCGGCTTCACCTTCCTGGGGCTGGGCAATTTCGCGGCCCGCTTCCCGGCGGCGCTGGGCGGCGTCCTGCTCACGCTGTCGCCGCTGCTGTGGCGGCGCTACGTGAATCCGCTGCCGTCGCTGGTGATCAGCCTGCTGCTGACGATCTCGCCGGTGGCGCTGCTCGCCGCGCGCACGTCCAGCCCGGTGGTGTGGACCATGCTGCTGGCGGTGGTCGGGTCGTGGCTGGTTCTGCGCTTCGTGGAGACGCGCGCGCCCGCCTGGGCGGTGGCGGCGACGGCTGTTTTCGCGGCGATGGCGCTGCTCATCGAGCCGGCGGGACTGCTGGCGCTGGTCGCGCTGGCCTTCGGCGTCTGGTTCGCCTGGATCACCGACGACGATCCGGAGACGGACATGGGCCGCGCCATCCGCGAGCTGTGGCGGGCGTGGCCGTGGGCGAACGGGGCGCTGGCCGCCGGGTTCGCCGTCCTGGTGATCGGGACCGGGTTCTTCTGGCTGCCGTCCGGCGTGACGGCGATTGGCAACCTCGTGTGGAGCGGCGCCCAGGGCTTTTTGACGCGGCTGGACGGCGCGCCGCTGGCCTTCCCGCTGTGGGTCGCGCTGCGTTACGAGCCGGGAATCATGCTCGCCGGGCTGCTGGCGAGCTATCGCGCCGTGCGGGTGGGCGGGTTCTTCGAGCGGGCGCTGGCCGGGTGGGCGCTGGCCGGAGTCGTCTGGTCGCTGGTGTATACCGGCGCGGACGCGGCTTACGCGCTGTGGCTGACGCTGCCGCTCACGATCCTCGTCGGGCTGACGATCGTTGGCTGGCTGGCCGAGCGCGCCGGGCTGGTGTGGCAGGTGCCGGGCTGGAGCGTCCCGCTGCACGGCGCGGTGACGTGCGCGCTGTGGATGGCGATCGGCGTGAGCGCGGTGCTGCTCGGCAAATTCCTGCTGGTCGATCTGCCCGCCGAGGTGACCGACCTGGGCGCGCTGGCGCGCAAGCTGCTGGAGGGCGTCTACAGCCGCAACTCGGCGCAGGGCGACGTGGTGACGATCCAGGGCGCGCCGGTGTTCGCGTTCATCCTGGGGAATATCCAACTGCGGCTGCTGGTGACCGTGCTGGTGCTGCTGCTCAACGGCGTGCTGTTCTTCCTGGCGGGCAGCCTGTGGGGCGCGCGCGCCGCGTGGCGCGGGCTGGCCCTGGGCACGCTGGCCTATTTGCTGGTGTTCGGCTTCGGCCTGGGCGGGCGCGCGGCGTTCATCGCCTACGACGACCCGCGCGAGCTGTGGTACGTGGACCCAGTGACGCACGATATGGACGAGCTGCGCGACACGCTGCAGGAGATGAGCCTGCGCGCGACGGGCACGCCGCACCTGATCGGCGTGACGGTCCAGGCGCCGGGGGATGGCGCGCTGGCCTGGGCGCTGCGCAGCTTCCCGAACGCGGTGTTCGTGCGCGGCGTGGGGTCGGAGGTCAGCACGGCGGCGGTCGTCATGCCGGTGACCGTCCCCCAGCCGGCGATGGGCGCCGATTACGTGGGCAAAGACCTGATCCTGCGCCGGATGTGGGCGACGGACAGCCTCTCGTGGCGCGACGGGCTGATGTGGCTGTACCGGGGTGATTCGCGCCTCAAGCCGGTCCCGTCCGAGCAGGTGATGTTGTGGGTTCGCAAGGATGTGTACGGCGTGCAGCAAGTGACTGAGGATTAGCGGGGGGCGGGGTGTAGAAATGAGCAACATGAACACACGAAACTCCCCGAACGGGGCACGGACCGCCAACGATCCGGATCTGCCGGATCTGATCGAGCGGAGTCTGCGCGGCGAGCAGGCCGCCTTCGCGGCGCTGTACGAGCGCTACGCGCCCAGCCTCTACCGGCTGGCGTACAGCGTGCTGCTGGTCGAGCAGGACGCGGAAGACGTGCTGCAGGAGTCGATGGTCTACGCCTTCCGGAACCTGGACCGCTACGATCCGCAGCGCGGCGCCTTCCGGACGTGGCTGTACACGATCACGCTCAGCCGCTGCCGCAACGCCCGGCGGCGCAAGTGGCTGCCGACGGTGGCGCTGAGCAGCCTGTTGAACATCGGGATCGAGCCGCCCGCGCCGGTGGACGAGCTGCCCGAAACGCGGGCGGCGTGGCAGGACGTGCGCGAATCGCTGGCGCAGGCGCTGCACACGCTGTCGCCGCGGCTGCGCGAGGCGGTCGCGCTGCGCTACGGGCATGGGCTGACCTACCGCGAAATGGCGGAGATCATCGGGTGCCCGCAAAAGACCGCGGAGAGCCGCATCCGGCTGGCGCACGAGCAGCTCCGCGAGGCGATGAGCGCCGCCGACCGCGCCGCCCTGGAAGAACTGTGGAGTATTTGACGTCCGTGCTGGACGTGACTCGAGAATGACATGATGCGACGCCGTCACGTAACTCACCTTTTGACCCGATACGTCAGCGACCAGCTTCGCCCGGCCCAGCGCGCAGTGGTGATCAACCACGTGCGCACCTGCCCGGCGTGCCGCGCCGCGCTGGCCCGCGAAGAACGGCTGGCGGCGGACGTGCAGCGCGAATTTGCCCATTTCGGGCAGGCCAGCGCCGGCCAGCTCAGCCACGTGTGGATGGATGTGTGGGAGGAGATCGGCCCGGCGCGCGCCGCGCCGTCGCGCCGGGGGCTGCCCCCGAACTGGCTGCCGGGCGTGAGCGTGGTGCTGGCGATGCTGGTCGTCATCGCGATCGCTGTGCCGCTGTTGGTCGAAAGCGGCATTCGCGCCGAAGCCGCGCCGCTCCAGCCGCGCCCGATCAGCACGTCGTCGCCCACGCCCGGCGTCACGGACGATCCGCCCGCCGGGGGGATGGTCCTGGCCGCGAGCGATGCGGGGGCTCCGCGGGCGACGGTCGCGTTTGCGGTCGAGGTCGGCGCCAGCCCGGCGCCTATGCCCGAGGCAACCGTGTCGCCCGAAGCGGGCCTGGGCGTCCCCGGCAAGAACTGACCGGGGGCGGGCGAATGACGCTGGCGATCCGGGAGATGGCACCGGACGACGTCCCGGCGGCGTGCGCGCTGTTGGCGCAACTCACCGGGCAGCCCATGACGCCCGACGAGATGCGCGAACGCCTGGAGTGGGCGGCGCGCAGCCCGATCGACTGGCTGTACGTGGCCGAGACGGACGGCGCTGTGTGCGGGGTGCTGGGCTTTCGCCTGCGCGAGTGCCTGGAACGCGTGGGGCGCTATGGCGAGGTGTCGGTCATCGTGACCGGCGCGGAGTCCCGGCGGCGGGGAGTTGGCCGCGCGCTGATGGCCTTCGCCGAAGACCTGGCGCGCGAGCACGGATGTCTGGGCACGTGGCTGGTGAGCGGCTTCGGGCGCAAAGACGAGGCACACAAATTCTACGAACAGCTTGGTTACACGGCGACGGGCTACCGTTTCGTGAAACTGTTTGATTGATGGGATAGTGATTGAATGGCGACACGCGAGCAGATCTATTCTCCCCCGGACTCACACGAACAGGCATTCACGCGCGTCCTGACGCGGGCCTACGCGCTCAACTGGGAAGCGATCGCCTACGCGGTGATCCTCGTCCTGGCGCTGGTCACGCGGTTCGCCGATCTCGGCACACGGGTGATGAGCCACGACGAGAGCCTGCATACCTATTACTCGTGGCGGCTCACCGAGTTCGGGGAGTTCAGCCACACGCCGCTGATGCACGGCCCGCTGTTGTTCCACATGACGGCGCTGTCCTATTTCCTGTTCGGCGATACGGACTTCACCTCGCGGATTTACCCGGCGTTGTTGGGCGTGGGGATCGTCATGTTCCCGGCGTTGTTCCGGCGCTGGCTGGGGCGCGTGGGCGCGGTGATCACGGCGGTCCTGCTGCTGATCTCGCCGCAGTTGCTGTATTACAGCCGCTACATCCGCCACGACATCCCGACGATCTTCTTCGCGCTGCTGATTCTGTACGCCATGCTGCGCTATCTCGACAACGACCGGCCCCGGCGCGCGGCCTGGCTGTGGGTGTTGGCCGGGGCGCTGCTGGGGATGCTGGCCTCGAAGGAAGTCGCGTTCATCTACATCGCGCTGTTCGGCAGCTTCATGACGCTGTACTGGGTGATGCGGATACTGCAGGATATCGGCGTGCAGCGGCGACCGGCGTCGGATGGCGGCTGGCACGCCCCGCGGCTCCAGATGATCCTGGGCCACATCCTCTTGTTCGGCCTGGTGGTCGTGATCGCGGTGCCGCTCGGCGAGTTCATCCGCTACGCGATCCGGGCCTCACTGTGGGTGCCCGAAGGCTGGTGGTTCGACCTGCCGCTGTTCCTGGCGTTATATCTGCCGCTGGCCGTGTCCGGTTTCGTCCGGAGCCGGATGGCCGGGGCGGGGCAGTCTCGCAATGGGGCCGCGCTGGCGCTGATGCGGGGGCTGTCGAACGGCAAATCGGCGTTCATGATCATCGTGGCCGGGCTGGTCATTGGCGTGCTGGTGTCGCTGTTGATCGTGTGCGTGCTGGACGTCATCAAGCCGGACACGGTCTGGACGACGCGCTCGGTCATGAGCGAATACGACCAGACGTACGGGCCGAACGCCTCGAAGGAATACGCGATCTCGGTCCGGTTCGACAGCGCGATGTTCGTCCGGATGATCACCTGGATCGGCGTGCCGGTGCTGCTGTTGCTGTTCGTCGTCTTCCTGACGGCGGTCTTCCGGTTCCCCGGCTACCTTCCGCTGCCCTGGCGCGAGATCCTGCTGGTGATCCTGATCGCGCTAGTGACGGTGAGCGTGCTGGTGCTGTTCGAGCGGCGCAGCTTCGTCGAAGAGGGATCGGCGCAGCCCTTCGCCGCCGATCCAACCGCGGCAGCCCACAGCGACGACGGCCAGTACGACAACACGCCGATCGTCGTGGCGTGGGTCCTGGGCACGCTGGCGACGCTGGTCGTGCTGGGCACGCGCTACCTCACGCACTGGTGGGATTTCCTGAACCGCCAGCCGCTGTTCGACGTGCTGATTGTGATCGGGACGCTGATCTTGCCCTGGCTGGCGGCGTTCCCGCTCTATTGGGCGGGCTACAACCTCGAGGACTACAACCCGAACTCGATCGCCGGACGCGACACGTTGGAAGCCACGCTGCCCGCGGTCGTGCCGTTCATCATGGTGTCGGCGGCGGTCGGGATCTCGTGGAACTGGAAGCGATGGCTGCCCGCGGCGGCGGTGTTCATCGGGCTGTTCGCGCTGTTTTTCACCACGGTGTTCAGCAACCAGTACGGCCTGGTCACCGGCATGATCGGCTCGCTGGGCTACTGGCTGGAGCAGCAGGGCGTCCGGCGGGGCAGCCAGCCGCAGTACTACTACGTGCTGACGCAGCTTCCCGTGTACGAGTTTCTGCCGCTGATCGGCGCGTCGCTGGCCGGAATCTTCGGCATGTCGTCGTTGTGGGGCTGGCGCCGCGAACGGGCGGAAGCGGTCCGGCGGGCGCGGCTGGCCGAAGCCTACGCCGCTGACGCGCCGGAGGACGATCCCGATGATGTGCCGGACGCGGCGGCGCTCGATCCGGACCCGGCGGTGATCGATGCTGATGTTGAGGTGATCGACGAGGAGGTCGAAGGCATCGAAGACGAGGAAGCGCCCGACCGGCGGCGGCTGTTCGGCCTGCCCGCGCGGCTGGCGGCGCCCTACGACCCGGCGGAGGAGCGCGTCCATCGCGCCCTGCACCCCGAATGGCTGGGCGAATTCCCGTTCGTGGCGCTGGTGGGATACTGGGGCGTGACGATTCTGCTGGCCCTGACGCTGGCGGGCGAAAAAATGCCCTGGCTGACCACGCACCTGACCGTCCCGCTGATCCTGGCCGCCGGGTGGTGGCTGGGCAAGGTCGTGACGGGCATCCGCTGGCGGGCGATGACGTCCGGCGACTGGCTGCTGCTGGTGGCGGCGTTCCCGCTGGCGTTCCTGGCGCTGGCGCAGGTCGTCACGATGACGCTGGGGACGGAGGGTCCGTTCCGGGGCCGCGAGATCGAAGACCTGGTCGCCAGCGGGAGCTGGCTGGCGGCGCTGCTGATCCTGCTGGGCGTGCTGTACGTCGTGGGCCGGTTCGGGCGGCGGATGGGCCTGGGGCAGTTGGGCCGGATGGCGATCGTCTCCGGCGCGGTGATGCTGAGCGTGCTGACGGCGCGCGCGGCGTACATGGCGAGCTTCGTCAATTACGACTACGCGACCGAATTCCTGGTATATGCCCACGCCGGCCCGGCGATCAAGACCGTGCTGAACGAGATCGACCGCATCGCGACGATCACCAACGAAGGCGCGAACATGCGGATCGTGTTCGACGACGAGTCGTCGTGGCCGTACACGTGGTATTTCCGCGACTATCCCAACTACGGATTCCTGCGCGGCGAGGCGGGCAGCGTCGATCCGTCCTCGCTGGACGGCGCCAAGACGGTCGTCGTCGGCAGCAAAAAGGCCGGGGACGTGCGGCGCATCCTGGGCGACCGCTACTACGAGTTCGGCTACATCCGGCTTTGGTGGCCGATGCAGGAGTATTTCAATCTGACTTATGACCGGGTGGCGAACGTCTTCAGCGTCGACCCGAGCAACATCGCGGCCAAGTATTATCGCCAGGGTATGTTCGATATCTGGTGGAATCGCGATTACAGCACCTACGGGCAGGCGATGTGTATCGAGGGCAAGCAGTCGCGTTGTGAGGACGAAGCTGCCTGGGGCCAGACCGAGAGCGAGCAGGAGAGCTACCGGGCGGCCTGCGAGCGCGCCGTGGTCGCCGAGTGCAGTTCCGACACCCGGTTCGCCGTCAACAACTGGCCCGTGTCGGACCGGATGTACTTCTTCGTCGACAAGCAGATCGCGGCCCAGGTGTGGGACGCGGGCATCGGCGCGGCCACGGTGAACATCCGCGAGCCGGAGTATCCGGAAGATCAGGTGTACCAGGACGTCCAGGCGGAGGCCGTGATAGGCCAGGACGTGGGGCTGAGCGGGCCGCGCGGCGTCGACGTCGGGCCGGACGGGCTGATCTACGTGACCGATGCGGACCTCAACCGGATCGTGGTGATGGACGCCGCCGGGACGCTCGTGCGGACCATCGGCGACGCGCCCGACAGCGGCGACGGACTCGCGCTGCTGCGCCAGCCGTGGGGCGTGGACGTCGCGCCGGACGGCACGATCTACGTGGCCGACACGTGGAACAACCGGGTGGCGGTATTCGATCCGGAAGGCGCGCTGCTGCGGGCCTGGGGCCACGAGGGGATCCCCTCGCAGGACTCGTCCCCGGACGCGTTCTGGGGCCCGCGCGACATCGCGCGGGGGCCGGACGGCAACGTGTACGTGGCCGACACCGGCGGCAAGCGCATCCGCGTGTACACGCCGGAGGGCGACTTCCTGCGCGACATCGGGGCCGGCGGATCGGGTACCGGCCAGCTCGACGAGCCGGTAGGGCTGGCGGTCAACCCGGTGACGGGCGAGCTGTACGTGGCCGAGGCGTGGAACAAGCGCATCCAGGTCTTCGACCTGAACGGGCAGCCGCTGCGCGAGTGGCCGGTCAACATGTGGTTCCAAAACCGGCAGTCGTTCAACCGCCCGTACATCGACTTCAGCCCGGAAGGCACGCTGCTCTACGTGACGGACATGGACGACCGGCACCGCATCGTCGCCTATAACCTGGAGGGCACGCCGGTGCTCTCGTTCAACCAGCCGGACAATCTCGAAGCGGGTGAGCTGGGACTGCGCTCGCCTGCCGGGCTGGCTGTCGACGAGACGGGGCGGATCTTCGTCGTGGATGCCGAGCAGGACCGGGTGTTCATCTTCCCGCCGCCGGGGCTCAGCGGCGACGTCCTCCCGCTGGCGCCCCAGGAGGGCAACGCCCTCCCGGACATGACAGCGGAAGCGACCGAAGAAGGAACCGAGATCGCCACCGAAGAAGCAACCGAAATCGCCACCGAGGAAGCGACCGAGACGGTCACCGAGGCGGCGGCGGGATAGGCGATTGACACGCGTGCCGATCTCGCGTACTATGAGGGACATGAAACACATGATGAGCACTCCCGCCCCTAGCAGCGTCCATAGAAGGCCCGCCCGTCGAGGAAGGTCCGTCAGGTGACGTCTGCGTAGCGGCACTCGCAACGCGCAGCTAACCGGCGCTCGGATGATTTCCCGGCGCCGGTTTTTTGTTTGGATCAGGAGGAACCCAACCATGCGAATCTCGGAACTGTTCTCACGCACCCTGCGCGACGCCCCGGCGGATGCCGAGCTCGCCAGCCACCAGCTCGCCATCCGGGCGGGGCTGGTGCGCCCCGTGGCGGCGGGGATTTACGCCATGCTGCCGCTCGGCTGGCGCGTGCTGCGCAAGATCGAGGCGATCCTGCGCGCGGAGATGGACGCCGCCGGGGGCCAGGAAATCCGGATGCCGGTCGTGCAGCCCGCCGAGATCTGGCAGGCGACCGGGCGCTGGGACTCGTTCGGGCCGGTCCTGCAGCGGTTCGCGTCGGACAACGGGCGCGAGTTCGCCCTGGGGCCGACGCACGAGGAGATCGTTGCGATGCTGGCCGCGCGAGAGATCGGCAGTTACAAGCACCTGCCGCAGCACGTCTACCAGATCCAGACCAAGTACCGCAACGAGCCGCGCGCGCGGGGCGGACTGATCCGCCTGCGCGAGTTCACCATGAAGGACTCGTACACGCTGGACGTCGATCACGACGCGCTGGACCGCGCCTACGACCGGATCTACCAGGCGTATCACGCGATCTTCGAGCGGGCCGGGGTGCCGGTCGTGCCGGTGGAGGCCGATACCGGCGCGATGGGGGGCCGCACCAGCCACGAGTTTGTGCTGCGCCATCCCCAGGGCGAGGATGCCTTCGTGCAGTGTGACCGGTGCGGCTACGCGGCGAACGTCGAGGCGGCGGCGTTCGCCATCGCGCAGGACGCGCCCGCCCCGCCGGAGCCGGTGCAGAAGGTCGCCACGCCGGACTGCAAGACGATCCAGGCGGTCGCGGACTTCATCGGCGTGCCGACCGCGCAGACGCTGAAGGCGGTATTTTTCGTGGCCGAGCATCACGGCGAGCCGGACCGGTTCGTTTTCGTCGTGATCCGCGGCGACCTGGACGTGAACGAGGTCAAACTGGCGAACGCGCTCGATGGGGCCGCGCTGCGCCCCGCAACCGACGACGAGATCCGCGCAGTGGGCGCGGTGCCGGGTTACGCCAGCCCGATCGGTCTGGGCGACGCGGCGCTGGTCGTGGCCGACCGGTCGGCGCGGATGGGCGCGAATTTCGTCGCCGGGGCCAACGAGGACGGCTATCACCTGACCGGCGTGAACGTCCCACGCGATTTCCAGCCGGACCTGGAGGTTGACATCGCGGAGGCGTTCGACGGCGCGACCTGCGGGCGCTGCGGGGAGGGAGCGCTGCGCGTCGAGCGGGCGATCGAGCTGGGCCACTGCTTCAAGCTGGGCACGCGCTACAGCGAGGCGGTGGGAGTCACCTACCTGGACGAAAACGGCGTCGCCCAGCCGGTTGTGATGGGCAGCTACGGGATCGGGCTGGAACGGTTGATGGCCGCGATCATCGAGACGCACCACGACGAATGGGGCATCATCTGGCCGCGGAGCGTGGCCCCGTTCGACGTGCACCTGGTGACGCTCGGCAAGGCGCCGGAACACGTCGAGCTGGCGCAGCGGATCGCCGCGGACCTGGAAGCCGCCGGCGTGGAAGTGCTGCTCGACGACCGGGCCGAGTCCGCAGGCGTGAAATTCGCCGACGCCGACCTGATCGGGCTGCCGCTGCGGATCACGGTCAGCAACAAGGCACTGGAGCAAAACGGGGTCGAGGTCAAATGGCGGCAGTCGAAGGATCGGTTCGTCGTGCCGCTCGATGAGGCGGTGCGCTGGACGGTCGAGCAGGTGAGGGCGGCGGAGGCACCGCGCGACTGACGCGCCGCCCGGACCCGCGCCAACGGCTCCCTGAATCCCGGCCCGCCTGAACGGGGGTTCGGGGAGCCTCACGCGCGGGTATCCCGGCGCGCTAGCGATCGGCGCGGTCGTCGTCTCCGCTCGCGTCCTCGTAGTGGCGCGCGCCCCAGTTGCGGACGGTTCCCCGTTGGCCGGTGGTCTGCTTCAGGAAGTAGATTACGCCTGCGACGAGCAGCGCGGCGATGACTGCCAGAACGATGATCGTTTCAGCCGCCATGAGATTCCTCCCCGGTGATTCTCGCAATTCGGTCACTGTCGCTGCTCCCAGTGTACACTACCTGCCACAGACGGTACAGCGCGGGCGCGCAGAAGCGCCCCACAGCCGGAAAATCTCCCTTGCGCAGGGGAACGGAGCATGGTATACTTTGGTTACCTAGTTGAAGACGCGAAGCGGAAAGTGGGCCCCCCCCACTTTTCGTTGTATATGGTCTAGTTTTCGCAGGTCGCATCGTCCCATCGACAGTAATGATAGTCCAATAGCAGGACAGAACAGAACAGAACCATGAAGAGTGACTTCACCCTGGCTTTTAACGAAATCGTGGAAACGCGTGCGCTGCCGCGCGAGGTGGTGCTCGAGGCCCTGTCGCAGGCCCTCGTATCCGCGTACCGGCGCGACACCAATATCTCGTCCAACCAGCACGTCGAGGCGATCATCGATCCGACGGGCGGCTCGCAGATTCTGCTCGAGAAGGAAGTCACCGAGACGGTCGAAAACGAGCAGACTGAAGTGGCGCTCGAGGTGGCGCGTCAGCACCATCCCGACGCGCAGCTTGGCGACACGGTGATGGTGCCGGTCGAAACCACCCGGACATTTGGACGCATCGCCGCGCAGACGGCCAAGCAGGTGATTTTGCAGCGCATCCGCGAGGCCGAGCGCGAGTCCCTGTACGACGAATTCGTCGAGCGCGAGGGCGACCTGGTGACCGGGACCGTCCAGAGCGTCACCAGTGGGGCGATCACGCTCAGCCTGGGACGCGCCGAGGCCATCATGCCGCGCACCCAGCAGATCCCCGGCGAGCGCTATCGCCCGCACGACAAGGTGCGCGCGTACGTGGCCGAGGTCAAGAAGAACAGCCGCGGCCCGCAGATCGTGGTCAGCCGGGCGCACAAGAACATGCTGCGCCGCCTGCTGGAATACGAAGTGCCGGAAATCTACAACGGCCAGGTGGAGATCAAGAACATCGCGCGTGAGGCCGGTCACCGGTCGAAGGTGGCGGTGGCGGCGCTGCAAGAAGGTGTCGACCCGGTGGGCGCGTGCGTGGGGATGCGCGGTATTCGCATCCAGAACATCGTCAAGGAGCTGAGCGACGAAAAGATCGACGTGATCGAGTGGAACGCCGATCCAGCGATCTTCATCGCCAAGGCGCTCAGCCCGGCGCGTGTCAGCGATATGCTGCTCGAAGAAGACCTGGACACGGGGCGGACCGCCACGGTCATCGTGCCGGACGACCAGCTTTCGCTGGCGATTGGTCGCGAGGGGCAGAACGCACGGCTGGCGGCCAAGCTGACCGGCTGGCGAATCGACATCAAGAGCGTGTCCGAATCGGCTGCCGAAGCGTTCGAGGTGCTCGACGAGCCGCCGCTGGCCGCGCTGCAAGAAGAAATGCCCGACGTGATCGCGGAAGTGTATCGCATCATGGAGAAGAAGGCGGCCAGTCGCCCGGTCCAGCCGGAGGAATTCCGCACGCTGACCGATTTCGTCAAGGTAGCGGAGCGCCGCCTGCTGGAGGTCCGCGAAGAGGCGCGGTCCGAGCGCCGGGCGGTCATGGACCGGGTGCGGCAGTTGGTGCCCGACCGGGCGTTCACGATGGACATCGAAGAGCTGGAACTCGACGACGACATCAACCGCGCGCTGTCGCGCATCGAGAATGTGGGCGAGCTGATGGTCCGCCTGCTGTCCGAAGAGGACGTACTGGAGCGGATGCTCAAGCAGGGCGGTGCGGGCGACGATGCGATGGATGCCATTCGGTATGCGCTCGACGACCTGGTGATTGCCCAACGCGCGGCGGCCAAAGCGGCGGAGGAGGCCGAAGCGGCAGAGGCAGCGCTCGCCGAAGAAGCGGAAGCGGCTGTCGAGGAGGCTGAGCTGGCTGCTGCCGAGGCCGTCGAAGGGGCGGTGGAGGCGGAACTTGAAGCTGAATCCGACGCTGAGTCTGAGCCGGTCGCGGCTGCGGATGAGCTTGTGGTGAGCGAGGACGAACCCGTACCGCCCGCCTTTGTGGAGCCGGAGCCTGAAGCCGAAGCGCCTGCCGGGGTGGACGAGACGCCGCACGATAAGCCGGCTCGCAAACCGCGCTTCACCGAGCCGGAAGAGGACTTGTTCGAGGACGGCGACCTCGACGACTCGACCAAGCGCCGGAAATCGAAGCGCAAACGCCGCCAGCTCGTGTTCGACGAGGAACGCGGCGAAGTGGTCGCCAAGCGCCGCCGCAAGGGCAGCCGCCAGCGCGGCGAATGGGACGACCTCATTGAATAACCTTGGGGCGAGATGAGCAGACAGGGCACACAGCCACAGCGGCGGCGGCATGTTCCCCAGCGGACCTGTGTTGTCTGCCGCACCACTGCCTCCAAACGGTCTTTGACCCGGCTCGTCCGGACTCCGGATGCCGGTGTCCAGGTCGATCCGTCCGGCAAGCGCAGTGGCCGGGGTGCCTACTTGTGCGACCAACCAGCGTGTTGGGATCGTGCGCTAGAGACTGACGTGTTGGCGAAGGCGCTGCGCACGACACTCACCGAAGCAGATCGAGAACGTCTCCGGGCAGCCCGGCCAACGCCGGAAGCCTGAATTCCTTATCATCGATAGTTTTCCCCAGACATTGGTACGGGGCGAGTCGCTGCGACTCCCTGCCGTGGTGATGTCTGGGGGAGACTGTTCACTCGCTCTTGGCCAGTCTGACGAAAGGAGGTTGGCGGTTCTGCCGGCAAAGTACGGGATTACCGCTGATTCTATGGCCCAACAAAAACAGATACTCGAAGTACCTGATTTCATAACTGTCCGCGAGCTCGCGGATTTGATGGATGCCAGCCCGATCGACGTGATGAAGGAACTCATCAGCAACGGGATCATGGCATCGATAAACCAGCAGATCGACTATGACACGGCGGCAATCGTCGTCGACGGCATGGGGTTCGAGGCGCGCCCAGTCAGCGCGCCGGAGACAGAGGCCGCCGAGGCGCAGGCCGATGTTCCCCAGTGGCGGCGCCTGTATGCCGATGAAGACCCGTCCTCGATGGTGCCGCGCCCGCCGGTGGTGACCGTGCTGGGCCACGTCGATCACGGCAAGACGTCGCTGCTGGACGTGATCCGCAAGACGCACGTCCAGGAAGGCGAAGCCGGGGGGATCACCCAGCACATCGGGGCCTACCAGGTAACGCTCGACGACCGCACGATCACGTTTCTCGACACGCCGGGACACGAGGCGTTCACCGCCATGCGCTCGCGTGGGGCGCAGGGAGCCGACATCGCCGTGCTGGTGGTGGCGGCGGACGATGGCGTGATGCCCACCACGCGCGAGGCGCTGGCCCACGCGCGGGCGGCGCGCGTGCCGATCGTCGTGGCGCTCAACAAGATCGACCGGCCCAACGCCAACCCGGACCGTGTCAAACAGCAGCTCGCCGACGTAGGACTGAAAACCGACGAGTGGGGCGGCGATACGCTGGTGGTGCCGGTGAGTGCCAAGACTGAAGAGGGCATCGATGACCTGCTGGAGGCGATCCTGCTGGTCGCCGACGAAACCGACATTCGCGCCAACCCACATCACACCGCTGCCGGGACCGTGCTGGAAGGCCGGATGGAATCCGGGCGCGGGCCGGTGGCGACGCTGCTCGTGCAGAACGGCACGCTGCGCACCGGCGATATCGTGGTGGCGGGCGTGGCCTATGGGCGCATCAAGGGCATGTTCGATCCGCTGGGCAAGCAGGTGAAGGAAGCCGGGCCCTCGCGCCCGGTGACCGTGATGGGCCTGGACGAGCCGCCGCACGCGGGCGACATGTTTGAGGTGATCAAGGGGATCAAGGAAGCCCGCGTCATCGTGCAGGAGCGCCGCGACACGCGCCAGGCCGAAGAAGCGCGCCCGGCTGCCGGATTCTCGTTGGAGGACGTGTTCGAGCGCTTCAAGGCTGGCGAGACGAAGGAACTCCTGATCATCGTCAAGGTGGACGTCGATGGGTCGCTGGAGCCGGTCGTTACGTCGATCGAGAATCTCGCGACCAGCGATCTCAAGGTTCGCGTGCTGCACGCCGACGTGGGCGAGATCACGGAGAACGACGTCAACCTGGCGAGCGCGTCCGACGCGGTGATCCTCGGCTTCAACGTCGAGGTCGACCCGATGGCGGCGCGTCTGGCCGAGGGCAAGGGCGTCGACGTTCGCACCTACGACATCATCTACAAGCTGATCGAGAGCGTGGAGCTGGCACTGCACGGTATGCTGGAGCCGGAATACGCCGACAAGGCGATCGGTGTGGCCGAGGTGCGCCGCGTGATCCGGGTGCCGCGGGTTGGCAACATCGCCGGGTCGTACGTTCTGGAAGGCATCGCCCGGCGCAACGCCAAGGCGCGCGTCGTGCGGAGTGGCAAGGTGCTGGCCGAGAACCTGGGCGTGAGCAGCCTCAAGCGCTTCGAGGACGACGTGCGCGAGGTCCGGACCGACTTCGAGTGCGGCATCCGCCTGGATGGGTTCAACGACTTCGAAGAGGGCGACCGCATCGAGTTCTACGTGCGCGAGCGGGTGAACTGACGCGCACCGCGACGGCGACGGGTTACCAGCGCGTTTTCTCGGGCCAGGGGCGTTTCCTGGCCTGAGTGCTGTATGAGGGGGTGTCATGCGCGTGTTGATCACCGGGGCGGTGGGAGGCATGGGGCGCTTGCTGGCCGAGCGCCTGCTGGCCGACCCCGGCGTCGAGTCCGTGACCGGGCTGGACGCGCGCGCGTGTTTTCCGCCGGTGCCCGGCATGGCCTTCGTGCGGGCCGACCTGCGCCAGCCGGAATGGACCGGGCTGCTGCGCGACACCGACGCCGTGATTCACCTGGCGGGCATGGGCTGGCCGCTCCCCTGGCGCCGTCGCGGCGGCGAGCAGGAGCGCATCGAGGGGACGAAGGCCCTCGTGCGGGCGCTCGCCGCGACGCCTGTCCCACGGCTGATTGCGGTCAACAGCGCGGCGTTATACGGCCCCCAGCCGCCCGGCGCGGTGCCGGAGACGGCGCCGGTGCAGGGCTACCGGAGCGGGGCGTATGCGCGGGCAAGGGCGCGAATCGAGGATATACTAGGGGTGATGCTCCCCGCGATCCCCGATATGGCGGTGGCCCGGCTGCGAACGGCGTGGCCGGTGGGGAGCAGCCAGCAGGCGCTGCTCCGGCATTTCGCGCAGGGGCCGGTGTTGGCGTGCGGATTGGAGCATCGCCGCCTGCCGGTCGTGCACGAGGCTGACCTCGTCGAGGCGATTGTGTTCGCGCTGCGCCACGGCCTGACGGGCGCCTACAACGTTGCGGCGGGGGCCGCGTTGACGTTCGGGGAGCTGGCCGCGCTGGTCGACCAGACGGGCGCCTGTGTTCCGCTGGCGTGGGTGACGCTGCGCGCGTGGTGGCGCTGGCGCTGGGGCGGGCAGCGCACGCCGCCCGGCTGGGTGCGATCGCTGTATCAGGGCCAGCCGCTGGCGACGGAGCGACTCCGCGCGGCGGGCTGGGAGCCACACGCCGGGCCGCGCGAGGCCGTTGGCGCGGCGCTGGAGGCGTTTCAGGCCGGTCTGTAATGGGATGGAGGTGGATAGACGATGACGATCAAACAGGAACGCGCCGCTCACTTGATTCACAACATCTTGAGCGAACTGCTGATGACCGAAGTGACCGATCCCGCGCTGGCGGGCGTGACCGTCACCGACGTGACCGTCGACCGCGAGATCGAGTATGCCGACGTGTACGTGCATGCCCTGGACGATCGCGACGCGGTGATGGCTGGGCTGGAGCGCGCCAACGGGTTTTTGCGGCGCGAGCTGGCGGTGAGGACCCGCTTCCGCAAGACGCCGGTGCTGCATTTTCATTGGGACGTGGCGCTGGAACACGGCGAGCGGATCGATGAACTGCTGGATTCGCTGGAGATTCCCTCCGAGGAGGATCAGAGTTCGGATGACGATGGATTGGGATAAGGCTGCCAGCCTGGTGGCCGGAGCGCAGAGTATCGTCGTGCTGACGCACGTCGGGCCGGACGGCGACGCCATCGGCTCGATGTTGGGGCTGGCGCACGCCTTGCAGCGCCAGGGCAAGGACGTGCTGACGGCGGTCGACGAAGGCGTGCCGGGCGAGCTGGCGTTTCTACCGGGCGCGGACACCGTGCAGCCGGCATTGAACGGCGTGGCGGCGGATCTGATCATCGCCGTGGATTGTGGGGATGAAGGGCGCATGGGCCAGGTGGGGCAGGTCGCTCTGCAAAGCGGCGCGCCGCTGATCAACCTGGACCATCACCGGACGAACACCCTGTTCGGGCAGGCCAACCTGGTCGATCTCGACACGGTGGCCGCGGCGGAAGGCGTGCTGGACTGGCTCCGGCGGATGGGGATCGATCTGGACCGAACGATCGCCTTCTGCCTGCTGACCGGGCTGGTGACTGATACGCTGTGCTTCCGCACGGACAACGTGACCAGCGAGACGCTCGGCAAGGCGCAGCAGTTGATGGCGCTCGGCGCGTCGCTGGCCGAAATCGTCCAGCGAACGGTGAATCGCCAGTCGTACGCCGCGCTGCGGCTGTGGGCTAAGGTGCTGCCGACCGTCCGGCTCGAAGATCACGTGATCTGGACGGCGATCACCCAGGAGACGTTCCGCGCGGCGGCGTATCCGGGACACGACGACGCCGGGCTGGTGAGCATGCTCGCCCAAACCGAAGGCGCGTATATCTCGGCGGTGTTCAAGGAAAAGCCGGACGGCGCGATCGAGATCGGGTTCCGGGCGGTGCCGGGCTTCGATACCGCCGACGTGGCCGTGTCCCTGGGCGGCGGGGGGCACAAGCTGGCGTCCGGCGCCACCGTGCGCGAGCCGCTGGCGACGCTGGTCCCGCGCGTGATCGAGCTGCTGAAAGATGCCGTCCGGCGCGGCAGGCCATTGGTGGAATGACGCATGGAAGCGTTTGGACTGCTGAACATCGACAAGCCCGCCGGGCCGACGAGTCACGACATCGTGGCGGCGGTGCGGCGCGGCACGCGCGTGAAAAAAGTGGGGCACGCCGGCACGCTCGACCCGATGGCGACCGGCGTGCTGGTGGTGTGCGTCGGGGCCGCCACGCGCCTGAGCCAGTACGCGATGGGATCGCGCAAGACGTACGTGGCGCGGGTGCGCTTCGGGATCGAAACCGACACCTACGACGCCGGCGGAACCGTCACGGCGCAGAGCGACGCGCCGCTCGAACGCGAGGCGGTCGAGGGCGCGCTGGGCGCGTTTCGCGGGGAGATCGAGCAGGTCCCGCCGATGTACAGCGCCATCAAGCAGGACGGCCATAAGCTCTATGACCTGGCGCGCGCCGGGCACGAAGTCGAGCGCTCCGCGCGCCCGGTGACGGTCTACCGCCTGGAGATGGCCGGCTGGGAGCCGCCCTTCGCCACGCTGCGCGTCGAGTGCTCGGCGGGGACGTACATTCGCAGCCTGGCGTACGACCTGGGCCGCGCCGTGGGGACGGGCGCGCACCTGGCCGCGCTCGAGCGGGCGGCCAGCGGGCCGTTCACCGTCGAGGATGCCGTGGCCTGGGACGATTTTCAGGCGGCGATGGCGTCGGACACGTGGCGCGATTACCTGCTGCCGCCCGATATGGCGCTGGCGGAGCATCCGCGCGTGGACCTCACCGCCGCTGAGGCCGAGGACATCCGGCACGGTCGGCTGATCCCGGTCGACGAGGCGCGTGAATTTGCGGGCGACCTGGCGCGGGCGTATGATCCGGCAGGCCGGTTTTTCGCGATCCTGGAACGGCGCGGCATCCGGTGGAAACCGCGCAAAGTATTGTTGCCTTGAGGACCATGTTTGCTATTGTCTAACCAGACTTTGTGCCTAACAAGGGAGCCGATCCGGTATGCAACATGTGTATTCATTGGCTGATGCGCATCCCGCCGGGCCGACGATCGTCGCCGTCGGGATGTTTGATGGTGTCCACCTGGGGCACCAGTATCTGTTGAAACGGCTGGTCGAAACCGCCAGGGCTCAGGGATGCGTGCCGGCGGTGCTCACCTTCTTTCCGCACCCGGACGTTGTGCTGGGGCGCGCGTCGGGCCGGTACTACCTGACGACGCCGGACCAACGCGCCGAAGCGCTGGGCCGCCTGGGGATCGAGTGGGTGATCTCGCACCCGTTCGATGACCGCGTCCGGCAGATCCGCGCGGCGGATTTTGTCGACCAGCTCCTGGCGCACCTGAACCTGCGCGAGCTGTGGGTGGGCCGCGATTTTGCGCTGGGATACAAGCGCGAGGGGAACGTTGATTTTCTGCGCGAGCAGGGCGCGATGAAGGGTTTCACGCTGGAGGTGGTTGACCTGGTGACCAACGACGACAACGGCACGATTATCAACAGCAGCCGCATTCGCGCCGCGCTGGAGGCGGGCGACATCGAGCTGGCGAATCGCTGGCTGGGCCGCCCGTACCGGCTGAGCGGCACCGTCATCCACGGCGACGGGCGGGGCCGGACGATCGGCTTCCCGACCGCGAACATCGACGTGTGGGTCGAGCAGGTGCTGCCGCAGAACGGCGTCTATGCCGGGTGGGCGCACCTGGACGGCGAGACGTTCATGGCGGCGGCCAACGTGGGCAACCGCCCGACGTTCAACGGGAAGATCGTGCGGGCCGAGGCGCACATCCTCGATTTCGACCGCGACATCTACGGCGAAACGCTGGACTTCGACGTGATCGTCCGGCTGCGCCCCGAAGAGAAGTACAACGACATCGACGCGCTGATCGAGCAGATCGCGCGCGACGTGGAGAAAACGCGCGAGATCCTTTCGCGGCTGCCCACGCCCAAACGGTGAGCGCGCTCGTCAGTGCGGCGGCGCCTGGGCCGCCAGCACCGCTTCGAGGATGAACGGCGCGAACAGCCGCCCCTCGGCGCCGAGGGCCTGCGCCTCGCCGGCGGTGAACCATTCCGCGGCGGCGATCTCGCGGGTGTCGATGCGCAGCGGGCCGTTGTCGCGCAGGTGGGCGAGGTAGATGTGGTGCGGGCGCATCCTGTGCGTGAAGGTGCCCAGGAAACGCACGATGTCGATCTCCGCGCCGAACTCCTCGCGCAGCTCGCGGCGCAGCGTCGCCTGGCGGCTGTCGTCGTCCGGATCGACGCGCCCGCCGGGCAGCGACCATTTCCCGTGGTTCTCCGGATTCAGGTAGTGGTGCTGGGTGAGCAGCACGCGGTCACCGCGCTGGATGACCGCGCGGACGGTGGGCGTGTGGCCGAACGTCCGGCGGAAGACCTGCGTCGGGATGTTGGCCGCGTTGCGTGGTCCGGGCTCGGCGGGCCGGAAGCCGAACCTCGCGTAGAAGCGCCGCGCCGCCTCGCCCTCCGGGACCGAGTCCGCGAAGGTCAGCAGGACCATCTCGCCGGGCGGCTCCACCAGCGCGAAGACGTGCCCAACCAGGGCGCTGCCCACGCCGCAGCGCTGCCAGCGGCGGGCGACGGCCAGCCAATCGATCTCGTACTGGGGCGGACACTGCGAGAACAGCAGCCCGCCCATCAGCGGCGCGCCGGGCGGCCCGTCGTCCTCGCGCACGCAGATCGCCGTCTGGCGCGCGATGTTCTTCTCCAACGCCCGCACAAATCCAGGGTTGTCGACCAGTGGGCCGAACTGCGCCTCGACTTCGGCAGCCAGGGCCAGCCAGGCCGGGATATCCTGCAGGTGAGCGATCTGGACGCGCATGGCAGCGTGACTCGATTTCAGCGCGGGATGCGATAGCCCAGGCGCCGCAGGGCGTTTTCGTCGCGCCGCCAGTTTTTCAGCACCTTGACCCACAGCTCCAGATAGATGCGCGTGTCCAGGAACTTCTCGATCTCCTCGCGCGCTTCCTGGCTGATCTTCTTGAGCATCTTGCCGCCCTTGCCGATCACGATGCCCTTGTGCGAATCGCGCTCGACGTACACCGTGACGCTGACGTAGGTCATGTCCTCACTGCGCTGCTTGAACTCGTTGACCTCGGTCGCCACGCCGTGCGGCACTTCCTGCTCCAGGTTCATCAGCACCTTCTCGCGCACGATCTCGGCGACGATGTTGCGCACGGTGATGTCCGAGAGCTGGTCTTCGGGGTAATAGCGCGGGCCTTCGGGCAGACGGTCGACCAGGTGCGCGAGCACCTCGTCGATCCCCCGGTTGTGCAGGGCGGCGGTGGGCAGGCCCTCGGCCACGGGCACCAGCGCGCGGTGCGCGTCCAGGTTGGCGGCGAGCTGGTCGGGGTCCGTCGCGAGGTCGGTTTTGTTGAGCGCGATGATGACCGGCGTCACGTCCTGCGCCTCGTGGATGAGCGTGGCGATGCTGCGGTCTTCGTGGGTGGGCGGCTCGCTGGCATCGACCACGAACAAGATCATGTCCGCGTCGCGCAGGGCATCGACCGCGACCGACACCATGAACTCGCCGAGCGGGGTGCGCGGGTTGTGAATGCCCGGCGTGTCCACGAACACGATCTGCACGTCGGGGCGGGTGTAGATCCCCAGTTGGCGCAGGCGGGTCGTCTGCGGCTTGGGGCTGACGATGGCGATCTTCTCGCCCAGGATCGCGTTCATGATGGTCGATTTGCCCACGTTGGGCCGCCCGATCACGGCGACGAAGCCGCTCTTGTGGCCTTCGGGCAGCGCGTCCTCGTCGGGAAGCTGGGCGAGCAGATCATCAGGTTGGTCGGTCATGGATTGTCCTCGTGAACAGCACCGGCGCGGCGCTGGCTATACACCCAGTTTGAACGGGTTGAAATCGGTGTGGCGGTCGAAATAGTCCTCGTGCTCGGCGGCTTTGAGCGCGTTCACGATGCGGTACGTCAGCGGGGTCAGCAGCGCCTCGAAACCCACCTTGAGGATGTAGTTGGTCACGATCAGCGACAGCAGAATCTCCGGCGGAAAGACGCCGAGCGCCGTCGCGATCAGCATGAAAACGGTCGTGTCGACGGCCTGCCCGACCAGCGTGCTGCCGATGGTGCGCGTCCACAGCCAGCGGCCCCCGGTCCAGACCTTCATCCGGGCCAGGACGTAGCTGTTGGAGAACTCGCCCATGAAATAGGCTACCAGGCTGGCGACGATCAGCCCGCTGACGCCGCCGAGGATCGCGTCGTAGGCGTCCTGTCCGGCGTAGTCGCGCCACTCGGCCTCGCCGGGTAGGACCCCGGCGACCCACACGAAAAGACCCAGCAGCACGTTCGCGCCAAAACCGACCCAGATCACGCGGCGCGAGCGCCGGTAGCCGTAGACCTCGGTCAGCACGTCGCCAAAGATGTAGCTGATCGGGAAGACGAGCGTCCCGGCGTCGAACGCCAGATCGATCGGGCCGAGCGCCGTCTTGAGATCGACGATCTTGGCGCTGCTCAACAGGTTGCTGATCAGCAGCACTGTGACGAACAGCGCCATCACGAGATCGTAATAGCGGTAGGAGCGGGTGTCGCGTGCGTTCATGGGCGCTATTGTAGCATACAACCCGCCGCCAACGAAGAGCTAATGCGCCTCGACCAGCCCGGCCAGGCGGTCCACGTAGCTCGCCAGCACCCCGAACGTCGTCTCGACCGCTTCGGGCGTGCGCATGTCGACCCCGGCAAGCTGTAGCGCGTCCAGCGGGTAGAGCGAGTCGCCCGCCTTCAGGAAGCTCAGGTAGTCCTCGACGGCGCCGGGCCTGCCGTCCAGTACGCCCTGGGCCAGCGCGTGCGCCGCCGAAATGCCGGTCGCGTACTGGAACACGTAGAAATTGGCGTACAGGTGATTGAACGTCGCCCAGGTGATGCCGGTGCGCTCGCGGTCGACGTGCACCTCGCCGCCGTAGCCTTCCGCGAAGAGGTCGGCCATCAGCGCGATCAGGCCGTCGGCGCTCAGCCCTTCGCCGCGCTCGACCCGCTCGTGCATCTCCAGCTCGAACCGCGCCAGCGTGGGCATGATGAAGAAATAGCGGTGGAAGTAGAACATCGCCTCTTCGATCACGGCGATCTGGAAGTCGGGGTCGGGCTGGGTGGCGAGCAGGTGCGCCCGGACCAGCGCCTGGTTGAAGTTGGACGCGACCTCGGCGACGAACAGCGAATAATCCGAGTAGACCATCGGCTGGTGCTGCCACGCCAGGAAGGAATGCATCGAGTGACCGAGCTCGTGGGCGAGGGTGCTCAGCGAGTTGAGCGTGTCGTTGTAGCTCATCATGATGAAGGGATGCGTGCCCTTCCACCCGCTGGAGAACGCGCCCTGGCGTTTGCCCCGGTTGGGGTAGATATCGACCCAACGCTCTTCGAGACAGCCGCGCCGCAGCGCCGCCACGTAGTCCTCGCCCAGCGGCACCAGCCCGTCGCTGATCCAGTCCACGGCCTGGGGATAGGGAATGTGCGGCCTGTTGGCAGTCAGCGGCGCCCAGATGTCGTACGGGTGCAGCGTCTCGACGCCGAGCGCCCGGCGGCGGATGGCCCAATAGCGGTGCCACGTGGGCAGGTGCTGGCGGAAGGTGTCGATCAGGCGGTGGAACACGTCCGTCGGGATGTTGTACGGGAACAACGCCGACTCCAGCGCCGAGGCGTGGCGGCGGGCCCGCGCCATGAACACGTCCTGCTTGACGGTCGTTGCCAGATTGTTGGCGAACGTGTTCTTGAACGCCAGATACCCGTCCGTGTAGCTTTCCCAGGCGGTCTGGCGGCGCGTCCGGTCGTCGCTGAGCTGGTGGCTCAGCAGGTTGCCCTGCTCGACCGACAGCGTCTGCCCGTCGCGCGTGGTGGCCGGGCGAAACTGGATGTCCGCATTGGCGAGCAGGCTGGCGGTCTTGGCGACGCTGCTGAACGGGTCGGCCAGCATGCCGAGCACCTCTTCGACCTCCGCGGCGCGCACGTGGGCCTGCTTGCGGAAGATGTTGTCGAAGTAGTGCGCGTAAGGCGCGAGGCGCGGCTCGGACCGGAGCCACCCGGCGATGGTGTCCTGGCCGATGGCGAGGATCTCCGGCTCGGCGAAGGCGGCGGCAGCCAGGACCCGGCTGTAGGCGCCCATCGCCTGCCCGGCCATCGCGGCGGCATCCTGGTCGGCGGAATCGACCGCGCTCATCATGCTGGCATAGACCACGATCTTCCCGACGCGCCCGTACAGGGTCTCGTAGGCGTCCAGAAAACCGGCGAGCGTGCCGGGACCGTCCGCCAGCCGGCCCTGGTACGCGGCACCCAGGCCCGGCAGGTCGTCCATCAGGGCCTTGTACTCGGCGTGCCAGTCGCCGACCGTCTGAAAGACGCTGGGCGCGTTCCACGTGTGTTCCGGCGCGATCGCGCTGCGCGGGGGTAAAGCCGTTTCGGACATGACCATCTCCTGTGATGTGTGCGGGTCCGCCAGGCGCGGGTCGCCTGGACGCGACCAGTATACCGCACGCCCGCCGCTACAGCCCCTGCTCGATCCGCCGGTCGTTGACGCGCTCCCACATGCGGCAGAAGCTGCACGCGCCGTCGTTGGTAGTGGGCTGGCCGCACGTCGGGCAGGTGCGGAGATCGAGCTGCTCGCGGACCTGGGCGAACAGGCCGTGCTCCTCGCGCGCCTTGAGGAAGCGCAGCACGTACTGGAGCTTGATGCCGGGGCTGGACTCTTCGAGCTGGTTGAGCAACTCTTTGTAGCGGATGGTCGTGGCGCCGGTGGCGTGCGGGCATTCGTCGTACATGTACTCGATGCCGCGCACGATGGCATAGGCGGCCATCTCGCGCTCGTAGAAGCGGAACAGCGGCTTCACCTTGCGCGCCAGCCCGGGGTGCGACGGCGGCAGGACCGGTCCCTGGCGCGAGAGGTAATCCACCGACCACACCATCGCGTTGCCGAACAACACGGCGGCCTCGTCGTCCAGGTTGTGGCCGGTCGCCAGCACGTCGTAGCCGTGCTCGCGCGCGACGCGGTTCATGATGTGGCGCTTGCTCAGCCCGCACACCGAGCACGGTTTCTCGCGTCCGCGCCGCGTCAGGCGGGCGGCGTCGGGGATCGATGCGCCGTAGATGCCCGCCACATCGACGGTATGGAGCGTGAGATCGCCGCCGCGCGCCTCGATGAAATCCAGGATGTAGCGGTGCGACTCGTCACTGTAGCTCAGGCCGCCGTCGATGCCCAGCCCGATGTACAACCCGTCTGCCCGGTAGCCGAGCGCGAGCAGGATGTCCCACAGGGCGAGGCTGTCCTTGCCGCCGCTGACCGCGACCAACACGCGCTCGTCGCGGGTGAACATGTCGTATTTTTCGATGAACCGCTCGGTTTGCTTGTGGACCCACTCGACGAAGTGCGGCCCGCACAGCGCGAGCTTGTGCTGGCGCATGTTGACGACCGCTTTCGCGTCGCAGTGGCGGCACTTCATCAACGGGTGCTTGCCGCGCGCCACGATCAGCCTCCCGAAATGGTGGCGAGCAGCTTGACCCGGTCGCCCGCCTGCAGCACGACCTCGTCGGTGACCAGCTCGCCGTCTATCACGGCCAGCGTCGCTTCCGGGCTCAGCCCGCAGCGGGTGATCGCATCGCGGACGGTCATCCCCGGCGCGACGGTGAACGTCTTGCGGCGGTAGGTCAGGATTACCTCGTCTTCAGCAGGCGTCGAGCGCCTTTGTTGTTGTTCGACCATAGCACACCTCCCGACCGCGAGTATAACGAAAAAACGATCTTTATCATAATAATTTGGCTCATTCGAGCTCGACGTAGACAGTACCATCCTCGACGACGACCGGCACGGACGTCAGGGGCCGGGGTATCTCGCCGCGGTCAGCCAGCCGCCGGACCCAGCGGGGCAGCGTGATCCCGCCCCGTTGGCGGACCCAGTCCAGGTTTTGCCCGGTGCAGAGGTCGAACTGGGACCGGTGGTGGGGGCAGGTGATGGTCGTGCCCTCCAGCGGGACCTCGCCGATCGGCAGCGCCATGTGCGAGCATTCGTCCAGCACGGCGCAGAAGGCGCCATCCTCCAGGCGCGCCACCAGGACGACCGTGCCATGCGCGCCGACCTGGCGGATCTGGCCGCGGGGAAAATCGTCGATGGCGCCGATGGGTATCCGTCGGGTCATAGCGGCCTCCCGATCTGCGCCCGCGCTGTGCGTCGCGGGAAATCGAGCGCCCCGCCGGTCACGGGGCGCGCCAGTGCTCGAAACGGGGCCTATTCGGCGGCGATCTCCGGCAGCCGCTCCACGTCGCCGGACACGAGCTGGGTCAGGTCGGTGAACAACCAGGCGGCGGCGCCGTCTTCGGGCAGGGTGATGCGGTACCAGTCGCCCGCGACGTTCACGCCCTGGACGTACACCACCTGGCCGCTGTTGAGCGTGCCGACGATGCCGGTGTTGGTCGAGGGCCCTTCGCGCAGGTTGGCCGTGGCGGTGATCACGCGCACGACCACCGGCAGCACGCTCGCCACGTCAACCGGATCGGCGTCGCCGGGCTGCCAGTCGCTCACGCGCTCGCTCACGTCGGGCGTGTTGGTCAGGTTCTGGAGCAGGCCGGTGCGCAGCTCGTGCCGGAACAGGTCCCAACTTTCGTTGGCCGGTTCGGGGCTGGTATCGCGCAGGTAGACGAGCTGGGTCTGGTCCGCGCTCCACAGCGGCTCGCGCTCGCTGACGACGGGTGTGAGAGTGATGTTGTGCGCGGTGTCGTTCGCGTTGCAGTCCGTCTCGTCGTAGATGCACGCGGCGGGCATGACGAACACGTCGGCAGTGTCGCCCTCCGTCGCGTAGGCGATCCACTGCCCATCGGGGCTCCAGTGGGGCGTCATGCCAGCGGCGACGAACGTCTCGGTGTCGGTGGCCGTATCCAGCGCGCGCACCTCCCACCGGATGCCGGACGTGTCGGCGATGTAACGGTTATAGAGCAGGTATTGCCCGGTCGGGTCATAAGTGACGCGCCCCAGGTCGCTCTCGAAATCGGTGATCTGGGTGGCGTTGCCGGTGTCCAGGTCGATGGTGTACAGATTATAGCGGTTGAGGTTGCGGTTGGAATAGATCACGACGCGGTCGCCGTCCGGGTGCCAGTCTCCGGCGTAGTCCTGGTACGCGCCGTCGTTGGGCGCCAGCTCGGTACTGGTGCCGGTGGCGAGATCGAACACGAACACGCTGGCCGTGCGCGCCGGATCGGGCTCGCCGTCTTCGTTGGTGGCGTGCCAGTCGGTTGGCGACGACCCGCCGCAGATGCGCGTATACAGAATCTGGCTTCCGTCCGGGCTCCACACGCCATCGCGCAGCCAGCAGCCGGAGTCCGCACTCTCGATCACGACCGTTCGCTCCGATCCGTCGGCGAGAAAGGTGACCAGGCCGGCATCGTCCCCGACCAGGACCGCCCCAGGCGGGACCGAAAACGAGGGGGTGGAGCCCTCCTGGGCGAGCGCCATGCCCGGCGCGGCCAACACGGCGAGGATCAGCAGCAGGGAAAGGACGGGGCGCGGTCGCTGAAAAAGCGTAACCATAACGAAGCTCCTTCGCTCGGGTCCATATCACTAAACGGTGTGCGGTTAAGTTATGGCGCGTAAGGCGGGGAATGTCAAGTGCGCAGGGCTACGGTTTGCCGACGCCAGCCGGCCTGTCAAATGATCCAAATCTTGTAGATAACTTGGCCGGATATCGGTATAATGGCCCAGGTTGCGGGGCAAATGGTGGCGCACTGCTGCCAACAGGTGATACCCGTCACCCGGTCGTGTGTGTTTTTTCACTGTCGTTGTTCGAAGTGCTTGGACATAATCCTCCAGGTTGCTCTGTGACAGTGTGGATTTTGTTCTGCCTATTAGCTAGGAGAGTCATGAATGGCACATAAGTGGGTCTATGCGTTTGAAGAAGGCAACGCAGACATGAAGAATTTGCTCGGCGGGAAGGGGGCCAACCTCGCCGAGATGACCCGGATCGGCATTCCGGTGCCGCCTGGTTTTATCGTGACCACCGAAGCCTGCATTGCCTACCAGAAAGAAGGCCAGTTCCCCGAGGGCATGTGGGACCAGGTGTTGGAATACCTCGACGCGCTGGGGCAGAAACTGGGCCGCAAATTCGCCGACGATGCCGACCCGCTGCTGGTGTCGGTCCGGTCGGGCGCGCGCGTCTCGATGCCCGGCATGATGGACACGATCCTGAACCTGGGCCTCACCCCGGCGGGCGTGCAGACGATGGGCGAGAAGTTCGGCGACATGCGTTTCGCGTGGGACCTGTACCGTCGCCTGGTCCAGATGTACAGCAAAGTCGTGCTCGACGTGCCCGGTGAGTTGTTCGAAGAAGTCATCGACGACGTGCGCAAAGAGCTGGGCGTCAAGACCGACGCGGGCATCACCGCTGAAGGTTGGGAGAAGTGCGCGGTCGAGTTCAAGAAGCTGGTCCAGAAGCACACCGGCTCGCCCTTCCCGGAGGACCCCATCGAGCAGTTGAAGCTGGGCGTCGAGGCGGTCTTCAAGAGCTGGAACGGCAAGCGCGCGGTCGATTACCGTAACAACTTCGGCATCCCCCACGACTGGGGCACCGCGGTCAACGTCCAGACGATGGTCTACGGCAACTTCGCGGACGGCGTCAGCGGCACCGGCGTGGCCTTCACCCGCAACCCGTCCACCGGCGAGAAGAAGTTCTACGGCGAATACCTGCTGAATGCCCAGGGCGAGGACGTCGTCTCTGGCTCGCGCACGCCGAGCAACGTCGCGCACCTGGCGGACGAGATCCCGCCGGCGTGGCAGGACCTGCTGAAAGTCGCGGAAACGCTCGAGCAGCACTACCGCGAGATGCAGGATATCGAGTTCACGATCGAGAACGGCAAGCTGTGGATGCTCCAGACGCGCAGCGGCAAGCGTACCGCCGCCGCTATCGTCAAGATCGCGGTGGATATGGTCGACGAGGGCCTGATCACCAAAGAGGAAGCGGTCGCGCGCGTCAAGGCGGCGGACATCGACCAGCTTCTGCACCCGCGCTTCGACCTCGATGCCCTGGCCAAGACCCCGGTGCTGGCGCACGGTCTGAATGCGTCGCCGGGCGCGGCGGTCGGTAAGGTGTACTTCGACGCCGACACTGCCGAAGCCAAGTCCAAGGAAGGCGAAGACGTGATCCTGGTCCGCCCGCTGACCGAGCCGGACGACGTGCACGGCATGCTGGCGGCGAAGGGTATTCTGACGCAGGAAGGCGGCGCGACCAGCCACGCGGCTGTGGTGGCCCGCCAGCTTGGTAAGCCGTGCGTGGCCGGCTGTGGCGACATCAACATCAACCTGAAGCAGCGCCTGTTCACCGTCGACAACGTGACGGTCAAGGAAGGCGACGTGATCTCGCTGAACGGCGCCAAGGGCGACGTTTACCTGGGCGAAATCCCGGTTGTCGTCCCGGCCTTCGACGAGCAGACCGAGCTGCAGGCGATCCTGGGCTGGGCCGACGATGTGCGCCGCCTGATGGTGTGGGCCAACGCCGATGATCCGGAGCAGGCGACCCGCGCCCGCAAGTACGGCGCGCAGGGCATCGGCCTGTGCCGCACCGAGCACATGTTCCTGGGCGAGCGCACGCAGCTCTTCCAGAACTACATCCTGGCCGAAGACGACGCGGCCAAGCAAGCCGCGCTGGACAAGATGCTCCCTGAGCAGCGCAGCGACTTCCACGGCATCTTCAAGGCGATGGACGGCCTGCCCGTCATCATCCGCCTGATCGACCCGCCGCTGCACGAGTTCCTGCCCAGCCGCGAGGAGCTGATGGTTGACGTGGCGCTCGGCAAGGAGCGCAACCAGGACGTCAGCGAGCAGGAGCGCCTGCTGCACAAGGCCACCGAGCTGGCCGAGTACAACCCGATGCTGGGCTTGCGCGGCGTTCGCCTGGGCGTGATGATGCCCGACGTCAACAAGATGCAGGTGCGCGCGATCATCGAGGCGGCCTGCGACGCGGCGAAGGAAGGCGTGGACGTTCACCCCGAGGTGATGATCCCGCTGACCGCGCACGTCAACGAACTGAAGACGCTCCAGAAGCTGCTGGTGGACGAAGCCGAAGCCGTGATGGCCGAAAAGGGCCAGCGCGTGGACTACAAGTTCGGCACGATGATCGAGATCCCGCGCGCGGCGATCACCGCGGGCGAGGTGGCCGAGCTGGCCGAGTTCTTCAGCTATGGCACCAACGACCTGACGCAGATGACCTTCGGCATCAGCCGCGACGACGCCGAGCGCCACTTCCTGCTCCAGTACGTCGAAGACGGCATTCTGCCGGTCAATCCCTTCCAGACGATCGATCGCACCGGCGTAGGCGTGCTGATGGAGATGGGCGTCCGCGAGGGCCGCAAGACCCGCCCCGATCTCGAAGTGGGCATCTGCGGCGAGCACGGTGGCGACCCGGACAGCATCGAGTTCTGCCACATGATCGGCCTGAACTACGTGAGCTGCTCGCCATTCCGCGTGCCGATTGCGCGGCTGTCGGCGGCGCACGCCGTCCTGCGCGAGCGCGGGTTCCAGGGTGTTGGTGATCTGGGCGCGAAAGCTCCCGCCAAGTAATCGCTCTGCGAAACCACACGCCAGAACCGTGAGTTCACAGAGGGTCGCTCCGCCTGGGGCGGCCCTTTTGTTTTTCCTGCGCCTGGCTTTTGGTGCTATGATGAGGCCATGTCGTGACGCGCGGCGCAAGCCGCCAGCCGGCAACGCCGGAGTGAGGAGTCTACGATGGGTCTGATGCACGGTTTACCCAAGCGGGACGACGACGAGGCCGACCAGCCGGATCAGCCTGATAAGGCGCCCGGATTGCCAGGGCGGGAGCGGAAGGAGCCTGCTCAGCCGGAGCAGGCGCCCAGCCAGCAAAGCCAGGGGCCGGAGCAGTACGAGCAGATGTTCCAACAACAACAGCCGCCGCCGGCGTCTTCGAGCCCGCAGGGGTTCGGCGGGCTGTTTCAGTGGGTCCTGGGGCTGCTGCTCAATCGCTTCCTTCGGAACCGGCGATGAGGTGAGGTTGCACATACCAGCCTGCTCGCATTCGAGCAGGACGGGAGACACGATGAATAGAGGCACAGTCGAGATTCGCCGGTTCCGGTGGGCGGACCTGCCGGCACTGGTCGCCGTGACGAATCGCGCCGTGGTGGCGGACGGCGACGATCACACGACCACCGAGGACGAGCTGCGCGATCGGTTCGAAGCGCCCTACATGAACCCGGAGAGCAACTGCCTGGTCGCGGTCGTCGCGGGGCACACCGTCGCCGGGTACTGCACCGCCGAACTCGATCCGCGTGTGGGCAAGGGGTGGGGCACGGGCTACGTGGACCCGGACTACCGGCGGCAGGGGATCGGGACGCGGCTGCTGGCCGCCGCCGATGCGCGCCACGTGGAGCGCGGCCAGGCCGAGGTGCCGCCCGAATTACCGCTGTCCTGCACGCGTTACTGCCGCGACACCAACGCCGGGGCGAGGGCGCTGCTGGCACGGCACGGCTACGCGATCGTGCGCCGGTCGTGGTTCATGCACCGGGCGCTCGATGGCCCGGCGGAGGCGCAGCCCGTGCCGGACGGCGTGCGCTGGCGCCCGTTCGCGGTGGAGCGCGATGCGCGGGCGGTCTACGAGGCCGAACAGGACATCTTCCGCGACAACTGGGGTTACATGGACATTCCCTACGAGGTGTGGACGCATCTCCGCCTGGGCGAGGCGATCGACCCGGCGCTGTGGCTGGTGGCCGTCGCCGGTGAGTCGATCGCCGGGCTGTGCCTGGCCCGCCCGTGGGGGCGCGAGCGTCCCGGCGCGGCCTGGATCGACACCGTCGGCGTATGCGCGGAATGGCGCGGGCGCGGGCTGGCGCGCGCGATGCTGGCCGAGATGTTCGCGCGGCTGAGGGCCGGCGGCTTCGCCGAGGTCGAGCTGGAGGTCGACGCGGAGAACACCTCGAACGCCGTCGCGCTCTACGAGCGGGTGGGCATGAGCGCGCGTAAGACGTATCTCATCCACCAGAAGACGTTCCGGCAGGGCGCGCCGGGCTAGGGAGATCGAAAACGGGGGAGTGCGAAGACTCCCCCGCCAGGAAGCGCTGAGCGGGAATCAGGGCGCTTTGGGCGCCGCCGCCTTGATGTCGGCGCTCATGTAATCCTCGAACTGCTCCATATACTTGGCGAAACGCTGGACCAGGTCGCGGGCGCGGGCGTCGTACGCGTCCGGGTTCTTCCACGTCGCGCGCGGGAACAGGACCTCGCTGGGCACGTTCGGCACGCTCTTGGGAATGGCGAAACCGAACACCGGATCGGTGACCGTCTCCACATCATCCAGGTCGCCGTGAAGCGCGGCGCGGACCATCGCGCGCGTGTAGGCCAGCTTGATACGGCTGCCTTCGCCGAACGGTCCGCCGGTCCAGCCAGTATTGACCAGCCACAGTTTCGAGTTATGCTGCTCGACCTTCTCGGCCAGCAGAGACGCGTAGACCGTCGGCTGGAGGGGCATGAACGGCGCGCCGAAGCACGTGCTGAAGGTGGCCTGCGGCTCGGTGACGCCCGCCTCGGTGCCCGCCACTTTGGCGGTGTATCCGGCCAGGAAGTGGTACTGCGCCTGGGCGGGGGTCAGCCGGGCGATGGGCGGCATGATGCCGAACGCGTCGGCGGTCAGGAAGATGATGTGTTTGGGGTGACCACCGACGCCGCCATAATCGGCGTTGGGGATATGCGTGATCGGGTAGGCGGCGCGGGTGTTCTCGGTGAACGTCGCGTCGTCGAGATCGATCCGGCGGCGCTGGGCGTCGATCTTGACGTTTTCCAGGATCGTGCCGAAGCGGCGGGTCGCTTCCCAGATCTCCGGCTCGCCGTCGCGCGACAGCCGGATCACTTTCGCGTAACAGCCGCCCTCGAAGTTGAAGATCCCGTCGTCGCTCCAGCCGTGCTCGTCGTCGCCAATCAGGGTGCGCTCCGTGTCGTTGGAGAGGGTCGTCTTGCCGGTGCCGCTCAGGCCGAAGAACAGCGCCACGTCGTTGGGATCCTTCCCGTAGTTGGCCGAGCAGTGCATCGCCATGACGCCGCGCTTGGGCAGCAGGTAGTTCATGATGGTGAAGATCGACTTCTTGATCTCGCCCGCGTAGCGCGTCCCGCCGATGAGCACCATCTTCTTGGCGAAATTCACCAGGATGAACGCACCGGAGGAGGTCGGGTCTTCTTCGGGACGGGCGTTCAGGTTCGGCGCGCTGATCACGACGAACTCCGGCACGTGGCGGCGGAGCTGTTCGGGATCGAAGATACGCACGAACATATTGCGCGCGAACAGGCTGTGCCACGCCGTCTCGGTGATGATGCGCACCGGCAGCCGGTAGTCCGGATCGGCGCCCGCGTAACAGTCCTGGACGAACACGCTGCGGTTCTGGAAGTAGGACATCATGCGGGTATACATGCGGTCGAACTCTGCTTCGGAGCAGTCCCGGTTGACGGTGCCCCACCAGATCTCGTCTTCGGACGACGGCTCGCGCACGATGAACTTGTCGTTGGGCGAGCGCCCGGTGTGGTCGCCGGTGCGGACGACCAGCGGACCCAGGTGGGCCAGGATGCCCTCGCGGTGGCGGATGGCCTGCTCGTAGAGGGCGGGCGTGGTCAAATTCCAGTATTCGCGCTCCAGATTCTCAAAACCGTGATTCTCCAAACCATAGGTGCTGTGATACTCTTCGCTCATGGCGACTTCCCTTTCCTCCCTGGACGGCAGACAGGGAATACTCTTCGCGATAGGTAGGCCCAAATCAGACGCTGCTTACACGTTATGAACCCTATGATTAGTGTAGCGGAAGCGGGGCGAATCGCCCACTGTGCCGCCGCTGCGCTTCACCACGTTTCGCCCAGCGGCGCCTCGTCGAGGTGCGGCGTCCAGGCCACGCGCGCCAGCGCCCACGGCCCGGATCCGTCTGGGCGCTCGATGACCGTGATCGACGTGTTGAACAGGGTGGGGCGCTCGATCTGCCCGAACAGGCTCTCGATCAACATGCCTAGCGTGCCGCCGTGGCTGACCAGCGCGACCGTCTGCCCGGCGTGGCGGGCGGTGATGTCGTCGAACGCGGCGCGGGCGCGGGCCTTGAGCTGGTTCCGCGATTCGCCGTCGGGCGGCGGCGTGTCGTACCAGTCGGCGCGGTACGCAGCGTAGTGCTTGCCATCCCAGGCTTCCGCTTCCTGGTGGGTCAGGCCCTGCCAGTTGCCGAGGTCCACCTCGCGCAGGCGCGGATCGGGCTGCACCTCGATGCGGAGCGCGCCGCCGATGGCCTGGGCAGTCTGCATGGCGCGCTTGAGGTCGCTGCTGTAGATCGCGCGGATGGGGAGCGCGCGGGCGGCGAGGTACGCGCCCAATTGGCGGGCCTGGGCCAGCCCGGCGTCATTCAGCGGGACGGGGGCGTGACCTTGCCAGCGCCCGGTCGCGTTCCAGGCCGTCTCGCCGTGTCGAATGCACAATACGCGGGTCGTCATGGGGCCTCCATCGGTGAGAGTCAGCGCTCGTCGAAAACGCCGATCAGATTGTGAAGCAGCTCGTCGGCGGACCGGACCGGGCCGGCGCAATCCAGCAGCAGGGCCATCCCCGCCTCGCGCGGGCGTGCGTGGGCCGCGCTCGACACGCGCAGGTGATAGCGGTTGACGAGCGCGTAGCCGCGCTGGGTGACGATGTGCCCGCTCACGACGACGGTCTGTGGGACGGGCGCGCCGGTCGAGAACGCGCGCAGGTATTCCTGGCAGCCGGTGACGTACGCCGTCGGCGTCAGGCCGTACTCGTTCTGCGTGAACAGCGCATCCCACAGGGCCGCGAACGCGGGACTTTGCTGCGAGATCATGAAGCCGCGCAGCAGGTGCGGGTAGCGCGGGTCGTCCGGGCCATCGACGGCCAGGAAGTGCCGCGCCAGCTCGTCGTAGGGCGCGCCGTGGATGCCCCCATATTGCTGGTAGAGCGGCGCGAGGTCCGGCGCCTGGGCCAGCGTGGCGTCCGCTTCGTCGAGCAGCGCCTGGTGATCGAAGTAGCGCAGCGTGTCGGCGTGGCGGATGGCGTCCAGCGCGGGGCCGGCGTGGGTCAGCATGACGCCCGACGCCGTGCGGATGGCGAACGGCAGCGACTTGAAGAAGCTCAGCACGCGGTCGCGGTGCTCGCCCAGCAGGTTCTCGAAGCGCGAGGTGAACTCCATATCGCCCTTCGCCAGCGTGATGCTGTAGATGTGCGGCATCTCGTGGTTGCCGAGCAGCATCATCACCGTGTCGGGGCCGAGTTCCTCTTGCAGCTTGATGACGCGCAGGATCATGGTCAGGCTGCCGTCGCGGTCGAGCGGGCCATAGCCGTGAATCAGGTCACCGAGGAAGATCAGGCGCTGCGCCTCGCCGCGCTCGCGCAGGGTGTGAAAGAGGTCCACGCAGCGGGCGAACGCGTCGAGATCGCCGTGCAGGTCGGTCACGACGAGCGCCGTCCCGTGCGTGAGGGTTACGAATCGGTCCGTCATGGACATCTATCAACCTGTTTGTATACAATAGAACTATCGGCCAGCCAGTATACCACAAACGGGGCGGGGTCCGGGCCGGCGACTTGCGTAATCTGGCCGTTTTGGCGAAAATGAATGATTTGAAGCCATACTATTTAGGACAAAGCTTTTTGGTTTCTCATGCATGCACCTAAGGGAGTCAACTGATGAAGACACCGATTCGCGTTGCAGTAACCGGCGGCGCAGGCCAGATTGGCTACAGCCTGTTGTTCCGTCTCGCCAACGGTGAGGCGTTCGGCCCGGACCAGCCGGTCATTTTGCAGATTCTGGAAATTCCCCAGGCCGCCGATGCGCTGCGCGGCGTGGTGATGGAGTTGGAGGACTGCGCCTATCCGCTGCTGAGCGATATCGTCGCCACCAGCGACCCGAACGTCGCGTTCGACGGCGCGAACTGGGCGATCCTGGTCGGCGGTAAGCCGCGCGGCAAGGGCATGGAACGCGCCGACGTGATCAAGGATAACGCGCCGATCTTCACCGAGCAGGGGCGCGCCATCAACGACCACGCCGCGAGCGACGTCCGCGTGCTGGTCGTGGCGAACCCGTGCAACACCAACGCGCTGATCGCCCTCAAGAGCGCGCCCGACGTGCCGGCGGATCGCTGGATGGCGATGACCCGGCTCGACGAGAACCGCGCCAAGGCCCAGGTCGCCCAGAAGGCGGGTGTGCCGGTGACCGCCGTGCAGAGCCTCGTGGTGTGGGGCAATCACAGCCCGACGATGTACCCCGATTTTGAGAACGCGCGAATCAACGGCAAGGCCGCGCTGGACGTGATTCCGGACCGGGCCTGGTTCGAAACCGAGTTTCTGAAGACGATCCAGCAGCGCGGCAAGGCGATCATCGACGCGCGCGGCAAGAGCAGCGCGGCGAGCGCCGCCAACGCGGTGGTCAACCACCTGCAGAGCATGGTGAACCCGACGCCGGAAGGCGAGCGCTTCAGCGCGGCGATCCTGTCGGACGGCAACGAGTTCGGTATCCCTGAGGGGCTGGTGTACTCGTTCCCCATGCGGACCAAAGCGGACGGCGCCGTCGAGGTGCTGCCGGTGGGCAGCCTGAGCGACTTCGCACGCGAGAAGCTGATGATTTCCGCGCGCGAGCTGGAAGAAGAGCGCGAGGCCGTAGCTGCACTCTTGAAATAGGGGCGGCTTGATGGTATGATTCGGGCATAAGCGGTGCGGCGTGAGGGAAGACTTACGCCGCTTGCTGATCTCGTGTCGGCCTGGATTCATCCTTCCCCATTGGCATTCTGAACGTTCGCGTACTCTGGGAGAAATCTGCGATTCGATGACGTATCCAGCTATTTCTCTGCCGGTCGAAAAACGGCGTAGGCGCCCCGGTTTCAAGGCGCGCCTGGCAATCGCGCTCACTCTGCTGGCCCTGGCTGTGGCCCCGTCGCTGCAACTGGCGCCGACGGTGATCGAGCAGGGCCGCGACAGCGGCATTTTCGCGTACACCGGCAAAGTCATCGTCGAGGGTGGCCTCCCGTACCGGGACGCCTGGGACAACAAGCCGCCCGGCGTGTACTACATCGACGCGCTGGCGTTCTTGCTGTTCGGGGCCAATCGCTGGGCGATCTGGCTGATCGAGACGATCACCGTGTTCGTCACGGGCGGCGTGTTGTTCGCGCTGCTGGGTCAGGTATACAGGCAGCGCCGCATGGCCTGGATCGGCGCGGGCGCGTTTGCGCTGCTGGTGCGCCATCCGGGGCTGGTATCCGACACGAACTTCACCGAGGTCTACGCGCTGCTGCCCCAGATGATCTGCTTCTGGGCGGGGTACCAGTTCCTGCGCAGCCCGCGAAATCGGTGGGCGTTTGCGGTTGGGATCTCTGCCGGGCTGGCCTTCCTGACCAAGCAGACGACGATCGGGATGGCGGTCGCGTTCATCCCGGCGATCGTGCTCAGCCGCCACGAAATTGTGCACGCCAAACAGCGCTGGGCATGGCTGGGCGCGACGATTCTCGGCGGGCTGTCGAGCCTGGCCGGGGTGGCCGGGTACCTGTCGGTCAAGGGTGTGCTGGCCGACGCGGTCGATGCGACGTTCATCGCCCCAATGGCGTTTCACAACTGGGTGAGTCGCGAGCCGGTGTCGTTCGTCGATACGATCATCCACACGCTGACTGCCAGCACGGCGCCGGTCGTGATCGGGCCGCTGCTGCCGTTTCTGCTGATCGGCATCGTCGCGGCAGTGCGCCAGATTCTGCCCCGCCGCGCGCGACCGCGGCGCGGGCTGACGTCGACGCAGACGCTCATGGTCTGGGCAGTGCTCACCTTCTTCGCCGACCTGTTTGTCACCAACCCGACCAGCCGCGGCTACGGCCACTATTACGTGACCCTGCTGCCGTCGATGGTGATCCTGATCGTCTTCAGCGTGTCGGTCATCGTGGGCCGCGGGACGCCCACGCGCCTGCTGGGCCGGGTGGGGCGCGCGGCGCTGTGGCTGTACCTGTTCCTGGCGGTGGCGGGTGGCGCGATTGGCGGCACGATCTATCGCCTGTGGACGGTCGATTGGGAAATTGCCGGGCCGGTGCGCAACAAGACCCTCACCGAGTACGTGATGGAGAACACCACGCCCGAAGACACAGTGCTGGTGTGGGGCGCGACGACGGCGATCAACTTCCAGTCCGACCGCAACAGCCCGATGCCCTACCACTACGGTTACCCGCTGATCGTGCCGGGCTATACGACCGAAGAGGAGATCTGGCAGATCGCGCGTGACCTGGAGATGAACCTGCCGACCCTGATTCTCGACAGCACCATGATCGACGGCGACCGCATCCCGCCGCTGGACCCGGATCGCCGCCGCGAGTGGTGGGCGATGGGCGGGCGGCGCGACGTGGCGAACCTGGGCCCGATCTACCAGTTGGTCGCCAAATACTGCACCTTCGTGCAGGAGATCGAGCAGACGGCCATCTATCGCTGCCAGCCATAACGCCCGGTTGGCGCCGGATTCGTTCGTACCCATCCAACCATGTACAATCGCTGCCGCGGCGTGAGTCTGCCTCTCGCGCCGCGTTGTTATTGAGCCGGTCCGGTCCGGTGCCGGGGATGTTGGTGGCCGCTGGGCATACCTACACGCAGTACAACGAGAGTCCGTCATGAAGGAGCAGGTGCTGACGCTTCACCGCTTGCGCGTCCGGGTTGACCAGGGGACAGGGCTGGCGGCGCTGTGGCTCCTGGTGGGCGCGGCGCTGTTCGGCGTGGTGCTGTTCGCCTCGCTGCGGATGGCGCCCTCGATCGACAACCAGGGCCGGGACAACGCGATCTATGCCACCATCGGGCAGGTCATCCGGGACGGCGGCCTGCCGTACCGCGATGCGTGGGACAACAAAACGCCCGGCGCGTATTACCTCGACGCGCTGTTCTTGTGGGCGTTTGGGGGCGGCCAGTGGGCGCTGTGGATCGGCGAGCTGTTGACGATCTGGCTGGCCGCGCTGGTGATAGCCGGCCTGCTGTGGAACGTGACCCGGCGTGGGACCGTCGCTGCCGTGGGGGGGATCGTGTTCGCCCTGCTGTCACGGCATCCCGGCTTCGCGTCGGGCGGCAATTTTACCGAGAGTTTCGCCCTGCTGCCCCAGGCGCTGTGCCTGGCGCTGGGGGCGCGATTTCTGGCGCGGCCCGGCCTGCGGGCCGGTTTCGCGGTCGGGCTGGCGGCGAGCCTGGTGTTCCTGATCAAGCAGACTTCGGTTGGTGTGGCCCTGGCGTTCGTGCCGGCGCTGCTGATCAGCGGCCACCCGGTGATCCGCGCGCCGCAGCGCTGGGCGTGGCTGGGCGCGATCATCGCCGGTGGCGCGGTGGGCGTCGCGGCGGTGGCGGCGTATTTCGCCGCGCATGGCGTGCTGGGGCTGGCGCTGGACGCGACCTTCGTGCACCCGTTCGCCTACCACGCGTGGGCGAACGAGGAGCCCGCCCCGGTGTGGGCGTCCGTGATCGGCACGCTCACGGAGAGCCAGGTGATCCCGGCGTTGGGCCCGTTCGCCCCGCTGTTTGCTATCGCGCTGGCGGACGCGGTCCGGCGCCGCCGCGCGGCCCTCACGACAGGCGCCCGCGAGAGCGCGGCTGTCGCGGTAGTCGTCTGGGCGGCGGTCACGCTGCTGGTCGATCTGGTGCTGGTGAACGTCACCGGGCGTGAATACCGCCACTACTACATCACGCTGGCGGCTTCGGCGGCGCTGCTGGCGGCAGCGGGCCTGGACGTGATCGTCCGGGGCGGGCTGCCCTGGCGAGGGCTGCGGCGTGGTGGCGCGGCCTGGGTGGCCGGCGCGGTGGCGTACACCCTGGTCGCTGCCGCGGCCCAGCCGGTGGGTGTGACGATCCGCGAGCTGTCCAACGCGGGGTGGCAGGTGCGCGAGCCGGCGCGCGAAACGTGGCTGTCCGACTACGTGGCGCGGCATACGGAGCCGGACGACCGCGTGCTGGTGTGGGGCGCACGCGCGCAGGTGAACTTCCAGACCGGGCGCATGAGCCCGGTTCGCTATCACTACAGCTATCCGCTGATCATCGACGGCTACACGACCGAGGCGCAGGTGCGGGACATGGTCGCGGCGCTGGAGGCGAATCCCCCGGCCCTGATCGTGGACACCGGCATGGTCGATGGGCCGTGGGTGCCGCCGATCGATCCCGCCGTGCGGCAGTTGTGGCGCGACGCGAACGACCGGCCCGCTATCGCCGCGCTGGAACCGTTCTTCGCCTACGTGGCCGGTTCCTGCCGGGTGCAGGACGTTCTGGGCCGGGTGATGGTCTACCGCTGTGCCGGGGTCGATCGTTCCGCGGTGGGGCTGCCCGGCAGGTTCTAGGCCCGGCGCCCGCCTTTGAGCGACTCTTGAAGGGCTTGCAGCCCGTCGAGATCGCCCCGCATGAGATAACCGGCTTGCTCCGGCCACGTGTCCGGCGCCAGCAGCCGCAGCTTGGCGGCTTCGAGGATCTCGCGCAGCCGGTCCGGCGCGGCCTGGGCGAGCGCGGCGTAGGTGCGGATGCCCGCGGCGTACAGCGCTTCTTGCGACTTGGGACCGATCCCCTCGACGACGGTCAGATCGTCTTGCGCGCCTTCGCCAAGCAGCGCGCGCGCCTGTTCGGGCCAGCCGTCGGCGGTGACCACGCGGGAGCCGTGCTCGTGTGCGGCAGCGTGCAGCGCCTCCGCCGGCGTCGACGCGACCTGCTCGTAGGTCGTGATTCCGGCAGCCGCCAGCGCCTGGGCGGTCTTGGGGCCGATTCCCTCGATGCGGGTCAGGTCGTCCGCCCGGCCAGCGGCGGGCATTGGCTCAGCTTCGGCTGCAGCGGCTTCCGCCTCGGCGACTGGCTCCGGCGCGGTCCTGGCGGGGAGCGGCTCGGCTTCAGCTTCCGGCGCAGCAGCGGGCTTGGGCTCAGCTTCGGCTGCGGCGGCTTCCGCCTCAGTGACTGGCTCCGGCGCGGCCCTGGCGGGGAGCGGTTCGGCTTCAGCTTCCGGCGCAGCAGCGGGCTTGGGCTCGGCTTCGGCTGCGGCGGCTTCCGCCTCGGCGACCGGCTCCGCTGCCGCCTCGCCGTGGGCGTGCTCGCCGTGATTGGTGTACAGGGGCGTTTTCAGATCGTCGAATTCGGTCCAGGGCCGGACCAGGATCAACCAGGCGCCGATGCCCAGGATGGCGATCGCCAGCCCGACGATGAGCAGGCTGATGGTAATATCATCGTTGTCGACAATGTCCAACCCAAATAGAATGAGGGCGATGATCGCCAACAATATTCCCAGGCCGATCACCCAGGCCAGGGCTTGTTCGGTCGGTGTAAGTTTTTCGCGCACGTTCACGGTCCGCTTTCCTCCCGTTGATCCATACCATCCCTTATTGTGCCACAGGTGGGGCAATTGCCACAAGGAGACTGAAGCATGAAGCGAACGATAACAGGGCGGGTGCAGGCGGTCCTGGTCGCGCCCGATCGAGACGCAATCGAGGCGCAGCGCCAGCCGGCGATCACGCTCACCATGGCGGGTGTCGAAGGGGATCGCCACGCCGGGGTGACAATGCTCTCCGGCGGGCGCACGCCGTACTATCCGCGCGGCACCGAGATCCGGAATTCGCGGCAGGTGTCGCTGGTGTCGGTCGAGGAACTGGGCGCGGTGGCCGCGTCGATGCGCGTTCCAACGATCGAGCCGGAATGGCTGGGTGCGAACGTGCTGCTGGAGGGGATTCCGTCGTTGAGCATCCTACCGCCGTCGACGCGGCTGTTCTTCGAGAGCGGGGCGGTGCTGGTCGTGGAAGGGGAAAATGGCCCGTGCACGATTGCCGGCGCCGCGATCCAGGCGGCCTATCCCGAGGTGGAGGGGCTGACCCAGTTGTTCCCCAAGGCGGCCATCCACAAGCGCGGGATCGTCGCCTGGGTGGAGCGCCCCGGCCTCATCGCCCAGGGGGACAGCGCCCGGGCCGAGATTCCGGTCCTGGCGCCCTATCCGGCTGGGGGGTGACTCTGGCGAATCGCTCGCAAATCGCTTAGAGTCTGAACAAGGAAAGGAGCCAAACATGGATCTTTTGACCGTGAGCGACCTGAACACGTTAATCGAGACGGAAGCGGAATGGTGTGTGTCGATCCTGATGCCCACCGTTCGCGCGGGCGCGGAGGTTCAGCAGAACCCGATCCGGTTCAAGAATCTGCTGCGATCGGCGGAAGAGCAGTTGGGCAAACTGGGGAAGCGGACACCGGACATTGACAAACTTCTGCAGCCCGCCGCCGCCCTGCTCGACGATCCCGATTTCTGGCGGGGAGTCGGGGATGGGCTGGCGGTGTACGTGGCACCGGAGCAGATGGTCACCTTCCGGCTGCCGCTCAGCTTCGAGGAGCAGGTTTCGGTGAAACCGCGCTTTCACGTTAAGCCGCTGCTTCCACTGTTGAGCGGCGACGGTCAGTTCTATGTGCTGGCGCTCAGCCAGAAGAACGTGCGGCTGCTGCAAGGCTCGCGCGACAGTGTGAGCGAGGTCAACCTGGAGGGCGTGCCCGAAAGCCTCGCCGAGGCGCTGTGGGCCGACCAGCCAGAGCGCCAGCTCCAGTTCCGCGCGGTGGGTTCCGGCGCGCCGGGCGGCGGCTCGCAAGGTCCGATCTATCACGGGCATGGCATGGGCGACGAAGACCTCAAGCAGGACATCCTGCGCTATTTCCACAAGGTGGACCGGGGGCTGCGCGATCTCATCGCCGACAAGCAGATCCCGCTGGTGCTGGCGGGCGTCGATTACCTGCTGCCGATTTACCGCGAGGCCAACACCTATTCCCACCTGCTCGACGCCGGAATCACGGGCAACCCGGACACGCTGAGCGCGAAGGAACTCCACGGGAAGGCCTGGAAGCTGGTCAAGCCGGTGTTCGCCAAGGCGCAGGGCGAGCAGGCGGCGCAGTACGAAAAGCTCGCCGGGCGCGACGATCCGCGCGCGTCCGACAAGCTGAGCGACATCGTCCTGGCGGCGCATCGCGGGCGCGTGGCGACGCTGTTCGTCGAGTGGGGCGCGCGGGCGTGGGGCCGCTTCAACCCGAAGGACGACACCGTGCACGTCCATCCGGAGATGCAGCCGGGCGATCAGGACTTGCTCGACCTGGCGGTGACTTACACGTTCTCCAACAGCGGGCAGGTGTACGTCGTCGAGAAGGGGACGGTGCCGGGCGGCACGACCATGGCGGCGATCTTCCGCTACTGAGGCCGGGCGCTTCTCACCCGAGAGCGTGCTATACTGGTGGGCGCGGGGAAACCCGCGCTCTTTTCAATTGCGGCGAGATGGGACGGTGCGCATGGCGGCGATCCTGGTGTCCGGCCTGATCAACATCGAGACGACCGTGCAGGTGGACGGCTTTCCGATCGCCTATACGCCGGTCCGGTACCCGTTTTTCGGCGTGAACGCGACCGTGTCGGGCGTGGGCTACAACGTGGCGAAGGCGCTGCACACGCTCGGCAGCTCGGTGCGCTTCCTGTCGCTGATCGGGCGGGACATGGGTGGGCGGTTCGTCTATGAGGCGCTGGAGCGGGACGGCCTGCCCGCGACGTTCATCGCGGCGGAGCTGGAACAGACGCCGCGCTCGGTCATCCTCTACGACCGCGACGGGCGGCGCATGATCAACGTCGACCTGAAAGACGTTCAGGAGCGCGCGTACCCGCCCGCGTTGTTCGAGCAGGCGGCGCAGGGCGCGACGCTGGCCGCCCTGTGCAACGTCAACTTCTCGCGCCCGTTCCTGGCGATCATGCGGGCGCGGGGCGTGCTGGTCGCCACCGACGTGCACGCTATCAGCGACCTGGAGTCGGAGTATGACCGCGATTTCATGGCGGCGGCGGATGTCCTGTTCATGAGCGACGAGCGCCTGCCGTGCGCGCCGGAAGTGTGGGTCCGCCGAGTGTGGGATCGCTACGGGACGCCGGTGGCCGTGGTGGGGTTGGGCGCGCAGGGGGCGCTGCTGGCGGTCAAGGCGGACGGCTTCATCGAACGGGTCCCGGCGGTGGCGACCCGGCCCGTGGTGAACACGATTGGCGCGGGGGATGCGCTGTTCTCGTGCTTCGTGCACGTGTTCCACCAGACGGGCGACCCCTACGAGGCCATTCGCCGGGCGATGGTCTTCGCGTCCTACAAGATCGGCGCGACGGGCGCCGCCGAAGGCTTCCTCGACGGGCCGGGCCTGGACCGGCTGTGCGCTGATCTGGGCGTCTCGCGCCCGGAGTGACGCCGCTGCCTAGCCGTCGCCGACCGTGAAGGCCGGGTTGGCCGCCGACAGCACGCCGGCGTGAAGCTCGGCGCCGGGCACGTGCTCGCCCAGCAGCGCCTGCAGGTCGGCCAGCGCGGCGCGGACGTCGCGCTCACCCTCGTCGTGGTGCGCCTCGACGGTGATCAGGGCTTCGGTGGTCGACTCGCTGGCGGCGCTCTGCGCGCTCTGGCGCCAGCACCAGCGCCGGGCGCTGACCAGCCCGGTTTGGTCCACGAAGATCACCTCGCCGGGGGCCGGGTTCGCCACGTCGTCCGTTCCCAGGTCGGTGAAGCGCTCGTCACCGGCAGCGAACCGCACGGTGACCTTCCCGGTCGATTCACGCCGGTCGAAGATCGCCACCGGCAGCGCGTAACGGATGCTGACCAGGTTGCCCAGGTCCACCAGCAAGTTGACGCTTGGGATGTCGCCCTTTTTGGTCAGGCGGCGCAGCAGGGCTTCGGCGGCGCTGCGGTACTGCGTGGGTTTGACGCCGAACGCGGAGAACGCCCGCCGCCATGCCGCCAGGCTGGGCAGGTCCGACAGCGGCGTGTCGCCGATGCGCTGGACCGTGGCGGCCTGTTCCGCCTGATAGGCGGCTGCCAGGGCGGGCGGGGTGGGGCCATTGGTCAGGCCGCGCGCCAGGATCACCCCGCCGACGATGTCCGGATACTGCTCCAGCAGCGTGGGGTCATATCGAAACAGAATCATCACTCGTCCAGCCCGATCTGAATTTCGTCGCCTTCGACGCGGACCTCGAACCACTGCACCGGGACGACAGCGGGCAAGCGCGTGACCTTGCCGTTGCGGATGTCGAAGCGCGCGCCGTGACGCGGGCATTCGATCTCGTAGCCGTACAGCTCGCCGTCGGCCAGCGGGCCGTCGTCATGGGTGCAGACGTCCTCGATTGCGTAGTACGTCCCGCCGACGTTGAAGACCGCGATCCACAGGTCATCGACGCCGAATACGTCGCGTTCGCCGGGACCGATCTCGCTCGTCTTGGCGACTGTTACGAAGCGTGGCACGATGATGTGCTCCTTTCGTCTGGATGAGAATCACTGTGGCGGATTGCGCCAGAACATGAAATTGCTGAAGCCCTCGCTGATCAGCCAGCCGGGAATGTCCATCAGCCCGGTGACATCGAAGATCATAGACCAGAACTCGCTGCCGAGCGGGGTCCACAGGATGATGAAGATCAGCAGCAGGCCGTACGTCCCAAGCTGGCGGAGCTGGTTCCGCGTGCGCGCGTCGAGAAACGGCTCCAGGATGCCGAACCCGTCCAGCGGGGGAATGGGCAGCAGGTTGAAGAAGACCGCCGTGATCTGGAGCATGGCAAGAAAGGCCACCGCCGACCACAGCATCGAGTTCTCCCACAGCCCCGACGTTTCGACCGGCCACCCGGCCAGGTCGAACTCGATCACGTTCGTGTCGACCAGCCCCAGCGCAAACGGCGCCGCCAGCACCAGCGCCAGCAACAGGTTCGCCGCCGGGCCGGCAGCGGAGACAGCCGCGCCCCACCACTTGCTCCTCAGCCGGTGGCGCTCGATGTACACCGCGCCGCCCGGCAGGCCGATACCGCCCAGCGCCAGGAACAGCAGCGGCAGGCCGATGCTCAGCATGGGGTGGGTGTATTTCAGCGGGTTGAACGACAGGTAGCCCTTGTCCTTGACGGTGTGATCGCCGCCCAGGTACGCGACGAACGCGTGGGCGAACTCGTGCAGCGTGACCGAGAAGACCCACCCGCCCAGGACCAGCACGAAGGTGAACATCGAGTTGCCCGGCAGCACGAACGCCAGGTAGGCGATCAACAGCGCCACGCCCAGGATGATCCAGTGGCGGTTGCTCTGGCGGGGCGCGTCGGCCTGCCGGGATTTCTGCCGCCTGGGACGGAACGGGACGAGCACGATCTCCGCCTGTTCGCTGGGGGCGGACTCGGGCCGGTCCGGCGGGGCGAAGGACGGCGCGGGCAGTTTGGACGGACTGGGATTGCCGCGCGCCCGCAGCTCGGCGCGCACGTCGTCCGCGGCGAAGGGCAGGCCGGCCAGCACCTCGTGCACCGCGCCGTCCGGCTCGCCCATCAGCCCCAGCAGCAGGTGTCCGCTGCCCAACGTCGAATGGCCGAGCGCGGACGCTTCGCGGGCGGCGCGATCCATCGCCTCGCGGCCCTGGCGGCTGAAGTCGCGCACCTCGGCGGGCTCGGCGCGGCGCATCCCCACCGACGCAGCGGCGGCGTCGTACAGCGCGGTTGGATCGACCTCGTGGCGCGCCAGCAGGTCATGAACCGGGCCGGCGTCGTGGCGGAGCAGGCCCAACAGCAGGTGCTCGACGTCGACGTAATTGCCGTGCCGGTGGGCCGCTTCGTCTCTGGCATGTTCGATGACGACGCGCAGATCGTCCGCCGTATGCGTGGGGGATGATTGGTTGGTCACGGACTCCGGCTACTCCTCGCCCTCGTCGCCGGTCCAGGTGTGCAGACCGTAGGCGCCCGCCTTGAGCACCTTCAGCGACAGCAGCGCGCATTTGAGCCGGGTAGGACTGAGCTGGATTCCGAGCAGGTCGAGCAGGTCTTCCTTGTCGAAGTGCTTCAATTCGTCGAGCGTCTTGCCGATCATCTCCTCGCCGAGCATGGAGGCGGACGCCTGGCTGATCGTGCAGCCCTGGCCCTCCCAGGACACAGCTTTCACGCGCTCCTCGTCGTCGAGCTGGACGGTGAGGTGCAGATGATCGCCGCAGAACGGGTTATCGTCGGCATAGTCGATGTCTGCCGGATCGAGCGGCGGGCCGAAATTGCGCGGGTTCTGCCCGTGGTCGATGATATTGTCGAGATACAGATCCATGAGTTTCCCTTAGAAACGGAACAGCTTGCGAGCATTGTAAATCGCTTCTACCAGCGCGTCCACATCTTCTTTCGTGTTGTAGACGTAGAAACTGGCGCGCGCGGTGGCCGGGACGCCCAGGTGTTGGTGCAACGGCATCGCGCAGTGATGCCCGGCCCGGATCGCCACCCCCTCGGCGTCGAGAAGCTGGGCGACGTCGTGGGCGTGGATGTCCTTGAGGGTGAAGGTCGTGACGCCGTTGCGCCGGTCCGTGTCCGGCCCGTAGATCGTCAGGCCGGGCACCTCCGCCAGCCGGTCCATCGCGTATTCAACGATGATCCGCTCGTGGGTCAGGACGTTATCCATGCCCAGCGCGCCCAGGTAATCCACGGCGGCGCCCAGGCCGACTGCTTCGGCAATCGCGGGCGTGCCCGCCTCGAACTTGTGCGGCAGATCGTTCCACTGGCTGCCTTCCAGCGTCACGCGGCGGATCATCTCGCCGCCGCCCATGTACGGCGGCATCGCTTCGAGGATGGCGCGCTTGCCGTAGAGAACGCCCAGGCCGGTCGGCCCGGCCATCTTGTGCGACGAGAACGCCAGGAAATCGACGTCCAGCGCCTGGACGTCGACCGCCAGGTGTGGCACGCTCTGGGCGCCGTCGATCATGAACAGCGCGCCGGCGGCGTGGGCGTCGCGGATCATCTCCGTGACCGGGTTCACCGTGCCGAGCACGTTGCTCACGTGCAGCACGCTCACCAGCTTCACGGGGTCGTCGCGCAGGAAGCCCGCGTAGGCGTCGAGATCGAGCTCGCCCGTGCCGGTGACGGGGATGTAGCGGATGATGAATCCACGCTCTGCCGCCAGAATCTGCCAGGGGACGATGTTGCTGTGGTGCTCCATCGCGCTCAGCACGACGACATCCCCCGGCCCCAGGTTGGCGCGGCCCCACGACCCGGCGACGAGGTTGACGCTCTCGGTCGTGTTGCGCGTGAAGACGATCTCGCGGTGGGACCGGGCGTTGATGAACGCGCGGATCTTCTCGCGCGCGCCTTCGTAAGCATCCGTGGCCCGCTCGCTGAGGACGTGAATGCCGCGATGCACGTTGGCATGGTCGCGCGTGTAGTAGGCGGCCATGGCGTCGATGACCTGGCGCGGCTTCTGGCTGCTGGCCGCGGAATCCAGAAAGACCAATCGCTTGCCGGGGTGCGCTTCCTGGTCGAGGATGGGGAAGTCGGCCCGGATGCGGGCGATATCGAAAGGATAGGTGTTATGGTCGGTCATGGGTCCTAAATCGCCTTTGATAGCTGTGTGCAGCAGGTTACCCGATTATACCGGCTGCCTCGCGGGCGGGGCAGTAAGGTCCGGCAGCGAAATAGATTACATAAAGCAGATAATAAACTAAAAAACCGGGCCGCTAGCGACCCGGTTTCAGCGCCATACGCAACGCGCGCGCCCTACAATTCGCCCAGCAGCTTGCGCTCGACATAGGCCATCATCCGGTCGCGCACATTCTCGAACGGGATGCGATCCAGGACGGGCACGAAGAAGCCATCCACGACCAGTTTCTCGGCCTCGTGGCGCGGAATGCCGCGGCTCATCAGGTAATAGAGCATCTCTTCCTCGATCTGCCCGACCGCGGCGGCGTGCGTGCAGCGCACATCGTCCGCCTGAATTTCGAGGCCGGGGATGCTGTCGGCGCGGGCTTTCCTGCCGAGCAGCATGTTGCGGTTGGCCTGGAAGCCGTCCGTTTTCTGCGCGCCGGGCAGCGCCTTGATCATGCCCTGCCACACGCTGCGGGCCTGGTCCTTGAGCACGCCTTTGAACAGCAGGTCCGAGGTGGTGTGCGGCGCGTTGTGATTCTGCTGGGTATCCAGGTCCATGAACTGCTGGCGATCGGGGAAGTACAGGCCGCTCATCCGGCCCCAACTGCCCGCGCCGTCCAGGTCGATCTCCATGAACGCTTTGATCAGCTTGCCGCCCATCTGGCCGGTGACCCAGTCGAGCTGGCCGTTGGCGTCCACCCGGGCGCGCTGGTGGCTGAACTCGAACATGCTGCGGCCCCAGTCCTGCAGGTTCACGAAGCGCAGGTTGGCGTCGCGCCCGACGATCAGCTCGGTGACGCCCACGAAGCTGGCGTGCTCCTCGAAGCTGAGCGACAGGTTCTCGTGCAGGTGGTCGATCTGCGCGCCTTCGTCCAGCACGACGAGCAGATGGCCGAGGGTGGCGCCGGGACGGGTGGTGTAGAAGATGCTGTGCACCGGCAACTCGACGGCCTTGCCGCGCGGCACGTACAGGAACACGCCGTGCGTCCACAGGGCCGCGTTGAGCGCGGCAAACTTGCCGTCCTCAGCCTTGACGGCGTGGGTCATTAGGTGTTTTTGCACCAACTCGGGATGCTCGCGGGCGGCGGTTCGCAGGTCGGTGAAAATGACGCCCTGCTGGGCCAGCGAGGCGTGCACCTCGTGGTGGACCGGCTGGTCATCAACGAACGCCAGCAGGCCGCCTTGTTCCTGGCCGAGCAGCGGCTGCCGGTTCTCCGCCGGGACATCCTCGAACTTGCCGCCGTTGGGCGCCAACAGCGTGCCGGCGCTGTCCCAATTGATGTGGCGGTAATCGGTGCGGCGCCACGGCTCGTCCTGGGTAGTGGGCATCGGCAGTGATTCGTAAAGATCCCAGGCACTCAGCCGCATCTCGCGCAGCCAATCCGGTTCGTTATAGCGCTCGCTCAGGGATTCGACGTCGGCGCGGGTGAGCGGGGGCGCCGTAAATTCGCGTGCAACACGACGACGAGTTGCCACTGGTAATTCCCTCTCTTTGTCGTTACTTCAGTCTGTAGCACAGGCCGGGACGCACGCGCGGCGTCCCGGGCCGTAATGTTGGTTCCTTAACCGATCGAGCCTTCCATCTGGAGCTGGATCAGGCGGTTCATCTCGATGCTGTATTCCATCGGCAGCTCCTTCGTGAGCGGCTCCAGGAAGCCATTGACGACCATCGCGTTGGCTTCGTCTTCGCCCAGGCCGCGGCTCATCAGGTAGAAGAGCTGGTCGTCGCCCACCTTGCTGACCGTGGCCTCGTGGCCGATGGTCACGTTCTGGTTCTCGATCTCGATGTACGGGTACGTGTCCGACTCGCTTTGATCGTCCAGCAGCAGCGCGTCGCAGACGACCGTGCTCTTGGCGTTCTCGGCGTCCGGATACACGCGCAGCAGGCCGCGGTAGCTGCTGCGCCCGCCATTCTTGCAGATCGACTTGCTGATGATCTGGCTGGTGGTGTTGGGCGCGATGTGGATCGCTTTGCCGCCCGCGTCCTGGACCTGGTTGCGGCCCGCGAAGGCGATCGACAGCACCTCGCCATGCGCGCCCGGCTCCATCAGGTAGACCGACGGGTACTTCATGGTGACCTTGCTGCCCAGGTTGGCGTCCACCCACTCGTGACTGGCATCGCCGTAGACCAGGGCGCGCTGCGTCACCAGATTGTACACGTTGTCGGACCAGTTCTGGATGGTCGTATAGCGCGAGCGCGCGCCGCGCTTGACGACGATCTCGATTACACCGCTGTGCAGGCTGTCGGTGGAGTAGGTCGGCGCGGTGCAGCCTTCAACGTAGTGCAGGAAAGCGCCCTCGTCGACGATGATCATGGTTCGCTCGAACTGGCCGATGTTGGCCGTGTTCAGGCGGAAGTACGCCTGCAGCGGCATCTCGATCTTGACTCCCGGCGGGACGTAGATGAACGAGCCGCCCGACCACACCGCGGCGTTGAGCGCGGCGTACTTGTTATCGGTCGCGGGGATCACCGTGCCGAAATATTCCTTGAACAGGTCTTCGTGTTCCTTGAGCCCGGCCTCGATGCTCTTGAAGATGACGCCCTGGCTCTCGAGTTCCTTCTTGACCTGGTGGTAAACCATCTCGGAGTCGTACTGGGCGCCGGCGCCAGCCAGGAATTTCTGCTCGGCCTCGGGAATACCCAGGCGATCGAACGTCTTCTTGATGTTCTCGGGCACGTCATCCCACGAGCGCGCTTCCTTGTCGGCGGGCTTCACGAAGAAGTAGATATCCTCTTCGCGAAAGCCGGACAGGTCCGGTCCCCAGGTGGGGACGGGCTTGCTCTGGTAGATCTCGAGCGCCTTCAACCGGTAATCGCGCATCCATTCGGGCTCGCCCTTCATCTCGCTGATCTGGCCGACGATCTCGGCGTCGAGCCCCTTGCGCGCCCTGAAGACGTAGCTGTCCGGGTCTTGAAAGCCGTACTGCTCGGCGTAATCATCGCGGATACCTTGCAGTTGTTCTGCATCACTCATGTGGTTGCTCCTTTGGGCCTTGTCGTCGGCAATCACGGGTTGGGTGAATACGACGGCGCGCCGTGCGGCGGTCTAGCGCTCGCCGTTGCCGTTCTGTTTCTCGCGCAGCCAGTCGTATCCCTGTTCTTCGAGGTGCAGCGCCAGGTCCGGGCCGCCGCTCTCCACGATCCGCCCATCGAGCATGATATGGACAAACTGTGGTTTGATGTAGTTCAGAATGCGCTGGTAGTGGGTGATGACCAGCACGCCAAGCTCCGGCCCGCTGAGGCGGTTGACGCCTTCGGAGACGATGCGCAGCGCGTCGATGTCCAGGCCGGAGTCGGTTTCGTCCATGATCGCGATCTTCGGCTCGAGCACGGCCATCTGCAGAATCTCGGCGCGTTTCTTCTCGCCGCCGGAAAAACCGTCGTTCAGGTAACGCCCGCCAAAGCTGTGATCCATCTGGAGCATGTCCATCTTCTCGATCATCAGCTTGCGAAAGGCCGGGATCGGGATGCCCTTGTCTTCCGGACTCGCGTCCTTGCGGCGCGCGTTAATCGCGTTGCGGAGAAAGTTCGCCACTGTGACGCCGGGGATCGCGACCGGGTATTGAAAGGCCATGAACAGGCCCATCCGGCTGCGCTCGTCCGGCTCGAGCTCGATCACGTCGACGCCGTCGAAGATGATCTGCCCGGCGGTGATTTCATAGGCCGGGTGGCCCATCAGGGTATTTGCCAGCGTGCTCTTGCCGGACCCATTGGGGCCCATCAGCGCGTGTACTTCACCCTGTTTGACAATCAGGTCAACCCCCCTGAGAATGGGCTGGTCTTCTACACTGACGTGCAGATTGCGAATTTCCAAAGCAGCACCCATTGGTTCCGAGTTCCTCCTCACTGGCGGAGCGTAGTTCCGATTCACTTACGATTTACAGACAAGCAACTGGTGTAAACCAGCCGCTTGAATATCCCTCAATTGAGAATGTTTTGCAATATATCTGAGGCAATTATAACACTTCGCCGGGGCGCCTGCAATTAAAAAGATGAATTTCTTATAAATTGTGCCGGACACGCGGGCGCGCCGGTGCAGGGTGGGCAAGTCGTGGGGCGTGTTTTATACTCTGTAGCGTAATGTTAAAGCAACCGCGCCGTCGATCGTTTGGCGGTCGACCGCGAGGAGCGAGGAGCAACGACATGGCGGAAGAACAGCAGAACACCGGCGGTCTGTCTATCGAAGAACGGGAAGAACTGGTCCGCAACGCGCTGCGCGACGTGATCGATCCGGAGATCGGGTTGAACGTCGTCGAGCTTGGCCTGGTGCGCGAGATCGACGTTCACGACGATCACGCGCACATCAAGATGATCATGACGACTCCCTTCTGCCCGTATGCCCCCCACCTGTTGGAGGCGTCGCGCACGCGCGCCCAGGAGGTGCTGGGCGTGCCGACGACGATCGAGGTCGGGATGGAGATCTGGGACCCATCGATGGCCGAAGAAGGCGTCCTGAGCGACTGGGGCTTATTCTAGAGCGAGGCCGGGCGACATCGAGCGCCCGGCTTTCGATTCGCCCCGTGCGGGCCCCGGTTAGCGTTCCCCTCGCGCCAGCGTGACGGTGCACGGGCCGCCGTCGCCGAGCCTCGCGGGCCAGATCGTGACCTCGTACAGGCCATCCTGGGGCAGGGTCAGGCTCGCGGCGACCGCATACGCCCCGGCCCCGCCGTTCTGGAAGAGCGCCTCCTCCGCGCCGGTCAGCGCGACCGCCACCGTGATCGGCACCTGTTCCCCCGACGTGGCGGCGATCGACACACGCTCGCCGTCCGTTCCCCGGAAGAAGAAGCGCAGCGGTTCGCCGTCCGGCGGCAGCTCGCCCGTCTGCGGCTCGCCATCCTGCAGGAGCGCTACCGCCGCCTCGTCCAGCCGAATCTCGTACGCGCCGCCCGACCGGTCCGGGGCGGCAGCCACCACTACGACATAGCGCGCGCCGGGCGACAACACGAGCGGCCCTAACGTGCTGCCGCCGCTGTCCTCGGTGCTCAGCGGCAGCGAGCCTGCCCCCAGCAGGGTCAGCGCCAGCGAGGTGAAGTCGTCGCCGGTGTCGAGCGACACCTGCCAGAAGGCGCTGGTCCCGGCGGCAGGGACGCGCAGTGTGAAATAGTCCGCCGGGTGGCTGGCAGCGATCTCCCCGGCGAGCGGCTTGCCCTGATGGATGGCGGGCAGCGTGTGCAGATCGACGACCTGGAGCGTGTAGTCACCGGTCCCGCCATAGCGCGAGGCGGTGATGTGGTACATCCCGCTGGCGGGGATGTCGAGCGGGCCGATGCGCGCGTCCAGCCCTTCGCCGCTGTCGTCGTTGCTGACGAGGGGCGCGCCGTCCGGGCCGAGCAGGCTCAGGTAGGGATCCAGGCCGCTGCCGGGCGCGCCTTTCATGTCGATCAGGACCGCGTCACCGGCGCGGGCGGTGAACTGCCACGTATGCTCGGTCTGCGTGTCGCTCAGCCGCCCGCGAACGATTTCGCCATAGCGCAGGGATCGCGCCTCCTGCCGGGCGGGAGCCGCGTTGGCCGGCGCGCACAGCACCACGAGCGTCACACAGAGCGCGAGGTAAAGGGTACGGCGTAATGGTGTGATCATCGGTCATCCTTCGCGGCTGCCTGGGCGCTTCAGCCGATTATACTCCCGGCGGGATTGCCGGGACACGTGGCGCGTGATACCCGATTGTAGCGGTTGTTTGGTTTTGTCAATAAATCGATATGGGCCGCTACGGTTTATTGCCTAACCCGCCCAGCCCATTTATACTAAATTTAAGAGTAATTAAAAGGGTTTGAGATTTTATACCATTTATCTCGTTCCGCCGGCGGGCTCATCTCGTCGAGCGGCGGAACAAAACAAGGGGAAATCGCATGGCGACCAGCGAAACCCAACGGCGTCAGATCGGCCTCTCCACGGACCTGACGGTGAGTCGCGAAGAGGGCGACCTGACCGTGATGCTGGGGGGCGTCGATCAGAGTAAAGACCGCTGGTCGCAGGTGTTGACCCGGCGCGCGGCCCAGGTGTTGTGGTTCAAGCTGACCGTGCTGCTCTACCCCGACAAGTCCGACATGGTGACCGGCCTGGCGGTGACCGCGCCGCTGCGCGCGCCCTCGAATCCGGAAGTTACCACGCACGTCGAGGTCGTCAAGGGCTCCGGTTCGCAGTACACGCTGGTCGGCTGGATCCAGCGCAACACGTGGAAAGTGCTGCTGTCCGAGATGGACGCACGCCGCCTGTGGACCGCGCTCGACGTGGCGTTGTTCCCGGTGGGGTGGGAAGGCCGCCGGTCCGGCCAGAAGAAGCTCAACTGAACGATTTCCAATCGCGGTTGTTTGTGTGGCGTCCATGGGGGCGCCACTGCTTTTTTGGGGGAAGCGGCGGCGCTGTTGTCAATTTCTGCTTTCCATAATACTATCCAGTCAGGTGACGGGCGATGGAAAAGGAGCGACTTTGATGGCGACGCCTTATGATGGCAAAGTGGCGATCTGGCACTGGAAAGGCGACTCTATCGCCGAGGAAACGATCGAAGACCTCGTGAAAACCATCAAGACCTGGGCGCCGGCAGTGACCCAGGTTTGGGTGAAGACCAGCGACGGCGAAAACTGGCAGGGCGAATTCGACACCGATCGCGACCTGGCGATCGACAGCGTGGCCAGCGTCGACAAATGGGTGCGTGTCCTCCAGGCACACGGGATGGAGTTCCACGCCTGGGCAGTCGTCAAAGGGCGGAACATCACCGCCGAGGCGGACCGCATCATCGAGGTGTGCAACCGGCCCGGCGTGAAGTCGATGGTGCTGGACGTCGAGCCATATGCCGGCTTCTGGACCGTCGGGCGCGACCCGATTCGCCCGTTCATGACGCGGATCCGGCGCGGAATCGGCGGGCGGTTCCACCTGGGCATGGCCGTCGATCCTCGTCCGCAGCACAAGCCGCGCATCTTTCCCCAGGAATGGCGGCCCTTCGTCAACAGCGTCCATCTCCAACTTTACTGGGAGACGTTCCAGCGCGACGTGGAAGAAGTGCTCCAAGAAGGCTTCGACACCTGGGGCAACTACGGGCTGCCGGTGTTCCCGGTGCTGCCGGGATCGGCGCCGCGCGCCGAGATGAACACGGGCCGCAAGCTGGTCGTCAGCAAATACAAAGCGACCGGCATTAGCTGGTGGCGGTTCGGGGTGATCGGCCCGGTGGAGTTCCCGGCAATCAACCACCCGATCGGGGACGTGGGCAACGGCGACGACGAGCCGCCGCCGCCCGGCCAGGGGCGCTATGGCATCGAGGTCGTCGTCACGCCCGACAGCCCGCGCTACCGTGACGGCGCGTTCGGCGGGCAGGACGTCAACAAGCTGCTGAAGAAGTTCAAGAACCTGTGGGGCTGGAACACCAAATATAAGTCCACCGCCAAGACCAGCAGCCTCGTCTGGGCGCGGTGGGACCCGGACCTGGTGGCGAGCGGATGGTACGAGGTGTCGGCGTTCGTGCCCTCGCGCCACGCGACCACGACGCGCGCCCGCTACAAGCTGCACGGCGCGCAGGGCAGCTCCGGCGAGCTTGAGATCCCGATCCGGCAGGCGAGCTATTATAACGTGTGGGTCCCGCTGGGCGTGTACCAGTTCGACGCCAACAACGCGCAGGCGGGCGTCGTCTTCCTGAACGACCTGACCGGCGAGGAGAACAAGGAAATCGCGTTCGATGCGCTGCGCTGGCGCCAGATTGTCGGGATCGTGCCGACGACCAAGTACCTGGCGGACGGCTACGACAGCCCGGTGGGCACTGCCTCGGAACGTTCGTCGGATGCAATGTGGCCGGGCAAGTGGTTCGACGCGACGGGCTTCGCGCGCCGCTACCGGGTCGGCACGTCCGGCGAGGCGTACCATACCGGCGTCGACCTCAACCTCAACGAGCCGTACTGGGACGCTGACGCTCATTCGCCGATCTACGCGGCAGCCTCCGGCGTGGTGACCTTTGCCGGGCGAATCGCCGGCTGGGGCAACGTGATCGTCATTCGCCACGACCCGCTGATCTCCAACGGCAAGACGCTCTACGGGCGGTACGCGCACGTCGAGGACATGGTGGTGAAAGTGGGCGACCGCGTGGTGCGCGGCCAGCAGATCAGCAAGGTGGGCAATGGCGAGGGCATCTTTGCGTATCACCTGCACTTCGATCTCAGCCCGACGTCGATTCTGGCGACTCAGCCCTGGCACTGGCCGAAGCTGAACCGCGACAACCTGCTGGCGAACTACATCGACCCGCTGGACTTCATTCGCAAGAACCGGCCCAGCGACCGGTAGGGGCTGTGTCACTCGGCAGAGAATGGCGAGGGCGCTGGGGATGAATGCGCCCTCGCTTCGTGTCGGACGAACAGGCCCGGCCCCGCGTTCCCGGCTGCCCTACGATTGATCGATGGACTGTACCCCTGGCGGGGGAGCCTGTTATAATTCGCCGTATGGACAAACGACGGTTTTCACAGTTCGAAGAGCGCATTCAGGCCCTGGTCGAGGGGGGCTTCACACGCCTGTTTGCGGGACGGCTCCACCCGCGCGAGGTCGCGCTGCGGCTGGCACATGCCATGGAGGATGGCGCCAGCCATGGGGACAATCCGACAGCGCCCAACGCCTATGAGGTCCACCTGAATCCGGACGACTGCGGCGCGCTGCTCGCCCACCAGCCCGACGTGGCCGACATGCTGGCCGAGCACATCGTCAGCCTGGCGCGCGAGAGCAATCTGCGCCTCGAAACCGCGCCCCACGTGACCTTCGTGCCGGATGAGGAGATCAGCCTGCACGGCGTGGTCGTGACGGCGGCGCACGTCGCGCGGCCCCAGGAATCCACGCAGGCGATGACCGCGCTTGAGAGCGGTCATCGCGGGCGCGGCGGGCCGATGCCGGTGGCCTTTCTGGTCATCAACGGCAGCCAGTACGTGCCCCTCGACCGGTCCGTGATCAACGTCGGGCGCAGGCGCGACAACGCGATCGTGCTGGACGATCCGCGCGTGAGCCGCCAGCACTGCCAGATCCGGTTCCGGTTCGGACAGTTCGTGCTGTACGACCTGGGCAGCAAGGGCGGCACGTTCGTCAACGATGAGCGCGTGTCGGAGTGCGTGCTCAAGCCCGGCGACGTGATCGCGCTGGGCGAGAGCAAGCTGGTGTACGTCGTCGAAGAATCGACTACCGAAAGGTTGTCCCACGGCGGCGATACCCAGGTGCTGATGAACCGTCCCGACGATGGAGATGAATCACGTTGAGCACGGATGTCGTTCTGCTGGCGCTGCGCGCGATCACGGCGGCGCTGCTGCTGGGCTTCCTGGGGGCGATCTTCTGGGTGCTGTGGCGCGACTTCCGGGCCTCAGCGAGTGCCCTGGCCGAGGGCCAGCGCCAGCGCGGGCGGCTGGTGGTCATGCGCGGCCCGGACGGCGCGACCGGGGCGACCAAGAGCTTTCCCCTGCTGCCGCTGACCAGCCTGGGCCGCAGCCCGACGAATACGATCGTTCTGGACGACACGTTTTGCAGCCAGGAGCACGCGCTGGTCACCCGGCGCGGCGGCCAGTGGTGGCTCGAAGACCGCGACAGCAGCAACGGGACCCTGCTCAATGACGAGCCGGTGCGCGAGCCGGTGGTGGTTTCGACCGGAGACGTGATCGGCATCGGGCAGATCCTGCTCAAAGTGGAATTAGAAGAATAGGACAGACGACCGTGAGAAACGTGCGTGAACGGCTGTTTCGCCCGTCTGATCTGGCACAGATTACAGGGGTGGAACAGAATGTGTACGGCAGCGGCGCGTATTCGAAATACTTCTTCCGCCAGTTGCACGATTTGTTTCCCTCCCTCATTTGGGTGGCCGAGGATGACGGGAAGCTGGTGGGACACGTCTGCGCGGCGGTGGCCCAGGACGGTACCGGCTGGATATTGAACACCGCGGTGCTGGCCCATTATCGCCGGCAGGGTATCGGCGAGCGGCTGATGATCAACAGCATCGACGCGCTGCTCCGGGCGGGCGTGCGCCATTTCAAAGTGACTTCCGAGTCCGAGAACTTCCCCGCGATCAGGTTGTACGAAAAACTCGGGTTTCACACCGTCGGCATCGAAGAGGACTATTACGGCGACGGTGTGGACCGGGTGATTATGGAGCGTCACGAAAAGGAGCAGGCATAATGGATCTGGGATTGAAGGGCGCGCGCGTGTTGGTTGCCGCCAGCAGCCGCGGCCTGGGCGGCGCGGCGGCGCGCCGGTTTAGTCTGGAAGGCGCGCACGTCGCCATCAACGGGCGCGATCCGGCAGGGCTGAGCCGTGTCGCGGAGGAACTCCAGCGCGAGAGCGGCCAGCCGGTGGTCGCGGTGCCGGGCGACGTGGCCGATGCCCAACAGGCGGGCGACATCGTGGCGCGCGCGGCGGAACTGCTGGGCGGGCTGGACGTGCTGGTGACGAACGCGGGCGGGCCGCCGGGCGGGACGTTCGAGTCGACGCCGCTGGCTGCCTGGGAGCAGGCGTTCCACCTGACGCTGATGAGCGCCGTGCGGATGATTCACGCCGCGCTGCCGTTCCTCCAGGCCAGCGATCGCGCCGCCATCCTGACGATCACGTCGGTGTCGGTCAAGCAGCCGATCGAGAACCTGATCCTGTCCAACAGCGTGCGCATGAGCGTCATCGGGCTGACCAAATCGCTGGCCGGTGAGCTTGGCCCGCAGGGCATCCGCGTGAACAGCATCTTGCCGGGCTGGACCCGTACCGAGCGCGTGACCGAACTGATGACGGGTCGCGCCGAGGCGAATGACATCACCGTCGAGGAGGCGATCAGCCGCCAGGCCGCGGGCACCCCGCTGGGGCGCATGGGCGAGCCGGAGGAGTTCGCCAACGTGGCCGTGTTCCTGTGCTCGCCGGCGGCGAGTTACGTGCACGGGACGATGATCCCGGTCGATGGCGGGTCCATCCACGCGACGCTCTAGCCGCGCACGTCTCCCTAACATGCCCACGCGACGGGCAGCCCGGGCCGGATGAAGCCGCGCTGCCCGTTTCGCTTTTGCCGGGTTTGAACTATACTGCGTTTCATGGACGAAAAATTGACAGCCGCTCGCGAAAACCATGAAACTTTGATGGACCGCTTCACGGTGATCGACCGCGGCGACCTCGCGCGTGACCCCGGCCTCGCCCAGTTGCGGCGCTATCTGCCGGTGCTCGGCGTCATCGCGGCGCCGTATGCCGGGCTGAACGGGAATCACGATCCGCTCAACCCGCTGGACCCGGTCGCCGAGTGGCGGGCGCTGGTGAGCGCCATCGCCGCCGCCGCGCAGCGCCGCACCCCGGCGGGCGCGCCGCTGGCGCTGGTGCGCCTCGTCCCGCCGACGTCGGCCCGGCTGCGCGAGGCGCTCCGGGTGGCCGGGCCGGACGCGTTCCGGGTCGTGCACATCGTGTGCTATGGCGAGCGGGATATGCTGTTTCTGGAAGACGAGGACGGTCACGAGGCGTACGTCGTGGCCGAGCATCTGGCGCGCCTGCTGGTGCCGGGGCAGGTCGATCTGATCGTCCTCGACGGCTGTTTCAGCCGCCGGATGGCCGATCTGCTCGTCGAGCGGGCCGGGGTGGGCGCGGTGGTTGGCACCCGGCGCCGGCCCGCGGGCCGCGCTGCCGGTCTATTTGCCGAAACGCTGTACGCCGGCTTCGCCAATGGGGAGCGCGTCCCGGCGGCTTATCGCGCGGCGCTGGCGGCAGTCGCCGCGCTGCCCGACAGCCCTGCGGATCGTTACGAGATCGTGGCGGCGGGCGACGCGGTCTCCCTCACGCTACCGCCGCCGGGGATGCGGGCGCGCCGTCCCTTGCTCGCCCCCGGCCAGCCGCGAAGTGCCGGGCTGCCACGCAACGAGGGGTTCGTCGATCGCCGGGACGTGCTCACGCGGCTGGCGCGCGAGATCACCGGCGGGGCGCTGGTGGAGATCACCGGGCCGGCGGGCATCGGCAAAACCCGGCTGGCGGCGGAATTTGCGGGACGGTTTGGCTGGCGCTTCCCCGATGGCGTGGCCTGGATCGAGGCGCACAGCCAGATGACGCTGGACGACGTCATCGGGCAGGTGGCGCGCGTGCTGGATCTGCCCGCCGGGACGAGCGGCGAGGACGTCGCCGCCGCGCTGGGACGGCAGCGCGCGCTGATCGTGCTCGACCAGGTCGACGCGATCGTGTCCCGCGCTGATCTGGAACGGCTGGGCGGCTGGCTGCGCGCCGTTCCGCGGGTGTCGGGCAGCGTGTGTCTGCTGACGGCGCGGCAGGCGAGCCAGATGCTCGCCGGGGAAGGGCGCTCGTACGCCTTGGAGCCGCTGCCGGGCAAGGCGGCGCGCACGCTCGCGCTGCGGCTGGCGGTCGAGGGGGGCGTCGACGCGCTGGACGTGGACACCATCGACGATTTCCTGGAGCGGACGCTGAACGTCCCCTGGCTGATCGTCAAAGGCGTGGAATGGGTGCGATCCGGCGGCATCGCGCACGCGCTGGACGAGCTGGCCGGGCTGCGGGCGGACATGGCCGACCCGGTGGCGGAGTTTCTGGCGCGGTCGATCAGGCAGTTGAGCGTCGACGATCCTTCGACCGTGCGGCTGTTGTCGCGCCTGCAGAGCGTGCCCGCTTCGTTCGACGAGGCGATGGCGCGGGCGCTGGGCGATGCGCGCGCCGCGCAGCAGGTCGCCGTGCTGGCCCGCCGGGGGCTGCTGCGGGCGGCGGAGGGCCGGTACGATCTGGCCCCGGCGGCGCGTGGGGCGATTCACCTGCTCGCGCCGCTCGACCGGGACCAGCAGTTGCAGGCCGACCAGGCGGCGCTGCTGCACCTGATCCGGCAGTGGCCGGGCGATCTCGCCGCGCTGCATCACCTGCGGGCCATCCTGCGGCGCTCCGGGGCGGATGGCGGCCTGCACCCGGCTTTGATCGCGCAGGCGCTGGTGCTGGCGGCCCCGTCGTATCGCGCGGCAGGGCTGGCCGGGGAATTCGCCGCTATGGCCGCCGCGGTCCGCGAGCAGCTTCCCGAGGGGCGCGAGCTGGCGCGGCTGCAGATCGCGCTCGGCGAGGCGCTGGCCGACTCGCCCGGCAGGCAGGACGAAGCCGCCTGGTTGTTCCAGGTGACGGGCGAAATGGCCGGGCTGGATCAGGCCACGCTGGCCCAGGCCCGCTGCAAGATGGCGCGCCATCTGGTGGCGGTGGGGCAGGCGGGCGCGGCAGCCGACGCGCTGTCGGCGGGGCTGCGGGCGATCCTGGCACAGCGCCCGGTCGACGTGATCCAGGCGGCGCGGCTGGCGCACGAGTGGGCTAACGCGCTCGTTGCCGGCGGGCAGGTCGAGGCGGCGGCGGCCCGGTTCAAGGCGGCGCTGACCGGATATGCCGAGGCACGCCGTGCCGATCGCGCAGCGGGGGCCCAGTGTGATTACGGCGAGCTGCTGATCGGGCAGGGCGATTTCGAAGGCGCGGAAGACCTGCTGCGCCGGGCGGTGGCAACCGCTGACCGGCTGGACCGGCGCGACCTGGCGGGACGCGCCCGCGAGCTGCTGGCGCGGGTGCACCTGGCGCAGGCGGCGCGCGCCCGGCAGGCGGGCGACAACGAGCGCGCCCGGCGCGAGAGCCACAGCGCGCTGCTCCAATTGAGCGACGCGCTGGCCGACCAGCTCCCGCGGGCGGGCTGGGCCGCGCTGGGCTACCTGGTCCAGGACCTGGGCCGGACGCAGGCGGCGCTGCTCCAACTGGACGATGCTGCCGACAGCCTGACGCGCAGCCGGGACCTGCTGGCCCGCGCCGGTGACGTGGCAGGCGAGGGGCAGGCGCTGCTGTCGCTGGGACAGCTCCGGCTGGCGCAGGGCGATTCGGTGGCGGCCCAGGCGGCGCTGCACGAGGCGATCGACGCGGCGGAAGCAGCGGGCGACTCCGCGCTGGTGCAGCAGGCGGCGGGCGTGCTCGTGCGCGTCCACCAGCTTCGGGCGCGCCACGCCGGGCAGGCGGACCGGCTGTTTCGCGTCAACGCGCTCGATCAGGCGAGTTTCTCGCTGGCGCGGCTGCGGGCGCTGGCCCTGGACGGGCCGGCCACGGCGCTCGAAACCGTGGTCGCCTACTGGGCGCGCGCGTGATGCCGGCCCGGCGGAGCACCCGCCCATGACCCGGAACGGTGCGCTGGCGCGTTCTGTCGATGGATTCTATTGCGCGGGCGGCGATCGCGATGCTGCCGGCGCGCTGCGTGGAGCCTGACGGATGGGCGACTGGGACGTTCTGCACTGCGACAACCACCCGGATCGGATCGCGCTGGAACGCTGCGAGGTGTGCGGCAAGCCGCTGTGCGCGTACTGCCTGTTTTACACCGCCGACGGGCAGCGCCTGTGTGCCGAGCACGCCGAGCAGGCGCGCCGGATGGGGGTGCAGATCGAGGAACCGGCGGCGTATGCCGAGCAGTTGATCGGCGCCCAGGCCGGCATGGCGAGCAAACGCAAGCGCAGCGACGACGACAACCTCTACCGGGGCAATTCCACCGACCTGACCGCGCTGATCGGCCTGCTGATCGGCGTGATCTCGCTGGGGATGTGCTGCGGGGCCGGGTACTGTCTGCCGGTGGGCGGGTTCGTCCTGTCGCTGGTGGCGGTGATCAATGCCAAAGAAGCGCACGATCCGCGCCGCACGCGCAAATTCGGGCTGATCGGCATGCTGGTATCCGGCGTGTGGGTGATCGCCATCGCGCTGTGCGTCGGGCTCGTCCTGATGCCGCTGAACGGGTCGGCGTCGGTCCGGCAGGTTTCCCCGAACACCATCGCAACCAGCATCTCCGTCCCTAACCCTCGCCCGTCCCCCACGCCCACGGTCACCCATACCCCCGCGCCGACTCCCACTACCGAGGCGGTCAGCGCATCCGCCATGGCCCGCCCAGACGCCAGCGACACAGGGGAATAACAGGGCGGGCGTCGTTTGGGATGCGTGCTGTTTGGCGTTAAACTTGGCGCATTCTGGCTTTATCCTTTCATCAACCGTGAGGAGTCAAAAGGCACATGGAATCGATTCGAATCGGGGTTATTGGGGGGACCAGCGTCTACGATATGCCTGACCTCACCGACGTCGAGGAGCGGCACATCGACACGCCGTATGGCCCGCCGAGCGACGCCGTCGTCATCGGGACGCTGGCCGGGGAGCGTGTCGCCTTCATCCCGCGTCACGGGCGCGGACACGTCTATACGCCGAGCGAAGTTCCCTACCGTGCCAACATCTATGCGCTGAAACTGCTCGGCGTGCAGCAGGTGATCAGCATCAGCGCGTGCGGCTCGCTGCGCGAGGCGTTCGCGCCGGGCCACATCGTGATCCCCGACCAGTTGTTCGACCGGACGCGCAGCGACCGCCCGGCGTCGTTCTTTGAGGAAGGATTGGTCGGGCATGTGTCGGTGGCCGATCCGTTCTGCGACGACCTGAGCGCGATCCTGGCGAGCGCCGTGGCCGAGGCGGGCGGGATCGTCCATCGCGGCGGAACGTTCGTCACGATCGAGGGGCCGCGCTTCAGCACCCGCGCCGAGAGCGCGCTGTACCGCTCGTGGGGGATGGGGATCATCGGCATGACGACCTCGCCCGAGGCGTACCTGGCCCGCGAGGCCGAGATGTGCTACGCGGTGATGGCGCACGTGACCGATTACGACGTCTGGCACGAGTCCGAGGATGACGTGTCGGTCGAGCTGGTGCTGCAGACCGTTCACGCCAACGTGAGGCTGGCGCAGCAGGCGCTGATCAACGCGGTGCGGCACCTGGCCGGGGGCGTGGAAGACTGCGCGTGCTACCACGCGCTCGAAGGCGCGCTGATGACCGATCCGCGCCGGGTGCCCGCCGAAACCCTCGAACGGCTCCAGCCAATCGTGGGGAAATATTTGCCGGGCTACCGCCACTAAATTGAGGCGCCGACTCTGACCATGACCGATCGCGCTGTGCTGCGCACGGGGGAATTCGACCTGGAGGACATGCCGGCGTCGCGGTGGCGCGAGGCGGCGCTGCTGGTTTTGGCCGGGTTGATCATCCTGGTGAATCACGTCGCGCTGGTAGTCGCGCGCGACCGGCCCTGGACGTCGCTCTGGCCGGTGGGCGTGTGGGCGGGATGTGCCGTCGTGGGGCACGCCGTCCTCAACCGGCGGCTGCCCCGGCGCGATCCGCTGCTGTTCCCGCTGGCGATGTTTCTGACAGGCTGGGGACTGAACCTCATCGACCGGCTGGTGCCGTCCTACGCCGACCGGCAGACGCTGTGGCTGGTCGTGGGCGTGGCGGCGCTGCTGGCGGTGTCGTTCCTGCCGCGCGATCTGCGCTGGCTGAGCCGCTACCGCTACACGTGGCTGATCGGCGGGCTGGCGCTGCTGGGTATCACGATCCTCATCGGAGAGAATCCATCCAGCACCGGGCCGCGCCTGTGGCTGTGGTTGGGGTTTGGGCGGGTGTATTACCAGCCGTCGGAACTGCTCAAAATCGTGCTGGTCGTCTTCCTGGCGAGTTTCTTCGCCGATCACCAACGCTACATGCGAACCGATACGATCCGGGTCTGGCGCTGGCGGGTGCCGTCGCCCGCCTTCCTGGCGCCCGTGCTGCTGATGTGGGGCGTGTGCATGGTCGTGCTCGTCTGGCAGCGCGACCTGGGAACCGCCACCCTGTTTTTCGTGGTGTTCATGTTCATGCTGTACCTGACCAGCGGGCAGGCGCTGCTGCTGGTGGGCGGCGCCGTCCTGCTGCTGGCCGCAGCAGCGGCGGCCTATACCCAGTTCGACGTCGTGACTCTGCGCGTGGACGTGTGGGCCGACCCGTGGTCGACGGCGGATTCGGACGCGTACCAGATCGTCCAGAGCCTGATGGCAGTGGCGGCGGGAGGCGTGTTCGGCCAGGGCATCGCCCAGGGGCAGCCCACGATCATCCCGGTCGTTCACAGCGATTTCGCCTTCGCAGCGGTAGCCGAGGAATGGGGCCTGGTGGGCACGATCACCATCGTGGCGACCCTGGCCGTGATCGTCGTGCGCGGGCTGTCGATCGCGGCGCGGACCCGGTTCGTGTTCCGGTCGCTGCTGGCGTCCGGGCTGAGCATGATGCTGGCCGTGCAGAGCCTGTTGATCATGGGCGGCGTGCTCCGGATCGTCCCGCTGACGGGCGTCACGCTGCCGTTCGTGAGCTATGGCGGCAGCTCGCTGCTGACCAGCTTCGTGATCGCCGGCCTGCTGCTGGTGCTGAGCACCGACGAGAGGATGCCGGTATGACGCGCGAGCTGAAATGGGTGGCGCTGGCCGCGCTGCTCTGCTTCGGGGTGGTGACGATCGGCGCGGCGTACTGGGCGGTCGTGCGCGCCGACAGCCTGCGCGAACGCTCCGATAACGCCCGCAACGTGATCGCGGAGCAGCGCATTCGCCGGGGGGCGATCCTCGATCGCGACGGCGAGCAGTTGGCGTATTCCGAGGTGACCGAAACCGGGCTCGCTCGCCGCGTGTACCCCTATCCGCAAGCCGCCGCGCCGGTGGGCTATTACAGCGTCACCTATGGGACGGCGGGCATCGAGGCGGCGTTCGACGCTGATCTGCGGGGCGACGACCAGGCGAGCGCCTGGCGGGACCTGGTCGACGACCTGCTGCACCGCGCGCCACAGGGCAGCGACGTGCGGTCCACGGTGGACCTGGACGTGCAGCTCGCCGCGTCGGAGGCGTTCGGATCGCACAGCGGGGCGGTCGTTGTGGCGCACGTCCCTTCGGGGCGCGTGTTGGCAATGGTCAGCCAGCCGAACTATGATCCTAATCAGTTGGACGCAGCGTGGGAAACCCTGGCCCGCGACGTAGAGACGTCGCCGCTGCTCAATCGCGCGACGGCGGGGCAGTACCAGCCGGGCGGCGCGCTGCAGACGGTGGTGCTGGCGGCGATGCTGGCGGCCCAGCCGGACCTGAGCCGGCAGGGCGGCTACGTGCTCAACAGCGAGGTGCCGGACGTGGACACGCCGGTCCGGGTCAACGGGCTGGAGCTGACCTGCCTGCCGGGCACGCCATCGCGCCCGCTGACGCTGGCCGAAGCGTACCTGTTCGGCTGTCCGGCGCCGTTCGCCCGCGCGATGGAATCCGGCCTGACGCCGGGGCACCTGTGGGAACGGCTCGACGCGCTGGGCCTGCTCACGTCACCGGTGCTCAGCGGGTTCACTACCGCAGCGGGCAGCCCGCCGCCGTTGCTGCATGACGAGACGCCGAGCGAGGAGCTCGTGGCGGCGCTGACCGGCCAGGGCGACCTGACCGTCACGCCGCTGCAAATGCTGCAGGTGATCGCGGCGATCGCCAACCAGGGAAACGCCGTGCCGCTGCATCTCGTCGACGCGGTGCGGGCGCCTGGCTCGGGCGAATGGGAGTCGCTCGAACTGCCGGCGCGCCGCCCGGCATTGCTGCGGGCGGACGTGGCCTCGGCAGTGCGCCTGACGATGCTTCAGGCGTCGGCTCAAAGCCCGTATGTGAGTCAGGCGCGGCTGGGTGATCTTGTGATATACGGCCACAGCGCGCTGGCCTATGGCGGCCCGGACGCCACGCCTTACGTGTGGTTTGCGGGGTTCGCGGATGTGACCGAAAGCGACCAGCCGGAAGCTGTGGCGGTGGTCGTCGTGATCGAGTCGGAAGACGATCCTGCGCTTGCCGCGCAGGTGGCCGGGGCGGCGTTGGCTGCCGCGGTGGGGGTGGAATAGAAACAGAATGACACACAAGATTGCACTGATAACCGACAGCGGCTGCGATCTGCCGGATGAGCTGCTCCAACAGTGGGACATCGCCATGGTGCCGCTGTACGTGATCTGGGGCGAGGAGCAGCTTCGCGATCGGGTGGACATTGCGCCGGACGCATTCTACCGGCGGCTGGTGAGCGACCCGGTATACCCGCAGACGTCGCAGCCGACCGTGCAGGATTTTCTCGCCGCGCTGAGCGCCGCGGAGGCGGGCGGCGCCGAAGAAGCGCTGATCATCACGCTGAGCAGCGGCATGAGCAGCACCAACGCGGTCGCCCAGCAGGCTCGCGATCAGGCGACGCTGCCGGTGGTCGTGCTGGATTCGCGGGCCAATTCGCTGAGCCAGGGCTGGGAAGTGTTGGCGGCGGCGCGCGCGCGCGCCAGGGGCGGCATGCTGCCGGACCTGGTCGAGGCCGCCGAGACCGTGCGGCGCCACCTGGTGACCCGGCTGTACGTGGACACGCTTGAATACCTGCACCGGGGCGGGCGGATTGGCCGCGCGGCCAAGTGGCTGGGCACCATCCTCAACCTCAAGCCGCTGCTGATGGTCGATCACGAGACGGGGCGCATCGAGCCGCGCGAGCGCGCGCGCAACCGGGCGCAGGCGCTGGAGAAGATGATCGAGGATTTCTTCGACAGCATGGACGTGCGCAAGGCGATCCGGGTGGGCATCCTGCACGGCAACGTGCCGGAGCAGGCGCAGCGGCTCGCCGAGCGCATTCGCCGCGATTACGACCCGGTCGAGCTGATCGTGGGCATGACGTCGCCGGTGATGGGCGTGCACACGGGGCCGGGCGCGATGGCGTTGTGTGGGTACGCTGCCGACGAATAGACTCGCTGGCACAGGGGAACGGGTGATCGAACGAACAGGGCCACGATGCAGCCACATCGCGGCCCTGTTGGCTTGGTGCGGTGGGAGGATTACTGCATCCCGCTCGGTGACGCGGCGACGAACGCACTCGCCCGGTCGCGCATGGCGCGCAGGCGCGCGGCCTCGGCGGGCTGGTCGCCCTCGTCGAGGTCCTGGGCGATGGCCTCCATCAGCTCGAGCAGTTCCGGCCCGAAGCGCGGGGCCTCGCTTTCGATCAGCGCCTGCGCATCGTCGTCGGACTCGGCGGACATCAATTCGTTGATGAACCGGATCTGGGGCGGGGCGTTCTCGCGCAGGATTTCGAGCGTCTTTTGCAGCACCATCCGCAGCCGGTCGGCGGTGCGCGTGTCCTGATGCTGCTCGGCGGTCTGGATGTTGGCCTGCAGCACGGCCAGGAACGTGTCGTCGATCTGGTCGAGGCGCGGGCGGATGGCGGCCTCGATATCCTCGCTGTTGATGATGCTCCGCAGCGTGTCGGTCGCGCGCTGGATCACGGCCTGGGTCTGCTTGTCGAGCATGGTAGTCAGTTCGTGGAGCCGCTCGCGCAGGGCGGCCAGCCGCTCGCGTTCGTCGCCGCTGGCGGCCTCGACGCGCCGTGACAGGTCCTGGAAGAAGGTGTAATCGAGCGCCGGGCGGATCAGGCCAACAACCGCTTGAATCCGTTCTTCATCGCCCGCGTAGCTGAGCACCAGGTTCATAAAATCCTCGCGGGTGGCGTTGTCGCCCAGGGCCTGCAGGTCCGCGGCGACTTCCTGCACGACCTGTTCCTGTGCCTGGGCCGCCTGGACGACCTCGCGCCCGGTCGCCGTGTTCTCGATCAGGTAGTTGTACAGCTCCAGCAGATTCTCGGCCATGGGACGGTGGCCCGTTTCGGCGGCGTTCTCGATGGTGACGAGCAGCATCTGGAAGAATTCGTGATCGATCTGCCCGTCGTGCTCCTCGATCAGCCGGGGCCATTCGTCCTGGCTCACCGAGAGGAACATCTCCATCGTGTGCATCTTATCGCGCTGGGCCTCGCGCATCTCTTCGGTGATGCCATCCGCCTCAAGGATCGTGTCGATCATGCCGGGGATTGTGAGCGCCTGGCGCGGCTGGAGCAGGTAGGCTTTCCGCTGTTCGGGCGGGATGCTCTCCGTCACGCGGCGGGTGAGATCGCCGATGACGCCTTCGCGCTCCTGCTGGTTGATGTTCAGTTCCATGGGCACGTACACCAGCAGCAGTTCTTTGGCCGGGTCGTGGTAGAGCAGCGGCGTACCGATCGCCATGGCGTGGCCGCAGTTGGGGCAGGAGATCGCGTTGACTCGCCCCGACAGGAAGCGGGCTTTGGCCTGGGGATCGCGGCCAACGTCGATGATTTGCTCGATAATCGCCGGGAACGTCTGTCCACAGCGGGGGCAGTTGAGCGAAGTTCTGACTACTTGGGACATGAAGAAAGCTCCTCAAAACGCTGACAGCCATATAGGGCTGAATCGTGAACCAGGACAGTGTAACTGATGTTGTGGATTATCGCATGAAGACGGCGTCTCGCCCGGCCTATTCGCGCCGGGGCAGGGTGAACGAAAACGTGGCGCCGCCGCCCGGATTGTTGCTGGCCCAGATGCGCCCGCCGTGAGCCGTGATGACGGCGTGGGCGAGGTACAGCCCTAGGCCCGTCCCCTGCGTGTTGTTGGTCAGCGCGTTGTTGACGCGGTGGAAGCGCTCGAAGACGCGCTCAAGCTGGTCTTCGGGCAGGCCGGGGCCCTGGTCGCTGACGGCGACGCGCACCCACTTGTCGTCATAGCGACCACGGATCACGATCTCGCCGCCTTTGGGCGAATACTTGATCGCGTTGCTCACCAGGTTGTCGAGCACCTGGCGCAGCCGCGTCGCGTCACCGCAGATAATCGGGAAGTCTTCCGGGAACTCGGTGCGCAGTTCGTGCCGGTCGGTCTGGGTCTGGAAACGCTCGATAGACTGCTGGGCGATCAGGGGCAGGTTGGCGTCGTCCAGGTTGAGCCGCATCCCCTCGGCCTGGAGCTTGGACGCTGCGAGCAGGTTCTCGATCAGCTCGCCCAGGCGGTCGGCCTCTTCTTCGATCACCTTGAGGCCGCCGCGAATGGTGCCGAGATCCCAGTCGGCGTCGTCGCGGCTGAGCGTGTCGGCATAGCCTTTGATCAGCGCGACCGGCGTCTTAAGCTCGTGCGAGATCACCGAGATGAACGTCGATTTGAGCTGCTCCGCCTCGCGGAAGTGCGTGATGTCGCGCACGTTGGCGATGATGTTTTGCAGCTCGCCGTTGCTCCGTCCCAGCGGCGCATACGTGATCCCCACGCTAATCGTCGAGCCGTCCAGGCGTTCGAGGTCGCCCTCGACGTAGAGCGTGTCGGGCGCGGCGTCGCCGGACAGCCGCTGGGGCCACCCGCTATCGACTGCCTCTTGCAGGTCCGGGCCCATCTCGCGGTGCTTCCAGCGGATGACGACGTCGTGATGGCGCCCCTGGGCCTGCTCGGCTTGCAAGCCGGTGATCCGGCTGAGGGCGCGGTTCCAGCGCTCGACGCGCAGGCCGCCATCGAGGATCATCACGCCGTCGGCGCTGTGATCGAGAATGGCCGCCAGCCGGTTGCGCTCCTGGTTGGCGAACTCGTACATGCGCGCGTTGTGCACGGCGATGGCTGCCTGGTCGGCGAAACTTTGCAGCAGCCGGTTGTCGTTCTCGGTGGGCGTGCCCGCGTAGGACCGAAAGATGAACAGGATGCCGAGCATGTTGTTGGCGACGACCATCGGCAGGGCGATGACCTGGCGCAGGTTCAGATCGACGACGCGCGCCACGCGCCGCATCTTGAGTTGCAGCAGCGACATGTCGAACTCGCCCGCCGTGCGGGGGCTCAGGTCTTCGAGCAGCGGATCGAACAGGTGCGCGTCCTCGGCGTCGACGCCGATCACGGCGCGCACGTGGTAGTCGTCGCCGTCGCGCAGCGCGATCATGCCTACCTCGCCGGCCAGCATGGACGTGGCCGCCTGGAGGATCATCCGCAGCACTTCGCCCAGGTCGAGCTGGGCCGTGATGGCGCGGCTGATGTTGAGCAGGTAATCGCGCTGTCGCACGCGATAATCGGGTAGCAGGAACATAGTATTGCTATTTTAGCACGGGGGCGGCGAGCGCCGGAAGGTCCGGGGCGCGCTTCTTGTGCAAACTATGCGCAGATCTTGCGGATTTCTAACGAAGCGGCACGATGCGCCGCAGGGCGACCCGTTTGAGGGCACCTACGTGGCGCATCGTGTGAAGATCGTGCGGACCTAGAGGTAATCCTCCTCGGCGCGCGAGAGGGCGTGCTCGAAGATCAGCAGCGCCTGGTCGATCGTGTCCCGGTCCACGTTGAGCGGCGGGATCAGGCGCATCGTGTTCGTGCCGCATCCGAGCAGCAGCAATTGTTCCTCGAACGCGTAATCCACGATCTTGTTGCGGAGATCGACCGCCGGCTCGCGCGTGTCGCGGTCCATGACGAACTCGACGCCGACCATCAGCCCTTTGCCGCGCACCTGGCCGATGCTTGGGTGACGCCCGGCCATGTCGTCCAGCTTGCCCATCATGTACTCGCCCATGCGGGCCGCGTTGTCGATCAGCCCGTCCTTCAGCAGGTCGAAAGTGGCAATCGCCGCCGCGCAGCTCACCGGGTTGCCGCCGAAGGTGCTCGCGTGGGCGCCGGGCGCCCAGTCGCTCATGATGTCCTTGCGGGCGATGATGGCGCCGAGCGGCATCCCGCTGGCGATCCCCTTGGCCGAGCAGACGATATCCGGCTCGACGTCCCAGTGATTGACGCCCCACCATTTCCCGGTGCGGCCCATGCCGGTCTGCACTTCGTCGGCGATGAGCAGGATGTCGTAGCGGTCGCACAGCTCGCGCAGGCCGGGCAGGAAGCCATCCGGCGGGACGACGTAGCCGCCCTCGCCCTGGATCGGCTCGACCAGAATGCCGGCGACTTCGTTGGCGGGCACCAGCGTCTTGAAGATGACGTTCTCGATGTAGTCCAGCACGGCTTCCCCGTAATCATCGTGCCCGTCCAGGTTGAGGATCGGGCGGTACGGGTCGGGATAAGGGACGTGGGTGATGCCGGGGATGAGCGGGAAGAAGCCCTGGCGCTGGACGTACTTGCTGGCCGTGAAGCTGAGCGCGCCCATCGTCCGACCGTGGAAGGCGCGCAGAAACGCGATGAAGCGCGGGCGTCCGGTGTAGTAGCGGGCGAGCTTGACGGCGGCCTCGATGGCTTCGGCGCCGCTGTTGCCGAAGAAGACCATCGCGTCTTCCGCAAAGGGCGCGACCGATACCAGCCGCTCGGCCAGCTCGACCTGGCTGGGATAGTAGAAATCCGTGCCGGACATGTGCAAGAACTTCGCGGCTTGCTCCTGAATGGCTTTGACCACGTGGGGATGTGCGTGCCCGGTTGCGGTGACGGCGATCCCGGTGGTGAAGTCGATGAAGCGGTTACCGTCCACGTCCCACACGTTCGACCCTTCGCCGCGCTCCATGACGAGGGGATAGCCGCGGGTGTAAGACGGCGAGATCACCGCCGAATCGCGTTCGATCAACGCTTTTGCATTTGGCCCGGGCATGACCCGGTCGGTGGAAACCATACAGTCCTCCTGATGTCAGCAAAAAACCATCATTTCACGGGTGGCGCAGCACAACGCGCCCGGATGGACCTGCCATCCCTGCTCACATTATCTCGTCTGGCAGGCTTTCGGGCAAGGGACGAATGGCACCAGCCCGGCCCCGTCATTTGGCTGTGTGGCAGGAAGAAGCGGCGCCGGTGGCGGCGCGCGCAGCCGGTTGTGGGCAGAAAACGCCTATTTCTGTTTCTCGAAGCGGTAACCGACGCCCAGTTCGTTGATGATGTAGACCGGCTCTTTGGGGTTGCGCTCCAGCTTGCGGCGCAGGTGCCAGATGTACACGCGCAGGTAGTCGATGTCGTCGATGTATTCGAAGCCCCACACCTGCTCGAGCAGGTCGCGGTACGACACGATACGCGGCGAGGCATCGACCAGGTGGGCCAGCAGGTTGAACTCGGTGGGCGTCAGGCGCACCGGCTCGCCCTCGATGCTGACGCGGTGCTCGTCCAGGTTGATGGTGAGGTAGTCGTCGCTGTAGACGACGTCTTTCCGGACGACGGTTGGCTCGGTCGCCGCGCGGCGCAGGTTGGCCCGCACGCGCGCCAGCAGCACCGTGATCTGGAACGGCTTGAGGATGTAGTCATCCGCACCCATGTCCAGCCCCTTGACGATCTCCTCCGGCTCGTCGCGGGCGGTGAGCATGACGATCGGGACGTTGCTGACCTCGCGGATGCGCTGGCAGACCGTCCAGCCGTCCATCGTCGGCATGTTGATGTCGAGGATGATCAGGTCGGGCCGGGTTTCGTACATCCTGCGCAGGCCTTCCTGACCATCGTACGCGTTCAAAACGGCATACTCCTCCTGTTGGAGCGCATTCGTAACCAGGTGGACGAGGGTACGATCATCGTCGATGACCAGGACGGTTGCCGGTTTTGCCATGTGTTGTACGCTTTCTATCGTGCAGGCGCTTGATTGCGCGTAGGTTTCTCACTTGCCATGATAGGATTACAGCCGCGTGCCGCCTTGCGTCGCAACCAGCGCCGCGGCCCCGATCAACGCCACGTTATCCCCCAGCGCCGCAGGGACGATCGGCACGTTGTCGCAATAGGCGGGGTCGATCGTGTACTGCTGGACGGCCTCACGCATCGGCTCGAACAGCAGATCGCCCGTCTTGGTGACTCCGCCCCCGACGACAACGATCTGCGGATTGAACAGGTGCATCAGGCTGACGATGCCCAGCCCGACCATCGAGCCGGCCTGCCGGATCAGGTCTCGCGCCAGCGAGTCGCCCTCGGCGGCGGCCTGGCCGACTGTCTTGGCCGTGACCTGGCTCAAGTCGCCGTTCGCCAGATCGCGGATGGCGGTCGGCTCGCCGGCCTCGATGTGCGCGACCGCTTTCGCGGCGATGGCCGGGCCGGCGGCCTCCTTTTCCAGGGTGGACACGCGCCCATCGACCACCAGAATCGTGTGCCCGGCTTCGGCGCCCAGCCCGCTGGAGCCGATGAGCAAATGCCCGTCGTCGATGATGCCGCTGCCGATGCCGGTGCTCACGGTCAGGTAGACCACGTACTTGTAGCCGTGAGCAGCGCCCTGCGTCGCTTCGGCCAGGGCGGCGACGTTGGCATCGTTGCCCAGATAGGTGGTGAACCCAAGTCGATCCTCCACGATCTGGCGCAGCGCGACCCGGCGCCAGCCGGGCAGGTTGGGCGGCGAAAGAATGGTTCCGGTCCGCGGATTGATCGGGCCGGGGGCCGATACGCCGATTCCCAAAATCGTAGAATCCCCGCCGGTTGGGATGGCGCGTTCGATCAGGTCGAGCAGGCGGCTGATGACGCTGTCCTGCCCCTCGTGGGCCAGAGTTGGCTCGGCCAGGCGTTCCAGGAGATGCAGGTCGCGGGTAAAAAGCCCAACCCGCATCTGGGTGCCGCCCAGGTCGACTCCAACGATGACTTCATCCATTGACCGTCTGCTCCCTTACTGTCATTTTATCATGGATGTGCCCGACCCGCTATTGGCGCGCGGGTGCGCACTTGTTAGAATACACGGCGCTGTGTGCGGTAAATCATACCCTAAAAAAAGAATTGATAAAACCTCTATGCCAAAAGTAACGCCGTCCCGCCAACAATATCTCGACTTCAAGAGCCAGTTCCCCGACGCGATCGTGATGTTCCGCCTGGGCGATTTCTACGAGATGTTCGACGCCGATGCCGAGCTGGCCGCCCGCGAGCTGGACCTGGTACTCACCGGGCGCCCGGTCGCCAAGGGCGAGCGCGTCCCGATGTGCGGCGTCCCCCATCACGCCGTGGAAGGCTACATCGCGCGGCTGGTGGAGAAGGGCTATCACGTGGCCGTGATCGAGCAGGTCGGCAGCGAGCCGGTCGGCGGCCTGACGCCCCGCGAAGTGTCGCGCGTGATCACGCCGGGCACGGTCATGGAGCCGGGCATGCTGGCCGACACGCGGCACAATTACCTGCTGGCGCTGGCGCCGGAGCCGGACCGCCAGGGGAGCGGCTGGGCCGGGGTGGGGCTGGCCTACGTCGATATCAGCACGGGCGAGTTCGCCGCCACGCAGCTCGACGGCGAGGGGGCGACGCTGACCGTGGTCGAGGAGCTGGCCCGGCTGGAGCCGCGCGAGGTGCTGCTGCCGTCCGGATGGAGCGAGCGCGGCGTGACGCTGCCCGCCGGGGCGCATTTGACGCCGGTGCCCGATTACCGCTTCGAGCAGGGGTTCGCGCGGCAGACGCTGCTCGACCACTTCGAGGTGTCCACGCTGGACGGGTTCGGGCTGCACGAGGCGCCGCTGGCCGTCCGCGCGGCGGGCGCCATCCTGGCCTACCTGCAGGACACCCAGCGCAGCGCCCTGACGCAGCTCGCCACCATCCGGACGTATACCACGTCCCATTTCATGACGCTCGATTCGGCCACGCGCCGCAACCTGGAGCTGACCGAGACGATCCGCGAGGGGGGCAAGCGCGGCTCGCTGCTCGACGTGCTGGATCGCACGGTCACGCCGATGGGCGGGCGGCTGCTGCGCACGTGGATCGGGCAGCCGCTGCTCGATCGCGCGCGGTTGGAAGCCCGGCTCGACGCGGTCGAGGCGCTGGCCGGTTCCGGGACGGCGCGGGCGTCCACGCGCGAGAAACTGCGCAGCGTCAGCGACCTGGAGCGGCTGGTCAACCGCCTGCTGGTGGGCCGAGCGGGCCCGCGCGACCTGCTGGCGCTGGCGGCCAGCCTGCGGGCCGTGCCCGATCTCAAGGAAGTGATCGCGCCCGCCGAGGCGCTGCGCAGCGTGGCCGACGCGCTCGATCCCTGCGCGGAAACCGCCGACCTGATCGAGCGCGCGCTGGTCGATGACCCGCCGGCGACGCTCACCGCGCCGGGCGCGTTCCGGCCCGGCTATTCGCCGGAGCTCGACCAGGTGATGGCCTCCAGCCGGGGCGCGAAAGACTGGGTCGCCAGCCTGGAAGAAACCGAGCGCGAGCGGACTGGCATCAAGAGCCTGAAGGTCGGCTATAACAAGGTGTTCGGCTATTACCTGGAGGTGAGCCGGGCCAACAGCGAGAAGGTGCCCGACGACTACATCCGCAAGCAGACGCTGGTCAATGCCGAGCGGTACATCACGCCGGAGCTGAAGGAGTACGAGTCGTTGATCCTCAACGCCGACGAGCGCCTGCTGGAGATCGAGCAGCGGCTGTTCCGCGAGCTATGCGACCAGGTGCTGGCCCGGTCGGAGGCGCTGCTGCGGACGGCGCGCGCGCTGGCGCACCTGGACGCGTTCGCCTCGCTGGCGGAGGTGGCCGCGCGCGAGAACTACACGCGGCCCCAATTGACCGATGACGACGTGCTCGACATTCGCGACGGGCGGCACCCGGTCGTCGAGCGGACGCTGCACGGCGAGCGGTTCGTGCCCAACGACACGCACTTCGACGAGAAGGAACGGCTGCACATCATCACCGGGCCGAACATGGCGGGCAAGAGCACGATCATCCGGCAGGTGGCGCTGGTGGTGCTGATGGCGCAGATCGGCAGTTTCGTCCCGGCGCGCGAGGCGACGATCGGGCTGGCGGACCGCATCTTCACGCGCATCGGCGCCCAGGACGAAATCCACGCCGGGCAGTCGACGTTCATGGTGGAGATGGTCGAGCTGGCGCTGATCCTCACGCACGCCACGTCGCGCAGCCTGATCATCCTGGACGAGATCGGGCGCGGCACCAGCACGTATGACGGCATGGCCATCGCCCGCGCGGTGGTCGAGCACATCCACAACAACCCGCGCCTGCGCGCGCGGACGCTGTTCGCGACCCACTACCACGAGCTTACCGAGCTGGCGAACATCCTGCCCGGCGTGCGCAACTATAACGTGGCCGTCGCGGAAGAAGGCGACGACGTCGTGTTTCTGCACCGGTTGATGCCCGGCGGGGCCAACCGGTCCTACGGCATTCACGTCGCCCAGCTTGCAGGCATCCCCAAGGCGGTGATCAACCGCGCCGCCGAGATCCTCGAAGAACTGGAGGAAGCCGGCGGCGATTTCACGATCAAGCCACGCGAAGAATCTCCGCAGACGGTGCAGCTTTCGTTCTTCGAGACGGATCCCGACCCGGTGATCAAGGTCCTGCGAGATCTCAAGGTCGATGAGCTGTCGCCGTTGGACGCGATCACCAAGTTGTACGAGCTGAAACGGCTGGTGGCCGAGTAAGGCGTGCCGGGCCGTTCAGGTCTGCGCGGCCCCTGGCGCGGGGCGGCTCCACGCCGGCTCGCGATCGTGGATGGCGAGCACGATGGCTTCGACCACGTCGACGACCTCGGCCAGTTGGTCCGGGCTGATCCAGAGCGCGGTGTCGTCGGGCTGGTGGCGCATCATCGACCACTCGACAGAACTGCTCAGCGCGATGGCGGGGACGCCGTGCCAGGCGAAAGTCGAGTGGTTGCTCTGCGGCCACGGCTCGACCCATTCCACGCGCGGGAAAGCCGCCACAGCCCGCTCGATCGCCGCTTTCAGCGCGGCGCTGTGGGCCATGATCGTGATCGTGTTATGCCCCAGGATGTGCGCGATGCCGTCCATGTTGATCGCCGCCAGGATCGAATCGAAACGGTCGCCGCGCTCGCGGATGTAGACGACGTGGTCGTTGCTGTAGGTTTCTTCGTCGGCGAAGGCGATGAACTCCAGCCCACAGGCGAGGTCGCGGCCCGCCAGCCGTTCTGCCAGCCCCAGCAGCGCCGACACACCCCCCGCGTTGTCCCACGCGCCGGGCGTGTCCACTTTCGTATCGAAGTGCGCCATCAGCGCGATGCGCGCCGCGTGCGGGCCGGGGCGCAAGCCGATCACGTGCGCGCCGGAGGATGGCCTCGTCTCGGCGGCGATGCGCAGGTGCGCCGCATGGCCCGCCCGGTGGACCAGGCGCGCGCCCACGTCGGCGGGCACGGTGGCGGAGGGCAGCGTGAAATCGACGTCTTCGATGCGCCGCTCGACGTCGCGCAGGTGCGGGTTGACCGTAATGATGGCGGCGGGCTGTTTGTCGAGCAGCGCCCGGTTGATGTGCTGATCGCGGTCGGTGTTGTAGATCGGGCAGTTGAGCGGAATCAGCGGTTCCCGCGTGAGATCGCCGTAAAGCACCGCGACCTTGCCGGTGATGTCGGCGGCGTCGAGGTCCGCGACGGTCCCAACGGTGACGGTCGGCGCGAGCACGTCGCACGCGGGCGAAGGGACGTTGGCGGCGGCGGCGAGTGGCTCGCCGTCCAGTTCCAGCATCGTTTCGTCGCAGCGCCAGCCGGGGCAGTCGAACGGCAGGGTTTCGACGTCCAGCCCGGCGCGTCGGAAGATGCCCGCGATATACTCGGCGGCGACGTGGTTAGCCGGCGTCCCGGCCATACGTGGGCCGATCTGCTCGGTCAGGACGTGCACGTGATGCAGCATGTCGGTCGAGGTTGGGGTGGGCATGGGAAGAGCGTCTCCTATTGGTGTGGCAAATCGTCGCGTGCGCCGCCTCAACGGGGGGACGGTGTGGGCCGGGGCGCATTCAGTCAGGAACAGCGTGTGTCGATCAACGGGAAAACCGGGGTTTTTGCCGCACGTGCCGGGCAGAAGACCTTCGTTTGGCACGACAGGTCGATTTGCGCCCGGCATGGCGCGCATGGTACCATCTGGCCCATTGAGTCCCGGCCATCCACTGAACGAGAGAGATTGTGTCCCAGCCACCCGCGACCGTCAAACATTGGCGAATTCTTCCCCAGGTCCCGCCAGACGTACGCGCACAGCTCGCCGCGTACCATCCTGTGGTAGCCCAGGTGCTGTACAACCGTGGGCAGGACACCGCCGAAAAGGCCCGGACATTTCTCGAAGGCAGCGACGCGGCGCTGAACAGCCCCTTCCTCATGCACGGGATGAGCGAGGCGGTGGCGCGCCTGCGCCGCGCAATTGCCCGCGGGGAGTGGATCGCCGTCTATGGCGATTTCGACGCGGACGGCGTGACCAGCACCGCGCTGCTGACTCAGGCGCTGAGCGCGCTGGGCGGCAACGTGATTCCGTACATCCCGAACCGGGTGGACGAGGGATACGGCCTGAACGAGGACGCGCTCCAGACGCTGAAAGATCAGGGCGTGTCGGTCGTCGTCACCGTGGACTGCGGCATCCGCTCGGTGGAAGAAGTGGCCTTTGGCAACGCGCTGGGGCTCGACATCATCGTCACCGATCACCACTCGGTTGGCGACGAGCTGCCGCCCGCGCTGACCGTCGTCGATCCCAAGATCGACGCACGCACCCGCCTGTTGGAGGGCCGCGCCAACGGCTATCCGGAGGACATGCTGGCCGGGGTGGGGGTCGCGTACAAGCTGGCTGAGGCGCTCGTCCTGGCCGAAAGCCAGCAGTCGCGCGCCGAGTTCAACGCGAAGCTGCTGGAAGACCTGCTCGACCTGGTGGCGCTGGGCACGGTGGCCGACCTGGCCCCGCTCGACCGGCTGGAAAACCGCGAGCTGGTGCGGCGCGGGTTGGAGGTGCTCAACCGGGCACAGCGACCGGGCATCTACGAACTGCTCCAGGTGGCGCGCGTCGATCCGGGCCGGATCAGCACGACGACTATTGGCTACATGCTCGGCCCGCGCATCAACGCCGCCGGGCGGCTGAGCGACGCGATGATCGCCTACGACCTGCTGACGGCGGACATGCCGCGCGCCGGGCAGCTTGCCCAGGCGCTCCAATTGCTCAACGTCGAGCGGCAGAGCCTCACGGCGGAGGCGGTTGAGCTGGCGAAAACCATAGCCGGGGACGTCGACGCGCCGCTGATCTTCGCGGTCAGCCCGGAGTTCAAGTCGGGGATCGTCGGCCTGGTGGCGGGGCGACTGTGCGAGATGTTCTACCGCCCGGCGATCGTGATCGAGCAGGGCGAGAGCGAGTCGCGCGGGTCGTGCCGCAGCATCCAGGAGTTCGACATCACGCAGGCGCTGGACGAGTGCGCCGAACTGCTGGTGCGCCACGGGGGGCACTCTCAGGCGGCGGGGTTCACCGTCGCCAACGAGAACCTGAAACCGCTCCGCGAGCGACTGATGGCCCTGGTGACCGGCGCGCTCGGCGACCGCGACCTGCGCCCGACGGTCACGATCGATGCCGAGGTGCCGTTCGATTACCTGACGATGGACCTGGCGCACACGCTGAGCCAGCTCGAGCCGACCGGCGCTCGCAACGAGGCCCCGCTGTTTGCCACGCGAGACGTGCTGGTCACCGAATGCCGCCGCGTCGGCCAGGACGAAAAGCACCTGCGCCTGCGCCTGACCAAAGAGACGACCACCATCGATGCGATCGCGTTCAGGCAGGGGGAGTGGCACGACCGGATCGCGCCCGGTTCGTATGTGGACGTGGCCTATCACCTGGAGATCAATGAGTGGAACGGCCACGTCAAGCTGCAACTGAATGTTCAGGGCCTGCGTCTGGCGGGCGGGGGCAGTTAGCTATTTATTTCTTCTTTCCGCACATGAAAAGCTCACATGCACAGGCACACAATTCGACATGGGTTCCTGGCCGTGCTGATCGGCGCCCTGCTGGTGGGAGCCGGATCGGCGGCACGGGCGGGCTGGCCGGGGCAGCACGCCGACCGGCATCCGCATTATCGATTCGGCGTGGTCGAGGCATACTACCGGCCCGGTGATGCGCTCGACCTGGGCGTGGGCTGGGAGCGAATCATCTTCGAGTGGGCGGCGTTCCAGCCCAACGGGCCGGATGAATACCGGACCGAGGCGGTGCCGGTCGAATGGCTGGCCGATGCGCAGCGGGCGGGGCGCGAGGTGATCGGCCTGCTCAAGAACACGCCGCTGTGGGCGTCGGATATCCACAAGCTGGGCGCGCCGCCGAATGGGCTGCACCTGCCCATCGACGATCCGGGCAACTATTGGGCGGCGTTCGTGCGCCGGACGGTCGAGGAATATGGCCGCGAGTGGGGCATCAACCACTGGATCATCTACAACGAGCCGGACATCCGGCCCGGCGACCTGGGCTGGTACGAATTTGACGGCGACGTCGAAGATTATTACAACATGGTCAAGGTGGCGTACCGGGCGGCGAAGTCGGCCAACCCGCGCGCGAAGATTCACCTGGCGGGCATGGCGTGGTACGTCGATCTCCAGGCCGCGCGCGATCTGTACCTGGAGCGGCTTTTGCGGGTTGCGGAGAACGATCCCGAAGCGGCGGCCAACGGGTATTTCTTCGACGTGGTCATGGTTCACACGTACTTCGACACGCTGAACGTGTGGCAGATGATCCGGGATATCCGGCGCCTTTTGCACCGTCACGGCCTGTACGACAAGCCGCTGTGGGTCGACGAGACGAACGCCCGGCCCTCGCGCGACGATCTGGCCGATGTCCCACCGGGGATGTTCGAGATATCGCTGAGCCAGCAGGCGGATTACATCGTGCAGGCGGCGGCGCTGTCGCTGGCGGCGGGCGTCGAGCGGTTCGGGGTGTACCGGCTGTACGACGACAACTACACGCCCGGCTTCACCGAGCCGTGGGGATTGGTGCGCAGCGACGGATCGCGGCGCCCGGCATTCGCGGCGTACCAGAACGCGATCGCGCTGTTCGCCGGGGCGAACCTGGTCCAGTACAAATACAGCGATCACTCGTCGCTGGTCGTGCTGCAAAAGGATGCCGCGACGATTTACGTCATGTGGGCGCGCCGGACTCCGCAGGTCAGGTTTCACGTCATGGCGCGGGCGGCGGACGAAACGGCGACCACGGTCAGCGTGACCGGGGCGACCCGTACGGTCGCGCCGGAGCGCGTGTCCTACGTCGAAAACTGGTGGTACGTGCTCGACGCGCCGGGGGCGGTCGCAGACCCGAGTGGGCGCGTGATCGTCGAAGGCTCGCCGGTGATCGTGGTGGCCGAGGGGCCGCCGCGCCCGGTATGGATTGAGGTCAACGGACGGCAGTGGCGCTTTGGATGATACGCACAGTCGGGATGGCAGCCGCGGCGCTGTGGGCGGCGGCGTGCCTGCTGCCGGGCGCTCGCGCGCAGCTCGACCGGCCCGCTGGGTGGCAATTCGGGGTGATCGGCGGCGCGGATCACCGTGACGAGGCGACCGACCTGGGCGCCGGTTGGCAGCAGATCGCGTTCGAGTGGGCGGCCTTTCAGCCCGGCGGGCCGGATGACTTCGTCGCCGAGGCGGTCGATCCCGGCTGGCTGCGGGCGGCGCTGGCCGACGGGCGCGAGATCGTGGGGCTGATCACCGCGACACCGGCCTGGGCGTCGGAGTCCGGCGACCCGGCGGCGGTCCCCGCCGGCCTCGACCTGCCGGTCGACGATCCCGGCAACGTGTGGGCGGCGTTCGTGGGCCAACTGGTCGCGGAGTTCGCGCCGCGCGGCGTGGGGCATTGGGTGATCTACGACGAGCCGGACGTGCGCCTGGGCGAGGGCGATCTCCAGTTCGCGGGCGAGGTGGACGATTACGCCCGGCTGGTCGAGGTGGCGCACCGGGTGGCGCGGGAGGCCCACCCCCGCGCGCGGGTGCACCTCGCGGCGATGAACTGGTGGGTGGACGTGGCCGCCGGGCGCGAGCCGTACCTGGCGCGGCTGGTGCCGGCCCTGGCCCGTGGCAGGGACGCCGACGGCGCGCCGCCTTTCGACGGGGTCACCGTGCGGGCGACGAACGGCACCGCCGCCGTGTGGAACATGCTGGCCGCGGTGCGCGAGGTGTTGGAGGCGCACGGACTGGAAGACATGCCGATCTGGCTGGAAATGAACGCCAGCCCGACGCTCGACGAGGGCGAGTTCGCCGCGCCGCCGACGTTCGGCATCACGCCCGCCCGGCAGGCCGATTTCGTGGTACACGCGGCGGCGCTGGGGCTGGCGGCGGGCGTCGAGCGGGTGGCCGTGGTGCGGTGGGTCGATCAGAGCGAGAGCGGCGAGCCGTGGGGCCTCGTGCGCGCCGATGGCACGCGCCGCCCCGCGTTCGACGCGTACCGGACGGTCATCGACCTCTTCGGCCCCACGCAGACCGCGGTGCGGTACGAGAACCTGTTCGCGGAGCTGGTCGTGCTGGAGCAGGCCGGGCGGTCGGTCTACGCCATGTGGGCGCGCGGCTCCAACCCCGTCGAGTTCATCATCACGTCGGGCGCGGTGGGCGAGCGCGCCGTATTGGTCACGTCAACGGGCGAGGAAAGGGCGTTGACCTCCGAGGCGCTCGAATGGCCCGCCGCGTTCACGGTGAGCGCGCCCTCCGCGGGCCGGGACGCGAACGGTTTCCTGACCGTAGCGGGGTCGCCGCGCATGGCGGTTTTCGACGCGGACGATGGTTTCTTCCGCGTTGTGTACGTCGTGGTCAATGGCGAGCGCTACCGGCTCAAGTAGGCGCGCCCCCTGGGCGGTGTGGGTGGGGTTCGCCTGCCTGTACGCGCTGTCGCTGGGGCGCGGATTCTACAGCAGCGACGGGGAGGTGATGTTCCTGACGACCGCCGCCCTGGCCGAGCGCGGCACGTTCGAGATCGCGCCGGACCCGGCCCTGCCGCAGATCGTCGCCGGGAACGATGGCGCATCCTACAGCAAATACGATCCGGGACTCCCGCTGGTGGGCGTCCCGTTTTTTGTGGCGGGTGACTGGCTCGGCGCGGTGAACCACGCCCACCGCTACCGGCTGGCCGCGCTGGCCGTGCTGCTGGTACCGGTCCTCTCGGCTGCTGGAGCGCTGGCGGCATTGGCGGCGCTGGCCGGTGACCTGTTCCCGGGACGGCGCGCGCTGGGCGTGGCGCTGGCTGCCGGAGCGAGCACGCTCCTCTGGCCGTACGCGCGCGTCCTGTTCGCCGAGGCGACGCTGGCCTGCGCGCTGACGCTGGCGGTGTTCGCGATCTGGCGGGCGGGCCGGGGCGGCGGGCGCGGGTGGTGGATCGTCGCGGGGGCGGCGCTCGGCTGGGGGATCGCGACGCGGGCCGCGCTGGCGATCTACGCGCTCCCGCTGGCGGTGCTGGTGGTTCGGCTGTCGCACGGCGCGGGCCCGCGCGCCACCGCCGCCCGGCTGGCCGCGATTGGCGCCGGGGCCGCGCCGGGAGTCGCGCTCGTGCTGTGGCACAATGCCCTACGCTTTGGCGATCCGCTGTCGTTCGGGTACGCCGGGGAGGGTTTCAGCACGGCGCCCTGGGTAGGCGCGGCGGGCCTGCTGTTCAGCCCCGGCAAGAGCATCTTCCTCTACGCGCCGCCGCTGGTGGCGAGCGTCCTGTTGTGGCCGCGGTTTCGCCGGGCACAGCCCGCGTTGGCGGATTGCCTGGCGGTGGCCTGGGCCGTCGCGCTGGCGTTCTACGGGGCGTGGTGGGCGTGGCATGGCGGGTGGAGCTGGGGCCCGCGCCTGCTCGTCCCGCTGGTGCCGTTGAGCTGCCTGCCGCTGGGCGCGCTGCCGGATCGCCGCGGGTGGCGCGCGCTGGCCGCCGCGCTGGTGATCGCGGGAGCCGGCGTGCAGATCGCCGGGGTGCTGGCCGATACCGTCCCGCACTACGCGGCGGTGATCGGGGCCGGGGAGGGCGGCTATCACGCGCTCCATTACACGCCGGGCGAGTCGCCGCTGGTCGCCGCCTTCGAGCGCGTCCTGCGCGGGCAGACCGAGCCGCTGGCCGCGTTCCACCTGGACGGAACGGGACTCCCCCGCACGTGGACGGTCGGAGCCCCGTTGATCTTGCTCACCGGGTTGGGATGGGGCGCCTGGGCGATCTGGCGGGCTGCCCGCGCGGGTCCGGCTCAGTAGCGCCCGGCGACCTCCCACGTATTCGGCCCCATGTCCACCGAATACAGCCGCAGGGCAATGCCCCATTTGCCGTGATCGAGATACCAGTACCGGATGCGCCCGGCCCAGGTGGCATCATCGCCGGACGGTTCCTGAGAGCGGCCCGTGAACGCCTGCTCCGGCTCGTAGGCCCAGCCAAGCTGGTTGCGCACGCTGGCATGATCGCGCCACACCTGGCCGATGCCCCTGATCGGCTGGTAGCGACCGGGCGGCGGGACGAGGCTCGGGTCGGATTCGGGCATGCCGGATTCCCACACGTCGGGGTACGTTTCCCAGTAGCCGTTGTTGTAGATGATGTAGATCGTGCCGCGCGGGTCGGTCGAGCCGGGAGGCGCGGCGTACCACAGCGCGCGCCCGCCTTCGAAGTCCTGCCCGGCGGCGCTCACCGAGACGACCGGCTCCGGGCAGGTGCCCAGCGGGTCGCGCGTGCCGGGCTCGAGCGCGAAGAACCACGAGAAGGCACAGCTCGGCTGTGGAGTCGCCGTCGCAACCGGCGGCGGGGGCGGCACATTCGGCACGTACAGCCGCTGCCCGACCGTGATGGTGTTGGCGTTGCCCAGACAGTTGGCCGCGACCAGTTCATCCACCGTCGAGCCAACGCGCAGCGCAATGCCGAACAGCGTGTCGCCGGGGCTCACGGTGAGGGTCGGCCACGCGGTGCGCGGCGTGCACGCCGGGGCGGACGTCGGCTGGGGCGTGGCGCTCAGGAACGGCGTCGGGGTGAGCGTTGGCGCGGGCGACTGGGCGGGCGTCGACGTGGGGATGACGGCGTCTGTAGGCGGAGCCAGCGTGGGTAGGGTAGTATTGTCGTTATCCGAACCCCCCAGGTTGCAGGCCAGCCCGGCAGCGATCAGGGCGATCATGACGATCCAGAGGCGTTTCATAGCGGCTCCCGTTTTGTGTTATGGATAGGCATACCTATTCTAGCAGCGCCTCGTCGATCGGTCTGTACGACTTTTGGAGGATATTATTATGACTTTGCGACCTCTTCGCCTGCCGTCGGACCTCAAGACGCTGGCCGAGATCATCCCGCCTGCCTTCCAGTATCCCGACAACGACGCCTGGAGCATGCAGCCGGAGGAGGTCGAATCGTTCGTCGATTCGATCAACGGCATCCGCCGGCTCTGGCCGCTGCTGGGGGCCGCCGCGGCGCTGTCGCCTTCGATGCGCGACGTGTTTCGCGGCTTCGTGTGGGAGGAGGACGGCCACATGGTCGGGTCGGCCAACGTGCTGCGCCAGGGGGCGACCGATCGATGGTACATCGGCAACGTCGCGGTACTGCCGAACTACCGGCGGCGCGGCATCGCGCGGCGGTTGGTCGAGGCGTGCATGGACCTGGCACGCGAACGCGGCGCGAAAACCATCATGCTCGACGTGGTGGCGGGCAACGTCCCAGCGGTCAGCCTGTACGAGCGGCTGGGCTTCGAGCAGTTCAGCGGGCTGGCCTACCTGACGCTCGCCGCGGAGCACGACCTGCCGCCGGGCGCGCTGCCGGAACCGGCCCGGCTGGACGTGGGCTCGATCTTCGACTGGCGACCGCGCTATGCCCTGGCGGAGCGCATCACGCCGCCGCACGTGCGGCGGTACGCGCCGGTCGAGGAGGCGGCCTTCCGGCGGCCTGCCGCTCTGAGGATGCTCAGCCCCGTGATCCGGCTGGCGACGGGGATGGACAATCGCGGGATCACCGCCCGCGATGGCGGCGGCGCGGTAATCGCGACCGGCCTGATCGCGGCGCGCCGCCGGGCGGGCGGCGTCAACGAGTTGAACCTGATGCTCGACCCGGGGGCGGACGAGCTTGGCCCGGCGCTGATCGCCGCCGTGGCGGGCGCGGTGCGGCAGATCAGCCCTGGGCGGCGCATCGACCTGACCGTGCCGCACTGGCAGGAGGGGCTGATCGGCGCGGCGCTGGCGGTGGGCTTCACGCGGCGACTGGACGAGCACACGATGGGGATTCACGTGGGGACGGGCTAAGCGATGGCGGCGGGATCGACGGGGTTCGAGCGCGACCGGTTCACCTGGCTGGCCTACGTCATGCTGGCCTATTTCGCCTATTTGCAGGCGTCGTTGGGGCCGGTGATGCCGTTTCTGCGCGACGAGCTGGGGTTGAGCTACACGGTCGGCGGGCTGCATTTCAGCGCGCTGGCGCTGGGGATGGTCCTGGCCGGGCTCAGCGCGGACCGGGCCGTGCGCCGCTGGGGGCGGCGGGCAGTCTTCTGGGCGGGCGGAGCCGGGATGGCGGTTGGCGCGCTGGCCATCGCGCTGGGGCCGCATCCCGCGCTGACCGTCGGCGGCGCGTGGATCATGGGCTACCTGGGCACGTTCGTGCTGGCGCTGGTCCAGTCGTCGCTGGCCGACCGGCACGGCCCGCGCCGCGCCGTGGCGCTCACCGAGGCGAACGTGGGCGCCAGCTTCGTCACGGCGCTGTGCCCGCTGCTGGTCGGCGGCTTTCAGCGGTCCGGGATCGGCTGGCAGGCCGCGCTGATCCTGGCGGCGGGCGTCTGGGTAGCCAGCGCGATCGCGTTTCGCGGCCAGCCGTTCCCCGCCCAGGAACAGCCCGCGCCGGTGCCCGGCGAGCGCCGCCAAGCGCTGCCGCTGACTTTCTGGGTCTATTGGGTGGCGCTGGTGCTGTGCGTGGCCGCCGAATGGTCGATCGTGTCGTGGGGCGCGGATTTCCTGGTGAATCCGGGCGGGCTGGGCAAGTCGGACGCGTCGATGGTGATGGCGTTCTTCTTCGGCGCGATGGTGATTGGCCGCGCGTTCGGCAGCCGGTTGTCGCGCGCGGTGGACTCGGCGCGGCTGCTGCTCGCGGCGATCGGCGTGGCACTGGCGGGGTTCATGCTGTTCTGGCTGGCGCCGGTGGCCGGGCTGACCATCGCCGGGCTGTTCGTGGCCGGGCTGGGCGTGTCGAACCTGTTCCCGTTCCTGATGGCGATCGCGGTGGGCGTGGGCGCGGCTCACAGCGACGCGGCCAGCGCGCGCGTGACGCTGGGCGCCGGGCTGGCGATCCTGGTCGCGCCGCAAACGCTCGGCTGGGTGGCCGACCAGGTGGACCTGCGGAGCGCGTACAGCATCGTGTTGGCGCTGCTGGTGATGGCCGCGGCGGTAACTGCGCTTGCTAACCGGCGTGTGGCGCGGCACAATGGTATACCGTCGACGAGCAGCGCCGGCAGGTGACAGACGTGGAGAAGAATGTGATGGCAGAACAGAAACCGATGCAGTTTTCGTATGGCGGGCAGGCCGTGATCGAAGGCGTGATGATGCGCGGGCAGTACGTGGCCGCGATTGCCGTGCGGAATCCCAAAGGCGAGATCGTGATCAAGGAAGTGCCGCTGAACGCAGCTCTGTACCGCGGGCGGATCGCCCGGTGGCCGTTCGTGCGCGGGCTGGTGATGCTGTGGGATGCGCTGGGCCTGGGCACGCGGGCGCTGATGTGGTCGGCGGACGTGGCGCTCGAAGAAGAGGAAGACGTCGATTTTTCGCTGGAAGGAGCCGCCGGGATGGGGCTGGTGGTGGTGTCGCTGGCGATGGGCATCGGCCTGTTCTTCGTGCTGCCCGCAGCGGGATCGGCGCTGGTCAAAAACGTGACCAGCCTGGACAGCAAGCTGGCGGCGGACCTGGTCGAAGGCGTGATCAAGCTGGGGATGCTCACCGGGTACATCTGGGTCATCGGCCATATGAACGACGTCAAGCGGCTGTTCGGCTATCACGGCGCTGAGCACAAGACGATCAACGCCTACGAAGCGGGCGCCGAGCTCACCCCAGAAAACACCGCCGCGTTCCCGATCGAGCACCCGCGCTGCGGCACGGCTTTTCTGCTGACGCTGGTCGTGCTCTCCGTGCTGATCCACATCATCACCGGGCGCCCGGACACCGTGATCGGCCTGCTGCTGTCGCGCATTGCGCTCATCCTGCCGATCGCGGGCGTGGCGTACGAGGTGATCCGCTTCACCGCCAAGCACCTCGACAACCCGGTCATTCGCTGGATCATCAAGCCCAATTTGGCGCTGCAACACCTGACCACGCGCGAGCCGGACGAGTCGATGCTCGAGGTCGGCATCGCGGCGCTGGAGCGCGTGCTGGCGGCGGAGCGGGCCGCCGCGGCGCCACAAGAGGAACGGGTGGCGGGGGAGGTCGCCGTCGAGCCGACGGGCGACTGAACCCACGCATCCAACGAGCGGAGGGGCCCGGCGCGGCCCCTCCATCATTCTACGCACCGCCTCAATCGGCGACCGGCTCGCCATACACCGCGATATCCACCGCGCCGGTGTTGCCGCCGGTGCTGCTGGTGACGTCGAAGCGTAACGTCTCGGCCTCGATATCGACCTCGAAGCTGTACGCCTGCTCGGCGTCCGGCAGGTCGAAGGGGCCGAACGTCTCGCCGGAATCGGTGGTCACGGTGAACGACGTGATCTGTGCGGAGCCGTCGCTCATGAAACGCGTCCAGAATTCGACCGCCGTGATCCGCGCGCGCTGCGCCAGCCGGACCTCGATCCACGCCTCGTCCCCGTCCCCGGCGCTCGACCACGCCGTGTTCGGGTTGCCGTCGAACGCGCTGCCCGCGCCCCACGGATCGTCCAGATCCGCGCCGCCGAAGGCGCTGCTCGCGCCGGTGATCTCCGCGCCGAGTTCCGGCGAAGCCAGGTTGGTGACCGGTTCGTCCGAGCGCGGCGGCGTGGTGAAGGTCATCACGTCGGAGAGGTAGATCGTGCCGGCGGCATCCACTCCTTGCACGCGGAAATAGTAGGTCGTCTCCGGCTCCAGGCCGGTCAGCAGCGGGCTGTGGTCGATGTGCGGACCGCCGGCCATGTCCATGTCGAGGCTCAGCGATCCGAACTCCGGCGTGGGTCCATAGACGACGGAGCATGCCACCGGGATGCTGGTTTCGATGGGCAGGGTCGCGGTGCCGTCGTTCGCGAAGTTGGTGACGTCCAGGTCCGTCTCGATGATCGCGTCGATGGGCTGGAACGTGACGTCCTCCGGCGGCTGGAACTCGTCATCCTGGGCGGTGATGTGCCGGGCGGACAGGACGATCCCGGTCAGAATCAGCAGGGCGACCAGGATCATCAGGCGATGGAAGGCAGGGCTGCGGCGCATGGTAGACCTCTCTGGCAACGGCGAACGATGGTATACGAAAACTTAGCAGATACGCCGCGCGCCAGCCAAGATCAGGGACGTTTAGGGCCTTGTTTCGTCGCCACGATGAGGGACACCAAACTGCCGTCCAGCGGGTGATCGACGCGGGCGAACGCAAACCCGGCGTCCGCAAAACGCCCCTCGATGTCGCCCGGCCACGGGCCGCGCTGCCCGGTGGCGCGGTAGGCGAACTCGAGCGCTTCTTCGGCCACGCCGCGCCGCGTGAGCAGGCCGTTGACCACGACGACCAGCCTGCCGCCGGGGGCCAACACCCGCGCCAGCTCGGCCAGCGTCGCCGGATCGACGATGAACTCGGTGGGGAAGGTGCTCACGGCGGCGGGAAAGCTGTTCGCAGCGAACGGCAGCGCCTGGGCGCGCGCCCGGACCAGCCGCGCAGGCAGGGCACGACCGCGCAGCTTGCGGCGCGCGATGCGTCCCATCGCCCGGCTGACGTCCACGCCGACCGGCCCGAAGCCCGCGGCGAGTAGGTCGATCTGCAGGTCGCCGGTGCCGTGCGCCAGCTCCAGGATCGCGGCGCCGGGCGGGGCGTCCAGGTGCTCGAGCGCGACGCGCTGCCAGTCGCGCCACTGGCCCAGGCTGACCACGCGGCTGACGGTGTCGTAGGTGAACGCCATCTCGTTGTACAGCAGGCGGAATCCCAGCCGGAGCAGGCGCGTCCATGCGCGCCGCAGTGGGGAAGGGTGGACCGTGCTCATGGCAGCGCTGGCGACCTTTCGACAGACCGGGCGGTAGGATGGCGCGCATTATACCATGCGGGGGCGAAAACCGGCGGCTTGGCGCTGGACATATTCTGGCGAGCGTGTAAAATCTTCCTGCAGTGCCCGGCGCTGGTTCGGGCCGCGTAATGGACTTGTGTGCAGGATTTATGCTGATGCGTGCCCGGAAAACCGGGGCGCTTGTTTGGAGGAGAATTTCCTATGCCGAATGTCTGGCGTGTGTTCCGGCCATTCCTGTTTGTCGTGCTCGCGCTGGCGCTGGCGGTTCCGGCGGCCTACGCGCAGGAGGATGGCGAGTCGACCGGGGTTGTCATCCAGGGAACGCTCGAACTGGAAACCCTGGTGAGCGCGATCCGCGATGCGTATCTCGAAGATCACGCCTCGGCCCAGGTGCAGATCGATCCCGGTGGCGGCCTGCGGGCGGGCTTCGACGCGCTGTGCACCGGCGACGTCGATATCGTGATGTCGAACGAGCCGATCTCCGACCTGCAAATCCAGGCGTGCGCCAACACCGGGACCGACTTCATCGAGACGGTGATCGCCTACGAGGCGGTCGTGTTCCTGGCGAGCACGGCGGCGGACGTCCAGTGTGTGAGCCAGGAGACACTGGACGAGATCTGGCAGCTTGGCGCCCCGGCGGAGGTCACCTGGGACGGCGACCTGCTGGCGACGACGCTGGACGGGCCGGTGACGTTCTACGGGCCGGACACGAACAGCAACACCTACCTGCTGTTCCGGCGGCTGCTGCCGGCGGGCGACCTGCGCGAGGAGATCGTCACGACCACCGAACTGGCGAACATCCTGGAAAAGGTCCAGGAAGAAGACTCCGACGCCCTGGCGTACCTGTCGCTGGCCGACCTCGAAGCGCTGGACCCTGACGGGACCGTTGTGCCGCTGGAGGTCGAAGACGCCAGCTTCGAGTGCATCCCGCCCCTGCTGAGCACGCTCGAAAACCGGACGTATCCTTACGCGCGCACGGCCTACCTGTACGTCAACGCCGGCAGCGCCCAGATGCCCGAAACGCAGGCCTTCATGGAATTCGTGCTGGCCGATGAGAACGGCGCGGCGGCGGTGGCCGCCGAGCAGGGCTACAGCGTCCCGACCCCGGCCACTTACGAGTTCGGGTGGAACAACATCCAGACCGGGAACGTGGGCCGGACCTTCACCCGCCCGCTGACCCCGGTCGAGATCCCAACCACCGAGGCCGGGATCGTGGCGGTAGCGGGGACCTCGCTGCTGGGCGACCTGAGCGATTCCATTTTCGGCACGTTGATGGATCGCTACATCAACGCCGACGTCGAGATCGAGACGCTGGGCAACAGCGCGGGCTGGGAAGCGTTCTGCAGCGGCGCGGTGGACGTGCTCCAGACCACGCGCGCGTCGACCGGTGACGAGCTGGCGCTTTGCGAGGAGAACGGCATCACCCCGTACACGCTCGAGCTGGGCTACGATGCGCTGGTGTTTGCCGTGCCGGCGGCGAATGACTGGCTGGAATGCCTGGACGCGGACACGGTGGCGCAGATCTTCGCGGCGGGCAGCGAGGACGCGCCCGCCCCGGCTGCGTGGAGCGACATCAACCCCAATTGGCCCGACAGCGATGTGCTGCTCGTGGTGCCGCCGCTGCGAACCGGCGAAACCGACTACATGACGTTCAACCTGATCGGGGACCTGAGCTTCCTGATGCGCGATGACGCGACGCCGTACGCCGACCCGCTCTACCGCGCGCAGGGCGTCGCCAACACCGACAACGGGCTCACGTACCTGCTTTGGAGCGACCTGCAAAACAGCGAGGCTGACGTGCGGCTGGTGCCGGTCGATGGCGGGGACGGCTGCACCGCGCCGGAGGTGGCGACGTTCGAGGATGGAACCTACCCGCTGAGCTACCCGATTCACTACGTCTTCAGCGACCAGTCGCTCGACCTGCCGCTGGTGCGCGCCTTCATGTGGAACTTCTTCATGTCCGAAGCGCAGGATGTGCTGGCCGACTACGCGTTTGTCGGGTTCGATCTGGCCGCGTTCGGCGATGCGACGCGCGACGAGGTGTTCGACATGCTGGCCGCCTATGAAGACGCGGCGGCTGAGGGCGAGGAACCGGCGGCTGAGGAGGGCGGCGAGGCCGAACCTGTCGCCACCGAGGAGCCTGATGCCGAGGCCACCGAAGAACCCGAGGCTGAGCCGACCGCAGAAGCAGAACCCGAAGCGACAGAAGAGGCCACCGAGGAGCCTGCTCCCGACGTGACCGACGAAGCGGCGCCGGAGCCGACCGACGAGGCGACCGAGGAGGCTGGCGGCGAGTAACCCGCCGCCGGTCCAACATCGCAAGGCCATGGGAGAAGTACTTTTTTCTCGCCGGCAGAGCAGAACCTCGTCTTTTTTCACCCTTCCCGAAGGGAAGCGGACCCGAAGGGGGCGCGGGGATGGGGGTTCTCAAACGGTCTCTGAGATGCAGCCCCCGGCAGCACGTGCGCCGGGGGTTTTTCGTCGCACGGGGTCAGTTCCGGCTCAGGCGCACTTCCGCTTCGAGTAGGCCGCCGACCGCGCTGGCGGCATCCTGGGACAGGTCCGCGGCGAAGGTGAAGCTCTGCCCGCTCTGGAGCACGAAGCTCCACTCCAGCCGGTCGAGCGCGATCAGCGCGGGCCACAGGACCGGCCCGCTGTGCTCGCGCACGTCGTTGTAATCCGGGCAGACCAGCGTGTACGCTTCGGCCTGGTTCGGGTTGTCCGGCAGCAGGCGCACGTCGGCCCAGATCGCGCCGTCCACGGGGCGGGTAGCGCCCTCGACCACGAACGCGAGCGGGGTCCGGTCGGTGACCTGGGCGTTGCAGGGCGAGTCGGTGATGGAGGGGCTGAAGTGGCCGCTGCCGGTGATCGAGCCGTCCAGATCGACGGTGAGATCGGCGGCGGCGGTGTAGCGCAACTCGTCGGCCAGCGTGCTATCGGTGATGGTGACGCTGTAACGCAGCACCCAGCCCCCGGCGACAAGATCGGTGTCGTAATCCAGCGTGGGCGTGGGCAGGGGGGTGTAGGTGGGGCGCGGCGTGACGATGCGCGTGACGACGAGCGGCACGGTGGGGGCGGGGGTCGTCGGGGGGAGCTGCGTGGGGTCGGCGCCGGAATTGCACGCGGCGAGGACCATCACCAGCCCCAGCAGGGCCAGGCGCGTTGCGATTTGCCGGATTGCGCTCATCATCTCTCCCTCACTCGTCGTCTTGGGCTGCGTCAGTGGACTGCCGGGCGCGCAGCCGGGCCAGCCGGGCGCGCGCGGCTTCGCGGTCTTCCATCGCCTGGACGGTATCGATCAAGAAGCGCCACATGTCGATCGGCACCTGAACCGCCGTGATTTCGTCGTTTTCGTCGCGGATGTGGACGACCGAACGCCAGATATCTTTCAGTTCCATAGCTGTTTGCCCCCGGTGACGGGTTATGACCACGGCCCCATTATACTCGAGCGCGAAAAATCACGCGGCCCTGGCGTTGCATTCGCAGGCGGCTAGAGGTACATTCAAGCGCCGCCGTGTCGCGGCCAGTGGGGGGCGGGAAGCGGGCGCTCGCGGCGGGATGCGCCTGCCAGCAAAACCGCACATTTGTTCGCGTGGCAACACCTCGTTGTGATACAATAGTCGCCGTTCGCCTGGCTGAATAGAAACGGAGCTCATCATGCGCGACGTCATCGTCGCCCTTGACCTGGAAACGACAGGTCTCAACCCTGAAGAGGACGCGATCATCGAGATCGGCGCGGCCCGGTTCGAGGATGGGCAGGTTCTCGAAACGTTCGAAACGTTGATCAATCCCGGTCGCAGCATCCCGGAGCGCGTGACGGCGATCACGGGCATCCACACCGAGGACCTGATCGGCGCGCCGGGCCTGTACGAAGTGCTGCCCGACCTGCGGCGCTTCGTTGGGAATCACCCGGTCGTGGGCCACAACGTCGAGTTCGATCTCGGGTTTCTGGCGCGGCACGACGTCGCGACGCGCAACCTGGGCCTGGACACTTACGAGCTGGCCGCGGTGATGCTGCCCACCACGCCGCGCTACAACCTGACCAGCCTGACGGCCCAGCTCGACCTGGAGCTGGAGCACGCTCACCGCGCGCTGCACGACGCCGTGGCGACCGGGCGGCTGTACTGGGACCTGTGGCAGCGCATCCTGGAGTTGCCGCTGGCGACGCTGCAAGAGATCGTCGACGCGGCGGGGGACCTGGACTGGTCGGCCAAGCCGGTGTTCCTCGACGCGCTGCAGGTGCGCAGCCAGACCGCGCTGACCGAGGCCGAGGCGCCCTCGACCCGGCGCCGGCAGATCGGCCCGGATGACTTCTTCCGCGCGGACAGCCAGCCGTGGAAGCCGATGCGTCCCAACGCCGATCACAATGCGCTGGACACCGACCGGCTGGCGGCGACGATCGAGGCGGACGGGGAGCTGGCCCGCTACTTTCCCGGCTACGAGCACCGCGAGCAGCAGGTCGAGATGCTGCGGGCGGTGGCGAGCGCGTTCAACGCCGGCGAGCACCTGATGGTCGAGGCGCCGACGGGGGTCGGCAAAAGCCTGGCGTACCTGATCCCGGCCATCGACTGGGCGACGAAGAACAACGAGCGCGTCGTGATCAGCACGGCTACGATCAACCTGCAAGACCAGCTCATCGACAAGGACGTGCCCATTCTGGCGGAGGCGCTGGGCGTGGAGTGCCGCGCGGCGGTGGTCAAGGGGCGCGGCAACTACCTGTGCCCGCGCCGGCTGGCGACGCTGCGCCGCCGCCGCCCGACGTCGGTGGGCGAGCTGCGCGTGCTGGCGAAAATCCTGGTCTGGCTGCTGGAATCCGGCAGCGGCGACAAGGGCGAGATCTCGCTGCGCGGGTTCGAGGAAAACGTGGTGTGGTCGCGCCTGAGCGCCGAAGACGAAGGCTGCACACTCGACCGGTGCGGCGACCAGATGCACGGCGCGTGCCCGTTCTACAAGGCGCGACGCGACGCCGAATCGGCGCATATCCTGATCGTGAATCACGCGCTGCTGCTGGCCGACGTGCAGATCGGCAATCGCGTGCTGCCCGATTACCGCTACCTGATCATCGACGAGGCGCACCACCTGGAAGACGCGACGACCAACGGCCTGTCGTTCCAGTTGAACCAGAACACGCTGCTGCGCCAGTTGGCGGACCTGGGCGACAGCCGCCGCGGCCTGCTGGGCGACGTGATCCGGAGCACGCGCGGCAGCGTGCCGGGCCGCTACTTCGAGCAGATCGAGTCCTACGTGGAGATCGTCACCGATTCGGTGCGCGCGATGGGCTTTCACGTCGAGCGCTATTTCGAGACGCTGTACCGCTTCCTGGAGGGCAACGGGGCGGTGCGCGCCGGGGAGTACATCAACCAGGTGCGGATCACGCCCGCGCTGCGCCAGCAGTCCGGCTGGGCGCACGTCGAAGAGGCGTGGGACGTGCTCAGCCAGTTCACCCAGGCAATTTCCAGCGCTATGGGCCGGCTGGCGCGCGGGTTGGCGGGCCTGGGCGAGTTCGACGTGCTGGAATACGATGACCTGCTCTCCAGCGTGCAGGCCGCGGCGCGCCACCTGGAGACCGTGCACCAGCAGCTCGGCGCGTTCTCCAGCAATCCGCAGGACAACATGATCTACTGGGCGCAGATCGAGCAGGACGGCACCCGGCTGGGCATCCACGCCGCGCCGCTGAACGTCGGCCCCTTGCTGGAACAGCACCTCTGGCAGCAGAAAAACGCGGTGGTGCTCGCCAGCGCCACGCTGCGCACCGCCGGGACGTTCGAGTACATGCGCGAGCGCCTGCACACGTTCGACGCGCGCGAGGTGGTGGTCGGCTCGCCGTTCGATTACGAGCGCGCGACCCTGGTGTACATTCCAACGGACGTCCCGGGCCCGGACCGGCGCGACGATTACCAGCGGTTCGTCGAGCGCGGCCTGATCGAGCTGGCGGCGGCGACGAACGGGCGGCTGTTGAGCCTGTTCACGAGCTACGCCCAGCTTCGCCAGACGGCGCAGGCTATCGCGCCGCGCCTCGCGCTGGGCAACATCTCGGTGTTCGACCAGAGCGACGGCTCCAGCCGCCAGAGCTTGCTCGACGGCTTCAAGAAGACCGAGCGCGCCGTGCTGTTGGGCACGCGCTCGTTCTGGGAAGGCGTGGACATTCCCGGCGACGACCTGAGCGTGCTGGTCATCGTGCGGCTGCCGTTCGCTGTCCCGACCGACCCGATCTTCGCGGCGCGATCCGAGCTGTACGAGAACAGCTTCATGCAGTACGCCGTGCCCGACGCGATCCTGCGCTTCCGCCAGGGCTTCGGGCGGCTGATCCGCACGCGGCAGGATCGGGGCGTGGTCGCGCTATTCGACAACCGCGTCATCACCAAGCGGTACGGGCAGGCGTTTCTGGACAGCCTGCCACAGTGCACAGTGCGGCGCGGGCCGCTGGCCGATCTGCCGCGCACTGCCGCCGAGTGGATTGGCGGCTAGAGCGTGTTATGCACTTTTGAGGTGCACAATGTTAAACTGGGGGCATGAGCGAACGAAAAGCATACCCCAGTGACGTAAGTGACGATGAATGGGCGTTTGTGGCTCCGTATCTGACGTTGATGA
>Ga0334892_1000041_pt1 | contig 209820 bp, 168 predicted proteins | sample GraSluR3_MG_4_FD_207213 | JGI IMG/M metagenome (GOLD analysis project Ga0334892, IMG submission 207213) | Sludge microbial communities from methane-producing bioreactor in Wageningen University, Netherlands - Granular Sludge_15_04-R3 | ecosystem: Engineered > Bioreactor > Anaerobic >... | reverse complement strand
CCCAACTTCCAGGCGGCGACAGGATCTGACACAAGGGGCTGTAACTTCATCGAGCCGTCTTGTAGCTGGGCTTTGACCAATAGATTGTCTGAGGTCTCCAGAACGAGGTGCGTGGCGTCAGGCGTGGATTGGATTTTGTGAAAAAACTGCCTTGGCAGAACCATTGACGCTTCGCCTGTGCGCGTATCGAACGCGGCTAATCCTGCTCCAGTGTCTCTGAATTCTGTTAACCTGGTATCAAACGCTCTCTGGAAAACGACGAAGGGCCCGTGAAAGGCCAAACCCACACTGTCACTGATGTAATAGTAATCCAGCACGTAGCTGGATTGGGAGAATCGCCCGGTGCGCACGTCGATATTCACCATGATCAACGTGTTGGCCACTCCTCTCGTGTCATGCTTGTATTTCGAGAGGATGACGATTTGATCGCCATCCGGTGCGGTCGTCCACGTAAGTCCTTCGCCTATCTTGAAGGGCGGCACGCCATCGGTTGGCACGACTACGATTGCCCGCTCGCTAGCTTGCCACATACTGATTTCTGTTACGACAGCCTGTTGGTCGGGTGTCCACTGCACTTGCCTGATGTACACTTCGGGATCGTGCAAATCGGACGGCAGGAACTGATCATCATGCGCGCCAAGATTGAGCAGTATTCTCTGATCTTGACTGGCTTGATCGATCAAGACCAGTTGCGTCGTGCCGAAGCACACCGGATACTGAGGACTGAAACAGGTCTGATAGACCACCTTCGCCACAACCTGGCGGTTGTCGGGAGACACCGAGATCGTCTCGATTCTTCCCCTGGTCCCCAATTCGGACAGTGTTCTACATGGCGTACCGTGGCGCTGTAGTCGACCAGGTAGCGATTCAGGGCGTCGATCTCTCCGGGAGGGAACAGTTGGGGCAGCACCCCTTGTGCCGCTGTAGGCACGGAAAACAAAGTCATACTGCTGCCATCTGCCGGGTCCAAGGCCGTTACAGTGTAGGCGTCTTCACATGAGTAAGTACAAGGAATTCGTCTCTGCCTGAGCGTGTATGTGATCGGCTGGATGGATGAAGCATACCAAGAGACTGACAGCCACGAGCCAATATAGATGCTTCACGTCTGCCCTCTCCCTAGATGGCTAAGGATCTTCGGCCAGCACGTCGAGCAGCGCCGCCGCGATTCGCTCGTTGCCCGCCGGGGTCACGTGCAGCCCGTCGATCCAGATCCCCGTCTCCACATCGTCGAAGATTCCGCCCAGGTCGATCAGCGCCGGGCGTTCGTCCGCGGCCTGCGCGATCCGGGCGTGGGCGCCGGCGGCCAACTCGGGGTCGATCTGATCGGCCAGTTCGCGGCGCATGAGGGATTCCCCGCGCGTGAGGGGTTTCGCCCCGATATCGATCCCGGGTCGCCACGCAAACAGAATCCGCACGCCGTAGGCTCGCCCCAGCGCTTCGGCCAGCTCGACATTCGCCAGGTAGGTTTCGGCCACCGACCTGGCCAGCGTATCCTCGCGCGCGCCGAGTTCCCGATCCTGTGGATGGCGCGTCGTGCCGTCCAGCGCATCCCGCACCAGCCGGCCCGTCGATGACTCCGCCAGCAAATCGAGCAGTGCCCCGGGACTCGATTCGAAGCGCCCGGCGATGTCGGCGAAATTGTGGTGAACCGCTGGTTGGCCGGACTGAGTCGCGGCGGCGAGGTCGTTGGCCCCGCCATAAAAGATCGCCACGTCGGGAATACGCCCGCGCTGCAGATTCAGCAGGAACAGAATCACGTCTTGCGTCGATACGTAGGCCGATTCGCCGTAGTTCTCGACACAAACCGGGCCAGAATGCTGCGCCGTTAGCCCCGCCTGGAGATACGCCGGGATCGTCGCGAAGTCCGGCGACCCGGTCCCCCAGACGGTGGAGCCGCCGTAGACGTGGACGGTGTACGCGCCGGGCTCGCATGACGCGCCGGGCGTGATGCGCGTGCCGTCGCTGCGCACCGTGATCGTCTCGCCGTCGAACGCCGGTCGCCGCCAGCCCACATACGGAAAATACCGCTGGCGCTCATTCTCAAGCCGCTCGAATTCCTGCCAGTAGGTCCGGCCCCAGTCCTGATCCGCGTAGTAGGGCAGGGCCGCGCGTGCCTCGAACGAGTCGAGATAGGTGCCGGCTTCGTCGCGCCGCAGCCGGACGCCAAGCGCCACCATTTCGACGAAGCACAGCAGGATCACTGTATTGAGCAGTAGCAAAGCCGCGCCGCGGTACAGCGTCAGAAAGCGACGTCCCCACGATCGGGCCCGCTGGCTGCGTTTTTGTGGACCGTTCAACGCGTCGTTTCCTCACGTGTGGTCAGGCGGATCGACCGCTTCACCGGTCGGATCGATCTGGCACACCCAACGCGCTCGCCAGGCAGCGACCTGATGCGCTGTGCTGCTCGTGGCAGGTTAGCGACTGGGCGCGGTGGCCTCTGCGAGCACATCTTCGAATGCCAGCCCATCATCCAATACGCGGGCCTGCCAACCCGGCAGCAGGCGATCCAACACAAAAGCCTGCCCCGCCCCCATCGCACTATACCGCTCGCGGATCCCGCCCGGAATGGCGCCCGGACCGGCCAACTGGTCGAGAAATTCGGCCCACAAGGCGTCCGGGTCCTCGAACGCCAGGGCTACAGGCTGGTCGACCTCCGGCGCGCGCTGGATCAAGGTGAGTTCGACGAAGCGCGCCGGTCCCTCGATCCATTCGACGCTGCGCTCATAGCTGATCAGGTCCGGTGCATAATCCGCCGTGGACACGGCATAGCGTTCCCGGCGGAGCCGCAGGAATTCAGCGGCCAGGGTGCGGGCCTCCTCGTCGGTTTCCGCCTCCAGGGCTGCCCGCAGTGCCGATCCCTCGCTGGCATGAGCGTCGTTGAGCGCGGTCATCTCAGATTCGGTGATGTCAGCCAGCCAGTCCATGCCCGCCGGCCCGCTCAGGTCGGGCGGCAGATTCTGGGGACCGCCCAGCCGGTTCATTTGGTAGGCGTGGAACATCTCGTGCACCAGCACGCGCACGTGGTTCGTCGCGTCCAGGGTGACGGTATCTTCGACCAGCATCTCGTCGAGAATGGCCTGGAAATCGTCGCGCACCGGCAGGGCCGCGCTCCACAGGTCCTCGACCGGCCAACTGGACGCAATGGGCGCGGGCGTCAATGGTTCATCCGTGTAATAGACGGGCTCTCCCGCGATCTCCAGGCCGGGTACGGGGGCAAATCCCGCCGGCGGGCTGGCATGGCCGATCAGGAATTCGCCGGACTGGGCGCGCAGCAGAACCGGCGGCGGGCTGGAAAATCCGGGCCACGCCGTCTCGCCGAAATCAACGATCAGCCGTTGTGCGGCGGCAACGTGCGCCCGATCGTCCGGCGTCAAATCCGGCCCCTGCGCGACGACAGGCGCGGCGGATGCGACCAAAAGCAGCGCGATTCCCAGCAACCAATACCATGTGCGGTGAAGAAACATCGATGCGGTCCTCCTCGCAGTGATTCTTGCATTTCCCCAGCAGTGAGGGGTTCCATACAGAGGGTACCCCATCTCCGCGTCGAACGCACGGCGGGGCGGGCTGGCGGGTTCTGTCCGCCAACAAAAAACCGCCCCTGAGCGCTCAGGGGCGGCTGTGTGCCGGGAGCCGGGTTAGCGGCTCACCACGAAGCCATCGAGCGCGATGGCGCCCTCGACCGGGTAGACCCGCAGGGTATGCGGCCCGTCGGGCAGGTCCGGCAGCAGCGCCCACACGCCCGCCTGACCGACCGGCCCGCCGGCGTTCACCGTCTGGATCACCTGGCCGTCCACTTCGACTGCGAACGCGCCCAGCGACGGGTGCTGCACGTAGAGAATATCCAGCCGCGTCCCGCTGAAGCTCGCCGTCAGCGCGTCGGCGGGATCGCCGCTGCTGAGCATGTAGCCCCCGCCGCTCGCGACGTCGGAGACCTGCATCGTCCAGGTTCCGTCAGCCTGGACGGCAGCGCTTTCGGCTTCGATGATCATCAGGCTGTCGTCGATGACCGGCTGGGTACCGCCGCTTTCCAGCGGTCCGCTCAGCGCGGTGATGCCCGCCACAAGCGTGAAGCTTCGCGTCGCGCTCCAACCGGAGACGTTGCCCACGCGGTCGTAGGCGCGGACGCGCCAGTGGTACGTCGCCTGGGCGAGCGGTTCCGGCGTCTGGAACCGGGTTCGCCGCCCCACGTCGATCGGCGGCTCACCGAAACTTCCGCTCGTGTCGACCTGGATCTCGTAGCGGTTCGCGTCCGTGACCTTATCCCACAGGAAGGTCAGCCGGCGGTTCGTCACCCGCGCGCCGTTGGCCGGAGCCGTTGGCGCGGGCGCATCGGGCGGCGTCGTGTCGACCGTCAGGACCCGGATCGCGCTCCACGGGCTGGGCGCGCCGGCTTCATTGAACGCGCGCACGCGCCAGAAGTACTGGCCGTCCGCCAGGGCGGGCGTCGTATGGCGCAGGGCGCCGACGCCCGTCAGAACGTCGACGAGCGCGCCCTCGAAGCGGCGGTTGTCCGCGAGCTGGACCTGGTAGGTGTGGCCGTTGCGCGCCGCCTCCCAGATCAGCGTGTGTGTGCCCTGGTTGCTCAGCGCGCGGTTGGACGGCGTCATCAAACCGGGGCGGCCCGGCGGCCCTGGCATGATGATGATCGTCCAGGCGGGCGTCCAGGTGGTCCCGTCATCGGTGCTGATCTGCCAGTAGTAGGTGCCGAACGGCAGCGGATCGGCAGGGCGGAAGCTGGTTTGAGGCGTCATGTCCCCGTTCACGATCGGATTGTTGAAGTCCGGATTGTTCGCGATCTGGATCGTGTACATGACGTTGCTGCCCGCCGATGCCCACCGGAACGTAGGCCGCGTGTTGGTCGTTGCGCGTCCGTCGGCGGGCGCCTTGTGGAGCGTGATCGTGAAGGTTCGCGGATCGCTCCACGCGCCCCAGTTGCCGTGTTCGTCCCTGGCCCGCACGCGCCAGAAGAATCGCCCGTGGTCCAGTGCGTTGCCATCCGGAAGCGTGTGGTTGGTCGCCGTCAGCCCGGTCTGGTTGAGGATCGTCGAGCCGAACGATTCGCTGGTGGATACCTGGAGGTGGTATTCCTCCGCGCCGCGGACGCGGCTCCACGCGAGCCGGGGCGTGGTGTCGGTCAAACCGGCGGCATCGTTGGGCGCGCGCAGCCGTGGCGCGTCCGGTCCATCGGAGTCGACGGTGATGCGCCACGTGAGGCTCCACGGCCCGGCGATCCCCGCCGCGTTGACGGAGCGCACCCGCCAGAAATACGTGCCGTTCGCCAGAGCGGGCGGCGTGTAGCTCGTCCCGCCGGTGGATGCGATCGCCGCCGACGGGAAGCGCCGGTCCGGGCTGATCTGGAACTGGTAGCCGCTTGCGCCGGTTACCGGTTCCCATTCGAACAGCGGGGTTGTGCTGCCGGTGGATGACCTGTTCGCCGGTTCCGACAGCCTGGGACGGGCGGGCCCTTGCAGCGCGAACCAGCGCGAGCCGCTCCACCGCCCGGCGACGTCCTGCGCGTCGATGGCGCGCACGCGCCAGTAGTAGCGCCCGCTTTCGCCCAGCGGACCGGGCGCCAGCGTGGTCACCCCTGGCCCCAACACGACGTCCTGCTCCGGATTCCGGAAGCCGGGGCTGTCATCGATCTGGACCTGGTAGCGGTAGGTCCCGCCGCCGTCCAGCGGGAGCCACGTCAGCGCCGGGGGCTGGCTGGAGTCGCGCCATCCATTCGCCGGGGAATCGAGCTTCGGCGCGGCGGGCAGCGCCGTCGCGACGGTGAACGTCCATTCCGGCGTCCAACTGCCGAATCCGGACCCGGTATTGACCCGGACCTGCCAGACATACCGGCCCGGCGGTAGGGCAGGGGCCGTGAAGCGCGGCGCGGCGAGATCCGGCTCGTCGATCACGATCGTGCCGGACGTGGCCCCGCGGACCTGGAGATGGTACGCTGTCGCGCCGCTAACCGGGGCCCAGCGCAGCAGCGGCGTGTCGTCGGTCGAAAAGTCGCCGTTGCTGGGCGCGCGCAGGATCGTTACGGTGAAGCTGTTGATCGCGCTCCACGGCCCGACGTTTCCGGCGGCATCGGTCGCCTGCACGCGCCAGTAGTAGGTGCCGTAGGCGAGCGACGGGTTGTCCGGGACGAGGTAGTTGGATCGCGTCAGCGTGGCGTCATTGATGATGGGCGACGATAAACCGGTCGTGGTCGCGACCTGCACGCGATACGTGCTCGTGCCAGGGACCGAGCGCCAGGTCAGGCGCGGGGTCGTGTCGCTGATCGAGGTGCGGTCGCGCGGTCGGGTGAGGCGCGGCGCGTCCGGCGGCGTGGTGTCGACCGTCAGCCGCCATACCGCGCTCCACGGGCCGGGCATGCCGACGCTGTTCAGGCCGCGTACGCGCCAGGAATACGCATCGTCGGCCAGGGCAGGCGGCGTGTAGGTCGTGCCCGCCTGGGTGACGTCCCGCTCCGGGCTGATGAACCCGTTCCCATTGTCGATCTGAATCTGGTAGCTGCTGGCGTCGGCGGTGGCCTGCCAACTGAACGCCGGTGTGTTGTCGTTCGTGATCGTCTGCGTGGCCGGGCCGGTGAGCACCGGTGCATCAGGAATCGCGTACACCGTAAGGCTGACGGTGGCGTTGTCTGCCGCGCCGTGCGTGTCCACTGCCTCGTAGGTGAAGCTGTCCAGGCCGTTGTAGTCCGGCGCGGGTTTGTAGGTGAAGCTGCCGTTGGTGTCCAGCGTGAGCGTGCCGTGTGCCGGCGGCGTCACGATTTTGGCCCTCAACGGGTTGCCGTCGGGATCGTTGTCGTTCTGCAACACGCCGGGCGCGCTCACCCGCAGCGTGGTGTTCTCCGCGGCGGTGTAGGCGTCGTTGGCGGCCTGCGGCGCTTCGTTCGGTACGCCTCCGCCTCCCGTACAGGTCCCGTTGGTGCATTTCACCAGGTTGATTTTCGTGTAGTTGTAGCTCAGGTTGGTTTCGAAATTGCCCAGGCCGACCGATGCCGCCGCGGCCAGATAGTTGCGGGGCTCGCTCGTGCCCCAGTTGGCGCCGCGGTTTTGCAGGTAGTCGATCATTACCGAGTCGACGGCGACCGGGTCGGTCGACAGGAACAGCGAGTTCGGGTAGGGATTTGTGATCCCTTTGCTGCCGCCGGGGTTGTCTGTTGGCCCGCCATCTTTCAGCCCGTAGATGCCGTCGGCAACGACCAGCAGCGTTTTGTTCTTGATCGTGTTGTGGCGGTTGAGCCTGATCAGCGGGTTCACGGCGGGGTCGGCGCTGCTGATGTTGGGATGCAGCACGGCGGGCGTCTCGACACTGCCCAGATGGTTCTTGAAGCTGAGTGTGACCTTCGCGTACCCGTGGGTGCGCAGCAGCGGCATGTTGATCAGGTAGGTGGAATTGCGCAGGACGCACGCGAATCGCGTGCCCGCAACCGCACCGTCCCAGCAAGACGTGTTGCTCTGGGTGACGAGGTTCACGTTGGGGAATCGCGCCAGGATTCCGGCGGAAAACCCGGCCTGGAACGGGCGGCTCGCGTCGTAGACGAAGATCCTATTCTGAGCGACACCCACCTCTTCCACCAATTGGCGAATGAGGGCATTGACGACCTGGTAGTTGGGGTTGTGCAGCGAGAGATCGTGCGCGTTGTTGAAGTTGACCTTGATCGCGATCGTCTCACCGGAGGCATAGTTGCGGCCCCCGTTGTGCTGCCTGAAAACCTTCGACCACGCGCCGCTGACGGTCGTCTCGTTGACGAGCCGCTTGATGGCAAGGTCCATCATCTGTTCGACGGCGGTGGCGTTCACGCGCGCGTTGAGATTGGTGCTCCAACCTGTGGCGGCGCGGCTGTCCTGCACCCAGGCCACGGGCGACGTCCCCTGGCCGATGGCCGTGGACACGAACTGGCGTTCCCACTCGTCGACGGCCAGGTTGTTCAGGCCGCCCAAAGCCAGCATGACCACGCCGGCCAGCACGCCGACCCGGTACACGAAACGGCCCCTGGGGCCGAGCCGCCGGGAATACGCCGTGGCGACCAACAGCCCGGCCACCCAGCCGAGCAGCACAGCAGTATTGGCTGCGGCGGCTTTCTGGCACGGGTAAGCGAGGCGGCTGGGCTTCTGGCCGCTGCGCACGAACAGCCAGATGATGCTGGCGATCCCCACCATGACGAACCACAGCGAGGGGTTTTTCTTCTGTCCGGATTGAAGGAGACGGGCTTCCTCATGCAAACGTTTCAGACTGGTATGCATGAGCCTGCCGAGTGCCTGGCTGAGACCGCGAGTCGGCCATCTCATGATGCAGTGTTCTCCCCTGTGGCTCGATGGGCTCGCGCGCATCGACCTGATCCACCCTTGTGCTTCATTGTGGATCGTAATGGGGAATTTTGTCAAAAGGAAATATTTTTATAAATTTTTATAGTTCAAAATGATCCCAACTTGATGCACACCACGCGACGGGCGCATCATTCGCTGCAAGCCGCGGCGTACGCGACGTCGCCGAAGTAACGCTCGACTTCGACCGGATCGAGCTCGCGGTTGGCGATGGCGCAGGCGCGCTCGCGCCACATGTCGAGGGCCACAGTCCACGTGCGGACCGTGCCATCCCAACTGCCGGAGGTCACCATCCGTCCATCCGGGCTGAAGGCGACTCCGGTGACCCAATCGCTATGAGCTGCAAACGGCTGGCCGACCGGCTGGCCGGTGTTGGTGTCCCACAGGCGGAGCGTCGTATCACGGCTGGACGAGACCAGCCATCGCCCCTCCGGGCTGAACGCGAGGCCGAGGACCCAGTTGCTGTGACCGGTGAACGGCGCGCGCAGGGGCTGCCAGGTGGCCGTGTTCCAGATGACGATCGTGTTATCGCGGCTGCCGGACGCCAGCCGCCGCCCGCTGGAGCTAAACGCCAGGCTCGTCACCGGGCCGGTGTGCCCTGCCAGCGGCTCGCCCAGCAGCTCCAGCGTGGATGCGTCCCACAGCGCGACCGTGCCGTCCCAGGCGCCCCCGGCCAGCACCAGCCCATCCGGGCTGTAGGCCAGCCCGGCGATGCTGTTCTCCTCGCCGGCGCTGTGGGTTTCACCCACGCGCTCGCCGGTGGCGACGTCCCAGACGATCAGCCGCCCGTCGTTGCCGCCCGCGGCCAGCCGCGTCCCGTCGGGGCTGAATGCAACGCTGAGAATCGGCTGCGTGTGCCCGCGCAGCGGCCCTTGCACGATCTCGCCGCTCTCAACGTCCCACACGATCGCCGTTCCGTCGAAGCTGGCCGACGCGATCAGCGCGCCATCGGGACCGAACGCGACCGCGCTGACCGAGTCGCGGTGGCCGCGCAGGGCGGCCTTTTCGGTGCCCGTGCCCAGGTCCCAGACGCGGACCGTGTTATCGCTTCCCCCGCCGGACGGGCTGCCGCTGCCCGACGCGATCAGCGTGCCGTCCGGGTTGATCGCAACGTCCAGTACCGGGTCCTCGTGGTTGCCAATGATCCGCTCCAGGTGGCTGGGGCGCCGGGTGTCCCACACGATGATCTGCATGTCCTCGCTGCCTGAGATGATCGTGTGCCCGTCGGCGCCGAAGGCCACGCTCCAGATCGTGTCCGTGTGGGCGGTCAGCGCCGGGGCGAAGGGCCGCCGGTTGGTCACGTCCCAGATGCGCACGGTGTTGTCGGCGCTGCCGGTGACGAGCAGCGTTCCGTCCGGGCTGAACGCGGCGCTCCGCACCCAACCGGAATGCCCGGCGAATGGCTCGCCCACTGCCGCGCCGGTGGCGGCATCCCACAGGCGGATGGTGTTGTCGGCGCTGCCAGAGGCGAGCAGCGTCCCGTCCGGGCTGTACGCGATGCACCAGACCCAGTCGCTGTGGCCCTCCCACGGGTCGCCCACTGCCGCGCCGGTAGCGGCATCCCACAGGCGAATGGTGTTGTCCGCGCCGCCGGAGGCCAGCCGCGCGCCGTCCGGGCTGAACGCGACGCTGTACACGAAATCGGCGTGGCCCTGCAGCGGATCGCCTGCCGGTTCCCAACTTGCCGCGTCCCACAGGCGGATGGTGTTATCCGCGCTGCCCGTGGCGAGCCGCGCGCCATCGGGACTGAAGGCGATGCTCCAAATCTCGGCGTCATGCGCGGCGACCGGGTCGCCCAGCGGCTCGCCGGTCGCGCCGTCCCAGCGATAGATCCGGCCATCGCTGGCGCCCGCGGCCAGGATGCGGCCATCCGGGCTGAAGGCGAGACTGTTGGCGCGCGCGCCCTCGATCACCATAGCTGGCTCAACCGGGCGGAGCGTGGCCGCGTCCCAGCGTATGATCGCGCCGTCGCGGCTGCCGGACGCGAACAGGCTCCCGTCGGGGTTGATCGCCACGCTGCGCACTTCGTCGGTGTGGCCGGTCAGAAAGGCGCTGATGTAGTTCGATCGCTGCAGACCGGAGAGCAGGCTGCTGCGCGCCTCGAACGTGTCCGCGGACTGGAGCGCGTGCAGGCTGAGCAGCAGCGAGAGGTCGATCTGGTCCAGGTAGGTGAGCGCGGTGACGGCCAGCTCGCGCGAGCGCGAGATCCGCGCCTGGAGATCGGCCCGGTCGCGTTCGGCCAGCGCAATCGACTCGGCGGACTCGGCGTCCTCGCGCGCTTCTTGCGCCCGGCGTTGGCGATCGAATGCAAAGGCGGCCAGCACCAGCGCCGCGATGGTCAGGGTCACCAGGGCGGCTATCGCCAGCCTGCGCCGCCGCTGGTTCTTACGGCGCAGGGCCATGCTCGCCGTGATGTAGGCGATCTCGTCGTTGGTGAGGGCCATCGCGGGCGAGTCGCGCAGCGCTTCGAACTGGGCCAGCCGGGCGCCGGTCGCCAGGTAGCTCGCGTTGCGATCCGATTCGACCCAGTCGGCGGTGGCGGCGGCCAGCCGCCGCTGGACCAGCAGCGCCTCGCGGTTTTCGGCCAGCCATGCGTCCAGCCGCGCCCACTGGCGGATCAGCGCCTCGTGCGCGATTTCGACCGTCGGCTCGCGGGTCTGCGGATCGTGGTCGAAGGTGAGCAGCCGGAACTTGCCGAACGCGTCCAGCACGGCCTGCAGGTCCGCCCGGCTCACCTCGGTGATAGCGGCCAACTCGGCCCACCGCACGCGGCGGCGCGTGTTGCTGCCCTCGTCGAGGTTCACCATCCGCAAAAACATCTGGCGCGCCACGGCCTGCCGTCCGGCTTCCATCATGGCGTATAACTCTTCGGCGCGGCGGGCCAGCGCTTCGAGCACGCCGCCGCTGCGCTCGTAGGTTTCGAGCGTCAGAACTCGCCCCTCGCGCAGGTCGAACAACTCGGTGAGCGCGAACTGGAGCAGGGGGAGCGCGCCCGGCTGGTCCACGACGTCGCCGACGATGGTTGCCACCAGCCCAGGCTCCAGGCGCACGCCGGCGCGCTCGGCAGGCCCGACGATCGCCTCTTGTAACTCCTGCGGCGTCAGGGGCAGCACCAGCTCGGTCCGCTCGCGCATCGCCTGTCCCAGTTCCGGGAGCATGAGCGGGCGGTCGTAAAAATCGGCGCGCAGCGTCACGATGACGCGCAGGCGGCTGTCCGGCTGGGTCGCGGCGAACAGCAGGCTGTGCAGGAATTGGGCGCGCACGTCGTCGCCGGTGACGAGCGTGAAGATCTCCTCCAACTGGTCGATGACCAGGACCAGCTCGGAACCGTCGTCGGGTAAGATCTGCAGCACGAGATCGTGCAGCCCGCGATCGCTGGCCCTCAACACGTCGCCGAGTGCGAGCGTTTCGTCGATGGCGACGCTCAGCAGGGCGGCTTCCAGCTCGTCGAGCGGGGTCGCGCCGGGGACCATCCGCGCGACGAACCAGCGCGACGATCCGGGCAGATCGCCACGGCGCAGCGCCGGGATGAGGCCGGCCTTCACCACGCTCGATTTGCCGCTGCCGCTCGGCCCGACGACCGCCAGAAACCGGGCCATCGGCCCCGGCTCGGCCATGCGCCGGACCAGGCGTTCGACCAGGGCTTCGCGCCCGAAGAAATCGCCCGCGTCGGCCTCGTCGAAGGCGCGCAGACCTTTGTACGGGTTCTCCGGCTCCAGCGCCTGGTGCAAGATCAGCGTGTCCTGCTCAAGCTGGATCGTGTGGAAGCCGTCACCGGTCAGCTCCTCGCCGCGCGGACTCTGCCCGTGCGGGGCCGGCGCGCCGTGTTCGACCGAACCCAGCGTCCGGCGAAAATCGGCGGCCATGCCCAGGGCGTCCATGTAGCGAACCTTGGGATTCTTGGCCGTGGCCTGCAGGATGATGGCGTTCATCTCTTCGGGCAAATCGGGCGAATACACCTGGAGCGGCGGTATCGGGTCGTGCAGATGCTTGGACATCAGCGTCGTGTGGGTGGGCGCGTCGAACGGCAGCTTGCCGGTGAGCAGCTCGTACAGAATGATGCCCAGGCTGTAGATGTCGGTCTGCGGCGTGGTCGGCTCGTGGCGGATGCGTTCCGGCGCGATATACGCGGGCGAGCCATAAAGCTGCTCGTCCGATCCGCCGTTGTTGCGCACAGTGTCTTTGGCGATGCCGAAATCCGCCAGGTAGGCGTTATTTTCCTCGTCGAGCAGGATGTTGGCCGGGGTCAGGTCGCGGTGAATGATCCCGCGCCGGTGAGCGACCGCCAGCGCGGACGCGATCTGGTCGAGCAGCCGGGCGATGGCGTGTACCGGCCAGGGGCCGTGTCGCTGGATCGAATAGTGGAGGTTGCCGCCGCGCAGCCAGCGCATGACCAGATACGCGTTGTTGGGCTCGCGCCAGAAATCGTAGAGCGGCACGATATTCATGTGCTCCAGCCGGGCGATCAGTTGGGCCTCGGACTCGAACCGGCGGATGAATTCGGGGGTGTTGGCGTGGCGGGGCAGGATGATCTTGACGGCGACTTCACGCTCGACAGCCGGCTGGAAGGCGCGATAAACTGCCGCGAACCCGCCAATGCCGATGAGTTCGCGCAGCAGATACCCCTTGATCTCCTGTCCGCTGAGATCGCTCATAGTGTCCCCTCACCTGCTACGACATTATCACCAGACGCTTTTTTTGCAAAGCAAAACGCACCCGACAGATAAGCCGACGGGTGCGTTTTTGATCCCCCCGCCTGGTGCGGCGGGCTTATTCCTTCTTGTCCTGGCCAGGCGGCGAACCGTTTTGGCCGGGCGGCACGCTGTCCCCCAGGCCGGGATTGTCTACCAGCCCCGGCGGCGGCGAGCCATCCTGGCCGGGATTGCTGGGCGGCCCGCCTTCCTCTTCCGAAGCTGGCTCCGAGCCGGGGAGCGTGGTGTCTCCGGTGTCTTCGTCGTCTTCGCCTTCGTCGCCAGTGGACTCATCGACGACCGGCAGCGGCGCGACCGGCGATGCGATCAGCGCGTCGATCTCGTCCTCGGATAGCGGCGGGTGGACGACGATGGCGCGCGCCAGCAGCTCGACCGGCAGCGCGGCCACGTTCGCCATTTCATAAGGAGCCGGGTCTTCCGGCGGGCCAGCCGGGGTCAGGGTCTGGCCCAGTGGAACGGTGATCTGGGTGCCCGCGAGGGCCGTCTTCGTTTGGCCCGACGCGGTGACGCGGGCCGAGCCTTCGATCACCTGGACGGCCATGCTTTCGCCGGGCTGGGCCTGGAAGAACACCGTCGATCCAAGCTGGATATCGATCTCGTTGATCAGCAGCGTGACCTTTGCCACGCCTTCCGGCGTCTGAATCAGGATACCGCTGTGTGGCGCTTCGGGGCACATGGCGTCATCGACGCCGCTCTGGAACGTGAACGCCTGCATCGGGCCGTAGTACTGCGTGGCAGCGTCGACCGGATCGAGATCGTCGATATCGTTTTCGCTGGTCAGCAATTCTCCGAAGACCCAGCCGGTGATTCCGGTGCGCGGCTGGCGCACGCGAATCCACGAGCTGTCATCCAGCCGGCCAGTGGCGGTCACCGCTTCGCCAGGGGCGACCTGGCCGACGACGAGCGCGCCCAACGTGGGCCGCTGGCGAATGTTCACGTTCGTCGTGGCCTCGGCGGTCATCGTCATCAGGTTCGCGTGGCTCATGGCGTTTTCGATCTGGACGTCTCCAAACAACAGCATGGTGACGTTCTGATCGATCTGCGAGTCGGGCAGGCTGGCCTGCAACTGCATGAGCGCGATTCCCCACGCTCTGGACTCGAGATCCATCGCGCTGATGCGCAGCGACCGGATAGCCGCCACGTTGGCGATATCGCCTTCGCGCTCGAAGCTGGATGTGCTGGCGTTCGCCTGTAGTTCCGCATCGAGGAGGATGTGCCCATAGCACGCCTGGTTGCGGCCCGTGCCGTCACATACCTGCTGCGTGATGTCGAACGCCGCCCGCACGATCTCGGGGCAGGCCGAATCGCCGGACGAGTACGATACCGGAGTCCGTCCTGGCAGCAGCAGCACCGCCGCCAGCAGAATATATCCCACAAAATGGTTGAAGCTTTTCATCAGGTTCCCTCTTGTATCCGCATGGCGGATAGCCACCCCATACCTTGTCAACTCTATTATAGATCATACATCTGATTTCTTCTCGAAATCTGATCAATACATTATCAGAACACCGGAGATCTGTACAATTCTCGCGGTTGTTCGTTACAATTAAGGTTATCACATTGCTCTGGTCAACCAACTGAAAAGGGTTTACCGTGTCTCACGCTCCCGAAGATTGGCTTGTCTGTCCAGATTGTCAACACGAGAACGCGAACGACGCTCAGATTTGCGCCCAATGTGGTAAATCGCTGGTGATTACGGTGCCCGTGCCGCCCTCAGCGCCAGAGAAGAATGCGCTTGTGAAGGCCGAGATCAAGCCGGACGAGGCATCCGAACTGGCCCCTAACACGGTCACCCTGCTCATTGCGGGCCAAACCGAGCCGGTCGTCATCCCAATCCAGCGGGAGATCCTGTTTGGGCGCAGCGCGCCCGGTGAGGCACAGCCGACGGTCGACCTGTCGAAATACAACGGCCACATGCTCGGCGTGTCGCGGCACCACGCCAAAATGGTTGCCACGTCCAATGGGTTCACCCTGGAAGACCTGGGCAGCGCCAACGGCACGTGGCTGAACGAGAACCGCCTGGCGGCAGGCAAGCCGCGCCCGCTGAAAGGCGGCGACCAAATCCGGTTCGGCCACCTGATCGCGTTCGTGTATTTCGCGGCAGTCGATGTGATGGTGCTGGTCGATTCGGTGGGCGCGCTGGGGTCCCACCACAAGCTTACGCCGCGCGAGCTGACCAACACGGTCGGCCCGCTGCTGGTCGCGCTGACCGACATTCAGCAGGTCGTCAGCACGGTGCAGGGCCGGCCCCAGCCCGATGTATCGGTCAAGTCGATCAACATGATGGCGAACAATTCGCTGCAGGTGAAGCTCGAAGGGGTGTCAGAAGCGCTCAAACTCGTTCGCGAGCAGGTGATGCCCTGGAAAGCCGAAAACGCGGAGTTGATCGCTCAGTTCAGGGGCGCGACACCGTCAGCCCAGACCACGACGCTGAGCGATGCCGAACGAAATCAAAACGAGGAACAACGTCAATCATTTCGCAGTGTGGAGAGCCATCTGGCGAAAGCGCTCATCGAGCGTCTGGCGCCGCACTCGCCAGAGTCGGAGAAGGCCGCGCACGCCGAGCGGTTGGTGATGCCGCTCGAAACGATCATCATGAGTGGGCTTGTGATCGCCGACCGTTCGACTGATTGAGCAGACTCAGGATCTCCGGCACGAGCGACCGGAGCAGCGTGGTCTTAGGCAAGAAGGCGTTTGCTCCCGCGTCAAGCGCGTCACGCTGGTCCCGCGTCGTGTTCTGCGCCGAGAATACGATCACCGGGGTTTTGGCAGTGGAGGGATTCGCCCGGAGCTTCCGGGTCAGTTGGATGCCGTCCATGCCGGGTATCGTGACATCCACCACGAATAAATTGGGCGTTAACGATTGAACCAAATGCAGGGCCAACCCTGCACTCTGGGCCTTCATAACCACGAAGCCATGTTGTTTGAGGGTCGCTTCCAGAAGCGTGAGCGTGTCCGCCTCATCGTCCACGACCATGATCACTTTGTTATTCATCCGCGCTCTCCTGCCGTCGCCCCACTCGCTTGCAGAAAAGGTGTTGGGGCCTGGAGTCAAGGTCCAGGCCCATGCCACGATGTCACCGCCGGCACATTTGTGCGCATCGGATTTATGCTCCTAAATAAGCCTCGCTTTGCGTCTGCGAAACAATCGCCTGTGCCAGTTCCACCAGCGAGCTCGCCTCGATGTTCCGCAGCCAGTTCTGCGTTTCTTTCGACAGGCCGAACGCCGCCAGCAGAGAGCTATCACGCTGGTTGACCAGCCGGTCGCAAACGTCCTCATCGAGCAGGGCGATCCCCATCAGGTTGTCGAGCCGCTGCTTCTCTTCCTTGCCCATCACATATTCCCACCACGTGCTGGCGCCCGCGAAGCCGCGCCCATCGGGCCAAGGACTTACATCAATCACCGGAGTCTGATCCATCATTGCCATCTTGTGTCGCTCCTTGAAGGTCTGCAATCCCAACAAAACGTGTGCTCGGTATCTATCGCTGGCACTAGCTGCCGGAGGTGATGTCACCGGCGAGCGCGATGCCGTTCGGAATGATTGCGGAAGCCAGCGCCAGGGCCATCAGGACGATGAACAGGACGGCCAGGGTGTGGCGCGGGTCGGAAACCAGCCAGGTCAGGGTCGAAACGAACAGGTTCTTCATCGTAAAGCGTCTCCCTTTTGCTTGTTAGCTGCCGGAGGTGATGTCACCGGCGAGCGCGATGCCATTCGGAATGATTGCGGAAGCCAGCGCCAGGGCCATCAGGACGACGAACAGGACGGCCAGGGTGTGGCGCGGGTCGGAAACCAGCCAGGTCAAGGTCGAAACGAGCAGGTTCTTCATCGTAAAAATCTCCTCTTAATCAGTATTAGCTGCCTGAAGTAATGTCGCCGGCGAGGGCGATACCGTTCGGAATGATTGCGGTAGCCAGTGCCAGGGCCATCAGGACGACGAACAGGACGGCCAGGGTGTGGCGCGGATCGGACACGAGCCAAGACAGAGTCGAAACGAGCAGGTTCTTCATCGTAAAAATCTCCTCTTAATCAGTATTAGCTGCCTGAAGTAATGTCGCCGGCGAGGGCGATGCCGTTCGGAATGATTGCGGTAGCCAGTGCCAGGGCCATCAGGACGATGAACAGGACGGCCAGGGTGTGGCGCGGATCGGACACGAGCCAAGACAGAGTCGAATAGAACATATTTTTCATAGCGACGTTGTCTCCTCAGTGCGCATGAAGTAAATGATGTCAACACCATAACAGAAGGTGCGCAATAAACTGCTTACCAAATTCGCCAATTTCGGAAATTGATCGAAAAAACCGCCGTTTTGAGGCGGTTTTTTGCTAAAATAACCAAAAAGTCGTGGAGGAAGGTCAGCCTGTCAACAACTCGTCGGCCAGCGAGATCGTCTCGGCAGAGGGATCGATCGCCAGGTCGGCGCGCAGCAGGGCCTGGAGCTTCTGCAAGTGGTCGAGGACCTGTTTCTTCTCGCCGGATTCCGCGTAGCAGATCATGATCGCCCGGTGAACATCTTCGCGGTACGGGTCGGCATCCAGGGCGCGCCGGTAGGTTGCCAGCGCCTCGCGCAGATCGCTGCGCGCCCGCGCGCAGTTGCCCATGCCGATCAAGGCTTCGATGTACGCCTCGAGCAGGTCTTCCCGGCGATAGATGACCCATTCCGCATCCCACGACGGCAGGAAGTCGCCCTGATACAGCTCGACGGCCCGGCGCCACATGTCCTCGGTGCGGGCATCGCGCGAGGGCAGCAGGCGGGCCTGCTGGGTCAGCGTTTCCATTTCCTGGGCATCACACCACAGGTCGATTTCGGGGTTGATGAAGTACAGCCCGTCGCGGAATTCGATCACGTTCTCGCCCAGCGCCTGCCGCGCGCGGTACAGGGTGGTGTGGAAGTTCGAGCGGACGCGCTTGGGCGGGCTGTCCGGCCAGAAGAACAGGCTGATCTGCTCGCGGTTTTGGGCGCCGTTGAACAGCAGGTAGAGGAACATCTCGCGGGCGGTATTCGAGCGCCAGTCCGAAGGGGGCACGATGTCGCCGTCGCGTTCGATGTGCTCGCGCCCCAGCGTGACGACGCGCAGGCTGAAGGTGTCCTGCGACGTGGTGGCGGGCATCCGGGGCGCGGGGCGCCGTTTCTCCTGGGCGGCCCGCAGGTGCTTGAGGTGTTTCAACAGCGTGCTGTAGCTGGCGCTGTGGGCGCTCACGTATTCATCCAGGGTGGGCGTGTGCACGATCTCGGCCACCAGGCGCTGCAGGCTGCCGCTCTCCTCGGCCTCGGTGACGGCGCGCTGCAGATACTGCTCGGCGTTGCGCTGGTCGCCGCACAGCAGGGCGACCTGGGCCGACAGGGCAAAGACCCACACCAGCTCGGAATGAGCGCCCTTGTCGCGCAGATCGTCGTGGACGTCTTCCAGGTGCGCGCGCGCCCGCGCGGCTTCGCCCAACTGGGCGCGGGCGGCCCACAGGGCCGCCTTGGCCGTGGCGCGTTCGAGCGCCGCGTTGTGCGCGTTCGCCAGCACCAGCGCTTTTTCGGCCAGCAGGGCGGACTCGTGCGGGTGGGCCTGCCAGCGGCGCAGTGTCGAGGCGCTGACCAGCACGGCGCAGCGCAGCCACGGATCGCTGTTGCCGATCAACTCCAGGGCGCGGTTGTGCAGCCGCAGCGATTCTTCGAACGCGCCCTGGTCGCGCCGCAGCTCGCCCATGCTCCACAACAGGGCGCTCTCGACGCGGCGATTGGGCACGCGGGCGACGATGCTCAGCCCTTCCTGGAGCGTCGAAAGCGCCTGCTCGTAGTTGCCGCCCAGGTGGTAGTAGAATCCCAGGTTGTTGAGCGCCCCGGCCAGCGCCCCGGCGCTGCCCAGCGACCGGCGCAGCGCGACGACCTCCTGCAGGCACGCGCTGGCATCGCCCAGCCGTTTGAGGCGCAGATAGGCTACACCCAGGTCCTGCAGGACGTTCGCCAGGGCATAGGCGTCGCCGTCCTGGCGGTGCAGGGTCAGGGCCTGTTCCAGGTATTTGACCGCGGCCACGACCTCGCCCAACCGCAGGTGAGCGACGCCCAGAATCTTGAGCGCCCGCCCGCGCAAATTCGCCTTGGCCGGCACCGAATCGGCCAGCGTCGCGGCTTCGAAGGCCGCCCGCTGAGGCTCGCCCTGCTGCAGGTGGATGAAGGCGCGCTGAAGTTGCACGTCGGCCTGGCCGATCTCGTTGCCGGTTCGCATGAACCCGCGCTCGGCCTCGTCGAGGGCCGCTTCCGCCTCTTCATAATTGTAGCGATCGGTGTGCACGCGGGCGCAGTTGTAGAGCAGGCCGGGCGCGAATATCCCGATCTGGCCCAACTGGCTGCGCCACTCGATCAGCGTCTCGACCTTGCCCTGCGAGAAATACACCTGGGCGACGCGTTCGGCGATCGCCGCGGCGCGCTCGATCAGCCCCGCGATCATGTAATGCTCGAAACTCTCGTCGATCTGGTCGTGTTCTTCGAACCAGCGGGCGACCTTCGTGTGCAGGCTGGCGAACAGGCTGAGGTTGTCGTGCCGGAGTTCCTGCTGCAAAAAGTCGCGGAACAGCCGGTGATACACCAGCCCGCCGGACACCTTCGACAGGAACAGGCTGCGATTCTGCGCTTCCGTCAGCCAGTACGCGCTGTCCGGCAGCTCCAGGACCGTCGAGCACAGCTCCGGCGTCATGCGGAACAACGTCGAGGACGCCAGCAAAAAATCGCGCAGCCCGGGCGGCTGGGCTTCCAGCATCGATCCGGCGAGCGCGTTGAACAATGCCTCCGGCCCTTTGCCGCCGTGCAGCATCACCTGTTCCAGATCGGCGGGCAGGGGATACAGCGCCAGGACTGTGCCCGCCGGCCAGCCTTCCAACCGCGTGGCCAGTTCCTCGACCTCGGCCATTGATGGCGGCGTGCCCAGGGCGCCCTGCGCCAGGTTGTAGATCTCTTCGTTCGTGAAGCGGAGTTGTTCCTGCCCCAGCGCCAGCACCTCGCCGCGCGCGATCATCTCGGTGAGGGGCAGGTTGGGCAGGATGCGCCCGATCAGGACGACGTGGCAGCTGGGCGGCAGCAGCGCGACGAACGTCTGGAGCCAGATCTCGGCGGCGGGCGCGCCGGCCAGGACGTGTGTATCGTCCAGGATATAGAGGACCTGCTGGTAGGTGTTCTCGCGCAGGTAGTCCGCGATGAGCGTCGCCAACTCGCTCGGCGTGTAGCCGGGCACCGGGGCCAGATTCTGGATGCCGGGCGCGACGTGCGCCAGCGTGGTAAGCGCCTGGTTGTACAGGTTGGGGATGTCCCGCTCGCGCTCGTTGAGCGTGTGCCAGGCGACGACGTGCGGCGTCTGGGCGGCGAACTGGGCGGCAATCGTGGTCTTGCCGTACCCCGGCGGGGCGCAGATCAACGTGAGTTTATGGTCGACGGCGGCGCGAAGCTTGTTCAGGAGCCGGGGGCGGTTGATGACTCCTGATACGTGCGGGATCCCTGATTCGCGCTGGACGGTCGCTGACGACATCACACGGGCCCTGACTACTCGCTCATCTCGTTGAGGCTGCACCTTGATTGTACACAACAACGTCCTAATTTGCAGAGCAGAAGATCGGCGGGCAGCGGGTGATGGTTCGACACGTGACTGGCCGGTACCCAACGCCCTCACCGGTAAGTATGGCAAATGTTGGAGTAGGCTGTCAAGTAACACTAGGCTTATATTAGCACACCATTACGTCCCGGCGCAGCCGGTGGCCTGGCGGCGGATGGGGTGGGCAGCGCGAAAGGTCGCGCTTGTTGACGGGAGGCGGTTTCTCCCCTATACTGGGGGATACATCTGAGAGCGCTCTCAGAGTGGCGGCGTGCTTCGTCATCTTGTCCTCGCCGAGTGCTGCCTGACATCGGTCTACACTATGCTTTGGAGTGATGATGCGTTACGGTCATTTTGACGACGAGCGCCGCGAGTACGTTATCACGCGGCCCGACACCCCGCTCCCCTGGATCAACTATCTCGGCAGTGATGCATATTTTGGCTTGATCTCCAACACGGCAGGCGGCTATTCGTTTTATCGCGATGCCCGCCTGCGGCGCATTTCGCGCTACCGGTACAACAACGTCCCGCTGGACAGCGGTGGGCGCTATGTCTACCTGCGCGACGACCGCACCGGCGAATTCTGGTCGCCCACCTGGCAGCCGGTGCGCCGCGATCTCGATGCGTATACGTGCCGCCACGGCCTGGGCTACACGATCATCGAGTCGGCCTATGCCGGCATCGAGGCCCGGCTGCGCTACTTCGTGCCGGCCAACGACCCGCTCGAGATCTGGCAGGTGACGCTCACCAACCGCCGGGACGAGCCGGTCGACCTGTCGATCTTCCCGTCGATTGAGTTCTGCCTGTGGGATGCCTACGACGACGCGGCCAACTTCCAGCGCAATTTCAGCGTCGGCGAGGTCGAGATCGAGGACGGGGTGATCTACCACAAGAGCGAATACCGCGAGCGGCGCGACCATTTCGCCTACTTCGCCTGCTCGGGCGCGCTGGCGGGCTACGATACGCAGCGCGACGCTTTCCTGGGGCCGTACCGCGGCTGGGACAACCCGGCGGCGGTCGAAAGGGGCGCCTGCACCCAGTCCCACGCGCACGGTTGGGCGCCGGTGGGTGTGTTCCAGGCGCGGCTGCGCCTCGCGCCCGGCGCCAGCGAAACCGTGATCGTGCTGTTGGGCTACCACGAAAACCTGCGCGAGGACAAGTTCGACCCGCCCGGCTCGCAGACGATCAACAAGCGGACGGTCCGGCCCATCATCGAGCGCTATCTCGACGTGGAGACGGTCGAGGCGGCCTTCGCCACGCTGGCCCGCACCTGGGACGACCTGGTAGGCCGGTTGCAGGTCAACACGCCCGACGGGCACACCAACCGCATGGTCAACATCTGGAACGCCTACCAGAACATGGTGACGTTCAATCTGTCGCGCTCGGCGTCGCTGTTCGAATCCGGGGTGGGGCGCGGGATGGGCTTCCGCGACTCGAACCAGGACCTGCTCGGCTTCGTGCACATGGTCCCGGAGCGCGCGCGGGAGCGCCTGCTCGACATCGCGGCGACCCAGCTCGACTCCGGCGGCGCGCACCACCAGTACCAGCCCCTGACCAAGCGTGGCAATGCGGGCGCCGGGTCGAACTTCAACGACGATCCGCTGTGGCTGGTGCTTGCCGTGGCGGCCTACCTCAAAGAGACGGGCGACTGGGGCTTCCTGGACGAGCGGGCCCCCTACGAAAACCAGCCCGGAACCGAAGCGCCGCTGTGGGATCACCTGGAGCGCAGCATCCGCTACACGCTCGACCGGCTGGGGCCGCACGGCCTGCCGCTGATTGGCCGCGCCGACTGGAACGACTGCCTGAACCTCAACACCTTCTCCGCCGAGCCGGGCGAGTCTTTCCAGACCACGTCCAACCGCGACGGCAAGGTGGCCGAGTCGGTGTTCATCGGCGGGCTGTTTGTGCTGGCCGCACAGGAGATGGCCGCGATGGCCTGCCGCCGGGATGGGGCGGACGCCGGGCCGTATCTCAGCGCGGCGGAGCGCATAGCCGCGACCGTCAAGCAGCACGGCTGGGACGGCGCGTGGTTCCTGCGCGCCTACGACCACTTTGGCGACAGGGTAGGGTCGGCCACGTGCGCCGAAGGGCAGATCTACGTCGAGCCGCAGGGCATGTGTGTGATGGCGGGCATCGGCCTGGATGACGGGCTGGCCCGGCAGGCATTGGACAGCGCCCGCGAGCGGCTGGCGACTCCGCACGGGCTGATGCTCCACCAGCCGGCCTATACGCAGTATTACCTGCACCTGGGCGAGATCTCGTCGTACCCGCCCGGTTACAAGGAGAACGCCGGGATCTTCTGCCACACCAACCCGTGGGTCATGATCGCGGAAGCGATGGCCGGCGATGGCGACCGGGCTTTCGACTATTACGCGCGGATCAACCCCTCGGCGCGCGAGGACATCAGCGAGATTCACCGCTGCGAACCCTACGTGTACGCGCAGATGATCGCCGGGCGCGACGCGCCGACGCACGGCGAGGCGAAAAACTCGTGGCTGACCGGCACCGCCGCCTGGAACTTCGTCGCCATTACGCAGTGGATCCTGGGCATCCGGCCCGATTACGACGGCCTGCGCATCGCGCCGGCGCTGCCGGGCGGCTGGGACGGCTTCACGGCAACGCGTGTGTGCCGCGGCACGGTCTACCGGATCGCGGTGCGCCGGAACGGTCCCGGCGGCAGCATCCGCCTGGAGGTCGATGGCCAGCCAGTGGAGGGCGATCTCGTGCCCTGGTCGGATCGCGAGTCGGTTTCGGTGGTGGCAACCATTAGTTAACCGGAGGGCGACCATGTCATACGGCTATTTTGACGATGCCCGGCGCGAATATGTGATCACCACGCCCAAGACGCCGGTTCGCTGGATCAACTACATCGGGACGCTGGCGTTTGGCGGATTCGTGGACCAGACCGGCGGATCGCTGATCTGCCAGGGCGACCCGTCGCTCAACCGGATCGTCAAGTACATGCCGCAGTTTCCCGCGTCCCACTTCAACGGTGAGACGCTCTACCTGCGGATCAAACAGGGCGCTACCTACCGCGTCTTTTCGCCGTTCTTCGTGCCCACGCTCGACCCGCTCGATCGCTACGAGTGTCACGTGGGCATGGGCTATTCGCGGATCGTGTCGGTGGGCTTTGGCCTGCGCGCCGACGTGACGATCTTCGTGCCGCACGGTGGCGACCGGGTTCTGCGTGACATCCGCATCACGAACGTCTCCGCTGCGCCGCTCGAAGTGGACGCGATCCCGGTGGTGGAATACACGCATTTCGACGCGCTCAAGCAGTTCAACAACGTGGACTGGGTGCCCCAGACCATGCAAAGCCGGGCGTGGAATGACGATGAAGGCCACCTCGTGCTGATGCAGTACGCGTTCATGCGGCGCGAAACGCACGTCAACTATTTCACGTCGAGCTGGCCGGTGAGCTCGTTCGAGAGCGACCGGCGGCGCTTCCTGGGCGATCACGAATACGGCACCTGGGCCGGCCCGCTGGCGCTGCGTGCGGCGGAGTTGAGCGATTACGAGGCGCAGCGCGGCGACAACATCGGCGCGCTGCTGCACCACCTCGGCGCGATCGCGCCCGGCGAGACGCGCCGCTTCGTCACGCAGTTGGGGCAGGCGCCGGGCCTGGAGGCGGCCCTGCCGTCGATCCGGGCGTATTGGGATCCGTCCGCCGTCGATGCGGCTTTCGCGGAGCTGGGGCGCTTCTGGGAGGATTACCTCGCCACCATCCAGGTTCAAACGCCCGATCCCGCCATGAACAGCATGTTGAACGTCCACCACCCGCGCCAGTGCCACACCACCAAGAACTGGTCGCGCTACCTCTCTCTGTACCAGCTCGGGCTGGGCACGCGTGGCATCGGCGTGCGCGACAGCTCGCAGGACGTGATGGGCGTCGTCGCGCACATGCCGGACGAGGCCCGCACCCTGATCGAGAAGCTGTTGAGCGTCCAGCGGCGGGACGGATCGGCCATGCACCAGTTCAACCCGCTGACGATGGAGGGCAGCGTCGGTGATGCCGCCGAGGACGAAGAGCGTCCCCAGTATTACAGCGACGATCACCTGTGGATCGTGCTGGCGGTGTGCGCGTACCTCAAAGAGACGGGCGATCTCGCCTTTCTGGAGCGGGCGATTCCATTTTACGACAAGGACCGCCACGACCGGCCCCTGGAAAGCGGCACGGTTGCCGAGCACCTGCGCCGGGCGATCGCGTTCACCCGGTCGGACGTGGGCGCGCACGGTCTGCCGCTGCTCGGCTTCGCGGACTGGAACGACACGATGAACCTGCCCACCGGCGCCGAGTCGGTGTTCACCGCGTGCCTGTATGGCCGGGCGCTGCTCGATCTGGCCGAGCTGGCGCGGGCGCAGGGCGAGGCGGCGCTGGCGCAGCAGTGGGCGACCTACCACGCCGAGATGAAAGCGCGCATCAACGCGCAGGCGTGGGACGGGGCGTGGTACGTCCAGTATTTCGACGAGGGCGGCCAGCCGCTCGGCTCGCAGCGCAACACGACCGGCCAGATTTACGCCTATGGGCAGGCGTGGGCGGTGCTCGCCGGTTTCGCGCCGCCGGAGCGCGCCGCCCTGGCCCTGGACGCCGTGCACGACCGGCTCGCCACGCGGCACGGCATCAAGCTCAGCACGCCGGGCTACGATGGCTACGACCCCAACGTCGGCGGCATGAGCACCTATCCGCCCGGCGCCAAAGAGAACGGCGGGATCTTCCTGCACATCAACCCGTGGGTCATGATCGCGGAAATGCTGGTCGGGCGTGGCGCGCGCGCCTACGACTACTACACGCGGATCAACCCCGCCGCCAGGAACGACGCGATCGACGAATACGAGTGCGAGCCGTATGTCTACGCTCAGAACATCCTGGGCGACGAGCATCCGCAGTTTGGGCTGGCGCGCAATAGCTGGCTGTCCGGCACGGCGTCATGGGCCTACCAGGCGGCGACGCAGTACATGCTCGGCATCCGGCCCACCTACGACGGCCTGCTGATCGACCCGTGCCTTCCGCCGGGGTGGGAGGGGTTCGAGATGCGGCGCCGGTTTCGCGGCGCGGACTACGCGATCGACGTGCGCAACCCGGCGCGCACCGGGCGCGGCGTCGCGTCGCTTCATGTGGACGGCGCGCTCGTGGAAGGGGGCATCGTCCCCGCCTTTGAGAACGGACAGCTTCACCGGGTCGAGGTGGTTCTGGGGGACTAGGCCGGGGTAAAGCGTGCTGTGGAGCGGGTCCGCAGCACGCTGTTTTTTATGCCTGGGGCGTGAGCGAATCGTACCCGGTGAACCAGGACTCGCCGCCGCTGGGCGGTGCGAAAAACTCGGTCCACGGGCGCGCGTATTGCGTCGCGATCTCGGACAGGCGCGCGACGCGCTCGACCGCGGTATCCTGCAGGAAGGCCATGCGCCCGGCGGTGTCCATCGCGACACCCTCTCGCCAGATGGCGCGCCCGGCTAAAAAGCCGCTGGCACCCGCCTGACAGGCCACGGTGACCTGCTTCTCGAACGTCTCGAAGTCCACGCCCGCGCTCAACAGCACCCACGGAACCGCGCACACCTCGCTGATCGCCTCGCAGGCCGATCGCCATGCCGTCTCGTCGGCCTCGAAGTCCGCATCGACCGGGAATTCGAGCTTCAGCACGTCCACGCCCAGGCGGCTGAGGCGGCGCGCCGTTTCGCGCACGGCGTGCGGGCGCGTCGCGGCGAACGCCGCGCTGGACTTGCTGACCGCGGGGTCCAGGCTGTAGGACAGCGGCTCGACGAAGAACGGCAGATCGACGCGCCGGCAGTCGGCGGCGAGCTGGCGCATGATCTCGTCCAGCTCGTCGGCCAGCGCGCCCGAGTCCGGGTGGTAGTACACCAGCAGCTTGGCGGCGGACGCGCCCATGCGCTTTATTTTTTCCACCGTCCAGCCCTCGATGAAATCCAGCCGGCGATAGGTGGAATCGCCGCTGTAGCCGCTTTTCTCCAGCGCTACCAGCAGGCCGCTCGACCCGGCCACGTGCAGCGCGGGCTGGAGGCCGTAGATCGGATCGAGCAGCACGGCGCTGGTGTGAGGCGACAGCGCGCTGACAACCTCGGTCTTGATCTGGACTGCCGTCTCATACGGGGTGCCTTCGGGCAGCATCTTGCGGTAGTTGCCGCGCTGGTCGAAAGCCAGGATGGTGAAGATGTGGTCGTCGGTGCTGGTCTGTTTCAGGCCGCGCCATGTGCCGGGGCCGACTTGTTGGGTCACTGCTGTGCTCCTGTGATGTTGTCAACCAAACGTGCGAACGCCCGCAACTGGGGCGCCCGCAGGTCGTATAAAATGCTGATTCCATAAACAAAGTGACGTGTGACTTTGCCGTCGTTAATTCTAAGTTTAAAGACTAGCATACATAAGCTTAGGTGCCGTGTCAAGTTGCCCGGCGAGCCAATACACGAGGCTGTTGTGAGCCATTTTCGGAGGAGGAAAAAGCGATCGATTGGCGCCCCAATGATGGCCGGTCGATGCGTTCACGCCGCGCCGTACCGGTGCAGCCACGCGCTCGCCGCCCCGGCCAGCGGCGCCTCCGATCCCAGCGCCGCCGGGACCAGCCGCACCCGGTCGTTAGGTACCAGCCGGCAGGTAGCGCGGATCGTGTCCTGGACGCGCTCCCAGAACAGGTGCCGGCTCTGCATCACGCCGCCGCCCAGCGCGATTACGTCCGGCACGAACAGCGTGACGAGGTTCGCCAGCCCCAGGCCGGTGTAGGTGCCCAGGCGGTCGACGGCGGCCCGCGCCCGCGCGTCACCGCGCTCGGCGGCGGCGCAGATCTGCCGGGCGTCCACCGGGCCAGGCGCCATCGCGCCGGGATACGTGGCCCGGAACCACTCGGCCAGCGCCGGGCCGCTCGCCAGGCTTTCCCAACAGCCGCGCGCCCCGCAGGTGCATAATGGTCCCGACGCGTCGATGACGTGGTGCCCGATCTCCGGGTGAGCGCCGTCCACGCCCCGGTACAGCTTGCCGTCGAAGACCATCCCCGCGCCGATGCCGGTGCTCACCGTGACGTAGATGAACGCGCTCACACCGCGCCCGGCGCCCCACTGCGCCTCGGCGAGCGCGACCGCGTCGGCGTCGTTCTCCATCGCCGCCGGGACGCCGAACCGGGCCGCCAGCTCGTCCACCAGCCGGAGGCCCTCCCAGCCCGGCAGGAACGGCACGTCGCCAATTGTCCCTGTCAGCGGGTAGACCGGGCCGGTGCAGCCGATGCCGATCCCGGTGAGCGTGGCGCCTGCCTGCGTCGCGGTGCCGTGCAGCAGCGCCGTGATGCGCTCCAGGCCATCCGCCGGGCCGCGCTGGGGGTCGGTGGGGCATTCCGCGCGGGCCAGCACCCGCCCGTCCCGGTCGACGATCCCGACCGCGATCTTGGTGCCGCCGATGTCCACTGCTCCGATCATGCGCGTGCTCTCCTGGGGGTGCGAAGGTGCCGCGCACGATTGTAGCCTGCCTCGTTGCTTTGCTCAACGCTCGCAGTGTCCTATACTCAGAGAAGACCGGACACTTTGAGGCAGGTGAAGGATGACACTCGTTACACAGCGCGCTGAAGCGCTGGAAATCACGCAGCTTTTTCGCGAGCGCGGGGCCAGCATGGCGATCTTCTGCACCGCGGCCCACTGGAACACCGAAGCGATCCTGCTGGCGGGGCAGCGCATCGCGGAGCAGTATCACCTCGCGTCGGTGCCGCTGGCCGTCGCGATGACGTTCACGTACCCGCACATGCCCCAGGCCGAGCGAATCACCTACAGCCGCCACGCGCCCACCGGGTTCCTCTCGAACATGGCACACCTGCGCGCGCTGTGCGATGGTCCGGACGCTCCTTACCGGAACGTGACGGTGCTGCCCCACCTGGATCATGCCGACCCGAAGCGCGATCGCTGGGCGCTGGTAGAAGGGCTGCCGCATCTGGCGACCGTGATGTTCGACGCGCAGAAATATCCCCTCGACGACAACCGGGCGTGGACGCGCGACTACGTGGCGACCTACGGCGATCAGGTGATGGTCGAGGGGATCATCGAGGAGCTGAGCGTGGCCGGGCGGACGCAGGCCGTCCAGCAGGACGCGTACATCGACAAGGCCGTCGCCTACATGCGCGACACGGGCGTCGATCTGCTGGTGGCCGACCTGGGCACCGAGCAGCAGTCCGACCGGGTGGGCGAGGCGCGCTATCTGAAAGCGCGCGCCCAGGCGCTGACGGAGAGTCTGGGCGCGGCGCGGCTGGTGCTGCACGGCACGTCGAGCCTGACCGCGGACCAGATGACCGGGCTGGCCGAGGACGGCGTGATCCGCGTCAACATGTGGACGCGCATCGCCCGCGAGGCGGGCCAGCACGCGGCCCGGCGGCTGATCGCGCGGGCGGCGGCCATCGAGGCCGGGGAGTTCGAGGCGACCGAATCGCGCCAGTACCTGGACGACTCGATCGAGGCGGCGGCGGACGTGATGGTCGAGGTGATGGAAACGCTTGGGTATCCCCACCTGGGGACCTAGAAGGGAGCAGGTCGGAACGACGATGAGCTTGATGGGAATTGACGTTGGCACCACCGGCTGCAAGGTGATCGCGCTGGCGCTGGACGGGACGATCCTGGCGGCGGCGCAGCGCGAGTACAACGTGGTGCGCCCCCAGCCCGGTTGGGCCGAGCTGGACAGCCGCCAGGTGTGGCGCCAGATCCAGGACGCGATCCGCGAGGTGGCGGCGCAAACCCGGCGCGACCCGGTCACCTCGGTCTGCGTGTCGTCGATGGGCGAGGCGATGACCCCCGTCTCGCGCGATCGGGAGATTCTGGGCAACTGCCTGATGGGCTTCGACAGCCGTGGCTCCGAAACTGCCGACCGGTTGGCCGCGTTGGACCCGGTGATGTTCTTCGAGCGCAGCGGGAATCTCGTGGGGAATTTGTACGGCGGCACCAAGTTGATCTGGCTGCGCGACAACGCGCCGGACCTGTGGGCGCAAACCGATAAGTTCCTGGGGTGGGCCGATCTGGTCGCGTTTCTGCTGGGCGGCGAGCCGATCACCGATTACTCGCTGGCGAACCGCAGCCTGTTTTTCGACCTGCGCCGCGCCGATTGGTCGGATGAGACGCTGAGCCTGGTGGGGATGCCACGCGACAAACTGCCGGGGCTGGCCCAGGCCGGGACGGTCGTCGGGCATGTGTCGCCCGCCATGGCCGAATCGCTGGGCCTGTCGCCGGACGTGGCGATCGTGATCGGCGCGCACGACCAGTGCGCGAACGCCGTCGGTGCGGGGGTGCTCAAGCCGGGCATGGCGGTCTATGGCCTGGGCACGTTCACCTGCATCACGCCCACCTACGACGCCATCCCGTCCGCCGGCCAGATGATCGCCTCGCGCCTCAACGTGGAGCACCACGCGCTGCCCGGCCTGTACGTGAGCTTTCTGTACAACCTGACCGGCGGCGCGCTGCTCAAGTGGTTCCGCGACACGTTCGCGCCGCTGGAAAAAGCCGCTGCCGAAGCCGTGGGCGAGGATGTGTACGACGTCCTGTTGGCCGAGATGCCCGACGAGCCGACCGATCTGCTGGTTCTGCCGCACTTCGCGCCGACCGGCCCGCCGTATTACGACGAGGACGCGCGCGGCCTGATCGCCGGGCTGACGCTCGAAACGACGCGCGGCGAATACATCAAGGGGCTGCTGGAAGGCGTCACGTACTACTTCCGCGACGGGCTGGAGCGCATGGCCGAGGCCGGAATCACCATCGACGAATACCGCGCGACCGGCGGCGGCGCGCGCTCGGATGCGTGGCTTCAGATCAAGGCCGACATCCTGAATCGCCCGCTGGTCCGCCCGCGCATCACCGAGGCGGGCGCGCTGGGCGCCGCGATCCTGGCCGGTATCGGGGCGGGGGTGTACGCCTCGGCGGAGGAGGCCATCGACTCGCTGGTGAAGATCGACCGCGTCTTCGAGCCGGACCCGGACCGGGTGCCGCTGTACGACGAGCGGTTTGCCAAATATCATTTGCTCTATCCATTTTGCCAGTCGCTTTATTGAAGGAGAGAACGCTGTGAAACCGAGAATTGGTTTGATGGGAATCACGCAGGAGCTGTACGACGATATGCTGCCGGGGATCACTGAGCGCCAGTCGAACTACGCGCGCGCCATCGCCCAGCAGCTTTCCGACGTGGCCGACGTCATCTTTCCCAAGGCGGTGCGCAACCGGGCCGACGCCGATGAGGTGGTTGCTGGCTTCGAGCGCGACGGGATGGACGGCATCATGATCGTGATGCTGACCTACGGCCCGGCGATGAACGTGACGCGCGCGCTGGTCAACACGCGCCTGCCGCTCATGCTGGCGAACACCCAGCCGGAACGCAACATCACTGATCAGTGGGATATGGGCGACATGACCTACAACCAGGGTGTGCACGGCGCGCAGGATCAGGCGAATGCCCTGGTTCGGGCGGGCGTGCCGCTGCCGATCATCACCGATCACTGGCAGGCGCCGGAGTTCAAGCGCGAGTTCGAGGACTGGGCGCGCGCCGCGGCCACGGTCAGCGCCTTGCACCGGATGAAGGTCGCCATCTTCGGCTATGCGATGAACGGCATGGGCGACATTCGAGTCGACGAGACGTCGATGCTGCGCAAGCTGGGACCGGAGCTGTGCGTGGTGGCGCCGGGCGATCTCTACCGGGCCATGCAGGCGGCATCCGCGGCGGAGATCAAAGCCGTGATCGATCAGGAAAACGAGTGGTTCGAGATCGATCCCAGGCTGAGCGCCGACCAGCGCGAGGAGTCGGCCCGCTATCAGGTCGCGATCAAGAAGATTCTGGACGACGGTGGCTACGCGGCCTATTCGACCCACTTCGGCGCGATCGGCGAGGATGGCCGGTTCAAATTCCTGCCGCTGGCCGCCGCCTCGACGATGATGGCGCAGGGCTACGGCTTCGGGGCCGAGGGCGACGCGTGCAGCGCCGTGCTGGTCGCTGCCGGGCATGCGCTCATCGGGGACGCGCATTTCACCGAGATGTACGCGATGGACTTCGACCGCGATACGGCGCTGCTCAGCCACATGGGCGAGGGCAACTGGAAGGTCGCTCGCAAGGACGAGCCGGTCAAGCTCATCGACCGCCCGCTGGGTATCGGCAAGCTGGACAACCCGCCGACCGTCCTGTTCCGCATCCAGCCCGGCCCGGCCACGCTCACCTCGCTGGTGCCGCTGGGCGGCGACCGCTTCCGCCTCGTGCTCTCCGAGGGCGAGATCATCCCGGACTCGCCGGTTATGCCGGTTCTCGAAATGCCGTATGGCGAGTTCAAACCCAATACCGGCGTGCGCCAGTGCCTCAACGGATGGCTGCGCGCGGGCGGCACGCACCACAAATGCCTGAACCTGGGGCACCATGCCCGACGCTGGCGGTTGTTCTGCGAGCTGGCCGGCATCGAGCTGGCCGAGGTCTAGCCGCGCGGCCCCCATTCCACAAAACGAACTGCGCCCGTCGCGGCGGTGGCGGGCGCAGTTTTTTCCTACGCGTTCGGTAGATTACCCCGTCGTGCAGATCACGATCTCTTGCTCGCCATCGGCGGTCGAGGGGATAAAGCAGCCCGCGATTGGCGTGGAATCGGACTCCGGTTCCTCGGTGGGGTTGGGCGTTCCCGGCGGCGGCAGGATCGCGCCGCTGCATTCCCCGTTCGTGCATCGCGCCAGCTCGATCGACTGGTAGTTGAAGTCCGCGCTTGTCTCGTGGATGCCGAGGCCAATCGAGGACGCGGCGACGAGGTACCTTCGCGGCTCGTAGGGATTTCCGAACCGCTGGAAAACGGCCCCGCGGCTCGCCAGGTAGTCGATCATCACCGAATCGACGGCGACCGGATCGCGCGCGAGGAACAGCGAGTTCGGGTACGGGTCGAGAATCCCGTTGCTGGTCGAGCCGGGATTGCCGTCCGGACCGCCCACGCGCAGCCCGTAAATCCCGTCGGCGACGACCAGCATCGTCTTGTTGCGAATCAGGTCGTGCCGGTTCAGCGTCACCAGCGAGCTTTCTTCCGGCGTGGCGCCGTCCAGGCCGACGTGCAGCGCGTGCGGGTTTTCCACGCTGCCCAGATGATTCTTGAAGCTCAGGCTGACCCCGGCTGCGCCATGCGTCCGCAGAATCGGCATGTTGATCAGGTAGGTCGCATCCTCCAGCAGGCGAGTGAGGCGCGTGTTCCAGACGCTCTGGTTGTACTGCGTGGCGTTGCTCGGGTTGTTCAGCACATCCGGAAACCGCGCGGCCACCCCGTCGGAGAACTGGCGCAGGAACCCGCGGCTGGAGTCGTACAGGATCAGGTCGCCGGGCGCGATCCCGACGTCCTCGATAAGCTGGCGCAGCAGCGCGTTCAGCACCTGGAAGCTGGGGTTGTGCTGTAACACGTCGCTGTTGTTGTTGAAGTTGACCTTGATCGCGATCTGCTGGCTGGGCTGGTAGTCCGCCCCGCCGTTGTGAGCCCGGAAGATCTGCCCCCACGCCCCCGCAACGGTATCCTCGCCGGTCAGCAGTTGGACCGCCCGGCCCATCATCTCGTCGGCCACCGCCGGGTCGACGCGCAGCGAAAAATCGCTGGACCAGCCCAGGGCAGCCCGGTCATCCTGTACCCAGGCCACGCGAGGCAGGCCCTGGGCGAATGCGCGGCGCGGCGCTCCGCTCAGGCCGGCGGCGGTGAGGGCGGCTGCTGCGACTCCGGCTGCGCCTGCGGCCAGGAATTCGCGGCGGGATAGCTCTGGCGGAGATTGACCTGCGCCGTCGAGGTGATCTGGGGCCATGCTGTTGTCCTTTGTCTAGCCTGCCGGCGAGTGGTTAGTCCTCATTATAAAGGAGAAGCCGTACTGCACCCAATCGGGCGGCTGATTCGAGTGGGGATCAATGCCTTTTTTTACAGGCTTTTGACGACTTTTTACCTATTTTTTATAGGCGTTAGCGATGTTATAGGATCTTTATTACTTTTCACTTGATTTTTTATAAGATATTTATTACCTGTGTGTTGATTTTGCCCGGTGATGGTTGTACAGTGGTACTAGAAACTTGGCCTTTTCAGGCGTTGTCTTCATCTCGCTTCAGCGGCACCACCCATCTCGTTTGCGGGCCGACCGAAATCGCACCGTCAGAAATCGCAGCAGCATTGGAGAGAGACTACATGATGGATGTGGGGAGTCTTCACAAAGTCGCGCTTAACAGCCGTTTTAAAATGACCGCCACCTGGATTCTGGTTGACGGCATCACCATCCTGGCCGCGTATGGGCTGGCGGTGTCGGCGCGCGCTATTGCGGCGTCTCCGGATAATTTGTACGATCTCCGCTTCAATATTTTCGTGCTCGTCGTCACGCTCTTTTCGCTGTATATGATGGGTGTGTACTATCGCCTGTGGGAACGCACGAGCGGGCACGATGTCGTGGTGATTGTCAAAGCGGTGGGTCTGGCAACCTTGTTGATCGCGTCGTTCGATTACTTGATGTCTTCGAATCCGCTGCCGTTTGGTGTGATTGTGCTGGCGAACGTGTTGGCCCTGACGGGCATCGTCGCGACGCGCTATCGCTCGCGGCTGGTGAGCGGGCTGACGTGGCGCTGGAACGCGATCTGGAATCGCGAGTTCCCCAAGCCGGAGGTCCGGGTGCTGATCTTTGGCGCCGGGGAAGCCGGCCAGGCGACCGCGTGGCGGCTGCGCCGCCGGTACGGCAATGGCGACCACGCCTATCACATCGTCGGGTTCATCGACGACGACCGCGCCAAGCACGGTATGTACGTGGAAGGGGCCCAGGTGTTGGGCAGCCGCCACGACATTCTGCGGCTGGCGGAAGAGCACAACGTCGATCTGATCATCGTCGCCGTGCACAACATCGCGGGGCCGAATTTCCGCGAGGTCATGGAGATTTGCGAGAAGACCTCGGCCCGGATCAAAGTCGTGCCGGACGTCTTCGCCTTGCTGAATGGCAACCACAGCGCGCCGCTGCTGCGCGACGTCCAGCCCGAGGACCTGTTGGGCCGCCAGACCGTCGGCTGGCACGAAGGCGTCGACGTGTCGCCGGTCCAGCAGAAAGTGGTCCTGGTCACCGGCGCGGCGGGGTCGATCGGCTCCGAGCTGTGCCGCCAGATCCTCAAGTACGACCCGGTCAAGCTGATTCTGCTGGAGAACAACGAAAGCGGCCTGCACGACCTGGTCACCGAGCTGATCACCGACGAGAACCGGCACAAGCTGGTCCCCATCCTGGCCGACATCACCCACCGCCCGTCGGTCAAGCGCGCGTTCGAGAAACACAAACCGCAGGTGGTCTTCCACGCGGCGGCGTACAAGCACGTGCCGATGCTGGAGCACTACCCGGAAGAATCGATCCGGGTGAACGTGGGGGGGACGCGCCAGGTGGCCGAGCTGGCCCTGGAACACGGCGCGGAGCGGTTCGTGCTCATCTCGACCGACAAGGCCGTGAATCCGAGCAGCGTGATGGGCGCCAGCAAGCGCGTCTGCGAGCTGATGATGCACGCCCTGGCCGAGCAGAGCCACAACAAGACGCTGTTCACGTCGGTGCGGTTTGGCAACGTCCTGGGCAGCCGGGGCAGCGTGGTCCCGACGTTCAACCGGCAGATCGACGCGGGCGGCCCGGTCACTGTGACTGACAAGCACATGTCGCGCTATTTCATGACGATCCCCGAAGCGGTGAACCTGGTCATTCATGCTGCCTGCCTGACCGAAGGTGACGACCTGTTCATGCTGCAAATGGGCGACGAAGTCCGCATCGTGGAGCTTGCCGAGCGCATGATCCGGATGCGCGGCCTGCGGCCCTACACGGATATCCCGATCGTGTTCACCGGGATGCGGCCCGGCGAGAAACTGCACGAAGAACTGCATACCGACTCTGAAGCGACCATCACGACCGCGCACCCCGACATTGTAGAGCTGATCAGCCACCAGAACGGCTTCCGGCTGGGTAAGTTCTCCTTCTGGGTGGATGCTCTGCTGCGCAATGGCCTGGACCGGAATGCCGATGCCCTGGGCCAGCTTCTCGCCATCATCGAGGCGTGCCAGCAGTATGACGTGGCGCGCGTGGCGTAACGCCGCTCGCGCTCGCTCGTGTCGCAGCCTGCGCCGTTGAATCAGGATAAGAATGACGTCATGGGAATTCACAGTAACGTATCTACGCCAGTTGAGCAGGCCCCGATCGGCGGTATCGCCGCCGCGACGGGCCTGGCCGATCGGTCGCCCGGCCAGGTTTCGCAGAAACTGAACCCGCTGTCGCTGCGCAAGAACTTTTCGTGGACTTTTCTCGGCAACGTGGTCTATGCCGGCTCGCAGTGGGCCATGCTGGTCCTGCTCGCCAAGCTGGGCACGCCCGAAACGGTCGGTAAATTCGCGCTGGGGCTGGCGGTCACCGCGCCGGTGATCCTGTTCGCGAACCTGCAACTGCGCTCGGTCCAGGCGACGGATGCCAAAGCCGAGTACGAGTTCCGCGACTACCTGGGTTTGCGGCTGGTGACGACGGTCCTCGCCCTGGTGGCGATTGCCGTGATCACGCTGACGTCCGGGTACGCCCGCCAGACGGCGGTGGTGGTGATGATCATCGGTGTCGCGAAGGCGTTCGAGGCGCTCAGCGATGTGGTCTATGGCCTGGTCCAGCAGCACGAGCGCATGGATCGCATCGCCAAAGCGATGATCATCAAAGGGCCGTTGTCGCTGGTCATGCTGGCGATCGGCGTGCTGGTGGGCGGCATCGTCGGCGGCGTCATCGGGCTTGCCGTGGCGTGGGCCCTGGTGTTGGTCACCTACGATATCCGCAGCAGCGCGCGCATTTTGCGCAGTTCGCTGGACGACGGCGCTGACGTCGCGTCTCGCGTCGCGGAGATGATGAAACCCCGCTTCGACCGGGCGACTCTGCTGAAGCTCACGTGGCTGGCGCTGCCGCTCGGGTTCGCCGCCATGCTGATCTCGCTCAACACGAACATCCCGCGCTATTTCATCGAGCGCCATTTTGGCGAGTGGGAGCTGGGGATTTTCGCCGCGATGGCGTACCTGATGGTGGCTGGGACGACGATCATCATGGCGCTGGCCCAGTCGGCCAGCCCGCGCCTGGCGAAATATTACGCCAGCCAGGACCGCGCGGCTTTCCTGTACCTGTTCGTCCGGCTGCTCGGCGTTGGCACGGTGCTCGGCCTGGGTGGCGTGCTCGCCGCTCAGATCGCGGGCAAATGGGTGCTGGAGCTGCTGTACCAGCCGGAGTATGCCGCACACAATGACGTCTTCGTGCTGATCGCGTTCGCGGCTGCGCTGGGCTACATGTCGACGTTTGCGGGCATCGGGATGACCGCGACGCGCCAGTTTCGCATCCAGACCGTCCTGTTTGGCATCATCGCCGGCATCACGGCGCTGGCGAGCCTGACGCTGATCCCGTCTCACGGGCTGCGCGGGGCCGGTTTCGTGCTCATCATCTCGAACGCGGTGCAGTTGGTCACCAGTCTGGTCGTCGTGCTCTATGCGCTACACGCGCAGACACGCCAGCAGGAAGAACAGGACCAGACCGCCGCCCCGGAGAGCAAAACGGCGGAAGACGACCAGCGCCCGATCCGCGTGCTGCACGTGCTGGGCGCCATGAACCGGGGCGGGGTGGAAGCGTGGCTGATTTCCGTGCTGCGCAACATCGATCATGACCGCTTTCACATGGATTTCCTGGTCCACACAACCGAGCCCGCTGCCTATGACGAGGAAATTCGCGCGCTCGGCTCCAAGATCATCCCGTGCATGCACCCGCAGAAGCCGCTGCTGTACGCGCGCAACTTCCGCAAGATCATGGACGAGCACGGGCCTTACGATGTCGTGCACAGTCACGTCCACCATTACAGCGGGTGGGTGCTGATGCACGCGGCGCGGGCCGGTGTGCCGGTGCGGTTGGCGCACAGCCACAACGGCGCGCGCAACTCGCACCTCGACAAGCCATCCGATCTGGTCCGGCGCGCGTACATGACGGCGACGGAATGGCTGGTCCGGCGCTATGCCACACACGGTCTCGCCTCCAGCGTCCCGGCGGCGGAAGCGCTGTTCGGCCTGAACTGGAAAGCCGATCCCCGCTTTGTGGTCCAGCACAACACCAGCGACGTGAGCCCGTTCAACGTGGGGCCTGGTGACGAAGCCACGCGCAAATCGCTGCGGGCCGAGCTGGGGCTGCCTGACGAGGCGTTTGTCATGGGCCACGTGGGGCGATTCTTCCCGCCGAAGAACCACGACTTCCTGATCGACGTGGCGGCTGAAGTATTCAAGAGGGCGCCCGATGCCCGCCTGTTGATGGTGGGAGACGGCGAGCTTCGCCCCAACATCGAGGCGAAAGTGGCGCGGCTGGGAATCGCCGATAAAGTCGTGTTCGCCGGCGTCCGATCCGACGTGCCGAGCATCATGCTCAACGTGATGGACATCTTCGTCTTCACGTCCATTTCGGAGGGCCTGGGCATTGCCATGGTCGAGGCCCAGGCAGCCGGGCTGCCCTGCGTCTACACCGACGCCGTGCCGCACGAAGCGGACCTTGTCCCGCAGCTTTTGAAGCGGTTGTCGATCGCCGAGAATCCGGCGGTGTGGGCCGAGGCCATCCTGGCGAAGCGCAACGTCCCGCGCCCGGTCACCCAGGCGGAGGCGCTGGCCGAGGTCAAGAAGAGCTCGTTCAACATCGAGGCCAACTTGAGAGACCTGGGGAAGATCTATCGATGCGCTCGATGACGAAAGCCGTCAGCAGGGTGCCGAGACTGGTTCGCCTGCCGGACCAGGAAATCGACGTCAGCAGCGCCCTGATTTCGTTCCACGCCTGCACGCTCCTCGCGTTTGTGATGGTACTGACCAGCGATCAGTACCTTCACTGGTTTATGATCCCGGTCACCCTGGGCGGCGCGTTGATCGGGATCGATGCCGTCGACTGGTTCCGCCGCCGGGTGGACATCTTCGACCCGGTCGGCATTCTCGGCCTGCTTGGCGTGCATGTCTTTTTCCTGGTGCCGATTCTGCACGTCTATTGGGATTCGTGGATGCAGTGGATCGTCCCCCCGGACGATTGGCGTCCCTGGGTGGGCCTGATGGCCGGCCTCAACCTCATGGGCCTGATCGTCTATCGCCTGACGCGCAGCCTGATCTTCCGTATCGGCAAGCCCGGGCTCCAACGATCGGTGTGGTGGATCGAGGGAAAGCGTTTCCCAATCGTGCTGGGAGCCGCCCTGCTGGTGACGGCGGTGTTTCAGTTGCAGGTCTACCGCCAGATGGGCGGCATCATTGGGTACATCACCTCGTACGAAACGGGCGTCGAAGACGGCACCATGAGCGAGAGCTTTCAGGGGATGGGCTGGATATTCATGATCTCCGAGAGCTTCCCCATCCTGGCGTTGATGGGCTACGCCTTTTACGCCCGCAACCGGCCCTCGGCGCGGACCTGGGGCATGCTGCTGCTGGTGCTGCTCGTGTTCTTCGTGCTCAAGCTCTTTTTCGGCGGCTTGCGCGGCAGCCGCAGCAATACGATCTGGGGGTTGTTTTGGGGTGTGGGCATCATCCATTTCTGGATCCGGCGCGTGCCCCAGCGGCTGATCTATATCGGGATCGTGTTCCTGGTGGGGTTCATCTATATCTACGGCTTCTACAAGGCCGGTGGGCTGGACGCGTTCAACGAGTTCGCCAGCTCGGGGGCGTCAGCGGAGCTGCAACAGGAGACGGGGCGCTCGCTGGAAGGGGCCATTCTGGGCGACCTGGGCCGTACCGACGTGCAAGCCTTCGTCCTCTACCGGCTGCTGCGTCCCGACAGCGATTACCAGTATGCGCTGGGGCGCACGTATGTCGGCGCCGCCGCGATCTTGATCCCCAAGTCGATCTGGCCGGATCGCCCGATCCATAAGGTCAAAGAGGGGACGGAAGTGCTGTACGGGCGCGGCTCGTATGTGCCCGGCGTGCGCGTATCCTCGCGCGTGTACGGCCTGGCGGGCGAGACGATGCTGAACTTCGGCCCGTATTTCGTGCCGCTGGCGTTCTCCGTATTAGGGTTGGTCGTCGGGCGCGTGAGGTACTGGCTCGCCACCTGGGAGCCGTATGACGTCCGGATGTTCTTCGTGCCGTTCCTGGTCAACCTGTGCTTCGTGCTGCTGGTCAGCGACTCCGAAAATATTCTCTTCTTCCTGATCAAAAACGGCGCCGTGCCTATGTTCGTGATCTGGCTGACGGTCCGGATCACGGAAAAGTCGCTCGTAGCGCCCGCGTCCGCGATCGACTCGGCTGTGCTGCGGCGCAAACCTGCCCTGAACTGATAGCGAGAGTAGGCGTAATGAAAGTTCTGCACTTGATAACCTGGCTGGTGCCGGGTGGCATCGAAAAATGGCTGCTCTCCATGCTGGGGCAGGCGCCTTTGAACGATGTCGTGATGGATTTCTGCTGCAAAGGGGCCGAAGTGGGCGTCCTGGCCGGCGAAGCGCGCGCCCAGGGCGCCACCGTCCACCACTGCCCGCTGGGCCCGGATCATGTCCGGTTTGGGCAGCGCCTGCGGCAGATCCTGGCCGACGGCCAATACGACGTGGTGCACAACCACATGGAGACGTACAGCGGCTTTCCGGTGTGGGTGGCCCGGCGCGCCGGCGTGCCGGTGATCACGTCGTATCACAACACCCGGTTTTCGGCGCAAACCTGGACGCGGGCCGCCGGTTTGCGGCAGCTTCGGGACGTGTACCAGCGCGTGAGCGTGGGGTATGCGCTGCGCCAGTCGGACATGGTGACCGGGTGCTCGGACGCGGTGCTGGCGAACGTCGCGCCGGATTACCGCGAGCGCGCCAATTATCACCTGCTGTACTACGGGGTGCAGGTGCCGTCGCTGCCCGATTCAGAGGCGCGCGCGGCCTTCCGCGCCGAGCACAGCTGGCCCGCCGACGCTGCCGTGATCCTGCACGTGGGGCGTTTCAATCCCCAGAAGAATCACGGCGGTCTGCTGGACGTGTTCGAGCGCGTGTTGGCGCAGGTCCCGGCGGCGCGGCTGGTGCTGGTCGGCGACGGGCCGCTGCGCCCGGCGGTGGAGCAGTCCATCGCCGAGCGGGGCATCGCCGACCAGGTCCGGCTGCTGGGGCTGCGCGATGACGTCCCCCGCCTGATGGGCCTGAGCGACGTGTTTCTGTTTCCCTCGTTTTTCGAGGGCTTCGGATTGGCGGCGCTGGAAGCGAACGCGGCAGCTCTACCGGTCGTCGCGTCGCGCGTGCCCGGCCTCACCGAGGCCGTGGTCGATGGGCAGACGGCGCTGCTGCACGATGTGCAGGACGTGGACGGCATGGTTCGCTCGGTGACGCGCCTGATCGCCGAGCCGGAGTATGCCCGGCAGATGGGCGAGGCCGGGCGCCGGCGCGTCGAGGCGGCGTATTCGCTGGATGCCAGCGCGCGCCGCCTGCGCGACTTGTACCAGTTGTGCGTGAACTAGGGGGCGGCTGCCGATGCGCGTTCTTGTGACTGCCAGCGCTCGCTTTGCCATCACACCGGACGGCATCCTGTGCACGCCAAGCGCCTCGCTGACGCACCGGTTTTGGTCGCGCTACCTGGACGTGTACGACGAAGTCCAGTTGATGGTGCGGGCCAAGCCGGTCGCCAGCGTGCCCGAGGGCTGGGCGGTGTCGTCCGGCCCAGGTGTGACTCCTGTACCGCTGCCCTATTACGAGGGTCCGTGGCAGTACGTGAAGACGCGCCGCAGCATCGTCCAGGCGATCCGGGGGGTTGTCACGCGTGCCGAGGCGATTCACTTTCGCCTGCCGTGTTCGATCGGCTCGCTGGCGTGGGGCGCGCGCGACCACGGGCACCCGTATGGCGTCGAAGTGGTTACCGATCCGTATGACGTCTTTGCGCCGAAGGCCGTCCGGCACCCGCTGAGGCGCTTCTTCCGCTGGTATTTTCCGTGGCACCTGCGCCGCCAGGTTGCGAACGCGACGGCGGTCGCGTACGTGACCCAGTATTCGCTCCAGCAGCGCTACCCGGCGGCTGCCGGCGCTTTCACTACCGGCTATTCGAGTATCGAGCTTGGCGACGAGGCTTTCGTCAGCGAGGCGCGCCCCGAGCGCAGCGGCGACGGACCGTTCACGCTGGTGTTTGTCGGTTCGCTGGCCCAGCTCTACAAGGCGCCGGACGTGCTGATCGACGCGGTGGGGCAGTGCGTCAGCCAGGGGCTCGACGTGCGCCTCATGATGGTCGGCGACGGCAAGTACCGGCCCCAGCTCGAAGCGCAGGCGGCGCGCCTGGGCCTCAACGGGCACGTGACATTCACGGGCGAGGTGCCCGGCGGCGGCGCAGTGCGCGAAAAGCTGGACCAGGCCGACCTGTTCGTGCTGCCGTCGCAGGTCGAAGGGCTTCCGCGCGCGATGGTCGAGGCGATGGCCCGCGCCCTGCCGTGCATCGGGACGCACGTCGGCGGCATCCCCGAACTGCTGGCGCCCGAAGACATAGTCCGGCCAGGGGATGCGCACGCGCTCGCGGACCGGATCGCGGACGTAGCGCGGAATCCCGCCCGGCAAGCGGAGATGTCCGCGCGGAATCTGGCGAAGGCGCGCGAATATCACGACTCGGTGCTCCGCCAGCGCCGCAAGGCGTTTTATGGCTACGTGAGAGAGCAAACGGAGCAGTGGCTGAGCGCGCGTTGATCGCGCCGGTGAGCCGCGCGGCTCACCACGGCTTCCGCCACCTGAGCATCCTCGCCGTATCGCACATCATCCCTACGGGTGCGCGTCCGGCTGTCACAGCCTGCCATTTCCCCGTTCCGCCCGTTTTTTTACATCTTTTTTCGAGTTTATGACTAGGTTTGAAACACTCTTGCGATATAACCATATTGATTACGGTATTCAACTATCGGCGGTGCCGATCCGCGGGGAGGTTCATCATGACTCAGAAGACTCAACAACACTCATCCTCGCGCCTGAGCAAGCCGGTCCGGATGGCCCTGTTGACGTCGATTGTGGCGAGTGTGGCGATCGTCCTCTACCAGACGATGGAAGTGCCGTCGCTCGCCCGCCAGCCGCGCTGGCTGCCCGCGATGCGCTTCCGGGTGACGGACAGCCGGCTCATCGTGCGGCGCGAGTACCGGCTCAAGCGCCTGTTCGACATCGTGCTGGCGGCCTTCGGGCTGTTGGTGCTGGCGCCGGTCCTGATCGCGATCGCTGCCGCCATCTTCCTGACGATGGGGCGCCCGGTGTTCTTCACGCATGTGCGGGCTGGCAAGGCGGGCAGGCCGTTCAAGCTGGTCAAGTTCCGCTCCATGACCGACAAGCGGGATGCTGATGGCAACCTGCTGCCGGATGCTGAGCGGATCACGCGGCTGGGGCATTTCCTGCGCCGGTCCAGCCTGGACGAGCTTCCGGAGTTGTTCAACGTGCTGCGCGGCGAGATGAGCCTGGTGGGTCCGCGCCCGCTGCTGGTGCAATACCTGCCCCTCTACACGTCGCAGCAGATGCGCCGCCACAACGTCCGGCCCGGCATCACCGGCTGGGCCCAGATCAACGGGCGCAACGCGATCTCGTGGGAGAAGAAGTTCGAGCACGACGTGTGGTACGTCGATCACCAGTCGCTTTGGTTGGACATCAAGATCCTGTTCCTGACGGTGTGGCAGGTGCTCCGCCGGGACGGCATCAGCCAGCCCGGCCACGCGACCGCCGACTTCTTCCGCGGCAGCCCCGAGCAGGGGGAAAGCGCCGGCGTTCCGGCGGCCAGTCAGCGCTAAGACATCCAGTAACCGGATCGTGTGGGCTGTAACAATTAACATAGGAGATAGTTCAATGCGGATTCCAATGTCTTCCCCCGATATCACCCAGGCTGAGATCGATGCGGTGAACGAAGTGCTCACGACGCAGTGGCTCGCCCTGGGGCCCAAGATGGATCAGTTCGAGGGTGCTTTCTCCGCCTACACCGGAAGTAAGCATAGCATCGCGGTCAATTCGGGGACCAGCGGGCTGCACCTGGCGATGATCACGGCGGGCGTCCAGCCCGGCGATGAGGTCATCACGCCGTCGTTCAGCTTCATTGCCTCGGCCAACTGCGTGCTGTACGAGCGTGCTACCCCCGTGTTCGTCGACATCGATCCGCTGACCGGGAACATTGATCCGAACCTGATCGAGGCTGCCATCACCGAGCGCACCAAAGCGATCATCGCCGTGCACGCGTTCGGCCAGCCCCCGGATATGGATCCCATCCTGGAGATCGCGCGCCGCCATAACCTGTACGTGATCGAGGACGCCTGCGAGGCGATTGGCGCGGAGTACAAGGGGCGCCGCGCCGGGACGATGTCCGATGCGGCGGTGTTCGCCTTCTATCCTAACAAGCAGATGACGACCGGCGAAGGCGGCATGATCGTCACCGACGACGACGAGTGGGACATGCTATTCCGCAGCCTGCGCAATCAGGGGCGTGATGTGTTCGATGCGTGGTTGAATCACACGCGTTTAGGGTACAATTATCGTATGGATGAAATGAGTGCTGCGCTCGGCCTGGTCCAGGTTCAGCGGATCGAGGAAATTCTGGCTAAGCGGGCCCAGGTCGCGCAGTGGTACAACGAGCGTATCGACCAGATCCCCGGCGTGCACAAGCCCTACATCGCCGACACGACGACGCGGATGAGCTGGTTCGTATACGTGGTTCGCTTCGATGACGAGATCGACCGCGACGCCATGATGCACTTCCTGAATAAGCGGAACGTTCCGTCACGAGCCTATTTCACGCCGATCCACCTCCAGCCGCTGTACCAGCAGATGGGATGGAAGCGTGGCGACTTGCCCCACACCGAGCACGCGGGCGACACATTCCTGGCGCTGCCGTTTTCGAGTGTGATGACCGAAGAGCAGACCGACTACGTGTGCCAGCAGTTGCGCGAAGGCGTGGCGGAGTTTCTGTCCGTTGCCAGTCCCGTTTGAGGAATCGACAGTCGAAAGTAGGGCCCTTTTATGGAACTGAGCGAATATCTTCGCATTCTGCGGAAGCGGGTCTGGCTGATCCTGCTGGTCGCGGTCCTGGTGGGCGGCGCTGCCTACGCCTACGGTGCGAGCCAGAAGCGGATGTATACCGCCAGCGTGATGATCTCGGTTGGCGGTTACATCCAGTCGCCCAATCCCAACGCGACCGAAATCCGGACGGGCGTCGAGCTGGCGCAGACCTACGCCATCCTAGCCAAGACCTACGACATTCTGAAAGCGGCGGTCGACAACACCAACGCCACCGTGCCGCCCGAAGAATTGCAGACGATGGTCATGACCCAGGTCGTCACCAACACGTCGCTCCTGCGCATGAGCGTGACGTTTGACGACCCGGTGATGGCGGCGGTGCTGGCTAACGAGATCGCGCGCCAGTTGATTCTCAACAGCCCGAGCAACCTGACGCCGGAGCAGCAAAACCAGCTCGACCAGGCCAACGCGGTCATCGCCCGCCTGAGCGACCAGCTCGAAAAGCTCAACGCCCAGGTCGCCGCGATTGACCGGCAGTTGGAGGCCGACGTGGTGATCGACGAGGGTGTTCGCCAGCAGCTTCTAACCCAAAAGAGCGGGCTGATCGAGCAGATCAACCTCGCGACGGCCAATCAAGCGCAGTTCTTCGCCATCGTCTCGGATCTGCAGGAGCGCTCGAATTCGCTGGAGATCATCGAGCTGGCCCGCGTGCCGACCCAGCCCAGCGGCACCAGCCCGATCACGCTCACCGTGTTTGGCGTGATTGTGGGCCTGGTGGGCGCGGCAGGGTTGGCGATGTTGTGGGAAGTGCTCGACGACGTGATCCGGCTGCCCGAAGAGGTAACCGAGGTGCTGGCTATGCCCGTCCTGGCGAGCATTCCCCGGTTCGGCTCGCGCCGCATGGGCTATCATTCGCGGCTGGTCACGCTCGACAACCCGCGCGATCCGGTGGCTGAGCGGTATCTGTCGCTGCGCTCGAAGCTGCTGTTCGCGGCCAGCCGTCACGCCAGCAAGTCGTATGTCTTCACCAGTTCCGGGCTTCGCGAGGGCAAGAGCCTGACCATCGCGAACCTGGCTGTGGCCATGGCGATGGCCGACCTGAACGTGCTGCTCATCGACTGCGACCTGCGCCAGCCCAAGCAGCACCAGATATTCGGCCTGCACAACGATCTCGGCCTGACCGCGCTGCTGACGGTCGAGCCGCCCGTGCTGGGCGATTACGAGAACCGGCTCGAAATGCTCCAGGATTTCAACGAGTGCGTGCAGGAGCCGGTCAAGGGGCTGCGCGTGCTGACCAGCGGCGAGATCCCGCACAAGCCAGCCGAAACGCTGGGCTCGATCGCCATGCAGCGCTGGGTGCAGGTCTTCCAGAATGCGGACGACGTCGACGTGATCCTGTTCGACACGCCGCCGGCCCTGGCGATGTCCGATGCGGCGGTCCTCGCCGCGACGACCGGGGCGCCGATCGTGCTGGTGATCCGCGCGGGCAAGACGCGCCGCAAGATCGCGCAGGAAACGCTGGAGCAGCTCCGGCAGTTCGAGGTCGATCTGCGCGGCGTCGTGCTCAACTACGTCAAGCCGCGCGACCTGGGCGCAGAATACCGTATGTATTACAGCTCGGGCTACACCATCCCGACGAATCCGCTGCGCCAGAACGGCAATCTCGAGCTGACCCCCGCCGACCGCCAGCGGATCGCGGTCGAGGAACACGAGCAGGAACAATAAAAACGCTGCTCACCGGCAGCGTACGCGATGAGGCCCAGGATGCTCCCTGGGCCTCGTTTTGTTTGGAGGGGCGTCAGTCATATTCGACGCGAGGCCGCTCGCCCACGCGCCGGATCGGGTAGCCGATGTTGATCGTCCACGGCTCGACGTCGCGGTTGACCAGGCTGCCCGCCCCGATGATCGCACCCTCGCCGATCGTCACGTTGGGGTAGACGATCGCATTGCTGCCGATGAACACATCCCGCTCGAGCACGATCCGGCCAACGATGATCTCCTGCTGTTCGTCCGGCACGCGCGAGATCATGCGTTTGCCGTTGGCGTGGTTGTGCGTCCCGGTCATGATCCGGCAGCCCGCGGCCATGCCCACGTAGTCCCCGGTGATCAGCTCGCCGCCGCCGATAATCGACACGAACGAGCAGATGTGGTTGTAGCGCCCGAATTTGATCCCTTGCCCGCCGTAGATGAAGGTGAAATCGTCGATCTCGGTGCCCTCACCAATCTCGATGACCTCTTCCTTGATCAGTTTGGCCATTTCGTAGATGATCACGTTGTCGCCAATGTATTTGAATTTTTCCCGGTTCGTTAGCAAGGCGAGTTCCTTTCCGGTCAAGATAAGTCATTCGACCCGCTCATTTTTCTGTCGCGATTATATGTCGAATTGCCCCACCCGACCACCGCCGCGAGGGGAATTGTTGAGGTATTGTATATTTTCCCAAAAGCAGTACTATGGTACTAATGGAAAACCTGTAAAAATTTTTTACACTGAATAAAGTTAATTGTCGTATAATTTAGAAAGCGTATTCTGATCGGCAACTGGCTGTGCGCTGCTCAGTGAGTGGGGACAAACGACAACATGGCAAATGCACAGAAACTCAAGAACGAGTTCGACCAGGCCAAGCGCGAGCTGTTGAATGCCGCGTTGTCCGGCGAAAACGCGGGCGCTGAGCGCGTCCAGGCGGCGCTGGACCGCATGACGCGCGCGTTCAACGCGCTGCTCGTATCGACGCTCGACGACTTCGCCGACGGACCGCAGGCGTTCGTTCACACCGACGTGCCGGAGTTCCTGTGCGCGTATGCGATCAACCTCCAGAACGGGTGGGATGGCTCGGACTGGCGCGTCGTGCACATTCAGGGCCAGCCGGTCGAGGATGCGGCCAACCCGCCGACGCTGCGCGATTTCACCTGCCAGATGATCCAGGATGGCTGGGAGTTGGTCACCGCCAGCGAGTGCGAAGTGGCGGCCCCACGCGTGAGCATGGTCGATGGAACGCCGGTTCACGAGCTGTACTTTCGCCGCCAGCCGCCCCGGCCAGCGTATGGCAGCGCCCAACACGCTCCGGACATCGCGCTGCCCGACAACGGGCCGAGCCACAGCGCCAACTGATTCACCCGACGATCGAGACGACAGGACGCCGGCCACGCGCCGGCGTTTTTCGTTCCCCCCCAAACCGGCTCTCGTGGTAGGATCGGCCCTCGGAATCGGTTTCCTGGTCTGGAGTGAACGATGCCCCTCATTCACGAACGCGCGTTTCGGGTGCGCCATTACGAGTGCGACGCCTACGGCCACGTGAATCACGCGAATTATCTGCGCTACATGCAAGAAGCGGCGCTCGACGCGTCAGCCGCCGCCGGCTATGACATCGGCTGGTACGACGACCACCAACGCCAGTGGCTCATCCGCGAAACGGCGATCACCTATCTCAAGCCGCTCACCTATGGCGACACGGTCATCGTCAAGACGTGGGTGCAGGATTTTCACCGCGTCCGGTCGCGCCGGGCCTACGAGCTGCGCCGCGCCGGGGACGGCGACATCGTCGCACGGGCGTCCACCGACTGGGTATACCTCGACACGGCGGCGCTGCGCCCGGTGACGGTCCCCGACGAGATGATCGCGGCGTTTTTCCCGGAGGGCCTGCCCGGCACGCGCTCCCGGCGCGAGCCGTTCGCCGCACAGCCCGCGCCGCCGCCCGGCGTGTTCACGATGCGCCGCCGCGTCGAGTGGCACGACCTGGACACGGCCCAGCACGTCAACAACGCCAACTACATGGCGTACCTCGAAGAGTGCAGCGTCCGGGTGTCGGCGGCGTTCGGCTGGCCGATGGCGCGGATGAGGGCCGAGGGATTCGGCGTGGTGGCGCGCGATTATCACATCGAATACAAACAGCCCGCCGTGCTGGACGACGAGCTGGTGATGGCTACGTGGGTATCGGATGTGAGACGCTCGACCGCCACCCGCCACTACACGATCGCCCGCGCGGAAGATGGCGCGCTGCTCGTCCGCGCCAACGTGCAGTGGGTATGGGTCGATCTGGCGACGGGACGCCCGCTGCGCATCCCGGACGCGTTCGCCACCGACTTCGCGCCGAATATCGTCAGGGTTGGCGAGCCCGGCTAGCGACCGCCGGGCGCCGTTAGCGGTAGGCGCACTTTCGCGCTTCATCGGCAAAGGCCCGGATCAGCTCCGGATCGGCGTCGAAGAAGTGATCCGACGGGCTGAGGATATAGCGCCCGTTGGCACCGGCTTCCTCGAAGCAGCGCCGGACCTCGGCGCGCGTGTCTTCGGGCGCGCAGTCGATCAGGTAGTGGAACTGGTCGAACCCGCCGATCATGCACACCCGGTCCCCGATCCGCCGCTTGGCCTCGGCCAGGTTCACGTCGGCGCCCATGCCGGGCGGCGTGAACGTCTCCATCGCGTCCGGCCCCATGTCCGCGATCAGTTCCAGCAGGGGCATCATCCCGCCGCACGTGTGGTAGGTGATGCGCTGCCCGGCTTGGTGGGCCGCGGCGATCAGTTCCTTGTCGTAGGGCGCGACGAATTTCTCGAAAATCTTGGGCGAGATCACGGTCGATGACGCGGAGCCGCCGCCCAGCTCGTGGATGTCGAAGCGGGCGCCCTGCAGCGACTGAATGTAGATCATCTTGCGGCGCTGCAGAATCTTGAGCAGCTCGTGCACCCATTCCGGATCGTCGTAGGTGGCGAAGATCAGGTCCTCGACTTTCATCAGGCAGGCCGCATCCTGCCAGCAGCCGGGCTGCCCGAACACGTCGAAGCAGCAGATGTGCCCGCGCACCAGCCCGCGCTCGCCGAATTCCTCGGCGGTGCGGTTGACGGCTTCGACGTCGCACTTCGGCGCGGTCATATACTCGCCCAGCAGATCGATGTCGCGCTTGTTCTTGATGAGGTATTCCGCCACCCAGGCCGTGTGTTCGTTGGACTGGATGACCATGCTAAGCGTGCCCTTCGGCGTCACGAAGCGGTAACGGACGGTCTGGTATTCGTAGCCCGGCAGTTCCTCCCAATACACGCGCCAGTCGTCCGTCGAGACGCGGCGGCTCTCCAGGAAGCCGATCTCGCCCTGTTCGGGATCGGGATATTCGCCCTGGCTGGGATCGTGCCGGTGCGGCACGGTCCAGACGTACGCATCCATATCGAAATAGTCGAAAAACGCCTGGTCCGACATGCCGTTCATATATTTGTCGAGGAAATACGGCATCAGGTGGTGGGTTGTCACCGGCAGGCGATCGGGCAGCCGTCCGTCGAGCGCGGCGAGCATCCGCTGTTTGGATGTCATGGTGGTGGTCGCGATGGTCATGGGTTTTCCTTTCCAGCTAAGCGGTGCGGGTTGGTTAGCTGATCAGACTGCGGGTGACGCGGACCGCCGCCGACGCATCCGGCGCGTACGCATCGGCGCCGATCTCGTTGGCATAGGCCTGGGTGACGGGGGCGCCGCCGATCACGATCACGGACTGGTCGCGCAGCCCGGCCTGCTTGACGGCCTCGACGGTGGCCTTCATGTTGGGCATGGTCGTGGTCAGCAGGGCGGACATGGCGATCACCTGCGCGCCGCCGCGGATCGCCTCGACGAACTTTTCGGGGGGCACATCGACGCCCAGGTCCATGATCTCGAACCCCGCGCCTTCCAGCATCATCGCCACCAGCGATTTGCCGATGTCGTGCAGGTCGCCCTTGACCGTGCCGATGGCGACAGTTCCCAGCGGCTTTGTCCCGCTGTCGACGAGCTTTGGTTTCAGGATTTTCAGCCCGGCCTGCATGGCGCGCGCCGCAATCAGCATTTCCGGGACGAAATACTCGCCTTCTTCGAAACGGCGACCGACTTCGGTCATGGCCGCGATCATGCCGTCGTTGAGAATAGTCCCCGGCTCCAGGCCATCGGCCAGGGCGCTTTCGACCAGCGACGTCGTGCTCTTCATATCGCCTTCGATGATGGATTGGCGCAGGTCTTCAAGGTCAGTCATGGTGTCCTTCCTCGACAGGTATACAGAGACGATTGGCTCCACGCCCGAACGACGCGCACTGCCCGGTGCGTGGAGTGGGGGGAATAGCGTAGTGGTGCTGAACGGGATTGTTCATTGTTGTTTTGTAATGTTTTTATTTGTTCTCATTTTCACTGAGTTTAGCGTTCTTGTCAAGCGAGTCTGCGGCGCGGCGAGGGGTTTTCCGGCCCGGTAGCGTGCGCTCCGCCGCGAAAAGCCAGTGGGTGACTTGACACACCCCCCAAAGTATCGTATGCTTCGGTCAATAGTGATCAAAAACAATCTTTAACAAACAAGACTGATCATGCTGACTGTCGAACGTGAAGAAACGATCGTCGCGCTGGTGAACAAACACGGCGTCGTGTCGGTCCGCGAGCTGGCCGAGTTGTGCGACGTCACCGAAATGACCATTCGGCGCGACCTGCGGCGGCTCGAATCCAGCGATCTGCTCCGGCGCACGCGTGGCGGGGCGGTGCGCATCGACCGCCCGGTTCTGACGGCATCACCCGGCGCCGAGGCGTCATCCAAAGTCGACATTCCGGACGCGTTGATCCTCGCGCCGGTCCAGAACCTCGCGGCGCACACCATGCGCGAGCGCGCCATCCGCAACCAGATCCCCTTGCTGGCCGAGTCTGCGCCCTTCGAGGGCGCTATTTACCTGGGGCCGCGCAATTTCGAGGCGTCGTTCGCGCTGGGGCGCTGGGCTGCGGACTACGTCCGGCAGCATTTCGGCGACACGGCTCACGTCCTGGACATCACCCAGACGCTGATCAACATCCGCGCGCGCAGCGCGGGATTCGCACACGGGCTGTATTCGGTGCTGGACACCAACGCGCACATTACATCGATCAACGGGCGCGGCCTGTACAGCGAGGCGTACCAGGTCGCGCTGGATGCGCTGCGCCTCCACCCGGAGATCAACGTGATTTTCGGCATCAACGACGACTCGCTGTTGGGCGGCCTGCAAGCCTACCGCGATCTGCACGGTGAGTCCGACCGCGTGCTGGCGGTGAACGTTGGCGGCGAGGGTAAGACGCTGTTCGATGTTCTGCACCGGGATGGGCTGCTCAAGGCGTGCCTGGCGCTGTTCCCTGAAGTGGTGGGCCGGATGGCGATCGAAGGCGTGCGGCGGCTGTGGGCCGGCGAGGACATCGGCTGCGAGATCATCACGCCCAGCGCGATCCTCACGCCGGACAACCTGACCGATTACTACGCGCCGACTGATACCGGGTGGGAGCTGCGGGAAAACGCCGTAGCCCATCTCGACCAGACGCGCTGGCCGGACCCGCCGCCTGACGTGGCCGGTAAGCATGTGTCGTTCGTGATCCATTACCGCACGCACGAATGGTACCAGAATCTCGCGCAGGCTATGCGCCAGCACGCGGCGGCGGCGGGCATTCACCTGACGGTGGAAGACGTCAATGCGGACCTTCAGGCCGAGATCCGCGAGTTGCGGCGGCTGATCGGCAAAGTGGCCGCCAGTTATGTGGAAGACGGCGAGATCGTGATTCTCGACTCGGGCACCTACACCGCCGATATGGCGCAGTTCCTCGACGGGCGGCGCAATCTCACGGTGATCACCAACTCGTTCGACGTGTTCCAGCGCCTGCACACCAATCCCAGTGTCAGGGTCACGCTGACCGGGGGGGACTTCGACCCGGCAACGCGCGCGTTCGTCGGGCGCGGGGCGAAGCTGCTGCTGCAGGAGCTTCGCGCGGATAAGGTGTTCGTTGTGGCGGGAGGGCTGTCGGCTTCGTTTGGCCTGTCGTCGGAGACGCAGCCCGAAGCGGAAGTCCGGCGCGCGATGATCGACGCCGCGCGCGAGGTGGTCGTTCTGGCCGATCACACGGTGCTTGGCACCGATTCGCACATCCACGTCGCCGGCCTGACCCAGGTCGATACGGTCATCACAGATGCGGGGGTGATGTCGGCCCACCGCGTGGACCTGAATCAGCGCGGCATTCAGGTGATTGTCGCCGGGCAGGTCGCCAACGGGTTTTCCCAGTGCGACCCGCCTGAACGTCCCCATGGATAGAAAGGAGCATGACCGCACCGGCAATTTGCTGCACCAGAGAAATGCATTCTCCGTCTCACGCAGGCAGGCAACATTTCATATAAGGAGCCTAAGATGAAGAAATTGTTGGTTTTGGTCCTGGCGGCGGCGCTGGTTCTGCCCGTGTTCTCGCTGTCAGCGATCGCGCAGGAAGTGGTGACCATCGAGTTCTGGGACAACCAGCAGTCCGAGTCCGGCCTCAGCCAGTACCAGCAGGCTGCTGTCGAGGAATTCGAGGCTGCCAATCCCAACATCAAAGTGAACGTGGTGACCGTCCCGTATACCGAATACCAGGATCGCCTGGTGATCGCGGTGCGCGGCGGCACACCTCCGGACGTGTCGACGGTGGACCAGATCTGGAACTACGGCTTTGCCACCGGTGGCGCGATCATCCCGCTGGACGATTACATCGCGCAGTCCGAGATCCTGTCCCAGGACGCGTTTTTCCCCGGCGCGTGGGATTCCGCCGCGTTCGACGGCCAGGTGTGGGGCATTCCGTTCAACATCGATGTCTGGCAGTTCACCTTCTATAATGCCGATCTGCTCGAAGCCGCCGGTGTCGATCCCGAGTCGCTGACGACCTGGGAAGGCTTGAAGGCCGCCGGTGAGGCGCTCACCGACGTCGGTGAGGGCCAGTACGGCGTTGGCCTGTTCGGTCACCTGGGCGAAGATACCGTCGTGGTGATGAACTCGTTCGTGTATTCCAACGGCGGCTCGGTCCTCAATGAGGATGGGTCGTGCGCGCTCGACCAGCCGGAAGCAGTGGAAGCGCTCGAATACCTCGTGAGCCTGCTGCCCTACGCCCCCGAAGGCGCCGCCAATGCCGGTTCCGGTGACATGCGCGAGTTGTTCTTGAACGGCTCGCTGGCGATGGAATGGTGGCCCGCCCTCGAGCAGCCGACGCTGTTGGGCAGCGATCTCAACTGGGACTTCGTGGTGGGTACCGCGCCCGAAGGCAAGACCCCGGTCGGCACGCTGGGCGGCTGGAACCTGGTGATCTACGAGCAGTCACAGCACCAGGACGAAGCCTGGCAGTTCATCGAATTCCTGACCAGCAAGGACATCAACGGCAAGGTCGTAGACCTGATCCCGGCCAACATCGAGGCCGCCGAGGCGTTCCTGGCTGAAGAGCGCGTCGGTCCGGATCGGATCCTGGACCACCTGAACAACGCGCGCCCGCGCCCGCTGTCGCCGGAATATCTGCAAGTTTCGACCATTCAGCAAGAGATGATGCAGGCCCTGTTCACCGGCACGTCTGTCGAGGATGCTGTCGCCAACGCCTGCGAGCAGATCAACGCGCTGCTGGAAGAGTAATCCCTGCTTGACCCCTGTCTGCCCGGTCGCGCGCCGGGCAGACAGTTTTGTTGTCGACGATAGACAGGGTATTCGAACATGACCAGCACTCAACAGACACAGCGCCTCGATACCGTCCGCAGCAGGCCGCGCCGCTATTCGCCCAGCAGCGATTTGCGACTGGCGCTGTTGTTCATTGTCCCGGCGGTGGTCCTGGTCGCGATCTTGATGTACTACCCGATGGGCCGCGCCTTTCAAGAGAGCCTGTACACGACTCCCAAAACGTCCTGGTTGAGCGTCGATCCCAGCCAGGTCTACGTCGGGCTGGAGCATTACACCAACCTGGTCAACGACGACGTTTTCAAACAGGTGCTGGGCAATTCGCTCAAGTGGACGGTGACGGTCGTCCTGTTCCAGAACCTGATCGGCCTGGCGGCTGCGGTGCTGCTCGATCAGAAGCTACCGGGGAGGGGCATCATGCGGGCGCTGGTGCTGCTGCCCTGGGTGCTGCCCGGCGTGGTGAACGCGATCCTGTGGCGCTTCATGTACGATCCCCAATTGGGCCTGATCAACTCGCTGTTGATCGGCGCCGGGATCACCGCAGATAAAACACCCTGGCTCGCCCAGCCGAGCACGGCGCTGTGGGCGCTGATCGTCGCCGCCATCTGGAAGGGCTTCCCGTTCTCGACGGTCATGTACCTCGCGGCGCTGCAAGGCGTCGATCACGAGCAGCTTGAGGCGGCGCACATCGACGGCGCCAACGGGGCGCAGCGGTTCCGGCACATCACCATCCCGGCGATATCGGGGATCATCCGGCTCAACCTGCTGCTCACGACGATCTGGACCTTCAACTATTTCGACCTGATCTGGGTGACCACGCGCGGCGGCCCGCTGAAGAGCACGCACATCTTCCCCACGATCATCTATAACACGGGCTTCGGCGAGTTCGGCAACTTCGGCAAGGCGGCGGCGTATGGCGTGATCGCGGTGTTGGTGCTGCTCGTGTTCGCCGTGCTCTACCTGCGCGAGCTGCGCCGTTCGGAGGTGCTGTGACGATGGCAACCATGGCTATTTATCGCCGGCGCCGCCGGATGTTGCACCACGGCATCCTGATCGCCCTGCAGTTGCTGCTGGTCATCATCGTGATGCTGCCGTTCTTGTGGATGTTCAGCGTGTCGATCAAGCCCGCTAACGAGCCCTTTTCGATTCCGCCCCGCCTGTGGCCGGAGAACCCGACGCTGGACAATTACGAGAGCGCCATGTATCCCGAGTTTGGCCGCTATTTTCTCAACAGCGTGATCGTCTCGGTGCTGACCATGATCCTGTCGATCTCGGTCGGGCTGTTGGCGGCGTATGGCTTCGGGCGGTTCAACTTTCCGGGGCTGCGCGCGCTGTTGATCGCGATCATCCTGGCGCAGATGTTTCCCATCGCGACGATGATCATTCCGCTGTACAAGATCATGAACAGCCTGGGGCTGATCAACACCTATGCCGCGCTCGTGCTGGCCTACCTGACGCTGACTCTGCCGGTGTCGATCTGGATGCTGCGCGGCTTCATTCGCAACATACCGCCGGACCTGGAAGAGGCGGCCATGGTCGATGGCTGCACGCGGCTTCAGGCGTTCTGGCGGCTGGTCGTGCCGCTGGTGCGCCCTGGCATCGCCGCCACTGCCGTGTGGATCGCGGTCGTGACGTGGCAGGAATTCCTGTTCGCGCTGGCGTTCACCACCACGCGCGACATGCGCACGATTTCGGTGGGCATGTCCGACTTTCAAGGCCAGTTCGGGATCCGCTACGGCGAGCTGATGGCGAGCTCAGTGATGGTGTCCGTGCCGATTATCGTGCTGTTCTTCTTCCTCCAGCGCTATTTCGTGGCCGGGCTGACCGCCGGCGCGACCAAAGGTTAGGCGAGGCGGCGCATGCCGGGGGACGCGATCACCTTACGCGGGATCACCTGGGACCACCCGCGCGGCCTCCAGCCGCTGGCGGCGAGCATCGGGCCGTATGCCGACGCGTCCGGCGTGCGCGTGACGTGGGACGCCCGCTCGCTGAAGGCGTTCGGCGACGCCCCGATCGACGCGCTGGCCGAGGAATACGACCTGCTCATCATCGATCACCCGCACGTTGGGCAGGCGGCGGAGTCCGGCTGTTTGCTGCCGCTCGACGCGTGGATCGCGCCGGATGTGCTCGGCGCGCTGGCCGGGCAGAGCGCCGGTCCCAGCCACGCCAGCTACACCTACAACGGCCACCAGTGGGCGCTGGCGCTCGACGCCGCCGCCCAAACCAGCGCCTTTCGCCCGGACCTGCTCGACGCGCCGCTGCCCGCCACCTGGGACGACGCGCTCGCGCTAGCGCGCCGCCTGAATGGGACCGGGCGTTTCGTCGGCATGCCGCTGGTGCCGACAGACTGCATCTGCTCGTTCCTGACGCTCTGCGCCAGCCAGGGATCCCCGCCGGGGCAGGGTGGCGAACTGGTAGAGCCGGCGGTGGGCGCCCGCGCGCTGCGCTGGCTGGCCGATCTGCGCGCGGCGAGCCACCCCGCCAGCCTCGATTGGAACCCGATCGCGCTGCTGGACCACATGAGCCGCACCGGTGAGGTCGCCTACTGCCCGCTGACCTTCTGTTACACGAACTACGCCCGCGATGGCTACGCGCCGCACCTCGTCCGGTTCGCGGACATCCCCGGCGTGTGCGGCGCGCTGCTGGGCGGGGCGGGCTTCGCCGTGTCGGCGCGCTGTGCCCATCCGCGGGCTGCCGTCGATTATGGCGTCTGGCTGTGCAGCGCCGCGGTCCAGCGCACGCTGATCGTGGAGCAGGGCGGCCAGCCGGGCAACGCTGCCGCCTGGACCGATCCGGACGCCAACCGGCTGACGCATGGCTTCTTCCACGACACGTTCGCGACCATCCAGGCGGCTTACGTCCGCCCGCGCCACGCCGGTTTCGTGCGTTTCCAGGAAGCCGCCGGGCGGGTGATTCACGCCATGCTGCGCGATGGCGGCGACGTGGACGCCTGTCTCACAGAGCTGGTGCGCCTCTATCGCGATCACCTTCCCTCGCCCGCCTGACCGAGCGACTCGCCACCGGCCTCGTTTTCCAGTTGGCCGCGCGCCGGCTCGAATTTTGATGATATGAGTGACGGTAAGTTGAGTTAAGGAAAAGCATCAATATGACTGAGTTCGAGGGCCCGATCTTCCGCGCCACAACCTACCTCTCGGAGACGATCCCGCTGCACGTGCATCTCGTCAAGGGGACGCACTACGCCGTGTGGATCGACAGCGGTGTGAAGGCCATGCTGCCCGAGTTGATGGCGACGATGGACCGCGCCGGGGTCGGCCCCGGCGATCTGCGGTTCATCCTGCACACGCATTCGCATCACGATCACATCGGCTGCAACGCCCAATTGCAGGACCGCACCGGCTGCCTGATCGCGGCGCCGGGATGCTACGCGGCGTGGCATGCCGACTTCGAGCGGCATTACCAGGAGTTCGCCCGCCCGTTCCCGCGCCTGGTGCCGGACACGCCGGAACTGCGCGCCGAAGTGCTCGATCCGCTGGACGCACCCCGCCCGCTGGACCTCGCTATCGACGAGGGAGCGCAGTTCAACCTGGGCGGCGGCGTGAGTCTGCGTGCCTTCAGCCTGCCGGGACACATGCTGGCCGAGTTGGGCTGGTTCGAGGAATCCACGCGCACGCTGATCCTGGGCGACGCCGTGACCGGCCTGGACTGGCCGATCTTTCACAGCCACCTGTCGGTGGCGGGCTATCGCGACAGCCTGGCGCGCATCCGCCGCCTGGTGCGCGAGCTGGGCGTGACGCGCGTCCTGTTCGCCCATTTCCCGCCGATGGCGCCGGACGAGGTCGATGGCCTGCTGGCGCGGGCGGCGGCGTACATCGACGAGGTCGAGTCGACGCTGATTCGCCTGATCGCGGGCGCGCCCCAGGTGACGCTGGAGGACCTGTGGACCGGCCTGTGCGCGCGGCTGGAGCGACAGCGCGAGTTCCGCGCGCTGAACATGGTGGCGGCGCACGTGCAGGACTTGTTGGCGCGGGGCGTGATTCGTGAAGTGGAGACACAGGTCTATGAGCTGCGGTGAACGGAGGAGTGAACAATCATGCAAGGAGCGTTAGAGGGCGTGCGGGTGTTGGATTTCACCCAAATGATGTTAGGCCCGTGGGGAACGCAGTTTCTCGGCGACATGGGCGCCGACGTGATCAAGGTGGAGCGGCCCGGCGTGGGCGAGTGGGAGCGCACCCTGCCCGCCATGGGCGAGCTGCTGGCCGGGGACAGCCCGTTTTTCCTGGCAATGAACCGCAACAAGCGGAGCGTCACCGTCGATCTGAAAGACCCGCGCGGCAAGGAGATCATCTATAAGCTGGCCGCGACGGCGGACATCGTGACCGAGAACTTCCGCCCCGGCGTGCTGGACCGGCTGGGCATCGGGTACGAAGACCTGCGCGCGATCAACCCCGGTATCGTGTACGTGGCTGGCAGCGGCTATGGCCCGGATGGCCCTTACGTGGACCGGCCCGGCCAGGACTTGCTGGTCCAGGCGCTGTCCGGATTGGCGGCGAACGGGGGGCGTTATGACGATCCGCCGATGCCTGCGGGCACGTCGATCGTCGACGCGAGTACGGCGCTGCTGCTGGCGTTTTCGGCGGTCGTGGGGCTGTTCCACAAGCTGCGCACCGGCGAGGGCCAGCGCATCGACGTCAACCTGTTCAGCACGGCGATCGCGGTCCAGTGCCAGGAGCTGTCCGCCTTCATGAACATGGACCGGCGCTGGGAGCGCAGCCGAGCGGGGGTGGGCGGCGCGTGGCTGGCCGCGCCGTTTGGCATCTACCGGACGTCGGACGGGTACATGGCGGTCGCGATGGCGTCGCTGGCCGTGTTGGGCGATCTGCTCGCCCTGCCGGAGATCAAGGGTTACGACACCCCGGCGCTGGCCTACGACCACCGCGACGCGATTCAACCGGTCATTGCGCGCAAGCTCGCGACGAACACGACCGCCTACTGGCTCGAAAAACTGCTGGCGGCGGATGTGTGGTGCGCGCCGGTGCAGTCGTTCGAGGACCTGATCGACGATCCGCAGGTCAAACACAACGAGTTGATCCAGACGGTGTACCATCCCCAGGCCGGCGAGATTCGCGTGGTGGGCGTGCCGATGACATTCAGCAAAACGCCGGGGGCGATCCGGCTGGCGCCGCCGCTGGTCGGCGAGCACACCGGCGCGGTCCTGGGCGAACTGGGTTATTCCGCGGACGAGATCGACGCGTTGCGCCGGGAAGGGGTGATCTGAGATGGACCCGCTGCTGTACGAAACACGCGACGACCAGATCGCCATCCTCACCTTCAACCGCCCGGACAAGATGAACGCGCTGAGCACGGCGCTGCTGGGCCAGCTCGACGACACCCTGCACCGGGTCGAGGCCGACCCGGCGGTCCGCGTGGTGATCCTGACCGGCGCGGGCGAGAAGGCATTCGTGGCCGGGGCGGACATCGGCGAATACGCCGGGCAGACGTTCGCGCAGTTCGTCGAGTACCAGCTCAACGCCCGCCGCCTGTTCGACTATCTGGCGGGCTTTCCCAAGCCGGTGATCGGCGCGATCAATGGATACGCATTGGGCGGCGGGTTCGAGATCGCGCTGTGCTGCGACGTGTTGATCGCCAGTCGCAGCGCCCAGTTTGGCCTGCCGGAAGGGCTGCTGGGCCTGAGCCCTGGCGGCGGCGGCACGCAGCGGCTGACTCGCGCCGTGGGGCGCTACGTGGCCGCGGACGTGCTGCTGTCGGCGCGCCGTCTGAAGGCCGACTACGCCTACCAGCTTGGGCTGGTGGCCGAGGTCACCGAGCCGGACCAGTTGATGGACCGGGCGCTGGCGAAAGCCGGCTACATGCTCCGCGTCGCGCCGCTGTCCATCCGCGAGATGAAGCGGCTGATCCGGCAGGGGCTCGACTCATCGATCGAGGCGGCGCTCTCGCTGGAGCAGGAGGTCTTGTTCCGGCTGTATAATACGGCGGACGCTGCCGAGGGCATCCGCGCGTTCGTCGATAAACGCGATGCACAGTTCAAAGGCGAGTAGGAGAGAACCGTATGGGACGACTCGAGAACAAAGTGGCGATTGTGACCGGCGCGGGGATGGGCATCGGGCAGGCGACAGCGCTGGCCCTGGCCCGCGAGGGCGCGAAGGTGGCCGTGGCGGACATCGACGACGCGGCGGGGAACGCCACGGTGGACCAGATCCGCGCGGCGGGCGGCGAGGCATTCTTCCAGCATGCGGACGTTGGCAGCACGGACGACGTCCGCCGCCTGGTCGAGGAGACCGTCGCGCGCTTTGGCCGGCTCGACGTGCTGGTGAACAATGCCGGGGTGGCAATTGCCGGGACGGTTACCGAGATCTCGGAGGAGGACTGGAACCGGCTGATCAACATTCACCTGTCCGGCACGTGGCGCGGGATGAAATTCGCGATCCCGCACATGGTCCGGGGCGGCGGCGGCTCGATCGTCAACATGGCGTCGGTGCAGGCCATCATGGGGATTCAGGGGTGGTCCGGCTATTCGGCGGCCAAAGGCGGCATCATCGCGCTCACCCAGCAGGCCGCGGTTGATTACGGCGGGCGGAACATCCGCGTAAACGCCATCGCGCCGGGCACGATCATGACCCCGATGAACGAGAAGATCTTCGCGGAAGCCGAGGATCCGGACGAGCTGATCGGCACGTGGAATAGCTGGCACGCGCTGGGGCGGTTCGGCCAGCCGGAGGAAGTGGCCGACCTGGTCGTGTTCCTCGCGTCGGACGAATCCTCGTTCATGACCGGCGACATCATCAAGATCGACGGCGGCATGTCGATCAAAGGCTGTTAGGGGGCGAACCATGAAATGGGTGCAATTCGAACAGGGTGGTAAGACGGCATTCGGAACGCTGGACGGCGAGCGAATCACCGTCGCGCCGGGCGGCTGGGCGGACGTGTTGGCCGGGCGCTTGCCGGGCGAGGGCGCGCAGTTCGCGCTGAGCGAGGTGACGCTGCTGGCGCCGGTGGCGCGTCCCGGCAAGATCGTCGCCATCGGCCTGAACTACATGGACCACTGCCGCGAAACGAATACGGAGCCGCCGCAGCGCCCGCTCGTCTTCACGAAATTCACCACGGCCATCGCCGCGCCCGGCCAGCCGATCCGGTGGGCGGCGGCGCTCACGCAGCAGGTCGATTACGAGGCCGAGCTGGCGGTCGTCATCGGGCGGGCGGCGCGCCACGTGCCGGAACGGGACGCGCTGGGCTACGTCCTGGGCTACACCGCGGCCAACGACGTGAGCGCGCGCGACCTCCAGTTCAGCGATGGGCAGTGGGTCCGCGCCAAGAGTCTCGACACGTTTTGCCCGTTGGGGCCGGCCCTGGTGACGGCGGACGAGATCCCCGATCCGCAGCAGCTCGCGATCCGCTGCGAGTTGAACGGCCAGCGCGTGCAGGACAGCCACACCGGCGAGATGATTTTTCCGGTGGCGCACCTGGTCGCGTTCTGCTCGGAGGCGTTCACGCTGGAGCCCGGCGACGTCATTCTGACCGGGACGCCGCACGGCACCGGCGCGTTTCGTACCCCGAAGCTGTTCATGGGCGATGGCGATCGGGTAGCGGTCGAGATCGAGCGGATCGGGCGCCTGGAAAACCCGTGCGAGGTGCGATAGAGCGCGATGGCCGAATCCACATCCAACACGGTGCTGGTCACCGGGGCGCTGGGCTGTATCGGCGCGTGGGTCGTCGCCCACCTGGTGGAGCAGGGCGATCGCGTGATCAGTTTCGACCTCGACGATCGCGGGCACCGGCTCGACCTGCTGCTGACGGCGGATGAGCAGGCCGGGATCGCGTTCGTGCGCGGCGATCTGTCCGACCCGACACACGTGCGCGACGTATTCGAGGCGTATCCGATCACGCACGTGATTCACCTCGCCGCGCTCCAGGTGCCGCTGTGCAAGGCCGATCCGATCCGGTGCGCCCAGGTGAACGTAGCCGGGACGGTCAACGTGTTCGAGGCCGCGCGCCAGACCGGTGTGGGCCACGTCGCCTATGCGTCGTCGGTAGCGGTCTATGGCCCGCCGGACCTGTACCCACCCGGCCTCGTGCCCGGCGGCGCACCGCTCGCGCCGCGCACGCTGTACGGCGTCTTCAAGCAGGCCAACGAAGGGATCGCGCGCGTCTACTGGGATGACTACGCTGTGAGCAGTGTTGCGCTGCGCCCGTATACGGTCTATGGCGTGGGCCGCGACCAGGGCATGACCAGCGATCCCACCAGGGCCATGCTGGCGGCGGCTGGCGGGCGCCCGTTTCATATCGCGTTCGGGGGTCGGTTCCAGATGCAGCTCGCGTCGGACGTGGCGCGCCAGTTCATCGAGGCGGCGCGCGGCCCGCTGGAAGGGGCGCACGTGTTCAACCTGGGCGACGAGATCACCAGCGTCGACGAGATCGTCGCGCTGATCCGGCGCGTCAAGCCGGATGCCGCCATCACCCACGAGGATACGCCGCTGCCGTTCCCCGCCGGGCTGGACGACAGCGACCTGCGCGCGCATGCGGCGCAGGTATATCACACGCCGCTGGCCGAAGGCGTGCGGCAGACCATCGAGCATTTCGAGCGGCTGTTGGCCATCGGTCGCCTGCGGACGCCGTGAAGGCGCGTCGCCCACAAAAACGGCAGCCCACCAGCGCGTTCGGTGGTGGGCTGAGCCGTGAATCGCGGCCAGGGGCCGCCTGCGCTAGGTTGGTTACTTGTCCCGCGTAAGGGTGAAGCCGCTCATGAACTGCTTCTGCAGCAGAATGAACACGATCACCGGCGGCAGGCTGACGATCACCGCGGCGAGCATCAACGGGCCAAAGCGCAGCGCGCCACCCCCCAGGCGCAGCGTCCCGATCCCGGTCTGGATCGTTTGCATATCCGGGTCGGAGATGATCATGTTCGGCCACAGGTACATGTTCCAGGCGTAGATCGTCTGGACGACGGCCAGCGCCCCGATGGTGTTCCAGCTCATCGGCACCAGCACCCGGAACAGGAACTGCAGGGGATTCGCCCCGTCGAGCTGGGCGGCTTCCGACAGTTCCGGTGGGATGCTGGCGAAATGTTGTCTGAAGAGGAATGTACCTGTGGCGCTGGCAGTGAATGGCACGATCAGCGCCAGAAACGTGTTCTGCCACTCCAGGTCGTTGATGAAGCGGAACAGGGCGATGATCAGCACTTCCGTGGGCATCATCAGCGTGATCAGCACGAAGGCGAACACGACCCATTTGCCCGGAAACCGGAAATACACGAACGCCAGGCCGCTGAGCAGCGAGAAGATCGTCTTGATGACGGTGATACCGATCGTCATGATCACACTGTTGATCATGTACGTGTGCAGATGACGCTCGTAGAACACCACGTCCCAGTTGTCGAACAGGCCGGACCCCGGCGTGAACTGGTAGCGGAAGACTTCCGCGTTGGTCTGGGTGCTGACCAGCAGCGCGTAGAACAGCGGGATGCCGGAGAGGAAGCAAGCCAGAACCAGGATGATGTGCGCGTACCAGCGTTTGGGCAGCCACGTGGGCCGCTGCCCGGATCCGCGGGCGACGACGGCCTGTGTACGGATGGATTCTTGTGAGGCGCTCGTCATAGTCTCACACTCCGTAGGTCACCTGGCGCCCACCGGTCCGGAACAGCACCAGGGTCAGGCCAATGACCATCATGAACAACACGATGGACTGGGCGGCAGCTTTGCCCATGTCGTTATTGTAGACGCCCATTTGAATGACCCGGTACATCATGGTCGTGGTGGACTGGAGTGGACCGCCGCCAGGAGTCAGGTAGTCGATCGTCGCGTAGGTCTCGAAGAAGGCATAGGTCACATTCGTGACGATCAGGAAGAAGGTCGTCGGCGACAGGAGCGGCCAGACGATGTGCCAGAAGCGCCGGACAACCCCCGCGCCGTCGATGGCCCCCGCTTCGATCAGGTCTTTGGGCACGTTTTGCAGCCCGGCGATGTAGAACAGGATGTTGAATCCCATCGACTTCCACACGCTGGCGATGATGATCGTCCAGGGAGCTACCTTCGGATCGTTGAGCCACCCCAGCTTGAAGCCGAACCAGTTGCCGGACAGGTAGTTGAACATCCCTCCCGACGGGTTGAACATCAGCAGGAAGATGATGCCCGCGACGGCGGGGGACATGGCATACGGCCAGACCAGCAGAATCCGGTAGATCGATGCGCCGCGGATAGGGAGATAGGCCATCGTGGCGATTAGCAGCGATAGGCCCATGCTCAGCACGACGATGAAGAATGAGATGTATATCGTGCGACCGACGATATCCCAGTATTCCTGGTCCTGCGCCAGCCGCGTGAAGTTATCCACGCAAATGAAGACTTCGCGCCGGGCACCCAGCCGCGACAGCATCGTCGAAAGCCGCAGCGTTTCGAGCGATGGATAGTACAGGAACACCGCCAGGATCGTGAGCGTGGGGAGGAGCAAGGGCAGGGCAATCCACCAGTGTTTGAACGTTCCCTGCGTGGGCTGTCCGGTCGAGGAGACCAGGCCTTCGCCTCGCAGCAGTTTTCCGGCCAGCCAGCTCACCGGCGTGACCACAAGAGCGATGCCGGCGCCGACCAGGATGAAACCGAACGTCGCATCGAGCGATTCGCGTTCGGCCTCGAAGGTGCAGTAATCCAGCGGAATCATGAACAGCGCCGAGCCAAACCCGCCGGCGACTGCGCCAAGAGCCAGCCCGATCAGCGCCCGTCCTCCCGCGCGCTGGAACACAAACCCCAGGATGGCTGCTCCAATTGCGGCGCCTGCCAGCAGCAAGATCACTGGAGAGACGATCATAATCACTTTTCTTTCTACTTGAAGAGAGAAACCCGATCAGAGGGGCGACGCACGCGTCGCCCCTCGATGTCACTATTTTGAATGCGTCGGGTTACGGCGCGTTCAGCAGATTGTATTCCTCGATGATCGTGTTCGACGCCTCGGCTGCCGCATCGAGAACGGCTGCCGGGTCTTCGTCGGTCAGCAGCACGCGGTCGATCGCGGCGGTGACCTCATTGCGGATCGACGGGAAGCCGCCCACCAGGGCGCCGCTCGTCGCAGGCGTGATCGTGCTCTGGTCGAGCTGATCGGCAGCCACGGTCTGGTTCGGGTTCTCTTCGAAGTACCCCTCGGCCTCCAGCAGCTCGTTCGAGCTGTGGCGGATGGCGATGTAGCCGGTGACCTTGTGCCAGTCGGCGGCGTATTCGGTGTTGGTGAAGTACAGCAGGAAGGTCAGCGCGCCGTCTTCGACCTCAGGTTCGAGGCCATCGACCAGCCACAGCGTCGCGCCGCCGATCAGGTTGCCGGTCCAGCCGGTCTCGTCGTTGTAGGGCATGAACGAGGCGATAGTCTCGAAGCCGCCTTCTTCACCCATCTCGGTGTAGAGGGTCGTGTCCGAGCTGCTGTAGACGGCCATGGCGACCTGCTGGGTCGAGTAAGCCTGGTCAACGGTCGACCAGGACTCGCCGCCCTGCGCGCCGCTGTAGTACAGGTAACCCTTGTCGTATTGGTCACTCAGCCATTGCAGGATGGCGACGCCAGCTTCGCTGTTGAACGCCACCTCGGTCGCGCGATCTTCGCGGCCATTGCCGTTGTTCACGTACAGCGCGTCCTGCTGGGCCAGCCACTGCTCGAAGAACCAGCCGTGGTTCGGGAACGTCCAGCAGTATTCCGGAGCGTCGTCCAGCGCCATGACCGCTTCGCAGGCGGCGTCCACTTCGTTCCAGGTCGCCGGCGGCGCGTCCCAGCCCGCGGCGTTCAGGTAGCGCATGTTCGAGAACATGATCGCCGAGGAGGTGTTCCACGGCATCGAGGTGAACTCACCGTCGAGCGTGTAGTAGGCGATCACCGGGTCCACGTAGTCATCCAGATCGACCGGCAACCCGTTGATCTCGGTACGACCGTCCAGCGCTTCAGCGATCGGCTTGAACAGCCCGCTGTCGCGCGCGTCCTGGGTCGCGGCCTCGAAGTAGTGCACGACCGCGGGGAGCTGGCCCTGCTCGGCAGCCACGGCGACCTGAGCGAACATGGTCTCGTAGCTATAGCCGCCGGTGATATTGACCTCGTACTGCGGATACACCGCGTTGAACTCGGCAGCAACGTTCTGCGCCCAGTCCAGGCGATAGTCCTGGAAGGAGATCCAGACGTCGATCGGAATCTTGTCCTGCGCGCCGGTGGACGACATCGGCACCGCCAGCGCGAGCATCATCACGAGCACGATTGACACGAGAACGAGTTTTTTCATTTTTGCCTCTCTTGTGAAAGTAAGCCGGTTGCGTGTTACCTCTTGGGCGGTGTCGCCTCAACAGGTGGGACGACTGTAGCCCTGAATGGTAAAGACGCGCCAAAATGGTAGTAAAGAGAATCCAATGGGACCGCAAAACTCTGTTAACCGATTACCCCGACGATGACTCCTCCTTTCGGCTCGCTGAATGGAACATCAAACAGTGACAGCGAGTAGCCTTGACGTGTGGACCTTAGCCTTGACTCTTGGCGTGTCATACCACCCTGCTGTCATTGTATGATAAAAAACGTTATGGTGCCAACACGGATCAACAGAATCCGTGTCCGCAAACAAACATCCGCACGAGATCCGCTAGAAATAGTTCACCGTGATCCCGCCATCGACCACCAGGCTGATGCCGTTGACCCATGCGGCCTCGTCCGACGCCAGGTACAGCGCGGCATACGCGACGTCGTGCGGCTGGCCGAAGCGCCCCATCGGGATGCGCCGCAGCCGCAGCATCTTGGCTTCTTCCGTCGCGAACAGCGTTTCCATCAGCGGCGTGATGATCGGGCCGGGGCAGATCGCGTTGGACCGCACGCCCTTGGGGCCGAACTGCACGGCCAGCGATTGGGTGAGGGCGATCACGGCGCCCTTGCTGGACGTGTACGCGTCCTGCGGAACCGAGCAGCCGACCAGCGCCACGAACGAGGCCACGTTCACGACCGCGCCGCCGCCCGCCTCGATGATGCGCGGGATGCCGTACTTGCAGCACAGCGCCACGCCCTGCAGGTTCACGTCCAGGATGCGCCGCCACAGGTCCGGATCCATGGTCGTCACCGAAACGTCTTCGTCCGGCATGATCCCGGCGTTGTTGTACAGGGTGTCGAGCTTGCCGAACTTGTCGACGCCGGCCTTGACCGTCTTTTCGACGTCCGCCTCGGCGCCCACATCGCCCTGGATGGCGATCGCCTCGCCGCCGTCCTGGGCGACCAGGTGGGCCGTCTCCTCGACCGCTTCGGCCACGTAGTCGTTGAGGATGAGCCGTGCCCCCTCCTTGGCAAACAGCAGCGCGACTTCGCGCCCCATGCCGCTGCCCGCGCCGGTGACGAGAACTACTTTGTTTTCCAGTCGCATCAGAATGTCCTCCGAAAAAGTCAAATACGCTCAAAATAACGCTGGCGCTCCCAGCAGGTGACCGCGGCATCGAACGCGCGCTGCTCGGTTCGGGCAAAGTGCAGGTAGTGCTCGACGACGGCGTCGCCAAATGCCGTGCGCGCCAGATCGCTATTCTCGAACTCGGCGATCGCTTCGGGCAGCGATTGCGGAATGCGGGGGATGTCCCTGTCGTTGTAGGCATCCCCACTCAATGCGGGCGGCGGCTCGATCTGGCGCTCGATGCCGTCGAGCGCTGCCGCGAGCATGGCCGCCTGCGCCAGGTACGGGTTGGCGTCGGCGCCGGGAATGCGGCACTCGATGCGCAGCGACGAACCGCTCCCCACCACGCGAAAGCCTGCCGTACGGTTGTCGTATCCCCAGGCCAGGGCGGTCGGCGCGAACGACGCCGCCTGAAACCGTTTGTACGAGTTGACCGTCGGGGCGAATAGTAGCGCCAGCTCGCGCCCGTGCGCCAGCATGCCGCCCAGCGCCCAGCGGAACGTGTCCGGCTCGGAGCCGGGCGCATCCGCTGCGAAGTGATTGCGCTGCCCGGCTTCGTCCCACAGGCTGAAGTGCACGTGCATGCTGCTTCCGGCGTGGGCCTCGTGCCATTTCGCCATGAACGTCATGCCCAGCCCTTGCTGGTAGGCGATCTCTTTGGCGATCTGCTTGAAGATTACGGTGCGGTCCGCCATCACGTCCAGGTCGGCGTAGCGAATGTTGATCTCCGCCTGTCCCGCGCCCCACTCACCCTTGCTGAACTCGACCGGGATGCCCGACTGGCCCAGGTGGGACCGTATCGCGCCCAACAGGGCCTCGGTCTTGGTGCCCTGGAACAGGTGATAATCTTCGATGTACGAGCCGTAGGTGTGCAGGTCGTGATAGTGCTTGTCGCGGGCGGCTTCGTAGCTGTCGCTGAAGACGAAGAACTCCAGCTCGCAAGCGCCCATCGCGCGCAGGCCCGCCGCGCGCGCCCGTTCGACCTGGCGCTTGAGCACCGAGCGCGGCGCGATCGCGACCGGCTCGCCGGACCCTTCGCGCCGGATGTCGCACAGTACCAGCGCCGACCCGTCCAGCCAGGACGCGCGCCTCAGGGTGGACCAATCCACATCGCCCCAGGCGTCCTGGTAGCCCTGGTCCCAACTGGTGAACCGGTACCCCGGCACCGGGTTCATCTCCATGTCGCACGCCAGCAGGTAATCGCAGAAGTGCAGACCGTGCCCGGCGGCATCGAGAAAGTAGGCGGCGTCGTAGCGCTTGCCGAGCAGGCGCCCGTACATATCAGGGAAGGCGACCAGCACCGTGTCGATCGCGCCCGCCTCGACCATGCCCGCCAACGTGTCGCGGTCCAGCATGCCGCGTGGTTGGGCGGTCACGTCACACGCCCTCCGGCAGGCGGGCGGCTTCCAGCTCGTCCGCTACCCAACCGATTCCCAGCTCTTCGAGCTTGCCGCGCAGGGGCATCCCCGTGCCGACATCCCAGCCCGCCATCGCGTAGTACGTATCTTTGGCGCGCTCCACTTCCTCGACCGTGACGAACATGCCATCGCTCTTGCCGCCGGTCAGCGGCTTGGTCAGCTTCTTGGGGATGGTGTCCTGGTCGCGCCCGTAGCCCTCACGCGCGTTGAAGGCGCGCAGCATGTTAAGGCGGCGCTCGCCGAGCTTTTGCAGCTCGAACAGCGTCACCGGCCAGCCGGTCACGGCGCGCACCAGATCGGTGAGCTGGCTCATGCTGAAGAGCTGCCAGTCCGGCCCGTAGACGAACTGGCACACGCTCAGCGTGTCCAGCAGGCTGTACGCGCACTGGGTATAGAACGCGTAGCGCACCTTTTCCGGGTTGAGCACGGTCGCCGGCTGTGGATCGACCAGGCCCAACTCGGCGATGCGCGGGTTGTACTCGGTGTAGCTGCCGTCGTGCTCGCTGGACATGTGATCGGCGCCGAACGGGTTCACAGCGTAGATCAGCGCAAGGCTGCGCTTGACCTGGGGCATGTGGGCGGGCATCTCGGACCCCTTGACCGTCAGCAGCAGGTCTTCGGCTGCGGGGCCGAAGCGGCGGGCCGCCTGCGCCGAACCGTCGGCCAGCACATCCCCGAATCCCTCGCGCCGGGCGATCATCTCCACCATCTGAACCATGGCGGCGGCGTCGCCGTAATTGAGCGCGATGCCGCCCGTATCCTCCAGCGTGATGATGCCGTGCTCGAAACAGTCCATCGCCCACGCAATCGTGGCCCCGCACGCAATCGTGTCCATCCCGTACTGGTTGCAAAGCTGGTTGGCATAGGCCACCGCCGCCAGATCGGAGATTCCGCAGTACGAGCCGAATGTGGCGAGCGTTTCGTATTCCGGGCCGCCGTAGACCGGGTCGACGCGATACGGGCCCTCGGTGACCTCAACCACGCGCTTGCAGCGTACCACGCAGGCGTAGCACGTGTCGTTTTCCTTGAGCATCGTCTCGCGCATCGTCTGCCCGCTGATGCCGTCGTGGTCGTCGAACACGCCGCTGTCGTAGTTGTAGGTTGGCAGGCCACCGCGGTTGTGCTGCGTCCGGACCAGGGCCGTGGTGCCGAGCAGCGTCATGCTCCCCATGTCGTCCGGCGCGCGGTCCGCGCCCCAGCGGGTCAGCGCTTTGACGGCGTCCGGGTCCGCGAGGGTGGGGCGCTGCTTGCCCCGTACGACCACCGCCTTGAGGTTCTTGCTGCCCATGACCGCGCCCATGCCGGTGCGCCCGTTGGCCCGGTTGGACATGTTGATCATGGCGGCGAAGCGCACGCCGTTTTCGCCTGCCACGCCGCATTGCAGCACCTCGACGCGCTTGTCGCCTAGTTCCTCTTCGAGGGCGGTCTGCACGTCGTGCGTATCCCGGCCCCACAGGTGCCGGGCGTCGCGCAGCTCGGCCTCGCCATTGTGAATCCACAGGTAGACCGGCGTTTCGGCGCGCCCCGTGATGATCACGCCGTCGAAGCCGGTGAATTTGAACTCCGCCGGCCAGAACCCGCCGCACTGCGAATCGCCCACCATGTTGGTCAGCGGCGAGCGCGTGGTCGCCGTCATGCGGCTCTGGCCCGAGATCGGCACGCCCGTCAGCGGGCTGACCATCAGCGCGAGCGTGTTCTCCGGGCCAAGCGGATCGGTGCCGGGCGGCGTGTTCTTGAGCAGGTAGTACAGCCCCATGGCGCTGCCGCCCATGTAGTGGCGGTAGAAACGCTCATCCGGCTCTTCGACGGTGATGCCGCCGGTGCTGAGATTGACGTGTAACACTCTTCCGTGATAACCGTAGGGCATGGCTGGCCTTCCTTTTTGAGCGATTCTGAACACAAACTAGCATCTTTTCTTTGTTCGGATTAGCATAATGGAACATTTTCTTTCACGAAAGGGATGCCTGCATGGTTAGCGACTTGAAAATTGCTATTCTGAATGGTTACCCCAAGACCAGCCGCGACCGGTTCGACGCGGCCAACGTGGGCCATCCGCACGACATGTACGCCGATTTTCTGCGCCGCTACGTTCCCTCCGTAACGCTCGACGTGCTGTTCATCGCCGACCTGGGGACGGCGCTGCCCTCCGGCACCAACCTGACCTCGTATGATGGCTACGTCTGGACCGGCTCGGACCTGACCATCTATCACACCGATGACGAGCGCGTCACCCGCCAGATCGAGCTGTCGCGCGCGATCTTCGCGGCGGGCGTGCCGTGCTATGGAAGCTGCTGGGGCGTCCAGATGGCGGCGGTGGCCGCCGGCGGCGAGGTCCGCAAGAACCCGCGCGGGCGCGAGTGGAGCATCGCCCGGAACATCCGCCGCACAGACGCCGGGCGCGAGTCGCTGCTGCTGCGCGGCAAGCCGGATGTCTACGACGGGTTTATCATGCACCTGGATGAGGTCGTCACGCTGCCCCCCGGCGCGACTCTGCTGGCGGTGAACGACCATACTCACGTGCAGGCGATTGAAGTCAAACATCAGAAGGGCACCTTCTGGGCGACCCAGTACCATCCGGAATATAACTTCTACGAGATGGCCCGTTTGATCCAGGCGCGCGCCGAACCGCTGGTGAAAGAGGGTTTCTTCGACGATGTGGATGCGGTTCAAGCCTATGCGAATGACATGTTCGCGCTGGCCGCCCATCCCGACGATCCCGCCCTGCGCGAACGGTTCTCGGTGGGGCCGGACATCATCGACCCGGAGATCCGCGAAGCCGAACTGCGCAACTGGATCGATTTCCTGGTGAAGCCGTCCGTGCGGCGCTAGCGCGTTTGTGCGTATTCTAACACAAACCAACACGAAAAATAAACACAATTTGTTGGCATTATAACATATTTTGGACAATGCCCATGAAAGCAGTCGAACGACAGAATCGGATTCTCCAGATCATCGCCGAGCAAGGCGCCGTCACGGTCGCGGACCTGAGCCACCGGTTCGACGTGTCTGATATGACCATCCGGCGCGATCTCTCGGCGCTGGAGCGGGCCAGCCTGCTGCGCCGGATTCATGGCGGCGCGGTGAGCGCGCGCGGGCGCAGTTACGAGCCGCCGGTCTTGAGCCGGGTGCAGGAGTCGCGGTCGTCCAAGCAGGCGATCGGTGCGTTCGCGGCCACGCTAGTCCACGAGGGCGACAGTATCGCGCTGGACATCGGCACCACGACGCTGGAGCTGGCGCACAATATCACGCGCCTGCGCGATATCACGGTGCTGACCAACTGCCTGCCGATCGCGAATCTCCTGACCGATCAGCCCGGCATCCGCCTGATGCTGTCCGGGGGCATCGTCCGGCCCGGCGAGCACTCGCTGATCGGCCCGGTCGCCGAATACACGTTCAGCCGCTTCTACATCGACAAGGCGTTCATCGGCATCGGCGGCGTGGACCTGACCGCCGGGCTGACCGAGTACAATCTCGAAGACGCCGAGGTCAAACGCCGGATGATCGAGAACTGCCGGAGCTGCATCCTGCTCACCGACAGCTCGAAATTTGGCCGCAAAACGTTCGCCAGCGTGGCGCCGCTGTCGGTGCTCAACGCCGTGGTGACGGATGACGGCCTGGACGAAACCTACCGTGCCGCGCTGACCGAGATGGGGATCACCGTCTACGCCGTGCCACGCGCTGCAACCGGGTCGTAACCTGTTCTATGTGCGCAATTGAGGAGAAAGTTGGGGTGCGTACGAAAGTTATCGTTGTGGTGCTGGACGGCTGCCGGCCCGACGCGTTGGCGCAGGCCTGCACGCCCCATCTCGATCGCCTCTGGCAGACGGGCGCGTATACGTGGCGGGCGCGTTCGGTGGCGCCGAGCCTGAGTCTGCCCACCCATACGTCGATGTTTCGGGGCGTTTCGCCCCAGCGTCACGGTGTGGCGAGCAACACCTTCAACCCCGCCGCCGCGACCTATCCGAGCGTGTTCGAGCTGGCCGGGCGGGCCGGGCTGCGAACCGTCATGTTCTATAGCTGGGAAGAACTGCGCGACCTGGCCGCGCCGGGCAGCCTGGCGTTGAGCTACTGCCGTGCGCTGAGCCCGCACGAGGACACCGACCGGATCGTCGCGCGGGCCGCCGCCGACACCATCGTCACAGCGCAGCCCGACCTGACGTTCCTCTACCTGGGCAGCGTGGACCTGATCGGCCATGCCGACGGCTGGATGTCCGCGCCGTACATTCGCGGCATCGAGAACCTCGACGGCGCGGTCGGCGATGTCGTCGCGGCCCTGGAGCGCGCCGGCCTGCGCGACTCGTTCACTATCCTGGCGCTGGCCGATCACGGTGGGCACGACCACGAGCACGGATCGGACCGCGCCGACGATCTGACGATCCCCTGGCTGCTCAACGGTCCCGGCGTCAGGCAGGGCCATGCCATCCAGTCGCCGGTGATCATCATGGACACTGCGGCCACTATCGCCCACCTGCTCGACCTGCCGCGCCCCGAGGTGTGGGAAGGGCGCCCGGTCCTGGACGCGCTGAATGGCTGACACCGCGCTCGTCGCGTGGCGCCAGAGCTTTTCGCCGGGGCGGACGCTCTGGCTCATCGGGCTGGGCGTGGCTGTGTCGCTGCTGGGGGATGTCGGGCTGTACATCGTGCTGCCCACCCATACCCAGCAGGCGGGGATCGCGCTGGGCGACGTCGGCCTGATGCTCTCGGCCAACCGCCTGATCCGCATCTTCCTGAACAGCCCCTACGGCGTGCTGGTGGAGCGCATCCCGCGCCGCCGGATGATGGTCCCCTCGCTGTTCCTGGGCGGTTTCTCGTCGCTGCTGTACACCGTTCCGGGGTTCTGGCCGCTGCTGATCGGGCGCCTGATGTGGGGCATGGCCTGGGCGGGGATCTGGCTGGGCGGCAGCACGGCGGTCCTGGACATCGCGACCGATCAGAATCGCGGGCGCTTCATCGGGCGCTACCAGATGTGGTATTTCATCGGCGGGGGCGGGAGCGCGCTGGTAGGCGGCGTGCTCACCGACTGGCTCGGCTATTCGGCGGCGTTCCGCGTGTGCGCCGCCGTCACGCTGACGATGGCGCTGGCGTGGTTTCTGTTTCTGCCGGAAACCCGCCCGCAGCCGGCCAGCGCGTCCGGCGACCCGGTCGGGGGCGGCGCGGACGAGTCACCGCCGGCACCGGGGAGTCCCGCGCTGCCGTTCCGGTGGATTCCCCTGGGAACGGCGGTGCTGCTGCTCGGCCTCAACTGGCTGATCTTCCTGGGCATTCTCGGCGCGACGCTGCCCTTGCTGCTCGAAGAGCGCATCGGGGAATCGGTCGTGATCATCGGGTTGATGATCCCGCTCGCGTCGTTCACGGGCGCGCTGTCGGCGTCCCAGCAAGCCATCAGCCTGGTGACCTCGCCGGTGGCCGGGTGGCTGTCCGACAGGGGCGGCAACCGGTGGGGGCTGGTCGTCTTCGCGATGATGTTGGGCGTCGGCGCGCTGGCGCTCACCGCGACCGGGGCAGGGGGCGTGATCGTGGTCGCGATCATGGCGAGCGCTGTGGCGACCAGCGTGCTGCAAACCCAGGTGATGACCCTGACCGGCGACTACACCGACAAGAACCGGCGGGGCCGCGTGCTGGGCGTGCTCAACACGGTGGGCGATCTTGGCAGCGCCGCCGGGCCGCTGCTGGCGTACGCGTTGATTCCCCTGATCGACCTCAGCGGGCTGTTCTGGGCGGCAGCGGTCGTGCTGGCGCTGGCGTTCCCGTGGACGCTGTGGGTGGCGCGGCGCGAAACGCGCCAGGGACATGCCCTGGCGCCGTCAATGTAGCGTGCTTGAACGCGCTGTAACTGTGCCCCGTGCCGTGTGGCCCGCCGTCACGCGGGCTGCTGGATGGCGTCCGGCTCCGGCTGGCGCAGGTGGCACGCACACAGATGCTGCCGGCCCAGGTCGATCTGCTGCGGGATTTCCTGCGAGCAGATGTCGATCGCCTCGGGGCAGCGGGTGTGGAACCGGCAGCCGGGCGGCGGGCGCAGCGGGCTGGGCGGGTCCCCCGGCAGGATGATGCGCTCGCGCTTCACTTTCGGATCGGCGATCGGGATGGCGGACATCAGCGCCTGGGTGTAGGGGTGCTGCGGGTTGCCGAACAATTCCTCGCGCTCGGCGACCTCGACGATTTTGCCCAGGTACATCACCGCTACCCGGTTACAGAGATGCTCGACCACGCTCATATCGTGCGCGATGAACAACAGCGTCAGGTCCAGCTCCTGCTGGAGGTCCTTGAGCAGGTTGAGCACCTGCGACTGGATCGACACGTCGAGCGCGGAAACCGGCTCGTCGCACACGATGAAGCTCGGCTTGACCACCAGCGCGCGCGCGATCCCGATACGCTGGCGCTGGCCGCCGGAGAATTCGTGCGGGAAGCGGCGCATGTGCGGCTCTTGCAGCCCGACCATTTCGAGCGCCTCGAGCACGCGGCGATAGCGCTCCTTGCGATCGGTGACGCCGTGCACGCGCAGGCCCTCGCCCACGATATCGCCCACCTTCGAGCGCGGGTCGAGCGAGGAGTACGGGTCCTGAAAGACCAACTGCATCTCCCGGCGCAGCGGCTTCATTTCCGTGCTGCTCAGCTTGAAGATGTCGCGCCCCTTGAACTTGACCGAGCCGGACGTCGCCTCGACCAGCCGCAGAATCGCGCGCCCCACCGTGGTTTTGCCGCAGCCCGATTCACCGACCAGGCCCAGGATCTCGCCGCGCCGGATGTCCAGGTCCACGCCATCGACCGCTTTCACGACGCCGGCAGTGCGTTTGAGAATGCCGCTCTTGATTTCGAAGTGCACTTTCAGGTCGCGGATTTCGAGCAGGTTTTCTTCGGTCATGACTCACCTTCGTATAGCCAGCAGCGAACGAAATGGTTGGGTTTGGCCTCGATCATGTGCGGCTCCTCGACCTCGCAGCGGGTCAGCCCGTGCTCGATCCGCGCCTTGCAGCGCGGCGCAAACCGGCAGCCGGGCGGCATGTCGATCAGGTTCGGGACGTTGCCGGGGATGACTTCCAGCCGCTCTTTGACCTGGCCCATCACCGGGATCGACGCGATCAATCCCTGGGTGTAGGGGTGGAGCGGCGTCTCGAACAGCTCGACCGTCGGCGCTTCCTCGACGGCGGTGCCCGCATACATCACGGTCACGATGTCGGCCATCTCGGCGACGATGCCCATATCGTGGGTGATCAGGATGACGCCCATCTCGTGTTCGTCGCGCAGCTTGCGGATCAGGTCCAGCACCTGGGCCTGGATGGTCACGTCGAGCGCGGTCGTCGGCTCGTCCGCGATCAGCAGGTCCGGCGCGCAGGCCATCCCCATCGCGATCATGACGCGCTGTGCCATGCCGCCCGACATTTCGTGTGGGTAATTCTCCACGCGCCGGTCCGGGTCGGGGATGCCCACGCTGCGGAGTTGTTCGACGGCGTCTTTTCGCTTGATGGTGCGCTGTTTGCCCTCGTGAATCTTGAGCACCTCGAGGAGCTGGGTGCCCACGCGGAGCACCGGGTTCAGCGAGGATTTTGGCTCCTGGAAAATGACGGAGATCTGCTTGCCGCGAATGGCCGTCATCTCGTTGCGCGTTCTCTTGAGCAGGTCCTCGCCCTTGAACAGGATCTCGCCGGACACGATCCGGCCCGGCTTGTCGACCAGGCGCAGGATCGACATGGCCGTCATGCTCTTGCCGCAGCCCGACTCACCGACGAGGCCGTGAATCTGGCCGCGCTCGACGGTCAACGAGACGCCATCGACCGCTTTGACGGTACCGTCGCGCGTGAAGAAGTAGGTGCGCAGGTCGTTGATTTCCAGCAACGGCTGGGAATTTGTGGAAGGTTGGAAGTTGTGCTGGTGTTTGATCATGACGTTACCCTATCAGCGATCCAGGCGCGGATCGAGCGCATCGCGCAGGCCGTCGCCCAGCAGGTTGAAGGCCAGCACCGTGATCATAATGGCGATGCCCGGATAAAAGACCAGATGCGGCGCGGTGAAGACCTGGTTGCGCTCGGCACCCAGCATGGCGCCCCATTCCGGGGTGGGGGGCTGCGCGCCCAGGCCCAGGAACGACAGCGCGGCCGCGTCCAGGATCGCGGTGCCGATGCCCAGCGTGGCCTGCACGATCAGCGGCGCCATGGCGTTGGGCAGCACGCGGCGGAACAGAATGCGAACCTGGCTGACGCCCAGCGCGCGGTCGGCGGTGACGAAGTCCTCTTCCTTGACGGACAGCACGCCGGACCGGGCCACGCGTGCATAGGCCGGAATGAACACGATCGAAATGGCGGTCAGGGCGTTGATCAAACCGGGACCCAACACGGTAACCACGGCGATCGCCAGGATCAGCGACGGGAAGGCGAGCATCACGTCCATGATGCGCATGATCACGTTGTCCACCCAGCCCCCGAGGAAGCCCGCAATCGCGCCGGAGATCGTGCCGACGATCACCGCCAGCGTGACGGTCGTCAGGCCGACCAGCAGCGAGAGCCGCGTCCCGTAGATCACCCGGCTGAACTGGTCGCGCACGTTGCCGTCGACGCCCATGATGTACTGCCTATCCGACGTCTTGAGGATGTTGACCGCGTCCCCATCCGCGACGAGAATCCCGCCGCCGTTGGTCTGCCAGGCCGTGCTGGTCAACACGCCGTCCGTTTCTTGCGACAGGATGTGCTCGCCATTCGTAGCGTCCCACACCCGCAGCAACTGCTCGCTCTTGGTGAAAATGCGCGTTGCGAGCGGGCTGCTGGCGATCTGCTCGATGGGCGCCCCGTGGTCGAATTCTTGCAGCAGCTCACCGCTGCGCGTATTCCACATCAGGCCGGTATTGCCGCTGGTCGCCATGACGCGCTCGACCCCGCGCGAGAGATCCTCGCTCCACGCGCCGTTGTCGAGCGGCTGGTCGTATTCGATCACGCGTTCCTCGGCGAAGCTCGCCGCATTCCACACGTGCAGCGTCGTGCCGGCAGTCGTCACGATGCGGGTGCTGCCCCGGTTGAAACGCGCGCTGGTCACCGGGTTTTCGTGCTCCAGAGTGGTGACGGCTGTCCCGGTGAACACGTTCCAGAGTTGGACCTGCCGCCCGGCGGCGGTCATGACCAGTGTGCCGTTGCTGTTCCAGGCCACTTCGGTCAGGTCGGATTCAAGCTCGATCGTACTCACCACGCCCCACGACAGCGTATCCCACAAATCGACCCGCCGGTCGCTAGCGGTCAGGAACCGGGTGCCGTCAGCGTTCCATTTCACCTGCGTGGCCTCGCCTGGGTTTTCCAACGTGCGATCGACCTGGCGGCGGTTGACGTCCCAGACGATCACCTCGTCTTCCGTGATTCCGAGAATTTTCTGGTCGTTCGGACTCCAATTGATGGCGAAAATCGGCTGATCGGCCTGAAGGTCCATCAGCTTTTTGCCCGAGCCACGGTTCCAGATCGTGATCGTGTTGTCGCTCGTCGCTGAGATCAGCGAGTTGGTCGCGCTGAGGGCGGCCATTTGAATGTCTGAGGCCGCTGTCGCGTCGAACAGGCTGTCGCCCGCACCCGGACAGCCGAACAGGTGAATGCACGGTTTGTCGCGTTTGCCGACGCCTTCTTCGGGAACGTCCAACAGCACCTGCAGCGGGTCGTGCGTGGCGAGCACCGGCGCGAAGATGGCGATGAACAGCAGCGTTCCGAGAATCACCAGGCCGACCACAGCCGAGGGTTTGCGGAGCAGTCGTTCGAGCGTTTCGCGCCAGAGGCTTTTCGGGGGCCGCGTGATGACCGTTGCGTCTGCAGCGGCTAACTGAACTTCAGGAGATTGACCGGTGGATTCCATAATCGCTCTTACTCAAGTCGAATGCGCGGATCAAGATAGGCATACAGGGCGTCCACAATGAGATTGATGAAGACGAAGAAGACGGCAATGATCAACGTAAACGCCTGGACCACGGTGTAATCGCGGCCTGTGATTGAATCGTACAGAATGCGCCCTACGCCAGACAGCCCGAAGACGGTTTCGGTGAGGACAGCCCCACTCAACAGCGAACCGAGCGACAGCCCGATGATGGTCACGACCGGCAGCAGCGCGTTGCGCAGGCCGTGTTTGACGACCACGCCCATTTCGCGCACGCCTTTGGCGCGCGCCGTGCGGATGTAATTGAGCCCCAGCACTTCCAGCAGGCTGGAGCGCGTCATGCGCGCGATGATCGACAGCGGAATGGTCCCGACGGCGATGGCGGGCAGGACCATGTGCTTGAACGCGTCGACGAACCCATCCCAATCGCGGACCAGCAGCGCGTTGAGGGTGTTGATGTTGGCGATGAAGCCCGGCAGCGTGAGCGCGTCGCCATCGACATTCAGACCCCAGGCGACGTAAAATGGCTCGATCGACTGGCCGGCGGTCAGGCGCCCGGTTGGGGGCAGCCAGAACGGCGTATCTTTGAGCACCACGCCGAAGACATACGATAGCATCAATCCTAGCCAGAATACCGGCATCGACACGCCGATATTGGCCCAGATCATCGTGCCGACATCGATCGACGAATTGTGATAATAGGCCGAAATAACGCCCAGCGGAATGCCCACCGTGACGGCAAACAGCATGGCGAAAAAGCTCAGCTCTAGCGTGACCGGCAGCCGCTCGACCATCAGCTCGGTGACGGGGCGGCCAAACTTGAGCGATTCGCCTAAATTGCCATGCAGCACGTCGCTGATGTAAATACGAAACTGTTCGTAAATCGGGTCGTTGAGTCCGTAACGGTCGTTGAATGCATCACAGATCTCATCAGTCGCCTTTTCGCCCAGGGCAGATCGGCACGGATCCCCCGGCAACAGGCGCGTCAGCGAGAAGGTTACAAACAAAATCCCCAGCAGAACCGGGATAGCCAGCGTCAGACGCCGCGCAAGATAACTTGCCATCGATTCGATTGCCTCAATTGTGTCTCGGAATGTGCTGTTTTATTTACTCGATAGCCGGGCTGATGGTTTGATTTTGGCGTGACAGCACCCCCGAGTATACCCCATAACAGTCAGGGGGCACCTGTTTCGTGCCCCCTGTTGGTCAAACCCGTCGAGGGACGGTATTCCGTGCTTACTCGGCGTTCAAGAAAGCTCCGAACAGGCCGGGGAAGTAAGCGAAGCTGCCGTTGCGACCCACGTGCAGCGGGTGCGACGCATCCCACTGAACCACGAAGGACAGCACGACGTCATTCGCGTCGAGCGACGAACCATCGTGGAAGGTGACGCCTTCACGCAGATTGAAGGTCCACTCGGTGCCGTCTTCGTTGGCTTCGTAGCTCTCGGCCAGGCTGGGTTGGACAGCGGTGCCGCCCACCTCGAAGGCCAGCAGCGATTCGTTGATCTGCTCGCAAGCGCGCAGCGATTCGCCGTCGGTCTCGTCAGCACAGTACAGGCCGATCGGCTCGGCGTTCTGCATCCACACCAGGGTGTCCTGGCCCGGCACCTGCATCACCATGAACATTTCGTTGCCCAGCGGGCTGGCGTGCGCGCCCTCGACAGTGGCCTTGAAGGCGGTCGCCGAAGCGCCGTGCGCCACGGGGATCATCGGGACGTTGTCCTTGATGGCCTGGTTGGCCTCGACGTAGAGCGTCAGGCGCTCAGCCGGGTCAGCGATCTGCGCAGCGGCGCGCAGCGGGGTCGTGATGCTCTCGAACGTGTCACCGAACTGGTCCGATGCACCCAGACCAAAGTGGTAGTCGAGGAAGTTGGTCGCATCCGGATAGTCCGCGCCCCAACCCAACAGGTACATCGCCAGTTCACCGGCGTCACTCGCGTCGATGAAAGCGCCCGATTCCATGACCTCGATGTTGACGGTCACGTTCAGGTTCTCAGCGAGCTGGGCCTGGATGTCCTCGGCCACGCGGCCCGGTTCGGGCAGGTACGAACGGAACACGTCGCGGTAGTTCAGCGTGATCTCGAATCCATCGGGATAACCGGCTTCGGCCAGCAGGGCGCGGGCGGCTTCCGGATCGAAGTCGTACCACGACACCTCAGGCGTATAACCGAAGATGACCGGCGGCATGAACTGCGTCGCCACGATCGAGCCAGCCGGGTAGAAGTTGTCGACGATGCGCTGGCGGTCGATTGCCATCGCCAGAGCCTGGCGCACCTGGACATCGTCCAGCGGCTCGTACCAGTTGTTGAAGCCGATGTAGAAGACGTTGGTGCCGGGACGATCGTACAGGATCAGGTTTTCGTCGTCACGGATGCCCTCATAGTCGTCGGGGCTGGGGTTGTCGATGCCGTCAACGGTGCCGGCCTGCAGCTCGGTCAGACGGGCCGCGCCCTCGGAGTTCCAGCGGAAGACGACGGTGTCGGTCAGGGCCGGGGTTCCCCAGTAGTCCTCGTAACGCTGGAGGGTCAGGTTGTCGCCACGGGTCCACGATTCCATCATGTAGGGGCCGGTGCCGATGGGGTTATCCACCAGGTCACCACCGCCGCCGGTCGCTTCCAGGTACTCGGCGCTGTGGATCGCGAAGGCCGAGAAGGCGGCCTTCGAGGGGAACGCCGGGTCCGGATAGCACAGCGTGAACTTCACGGTGTACTCGTCGAGCGCTTCGATCGATTGGAACTCGCCGCCATAGTCGCAGCTCTCCGCTGAGTACGACATCGGCTCGAAGCCCTGGGCTTCGGCGCCACTCGGTACCGACACGACGGCCAGGGCCATCACAGCAACCAACAGCAGCGATAGGACGGTGTAACGTCGCTTATTCATGTTAAATCCCTTCTACTCTCCATAGGTTCTAGTGCACGAAAATACACGAACAGGTGACTAATTCGTACCCGATAACCGCTCCTTTCTCAGGCAGAAAACAGGCGACTAAAGGCACTGAAATAAAGGAATCTCGAAATGGGGTGATTGCGGTCTCATTAGTTGACACAACAATACCAAAAAAGTAAGCGTGTCGCAACAACAAGCGGGTGAGAGCGTAGTCGGTGGTGGAGTGCGCTGCGAGTGCGGCACCAACTATACCCAGACTCGATTGCTTTGTCGTTTGTTAATTTTAGACAAATCCCCCCCTTTCGGCGCCGGGATGGCGTCAGGTCGGGTGTGCGGCCCGGTACCCGGCCAGCATCTGGTCCATCACCCAGTTGGTGCGCGCGGCACTCTCCCCTGTGCTGGGACAGGTCCCCTGGCCGTTCAGCGCGTCGACTACCATCTGGATCAACGGCGCCTGGACGTGCGGTGGGTTGTCGATCTGGAACGTCGTGGTTTCGCGGGCTGTCGTGACGGTGACCGGCGACGTATCGAAGCACGAGAAGACGATCTGCCCGCCGGTGCCGGTGATCTCGATCCGGTCGACGGGCTGCCCGCTGGTGAAGCACCACGTTCCCACCCCCTGCACGCCCGACTCGAACACGAAACTGCCGCTCACGATGTCCTCTGCCGGGTAAAGCCCCGCCTGGTTGGCCGCGAACCCCTGTGCTTGGCGGATCGGCCCCAGCGCATAGTCGAGGAAGTCGAGCATGTGCGACGCCAGATCGACGAACTTGCCGCCCCCGGCGATCTCCGGCACGACGCGCCACGGCAGGTTTTCCGCGTCCATCTCGGCGGGCGTCGGCGGCTGGTGGAGCGCTATCGCAACCGAGCGCACCGTCCCGATGGCGCCCTCGTCGATCAGCGCCTTGATCTTCACGAAGCGGGGCAGCGCGCGCCGGTAGTACGCCACGAACAGCGGTACCCCCGCCGCGCGGCAGGCGTCGATCATGGCCCGGCATTCGTCGTGGGTGCGCGCCATCGGCTTCTCGACGTAAACCGGCTTGCCCGCCTGGGCGACGCGCAGCGTGTACGCCATGTGAACGTGGGGCGGGGTGGCGATGTACACCGCGTCGACGTCGGGATCGTGGATCAGCGCGTCCGCGTCGTCGGTCCAGCGAGGGACTCCATGGCGCTGCGCGTAGTCCCTGGCCCGCGCGCCGTCGCGCCGCATGACGGCGGCGAGTTGTGAATGGGTCGCCTGTTGGAAAGCGGGGCCGCTCTTGACCTCGGTCACATCGCCAACCCCAATGATCCCCCAGCGGATGGTTCGCACGGCGCGCTCCTTTGCGGTTCAGTCCCGGTGATTGTCCAGCTCGGCCAGCAGGCGGCCCAGCGACAGATCGGCCAGCGACGCGATCTGGCGGTGAGCGTGGTCGAGCGACAGCCGCCGCGTGACGGGGTTGGGCACGGCCACGCAGTACAACCCGGCGCGCGTCGCGGCCAGCACCCCGTTGGGCGAATCCTCGAAGGCGATCGCTTCGTCCGGCGCCAGGTTCAGGCAGTCCAGCGCGGCGAGGTAGAGGTCGGGCGCAGGCTTGACGTTCTCGACGTCGTCGCCGCAGCGGATGCAGTCGAAATAACCGATCAGGCCCAGCCGGTCCAGGTGGCCCGCCACCCAGGCCCGTTTGGAGGTCGAAGCCACGCCTAGCTTCAGGCCGCGTGCTTTGGCGTCGGTCAGGACGTCGATCACGCCGGGCAAGATCGGCTGTGCGTGGATCATCGACAGGCTGCGCGCTTTGTGCTGGCGGCGCAGCGCCGCCCGGTCCAGCGAGCGCCCGATCTGCTTTTCCAGGTCGGCGATAGGATCGAAGGCGTCCGGCGCGGTGCCGATGCAGATCGCCCACGCATCCAGGCTGAGCGCTCCGCCGTGACCGGCATATACCGACTGCCACGCATCGAATTCCGGCAGTTCGGTGTCCAGAATCAGCCCGTCGAAATCAAAGATGAGTCCCCGAATCATGTTGGCTTTTCCACTCCGGTACGCGTCAGTCATCCAGGGCGGCGCGCAAGCTGGCCGCCAGATTGCGGACCGAGTGTATCCCAGACTGCCCGGCTTTGACCAGTGCGCTGCCGACGATGAATCCATCCACCAGCGGATTCACGCGGCGCGCCTGCTCCGGCTGGCTGATGCCGAACCCCAGCACCAGCGGTTTGTCCGTCTGGGCGCGCACCCTGGCGATGAAATCCTCCAGGCCGGGCGGCAGCGCCGACCGCGCGCCCGTTACCCCCGTGACGGACACCACGTAGATGAAGCCGGTAGCGCGCTCGGCGGCCAGCGCGACGCGTTGGGCGTTGCTCGTCGGCGCCAGGAACGCCGTCAGCGCCAGCCCGTGACGCGCGCAGGCATCGCCGACCAGGCTCGATTCTTCGGGGGGCAGGTCGGGCACGATCACGCCGTCCGCGCCGGCAGAGCGGGCGGCTTCGGCGAACGCGTCCGGCCCGTAGGCCAGCAGCGGGTTGAGGTAGCCCATCAACAGCATGGGCTGGTGCACGCCGCGCGATCGCAGCTCGCGCACGGCATCCAGGCAGCGCTGGACGGTGATGCCGTTCTCCAGCGCGACCTGAGTCGCGGCCTGGATGATCGGGCCGTCGGCCAGCGGGTCGCTGAACGGCACGCCGATCTCGAAGCCGTCCGCGCCCGCCGCGGCCATCGCCTCGATGATGTCCAGCGACTCGTCGTAGGTCGGGAAGCCGACCGGGAAATAGGGCAGGAACGCCGCCCGCCCGTCGGCCTTTGTGCGAGTGAACATCGCTGCCAGCGCGTCCAATCCGGTCGCGTATGTCGTGTGATTCATGCCTCACTCCCTAGCTGGGCGATCACGGTGTCGAGGTCTTTGTCGCCGCGCCCCGACAGGTTGACCAGGATGATCGAGTCGCGGGGCATCGCCGGCGCGCGCTTGATCGTTTCGGCGACGGCGTGCGCGCTCTCCAGCGCCGGGATGATCCCCTCGAGCTGGCAGAGCGTCTGGAAGGCGCTCAGCGCTTCGTCGTCGGTGGCGTAGGTATAAAAGGCGCGCTCAAGCTGGCGCAGGTAGGCGTGCTCCGGCCCGACAGCCGCGTAGTCCAGCCCGGCGGAGACACTGTGCGTGTTGCGAATCTGGCCGTCGGCGTCTTGCAGCACGTAAGAGCGCGTGCCGTGCAGCACGCCGGGCCGCCCGGTGGCCGGGTCGGCGAAGCGGGCCGCATGCTCCCCGCTGCCGATCCCGCATCCGCCCGCCTCGACGCCGATCAGGTCGATCGGGTCGTCGTCGCGGAAGGCGTGGAAGATGCCAATCGCGTTGCTGCCGCCGCCCACGCACGCGATCACCGTATCCGGCAGGCGCCCGGCCTGCTCGATCATCTGCTGGCGCGCCTCAATCCCGATCACGCTCTGGAATTCGCGCACCATCAGCGGGTACGGGTGCGGCCCCAGCGCCGAGCCGAGCAGGTAGTGGGTGGTGTCCACGTTCGTCACCCAGTCGCGGATCGCCTCGTTGATCGCGTCTTTCAGCGTGCGGCTGCCGCTCTCCACCGGGATCACCTCCGCGCCGAGCAGTTGCATGCGGAAGACGTTCGGGCGCTGGCGGGCCATGTCCACGCTGCCCATGTAGACGTGGCACTCCAGCCCCAGCAGCGCGCAGGCGGTCGCCGCCGCGACGCCGTGCTGGCCCGCGCCCGTCTCCGCGACGATGCGCCGCTTGCCCATCCGCTCGGCGAGCAGCGCCTGTCCCAGCGCGTTGTTGATCTTGTGCGCGCCGGTGTGGGCGAGGTCCTCGCGCTTGAGGTAGATCCGCGCTCCGCCCAGGTGATCGCTCAGCCGCCGCGCGTAGGTCAGCGGGGTAGGGCGCCCGGTGTAGGTCGCCTGCAAATCCGCGAATCGCTCGAGAAAGGCCGGATCGGCCATGGCCGACTCGAACGCGTCGATCAGTTCGTCCAGCGCCGGGACAAGCGTCTCCGGCACGAAGCGCCCGCCGTATTCCCCGTAATAGCCGCGCGCATCCGGCACGCTGGCCGGTTCGGTTATCTGTCTGTGATTGCCCATCATATTCCTACCCTGTCACTCCTCCGCTCGACCAGGACGACATCGCGCCATACGCCGTGCAGCCTGCCGAGCCGCTCACGAATCCCCACCTGCCGGAAGCCACAGGCCGCTACCAGGGCCAGGCTGGCTGTGTTCTCGCGCAGGATCTGCCCTTGCAGCGTCCAGAGTCCGGCCTCTTCCGACGCGTCGATGATCGCCATGATTAGCGCCCGGCCCACGCCCTGGCGGCGCGCCCTGGCCGCCACGTACACGCTGATCTCGGCCACGCCCCCGTACACGCACCGGCCCGACACCGGCGTGAGCGCCGCCCAGCCGAGGATGTCCTCGCCATTGCGCGCCACCAGCCGGCAGTCGCGCAGGTGTTCCGCGTCCCATTTCTCCCAGGGCGGCGTCTCGGTTTCGAGCGTCGCGTTGCCGGTGGCGATTCCCTCTGCGAAGATCGCCGCCACCTGGGGCCAGTCGGACGGACGCAGCGGCTCGATCGTGAATCCCATCGCGCTATCCCTCCGCCGCCCGCACGGCAGCGATGAATGCCCGCACCCGCGCCGGGTCTTTGCGGCCCGGCTGGCCGTCCTCGACCCCGCTGGCGACGTCCACGCCCCAGGGCCGGATCGCGCGGGCGCGGTCTGCCACGTCGTCCGGCGTCAATCCGCCGGCCAGAATCACGCGCGGGGCGGCAGCCATCACCGCGCGCGCCACGTCGACGCTGGCCTGCTCGCCGGTCCCGCCGTAGAGGTCCGGGTGGTACGCGTCCAGCAGCAGCGCGGGAAGACCTTCCTCGCGCGGGGCGTGGGCGAGAAAGCGCGCCGCCTGCCCGGTGGCCTCGTCCTGGCTGCGGGGGCGAATCGCCTTGATCGCGCGCCCGGCCAGCCCGGCCAGGACGTCCTCCGGCTCGTCGCCGCTCAACTGCGCGAGGTCCAGCCCGGCGAGCGCCATCACCGCCGCGATGTGCTGCGCGCTCTCGTTGACGAACACGCCGACCAGCAGCGGGCAGCCGTCTCCCAGCGCCGTCCGCAGCCCCTCGGCGAGTGTCCGCGCCCGCTCCGGCGGCAGGTAGCGCGGGCTTTTCGGATAGAAGTTCAGGCCGAGCATGTCGGCCCCGGCGCGCGCGCAGGCCAGCGCGTCGTCCAGCGTGGTGACGCCGCAGATCTTGACGCGAGTGTGTCCCGAGCGAGTCACCGTGCCGCCCTCCGCCGCTGGCTGCTGAAGCCCTTCACCGCCCGGCCCATCGCCGTCGCCTGGACGAGCGCCTCGCCCACCAGCACGGCGTGCGCCCCGGCCCGGCCCATCGCGCGCACGTCCTCGCGGGACTGGATGCCGCTCTCGGCGACCAGCGTGACGCCGTCCGGCACGCGCCGGGCCAGCCGGGTCGTTGTGTCCAGATCGACCTCGAACGTCTTCAGGTCGCGGTTGTTGATCCCCACCAGCGCCGGCTCGACCGCCAGCGCGCGCTCCAGCTCGCGCTCGTTATGCACCTCGACCAGCGCGGCCATGCCCAGCTCGCGGATCAGGGCGTGCAGGTCGCGCAGTTGGGCGTCTTCGAGCGCCGCGACGATCAGCAGGATCGCGTCTGCGCCCGCCGCCCGGCCCTCGTATACCTGGTACGGGTCGATCACGAAGTCCTTGCGCAGCACTGGCACGTCGACCAGGTTGCGGACGGCGGTCATGTCTTCCAGCCGCCCCTGGAAGAACCGCTCGTCGGTCAGCACGGAGATCGCCGCCGCGCCGTTGCGGGCGTAGGACCGGCCCAGCCGCGTCGCGTCGAACGGCTCGATCAGCACGCCTTTCGAGGGCGACGCGTGCTTGACCTCGGCGATCAGCGCCACGGTGTCGCGGTGCAGCGCCGCGATCATGTCGCGCGGCGGGGTCACGAACGCGACTGCGTCGCGCAGATGCTGCAGCGGCACGCGCTTCTGGCGCGCGGCGACCTCGCTCACCTTGTGATCCAGAATGGTGTCCAGGATGGTCTGGGTTCGTCTATAGTGTTCCGGCATGGGCCAACTCCTGGCTATACGCGATCAACGCGTCGAGTTTAGCAAGCGCCGCGCCGCTGTCCAGCACCTGCGCCGCCCGCTCGATGCCGCCCGCGATGTCGTCCGCCGCGCCGCCCGCCACCAATGCCGCCCCCGCGTTGAGCAGCACGACGTCACGCTTGGCGCCGTCCACCTCGCCGCTCAGCACGCCGCGCAGGATGCGCGCATTCTCGGCGGCGTCGCCGCCCAGCAGGTTCGAGATGTGCGCGGGCTTGAGTCCGTAATCGAACGGGTTGAGGTCCTCCGAGCGCACCCGCCCATCCTTGAGGATGCTGATCCGGTTGGGGCCGGTGGTCGTCAGCTCGTCCAGATTGCCATAGCCGCACACCACGATCGCGCTCTTGGAGCCCAGCCCGTGCAGCACGTGCCCGATGAACTCCGTCAGGTCCGGCGCGAAGACGCCCATCAACTGGCGCTGCGCGCCCGCCGGGTTGGTGAGCGGGCCCAGGATGTTGAAGATGGTCCGCACGGCCACCTGGCGGCGCGGGCCGATGGCGTGCTTCATGGCCGGGTGCAGCCGGGGCGCGAAGAGGAAGCCGATCCCGATCTCGTCGATGCACTGGCCGACTTGTTCCGGCGTCAGGTCGAGGTTGACGCCCAGCTCGGCCAGCACGTCCGCGCTGCCGCACTGGCTGGTCGAGGCGCGGTTGCCGTGTTTGGCGATGCGCAGCCCGGCCCCCGCCGCGACGAATGCGACCGTTGTGCTGATGTTGAACGTGCCGGACTTGTCGCCGCCGGTACCGCACGTGTCCAGCAGGTCGCCGTCGAGGCGCGTCGGCACGCGGATCGCGTTGGCGCGCATGGCGCGGGCGCTGCCCAGGATCTCCGCCTCGGTTTCGCCCTTCATGCGTAGCCCCATCAGGTAGGCGCCGATCTGCGCTTCGGTCGCTTCGCCGGCCATGATCTGGTTCATGACGGCTTCGGCTTCTTCCGGCTGGAGATGGCCGAAGCGGCTGATGATCTCGATCGCGCGTTGGATGTCGGTCATGGTATCACCTCGCTCGTGTGCACAGGGTTACAGGCGGTTTTCAAGGAAATTCTGCAGGATGCGCGTGCCGAACCGGGTCAGGATGCTCTCCGGGTGGAACTGCACGCCGGCCACCGGGTGAGTCTCGTGGCGGAGCGCCATCACCTCGCCCGCCTCGGTGAACGCGGTCACGGTCAGGCAGTCGGGCAGCGGCTCCTCGACGATCAGGCTGTGGTAGCGCGTCGCCTCGAACGGGCTGGGCACGCCGGTGAACAGCGCCGCGTTCTTGTGGTAAATCATGCTGGTCTTGCCGTGCATCAGGCGCGGCGCGCGGACCACCCGCCCGCCGTACACCTGCCCGATGGACTGCTGCCCCAGGCACACGCCCAGCGTCGGGATGGTGGGGCCCAGCTCGCGGATCACGTCCTGCGAGATGCCGGCGTCGTCGGGCGTGCCCGGCCCCGGCGAGATCACGATGTGGCTGGGCTGCATGGCGCGGATCTCGTCGATGGTGGCCCTGTCGTTGCGCACCACGCGCAGATCGGCGCCCATCTCGCCCATCAACTGGACCAGGTTGTAGGTGAAGCTGTCGTAGTTGTCGATCACGAGAATCATCGGTGTGCTTTCCTCACATCTGGACGGACCGGTCTACGCCGGTTCGGCGGACTGTTCGTGTTTTGCGCGGCGCTTTTCGGCTTTCCGGCGAATTCGATTCCACACGCCGGACAGGCCCATCGCTTTCTGCATGGCATACAGGGTCTGTTTCGTCTCTTCCCTCACGCACAGCGTGCCTTCCCACAGGATCTCTTCGATCAGCCCTGTTTTGTCGACCATCGCGCGCCGCTCGCGCATGGGATCGAGCAGGTTGTTGATGGCGATCACCAGCTTCTGCTTGACTTCCACATCACCCACCGTCCCGGCGCGGTAGCGGGCTTTGAGATCGTCGATCTCTGCACGGTTCGGGTTGAAGGCATCGTGATAGATGAAGACCGGGTTCCCTTCCACCGTTCCCGGCACGTCAGCGCGAATCCGGTTCGGATCGGTGTACATGCTCATCACTTTGCGCTCGACTTCTTTGTTCGTGTCGCTGAGGAAGATGGCGTTGTTGAGACTCTTGCTCATCTTGGCCTGACCATCTGTCCCGACCAGCGTCGGCACCTCGCCGACCTGGCCTTCGGGGATCGGGAAAACCTCGCCGTACAGGTAGTTGAAACGCCGGGCGATCTCGCGCGTGATCTCGACGTGCGCGATGTTGTCCTTGCCGACCGGCACGTAATGCGATCGCACACACAGGATGTCAGCCGCCTGCAAGACGGGATAGCCCAGCAGCCCGTAGGGCATTTCGATCCCCGCATCGCGCGCCATGTCTTTGAGGCTGGGCAGGCGTTCCAGGCGCGCTACCGTGACGATGTTCTGCAAGAGCGTGTACATCTCGTGGATTTCGTGAACGGCGGACTGCAGGTAAAACGTCACCATCCCGGGCTCGATCCCGGCGGCGATGGAGTCGAGTACCAGATGCCGCGCGTTGGCGTCCGCCTGGGCGATATCCTCGGGCGCGTTTTTGGTGGTGAGCATGTGTAAATCGGCCACCAGAAAGAAGCTCTCGTAGTCGTGCTGGTGGCGCACCCGGTTTCGCAGCGTGCCGGCATAGTGCCCCAGGTGCAGCTTGCCTGTGGGCCGGTCACCGGTTAACATGCGTGGCTTCGAATGTTGAGTCATGGTGTCCTCGATTATTTCAGGTGTCACGGACTCATCCTCGCTCGCTGCCCGGCTGGAGCGGGCGAACAGGCGAGCTTTACAGCAGCCCGTCTTCGGCGTTTTGGATGGCGACGGCGACGGCGCGCGCCTTGTTGACCGTCTCTTCGTATTCGCGGGCGGGATCGCTGTCCGCCACGATGCCCGCGCCGGACTGGCAGTAAATCGTCGAGCCGCGCATGACCAGCGTGCGGATCGTGATGCAGGTGTCCATCGAGCCGTCGAAGCTGAAATAGCCCACCGCGCCGCCATAGGGGCCGCGCCGGGTGCCTTCCAGCTCCTCGATGATCTCCATGGCGCGGACCTTCGGCGCGCCGCTGAGCGTCCCGGCGGGGAAGGTAGCGCGCAGCAGGTCGAACGCGTTCATACGGTCGCGCAGGCGGCCTTCGACCTGGCTGACGATGTGCATCACGTGCGAATAGCGCTCGATGTACATCATCTTGGGGACGCGCACCGTGCCGTACTGGCACACGCGCCCCAGGTCGTTGCGCCCCAGGTCGACGAGCATCACGTGCTCGGCGCGCTCCTTCTCGTCGGCCAGCAGTTCCTCGGCCAGCGCGTCGTCCTGCTGCTCGTCGGCGCCGCGCGGGCGCGTCCCGGCGATAGGCCGCACGGTGGCGATGCCGTCTTCCAGGCGGACCATCATCTCCGGCGACGCGCCGATCAGGCTGAAGTCGTCGCTGAAGCGCAGGAAGAACATGTACGGCGAGGGATTCAACGCCCGCAGCGCCCGGTAGATGGCGAAGGGCGGGGCGCTGGTCTCGCGGCTGAAACGCTGCGAGAGCACGATCTGGAAGGCGTCCCCGGCGGCGATGTACTCTTTGGCCGCGCGGACGTTGGCCTCAAACTGCGCGCGGCTCACGTTCGAGACGAGTTCGCCGTCGTGCGGTGCCGGATCGGCCCGGTCGATGTACGGCAGGGCCGCGCCCAGCGCGTCGGTGATCGCGTCGATGCGGCGCAGCGCGTCGTCATACGCCGCGTCGGGATCGCCGGTGTCGTGCGCGTTCGCCAGGATGATCAGTTGGTGCTTGGCATGGTCGAAGATGACCAGCGTATCGGCCAGCATGAACGCGGCATCCGGTAGGTGCAGATCGTCGATGGCCGTGTCAGGCAGGCGCTCGATGCTGCGCACGATGTCGTAGCTGAGATAGCCCACCGCGCCGCCGATGAAGCGCGGCAGCCCATCGATCGGGACGGGGCGCACGCGGTCGAACTCGCGCTCGATCACGGCCAGCGGGTCTTCGTCCGGGGCCAGGGGGCGGCTGGTGGTTTGTCCATGGCGCGTGATGGTCACGGCATCGTCCTGCACCGTGATCAGCCCTTTGGGGTTCACGCCCAGGAACGAATAGCGCCCGACCTGTTCGCCGCCTTCGACGCTCTCCAGTAGAAACGAGATCGTGCTGGTCTGGGCGAGTTTGAGGTAAACCGATACCGGCGTTTCGAGATCGGCCAGCAGCGTCCGGTAGACGGGCACCAGGTCGCCCTGCTCGAACAGGCGGCGGGCGGTGGCGCGGTCGGGCGTGGCGTGCGTGCGGGTGCGTAGTGTGCTCGGTGATAAGGCCATGCGTGCTCTCCCGTCGGTGTCTGCCAACAAAAAATCTCTCTTCCAGTCAAGGACGAGAAGAGAGATTCCCGCGGTGCCACCTTGGTTAAGCAGCCCTCTCCAGAAAACAAAAAATCTACGGTGCGCGCAGATTTTTGAACGGAGAAGCCAGCCTCACTCATTGTCAGGTACGGACGCCGGAGCGTCGATACCCTTCACCCTGATAACGGTGGTGTCTCCGGTGCAGGCTAGTGGCGCGGCGCGCGTTCGACTGCACAACTCCCTGGCCCATTCCACGCCCGCGCCTGTACCGCCTTCGCAGCCACCGGCGGCTCTCTGAACACCGCTTGAGCGTGTACTATTCCAGATCACAGTATTTGTATCTGCAATTGGTGCTTAAAAAGGTAGCAGGGAAGCGGGCGGTTGTCAAGCGCTTTGTGCATTTTGCCGCATCCCCTACGCCTGCCGGGCTGTATCCCGGCGGCTTGTCGCCTGGGGTGGAACTACGATTCTGAACGCACTATAATCAGTTCACGATCCACTAGCACAGGAACGAACACCCATGCAGCCGTCCTCTCGTCGCAGACCACAACCTCGCCGGCGCCAGGTTTCCCGCCGCCCGCCGCGTCCCGTTCCGGGGGGCCAGCGCGCGCCATACCCGGTCCCCCAGCCGCCGCAAGCCATCGCCGCAGGCCGCACCCAGGCCCCGCCGCGACCCGCTCGCCGCCGCGTCCGGCGCTGGCGGACGCGCAGCATTCTGCTCGCCGGAACGGCGGTTACCTTCGTGGCGATCGGGCTGTGCCTGCTCGCGTTGGTCGGCGGATTCGGCTTGCTGCTCGGTTCCGGGCAGGTGCTGCCGGGAGTCAGCTCGGTGGGCGTGGACCTGGGCGGCATGGACGAGGCCGAAGCCGCGCGCGCATTGGCGGCGGCCTGGGAATCGCGAGGCGTGCTGCTGCGCGATGGTGACCGGACGTGGCAGGTGTCCCCGGCGGAGCTGGGCATCGGCCTGGATGCCGGGGCGACGGCGGCGGCGGCGCAGTCGTGGGGACGGTCCGACGGCGGGATCTCCGGCGCGCTGCAAAGCCTGGCCGGCGGGGTGGAGATCGAGCCGGTGCTCGACCTGGACCTGTCGCGCCTGATGGCCTATTTCGAGGAGAACCGGTCCCACATCGACATCCCGGCGACGAACGCGGGCGTCCGGCTGGTGAACGGGCAGGCAGTCGCCGCGCCCGCTGCCGAAGGGCGCGAGCTGAATGTCGCGACGACGGTCGAGCGGATGCGCGTCGATGGCGCCGGGGAGCTGGCCGATGGCGCGCTCGACCTGGTGATGAGCCCGGTCCAGCCGGCGGTGACCGATGCTTCGCCGCTGGTGGCCCAGGCCAACGCGCTGCTGTCCAGCCCGTTTGACGTGCGCGGTTACGATCCGATACGCGACGAATGGCACACGTGGTCCGCGCCGCCGGAAACGTGGGCCGCCTGGCTGGCCGCCGCGCCCGATCCGGCCAGCGGGACCGGCCTGCTGCTGTCGCTGGCGGCGGATGGCCCGGCGGGCTTTCTGGAGAGCGCGGCGCACTTCGCCGACGAGCGCTACATCGAGATCGACGAGGCGGTGACCGCCATGCAGGAGGCGCTGGCCCAGAACGCCACGGAAGCCACCGTGCGCGTCTGGCACCGCGAAACGACTTACAGCGTCCGCCCCGGCCAGACGCTGGCCACGATTGCGGAGGAGGTCGGCATCCCGTACCCGTACATCCAGGCGGTCAATCCCGGCGTGAACGTCGATGCGCTGAGCGTGGGCCAGATGCTGACACTGCCCTCGAAGGACGTGCTCGTCCCGCTGCCGCCGGTGCCGCACAAGCGGATCGTCATCAGCCGGGGACAGCAGCACCTATGGGCTTACGAGAACGGGCAGGTTGTGTTCGACTGGGTGGTCTCCACCGGCCTGCCGTCCAGCCCGACGGCGCTGGGCGTGTTCCAGGTGCAGTCCCATGAAGAAAACGCCTATGCCCAGCAGTGGAATCTGTACATGCCCCACTTTATGGGCTTCTACCATCCCGGCCCCAACATGGACCTGATGAACGGGTTCCACGGCTTCCCCACGCGCGGTGGCGGTTACCTGTTGTGGACCGGCGACCTGGGCCGCCCGGTGACATATGGCTGCGTGTTGCTCAGCCTGGAAAACGCCGAGACGCTGTTCAAGTGGGCCGAAGAGGGCGTGGTGGTCGAAGTGCGCGGTCAATAGTCCGGCGCGCTGAGCAGATCGGCCTGGGTGGGCGGCCAGTAGCGCACGCGGGCGATCCCCACGATCGAGGACTCCGGCACCGGGCCGAAGTTGTGGCTGTCCAGGCTGTGGTTGCGGTTGTCGCCCAGCACGAAGTATTCGTCCGGGCCGAGCTGCCACTCGCCGTTGCAGGCGCGCGAGGTACAGAACTCGGTGATGTACGGCTCGTCGAGCAGGACGCCGTTGATGAATACGCGCCCTTCGCGCAGCGCGATCTGCTCGTTGGGCAGGCCGATCACGCGCTTGATCAGCAGATCGTCCGCGGTGGTGGGCGAATCGAGCACGACGACGTCCCCGCGCGACGCGCCCGACACCAGCATGGTGAACCGGTCCACGATGACACGCTCGGCGGTGTGGAAGCTCGGCTCCATGCTGGCGCCATCCACCACGTAGCGCGGCACCAGCGTGTCCATCCCGACGCGCAGCAGCACGACGAGCAGCACCAGTTGGATGACGTCCTTGAGGAAGCTCGTCGCCCGGCCCCGGCTCGGGCGGTCGGAAGGGTCGTGTTCGGGTGTTGGGGGAAGGGGTGTCCAGGTATCCATGATTCGCGTCACTTTGGTCAGACGATAATACGATGGGCTTGCAGGCAAGAACCACCCATATTGTACTCCCGTTTGCCGGCCCGCCGGGGAACACTAAGCGAATTCTCATGTGAGCGTGTATCTGACTGTGCGGCGCGAGCACTTGCGGGTACAATCCGGGCCCATGCCAACAGTGTTCGTGCACCTGAGGATCGCTGCTCGACGGCTGGTCGCCGGTCCGTGCGCGGCTGCCTTACGGCATCGCCCGGGGACCATTCGACTCGACGTGCACGGCGCCCGAATCGATTCCTGTAGATCATGCTGGGGAGATAGTTGACATGCATATCCTTGTGACCGGTGGAGCGGGCTACGTCGGATCAGCCGCGGCGGCTCATTTTCTGGCGGCGGGCCATTCGGTGACCGTGTTCGACAGCCTGGTGAAAGGCCATCGCGCCGCGATCCCGGCGGGCGCGGCCTTCGTGCAGGGCGACCTGGCCGACGTCGCCGGGCTGGACGTGTTGTTCCAGGCGCAGGATTTCGACGCCGTCGTGCACTTCGCCGCGTTCATCGAGGCCGGCGAGTCGATGCAGCTTCCCGGCAAATACTTCCTCAACAACGTCTCGAACACGCGCAACCTGCTGGAAGTGATGGTCCGGCACGGCGTCAGGCGGCTGATCTTCTCGTCGTCGGCGGGCGTCTACGCCAGCAAGGACACGCCGCTGGTCGAGGACGATCCGACCGGCCCGGCTTCCGTCTACGGCGAGACGAAGCTGATGATGGAGCGGATGCTGCACTGGTATCACCAGACGGTTGGGATGCGCTACGCCGCGCTGCGCTACTTCAACGCGTGCGGTGCCATGCTCGACGCGGACGGGACGCCCATTCGCGGCGAGGATCACCACCCCGAAACGCACCTCATCCCGCTGACGCTGCAAGTCCCGCTCGGCCAGCGCGACGCGATCCTGATCTACGGCACGGACTACAACACACCGGACGGCACCTGCATCCGCGATTACGTGCACATCGAAGACCTGGCCTCGGCGCACGTGCTGGCGCTGGACGCGCTCGGTGCGGGCGAGGGCAGGCTGGTCTACAACCTGGGCAACGGGCGCGGCTACAGCGTGCGCGAAGTGATCGATATCGCCCGCGAGGTGACGGGCGTGGATTTCCCCGCCGTCGAAACCGAGCGGCGCCCCGGCGATGCCGACCGGCTGGTCGCGTCGTCGGGCCGGATTCAGGCGGACCTGGGCTGGAAGCCGCGCTTCACCGACCTGCGTGAGATCATCGCGTCGGCGTGGGCGTGGCACACGGCGCACCCGGACGGCTACGGCGACGCGCCGGCAGGCTAGCGAGTCAAACACGGCATGCACATCGCGTTCAACGGGTGGTTCTGGGACCAACCGCACACCGGCAGCGGCCAGTATCTGCGCGGCCTGCTGACGGCGCTGGTTCAGCGGGCGCCGCAGCACCGCTATTCGCTGGTGGTCCCGCCCCACGCCCGGACGCTCGACCATCTGCCCCCGGATGTGGACGTGCTGCCGGTCCGGATGCGGCTGGGCGGTCACCTGGGCAAAGTATGGTTCGAGCAGCGGGCCTTTCCGCGCGCCGTCGGGCGGCTGGGGGCGGGTGTCGCGCACGTGCCGTACTGGGGCCCGCCGCTCCGGTCTCCGGCGCCGGTGGTGTGCAGCGTGCTGGACGTGATCCCGCTGGTGATCCCCGCCTACCGGCAGGGCGTGCGCAACCGGCTATATACGAGCCTGGTGGTGGCGGCGGCGCGCGGCGCGGCGGGCCTGCTGACGATCTCCGAGGATGCCCGGCGCGACATCGTCCGGCATATCCGCGTGCCGGCGGATCGCGTCACGGTCACCTATCTGGCGGCGGACCGAACCTTCCATCACGAGCCGGACCGTGAGCGCGACCGCGCCGTGAGCGCGCGCTATGGGCTCGACGATCTGGACGATTTCGTGCTGTATCTCGGCTCGTATGTCGCTCATAAGAACGTCCGGCTGCTGCTGGCGGCGTATACCTACGTGGCCCAGGCGCTGGGGCAGGACGTGCCGCTGGTGCTGGCCGGGCACACGCCCGCGACGTGGGGCACGCCGCGCTTTCCCGATCTTCCCGCCTACATCGACGAGATCGGCGTGGGTGACGTGGTACGGTGGATCGGCCCGGTGGACGAGGCCGACAAGCCCTCGCTCTACCGTCTGGCGAGCGTGTTCGTCTTCCCCAGCCGCTACGAGGGGTTCGGCCTGGGGCCGCTCGAAGCGATGGCCTGCGGCACGCCGGTCGTCGGCTGCGAGGCGTCGTCGGTGCCGGAAGTGGTCGGCGACGCGGCCTTCCTGGTCGATCCGGCGGATTCGCGGGCGATGGGCAGCGCGATCCTCTCGCTGATCACCCAGCCGGACCTCGCGGGGACCATGCGCAACCGGGGACTGGCCCGCGCGCGCGATTTCTCGTGGCGCCAGACCGCCGAAGGCACGCTTGCCGTTTATGAAAGCCTCGTGTAACCGGAACGTCCCCACCCGCATCCAACAAGAGACAAGGGGCCATCCGCCCCGGATTTCCGTATAATAATAAGATAGAAAACCGTTCGAGAAAATTGCGGCATCGTAGATGGTGTTGGAAGGAAACGCACATGAGACGGACAGGTTGGTTGTTGGTGGGCGGCATCGGAATGATCGTCCTGGTGGGCGCGCTGGCGCTCGGCGCGGCGGGCGTGTGGGCCCAGGATGGCGGCGACGGTGACGGCGAGGGAGGCGACGTGGAATATACCTGGTCGGGTGACGTCAACGCGCCCGATTTTCCCGACGGCGCGGACTGGATCAACGTGTCGGAGCCGATCCGCATGGCGGACCTGCGCGGCAAAGTGGTGCTGCTCGACTTCTGGACGTACGGCTGCATCAACTGCATTCACGTGATCCCCGATCTCAAGCGGCTGGAGGTCGAATATCCGGACGCGCTGGTCGTGATCGGCGTGCACTCGGCCAAGTTCGACAACGAGGGCGAGACGAGCAACATCCGCCAGATCGTGCAGCGCTACGAGATCGAGCACCCGGTGCTCAACGATAACGAGTTCGTCACGTGGCAGGAGTACGGCGTGCGCGCCTGGCCGACCTTCATGGTGATCGATCCCTTCGGCAAGGTAGTCGGCCAGCTTTCCGGCGAGCCGCTGTACAGCCGCATCCAGCCGATCATCGACACGATGGTCAGCGAATACGGCGCGAACGGCGCGCTGAACCTGGAGCCGCTGCCGCAGATCGACCCGGTGCTCGATGCCGCCGCAGACGATACGCCGCTGCGGTTTCCGGGCAAGGTGCTGGCCGACCCGGCGGGCAACCGCCTGTTCATCAGCGACAGCAACCACCACCGGGTCGTGGTGACGGCGCTCGACACGTTCGAGGTGCTGGACGTGATCGGCTCCGGCGAGGCCGGGCTGGTCGATGGCGGGTATGCGGACGCGGCGTTTGCGGGGCCGCAGGGGCTGGCGCTGGACGGGAGCACGCTGTACGTGGCCGATACGCTGAACCACGCGATCCGGGCGGTGGACCTCGACGCGCGAACGGTGGCGACCGTCGCCGGGACGGGCGAGCAGGGCTTCAACCGCGACCAGAGCGGGCCGGGCACGGAGATGCAGCTCGCCTCGCCGTGGGACGTGGTGGCGGTCGAGGGCAGGGTGTATATCGCCATGGCCGGGCCGCACCAGTTATGGGTCTACGACATCGCCAGCGGCGAGGTGGGGCCCTACGCCGGTTCGGGGCGCGAGGCGCTGCTCGATGGCAGGCTGCGCGAGGCGGGGATGAACCAGCCCAGCGGCATCGATTCGGACGGCAGCCTGCTGTTCTTTGCCGATCCGGAAGCGAGCGCGATCCGCACCGCCGACCTCGATCCGGATGGCGAGGTGCGGACGATCGTCGGCACCGGCCTGTTTGACTTCGGCGACGTGGACGGGACCGGCGACGATGTGCGGCTCCAGCACGCGCTGGGCGTCACGGTGGCCGACGATGGCTACCTGTACGTGGCGGACACCTACAACAACAAGATCAAGCGCATCGACCCGCAGACCCGCGAGAGCGTGACGTTCCTCGGCACGGGTGAGGAGGGCTTCGCGGATGGCGACCAGCCGCAGTTTTACGAGCCGGGCGGGATCGACTACGCGGATGGCAAGTTGTACATCGCCGACACGAACAACCACGCGATCCGCGTGGCGGATGTCGGCAGCGGCGAGGTCACGACGGTTACCTTCCCGAACGTCGAGCGGTTAGCCGGCGGGGACGGGGTGGCCGCGGCTGAGGACGCGCCGCCGGTCGAGACGCTGGAGCAGGATGCGGGAGACGGCGCGATCGTCCAGCCGGTGCAGTTGGTCAGCCCCGGCGAGGGCACGATCCGCATCGAGGTGAACATGCCGGACGGGTACAAGCTGAACGACCTGGCGCCGTTCACCGCCATCTGGCCCGACGATCCGGTCGCGCAGGTCGCGCCGGACGCGCGCGATTATCGCGTGGTGCTGCCCGACCTGCCGGTCGAGATCCCGGTCACCTTCGCCGAGGGCCAGACCGAGCTCGCGGTCGATCTGACGATCTACTGGTGCGAGGCCATCAACGAAACGCTCTGCTTCGTCGACCGGTCGCGGCTGGTCCTGCCGCTGACTGTCGCCCCCACCGGCGATACCAACGTCGCGGTCTTCCAGCGCGATCTGGTGCCGCCCACGATCGAGAATACGCTCGGCTGAGGCGGCCATCTGCCGGCACGATACGAACGGCGGGATATCCGGTAGGGTATCCCGTTTATTGTTGGGCGGTGTCAGGGTGTTTGGGCGGTGGCCGGCGCCGGCTCGGCGACGACGATCAGGCGACCCTGGTAGGTCTTGGATTCCACGTCCCATTCCGTGCAGGTGACGAGTGTCACGCGGCGGCGCCCGTCCTGGGCGAGGTACCGGACCTCGTCCGGCTCCGCTTCCTGGATGAGCGTCACGGTGAAACGTTCCTCGCGTTCGCCCTCGCGCAGCACGACCATATCGCCGGGATCGGCTTCGAACAGGTGCGCGAAGGGGCCGGGCGCCCCGCTGGCGCTTTCGACGTGCCCGGCCAGCACGATGTTGCCGCCCGGATCGTCGAACCAGCTCGTCCCGACCAGGTGCCCGACGTAATCACCCAGGTGGCGCGTTTCCCAGGTGCCCCCGTTGCGCCCGGCGGGCACGATCGGCGCGCTCATCGACGCGCCGGGGAACGCGATCACGCGGGCCGGCGCCTGGGGATCGTCGGTGGGGGTGGGGAGCACGTCATCCCGCGTCAGGCGGTCGGACGTTTCCGCGGCGGGCTGTGTTGCGGAGGGCTCGTCCTGGGTTGGCTCCGGCATGAGGGTGACGCCCAGGCGGTACACGGCCAGGACGAGGACGACAATCTCTACGCCGAGCATCATACAGCCCCGGCGTGTGGGTAGATAACGGCGACGACGCAACAGACTCATAACGACTCGATATCCCGGTAAAGATAGACGAGATTATAGCAAGAAACCGGGGATCTTCGTATTGCGGAGCAGTGAATACGGGCCGGGCGCTCATCCTGCCGCCCGGCCCGTGATGGTCTAGAGGATCGAGTCGATCATGGCGGCAACCGCCCGGTATACGGGCGAGTTGTCCCCCAGCTCGACCAGCGGGCGCCCGCTGAACTCGAACGCGATCAGCTCGTCGTCGCGCGGCACCGTGCCCAGCAGCGGGATGTCCAGCGCATCGATCGTCTCTTGCAGCGGCGCGGGGATGGCATCTCCCGCCAGCCCGTTGAGGATCAGGTACGCTTCGTCGATCTCGATGTCCAGCTCGTGGCGGAAACCCGCGATGCGCGCCGCCGCAGCCAGGCCGCGCTGCGTCGGATCGGTCACGATCAGCAGCTTCTCGACGTTGCGGGTGGTGCGCCGGCTGAGATGCTCCATCCCGGCCTCGTTGTCGATCACCACGTAGCGGTAATTGCGGCTGATGCTGTCGATGACCTCGCGCAGGTTGTGATTGACCGCGCAGTAACAGCCCGGCCCTTCGGAGCGGCCCATCGCGATCAGGTCGAATTTCACGCCCTCGGCCACCGAGGAACGGATCTCGTAGTCGAGAAAGTCGCGCTTGCTCATCCCGCCAGCCAGCGCGCCCATCGCCGCGCCGCCCGCGCCCAGCGACTGCTTGACCTGCTCCAGCATCCCCTCGCGGATTTCGCCCACCGTCCATTCCAGGTCCAGCCCGAGCACCATGTTGAGGTTGCTGCTCGGGTCGGCGTCGATGGCGAGAATGGCTCCCGACCGGGTTTGTGCCAGGTGCTTGATCACCATCGCGGCGATCGTCGTCTTGCCGACGCCGCCCTTTCCGGCCAGCGCGATCGTCGTCGTCATGATGCCGCCCCCTCCGCCGCGAGCGTCGCGGCCATCTGCTCGGCGGCCTGGCGCAGCGCGGGCACGTGGTCGTAGACCGCGATGCCCAGCCGGTCCGCCTCCTGCACGGCCAGATCGGCGGGCAGCATGCCCAGGACCGGCAGGCCCGGCGTTTCCGAGCGCAGGAAGGCCGCTTCGTCCTCGCCGCGCACCTTGTTCCCGACCAGCCACAGGCGAGTCAGGCCGATGTCGGCGGCCAGCTTCTTGATCTGGGCGGCAGTGCCCAGGCTGCGCCGCGTCGGCTCGACGACGATCACCATGGCGTCGACGAAATCGACCGTCGCCCGGCCCAGGTGCTCGACTCCGGCGTACATGTCGAGGATCAGCACGTCGTCCTTGCGGAACAGCAGGTGCGTGAACAGCGTCTTGAGCATGGCGCTTTCCGGGCAGATGCAGCCCGACCCGCCCAGGTCGACGGAGCCCATTTCGAGCAGCCGCACGTTCCGGTGCGTGACGCTGAAGCGTTCCGGCAGATCATCGACGCGGGGATTGAGCGTGAAAAAACCGCCGACGGTCCCCGGCTTGGCGCCGGTTCGCTCCTCGATGAGTTCTTCCATCTCGGCGATGGGGTGCAGTTGGGCGCGTAGATCGGACGGGAAGCCCAGCGCGCCGGCCAGACAAGGGGCGGGATCGGCATCGACGGCCAGCACGCCGCGCCCGGCATCGGCGAAGACCTGCGCCAGCAGCGCCGCCAGCGTCGTTTTGCCGACGCCGCCTTTTCCACTGATTGCAAGTTTCATGCGCTTTTCGACTGTTCTTCGTGTTTCGGTTCGACAAAACCGGCTGGCAGCAGCCCGCCTTCGGTGACGATCCGCGGGACGACTTCTTCCCAGCCCACGGCCATGATATGGAAGCCGTTCACGCCTTGCTTGGCGCGGATGGCCTCGATCAGTTCGAGCGTGATGGTGATGGCCTCCTCTTCGACGCCGTCGCCCGCCGCTTCCAGCCGCTTGAGCAGGCGTTCCGGGATGAACACACCCGGCACTTCGCGGTCCATGTATTGGGCCATCTTGAGCGACTTGAGCGGGGTAATGCCGATCAGGATATAAACCTTGTCGAGGATGTTCCGCTTCGCCAGTTCGTTGAGCCACACGTCCAACCCGTCGGCATCGTAGACCAGGTTCGTTTGCAGGTACTGCGCGCCGGCGTTCACCTTCTTGTGCTCGCGGATGGCCTGGAATTCGGGCCGCGAGGCGAACGGCGCGCCCGCCGCGCCCAGGAATACCTGGGGCGGGAACTTGATGCTGCGCCCGTCCAGGTACGTGCCCTCGTCGCGCATCCGCCGCAGAATCCAGAGCATCTGGATCGAGTCGATGTCGACCACGTCCAGGCGGCCCATCGGCGCCGGGCCCATGCGCCCGCTGTCGCCGGACAGGCACAGGATGTTGCGAATGCCGACCGCGCTGGCGCCCAGCACCTCGGATTGCAGCCCGGCGCGGGTGCGGTCGCGGGCGGCGACCTGCATCACCGGCTCGGCGCCCGCCTGCAGCGCCATCATGCTGCACGCCAGGCTGGACATGCGCGCCGTGGCCGATGGGTTGTCGGTGAAATTCACCGCGGCCACGTACGGCTTGACCAGCTCGATATTGCGCGTCAGCTTACCCGTCGCGGTGCTCAGCGGCGGCGCGACCTCGGCAGTGACCACGAACTCGCCCGCCTGCAGACGCCGTTCCAGTTCGGAGATCGGCTCGGTATAGGCCGGGGGATGGTATTCGGCGTCACCCTGCCACCAGTCCGGCTGGCGCACCGGCTGGAACACGGCGTCCCAGTGGTGGGCGCGCGTCGCCGGGTCGCGCGAGAGCATCCCGCCCGCGAACGTGCGGACGCCCACCTTGCGGACCTGTTTGACCACGTCGCCCCATGTCTCGGTGCCCACCTTGTCCCAGTCCAGCGGGGGGAGCACTTCGAGCAGTTTTTCCTGGCGGCCCATTGTAAAGGCCCGGTCGTAGATGCGATACCAGATGCACGGGCGCGTTTCGTCGACGTAGCAGTGCGCCTCGGTCGACCCGCCACAGGGGCCGTTTCGGATGCCCTTGGGGCATTCCATCGGGCAGATGAACGCCGTTTCTTGCAGCATACAGTTGCCACACATGCGGCAGCCAAACAGCGGGCCTTTCACCATACGTTCCACACGGGCCAGCAAGCGGCTGCCGAGCGGCTCGCGCTTGAACGGGTAGAAGGGGGGTTGCCACCGGCGTCCCGGTGTAAAAATAGGCATCGAGATGCTCCCTTTGAGAGCTAGGTGTTCATTCTTCCTTAGAGTGTAGCGCAGCCCACAGCCTGTGCTCAGTGTGGATATTCAGATATTCCTCACCAAAACATCACTTTTAGCGCCAGCCGCCGGACCGCTCCTATTGCTGCAGGTACGAGTCCGCGTAGATGACCCGGTTGAGCAGGATCTGCACGGTCTTCCAGATGGCAGCCTGTTCGGGATCGCTCATGTCCACGTCGTCGGGAGTCAGTTCCTCCATGGCCGCGATGCGATCGTGCAGCGTGAGGTACAGGCGGCCCACCGGGGTGCTGGCGTCGCGCTGCTCGATGATCCGGATCACGTTCTTCAGGTCGTCGTCCATCGGGTCGGCGATCATCATCTGAAGCCCGGCGCCCATCAACATGGCGCCGTATACGCGGTTGATCAGCGGGCGGTTTTCGCGCGGGACGGCGTTGGACACGTTCGACAGGCCGACGGAGATCGGCGGCGGCGGGTCCCACACCACCTGGAGCGTGCGCACGGCCTCGATCAGTTCCGGGCAGTATTCCTGGCAGCCGGACACGGTCAACACCAGCGGGTCGATGATCAGGTCGCTGACGGGAAAATCGATCTCCAGCGCGCGCGGGATCAACTGCTCGATGGCGATGGTCACGCGCTCGTCGGCGCCGACCGGAATGCCGCTCTTGCCCATCGTCAGGGCGACGAGGCGGCTGTTGTACTGCTTGGCGACCAGCGGCACCTTTTCCAGCCGTTCCGGCTCGGCGGACGTGGAATTGATGATCGGCTGGGCCTTGGTGATCTTCTTGAGCCCGGCCTCGATGCCGGCCAAGTTGGTGCTGTCGAAGCTGAGCGGGACATCGACGACGGCCTCGACAACCTCGACCATCCAGGGGAACACCTCTTCGCCGTCTTTTTTGCGCGGGCCCAGGTTCAGGTCCAGCGCCTGCGCCCCGGCTTCCACCTGCCGAACGGCCAGGTCCTGGAAGAATTTCGCGTCGCGCTCGGCCAGCGCGATTTTCACTTTCTCGGAAATAATATGAATATTCTCGCCAATAATATACATGTAACCCTCCCTATCGTTGTATGGCTGCCTGCACCGTCGGAAAACGCGTGAGGTCGGTGTGGGGCAGAAACAGCGCCGAGGTAAATGCGTCGAAAAACGTATTGTCGGCGGATAGCTCGATGTAGGTCATGCGCGAGGCGATGTCCGCAATGCGCGCGCGGTCCTCGCGGCTAAGCAGGGCGAGATAGGCGCCGCGAACCGAGGTGTTGCCCAGGAAGTGAAACCGGTCCCAGGGCATGTCGGGCAGCAGGCCGATCTGGACCGCCTTCTCGACGTTGATGTACTTGCCGAACGATCCGCCGATATACACCTGCTCGACGGTTTCCAGCGGGACGCCCACGCCGTCCGCCAGGACGGTGAACCCGGCGTAGATCGCGGCTTTGGCGCGCAGCAGGTTGTCGATATCGGTGCGCGAGATCACGATGTCGCGCCCGTCATGCGTCTCGTCGCCCCACGCCACGACGTACTCCGGCCCGTGAGTCCCGTAGCGCACGCGAGTGGTTGGGAGGTCCAGGTCGATGTTGCCGCTCTTGTCGATCACGCCGGTCAGGAACATCTCGGCTACCAGCGAGATCAGCCCGCTGCCGCAGATGCCGCGCGGTTTGGTCCCGCCGATCACACGAAAGCTGGTGTCGAAGGATTCCCCGTTGATCCACGTCTCTTCGATGGCGCCTTGCGTGGCGCGCATCCCGTGCAGCACGCCCGCTCCCTCGAAGGCCGGGCCCGCCGAGCACGCGACGGTCGCCAGCCATTCGCGGTTGCCCAGGACGATCTCGCCATTGGTGCCCACGTCCAGAAACAGGGTGACCGGCTCGGCGTCGTCCAGCCCGGAGGACAGCACCCCCGCGGAGATGTCCGCGCCGACGTAGCTGGCAACGCCGGGCAGGCAGTCCACTGTGGCGTGGGGATAGATCGCCACCCCGACATCCTCGGCCAGCAGGGTAGGGACGTGATTCACCGCGGTGATGAACGGCGACAGGCGGATGCTCTCCGCCGGGATGTCGAGCAGCAGGTGCATCATCGTGCTGTTGCCGGACACGGTCGCTTTGAAGACGTCCTCGGGCGCGATCTGCACGATCTTACAGGCGCGTTCGAGCAGCGTGTTGATCGTTTCCAGCACCAGGTTGCGTAGCTCGGTGCTGCCGCTGTTCTTGGTGGCGTAGATGATGCGCGAGATGACGTCCTCACCGCGAGCGATCTGCGCGTTATATTCGGCGGCCTGGGCGCGCACGCGCCCCGTGAGCAGGTCCACCAGCCACAGCGTGACGGTGGTCGTGCCGATGTCGATGGCCGCCGTCCACAGCGGCTCGTCGTCCGGCATGTGCCCCGGCCACAGCGCGACCACGCGCGCCGGGCCATCGGGCCGGTCCCAGGTGTCGGTTTCGACCAGGGCGGTGACCTGCCACTCGCCCTCGCGCATGATCCGCCCCGCGCGCCGCAGAAGCGGCAGGTCGATCCGGAACGAATCGCCGCCCGTCTGTTGGCGCAGCGCGGTTTGCAACCGGCTCCAGTCGTCGGTCTGGTCGGACATGGACGGCGGCGGCAGGTCGAGCGGCAGGCGGTGCAGCGCCTGCCCGAGCGGCGTGTAGCCAAGCGGCGCGGTCACGTCCGACGCGATGCGGTCGGTCGTCAGGCGGCGCTCGATCTTCTCCTGCGGCGGTATGGCGATCGTCACGTCGTGCTCGACAATCGTCTGGCAGGCCAGCGCGTAGCCGGCCTCCACATCTTCTGGCGTCAGGCGCAGGGTGCTGCGGCGGCGCACCGTCCCATTGGTAACCTGGACGACGCAGCGCCCGCAGCGCCCCTGTCCGCCGCACGGCTGTTGTATCTCGATGTCGGCCATTTGCGCTGCTTCGCTGAGCAGCGTTCCGGTCGGCACGTGCAGGGTTCGATAACCGGTGAAGGTCACTATGTGTTTTGCCATCTGGTTACGAGTTGTAGGTATCCCATAACGCCTGCTGGACTGTCGCGCTCTCCGGGTCGGATGTGCGCAGCGTCCAGTTTTGGCTTTGCTCCAGCATCGCCCCAATCACGATATCTTCCACGCCGGTGCCCTGGATGCACGCCCAGGCACACACGCGGTCGGGCGGGCAGGACGCGCAGCGGGACTCGCTGGCGCGGCATAGCAGGCGGGGTTGGCGTTCGATAGGCTGCGTCATAAGCGGTAACCTTTCTTGTCACCGGATTGATGTGCTTGGGGCGGCTCCGTTAAAGCGCCTGTTTCATGAAGGCGGGCAGATCGACCGCCTCGCGCGGGCCAACGCGCACTTCCCAGTCGGGCAGTTCCTCTTCCAGCTCGCCCGACAAAACGGCCACGTGGCCGGGCAGGACGATCCGTTTCTTGCTGACCTTGTCCGCGATGCTGAACTGCTTCACCGCTTTGGCGATCCGCTCGGCGTCGAATTTGCCCGCCGCCCAGGCGGTGAGGACGCTCATCCCCTCGGCGTCGGTGACCAACAGCCAGCCCGGCAGCCCCGCGCCCTCGATCTCGTTCGCGACGCTGAAGTAGGTGATGCTGAAGTTCGTCGTCACCATCACCGGGTCTTCGGGCTTCGGGTTGTTGATCTCGTACACCCCCGGCTGGACCTGGATCGGTTTCTGCGGGTCGGTGTAGATGTTCTCGCGCAAGACCAGCAGCGAATAGACTGTCTCCGGCGCGAAGTGGTCGAGCACGACGAACCCGGCGTATTTGGCGATGGCCTGGGTCGCCGCGATCGTCTCGCCGACCGGGTCGTTCCCGGCGAACGCGATCAGGGGATACCCCAGCGGGCGGAAGTTCTTCTTGAGCGCCAGGCGGCGAATCTGGGTGTTCAGCGCCAGGGACGCGCCGAGCGTGGTGGCCACCGGGTGCAGCACCATGTCTTCCACACCCGCGCCCTGAATCTTCTGTGTCAGGTCGGCCAGATCATCGAGCGTCGCCCCGATGACCGCCAGCGGGGCCGAATGCTGCCCGGCCAGGGCGGCCATCGCTTCCCAGTTGGCCGCGTCGGCGCCGTAGATCAGCGGGGACTCGCCGTCGAGCGCCTTCAAGCCCGCGGCCATCACTGCCGGGTCGCGGCTGATCAGGATGATCGGGCGCTGGCTGGCGGACCGCACGGCGGCGATCGCGGCCTCGAACTGCGCCGGGTCGTTGCTCGTCGACTCGATCGCGAACCCGTCGAGCGTCAGGTCCATGCCGACGTAGTTCACCGCGTAGGCATCGGCGGGCGCGACGCGCGCCTTGATCGCGTCCGGGCCCTCGTCGTCGCGCACGCGCACGAACAGCCCGGTTTTGTGGTAAAACGTCTTCTCGTGGCGGAACATCACGGTTTCGTTGCCCGCCTTCACCTCGTGGCCGTTCGCCTTCAGCGTGACCAGCCGGATGGGCGGCGCCGCCGATTCGGCCAGTTGGGCCTGGGCCTCTTCGCTCACGTGCGGGCACGACGACAGTTCGACCTGCTTGGCGGCCAGTTTCATGGCAAAGGCCAGGCAGGTGGGAAAACCGCAGTCCTTGCAGTTGGTCTGCGGCAGCAGTTTGTAGATTTGAATTCCAGTCAGTGCCATTCCGTAACTTATCTCCTTACCGCTAACCCGCTGCGGGGACGGCCATCAGTTCGTCAATCGCGGCCCGGACGCGCGCGATGCTCTCGGGGTGGCGCAGCACGACGATATCCGCGCCGGACTCCAGCAGGGCAACCGCCGTCACGACTTCCCAGTTGATGGCACGCGCTGTCCAGTCGCCCCATTCCTGGGGCACGCCTTCGCCCACTTTGGCCTCTTTGGTCTTCCAGGTTTCGTACCCGGCAGTGACCAGCATGGGAAGTTGGGTCATGGCGTCGCCCTGGAGCGCCGCCAGACGCAGCCGCTCCATGACCGAGTAGCCGTACTCAATTCCATACCCCAACGCGCCGGTTGTAGGGTCCATCACCACGCGGTCGAGCGGCAGCCCCATGTCCCCGATCAGGATGTTGAGCTGCTTGGCGAGGTTGACGTCCATCGCCGTCCGCGCGCTGACGAGGTGATCGTTGGCGAGCGCCGCCGCGACGATGGTCCGGTAGTTCTTGTCCTCGGCGATGCCCAGCACGATGCGCTCGCCTTTGGTCGCCTCCGCGATCGGCACCAGCAGCTCGTTGTCGAGCTCCGCCTGGCCGGGCGCGAAGACCATCAGCGGCAGTCCGCTCGCCTCCAGGACCGCTTTGGTGGCGGCGACCGCGCTCTCCGGGGTGATGGGGTTGCCGTCCGCGCCGGTCTGGTTCAGCGAGAGCTGGATCAGGTCGGCCCCGGCCTGTTCGGCAGCTTTGGCCCACGCGGCGGGATCGTTGGCGGCGTCGCCCCAGGCATCCAGCAGCAGGTGCGACCAGTCATCGGGCCGGTGATTCACGATTTCGACCGCGATCAAGGGGCGGTGGGGGATGCTGCCCTCGAAGTGCATGAACGGCATGGTTGTCGCGCCGCCGATCGTGACCGTCGTGGCGCGGGTGCCGCCTTCTGCCGCCGTCGCGCCGATGGTCACCTCGCGCACGGCGCCGGTCCATGTATCTTTCGGGATCTCAACTGGCATAAATCTCTACTCCTCATAGTGGCGCGGTGCGTTACGTCGCGCCGCGTCGCGCTTGGCTTGGAATACGTCGATCGGAGACTGCCGCCGGGCGCGGACGCCCAGGTCGGCCAGTTCGTCATCGTTGGTGGCCGCCATGTAGCGCAGCAGATGCTGGTACGACAGCATGGCGGCGGGGTACCGCATCCCTTCCGAGTTGTGCATGGCGTAGGCCACGCGCGCGCCCCGGTCGAGCATGATCTGGGCGGCAGCCGTGACCGGGATCTCCGGCGGGACCTCGACCAGTTCCTCGCGCATGATCGCGTCCGCCGTCAGGTTCGGCCAATCGTCGTAAGCGTAGGCCCGCACCAACTCATCCTGGCCGACCACGCCCACGGCGTGCCCTTCGCGGTCGAGCACGACGATCGCCTCCAGCCCGGCATTCAGGAACAGCCGGGCGAGATCGACGAAAGGCGTACCGACAGGGCACGTCGGCACACCGATCGTCATCAGATCGCGGACCAGCCGGACGTCGGGCATCGTTGAAGCACCTTAGAAGATCGGATCCATGATCAGCGCCGGGTGATTGTGTTCCTCCATCCAGGCCAGCAGTTGCTCGACGTCGGTGACCTGGCGCTCGTCGGCGATTTTTCCGATCAGGTCCGGGTCGCCTTCACGCTCGGCCACCGCCTGGAATTCGTCGGCCATGGTGTCTTTCAGGATGCTGCTCATCCACACCACGCGCTTGAAGCCGCCATCCGCCGAGATGAACTTGGGGCTGACCAGGTAGAATTTGCCCACGCCCATCACGCCGGGCGTTTGCAGCCCGCCGCCGGCCATGCCCGCCAGGGTGCTGAAGGTCATGCCCGCCGGGGTCATGCTGGTGTCCTCGCGGCTGACGACCATCACGCCGTTGGCCTCCGGGATCAGCATCACGATGCACTCGAAGCAGCCGCAGGCGGTCATCGGGTTTTCCATGATCGAGTACATGGTCACCTCTTCGACCGTGCCATGTGAGGCCGACTTGGCGTACTCGTTGATGCCGCTCCAATAGCCTTTGTGCCCGTCGATCATCGTGCCCAGCTTGATCGGCTGGTTGGGGCCGGTCGGGTTGATGCTGAACGACGCCTTGCAGTCCAGCCAGTTGTAAGCGCCGCACAGCCCCAGGCGCTGCGGGCTGACGATGCAGACGTGGTCCGGCGCGAACGACTGGCACAGCGTGCACGAGTAGAACTCGTCGACGGCGTCGTCGGTCAGATCGGCCAGGCGTTTATTGCGAAAGTCGTAAGCCTCGCGGGCTTTTTCCAGCCACGTCTGGATCTGGTCGGGATCGGTGTAGATCGTCACCTGCACCTTATCGACGATGGCGCCGAAGTCTGCGTGGAAGCGGGCGTGCAGGATCTTGCCCAGGTGCTCCAGGTTGAAGCCCTTGTCGGCGGCATTGTTCGAGATGCGGATCCACGCGATGTCACGCTGGCCGATGTGCTGGATGCCCGAAGCGCCGTTCACGAAGTAGTGAACCTGGCGTTCGAGGACCGGCTCGAAATCGGTCTGCATCTGGCGCCCGGCGACCTTGATCACGATGCCCAGGTCCATGTGTCCCTGGGGCTGGACCTCGTCCATGCCCGGCCCGACGATGTCGATCTTGCCGTCGGTGACGTTGTCGAGCGCGTCCATGTACAGGTACTCGAAACAGCGCGAATATTTGCCGCCGAACTCGATGCGCATGTCGGCCTTGCGGACCACTTCGCCCTCGAAAGCGGAGCCATACGGCACCGGCACCGGCACGTCCGCCACGCGCACTTTCACGCCGCGCACTTCGATGCACTTCTGCACGAGAATCTCGGCGCGCTCCAGATCGTCCGCGCCGTCGATTTCGTTGAACGGCATGCTGACGACGTGCTCGTAGGTGGTGACGCCGGTCGGTAGAATTTCGGGGATGACCGTATCGGCGATGACGGGGAAGCCGAAGTTGATCGCGCCGGCTGCCGCCGCGTATTTCAGGTCGTCCACTTCGCCCAGAGCCAGCACAAACGCGAACACGCGCTCGCGGTTGTACAGCAGGATGTCGCGCGCCATGCCGGCCTTCAGGCCGCCGAAGGTCAGCGCCGAGCGCGTGGCGAAGCCCAGCGCATAGATCGCGCTGATCGTGTCGGTGCCGAAGGGGACGGTGTAGGTGTCGTACCCCAGCTCGACGCCCTCTTCGATCAACTGGTGGATGATGCTGCGCCCGTTGACGTTGCCGGACAGGAAGCACAGGATGTTGCGCCGCTGAAGCTCGCGCACGATCTTGACGGCGACCTCGTTCGACTTGGCCGCGCCGACGATGGCCGCGAAGCCGGGCATGCGCCCGTCCACGAGCTGGATGCCCCACGAGCGAAGCTGAATGTCGTCGATCGGCCCGTTCAGGTGACCGTCCAAGGCGTCGTCACTGTGACCGTTGTCCGGGCTGGTGAAAGCCGTGCCGCCCGCCAGTTGAAGGCCGGGCATCGGCTCCGGTTGGAGCCCGTACGAATAGCGGACCGCCTCGATCGTCTCGGCGGCCAGCAAGGTCGCCATGCCGCTGTCGAGCGTTTCGCCGAGGTAGGGGGTCCAGTGCGATCGGGAGGGGAGAGGATGGAGCAGTTCGCGCGCGTGGGCCAACGCCGGCTCCAACTGGCCGATCGTCTCCACCTGGATCCCGGTCATGCCCAGGATCGTGGGCAGGTAGTAAGCCGTGTTGGGGAAGGCCACCGGCGTGTCCGGCCCCTTTTCGGCGATGGCCCGGCGCAGCATCAGCTCCGCTTCCGTGACCAGCGCATTCGCGCCGCGAATGGCGCGAGTCGCAATATAACGAGACATGGGCGGCTCTCCTACTGGTTCGGCGCGCCGTACAGCGCGGCCTGGCGTTCTTCTAAGGGTAAGGCTTCAAGCGCCAGCATGCGGGCGTCGCCGCTGCGGCCAAAGCGATTCGGATCGTATTCGGGCAGGCCCAGCGCGGCGCGTTTCTTGTCGATGTGCTCCAGGGTGAGCCGGATCATCTCGTCCGGTTCCGCCACGAATTCGAGCTTGCCGCCGTAGAGTCTTTCCCACCCTTCGCTGATATAGCGCTGGACGATGTCGCTGTCGGCGACGCGGTCCGGCATGCCGCTGACAGGCGACGATCCGCCGAAGATCACGTACGCGCCAGAGGCCACGCAGTACGTCCCGATCGACAGCGCTTTTTCGCTCATCCATTCCGGCGCCAGGCCCACCGCGGGGATCTGGTCGATGTCGTCGCCCAGCCCGCCTTCCTCGACCATCTCGGTCAGCACGGTGAGGATGCGCGTGTTGTCCACGCACGACCCCATGTGCAGCACGGGCGGGATGCCGACCGTCTCGCAGATCTCGCGCAGGCCGGGGCCCACCTGGTCCAGGCCGGCCTCGCCGAGCAGCAAGCCGAGCTTGGCGCTGGCGATGGCACCGCAGCCGGTTTCGACGACCAGCACATCCTGCTTGAGCAGTTCCCGCGTGACGTGCGTATGCAGGTAGTCGTGCTGGCTGCGCGGGTTGTTGCAGCCGACGACCGCCGCCACGCCGCGAATGCGCCCAGTCATGATGGCGTCGTTGAGCGGGCGGAACGATGCGCGATAGCTGCCGCCCAGCATGTAGCTGATGTACTCGTGCGAGAAGCCGGGGACGAGGTCTTCGCGTATGTCGGGGATCTGGGTTTCGCCGCGGTTCTTGTAGTTGTCGATGGCGTGGCGCAAGATGTCTTTGGCAATGGTCAGGGCCTTGTGCTCGTCGAACTGCATGTGCGTGGCGCCTTTGAGCTTCACCTTGGCCGAGGTGGTGATGATCTCGGTGTGGAAATTGCGCGCCAGCTCGACCAGCGCCTGCATGATGCACTGGACGTCCACGACCATCGCCTCGACGGCCCCGGTCAGGATCGCCAGCTCTTGCTGCAAGAAGTTGCCCGCCGCCGGGATGCCCTGGCGCATCAGGATTTCGTTGGCCGTGCAGCAAATGCCGGACAGGTTGATGCCGTTGGCGCCGGCTGCCTTGGCGTACGCGATGATCTCCGGGTCCTGTGAGGCGGCGACGATCATCTCGCTGAGCGTCGGCTCGTGGCCGTGAACGACCACGTTCACCATGTCCTCTTTCAGCACGCCCAGGTTCGCCTGGCCGAGCACCGGGGCCGGCGTGCCGAACAGGATATCGGACACGTCGGTCGCGATCATGCTGCCGCCCCAGCCGTCGGAGAGCGCCGTCCGGATGGCGTGCTCGAGGATGTGCTCCGGGTCCTGGTCGTCGCCGATGTGCGTGCGGTGCAGCGATTCGACCACTTCGCGATCGACGCCGCGCGGCATGACGCCATGCTGCCGCCAGACTTCCTGGCGCTTTTGGGGCGCGCGGATAGCCGGGGCGACCTCGCCGCGCTGCTGCCCGAACTGCGCGATGTACAGGTCGGCCAGGTCGTTGGCGATCTCTTCGGGGGCGCGACCCTCGATCGGGATGTCGTACCGCGCGGCGACCACGCGCAGCTTGGCAACATCGCGGATCACGTAGCCTTCCGCCTCGCCGTTGGCGACTGCCTTGAGCGTGAAGGCCATATCGCGCCCGTGATCGGAGTGCGCGGCGGCGCCGGCGGCGATGGCGCGGATCAAATTGCGGGCCTGGATTGTGTCGAGCGTCGCGCCACAGATCCCAGTTTGCCCGTCTTTCGTCAGCCGGCAGGGGCCCATGCCGCACAGCTTGCAGCACATGCCCGCCGAGCCGATGTTGCACGGTGCCATATCGTCAGCGCGGCTGAAGGCCGTGCTGATGCCGAGTTGATCGGCGCGGATGATCATCTGTTGCGCGGCAGGATCGATGCTGTGTTCTTCAGGGCTGCGTTTTTTTGCCATGGGTTATTCCCCTTCGTTGTCTGTGCTGAGCGGTCCCATGCCGGGGCACGGCCATAGGGGGCGTCCTGCGTAAGCGACGTTGCGCGCGAAGGTGACGGTTTTGCCGGTTTGACGGTAGGCGGCGGTGTGACGTAATGACAGCGTGGATACGGAAGATTGGTAGGGCGCTGTTTCGGGTTCGAGGGGGATGTCGAACGGGTCCATGTATCCTGCGTCTCTCAGCGTGACGGTGATCGCTTCGGGATCAACTTGGGCAGGATCGTAGGTCACATCGACGAGCTGGAAACTGCTGCTGGCATAGATGTGTTCAACGCCAGCCAGTCCGGAGAGCAAGCGCCGGACTTCTAGAACGTGGTGATCCCCGAACATGGCAGGGACCGAAAGCGTAATTTTTTCCATAGGTCCTTGTCTCTCTTAGATAACTGTAACGCTGTGGCGAACGATCGGGAAGTCTATGCCGGAACATACCCTTTATCTTCCGGTACAGGTGCCGAATTTAACAAGTGTCAATCGTCATTATACGCGCCATAACGGGTCATGTTCGGGGTTGAAGCCTGGCACGGCATCCTGTATAATACCCAGCCGCTGTATCACAGCCGTTAACCTTCCAAAAAGGTGTAATAGGTAACCACGACCATGCTCATGCATCCCGAATTCTAAAACCTGCTCGGTTGCCGGCGCTTTTCCTCCTTCTTGCCTCCCGCCCGCTATTCCTGACACAAGATGTCAGGTAAGACGTGTATACTTTCCTGACTGGCGAACGAATGTGCGAGTACCCTCGTGTTATTCGACATGGAGACTATCATGACCGCGTCCGTCAAAAGCGAGTTCACCGTCAAGAACGCGTACCAGTACAAACAGTCGTCTTCCGTCCGCTGGATCTTGTCGCACATCTGGCGCTATAAATGGCTGTTCATCCTGGCCGTGATCTTCAGCGCCATCGACTTCTTCGCCTACTCACAAAGCCCGGTCCTGATCGGGAAGGCCGCCGACGAAATCCTCAACCCGACCGGCGGCAATCGACTGTTGGAGTTGGCGCTCGGCGTGCTGGGCGTCCTGACGTTGAGCAGCGTTGCCTTCCTGTTCGGCAGCCTGCTGATCGAGACGATCGCCCAGCGTTTCGAGGTCGACTCGCGCGAGGAGCTGTACGTCAGCCTGCTCGGCAAGAGCCAGACCTTCCACGACCGGCAGCGCGTCGGCGATATCATGGCGCGCGCCACCGACGACGTGCGCCAGCTCAACTTCATGCTGAGTCCCGGCTTGCGCTTCATCTACGAGACGGTGATGGGCATCGCGGTGCCCCTGATCTACATCGCGACGATCCGGCCTAGCCTGCTGCTGGTGCCGCTGCTGTTCGTCGCCTCGTATATCTACGTGGTGCGCGGCTACACCCGCCGCCTGAATCCCGTCATGCGCAGCCAGCGCGAGCAGTTCGGCGTCATGAATGCCGGGCTGGAAGAGGTGCTCTCCGGCATCGAGATCGTCAAGGCCAGCGTGCAGGAGTCGTTCGAGCGCACCCGGTTCCGGCGGAATGCGCGCCTGTTCCGCGATTGCTTCGTCGACCAGGGGCGCATCGAAGCCCGCTACCTGCCGCTGCTGCTGTACGGGATCGCGCTCGGCCTGACGTTCCTGCACACGATGGTGCTCTACCAGCGCGGCAGCATGGACATCCCCGAGATCATCGCGATCATGGGTCTGATGAATGTGCTGCGTTTCCCGACCTTCATATCGATCTTCTCGTTCTCGCTGGTCCAGTTGGGCATCGCCAGCGGGGATCGTCTGCTGAGCATCATCCGCGCCGAAACGGAGCTGGACGAGAACGCCGGGGGCTATGCCGCGCCGATCCAGGGCGGCATCGTCTTCGAGAACGTGACCTTCTGCTACGAGGGCGAGTGCGAGCAGCCGGTGATCGAGGATGTGTCGTTTCACATCGAGCCGGGCCAGACGGTGGCCGTGGTCGGGCAGACTGGCTCCGGCAAGAGCACGCTCACCCAGTTGATCAATCGGACGTATGACGCCACGTCGGGGCGCATTCTGATCGATGGCGTGGACGTCCGCGAATGGGACCTGACGGTGCTGCGCTCGCAGATCTCGAAGATCGAGCAGGACGTGTTCCTGTTCTTGCGCACGGTCGCCGAAAACATCGCGTTCGGCGCGCCCGACACGCCCCAGGAGAAGATCGAGTTCGCCGCGCGCGAGGCCCAGGCGCACGACTTCATCCTGTCCTTCGCGGAAGGCTACCAGACCAAGATCGGCGAGCGCGGCGTCACCCTCTCCGGCGGTCAGCGCCAGCGTATCGCCCTGGCGCGCGCGTTCCTGAGCGATCCGCGCATCCTGATCCTGGACGACTCGACCAGCGCCATCGACAGCGCGACCGAAGACGAGATCCAACGGGCGATCCGCCGCGCGCAGGAGGGCCGCACCACGCTCCTGATCACGCACCGCCTGTCACAAATCCGGTGGGCGGATAAGATCCTCGTGCTGGATCACGGGCACCTGGTCGCGTCCGGCACGCACGACGACCTGCTGCGCACCTCGCAGCACTACCGCCGCATCTTCGCGCGCTACGACGTCGAGCTTCCGCCGTTGGAAGAACCCGAATCCGCGCCCGCAATGTCATAAGGAGGCTGTAAACAATGGGCTTCATTATGGATGGCCTCGATGCCGAGGAATACGATCGCACGTACCGCGACCGCGACCTAGTCAAGCGAATCGCCACCTATTTTCGCCCGCAGCTCGGGCGGATGCTGGCCGTGGCGTTCATGATCCTGGCGACCTCGCTGATGAACACCGGCCTGCCGATCTTCATCTCGCGCAGCCTCGATCGCCTGCAGGAAGATTCGTCCACCTCGACGATCGTCGTAATCGCGCTGGTGACAATCGCGCTGGGCAGCCTGGGCTGGGTGTTCAACGCCATTCGCCAATGGAACTCGGCCACGGCGGTGGGCAACGTCGTGCTCAAGCTGCGTGAAGACGGCTTCGACGCGGTGCTCAAGCGCGACCTGTCGTTCTACGACACGTATTCGTCGGGCAAGATCGTCACCCGCGTCACGTCGGACACGCAGGCTTTCTCGCAGGTGGTGACGCTCACCATGGACCTGATGAGCCAGATCCTGCTCGTCGTGCTGCTGCTCGGCTACCTGTTCACGGTCAACGTGCGGCTGACGCTCATGACGCTGGCGCTGGCGCCGTTCATCATCGTGACGGCGCTCGCCTTCCGCAAGATCGCGCGCGAAACGGTGACCCAGTCGCGGCGCGTGCTGGCCGAGGTCAACTCGCACATCCAGGAGACGGTCAGCGGGATCGGTGTGGCGAAGGCGTTCCGCCAGGAGCACACGATCTACGACGAGTTCCTGGACGTGAACGCCAAGTCGTATGGCATCAACCTGCGCACCGGCTACGTATTCAACGCCATCTTCCCGATCCTCAACCTGATCGCGGGGGGAGGCACGGCGGCGCTGGTGTACTTCGGCGGCGAGATGGTGCGCGACACCGGCATGAGCGCCGGGGACTGGTTCCTGTTCATCCAGGGTGTGGCGATGTTCTGGTTCCCGCTCACCAGCATCGCGTCGTTCTGGAGCCAGTTCCAGTTGGGGCTGGCGGCGGGCGAGCGGGTGTTCGCGCTCATCGATGCCGACCCGAAGGTAATCCAGCACGACGAACAGGGGCTGGACCTGCTGCTGGGTGAGATCACCTTCGACCACGTCGATTTTCGCTACAAGGACGACGAGCCGGTGCTCGAGGACTTCTCGCTGACCATCCACGCGGGCGAGACGCTGGCGCTGGTCGGTCACACCGGCTCCGGCAAGTCGAGCATCGCCCGGCTGATCGCGCGCTTCTACGAGTTCCAGGGTGGGCGCATCCTGGTCGATGGGCGCGACATTCGCACCCTCGATCTGCGGCAGTACCGCCACCACCTGGGCATCGTCACCCAGTCGCCGTTTCTGTTCGACGGCACCGTGATGGACAACATCCGCTACGGCGTGCAGGACGCGACCGACGAGGAAGTGATGGCCGCGGCGCAGCGCATCGGCGGCGGCGACTGGATCGCCAGCCTGCCGCACGGGCTGCACACCGAGGTTGGCGAGCGCGGCAGCAGCCTGTCGATGGGCCAGCGGCAGTTGGTGGCCCTGGCGCGCGTGCTGCTGCAAGACCCGTCGATCTTCATCCTCGACGAGGCGACCGCCAGCGTCGATCCGCTGACCGAAACGCTGATCCAGGAAGGGCTGGACGCGGTGATGGCCCGGCGCACGTCGATCGTGATCGCGCACCGGCTGTCGACCATTCGCAACGCCGACCGGATCATCGTGCTGCGCGAGGGGAAGATCATCGAGCAAGGCAACCACGACGAGCTTCTCGCCCAGGGCGGTCACTACGCGGAGTTGTACAACACCTACTTCCGGCACCAGAGCCTGGAATACATCGAGCGCTCGCACGAGATCACCAGCGCGGCGTGAGCGCCCTCTCGACAGATGTCAAAACCGCCAGCCCTCGGCCAGGACTGGCGGTTTTTTGACGGCGCGTGATCGAACCGGACGGGCCTAGATCATCCGCTCGCGGATGCTGGCGCTGGCGAAGTCTAGCACCGACACCACGATCGCGATCGCCAGCACGGCCACGCCGGCCTCGCGGTAGCGCAGCAGGTTGATCTGCTGCTGGAGCAGGAATCCGATGCCGCCGCCGCCCACGAAGCCGATGATGGTCGACATGCGGACGTTGATGTCCCAGCGGTACATCGTGAAGGCGATGTAGGGCGGCACGATCTGCGGCACCACGCCGTACGCGATCATTTGCAGGCGGGTGGCGCCCGTCGCCTGGACGGCTTCGATCGGGCCGGGGTCGATGTTCTCGACCTGTTCGGAGTAGAGCTTGCCCAGCGCGGCGATCGAGTGCAACATCAGCGCGAGCACGCCCGCGAAGGGGCCGATGCCCACCCAGATCACGAACACGATGCCCATGATCAGTGGCTCGATCGAGCGCAGCGCGTTGAGGATGGTCCGCGTCGTGTTGTAGACGGTCATGCCCAGCGGGAAGTTGCGGTGAATGCCCAGCAGCCAGCCGCCGATCCCGCCCAGCACCGCGCCCATCAGCATGGCGCGGAAGGTGTAGGTCTTGACGCTGAACGGGCCGATCTCCGTCTTCAGCGCGGAGGGCAGCCGCCCGTCCACGATCAGGCGTCCCGAGTCGAGGAAGCGATACGCGAAGTAGAACGCCACCACGGCAACGGCGACTTGCAGCGTCAGCCGCAGCGTCGCGTGGGTGTTGGCTTCGTCGCGGTGACCCGCGCCGGTGAATCGGTTGTAGATCAGGCCCAGGTCTTGCATGGCGAGGATGACGACCACCAACAGCGGCAGCAGGCCGAACCATGCCGCCTGATTGGCGATCACCGCCATCATTGCCATCAACAGCGTGCCGCTCGCCACACCCAACACCGCGCCGACAATGTGATTCGCCGGTCCCTCGAAGTACCGCAGGCCGCCGCGTACCAGACTCGTCCCGACCGAGGAAACGAGCAGCGCCCCGGCCAGGGCCGCCGCGACCGAAATGCTCAGGTCGACCAGCGTGCCCAGCGTGTTGACGAAATTGCCCAGGTCCGAGAGCAGGGTGTCTTCGAGCTTGTCCCCAATCCAGATCCCGATGCCGCCCACCGCGCCCAGCGTGAAGATGATCACCGCGACCAGCAGGACGTTCAGCCCAATCTTGCGGGCGCGATGCCCGACCGTGCCCTCCTGCAGCCCCGCCGTCGAGGCGACGCGGGCGATGCCGCCATAGGCGACCATGGCGATAGCCGGCCCGACGATGCCCAGCACGAGGTCCTTGCCCCAGTCGACGCCCAACGCTCCGATCGGGCCGACCAGCAGGTCACCGAGCGCCCAACCGATGGGCAGCAGGATGAACGCGATCAAAACGTCGCCCGCCGGCATCCGGACCTGGCGCATCAGGTTGCGCGCCGCGAAGAAGCTCAGCACGAACGCAATGGGCACGGCCAGCGTCGTCGCCATCAGCGCCAGGAAGATGGTTTCGACCATCTTTTCGATCACGGTTTCGGTGGTCTTGCTCAAATGAGGCAGGCCGACGGGCCAGCTTCCTTCGACTTCGATAGTGTGAAATTCGTCCCCCCCGCCGCGCAGGCTGGGCACGCTGATTGTCGTCTGGAAATAGCCGCCGCTGTCGACGTCTGTCCGGACCATCGGGCGGCTTTGCCCGTTTGGCGGGATCCACCGGACGAATGCATCGGCGTTGGTGTGGAAATGGTGGCCGGTGACGGTGATGGCGTCGTCACGCTCGCCGCAGTCGGGCGAGATCTCAATATACGGCTCCCCCTCGGCCCGCTCGGGCTGGGGAATCGGCTCGCCATCGTCGGGACACCCGATCGCGAAATAGGCGTCGGCGAATTCGGAATCGCGGTCCTGGTCGAATACGTTGGGCGAGAGCAGCTCGCGCAAGGCGCGCGTGACGGAAGTCTGACGAGTCTGGTCCTGGGTTTCGTCGAGGCTGATGTCGGTCACCCGCCAGCCATACGCGTACAGCAGCACGCCGGCGACCACGACCAGCACGAGCAAGAGCTTGCGCAGCGCCCCCCGCGACGTGGGAAACTGGTTGTTGTTCACGTTTCTCTCCTACGCTATTTCCACACGCACGGCGTCTTCGCCATAAATGTCTTTGAACCGCTGCTCGTCGATGTCTGCGGGATCGCCGTCGAATTCGAGCAGCCCGTCTTTGAGCGCGATGATCCGGTCGGCGTACGCCCGGGCCAGGCTCAGGAAGTGCAGGCTGCAGAGGATCGTGATGCCGTCTTCCTTGTTCAGCAGCTCCAGGTATTTCATGACCGAATGGGACGTGGCCGGGTCCAGGCTGGCGACCGGCTCATCGGCCAGCATCAGCTCGGGGTCCTGCATCAACGCGCGGGCGATGCCGACGCGCTGCTGCTGGCCGCCGCTGAGCTCATCGGCGCGCGTGAACGCCTTCTCGCGGATACCGACGCGTTCCAGCTTCGCCAGCGCCATCTGCCGGTCGTGCGTTGAAAAACGGTTGACCAGGCTCCACATCGGATTGGTGTAGCCGAGTCGACCGGCCAGCACGTTGGTGATGACCTTCGAGCGCTTCACCAGGTTGAACTGCTGGAAGATCATCCCGATGCGGCGCCGGATCAGCCGCAGTTCCTCGTCGTTGGCGGCGGTGATGTCGATCCCGTTCCAGATGATGCGCCCATCGGTGGGATCGATCAGCCGGTTGATGCAGCGCAGCAGGGTCGATTTGCCCGAGCCGCTCAACCCAATGACGACGACGAACTGCCCATCCGGCACTTCGAAGCTGATGTCTCGCAGCGCGACGACGCCATTTTCGTAAACTTTAGTCAGATGTTCGATCTTGAGCATGTATGTCTCCGCATTTAAGAAAACAGGCAGAGGAGAGGGCTCACTCTGCCTGTCTTTGCACGCACACTATCCGTTCCCAGGCTTATCCTTCGGCGAAGACATCCTCTTCGGTAAGCCCCAGGATTTCGAACTGGAGACGCACCGGGTCGAACGCGTCGTCGCCGATCGGAGCAATGGTGCTCCAGGTGTAGAAGTCTTCACTACCGAGCGATTCGTTCCATTCCTCGGTTTCGGAGAAGGCGATGATCGCGTCGACGATCTGTTCGCGCAGCTCGACCGGGAATTCCGGGCCGAAGCTCAGCGTGTCGTTCGGGATCGCCTCGCTGAGGCGCAGAATGCGCACCTGGTCGATCACGTCGGGGGCCGTGTCGCGCACCGCGGTCCGGGCATCCATCGGGCGGATGTCGCCCACGTACAGGCGGCCATCTTCGCCGATGAACGATTCATCAACCGTCAGGTCGTACGGCTCGGACAGGTCGCCGTAGCTCCACGGGGCGTGGCCTTCGGGCATCAGCGGCGGGCTGAAGAACACGGTGCCGAAGTCCACTTCGCCATTGTAGACGGCCAGCACGGTCTGGTTATGCCCGCCGGTTTCGACGGTCGCGCCGGGCTCGATGCCGGCTGCCTGCATCTCGACCGACGGCACGATGAAGCCCGACGTAGAGGTCGGATCGCCGTAGCCCCAGGTCTTGCCGGCCAGATCGCCGAAGGTGTAGATCGGGGCGTCGCGGCGGACGATGTACTCGGCCCAGTACACCGGCCAGCCAAAGCGAACAGCCGCGCCGCCAACCTCGACGCCGCAGCGGTTATTGGCGAGCACGTAACCCGCCGCCGGGATGAAGCCCATCGAGTTCTCCGGTGACGCGCACATCGCCTCGATGGTGGCGGCGTAGGACGTCGGGACCGCAACTTCGAAGTTCAGGCCGGTGGCGGTTTCGAGCGCATTGGCCAGGATTTCGCCGCCCGAGACGATCACCTGAGCATCGACCGACGGCACGAAAAAGACCTGGATGGGATTGTCTTCGGAACCCAGCCCGTCCTGGGCGAGCGCCCTGGACGGTACGAGCACAGACGATAGGGCGAGCACCGCAACGAAAAGAATCGGAACGATTTTCCTAAGCAACATCATTTGTCTCCTCGTGTCTGAGAATAAACACATTATCACTGGGGTGGCAGTGACGTGTGACTTCACGCGTATTGTATCATAGGCTCGACACGGTGACTAACAAAGGTGGTTGCGGCGCATACGCGGCAGCGGGCCGGCGAGTTCAGTTGTGGATGCGCCCGATCAACAGGGTGGGGATGGTCAGGAACAGGATTTTGACGTCGAGCCAAAGAGACCGGCTGCGCACGTAGGCGATATCGACCCGGACCTGATCGTCGAACGAGGTGTTCAAATGCTGGCTGACGTGCCAGAGTCCCACGATTCCCGGAATGGCCCTGAGGCGCTCGCGGTGCCAGTCCTGGTATTCGGCGGCTTCGTAGGTGGGGACCGGTCGCGGCCCGACCAGGCTCATCGTGCCGCCCAGCACATTGAACAACTGGGGAAGCTCATCCAGGTACGTGCGGGACAGCACGCGGCCCACCCGCGTGAATCGCGCGTCGGCGGCAGGGTGGTGCGTGCCGTGGGCCAGGGTGTTGGGGATCGAGAAATTCAACGTTCGGAACCGGTACACGCGGAAATTGCGCACATCCCAAGCCGTCTGGCCGCCGATAGTACGCCGCCGCGCGCCGACTCGTTCCTGCGCCGTGAGGATCGGCCCTGGCGAGTCGAGCGTGATGGCGATCGAGATGACGACCAGCAGGGGGCCGAGGATCACCAGCAGCGCCCCGGCGAGGACAATATCCATGACTCGTTTGCCAATGAAGTAGAGTCGTTCATCATGCGACTCGCGGGAGGTGACCTGAGACATGGCGGTGTGGCCCAGCTTCTCTGGAATGATCCGGTCCATGTGGAGCTCTTTGGTTTGTCTTCCGTTATAAACGGATAGCGATCCCGTATGTGTCTGTTGCCTGCACGTTATCCGCTCGAACCGGCACTGAGCGAAATAACGTAATCACCCTGTTTATATCGCAAGAGTGTTTCAAACTTGGCGAGAAACTCAAAAAAAGGTGTAAAAACGCGGCCCGGCGTGGGGGGATAAAAACTCTGAACTGGCCGGGTGAACCGTGCTCAGCCTTGCAGCGAAAACCGCGCGATGACGTCTTCCTCGGCGCTGATGAGGATATCGCGCTTGGGAGACAGCATATCGCGTGAATAGACTGTGAACTTGACGCGATCCACACGCATGGCCTGCGGTTCCGCGTCGCGAAAGAGGCGCAGCCTGCCGGCCAGGGGGGCCGCGTCCTGCTGGCCCCAGAACCCGAGCGTGACGTGGGGGAGGTAGTTCCACTGTGCGGGAGGGCGCGCGCGCAGCGGCAGCGCTCGCCGGATGCGCGCCCGCAGGAGTCGCAGACAGCGGTGCGGGTCGTGAATCTCGGTGATCAGCGCGTTGGGGAACGCGTTCAGCGGGCCAATCCCGATGTCAAACGGGGTGCACGACTCGATCGCATCGCGCGCGCGATCCGCGAGAGCGAACAGCGTATCGCGCTTCCACGTATTGGGAAACAGCATCCACGGGCTGCGGCGCAGCATCCCCACGTGGTGCAGCGTGATGTGCAGGCGCTCGGCAGGCTGCGCGTCGTACGCCAGCCAGGGCCGGAAGGCAGTCTGCCACTCGGTGAGCTGGTCGACTATTGCCGGATCGTCGATGGGAATCAGAAACGCGATATACGGCAGCAGCCGCCAGCGCCGCAGAGAACGCCGGTCGTTCGCGAGCGAATCCTCCGTCACGTCGAGCCGGGTGAACTTCTTCCAGGTTTTCCGGAACTGCTTCACGTACGGCGTGGCATCCTGCGGCACCGGTATATCCTCCCCCTGAAGGCGTGCTGCCGGCGTGCGCGGCGAACCCGGTCAGCGTATCACACTCGCGCCGTCCGCCGGTTCGACGGGGAAAAACTCGCCGGTGCACCCCGTCGCGGCGGTGTACCGCTCGGCGGTGCCCGCGATGAAATCGTCCACGGCATCCGCGTCGACCAGCGCCACCACCGCGCCCGCTTCGCCGCCGCCGCTGTACCGCGCACCGTAACAGGCAGCGTGATTGGTGGCGGCGTCCCACATCGCGTCGAGCGCGGGCGAGCTGCTCCCGTAGTCGTCGCGGGCGCTGCGGTACGAGTCATTCATCAGCGCGCCGAACGCGGCGAGGTTCCCCGCGGCCAGCGCCTCGACGCCGGCTTCCACCCGCGCGATTTCGGTGACGACGTGCCGCGACCGGCGATACTGGCCCTCCGGCAGCCGCGGGCGAAAGCTGTTCAGCTCGTCGAGTGACACGTCGCGCAGCGTTTTGATCTGCGGGCGCTCCTCGCGAATCAGCGCAACGGTGGCGTGCGTGTCCTGCGCGCGCGAGTTGTAGCTGGACCCGGCCAGCTCGCGGCGCGTGTTGGTGTCGCACACCACGACTCGCACCTGGAGCGGCAGGGCGATGTGCCGGTGTTCGAGCGTGCGGCAGTCGATCAGCAGCGTGTGATCGCGCAGCCCGTGGAGCGCGGTGAACTGGTCCTGAATGCCGGTGCCGAGCTTCATGTATTCGCGCTCGGCTTCGCGGCCCACCTGGGCCAGCTCGTTTGCTGGCAGGCTCCAGCCGCCCAGTGCCTGCCACGCGATGGCGAACGCTTCTTCGACCGCCGCCGAGGAACTCAGCCCGGCGCGCATGATCACGTTGCCGCTGAAGACCGCGGCGAGGCCCGGCAGCGGCAGGTCCCGCCGCCGCAGCGCCCACGCCACCCCGGCGGGATACTGCGCCCAGCGCGGCAGGTCCGCGCCGTTCACGTCGGCGCGCGCGTCGAGCCGGTCGAGCGCGACTGTGGCGGATTGTTTCAGGTCGGTGGCATGTACCTGGAGGTGACCATCCGCTCCGGCGGCGGCGGCGAGCCAGATTTCGCGGTCGATCGCGATGTTGAGCACGAGGCCATCCTGAAAGTCCACGTGCCCGCCCAGCAGGTTGACGCGCCCCGGTGCGCGCGCCACGAGGTCGGGCAATTGGTGGTGCGGGTAGGTCTCGCGGAATGTGTCGAGTAGCGTTTGCAGTACGGCGGTCGATTCGATCATCGGGGTGGAATTGGCCTTAATCATCGGTGTCTACCAGAATCCCGTGTTGGTGTAGGGCGGCTGCCAGATCATCTTCCTGACCGGGACGGACGATCACGGCGGTCGGGCCGAGCACGGCGCCCAGGTAGCGGCGCAGTTCGGGCGTTTCCAGGATGGCGGTCAGCGCGTCGTCGGTGCTCGTGCGCAGGATGACCGCCTGGGTCAGCCAGGCGTCGGTGCTCCCGGCTTGCTGCCATTGTTCCAGCGCGCTCGCCAGCGAGTCCGGCAGGGTGTCGCCGCTCACCCGGCGCAGGAAGGCGGCGATGGTGTCCGGCTTGATGCCCTGTTCGGAGGCCCGGCGCAGGCTGGCGGCACTGAGCTTGTATTCGTACGGGTCGCCCGGCGCGCCCCATTCGGTGATGCGCGCCACCTGGAAACGTTCGTACCGGCTGAGCGTGCGCGGCGCGAGGATGATCCCATCCGGCTGCAGCGTGGCGTGAACCTGCTCGGCAGGGGGATCGGGCCAGTCCGTCTCGCCGCACAATGCGCGTCCATATACGGTCAGGCGGCACAGTGTACCATCATCGCCCAGATCGACCAAACCGAGCCAGTGCATCGGCCCGATGAGGATGAACCACAGCACCAGCCCATCGACCCGGTCCCAGGTTTCGAAGCCGCGCAGGTAATCGCCCGTTTCGGCGTCGCGGATGTACCAGCTATCGTAATCGCCGGCGGGCCGCTGGAAGTCCGGTTCCTCGGCCTTGACCAGCGCGATCAGGTCGGCGATGGGCCACCAGTCGGCGGGCGGGACCATCTCCAGGTAGGTCAGCACCGTCTGCCGGGCCAGCAGCGGATCGTTGCGCCAGCCGGTGTCTTCGGGCCGCAGGCCGGGGACGTGCCACAGGTCGTTGAACAGCGTGCAGTTGCGCCACGCTTCGGCCAGGGCGCGCACCTGGCGGGGCCGCGAGTCTTCGAGCCACTGGCGGGCGCGGGCCGGTACCGGTTTGAACAGCCCGTCGTCCACGCTGGCGAGGCCCATACTGCCGGCCAGGGCGATGAGCAGCGCCTGCCGCGCGGGATCGGCCTCGCCGAACCAGTAGGGCGCCAGCGCGTCACCGACCTGCTGGTAGAGCGCGTCCTTGTCGGACGGCGCCTGGGCGATCTGGAGATAGGCCAGCAGGGTGGTCATGTCGTCGACGATGGCCGTCGTGGCGGGCGTGACGGTGTTGGGCTCGAAGCTGTCCTCGCCGCGCCACGCCGCGGGGTTATCCTCGTCCGCGCTCAGGTCGAAGCCGGTTTCGTGAGCGGGCAGCGCGGCGGCCAGGTCCGCGGGCACGTAGACGAACGACTGCATCCCGGCTTTCCCCTCGTCGGCGGCGAGCGCGATCAGCCCGCGGAAATACAGCGTCTCCGTCACGTTGGCCGGGTTCAGGTGGGGTTTCTCGCGCTCGCGCCGCGCCGGGCCCATCTGCCGGATGTCGCCAAAGAAGCGGCTGAACTGCGCCTCGGCCAGCTTATGATCGGGCGCGCCGAGCAGCGTTTGCATGGCCCCGCGCTCGACGTCCGTCAGGCGCGCCCACTCGGCAGCGGCGCGCTCCGGGTCCAGCATCGTCGCGGCCAGCGCCTCGGCTGCCTGCCGCCGGTCGAGCGATTCCAGGTCGACATCCCAGCGGCTCGCGATGATCGCCAGCAGCCCCTGGTCGTGATCGAGCAGTGTAGGTAGAAGCAGACGCATGGACACCCCCGGTGTGTGAGCTCTTCGTGGCTGCTACTATACCGTAATACCGCTCAGCGGAAAACGAAAAGGACGGGCAGCGGCGCCCGTCCTCAGGACTCGCGTGGGAGCTGGACTCATTCGCCCAGGTTCAGGCAGCCGGTCTGCCACAGCTCGGGCCACGTGGAGTGGGGCATGCCGTAATAGTCCTCGACGATGCGCCGCACGATGGGCGAGGCCACCTCGGACCCCTCGCACGAGTTCTCGACGATCACCGTGATGGCGATCTCCGGGTCTTCGCGCGGGACGAACGCGGTGAACCAGGCCTGCGGCTTGACGCCTTCGGAACCGGTCTGGGCGGTGCCGGTCTTGCCGCAGACCGTGACGTTGAACCCGTTCGACGCCTGGTATTCGTACCACGTGTCGTAGATGTAGCGCGCCGTGCCGTTCGGGTCGAGCGTGACGTTGCACATCGCTTCCTGGATCAGCTCGAAGACGGACGGATCGAAATCCAGCACTCCCGAGGCGGTCGGCTGGGCAACGTAGCTGGGCTGCTCGCCGATGAGCTGGACTTTGCTCACGAACTGCGGCGCGTAGAGCGTGCCGCCGTTGGCGATGGCCGCCGTCATGCGCACGACCTGCAGCGGCGTGATCTGCATCTGCCCCTGGCCGATCACCAGGTTCAGCGTGTCGGCCATCGTCCAGCGCGTGCCGTTGAGTCGGAAGTGCATCTCCGGGTCGGGAATGTAGCCGGTGTCTTCGGGCAGCACTTCCTGGCCGGTGGGCACGCCCAGGCCCATCATTTCGGTGTAGGTGGGCAGCATCTCCGGGTCGGCGTTGTGCAGCGCGATCCCGACATCCCAGAAGTACGGGTTGCACGAATAGGTTAGCCCCGTCGACGCGTTCACCAGCCCGTGACCGCTGGGGTTCCAGTCGGTGCGGTAGGGCAGCGCGTCGCCGCGCTCGCCGCCGTACCACGTGCCGGTACACATCGTCGTCTGAGTCGGGCTGTAGACGCCGCTGCTGAGCGCCGTCGCCAGCGACACGAGCTTGAAGACCGAGCCCAGCGGATACAGGCCGCGCATGGCCCGGTTGAACATGGGCGTGCGCGGGCTGTTGCGCAGCGCGGTGATCGCGTCGCCCCGGTTGAGCACCGGCGAGTCCGGGTTGAACAGGCTCGGATCGAACCAGGGATAGCTGACCATCGCCAGGATCTCGCCGGTTTTGACGTTCATCACGACGGCGGCCCCGCCTGGCGAGGTCTGGGCCCACGTTGGTCCCGCCTGGTTGTAGGCTTCAATGAACGCATCCTGCACCGCCGCCTGGAGATCGCGGTCGAGCGTCAGGTAGACGCTCTGGCCCGGTTCGGCGGGCGCCTCGCCCAGCAAGCGGAGCGTCTCGCCGGTGGGCGCCGTGATCACCAGCCGCCCGCCGATCTTGCCCGCCAGCTCGCGCTCGAAGGCGCGCTCGATGCCTTCCTGGCCGATCAGCGCGCCCGCGTCATAGCCGCGCGCCTCGTATTCGGCGACCTGATCGGGCTGGATCTGCCCGACGTAGCCGACCACGTGCGGCGCCAGCTCGCCCACGTACCGCCGCGTGTTGCGAGTGCCCGCCTCGACCGCGCACAGTTGCAGCAGGGTCGGTTCCTGGGCCTGATACGTTTCGGGATCGAGCTCGCCCACCAGGAAACGTGTTTCGGGATAAAACTGGGCGAACATAGCCTCCAGGCTGTCGCGTTCCTTGCGCAGAATGAGCGACAGCGCGTCGATGCACTCGGCCTCATTTGGGATATTCTGCTTGACCAGGTACAGCGTCACCGTGCGGCCATTCTGCGCGACCAGCACGTCACCGTCCCGGTCGTAGATGTTGCCGCGCCCCGGCATCGTGCGCGAGAACTCCAGGCGCGCGCCCTCGGCCAGCTCGGCGAAGATGTCCATGCGCGACCACGCCACCCGCCAGCCTTCCGGCGTTTCGATCAGGCGCAGCGTCCGGCCCGTGTCGGTGATCTGGCCGAACAACTCGGTTTCGAACACGATATCGTGCATGATGGCGGCGGTCGTGCCCTGCCGCAGAGAGTTGGTGATGGTGGCGCTCAGTCCGGTGAGGGTCATCGTCGTCGCGATCGACTGGTACTCGCTGGCGAAGGATTCCTCGTTGTACGCGTCGCGGCTGTTGGGCGAGATCAGGCCGTACATCGCCGGATAGTCGGCGTCCTGCCATGCCGTGAGGAACGTCTGCGCGACCTGGTCGGCCTCTTCGAGCTTGAGCTGGGGCGACGGGTTGGCGCCGCTCAGCGAGCCGGACGATCCGGGCAGGGCGTCGCCGCACGCTGCCAGGATCAGCGAAACGATCACCAGCGCCGGCACGATTGAGGTCATCCGGAATGTGCGTTTCATCATGCAAGCCCTTACATAAATAAGACGAGAGGCAAAGCGCCGGGCGGCAACCGCTGACCCAACCTTTACCCCCCATATTCGTTTTATAGCCAGCCTCATTATAACGCCACACCGGATGAGCGTCGAATGGCGCGCGCCCGCCGCTAGGCTGATGGCTCGCCCTCCAGAATGGCCTGCGTGACCGTGCAGAGGTAATCGTGATGTTCCTGGCACCGCCGGGGCACGTCGGCGGCGGGCCGGACGCCGAACCGGCGCAGCGTGCGCAGCAGGTGGCACAGCGGCAGGCCGACGACGTTGGCGAAACAGCCTTCCGTCAGGTTCACCGGGCGGAATCCGCTGTTCTGGATCGCGTAGCCGCCCGCCTTGTCGAAGGGATCGCCGCTGGCGATGTACGCCTCGATCTCGGCATCGGAATAGGCGCGCATCGGCACGTCCGTCACGGCGGCGTCGGTGAGGCGCTGCCCGGAATCCGTGTCGATGATGGTGAGCGCCGTGTAAACCTGGTGGGTGCGCCCGCGCAGACGGACCAGCATGGCCCGCGCCTCGGCGGGATCGGCTGGCTTGCCGAGGATCGTGTCGCCATCGGCCACGGTCGTATCGGCGGCCAGCACGAGCGCGCTGCCGGAAATGCTCCGCGCGACGGCCTCCGCTTTCGACTGGCTGAGGCGGATCGTGTAGGCGGCGGCGGGCTCGCCGGGGTGGGGCGTTTCGTCGATGTCGGCGGTGGCGATCTCGAATGTCAGGCCGGTCAGGGCGAGCAGCTCGCGGCGCCGGGGCGAGCCTGATGCCAGGATGAGGCGCCGGTGGTCGGGATTGGGCATGAGGCTCAGCCTGACAGGGTGGGTTTGCGATCTTGAAACATCAAGCCGAAGCCGCGCCGCGTGACCAGGTACTCGTGGCCGGGATCGGCTTCGATCAGCCGCTTGCGCAGCCGGCTCACCAGCGCGTCGATCGTCTGGTCGTTCACCGGCTCGTCCGGCCCCCACACGTGGCGCATGATCTCCTCGCGGGTGACGATGCGCCCGGCGTTGTCCACCAGCAGCGACAGCAGGCTGAACTGGTTCGGGCTGAGCGGCGGATACAGCAGGCGACCGGCGACCATCACGCGGGCCGCGGCGACGTCGATCTCCAGGCCCGGCTTGGGGAACTGCACCGCGTCGATTTGCAGCGTGGTGGCCGGGTCGTCGAAGATCGCCGTGCACACCTGGGCGAAGCTGATCACGTCACCGGCGCGCAGGCGGTAGGCTTCGCCGTGATCCAGGCGGCGCCCGTTGACGAAGGTGCCGTTGGTGCTGCCCACATCCTCCAGAAAGATGTTGAGGTGATCGCGCGTGCAGCGGGCGTGCAGCCGCGAAATCGACGACGAGTCCAGCACCAGCATACAATCGCGCGAGCGGCCAATCGTGAAGGGAAAGGCGTGCAGCTCAATCGCTTTCCCGGCCTGGATTCCCTCTTGAATGAGTAAGCGTTGTACTGATGGCATGGTTCTACCGGCTCACAAGTCCACACTGCTCCGATAAACCGACATAACCCGGTTCGCTCAACCGGTGGCGTCGTCTGTGTCGTCGCCCGGCTCAACCGGCAGGTCCGGATCGGCAGCCAGCCCAGCCCGCTGTTCCAGGTCGAGCAGCGCCTGCCGGAGCTGCTGCTGGCGCAGGCTGGTCGTCACGTCGCCGCGCGTGCGCTCGAGCACGCCGCGCAGTTGGTCCAGGCGGCGGCGCAGCCCGCCGGTGATCGCGTCGTGAAAGTCGAAGGCGATCAGCACGCCGTAGATCTCGTCCATCTCCTCGAGCAGCCGCTCGGCTTCGGCGGAGTGGCCCTTGCGGATGATGTCGAGAATCTGGCGGCGCAGCTCGCTCGCCGCCTCGGCCAGCCCGTTGAGGTAGGTCGAGTCTTCGACCTGGAGTGCGTCGGGCGCGGGCAGCGCTTCACCGCGTACCAGCGCGTAGGTAATGTACGCCTCGACGTACTCCTTGAGCGCATCTTGAGTATAGCCGCTGTGGTACAGATCGGGATAGTCCGCCACCTGGGCGCGTATCTCGTCGGCAGCCTGTCGCGCCGTTTCGAGCCGCGCCTGGGCAGTGTCCCACTCGTGGCGGTGCACCGCGCGGATGGCGTTGGCGCAGTGGCCGATCAGCGCGCGCGACTGGCTGATCGCCGCGTCGCGGGCGGCGCTTTTCGCCTCGAATGCCTCGCGGATGCGCTCCGCCATGCCGTCGAGCCGTTCCAGGTTACTCATCCTTGTCGTCCTTGTCATCCCCTTCCGGCTCGTCGGGTTCGTCGCCGCGAATGCTGCTGAACAAATGGTCGGCCAGCGACTGCGGGCGCGCCGGCAGCTTGATCTCGCCGTGCTGCGCCTCGTAGCGGGTGATGTTGTCCTGCAGCGCCGTCAGCAGCATCTTAGCGTTGGTCGGTGTCAGCACGATGCGCGTGCTCACCCGCGCTTTGGGCAGGTTGGGCAGAATCTGGGCGAAATCGATGAAGACCTCCCACGGCGAGTGGGTGATGATCGCGAAGTTGGCGTAATTTGCCGCGAGGTCGGCGGGAATTTCGAGATTGAGTCGTCGGGTCTGAGGCTTTTGGGGCGCCACCATGATCGATCGTGTCTCCTTGGCTGTCTGGGAACTACAAGAAACAGCCGCGAGCGCGTCCTCGGACCGGCTGTTGTCTTGGTCGTGACCCTATTATGATACCGCATTTGCGGCAGGCTGGCGGGCTAGAAGGGCAGGTCTTCCGGCTCGCTCGGGTAATCCTGGTAGTCTTCCGACGTTTCGCCGCGCCGGCCCAGGAACTGGATGTCGAGCGCCGTCAGCTCCAGCGAGGCGCGCGCCTCGCCGTCCTGGCCGATGAACGCCGACGCGCCGATCCGTCCCGCAACCATGATCTGCATCCCTTTGTGGACGTACTGGTTGGCGGTTTCGGCCAGCCCGCGCCACGCGGATACGCGGAACCAGGTGGTATCTTCGCGTTGTTCGTTGCTGTTCCGGTCCGTCCACCGGCGCGAGACGGCGACGCTGAAATCGCAGACGGCCACACCGCTTTGGGTATAGCGGAGTTCGGGTTCGCGGCCAACATTGCCGATAATGATCGTGTACTGGTAACCGGCCATCTTTGTCGCTCCTTGTGTTGTGGGGGTATTGGAATCGATGATACGTGATCGACTCTGGCGTGTCAAAAGATTATAGCACAATTAGAACGTATGTTCAAATTACGCCCGCGTGCGTCGGGCCGGCGGCCTACTTGCGCCGCGCTTCGAGCTGGGCGGCGAGCTGGCGCTGCACGACCTGGGCATCGCCTTTGCCCTGCAGCGCGCGCATGACCATCCCCATCAGGAACTTGATCAGCTTCTCCTCACCGGCCAGGTAGCGCGCGACCTCGTCCGGGTGCTCGTCCAGCACGGCGGCAACGGCCTCGCCGATCACGGATTCGTCCGACACCTGGGCCAGCCCGCGCTGTTCGACCAGCCGCGCCGGGCTGCCGCCTTCCGCGTACAGCGTCTCGATCAACTGCTTGGCGACGCCGTGATTGATCGCCCCCTGCTGGACCAGCGTCACCAGCTCGGCCAGGGCTTGCGGCGTGAGCCGGATCGCGCCGATGTCGTCGCGCTCGCGGCCTTCGAGGTTCATCTGGCGGAACACGTCCCCGATCAGGTAGTTGGCGACCTGCTTGGGATCGCCGCCCGCGGCGAGCGCCTGCTCGTAATAGTCCGCGACGACGCGCTGCGCGACCAGCACCGAGGCATCGTAGCGGCTCAGGCCGTGTTCGGCCATCAGCCGGTCGCGTTTGGCGTCGGGCAGCTCGGGCAGGGCGGCCCGCACCGCCTCGATCCAGGCGCGATCGAGCTCCAGCACGGGCAGGTCCGGCTCTGGGAAGTAGCGGTAGTCCTCGGAGCTTTCCTTGACGCGCTGGGTGACCGTGATCTGCCGGGTTTCGTCCCAGCCCATCGTCGCCTGCTGGACGCTCTCGCCCGCTTCGTACAGGGCGATCTGCCGCTCGATCTCGTAGGCTGAAGCGCGCGCCAGGCTGCGGATGCTGTTCAGGTTCTTGATCTCGGTGCGCGTGCGCAGTTCGTCAGAGCCAACCGGCCTCACGCTGATATTCGGCTCCATGCGCAGCACGCCCTTGCTCATGTCGCCGCTGTTGACGCCCAGGTATTGCAGGATGGCGCGGAGCTTGCGGGCGTAGGCTTCGGCCTCCTCCGCGCTGCGGATGTCGGCTTCCGACACGATCTCCAGCAGGGGCACCCCGGCCCGGTTGAGATCGACCAGGCTGTGCCCGTCGACGTGAGTCAGCTTGCCGGTGTCCTCTTCGAGATGCGCGCGCCGGATGCCGATCCGCCTGGTCGAGCCGTCCGGCAGGTCGATCTCCAGCCAGCCGTTGATCGCCAGCGGGTATTCGTACTGGCTGATCTGGTAGCCTTTGGGCAGGTCCGGATAGAAATAGCTCTTGCGGGCGAACTGGTTGAACGCGGGGATCTCGCAGTTCAGCGCCAGCCCGACCATCAACCCGAACTCGACGGCCTTCCGGTTGATCACCGGCAGGACGCCGGGCATCGCCAGGCAGACCGGGCAAACGACCGTATTCGGCTCGGCGGACGTGCTGTCGACCACGGCGCAGGTGCAGAACATCTTCGATTCGGTGAGCAGTTCGGCGTGGACTTCGAGGCCAATCACGGGTTCGTAGGCAACCATCGGCGTGTTTCACCTGTTGGGTAAGGGCGTCGGATCGTGAGTCGAGGATAGCGCACATGTAAAATCTTGTAAAAAATCACCGGGAAGCATTGTGAAATTGAACTCAAACATTGTTAAGGGAGCGCGATCGACATCAATGGATTATTGACTTTTGAACAACATACGTGATAAATTGACCTACGTAGGGGGAACCGGTCTAAAAAGGGGCTGGTAACGGCGGTGCGCCACTTCCATTTTTGTTTCAAATATCGAATATGCTTACTTTTTGTGACAATTGTGCTTACTCTGCTGTCGTTTGCCGCGAGCGGGCCGCGCGCCTTTTCACAGGGCGGCGACATCCGGCCCACCGCCCGGGCCACGCTCGACGACGATCCCGTCACCTTTCCTCCCGCCCCGGCCCTCACTCTCTCACCCACCCCGCCACCATTCGCCGACAATCCGGGTTTCAACGACGAACCGCCAATCAACGCGCTGCCGACCGGGGCGATCGACGTTCGGGCAACGGCGACGCCGACGCCGGCCATCGAGCCGGACGATACCGTATTTTCCGTCCCGCCGGGCTCTGAGATTGCGATTCGCGGCACGGTCCAGTTGCAGAACCGGCGCGCCAACTCGCTCGCCGCGGAAGTGACCGTCCTCGATGCATCGGGGGCGGTGCTGGGCCGGGCCGGTGTCGATCCCGTCTCGGGCGCTTTTGCGGTGACTGTGCCACATGCGGAAGTCTACCGGATCGTGGCCGATGCGCCGCTGCACCGGCGCGCCGAAGCGACGTATGCGCCCGGCGATGTGCTCGTGGCGCTGGCGCTGCAAGGCGGCGATTTGAACGCGGATGGCTGTATCGGCCCGGCGGACCTCGCGCATTTGCTGCGCGGCTTCGCCAGCCCCGCCGACGTCGCCACCGACATCACCGGCGATGGCCTGACGGATGCCAGCGACCTGGCGATTCTGGCCGGAAACTTCGACCCCGCGTGTGAGGTTGCGCTCCAGATGCTGGCGCTGACTCCGACCGCGACCCCGGTTCCGACCCTTGAGCCGGAACCGGCCACCGAGGTGCCCACCCGGCCCACCAACGGCGCGCTGTTCGCCGATTCGTTCGACGATGAGGGCGGCTGGTTGGTCGTCGGCGCCTGGGCGCTGGACGAGTCCGGCTCTTTGAGCGGGGCGGGGTGGCGCGCGGACGCGGCGGCGCGCGGCCAGGTGAGCATGCTCACCTATGCCGGGGCGCTCGATTTGCGGGCGGCGCTCGCGCCGCAGTTGACCTTCTGGCAGCAGGGCGCGCTGGGCTCCGGCGACGTCGTCGCGGTTGACATTAGCTTCGACGACGGCGCCTCGTGGATCGCGGTGGACCGGCAGGCCGGGCTGGTGGCGGGCTGGCACCAGCGGGCGATCGACCTGACCGTGTGCCGCGGGCAGGCGATCGGGCTGCGCTTCCGGCTGGAGACCGGTGCAAGCTCCCCGGACGACGTCCCCGCGCCGGGTTTCTGGCTCGACGAGCTGGCGATCCTGGAGGCGGGGGCCGGGCCGCTCCCCACGGCGACGCCTGATTCCGCCGCCAGCCCAACCGCGCCGCCGGACGAGCCGCCAGAGGGCACGCTCGCCCCGACCGCCACCGCCACCGCTACGCCGCCGCCCACGTCCACGCCGGAGCCAACCTTCACCGCTACACCGACCGCCACGCTCACGCCGCTCCCCGTCCTGCTGCCGTGGCACGAGCCGTTCGAGAGCGGCGAGGGCTGGCTGGCAGACGGAACGTGGCAGCGCGTCGATCCCGCCTTCCAGGGAGCGGGCTGGTTTGCCGACAGCCTCCCGCGCGGCCAGATCAGCCTGCTGCACTACGGCGCCGCGATCGACCTGACCACCGCCGTACACCCCCGGCTGTCGTTCGCCTTTCGCGCCGGGCTGGCGCCGGGCGATACCTTCGCGGTCGACGTGAGCCTAGACGGCGGCATTTCGTGGAGCGTGGTCGATCAGCAGCCCGGCCCGGTGACGGACTGGCTCGCGCGCGACCTCGACCTGACGCTGTATCGCGGCTACCCGATCCGGCTGCGCTTCCGGCTCGACACAACCGGCGCTCTGCCGGAAGGCAACCTGACCACTGGCGTGTGGATCGACGAGCTGGCGATCCGGGAGATCCCGGCCACGCCGGTTCCAACGCATACCCAGGTTCCGGTGGAACCCCCTCCACCGGCCATGACCGCTACACCCATCCCTACGGCCTCATCGCTTCCCCCAGCGACTGCAACCTTGCCGCCTGTCCCCACGGCCGTAACACCGCTGCCCACGTCTGATCTGATCGATTCGATTGACCCGACCCTGCCGGCTGGCGTGTCGCCACCACCGGTCGACCACAAGCCCACGGCGGAGTCGCCTTCGTAATAACTGGGACGGACGAGCCTGGACAGGCGAAAGGAGATTTGGCTTAGGCGGCGTGACAGCCGCGCGTGACCCGATTGACAGACTGAGATCATGAACGACAACGTGCAGTTGCTCTATATCAATCAGCTTGAGGGGGAATATCGATGAAACATCCAAAGTTCTTGCGTCTTGTGGGGGCTGTCGCACTGGTGACGCTGGTGGCAGGGCTGATGCCTGCGGCTGGGCCAGCACTGGCTGTCGACCCGCCCGGCATCACGGTGACGCCGACCTGGCGCCCGCCGGCCCAGTTGACCTCGTTGGATGCTGGCGCCGGTGCGGACGCGTACCCCAACTACAACCCCGGTGACGACTATCGCTATGTCGAGCTTGAGTTGTTCGCGACCGCTTCGGTCGAGTATTCGGCGGTTGAGGTCGAATGCAAGTACGATTCGTCCTTGCTCGAAGGGTTCCACTGGGACGATGGCAGCGTGAACCCGCCGACGGACGATCCCGGCGACGACTGGCCCATGGTCGAGATGGGCCCGGCGTGGGGTGGCCTGGGGGGGTATGGCGGCGAGTACACGATGGTCCCGGCGCCTGTTCATCTGGCGAACGCGGCCCAGGGCGGCAGCGCGCCCAACTCCGGCACAATCTCCTTCGCCGCCGCGGCCTTTGGCGGGCGGCGGTACGGGCGCTGGGGACAGTCGCAAACCGATCTCGTGGCGCGGATTCGCTTCCGGGTGCGCCCGCAGAACCCGGCTACGTTTTCCAGCAAGCCGATGAAGATCACCTGCAAGACCCGTTTCCTGGACTACAACGGCAAGGATGTCGCTCGGCCCAAGTACCAGCGCCCGAACGACCTGGTCGTCATGTCAGGCTATTCGATCACGGGGAATGTGACCTACCAGGCGCTCAAGCGCCACGACGGAATCGGCGTGAACTGCGTCTACGATCCGGGTGGCGTGGGTGATGAGTACAAGACGCGCACCGACCGCAAGGGGAACTTCGCGATCAATGGGCTGCGCGACAAAGGCTACTACAACTGCAATTTCTTCGGCAACGTGACAACTGCCGAAGCGGGCGATCCGGTTTACGATCCGGACCTGCACCTGCAAGCGTGGACCGATATCCACCTCCTGGGCCAGTCCTACCAGTTCCAGCCGGTTGTGCTGTCCTCGGGGAATCTGGACCGGGTAGCGGGTATCCCGCAGCGCATCGACGAAGATGACCTCGCACTGGTGACGGGTAACTGGAACGTCCAATCCACGGCTGGCGATGCTAACGGCAATGGCCTCACCAACGAAGAGGACCTGGCGATCGTGGCGGCGAACTGGTACCGGGGCGAGGACGAAGACGCCCGGCACATGCTGATCAGCATGCCGCGCCAACACGATCTCATGCAGGACAGCCGCGTCTGGTTGACCCCGCTGCACGGCGAACTGCTTCTCGGCGAGCTCAGCCGCAGCAAGTCGAATCCGATCTACTGGGCCACGCTGTCGCCGGACGGCTCGAAGCTGGCCTATATCAAGGCCGAGGGAAGCAAAACGCCTGCTCCGTGGGACGTTAACACGGCCTACGTGCTGTACGTGGCGAATGCCGACGGCAGCGGCGCCAAGCCGATCACGCCGCGCAACTGGCGCTACGACGCGCTGGCGCCTTCCTGGTCGCCGGACGGCTCGAAGCTCGCCTTCATGTGTGGCGAGAAGAATACCGGCTCCGATCAATGGGGCACCTGGATCTGGCGAGAGTGGGCCAACAACACGAACAGCAAGGGCGAGTTCACCAGCCACTTCTGCGTGATCGACTCGAACGGCGCGAACCTGGGAACCAGTGACCTGGTGGTGTCGGTCTTCCCACCGGCGTGGCTGGACAACGATACGTTCATGTTCGCGGTGGACGTGGGCGATCCGGAAGGGTACAGCCTGGGGATCAGTTGGATTGCCGGGGTCGACGCGGGTTGGTGGTCCTGGTTCGACGAAGCCCAGACCCGGATTCCGTTCGGCGCGGACATGCCCCGCGTCTCCGGCTACGACGAGAATGGCACCGGGCACCAGTTGTTCTATCGCTATACGGATCCCGGCACCGGCCAGCGCACGCTGCGCTTTGCGGAGATCGAATGGGGGCCAGGTGGGCCGACCGTTCCGCCGTTCTATGGCGGGGCGCATGGCGGGGCGACCGCACCCTATCATATGAACGTCGAGTATGATGTCGATGGCGGGGACCCCGGCACGGTTTACGCGCTGCTGTCGACGGACGTCGACTTCTATCACGTGAGCAGCTTCGGCCACATCGTCTTCTACGAGAGCCGGTGCCCGTGGGACTGGAACGGTGGTAACTGCTTCCGCAACGGTCATCTCAATAACAGCGGCATTCCTGAATGGCATCCCGACCCGTACGATTTTGGTTCGAGCCAGTGGATGTACTGGGGGATCAGCGAGGGACACGGCAACCCGGAGGCATGGGATGGCAACTGGGATCACATGCCCAACTGGCGCGCCGGTCTGCGCAACACGGTCGAATGGATTCAATAGGCACGGCTGCAGAACCGGTCAGCATCCGGCGGGGGAGAGCCTTCTCCCCCGTCCGGTCGTATACTACGCAGTGTAAGGTAGAAGAATGAGGGCATTCGAATGCGCGTCAGACGGCTGATGCTCGTGATCGTGCTGGGCGTGCTTGCGGTGCTGCTGGCCGGGCTTCCGGCTTCGGCGCAAGAGCAAACGACGTACCTGAGCTTGCAGGCCGATACCACCGACCTGCAAACCGGGCAGGAATACACCATCCGCATCGAGGTGCGTGACGTGCCGGAGTTGTGGCTCGCGTCGGCTGAGATCGTCTACGATCCGGCCATTCTGTACGTAATGGGCACCGTGTCCGGCCAGCCGGTGAGTCTCGGCTCGTTCTTCTCGGAGGGGCCGGCGCTCGACGCGCTCAACTTCGTCGACAACAACGTGATCAGTTACGCCGTGTCGCAGCTCGCCCCGGCGGACATCCTGAGCGGCAGCGGCGTGCTGGGTACGTTTCGCATCTATCCGGTCGCGCCCGGCACCACGACGCTGTCGTTTCGCCGGGCCAACATCCGGACGGTCACGTTTTCCGGCGAGGGCGACGAGCGCGAAGCGTCCGATCCGGAGGCGGTGCCGTTCACGCCGGTGCTCCTGGAGCTGAACGTCACCGGCGACCGGGTTCCGCCGCCGGTGGAAGCCACGCCCACGCCCGCGCCAACCAGCACCCCGGTCGGCCCGGCGGAAGCGGTTGCAGAGCTGCCGACGCAACTGCCCACGCTGGAGAACGTCACCGGCATCCCGGCGGCGGAAGAGAGCGAGCCAGCAGCCGAGGCGGACGACGATTCGCGCGACACGCTGGTCCTGGCTGTCGCGGGGATCCTGGCCGTGGTGGCCGTCGTGATCATCGGGGCGCTTGTCGCCATCACGCGCTCGCGGCGGCGAACGTAACCCGCTTTCTGGCGAGGCGCGCAGGACGGCATTGTTAAATCGCAGTGCCGTCTTGTTTTTTTCTCTATTGTTTATTCTCGATACCGCTTCGTCTTGTTAACTAGTTTTTTACTTGATTTTTAAACTAATTCGCTAGAATTTCTTGTGTGAGACTACGAATCAAAACGTCAGGAGATCAACCAAGATGAGCGTTGAAACCGAGATCCGCGAGTATCTGAACCAGTTTTTGCTCTTTAGCGACGACTCGTTCGAATATGACAACGAGGATTCCTTCCTGGAGAACGGCATTGTCGACTCGGTGGCGGTGATGGAACTGGCCCTGTTCGTCGAAGAGAAGTACGGCATCACGGTGGATGATCACGAAATCACTCCGGACAACTTTGATTCGGTTGACAAGCTGGCCCACTACATTCGCTCCCGGCTGAACGGTTCCGCCGCTGCGTGATTTTGCCTGGGCTGCTGCCTTCTTCACCGAGGGCGACGGCTCCCCCATCATTCTGTTCATGAGAGTATCTGCGGGGGGTGACCAATGCTCGTTCAGGACTTTCTGCATGCCAGTGCCGAGCGCTCACCCGACAAGGTGGCGCTTGTCTGTGATAACCAGCGGTTGACCTATGCCCAGGTCGACGCGATGGCGAACCGGCTTGCCCATGCGCTCCGCGAGCGCGGCGTGGGACGGGGCGACCGCGTGGGACTCTATCTCAACAACACCGTCGAGGCGGTGGTGAGCATCTTCGCCACGCTCAAGGCGGGTGGGGTTTTCGTCTTCATCAACCATACGACCAAGCAGGACAAGCTCGCCTATATCCTCAACAACTGCGAGGCCGTCGCGCTGATCACCGACGCGCGCAAAGCCGGGATGTCCGACGGCGTGGCGGCAGAGGTGCCGTCGCTGCGCACGCGAGTCCTGTGCGGCAAGCATGCGGGCAAAGCTGCCGAGAGCCGCGCGGCGTGCCTCGCGTTCGACGCCGTCCAGGCCGCCTATCCGGCGGAGCGCCCGCCCCAGGTCAACGTCGATCTCGACCTGGCCTGCCTGATTTACACGTCGGGCAGCACGGGCGACCCTAAAGGCGTGATGAGCGATCACAGCAACGTGGTGTTTGCTGCCGGCTCGATCATCCAGTACCTCGAAAACGTCGAGGATGACATCGTGCTGAGCGTGATCCCGCTCTCGTTCGACTACGGGCTGTACCAACTGCTGATGGTCTTCAAATTCGGCGGCACGCTCGTGCTCGAAAAGGGCTTTACCTATCCGGCGGCGGTGCTCAAGCTCATCGAGCAGGAGCGCGCGACCGGCTTCCCGATCGTGCCGACGATCATGGCGATGCTGCTGCAGATGGACCTGAGCGCGTTCGACCTGTCGAGCCTGCGGTACATCAGCAACACCGCCGCCGCGCTGCCGCCCAGCCACATCCAGGAATTTCGCCGCAAGTTCCCCTGGGTGACCATCGTCTCGATGTACGGCCTCACCGAGACCAAACGCACCCTGTACCTGCCGCCCGACCAGATCGACGTCCGGCCCGGCTCGGTGGGGATCGCCATCCCCGGCACCGAGGTCTGGCTGGAGGACGAGAACGGCCAGCGGCTGGGTCCGGGCGAGATCGGCGAGCTGGTGATCCGCGGGCGGCACGTGATGCGCGGCTACTGGAACGCACCCGAAGCGACCGCCGAGCGCTACCGGCCCGGCCCGCTGCCGGGCGAGCGCGTGTGCTACAGCGGCGACCTATTCCGCATGGACGACGAGGGATACCTGTATTTCCTGGGCCGGAAGGACGACATCATCAAGAGCCGCGGCGAAAAAGTGGCGCCCAAAGAGGTCGAAAACATCCTGTACCAGATCCCCAACGTGGTCGAGGCGGCGGTGGTCGGCGTGCCCGACCCGATCCTGGGCGAGGCCGTCAAAGCGTTTGTGGTCATCCAGGGCAATCACCTGACCGAGAAAGACGTCCTGGCCCACTGCCGCGCCCATCTCGAAGACTACATGATCCCCAAAGTCGTCGAGTTCCGTGAGGAGCTACCCAAGACGTCGTCCGGCAAGATCAAGAAGACAGGGCTGAAATAATGTGCGGAATCGTTGGAACACTCAACCTGACATCACAGCACCCCATCGAGGAACTGAACCTGCGCCAGATGCTGGCGATGATTCGCCACCGCGGCCCGGACCAGTTCGGCATCTACCGCGACCAGCACGTCGGCCTGGGCAACGCTCGCCTGAGCATTCTCGACCTGAGCACGGGCCAGCAGCCGATCACCAACGAAGACGGCACGCTGTGGATCGTCTACAATGGCGAGGTCTTCAACTACGTCGAGCTGCGGCCCGGCCTGGAAGCGCGCGGCCACCGTTTCGAAACCCACACCGACACCGAAGTGATCCTGCACCTGTACGAGGAACTCGGGCCCCGCTGCCTGGACTATCTGAACGGGCAGTTCGCCTTCGCGATCTGGGACACGCGCAGCGAAACGCTCTTCATGGCCCGCGACCGGGTCGGCATCCGCCCGCTGTACTACACCGTCGCGGATGGCGCGCTGATCTTCGGCTCGGAGATCAAGGCCATTCTGGCCGATCCGCGCGTCGAGGCGGAGCTGGACCCGCTGGCGCTCGACCAGATCTTCACCTACTGGTCGACGCTGTCGCCCAATACCATTTTCAAGAATATCTACGACGTGCCGCCGGGGCACTTCCTGCTGGCCCGCAACGGCGAGATTCACCTGGAGCCGTACTGGCAGCTCACGTTCCCGCACGAGCCGCCGCCAGCCCGCCCGGTCGAGGATGTCGTGGCGGAATTCCGCGATCTGCTGATCGACGCCACCCAGATCCGGCTGCGGGCGGATGTGCCCGTCGGCGCGTACCTCAGCGGGGGGCTGGATTCCTCGACGACGTCCGCGATCATCCGCAACTACACCAACAACCGGCTCGATACGTTCTCGATCGCCTTCAGCGATCCGGACTTCGACGAGAGCGCTTATCAGCGCCAGATGGCGGACTTCCTGGGGACCGATCACCAGGTCGTGTACGTGACGCACGGCGACATTGGCCGCGTGTTCCCGGACGTGATCTGGCACACCGAGGCGCCGATCATGCGCACGTCACCGGCCCCGATGTTCTTGCTCTCCAGGCTGGTGAACGACAGCCGCTTCAAGGTGGTGATGACCGGCGAGGGCGCGGATGAGTTCCTGGCCGGGTACAACATCTTCAAAGAGGCCAAGATCCGCCGCTTCTGGGCGCGCCAGCCGGACTCGGCGATCCGCCCGATGATCCTCAAGCGGCTGTATCCCTACATCGCCAGCCTCAGCAGCGGCAGCGGGGCCTACCTGACCGCCTTCTTCAGCCAGCACCTGACCGATACCGATCGCCTCGACTACTCGCACGCGCTGCGCTGGCACAACACGGGCCGGACCAAGCGCTTCTTCTCCGATGCGCTGCGCCATGCCGTCTTGGAGCGCTACGCCCAGGACGACCCGTCCACGCGGGCGATCGCCTACCCGGAGCGCTTCATGGAGTGGGCGCCGCTGCACCGCGCGCAGTACCTGGAGATCTCGATCTTCCTGGCGCAGTACCTGCTGTCGGCGCAAGGTGACCGGGTGGGGATGGCGCATTCGGTCGAGGGCCGGTTCCCGTTCCTGGATTACCGCGTGGTCGAGTTCGCCAACCGGGTCGCGCCGAGCCTCAAGCTGCGCGGCCTGACCGAGAAATACCTGCTCAAGCGCGTGGCCTCAGAGTGGATCCCGGACGACATCTGGCGGCGGCCCAAGCGGCCCTACCGCGCGCCCATTCACCGCAGCTTCTTCAACGAGGCGCCGCCCGATTACGTGCGCGAGCTGCTCTCGCCGGGCCAGCTGGCCGCGACCGGCCTGTTCAACGCGCCGGCCATCGGGCAGCTCGTCAAGAAGATCGAGCGCGGTATGCCGATCGGCGAAACCGACGACATGGCCCTGGTTGGCGTGCTGTCCAGCCAGTTGGTCCACCAACATTTCGTGAGTAATTTCAGAATGCCGGCTCCTCTGTCTGCCGCGGACGATGTGAAGGTCTGCGTGGGGCAGGGGGTTCCACAAGGAGCGTAACGATGGTTTTTGGTCCACACGTACTCGAAATCGACCCCGCCGCCGAAACCGAGCGCATCGTCTCGATGATGCGCCACACGGTGGGGAAAGTCATGCGCCGTCGTGGCGCGGTGATGGGCATCAGCGGCGGCGTTGACTCGTCGGTCGTGTTGGCGTTGTGCGCGCGGGCGTTCGGCCCGGAGCGGGTCGTGGCGCTCATGCTGCCGGAGAAAGACTCGGAATCCGACAGCGAGCGGCTGGCGCGCACGGTCGCGGGGCACTACGGCGTCGAGCCGGTGCTGGAAGTGATCACGCCGGTGCTGGACGGCTTCGGCTGTTACCAGCGACGCGACGAGGCGATTCGGCGCGTGTTTCCCGAATACGACGCGGCAGCCGGCTACAAAGCCAAGCTGGTGCTGCCGAGCAACATCCTGGAAGACGACACGCTCAACGTCTTCTCGCTGACCATCGTCACGCCCGACGGTGAGGAGAAGAACAAGCGCCTGCCGCTCAAGGAGTACCTGCAGATCGTCGCGGCGTCTAACTTCAAGCAGCGCACGCGCATGTCGATGCTCTACTACCACGCCGAGCTGCGCAACTACGCGGTGGTCGGCACGGCGAACAAGAACGAGCACGGCCAGGGCTTTTTCGTCAAGTGGGGCGATGGCGGCGTCGACGTGCGGCCCATCATCCACCTGTTCAAGACGCAGATCTACCAGCTTGCCGAATACCTCGACGTCCCGGAGGAGGTCCGGCAGCGGCCCCCGACCTCCGACACGTACAGCGCCCACCAGACTCAGGAGGAGTTCTTCTTCCGCCTGCCGTTCAAGACGATGGACATGCTGTGGTATGCGCTGGAGCATGACGTCCCGGTGCCCGAAGTCGCCGCCGCCATGGACCTCACCGAAGAGCAGGTGCAGCGCGCCTTCAACGATTTCCTGCGCAAGCAGCGCACCACCGACTACCTGCGCATGGCTCCGGTGGAGCTGGCCCCGGCGGGCGAGGGAGATCCGGTGGGACTGCCGGACTGACCGGCGCCGCGCACGCGGTTTCGAGTGAATTTCGGAGGGCGCCGAGTCGCGCCCTCTTTTCGATCCGGCAGGTGGCAGTTTTCGGTGCAGATTGGGCGAAACGCACCCTGCTGATTGTGCATTTTGACCAGAATCGCAGGCGGCACACGCCGTATAATCCGCTATCATAATCGGTCATTGGGGATTTGAGTTCGGAATTCCGCAGCAGTAATTCCCTCAGTTTGACAAAAGTTGAGAGAATCCTTTATCATATTTTATCGCCTTCTAGCACTACAGCCTTCTCACTGCATACTAGGGGCAGCAGTACCCATGAGAGGGAGGTGTGTATAGGATCACAGACGGTCGAAACATGCAGCATCTGGCTTCAACGGTGGGTTGAGCTGTGATCAACCCGATCGCCTTCGTTCGTTATGGAATTGCATTAGCTGAGGAGAAGTCACACCATGCGTCAAATAAAGTCTCTCCGTTTCGTTTTGCTGATCGTTTTGTTGGTCGCTGCCATCACCCCGGTTCAGGCCCAGGACGAGGGCACGGTCGTCATCGCCCCCGGCGATCCGATCAAGCTGGCGCTCGCCACCGACCTGACCAACGCCATTCCTGAGTTTGGCCTCGATATTGCCCAGGCGGGCCAGGTCGCCGTCGCCGAGGTGAACGACGCGGGCGGCATCAAGGGTTTCCAGATCGAGATCCAGGTCGAAGACGACCGCTGCACCGGCGATGATGCCACCACCGTCGCCAACCGTGTCGCGTCGGACCCGCAGGTCGTGGCGGTTGTCGGCCACATCTGCTCGGGCGCCACGGTGTCGGCCTCTGATGTGTACGAAGAAGCTCGCATTCCGATGATGTCCCCCAGCGCCACGGCGGCTGGCGTCACCGAGCGCGGCCTGGACGTGATGAACCGCGTCGCCTTCCGTGACGACGTACAGGGCGTCGTTGCTGCGAACTACATGTACAAGATCCTCGGCGTTCGTACGCTCGCCGTACTCCACGATAACGACACCTACGGCCTGGGCCTGGCCGAAGTGGTCCGCGACACGTTCACCGAACTGGGTGGCGAGGTCGTGGCCTTCCAGGGCATCAACGTCGATGACCAGGACTTCCGCCCGGTGCTGACGGGTCTGGTTCCAATGGCGCCTGAGGCGATCTACTTCGGCGGCTACGTGCAGCAGGCTGTGCTGCTGGTCCCGCAGAAGAACGACGTCGGCCTGCAAGACGTGGTCTTCTTCAGCGATGACGGCGTTTACGGCGAGGCCCTGATCTCGGGCGCCGGCGACGCGGCTGAGGGTGTTTACGCCGCGTTTGCGGAGCAGCCCAAAACCGATCCGGAGCGGCTGGAAGCGTTCGTCGATGCATATGAAGAGATGTTCGACGTTCTGCCGTCCGACCTGGGTCCGTTCCACTACCACGCCTACGACTCGACCAAGATGCTCCTGAACGCGATCGAAGAGGTATCGGTGGTCGATGATGCGGGCAACCTGGTGATCGACCGCGAGGAACTGATCGAGGCCGTGCGCAACACCACGGACTACGACGGCCTCACCGGTCTGCTGACCTGCGACGAGAAGGGCGACTGCGGCGCTGGCTCGATCGCCATCAACCTGGTGGAAGATGGCGAATGGGTTAACGTGGAAGTGCCCGAAGATCTGCTGGAAATGGAAGCCGAATAAAGCACCAAAGGGAAGGCCCCGCGCCTTCCCTTCCGTTTGGGTTCTTTGTGCCAGCGCCTCGATTGTATTTTTGGATGGCGCTGGTACAATTTCGACCACTTATATAGACGCGCGCTCGTTGACACACGACAACGGGCCTCTTTTCATACATGGTCGATGAATTCCGTCCGCCTGGCAGCTTGTTGCCGGGCAGCGTCCTGGATGGAGGAGAATATGGCGGAAGCAGCACAAACCCGCCGGTTAGAGCGCCTGGATATTGATTATGATCGGCTGAGTGGCCGGTATTTCGGAATTGGGGCGCTGCTGGCACTACTATGGATTGTTTGGGTTATTGCTCGTACCTCCGGTTTGTTTGGCACCCCCCCCGGCGACGAACTCAAAACCATACAAGACCTGATTTCCGGCGCGTTGTGGGTGTATACGGGCGTGGGACTCATCGCGTTGATCCTGATCCTGGTCAGCCGGGCGCGCGCCGCGGAAAGCGCCTCGTCCTCGCGTATGGTGATCAATTATGCGGGTGTGGTCCTCTTCCTGATCTTCGCGTTCCGTGTGAACAGCGTGGTCGAGGCCGAAGAGTATTCGGTGACACTGTGGGGTCTGCAACTGGTCAACGGGCTGGTGTTGGGTGGTGTGTACGCGCTGGTCGCGCTGGGGTATACGCTCGTCTACGGCATCCTGTTCATGATCAATTTTGCCCATGGCGAGGTCCTGGTGCTGGGGACGTATGGCGGGTGGTTTGCCTTGATGTACGTGACCGATCTGGGCAACGGCGTCTTCGAGGCGGGGGCTGCGACCGTAGCGACGGTGTTGCTGCCGCTGTTCATCGCCCTCCTCTTCCTGCCGCTCGAAACGCTGGCCTCCCGCTATGGCCGCGGCAAGCAGGCCAGCCCCGAAACCAGCTCGACCTGGCTGCTGACCCTGTTCAGCCTGCCGGTCCGGGTGATTATTGGCGCGCTGGTCGGATATGGCCTGGTGCTCGCGCTGGGTGCCTATGCGCCGCATGTCCATCTGGTCGTGATCACGGTCGTCGCGCTGTTGTTCGTGGTCGCGATCGGGATGCTGGTCTCGATGCTGACCGCGGTCGCGCTGGAGCGAGTCGCGTACCGGCCCCTGCGCGGCGCGCCCCGCCTGACACCGCTCATCAGCGCGATTGGCGCTTCGTTCTTCCTGCAGCAGACGATGCTGAATATCTTCGGCCCGCTGCAACGGTTCTACCGGCGTCCCACCCTCATCGATGGCACGTTCAACGTCAAGATCGGCAGCCTGGGCACGATCCCCGTGACGAAAACCGGCCTGGTCATCGTCATCGTTTCGATTGTTCTCATGATCCTGCTCTACCTGTTCGTCCAGCGATCCAAGACCGGGCGCGCGATGCGGGCCGTGGCCGAAGACAAGAGCACCGCCGCGCTGATGGGCGTGAACGTGGATCAGGTCATCGTGGTGACCTTCGCCATTGGCGCGCTGCTGGCCGGTGCGGCGGGCGTGATGATGGGGTTCCATAACCTGTCGTTCAACTTCCGCACTGGGTTCATTCCGGGCCTCAAGGCCTTCACGGCGGCGGTGCTGGGCGGCATCGGCAACATTCCGGGCGCCATGTTCGGCGGCTTCTTCCTGGGGTTGGTGGAAGCGCTGGGGCCGACCATGTTGGGCATCCCGACCGAGTACAAGGACGTGATCGCCTTCGGCCTCCTGGTGATGGTCCTGATCTTCCGTCCGACGGGTATCTTCGGCGAAGTGCTATCGGAAAAGAAGGTCTAAGCCATGATAGTCACACGCTTGCAACAGGTCCTCGGGTCCATGCGTCCGGGCGCTACGTCGGGCTTCGTGGCGGGCCTGATCATGTTGTTCCTGATCCTGATCGGCATCCCGATCAACATCCAGAGTCTGGCGCTGTTCGTGCTGCTGCTGGTCGTCCTGATCTTCGGCGTCCGGCTGGCCCGCCGCGCGTTCGATGCGGGCGAGACGTTCGGCTACATGGTGAAAAACGCCCTGGCGTTGTCCGTCGTGGCGGCGCTGGTCGTCTTCCTGTTCATGTCGCTGATCAACCGCTGGCAGGCCAACGGGATCAGCGTCAAAACCTACTTCGATGCCGTGTCGCTCACGACGATGAACGTGCTGTCGGGCGTGCCGGAATCGGATCTGCATCCCAACCCGGAAAAGGACATCCTGACCGGCGAGTATCCCGAAGGGGCGGAGCTGCGCACCAACCCGATGCGGCTGACGTTCGATTCAGAGACGGGGCTGCGTCTCAAGCTCGGCCTGACCGGCGACGCCTGGGTGGACCTCAACCTGGGCATCGGCGGCTTTTACGGCTTCATGCTGCTGATCGTCGTCGTGGGCGTGGCCGGCGCGCTGATCACCTGGGGCGCCAACGTCGCCAACGTGGGGCGCTACCGCACGCAGACCGCCGGATATCTGTCGGACAACCTGATCGCGCACTGGCTGGTCCTGCTGCTGCCGCTGTTGCTGTTCGGGTTCTTGTGGCTGACCAAAGGGCAGGACGGCATCGATCCGATCATCCGCATTGGTGGCGGTGGTCAGGAAGTCCAACTGCTGTTGGGCTTTGCGATCGTCCTGTTTGGGCTGGTGGCGATCCGCGCCGCGCAGCCGGTCGATTGGGGGCTGGCCTACCCGGTGCGCGTCGGGATCGTCGCGGGGCTCGTCGCCGGTGTTGCGGCCCTCGCGATCTGGCGCATCGTCGGCGATGGGCGGTATTTCATCGCAACCGACGGCTCGCCCCGCGGGAACGAGTTGTTGTGCGTCGGGATCGTGCTGCTCGTTGCGGCGGTCGCCGTCGTTCAGAATTACTTCGCGCTGCGCACGCCGGAGCGCTTCGAGTCGCAGTTGGCCGGCACGCTGGCGCTGGCGATCCTCCTGATCCTGCCGCTGTACCTGGACCAGTATCAAAACGACGTGCTCACCCTGGTGGGGATCAACGTCCTGCTGGGGCTGGGCCTCAACATCGTGGTCGGGTACGCCGGCCTGCTGGACCTCGGCTACGTCGCGTTCTTTGCGTTGGGGGCGTATACCTACGCGTTTCTGTCGTCCAACCAGGTGCTGGTGGACGGCAGCGGCAACCCGACCGGCCTGAAGTTCGAGGGCAACGACGAGACCGTGATCCGCATCGCGGCCTGGGTGTTCACAACCGCGATTGTCGCCACCGCCATCGTGGCGGGCGGCCTGTACCTGTGGCGGCGCAGCCAGTCGGCCCGCGCGCGGCGTGCTGCGGACCGCCGCCAGTTACTGGACATCGATCCGCGCCCGACTCGCGGCGTGACCCTGCTGCTGATGGTGATCGCCATCAGCACCAGCCTCCTGTTTGCGATCCTGCTCGACAACTCGAGCCTGTACCGCCGCCTGTTCGACGATACGTCGCCGTTCTTCATCGGGCTGTTCGCCGGGGTGATCGTCTCCGGCCTGTCGGGCATCATGCTCGGCATCCCGGTCTTGCGCCTGCGCGGCGACTACCTGGCGATCGTCACGCTCGGGTTTGGCGAGATCATCCGGCTGTTGTTCACCAATCTGCGCGACTTCACCGGCGGCCCGCAGGGCATCCTGCAGATCCCGCGCCCGCTGCCGGAGAATGCGTCCGGCCCGGTGTCGTACCTCTCGCTGGTGTACCTCATTTTCCTGGGGGCGGGCCTGGTGGCCTTCTTCTCGGCGCGGCTCAAGCAGTCGCGGACCGGGCGCGCCTGGAGCGCGATGAAGAGCGATGAGGACATCGCCCAGTCGATGGGCGTGAACCTCGTGCAGTCGAAGCTGACGGCGTTCGCCATCGGCGCGGCCTTTGCCGGGATCGGCGGCGTGCTGTTCGCCGCCCGCCAGCGGAACATCTTCCCGAACGACTTCAGGCTCGACGTCTCGATCGAAGTGCTGAGCCTGGTGATCATCGGCGGCATGGGCAGCATCCCCGGCGTGATCATGGGCGCGATTGCCCTCATCGGCGTGCCCGAAGTGCTGCGCGAGCTGTCGACTTATCGTATCCTTGTCTTTGGCGCCCTGCTGGTGACGATGGTCATCATTCGTCCCAAGGGCCTGCTGCCCGCGCCCACGCCACAACTGCAGGAGCGCGCGCGCGCGCTGGTCCAACGCCACGTCTCACAAGAGGATAGATCGCCATGACGGAGCAAGCGAACGAACGCCCGATCCTGCTGGAAGCCAGAAAAGTGACCAAGCGCTTTGGCGGCCTGATCGCGCTCGGCGATCTGGACCTTGTGATCCGTCAGAATCAGATCGCCAGCGTCATTGGTCCCAACGGGGCGGGCAAGACTACCTTCTTCAACTGCATCACGGGGTTTTACACGCCGGAGGAGGGCGAGATCTGGTTTGACGGCCACCCGATCCAGGGCGAGCGGCCCGACCAGGTGACCGCGCGTGGGATCGCCCGCACGTACCAGAACATCCACCTGTTCGCCGGCATGACCGTGCTCGAAAACGTGATGGTCGGCTCGCACGCCAACCTGCTGGCAAGCCCGGTCGGCGCCATGCTGCGCCCGCCGGTCAACCGGCTGGAGGAAGACGTCGCGCTGGAAAAAGCCTACCGGCTGCTGGACTTCGTGGGGTTGGGCGAGGACGGCGACACGCTGGCGACCAATCTGCCCTATGGCAGCCAGCGGCGGCTGGAGATCGCGCGTGCGCTGGCGAGCGACCCCAAGCTGCTGCTGCTCGACGAGCCGACGGCGGGCATGAACCCGCAAGAGACTGAAGCCACCATGCGCTTCATTCGCCGCCTTCGTGACGAGCGCGATCTGACCATCCTGTTGATCGAGCACGACATGAGCGTGGTGATGAACATCTCCGATCAAGTCTCGGTGCTCGACTATGGGCGCAAGATCGCCGAAGGAACGCCCGAAGAGGTCCAGCAAAACCCGCTGGTCATCGAGGCCTATCTGGGCGCGCCGGCAGAAGAACTTGTTTCCGGTTTCCTGGATTCCTAACGCGACAGGACGGCGATCATGGCACTACTCGAAGTTGACAATCTGCACACCTACTACGGCAAAATCCACGCCCTCAAGGGGATCTCGCTGACCGTCGAGGAGGGCGAGATCGTGACCCTCATCGGCGGCAACGGCGCAGGCAAAACCACGACGCTCAACTCGATCTGCGGCATCGTCCGGAGCAGCGAGGGGCGCGTGGTGCTGGCCGAGGAAGATATCACGACCATGCCGCCCCACGAGATCGTCGCGCGCGGGATCATCCAGTCGCCGGAAGGCCGCAAGATCTTCCAGCGCCTGACCGTGGTGGAGAATCTCGAAATGGGCGCCTACACGCGGACCGATCACCACGAGATCGCGCGCGATCTGGATTTCGTGTTCCAGACGTTCCCGCGCCTCAAAGAGCGAATCAAACAGTTGGGTGGCACGCTCTCCGGCGGCGAGCAGCAGATGCTGGCGATTGGCCGCGCCTTGATGTCCCGCCCGCGCGTGCTGCTGCTCGACGAGCCCTCGATGGGCCTGGCTCCGCTGCTGGTGCGCGACATTTTCCGGGTGATCGAGTACCTGAACGGGCACGGCACGACCATCCTGCTGGTCGAGCAAAATGCCCTCATGGCCCTGGCCGTAGCCCACCGGGGATATGTGCTCCAGACTGGTCGCATCACGATGTCGGACACAGCCCAGGCACTCCGCCAGAACGAGATGGTGCGCGCGGCCTATTTGGGTGAGCATTAGAGCGGAGGATAGCTTGGTGAAACGAGCGGGCCTGTTCCTTATCCTGGCGTTGGCCGTGGTTCTGGCTGCCTGCGGGCCCAGCCCCAAGGCGCGCGCCGACGAGTTTCTGAAGTACCTGCCCGAAGAAACCGAAAACTGGGAACGCGACGACGGCGAAACGGTGCAACTGCTGTCCAGCACGGTGTCGAGCAAGGGGCACAGCATTCTGCAATACGAAGGGCCGGAGGACGCGCTGGCCTACATCGTCGTCGAAGCATACCCGACCGAAGACGCGGCGGACGTCGCCGTGGTAGACCGCGAGCGTTTGCTGCTGGTGCAGGGGCTGGTGTTCGACTCGAATCGTGCGCCGCAGCAGGCGACGGCCCAGGTCGCCCAGACCGACGGGATATGGTACGCACTGTTCCAAGAGAAGACGGTCGTGGTCGAGATCAACGTCCTCGAGGCGCCCGACGCCGAGGAACCGTTGAGCGAAGAGGCGTGGGACGAGCTGCTGGCGATGGTCCGCAACGCCTACGCGCGCGCCGAAGCCGACTAGCCGCGCGCGCCTGCACGCCTGAAAAAGCGCGCGCCGGACTCGTCAAGACGCCCGGCGCGCGTGCGATTCAGGGCCGGTGACGCCGGTCCAGCTCCTGGTAAATATCGTCCGGCGACAGGCCGCGATACGACAGCAGCACCAGGCAGTGATACGCCAGGTCGGCCAGCTCCGAGATCACACGCGTGTCGCCCTGGCTTTTCGCTGCCAGGATCACCTCGATCGCTTCCTCCCCGATCTTCTTGACGATCTCATCCTCCCCCTCGTCGAACAGCCGGGTGGTGTACGAGCCTTGCTTGGGGTTGGCCTTGCGGTCTTCGATGATGGCAAAGACCTGGTTGAGTATCTCAGTCAAGAATGTCCTCCAGTGTGCGGAAAAAACAGCTCACGGCGCCGGTGTGACAGGCAGGGCCCGCCGGCTCGACCTGGACCAGCAGCACGTCGGCGTCGCAGTCGGCCCAGATGCCGGTGACGGTCTGCGTGTGGCCGCTGGTGGCGCCCTTGTGCCAGAGCTCCTGGCGGCTGCGGCTCCAGAAGTGCATCTGCCCGGTTTCCAGCGTCAGGCGCAGGGCGTCGGCGTTCATCCAGGCGACCATTAGCACCTGCTTGGTGCGCGCGTCCTGGACCACCGCCGGGATCAGCCCGTCGCCGGTCCATTTCAGCCGGGGGATCAGCGCGGCGACGTCAATCATGCGGCACCTCGACCAACCGGACTGGCACGCCCTGCCCGCGTAGGTACGCCTTCACCTGGCCGACGCTGAGCCGCTTGTAATGGAACAGGCTTGCAGCCAACGCGGCATCGGCCCCACCCTCGACCAGCGCGGCCCGGAAGTGATCCAGCGTCCCCGCGCCGCCCGACGCGATCACGGGGATGCTCACCGCGTCGCTGACGGCGCGCGTCAGCGCGATCTCGTAGCCGTCCTGGGTGCCGTCGCGGTCCATGCTGGTCAGCAGAATCTCGCCTGCGCCGCGCGCCTCGACCTCGCGCGCCCAGGCGATGGCGTCCAGGCCGGTGGGTGTGCGCCCCCCGCTGACAACCACTTCGTACTGCGTCCCATTCCACCGGGCATCGATCGCCACCACGATGCACTGCGATCCGAACCGTTCGGCGCCCTCGCCGATCAGGTCGGGCGTTCGCACCGCCGCGCTGTTGATCGCGATTTTGTCCGCCCCGGCCAGCAGGGTGGCGCGCATGTCCTCGACCGTGCGCAGCCCGCCGCCCACGCAGAACGGGATGAAGATCGCGTCGGCCACGCGCCGCACCACGTCGAGCATCGTGTCGCGGTTCTCGTGCGTGGCGGTGATGTCGAGGAACACCAGCTCGTCGGCGCCCTCGCGGTCGTAGACGATCGCCTGCTCGACCGGGTCGCCCGCGTCGCGCAGGTTGATGAAGTTGATGCCCTTCACGACGCGCCCCTCGTGCACGTCCAGGCAGGGAATGATTCGTTTGGCTAGCATAGACGCTCCGTTATTACCATGATACGACGTTTCTTCCTGCACAGCCGGGCGTGCGTGCCGCTGGCGCTCACTCACTGGGCGATTCGGCGGCGCGCAGCGCGTCTTCCAGGCTGAACGCGCCGCTGTACAGCGCCTTGCCAATCACCACACCGGCGATCACGCCGGTCGCGCGGCAGCGCCGAATGTCGTCCAGCGCGGCGACTCCACCCGACGCGATGACCGACAACCCGGTGTCGCGGGCCAGCCGCGCCGTGCTCTCGACGTTCACGCCGGACAGATCGCCGTCGCGGCTGACGTCGGTATACAGCGCGTGAATCACGCCCAGCGCGGCGAATCGCCGGCCCAGGTCGGCGGGCGTCCAGGCGCTGACCTGCTGCCAGCCGTGCGTGGCGACCTGGTCGCCCCTGGCGTCCAGCGCGACGGTGATCGCCTCTGGCCCAAAGCGCCGCACGGCTTCCCCGGCGACGTCCGGCTGTTGGACGGCCAGCGTGCCCAGCACCGCCCGCGCAGCCCCGGCCTCCAGGGCGCGCGCCACGTCGTCGAGCGCCCGCAGGCCGCCGCCGAACTGCACCGGCAGCCCCACCGACGCGATGGCGCGCAATGTGTCGAGCGCCAGCGTGGACTCGCCGAGCGCGCCGTCCAGGTTGACGACGTGCAGCCACCCCGCGCCGGCGGCCTGCCAGCGTTCGGCGGTGGCAACCGGGTCGTCGCTGTGCACGGTCTCCTGTGCCGGGTCGCCATAGCGCAGCCGGACGACGCGCCCGTGCCGCAGATCTATCGCCGGGTACACGATCATGGCGCCATCTCCAGGAAGTTCTGCAGGATGCGCTGGCCGACTGCCTGGCTCTTTTCGGGGTGGGGCTGGATGCCGAAGACGTTCCCGCGCCCCACCACCGAGGCGAACTCGATGCCGTAGTCGGTCGTTGCCAGCACGTCGCGCTCGTCACCCGCTTCGACGTAGTAGGAATGCACGAAGTAAGCATACGACCCATCGGCGAGACCCGCCAGCAGCGTGTTCTCACCAGCCCGGATGTGCAGCTCGTTCCAACCGATGTGCGGCACTTTGGGGCCGTTTGCGGGGAAGCGGGTCACCCGGCCCGGCAGCAGCCCGAGGCCGCGGTGCTCGCCCATTTCGTCGCTCGACTCGAACAGGTACTGCATCCCCAGGCAGATGCCGATCAGCGGCACGCCCGCGGCGACCGCCGCTTTGATCGGCGCCTCGAAGCCCGCGGCCCGCAGCGCATTGATCCCCGCGCCGAATGCGCCGACGCCCGGCAGCACGATCTTGCTCGCGCCGTCGAGCTGGTCGGGTGTGCTCGCTGTGACGACGTCCGCGCCCAGGTGCGCCAGAGTGTTGCGCACGCTGCGCAGATTGCCCGCGCCGTAGTCGATGATGGCGATCATCCGGTCAGCGTTCCTTTCGTGCTGGGGACCCCGCCGCGCCGCGGGTCCAGCGCCACCGCCGCCGCCAGCGCGCGGCCCAGCGCCTTGAACAGCGCCTCGGCCTTGTGATGATCGTCGCGCCCGTACAGCACCGCCGCGTGCAGGTTCATCCGGCCCTGGAACGCGATGGATTCCAGCACGTGCGTGACCAGGGTAGTGGGCATCTGGCCGATGGCGGCGTCGCGGAAATCGGCCTGGATCACGGCGTAGGGTCGCCCGCTGAGGTCGACCACCACGCGCGCCAGCGCCTCGTCCATCGGCACGTGGGCCGCGCCCATGCGCGCGATTCCGCGGCGGTCGCCCAGCGCCTCGTCGAGCGCGCGGCCCAGGCAGATCGCCACGTCCTCGATCGTGTGGTGCGCGTCGATGTGCAGGTCGCCGGACGCCTTCACGGACAGGTCGAACAGACCGTGATGGGCGACGTGGTGCAGCATGTGGTCGAAGAAGCCGACGCCGGTGTCGATCTGGGCGGCGCCGTCCCCGTCGAGGTTCAACGCCAGCTCGATCTGCGTTTCATTGGTGTGGCGCGTGATCGTCGCCGTGCGGTCAGGCATGGTTCCCTCCGATGGTATGCAGCGCCGACAGCAGCGCGTCGATCTGGTCGGGCGTCCCGGCGCTGATGCGGATGTGATCGCGCAGGCGCGGGGTGTTGTAGTGCCGGATCAGGATGCCGAATTCCTCGGCCAGCCGCCGCTTGAGTTCGGCGGCCTCCAGCCCGGCGACGCGGCACAGCACGAAGTTGCTGTGGCTGGGATACGGCGCCAGGAACGGCACGGCGGCCAGCTCGCGCTCCAGCCGCTCCCGCTGCGCGACGATCCGCTCGACGTTGGCGCGCAGGGCGGGCAGGTCGGCCAGCGAGGCGCGGGCGGCGGCATCGGCGGCTACGTTCAGATTATACGGCTGTTTGATTTTCCACAGGTGCGCCATAAGCCCCGCCGGGAAGACGCCGTAACCGGCGCGCAGCCCGGCCAGCCCGGCCCACTTGCTGAAGGTGCGCAGCACGATCAGGTTGTCGGATGCGGCGGCGCGCCGGGCCAGGCTCTCCGCGCCGCTGAACTCGATGTAGGCTTCGTCGAGCACGACGACCAGCGGCAGATCGAGAAGCCGCTCGACCGTCTCCGGCGCGATCAGGCTCCCGTCCGGGTTGTTCGGCGAGCAGACGAACAGCAGCTTGGCTTCCGCGGCGCGCGCGGCGGCTTCGATGGCGTCCACGTCCAGCGAAAAATCGGCGCGGCGCTCGACGTCGAACACGCGGGCGAAGTACAGCGGCGCGTCGAAGCCGTACATGCCGAAGGTGGGCGGCGTGTTGACGATCGCGTCGCCCGGCTCGATGAACGCCTGCAAGATCAGCTCGATCAGCTCGTCGGCCCCGGCCCCGACCAGGATGTGACTCGCGTCGACGCCGGTGTATTCGGCCAGCATCGAGCGCAGGATGCGCGCCTCGGGGTCGGGATAGATGTTGATCGAGTCCAGGCTCGCCAGGGCGGCGCGCGCCGCCGCCGAGGGGCCATACGGATTCTCGTTGGCGTCGAGCTTGATCACCTGCTCGACCGGGCGCCGGAGCTGGGCGGCGAACACTTCGAGCGACGCGGTGGGCGTGTAGGCGTCCATCGCGGCGATGTCGGTCCGGATGCGGACCTTGGCGCGTGTGCGAGTCATGGCGGCTGCGCTCCTCTGGCTGGCCGGGCCGGTCACTGGCGCGTGACGCGCGCCTGGGCGGCGGCGGCGTGCGCGGTCAGCGCTTCGGCCTGCGCCAGCGTCGCCGCGGCTTTGCTCAGCTCGGACGCCGCGCCCGGCTCCAACCCGATCAGGCTGGTGATCTTGACGAAGTCGAGCACGTTGAGCGGCGAGGCAAACCGCGCCGTCCCGCCGGTCGGCATGACGTGCGACGGCCCGGCCACGTAGTCGCCCAGCACCTCGAACGAGCTTTCGCCCAGGAAGACGCCGCCCGCGTTGCGCACGCGCCCGACCCACTGCCACGGCTCCTCGACCAGCAGGCACAGGTGCTCGGCGGCGTAGTCGTTCGCCACGTCGAACGCCTGCGCCAGATCGCGCACGATGACCGCGCCGCTGCGGTTTTCCAGCGCCTGCGCGATGATCTCGGCGCGGCTCAGGTCCTCCAGGCGGCGCCCGACTTCCACCGCCACCTGTTCGGCCAGCGCGCGGCTGGGCGTCACCAGGATGGCGGAAGCCAGCACGTCGTGCTCGGCCTGGGCCAGCAGGTCCGCCGCGGCCAGCCCCGGATCGGCGCTCGCGTCGGCGATGACCATCGTCTCGGTTGGGCCGGGCAGCCCGTCGATGCCCACGTCGCCGTAGACCTGCTGCTTGGCGAGCGTGACGAACAGGTTGCCGGGGCCGACGATCTTTGCCACGCGCGGCACGCTCTCGGTGCCGTAGGCCATCGCCGCGATAGCCTGTGCCCCACCGACGCGCACGACCCGGCTCACGCCGCAGATCGCCGCCGCTGCCAGGATCACGGGCGAGACGCTCCCATCACCGCGCCGGGGCGGGGTGGTGACCACGATCTCCTCGACTCCGGCGACCTGGGCCGGGATCACGCTCATCAGCAGCGACGAGGGCAGCGGGGCGGTCCCGCCCGCGACGTACACGCCCACCGAGTCCACAGGCCGGATCAACTGCCCGAGCGCGCCCTCGCCGGTGGCGTCCATCCAACCGGTGACCGGCTGTTTCTCGTGGAAGGCGCGAATCCGGTCGGCAGCGAGCCGCAGCGCATCCGCGACCTCCGGCGGGATCGCGTCCAGGGCGGCGGCGATCTCGGCTTCGGGCACGGCCAGCGCGTCGAGTTGCGCGCCATCGATGCGCGCGTTCCAGTCGAGCAAGGCGGCGTCGCCGTTCTCGCGCACGCTGCGGATGATGCGGCGCACGGCTACGTCGGGCGTCACGGGCGCGCCGAACAACTGCGCCAGGCTGTCCGCCAGCCAGCCGGGCACGCTGACCTCGTTCAGCGAGTGGCGCTTGAGAATGGTCGCGCGGGCTTCGTCCAGGTTGTCGTAAATGCGGAGCGTGCTCATGTTTCGTCCTCTTTTCCGAGTGCGGCCAACAGCCGCTGGTACCGTTCAGGCTGCTCTTCGAAGATATACGTCACCGGCGTGACGACCACGCCGCTGCCGTCGATCGCGCGGATTTGCTGGATAACGTCATACAGCTTGTGGCCGGAGACAACCAGGTTGATCGCCCACCATTGGCCGGTCCCCTCGCGCGTGACCATCGGGGCCAGGGTGGGGCCTTGCAGCCCGCCCAGGTCTGGCTGGCCGAAGACGCGCTTGCCGATGTCGTGCGCCGAGGACGCGCGCATGTTGGCGAAGATCATGTACTGGCCGCGCGCGCGCAGGTGCGCCTCGATGAATTCCAGCATCTTGCGGGTGGCGGCCAGCACGTCGGGCCGCGCCGCGAGCGCCGCGCGGTTGCCGATCAAAATCGCCTGCGACGTGAGGAGGGTGCCATCCTCGATCTGCCGCAGGCGATTCTCGCGCAGGGTGGTGCCGGTGCTGGTGATGTCCGCGATGAAATCGGCATACCCCACCGTGGGCGCGGATTCCAGCGCGCCATCCGCCACGACGACGCGCACGTTTTCCACGCCGGAGCCGGCCAGAAAGCGCGTGACGCTCGTCTCGTACTTGGTCGCAACGCGCAGCGGGCGCTCGGCGGCGCGGCGGGCCAGGTCGCTCACCGACTGCACGTCGTCCCAATCTTCGGGGATGGCGAGCACCAGCGCGCACTCGCCATAGCCCAGCGCGTCGTGGATCACGATCACGCCGCCGGGGTCGGGGCCGATCGTCTCGGCCAGCGCGTCGTAGCCGGTGATGCCCAGGTCGACGTCGCCCGCCGCCACGCTGACCGGGATATCGCGCGCGCGCTGGAACAGCACCAGCACGTCCGGCAGGGTGGGCAGGCTGGCGACGTACTGGCGGGGGTTGGTCTTGGTCACGCGCAGCCCGCAGCCGGCCAGGAAGTCGAGCGTTTCTTCTTCCATGCGGCCTTTGCTGGGCAGCGCGAGACGGATTTGTTCGGGCATGGTCGTCACCTCCGTAAACAAAAACGCCCCCCGGCGGACCGGGAGGCGTCAGAATGCACGTAACCTATCAGGGGTTCAGGCACACACGCAGCACCCACCGGACCGGCGTTCCGGGGTGGTCAGATGATGATGGTGAGCGTGAACCTGCATCGTGTTTGGTTTCATGTGCCAGAGTATAGCGGTCTCGCTGGCCGCTGTCAATGCGCGATTTCGACGCTATAATGGCGAGGTTTGGCGCGCCCAAAGGACGAGGACCCATGCGACACTTCCAACTGCCCGGACCATTCGAGTGGATCGACATTCCCGCCGGCCCGGTGACGCTCGACGCCGGGGGCTATGTGCCGGAACCGGCGGCCTTCGACGTGGCCGGATTCACCATCGGCCAGTACCCGGTGACGAACGCCCAGTTTGCCGCCTTCGTGGATGACGGCGGCTACGACCGGCCCGCGTGGTGGAGCGTCACCGGCTGGGCGTTCCGCGAGCGGCACGGCTGGGCGCAGCCGCGCTTCTGGGGCCAGCGCGACTACAACGGCCCGGACTGCCCGATCGTCGGCGTATCGTGGTTCGAGGCGAGCGCCTTCTGTCGCTGGCTGGGCGATCGCACAGGGCGGGAGATCACGCTGCCGACCGAGCAGCAGTGGCAGCGCGCCGCCCAGGGCGACGATGGGCGCGAGTTCCCCTGGGGCAGTGCCGAACCGACCGCCGCGCTGTGCAACTGGAGCCGCGAGATCGACGACACCACGCCGGTGACGCTGTACCCGGATGGGGCGAGCGCCTACGGCGTGATGGACATGAGCGGCAACGTGTGGGAGTGGTGCCTCACCGGCTGGGAGAGCGGGATCGCCGATCTCGACAGCCGCGAGGTTCGCCTGCTGCGCGGCGGCTCGTGGAGCAGCGACAGCCCGATCAGTCTGCGTGCCGCTCACCGCAGCGCGATCGACCCGAACGTGCGGCTCGCGCCCGACTACCGGCATCACGCCACGGTCGGGTTTCGCGTAGTCTGTCTGTAGCTCACCCTCAAATGCAGCCTTCGGCCCGGTAGGCGGCCACCGCGTCCGCGTCCAGTCCCAGCACGTCGCGCAGGACCTCGTCCGTGTGCTCGCCCAGGCGAGGCGGCGGCGTGCGCACCTGGGCCGGATCGGGCGCCATCCTGACCGGCGGGCCGACCATGCGCAACAGATCGCCCGCGGGGGTGGTGGTTTCGCGCACCAGCCCGCGCGCCGCGACGTGTGGATCATCGAGCGCGGCGGGGATCGTGTTGATCGGCCCGGCGGGGATGCCCGCCGCCAGCAGCCTGTCCACCCACTCGGCGGCGGGGCGCCGGGCGAAGATCGCCTGCAGCAGCGGGATCAACCATGCGCGGTTTTCCACGCGCGCCGGGTTGGTCGCGCAGCGCGGATCGTCGCGCAGGTCCGGGCGGTCGATCAACGCGCACAGCCGCGCGAACTGCCCATCGTTGCCCACCGCCACCACGAACTCGCCATCTGCCGCGCTGAAGGTCTGGTACGGGACGATGTTCGGGTGCTGGTTGCCATAGCGGGGCGGCGTCTGGCCGGACACCAGGAAGTTGCTGGCCACGTTGACCAGCGCGGCGATCTGGCTGTCCAGCAGCGAGACGTCGAGATACTGGCCCTGCCCGGTGCGCTCGCTGTGGCGGACCGCCGCCAGGATCGACGTGGCGGCGAACAGCCCGGCGAACACGTCCGAAATAGCGACGCCCACCTTATACGGCGGCCCGTCTTCCGGCCCGGTGATCGACATCAGCCCGCTCATGGCCTGGATCACGTAGTCGTAGCCGGGCCGGTCGCGGTAGGGGCCGGTTTGGCCGAAGCCGGTGATGCTGCAGTACACCAGGGCGGGATTGATCGCGCGCAGGTCGTCATAGCCCAGGCCGAAGGAGGCCATCTGCCCGGCCTTGAAGTTCTCGACGACGACGAGCGACTCCGCGGCCAGTCGGTGCGCCAGGTCGCGCCCGCCCGGCGTCTTGAGGTCGAGCGTCACGCTGCGCTTGTTGCGGTTGACGCTCAGGAAATACGCGCTCGGCGCGTCCTCGCCTTCGCCCAGCCAGGGCGGCCCCCAGGCCCGCGTGTCGTCGCCCCGCGCCGGATGCTCGACCTTGATCACGTCCGCGCCCAGGTCGGCCAGCACCATCGTGCAGAATGGCCCGGCCAGCACGCGCGAGAAGTCCAGCACGCGTACGCCGCCGAGAGTCCCCAGGGATTCGGCGCTCATGGGCGCGGCGACCGGTAGCGGTAGCGCACGTGCTTGACCTCCAGGTAGCTGTCTATCCCCGGCTGGCCGAGCTCGCGCCCGACGCCGCTTTGCTTCATGCCGCCGAACGGGCCGCGAATGTCGGTGACGTCGTTGACGTTGATCCCGACGCCGCCCGCGTGCAAGTGCCGGGCCGCGTAAAACGCGCGGTCGAGGTCGCTGGTGTAGACGTAGGCCGCCAGTCCGTAAGGGGTGTCGTTCGCCATGGCGATCCCCTCTTCGAGCGTGTCGAAACGGGCGATGGGCGCGACCGGCCCGAACGTTTCCTCGCGCATGACGCGCATTTCGCGCTCCACGCCGGTGAGCACGGTCGGCAGGTAGAAGAAGCCGCGCGCGAACTGCGGCCCGTCGGGCGCTTTGCCGCCGGTGGCGACCTGCGCGCCGCGCTCGACCGCGTCGGCCACGTGCTGGCGCACCGTCTCCAGCCCGGCCTCGTTGATCATGGGGCCCATGTCGGCGTCCGGCTCGGCCAGCCCATCCGCCGTCACGCGCAGGTGGGCGGCGGCGTCGGTGAAGCGGGCCGCGAAGTCGTCGTAGACGCCGCGCTGCACGAAAATGCGGTTGACGCTGATGCAGATCTGCCCGGTGTGCGAATAGGCGCGGCGCAGCGCCTCCGGCACGGCGATGTCGAGGTCGGCGTCGTCACACACCACGAACGGCGCGCTGCCGCCCAACTCCAGCGTGACGGCCTTGAGCTGCCGCGCCGCCTGCTCGGCGATCCACAAGCCGGTGGCGGTGGAGCCGGTGAAGGCGATCTTGCGGCTGAGCGGGTTGGTCACCAGTTCCGCGCCGGCGGTCCGGCCCGGCCCGGTGACGATATTGACCACGCCGGGCGGGATGCCCGCCTCGACGAACGCCTTCACGAACAGGGTCGCGGCCAGCGGGGCCTCGCTGGGCGGCTTGATCACGAACGTGCAGCCCGCCGCCAGCCCAGGACCGAGCTTCCACGCCAGCAGGTCTACCGGGAAGTTCCACGGGGTGATCGCCGCGACCACGCCGACCGGCTGCTTGAGCACGAAGCTGTGCGTCGGGCCGAGGTCGCCGGCGAAGTGCGTCCCGTCCAGGCGGCGGCCCTCTTCGGCGTAAAAGTCGATCACGTCGGCGCTGTAGCTGCACTCCTTGATCGAGTCGTTCAGCGGCTTGCCGTGCTCGCGGGTGAGGGCGCGCGTCGCCGCGTCCAGGTCCCGGCGGAAGATGTCCATCGCGTCGTGCATGACGCGGGCGCGCTCGCGGGCGGACAGCCCCGCCCACGCCGGGAAGGCGCTCGACGCCGCTTCGAGCGCGGCCCCCACGTCGGCGGTCGTGGCCTGCGAGATGCGTGCGATCTCCTCGCCGTTGGCCGGGTTGGTCACGGGCAGGTCGGCGCCGTCGGCGCTGGCGCGCCACTCGCCGTTGATCAGCAGAGTTTCGGTCATGCGCTGCTCCTGAATGCGGTCAATCCGTCGAGCGCGGCGCGCACCATCCGGTCGTCGAGCGCAGCGCGCGTCTCCGGCTCCAGGTGGCGGTGCGGCTCGGCTTGGACGGTGATCAGGCACATGCCCGCCACGGCGATACCCAGCACCGCGCCCATGACGTACAACAACGAGGTTTCCATGTCCATGCTCAGCACGCCGGCCCGCCGCTGCACGGTCAGGTCCAGCGGCCCGCCGCCGGTAAGGGAAGCCGCCATGTCCGGGTAAAACGCGTCGTAGGTGGCGGTCATGCCCATTTTCACGTCGAGCCCGTTGTCCTGGCCGGACTGCGCCAGCGATTGCACCAGCGGCCAGTGAGGTACCGCCGGATAGTTCAGCGGCAGGTAGCGCGTCGAGGTGCCCTCGTAGCGCGCCGCGCCGGTCGAAAGCACGACCGATCCCAGCGGCGCGTGCACGCCCATCTGCGTGCCGATGCGCACGACAGCCTGCGCGCCGAGCAGGGCCAGCTCCTGGACCGCGATGGCGGTCGAGGGCGCGCCGATACCGCCCGATGCCGCCGTGACGGGGACGTTGCGGTACCTGCCGGTCACGACCGAAAACTCGCGGTTGCCCGCGACTTTCCGCGCGTCATCGAGCAGGTTGGCGACGCGGTCCACGCGGGCGGGGTCGCCGGACAGCAGGATGCGGGGCGCGATGTCCCCCGGCCTACATTTGAGGTACAGTGTTTGGTCGGTCATGCCCCCTCATTCGTTGGATGCAGCAGGTAACGGTCCAAAATGTTGTTCGTAGCGCGCCTGAGCCTGTTCCCAGGTGGGCAGGTTAGTCTGGCAGCCGGTGGCCTCCAGGACGAAGGACGCCACGACGGCGCCCAGCTTCGCGCCGGTTTCGGGCGCCGCGCCGCGCAACAGCCCGGCCAGGAACCCGGCGGTGAACGCGTCCCCGGCGCCGGTGGGATCGACGACTGTGGGCGACGGCACCGGGGGGACGGCGCGCGTCCCGGCGGTGGTGGTGACGCGGCACCCGGCGGCGCCCTGCGTGACGATGACGGTGTGCGTCGTGTCGCTCAGCAGTTGCTCGGCGGCCCGGCAGCCCAGCGAGTCGAGCAGGTAGCCTGCCTCGATGTGGTTCATGATCACCACGGCGCTCGCGGCCAGAAACTCGCCCAACATCTCCGGCGGGTAGGCGTGGACGTCCGGCTTGAGCTCCCAGACCAGCAGCACCCCCGTCTCGGCGATCCGGCGGACGAACTGCCGGTTGTACCGGAACGGGCCGACGGTGACGGCGGCGAACCGGTACCGGCCCGGATCGACCAGTGACAGGCTCCCGTCCCAGGCGTCGGCGGCGCCGGGGAAGAAGAAATTCTGGTGCTGGCCGTCGGGGTTCAGGTACAGGTAGCTGCGCGACGTCTGCTCGCCGGGCAGCCGGATCACGTTGGCCGTATCGACGCCCTCCGCGGCCAGGTAAGCCATGTACCGGTCGCCGGGGGAATCATCCCCGATGATCATGGCGACGCCGGGCCGGAGGCCGAGGCGGGCCAGCGCCACGGCGATATTCGCCCCGCAGCCGCCGAACGTCTCCCGGTCCGGCACGGCGTGCAGCAGGGCCGTCTCGCCCACCGCCGGGCTGTGCGACACCCTGGCGATGGTGTCGATGCTGGGATAGCCGGTTGCCAGCACGTCCATTTACGGCGCGCCTTCGCTTTCGTCCAGCCGGGCGAGCGCCTCGTCCTGCGAGAGCACGCGGCCCATGTACTTGTCGATGTCCTCCAGGTTCGCCTCGTGGAGGTGCGGCTTGTCGGTGGAGACGCACTCGCGCGGGACGATCACGTGATAATTGTGCTCGAAGGCGTCCTGCGCCGTGGCGCGGATGCAGACGTTGGTCTTGGTGCCGGTGAGCACGAGCGTGTCGATGTGGTTGTCGCGCAGGATCAGGTCCAGGTCCGTGCCGACGAACGCGCTGTAGCGCCGCTTGGTGATCACGTAGTCCTCCGGCAGCGGCGCCAGCGGCGGGGCCAGCTCGACGCCCGGCGTGCCCGCTTCGCAGTGGGCGCGGACGTTTTCAAGCTCCCAGTCGGGCTTGCCGGGCCGATGCGAGTCGATCACCCAGATGATCACCGCACCGCGCGCCCGCGCCGCCCGGACGAATGCATCGATGCGCGGCACGATGTCCGCGGCCTGGGGGTGGGGGACTTTGCCTGCCGGATCGGTGAAATCCTTGACGACGTCGATGACGAGGACGGCTGTCTTTCCCATCTGCGAATGTCCTTTCGATTTACCACCCCTTGCGCCATTCCTTCCGGACCGAGATCACCACCAGGGCGATCACGACCATCAAGTACGGCAGCATCTGGAGGAACTCGTTGGGCAGCGCCGTGTCGCGGAGCTGGAGCCGGAACTGGAGCGCCTCGAAGAACCCGAACAGCAGGCAGGCCACCGCCGTGAGCCGCGGGCGCGCGGCGGCGAAATAGACCGCCGCCAGGGCGATGAAGCCCCGGTCGTTGGTCATGCGCTCGCGGAACAGCGGCAGATCGCCGACCGACAGGTGCGCCCCGGCCAGCCCGCACAGCATCCCGCCGAGAATTAGCGCCAGGTATTGCATCCCCTGGACCGAGATGCCCGCCGTCTGGGCCGCTTCGGGATGCTCGCCCACGGCGCGGATGTGCCCGCCCACCACCATCCGGTACAGGAAGATCGAGGTGAGCGGGACCATCACCCACGAGACGTAAACCAGCGGCGAATGGCCGGACAGCATCTCGCCCAAAACCGGCACGTCATCCAGCAGCGGGATCGTGACCGCCGGCAGTTTCCTCAGGCCCTCCGGCGCGAGCGTGCCGCTTTGATTGTAGAGGATGTCCATCAGGTAGGCGGTGCTCCCCGTCGCCAGGAAGTTGAGCGCCAGCCCGGCGACGATCAGGTTGGCGCGCAGCGTGATCACGGCCAGGGCGAACAGGGCACCGAGCGCCGCGCCGACCACGATCGCCATGAGCACGCCCAGCCACGTCGAGCCCATCTCGTAGCCGAACACCACGGCGGCAAATGCGCCGGACAGCATCATACCCTCCAGCGCAATATTGATCAAACCCACCTGGTAACTCAGCAGACCGGCCATTCCGACCAGGATCAGCGGCGCGGAGATCCGGAGCGTGGCATCCAACAGGCTGACGATATCCACCGTTCACTCCTTCTATGCGGCGGCGGAGGCCGGGGCCGCGTCGCGGTCGGTTTTGGCCCGGCGACGGCGGCTCAGAAAGTCGAGATTGAGGTCGATGGCGACGAAGAAAATGATGAGCGCCTGCACGATGTCCACCAGGTCGATCGGCACGTCGGTGAAGACCTCGATCGTCGTGCCGCCGCTGCGCAGCGCGCCGAACAACAGCGCGCCGATCAATACCCCCACCGGCGAGTTGCGGCCCAGCAGGGCGATCGTGATGCCGTCGAAGCCGAACCCGCGCGAGAACCGCGCCGTGAAGTTGTAGTGCACGCCCAGCACCTGCCCGGCGCCGGCCAGGCCGCCCAACAGCCCGCTGACGAACATGACGAGCAGGATCGTCCGGCCCACCATGATCCCCGACCAGCGGGCGAACAGCGGATTGTCGCCCACCATGCGGGCCTCGAACCCCAGGCGGGTGCGGCTCATCAGGATCATGATGGCGACGACGGTCACCAGCGCCAGGATGAAGCTCGCGTTGAGCTGCGAGCGCTCGACCAACTGGGGAAGCTGGGCCTGCTTGGCGATGGTCTTCGACATGGCGTTCGCCATGCCCGGCACGAAGAAGGGCCCGCTCTGAACCATGTAGCTGGTGAACTCAATCGCCACGTAGTTGAGCATGATCGTGGACACCACCTCGTCCACCCGCAGCCGCGCCTTCAGATAGCCCGGCACCAGTCCCCACAGGCCGCCGGCCAGCGCGCCCGCCACGAACGCCAGCGCGATCAGCGGCAGCGCGGGCAGATCGGTGAAGGTGAACCCGATCCACACGGCGAACAGCGCGCCCATGTAGAGCGAGCCTTCGACGCCGACGTTGAAGATCCCGGCGCGAAACGCGATCGCCGTCCCCAGCCCGGTGAAGATGATCGGCGTGGCGGCCAGCAGCGAGTTAGCCCGCGCGCGCGGCGTGCCCAGGCCCCACTCGAACAGCACGCGGTAGGTGTCCAGCGCATCTTTGCCGGACAGCTCCAGGATGATCCCCCCGGCCAGCAGCGCCAGCTCGATGGTCATCACGACGCGGGCCAGGTTGACCAGCGCCGCGACGAACGCATCCAGGCGCGGAGTCTCGGTGAAGGCGTGTCCGCAGCGCGGGCAGGTGGCCGCGTCGGGCCGGGTGTGCGTCCCGCAGTGAGCGCACCGCTTATCCAGCAGCGATACCAGTCCGAACCACAGCGGCGCGAGCAGCAGCGCCCCGCCCACGCCGCCCAGGGCGGCGCCCAGCAGCGCGCCCCTCCAGGCCGCCCGGTGGCGCGCCCGCATGAGCGCCGCCGTCACCAGCGCGCCGATCGCGATCCACAGCGCGATCCCGATCCACACATCGCCCGATCCGCGGAGGATAGGGGCGATCAGCCAGTAGGGCAGGGGTGTACGTTGTGTTGCCATAAACGTTCAGCCTTGGTTTTCGACAGCCGCGCGCGCGGGAGTCAAGCCGGAGCAGCCTCCCCGGCGCGCCCGGTCATGAGTAAGCCCAGGCGCTCGCGGGTGGCCTGGGACCGGTCCAGCTCGCCCACCAGCGCCCCCTCGAAAATCACCAGCAGGCGATCCGACAGCGCCAGCAGCTCGTCCAGGTCCGCCGAGATCAGCAGGATCGCGGTTTGCTGCTCGCGCAGGCGCAGCAGCTCGTTGTGCACGAACTGCGTCGCGCCGACGTCCAGCCCGCGCGTGGGCTGGGCCGCGATCAGCACGGCGGGCGGCTGGGCCAGCTCGCGGGCGATCACGACCTTTTGCGCGTTGCCGCCGGACAGCGTTTTCACGGCGACGTTCGGCCCGCGCACGCGCACGTCGAAATCGCGAATGGCCCGCTGCGCGAACCGGCGAATCTCGCCGGGCATGAGCACGCCCCACCGCGAGAACGGCGCGCCCTGGTAGCGCGTGGCGATCAGGTTTTCGGACAGCGCCGACGGCAGGCTGAGGCCCTGGTGGTTGCGGTCCTCAGGGATGACCGCCAGCCCGTGCTCGCGGCGCGTGCGGTTGCGCTCGCGCGTGACGGTTCGACCGTCGAGCACCAGGTCGCCGCGCTCCGGAAAACGCAGGCCGACCAGCGTCTGGATCAGCTCGGCCTGGCCGTTGCCCTCCACGCCCGCCAGCCCGACGATCTCGCCCGCGTTCACGGCGAAGCTGATCCCGCGCAGGGCGGGCAGGCCGCGGTCGTCGTCGGCGCGCACGTCGCGCACGATCAGCCGGGGCCGGTCCGGCGCGGCGTGGGACGTCTGGCGGCGCGGCATTTCCAAATCGCGCCCGACCATCATCTGGGCGATTGTTTCCGGCTGCGTCTCCGCGACACGCACGGTGCCGATCACGCGGCCTGCGCGCAGCACGGTCGCCCGGTGGCAGATCGCCATCACCTCGCGCAGCTTGTGCGTGATGAAGATCGCGGTCCGGCCCTCCGCCACCAGCCGCCGCAAGACCTCGAACAAATCATCGACTTCCTGCGGGGTCAGCACGGCGGATGGCTCGTCGAGGATCAGCAGCCGGGCGTCGCGATAGAGCAGCTTGAGGATCTCGACGCGCTGCTGCGCGCCCACCGACAGGCTCGACACGCGCGCGCCGGGATCGACCTGCAGGCCGAACTGTACCGACAGGCGCCGGACGCGCTCGACCATGGTCTGCCGGTCGACGAACGGACCCCGGCGCGGCTCGTAGCCCAGCGTCACGTTTTCGGCCACGGTCAGCGAGGGTACCAGCTCGAAGTGCTGGTGGACCATGTCGATGCCCAGTTTGATCGCGGCCTGCGGGTTGGCGATGGTCACCGGCTGGCCGTGCAGGAAGATCTCCCCGGCGTCGGGTTTTTCCATGCCGTACAGGATCTTCATCAGGGTCGATTTTCCGGCCCCGTTTTCGCCGACCAGGGCGTGGATCTCGCCTTCTTCGACTTCAAAATCGATGCTGCTGTTGGCGACGACGCCGGGGAAATACTTGGTAATCCCGGCCATCCTCAGGTAAGCCATGTGTCCCTCGGTATGATGGCGACCGCCCCGGCGGGATCGTCACCGGAGCGGTCGAGAAAGGCAGCGCCAGGGCGATCACTCCGCCAGGGCTGCGCGAAGCTCCTCCAGACCGGCGCAGGTCGGGTTTTCGCTGACGATGGTGAACTGCTCGGCTTCCAGCACGCGGATGTCGATCACGTCAAGCTCGCCGTCCTCGATCTGGGCGCGCAGATCGTCAACCTGGTCGACGAACTCCGCCGGGATGATGTGCCGCGTGTAGGTCATCTCCGTCAGGCCGACGCCGTCCTCTTCCAGCCCGTACTGGAGCACGGTGCCGCCTTCGAGTTCGCCGCTGGCGGCGCGCTCAATCGTGTCGTATACGGCCACGTCCACGCGCTTGAGCATGCTGGTCAGCACGTTGCCGGGGGCCAGGTAGTCCTGGTCGCTGTCGACACCGATGGCGAAGAAGTTCTCATCCTTGGCCGCTTCGATGACGCCCGCGCCGGTCCCACCCGCCACCTGGAAGACCACGTCGGCGTCCTGTTCGTACATCGCCAGGGCCATCTCGCGCCCCTTGGTCGGGTCACCGAAATCGTTGGCGTAGGCTAGCAGCACCTGGATATCCGGGTTGATGTCGCAGGCGCCCTGCAGATAGCCGTAGAGGAACACGTCGATGCCGCTCGACGCCACGCCGCCAATCGTGCCGATGACGGCCTCAGGGTTGACCTGATCCAGGTCCGGGGCGGTGGTCACCAGCGCGGCCAGCGCACCGGCCAGATACGATCCGGTGTGCTCGTCGAACATGATCGAGACGACATTGGGCTGTTCGACAATCGCGTTCACGATCGCAAACAGCGTGTCGGGGTAGTCGGGGGCGATGCGTCCCAGCGGTTCGATGTGGCTGAATTCGAGCGTGATCACGAGGTCGAACCCGCTTTCGGCAGCGGTGCGCAGCAGTTGCTCCGCTTCGCCCACCGGGTCGGACGATTCGATCGGGACCACCTGCACGCCCAACTCGGCGGCGGCCAGAGTCAGCCCGGCGAAAGCCGAGTCGTTGTACGAGCGGTCACCCAGGCCGCCCTGAGCGATGATGAGCGCCACCGAGTAATCATCCTGGGCCTGTGCGCTCGGAACCAATGCGCCGCCGGCAGCGATCAACGCGACGGCAAGGCACGCAGCCAATAGTTTGTGGATAGTGTGTTTCATTCCGGACTCCTTAAAAACTGGCACCCAAAAATGGTAACGATACAGCGTGAACGAATTATCGGCGCGAGCTTCCCTCCTTTGCAGATCGGCGCGATCGATTCGGCGTGACCGGCGGATGAGCCGGTGTGCGGGTGGCTAGCGATGCAGCCGGACGGTGTACCGGTAAAAGTCGGCGCGGTACAGCGCCGTCACGAGTTCGACCGGTTTGTGCTCTCGATCGCTGCTCAGCCGGGTCACTTTCAACAGCGGATCGCCGCGCTGGATCCCCAGCAAAGCCGCCGTTTCGCCGCTGGCGACCACGGCCTCCAGCGTCTCTTCAGCCTCCACCAGGGGGCTGCCGATGTCCTCCAGGACGGCGTACAACGAGCCGACTTCTTCCAGGCGCGCGCGCTCGATGTCGGCGCGGATCACGTAGGCGTCGTGGAGGGCAACCGGGTGATCTTCGGTCAGGCGGAGGCGCTTGACATGCAGAACGGGCGTTCCCGGCTCCAGAGCAAGCGTCTCCGCGATCTTCTCCGGCGCGGGGATGACCTCGAAGTCCAGAATGCGTGACGCGGCCTGGAGGGAGCGCGCGCGCATGTCCTCGCTGAAACTTTCCAGGCGCTGGAGGTGATGCTCCAGGGGCTGGGGGGTGATGAACGTGCCGCGGCCCTTCTCGCGGTAGATGAGGCCCTTATTGACGAGCTGGGCCATCGCCTGGCGAACCGTCATGACGCTGATGCCCAGGTTCTGGGCGAGCAGCGTTTCGGACGGCAGCGGGTCGCGCAGGCGCCACGTTCCGTTGACGATCAGGCTTTCGAGCTGGCTCTCGAGCTGCTGATAGATGGGAATGCTGGTGTTTTTCGAGATACGGATTTGGGAGAGGATGTTTTTCGCCATACGATTGACCAAAGCGTCTAATATCTAGTTATCTATATAACTTCATTATAGCTTACACGTACCCAGGTTTGTCAACCATTTCGCATAGACCTTAGGCGTATAGTAGCAGAGGGCTATTACCGGATCGCTCACCAAAAAAGCGCCCCCACCACGTGAGACGGGCAGGGGCGCTGCGTGCTATTCCTTGCGAGCCGGGATTAGCCGGCCTGTTCCTCGCCCGGCGATTCGGCGGGCTGTTCCAGGCCATCCGGCTCAGGGGCCGGCTCGGTGGGCTCCTCGGACGGGACCGGCTGCTCCGGTGGATCGCCGGGCGTCGGTTCTTCCGGCGTGGTGATCACCTCGGGCAGGGTCTCGTCCGGGGTGTCGCCCGGAGTCTCGGTCGGTTCCGGTGTCACGCCGGGGGTCGGGGTCGGCGCCGGGTCTTCGATAGGCTCCGGCAGCGCTTCCTCGGTCGGCGGCAGGATCACCGGCTCTTCGGTCGGGATGGGCGTGTCCGGGGCGAGGGTCGGTTCGACCGCCGGTGTGACGGTTGGTTCGACCGCCGGCGCCGGGGGCACGTCCATGATCGTCAGCTCGTCCAGCCAGATGCCGGTGGCTGCCGGATCGCTGAGCGCGCTGGCCTGCGTGTACAGGACGAAGCGCAGGTAGACCAGGTGGCCCTTGTAGGCCGACAGGTCGACCGTCCGCTGCACCCAGTCCTCGGCGATGGCGGTCTGCTGCTCGACCTGCGACCACGAGACGCCGCCATCCACGCTCACTTCGACGGTGAAGACGTCGCCCGTTTCCACGTTGGCCTTCTGCCACATCACGAGCTGCGGGTTGAGCGCCGCCGTCAGGTCGATCGGGGCGGCGGACGTCAGGGTGCTCACCGCTCCGCGCAAGGCGGTGTCGGCGAACCACCCGGCGCCGTTCCACGCGCCATCGGGCAGGTAGGTCCACGCGCCGCCGTCGGCCAGCCACGCCGTGTTAGCGGCGAACGACTCGACGAACGGAAGCTGTGCCGGGGCGATCGGGGCGGTGACGTCGGTGTTGCCCGCCACCAGCGCGAACTCCCACACATCACTCCAACCGGAGGCGTTGCCGGCCTTGTCGAAGGACTGGACGCGCCAGCAGTAGGTGTTCTGCGCCAGCGGTGTGGGCGACTTGTAGAAGATCTTGTTACCCACATCGATGGGCGGCAGCGGGAAGTAACCAGGAACTGGAGGACAGGTCGTATCCAACTGGACCTGGTAGGCGACGGCGTCGCTGACCCGCGCCCACTCCAGGCGGAGCAGGCGGTTGGTGACCCGCGTGCCATCCGCCGGGCCGGTCATCGTCGGAGCGTCCGGTGGCGTGATGTCCACCGTCAGCGCGCGGCGAGCGCTCCAGGCGCCCGGCACGCCCACGCTGTTGATCCCGCGCACGCGCCAGAACAGCTTGCCTTCCGGCAGGCCGGTCGTGGGGCTGTGCTGCGCCAGCGTGGCGTCGACGATCGCGCCGTAGACGGGGCTGCTGAAGTTGCCATCGTCGTCGATCTGGATTTCGTACTGGACCGCGTTGAAGACGTCCGTCCAGACGAACAAGGGCGTGTCGGTGTTGAGGAACACGTTGTTGTCCGGCGCAACCGGCTTGGGCCGCTGCGGCGGTTTGGGCGTGATCGTGGTCGACCACACTTCCATCCAGTCGTCGCAGCCCAGGCCCATGTTGACCCCAACGTGCCAGTAGTACGTGCCATCCATCATGTCGGTGGGGTGGCGATAGCGGGTCGCGGTCAGGTCGATCTCATCGACCAGCGGCGAACCGAAGGCGGGATCGTCGTCGATCTGCAGGCAGTAGTCGACCGCGCCGGGCACCGATTTCCACCGGAACACGGGCCGCGAGTTGGTCGAGGACGAGCCATCCTTGGGCGCGATCAGGATCGAGACGTCGAACCGGTTGGCCGCGCTCCACTCGCTGATGTTGCCCGCGCCGTCGGTGGCCTGGACACGCCAGTAGTAGGTGCCGAAGTCAAGCGGCGTCGGCTGGACGAAGGCCCGCCCCGAAACCGACGGGTCTTCGGCTTCGATAGCGCCAGGGGCGAACCCGGCATCATTCGCGATCTGGATGTGGTAACTCACCGCGCCGGGGACGCCGCGCCAGGTGTAGCGCGGGGTGCTGTCCGCCGTGCCAGAGCCATCCTTCGGGTTGTTGAGCACGGGCACCGCGGGCGGCGTGGTGTCGATCGTCACGCGCCACACAGCGCTCCACGCACCGGCCACGTCGTCACCGTCCACGGCCCGGACGCGCCAGAAGTAGTTGCCATCGGGCAGGTCCGTAGGCGTGAGGGTGACATCGGCCACGTCGAGGTCCTCGCGCTCGGGACTCTTGAAGTTGCGGTTGTCGTCGATCTGGACGTGGTAGGCGAACGGTCCGCCCGTTGCCGGGGCAGCCCACTCGAATTCGGGCGCCGGATCGTTCGTCAGCGTCCGGTGGGCGGGCGCTACCAGGGTCGGAGCCTCAGGCAGAACCACTGTGCTGAGCACGTTGAAGGTCCACGGCGCGCTCCAGTCGCTCTGGTTGCCGACCTTGTCGCGCGCACGCACGCCCCAGTAGTAAGTCATGTCGGGCGCCAGCGCGTCGGCGTTCGGCACGGTGTAGGCGTTGCCGCGCAGGCCGGGCGCATCGATCACCCAGTCACCGGCAGCGGCCAGGTCCGCATTGGTGGACACGACCAGGTCGTACTCGGTCGCCGTCTTGGAGCGCTGCCAGACGAAGCGCGGCGTCGTGTCGGGCGTGGCTGACAGGTGGGCCGGCAGGCGCAAGATGGGGGCGTCCGGCGCCGTTGTGTCGACGGTGAACGCCCAGACCCGGCTCCAGTTGCCCGCTACGCCCACGTTGTTGATCGCGCGCACGCGCCAGTAGTACTTGCCGTCCGCCAGCGGATCGGCGGGGTAGGTATCCTCGTCCGCGCCGGTTTCGAAATCCTGCACCGGGCTGCGGAAGTTACGGTCGTCGTCGATCTGGATCTGGTAGGTGAACGGTCCGCCTGCCAGCAGTTCCCAGTTGAACACGGGCGCGTTGTCGTCCGTCACCAGCAGGTTGGCCGGGGCGATCAGGTTGACTTTCGGTGAGGGCGGCGGCGTGATCGTCACCACCCAGGCCGGCATCCACTCGCTGAACGTGCTCCCGCCGTAGTCGACGCGCACCTGCCAGGTGTACTGGCCTTCCGTCAACGGCGCCGCGGGCTTGAACTTGATGTCCGGACCGGTGTAGGTTTCGGGCGTGGGGCCGTCGAGCTGGAACTCGTAAGCCACCGCGCCGGGCACGCTCTTCCAGCGGAAGACCGGCTGGCTGTTGGTCGTGAAGTCCCCGTTCTTGGGCAGCCTGTGCACCGTCAGTTCGAAGCTGAACGGCGTGCTCCAGTCGCTGAGCCGGCCATAGCGGTCCTGCGCCTGCACGCGCCAGTAGTAGACGCCGTATTCGAGCGCCGGTGGGTCGGGCACGACGTAGTTGGGCCGTGTGTTCGTGCCGGTCCCGATGTTCTCCGGGCTGCCGAAGCCGGGATCGTCGTCCACCTGGATGGTGTACAGGGCTGCGCCGCGGACGCCCTTCCAGGTGAAGCGCGGCGTCGTGTCGGCGGTGATGGTGCGGTTGCGCGGGCTGCGCAGGATGGGCGCGTCGGGCCGCGACGGGTCGACGGTGACCGCCCACGTCTCGCTCCAGTCGCCCAGCATGCCACCCGCGGTCAGCACCCGCACGCGCCAGTAGTAGGTCGTGTATTCGGCCAGCGGAGGAGCGGCGGTGTAGGTCGGTCCGGCGACGGTTTCAGCCTGAAGCGGGCTGCCAAACGCCGGGTCGGTGTCGATCTCGATCTGGTAGGAGTCGGTCGCCTCGTCTTCGCTCCACTCGAAGGTGGGCGTGGTGTCGTCGGTGACCCCGCCGTTCGCCGGTGCGATCAGCATCGGCCCCGGCGGTACCGGCTCGTTATCGTCGATGGTGACCGTCTGGACGGACGGCGTGCCCGCCGTGGCCGGGCCGGTGATGCCCACCAGCGTCAGCGTGAAGGTTTCGTCCAGCTCGGGGATATCGTCGTCGAAGATCGGCGTGGTGACCGTGCGGGTGTCGCCGTTGCCATCGCCAACCACGAACGGACCGGCGACGATGGTCGCGCCGGCGAAGTCCGCCGCCGAGGTGGTGTCATTGGCCCGCGTGACCGCGAAGCCGACCTCGACGCCGAGCGTGGCGCCCGTCGGGACGGTCGTCAGGGTGACCGTCGTGACGTGGTTGCCATCACCCTCGCCCACGGTGTCGGTGTCGGTCGTGAAGACGAGCGTGGCCGTGTCGTTGTCGGTGATGTTGGCGGTGATGTCGCTCACGTCCATGCCGGTGGGATATTCCGGCGCACCGGACGCCGTGATTGCGGTCACGATCGCGCAGGTATGCGCCCCTTCGACCACCGTGTCGTTGAACGCCGTCACGGGGATCACCCACGGCGTATCCCAGTTGGCGCCCGTGAAGTCGTGGTTCACCGGGTTGCCCGCGTCCGCGCCCAGGTTGCACTGGCCGCCTGGCGTCGCCGTGATGGTCACGGTTCCGCTGGTGGGCTGCGCGTCGAGGACGATTTCCACGTTGGCCGCGGGGCCGCCTTCGGTCACGGCGACCGTCGTCGGGTCGACCGTCACGCCCGCCTCGTCGTCATCCAGGATGGTGAAGACTGCCGTCGGGTGCGTCGTGCCGATGAGCCCGTTAGCCGCCGGGTTCGCCAGCGTCATGGTGAAGTTTTCGTCGTCTTCGATGAGCCCATCGTCGTACAGCGGGATGGTCACGTCGGCGAACGTCTGGCCGCCCGTGAAGTTGACGGTGATCGGCGTATTGGTGTAGTCGCGGCTGCTGCCGGTGCCGCCCGTCGCTTCTGGAGCCGGTCCATCCGTGAACGTGATCTGGACGGAGGTCGCGGTGCTGACGCCGCGCGAGCGATTGATACGCACGGTTGGGTTGGCCGCGTTTTCGGCAGCGCTGTAGGTCGCCGCGCTGAAGTCGAACACCGCCAGGGCAGTATTCGACGATTCGAACGCGCCGCTGTCACACGGCTCGCCTGCGGGCGCCGGGCGTATTTCGTTGCGCTGGTCGACGCCGTTGACCGGGGCCGCCGCGCAGACTGCCGGGTTGCCCGCGCCGAGCGCGGGGCTGTTGGCGAGCAGCGCGTGGGTGAACGTCGGCCCGCCGTTGTCGGCCAGCGTGGTGTTCACCATGGGATCGATGCCGTCACCGGCCAGGCCGCAGGTCGTGTCGTCCGACAGGTTGTTGCCGCCGTCGACGACGGTGCCGCCCCCATTCATAACACAGTTTTCAGAGGTGCTGTCGGCCAGGATGGTGTTGGTCAGCGTCACGACCGCCGTTGCGCCGGTGCTGTAGACGCCGCTGCCGCCACCGGCGCTATTTCCGTGTAAGGTGGCATTGTAGAGGTTTGCGCTGGCACCATTATGAATGCCGCCGCCGCCCTGCGTAACGGTGTTGCCGGACAGCGTGACGTTACCGGCTGTCAGCGTGCCGCCGTTGTTGAGGGCGCCGCCGTAGAGAGCGGTGTTCCCGTTGAAGGTGGACTTGGTGACAGTGGCTGTCGCAGCATTGTGCACACCGCCACCGCCAGTGGAGGCTGAGTTGCCGGTGAAAGTCGTCTCGGTGATCGATAGCGTCGCGCCGCTGAAGATGCCGCCGCCGTTGCCACCCAAAGCCGAGTTGCCAAGGAACCGGCTGCCGCTGATGATGATGTTGGCGGAACCTACCGAGGAAATACCGCCACCATATGCTGCGGAGTTGCCGTCGAAGGTGACGTTGGCGATCGTCACCATGCCCGTATTGTGCAGGCCACCGCCGCCATTGACAGCCGTGCTATCCTCGATCGTGACGTCACTGATGGTGAGCACGCCCGTGTTGGAGATGCCACCCCCGCTGGTCGAGCTGTACCCATTCTGGATGGTCAGGGCGTTGATCGACACATTCACCACCGAGGTGATCGCAAACGGCTGGTGGCTCGACGCGCCGTTGATGGCGAGCGAAGCCGCGCCCGGCCCGGTGATCGTGACGGGGTCGGTGATGTCCGGCAGATCGGCGGTGAGGTTGATCGTCCCCGTGACGCTGAAGGTGATCGTGTCGCTCATGCCGATGTTGGCGTTGGCCGCCGCGATCGCCTCGCGCAGCGTGCATTCGGTGACATCACACACACCATCACCCGGATCGTTGAGGCTGTTGACGGTGAAGGTCTGCGTCGATGGCATGGGAATGCTCGATTCGAACGCGCCGCTGTCACACGCTTCTCCCCCCGGGTTGGGCCGCGCGAAACCGCGCTGGTCCACGCCGCTCACCGGGGGCGCCGCACACGCCGCTGCGTTGCCGCCGCCCAGGGCAGGGCTGCCGGTCAGCAGGGCATGCGTCAGCGTGGGACCGCCGTTATCGGCCAGGTTCGGGTCGATGCGCGCGTCGACATACATGCGCTCCGGCTCAAAGATACACCAGCCGTCGTCCGACAGGTTGCCGCCGCCGTTGATGAGAGTCCCCTGGCAGTTTTCCAGCGAGTCGATGTCGACGAAAATGCTGTTGGTCACGGTTGCGGTGCCGGTCGCGCCGTTGTAGAGGCCGCCCGATGCACCGGCATAGCCGCCGGTGAACGTGACGTTGGTCACAGTTACCGTGCCATTGTTGGCAATACCGCCGCCGTTATTGTCGACGGTGTTGTGTGAGAACGTGGTGTTGGCGACGGTCACCGTGCCGTTGCTGGCAATGCCGCCGCCCCACAGGGACTCGTTATGGTCGAACAGGCTGGCGGTGACCGACACGTTGGCGCCGACGTTATGGATGCCGCCGCCGCCGCCCAGTAACGCCTCATTGTACGAGAACGTCGAGGTCGTGATCGTCAGCGCCGCCGTATTCATGATCCCGCCGCCGGTGGACTCTGTCGCCTCATTGTTGTCGACAGTGCTGCCGGACATCGTGATCGATCCCGAGCTGGAGTTATGGATCGCTCCGCCGGTAGGCGCGGCATTGAACGACAGCACGACGTCGGTGAGCGTCAGGCTGCCGACGTTGGCAATCGCGCCGCCGGCTTCGGTGGCGACGTTACCCGTCAGCACGCTGTCCGTGACCGACAGGGTGCCGAAGTTGTAGATGGCGCTGCCACGGGTCGCGTTGCCGCCCGTCAGCGTGACGCCGCTGATGTCGACTGTGGTCCCGGTTTGTACATAGAAGATACGATTCGCACCGCCGCCGTTGATGGTCAGGCTGGCGGCGCCGGGGCCGGTGATGGTCAGGTCTTCGCTGATCGAGGGCAGGGCCGTCGCCAGCGTGATAGTTCCCGTGACACTGAAGGTGATTGTGTCCGCCTCAGCAGTGGCATTCGCCGCCTCGATCGCGGCGCGCAACGAACCGGGGCCCGCGTCGGCAGTGTTCGTGACGTCGAAAGTCGCGGCCAGAGGCGCCGCCAGGTTGCTCGTGTCCGGAGCAATCGAAACCCCGGCGTAGGCGAACTGCACCGGGACGACAAGTGAAAAAAGCGTCAAGAGGGTCAAGACGGCCAGTCGTCTTGACCGCGATGCTGATTTCATGGAGTGCCCTTTCTGATCTGCTGAATGCTCGAACTGATACGCGCGTAGTCGAGAGACCTTAGTTGCATAAGCTCTTCCACTGTTTTGGTACACCCTTTGTTTCTGATAGCTCCTGCCCTCCCCGTGGCTATAAAAAACTCGAAAAAAAATCATTAAAACCTGTAAACAAATCATTTTCTATACAGACTGTAATGTGTATCTCACCGATGATATTGCGATCGCTCTATGCGTGTAATTTATCACATAACATGGGTACAAAGAAATAAAATTTCTCTAAAAAATCCCCTGGGGGCTGGCCTCAGAACAAAAAAAACGCCGGGATCGAACTCGATCCCGGCGTCGTGCGCGTGTCGCACTCCGGCTTATTTCTTGCCGGCTTTGACCGTAATCTGCTTGGGTTGAGCCTGGGGCTGCTTCGGAATGGAGATGTTCAGGACGCCATTGTCGAAGCTCGCCTCGATCTGGTCGGTGTCGAGCGTGTTCGGCAGCCGCACGCTGCGCTGGAACGACCCGTAGCGGCGCTCGCGGTAGTGGTAGCGCTCGCCTTCCTTCTCGATGGTGTCGCCCACCTCGCCGCTGATAGTCAGCGTGTCGTTCTCGACCTCGACGTGCACGTCATCCGGTTTCATGCCCGGCAGGTCGACCCGCACGGTCAGCGTGTTGTCGTTCTCGACCACGTCCATCGCCGGGCGCATGATCGGGCGCGTGGTGTCGGTCTCGTAACGCGCCGGCCATGCGCGCCACAGGTCCTCAAACATCTGCTCGAACGGGCGGAAGATGTCGGCGATCTCAAGTTCGTTTCGCGGATTCCAACGAGTCAGGTTAGCCATAGTTACCTCCTCAATGAACCTTCCTACACGGTTTCACTGTTCGATTGTATGATGGATCGGCTGCGTAAAAATAACGTCAGAGCAGTTTTAGAAATCGATCAGCGCTCCGTAAAAAATCCGTAGGCGCACAATTCGAGGCGATTGATTTGGATAGCTTGTACAATTGGCGGCTAGTGTGCATAATATAGGGTACATTGCGACATAACGGAATGTGCCACGGTTGACCTGTGGAACTCGACAAGGGCACCTTTACATTCATCCGGATGATGAATGTTAGTTGCAAGTGAATATCCTCACACAGAGATGTGAGTTGACCCAAACCCGGCGATGACGGCACTGAACGGGCCGTCAGGTACAACCAGCGGTTTGTGGGGATCGCCGGGTAAACGACCGATTTGACAAACGTTGCGCGCCAACTTTGCGCAGTGAAATTGTTTAGGCAATCGGCGGGAAAATGCGGGTAGACACTTAAACGATAAAGGGCGGAACCGGTGTTCCGTCGGGCTGGCGCTCATCAGGGCGAAACGATCGCCCGCGCGCTCGATGGTCGGAGTCACCGTATCCGGCAGCCGCCCGGTTGGGGGTGTTGTTCGCTCGATCGAGCGGCGCCCCTTCGAGTTCCAGACATACAATCAGCCAAACAGCCGTGGCAAGGATTGCTCACGGCTGTCTTTTTTGGGGATAACTCGGTGAGCCGGACCATATCCAAGCTCGAAGTTCAAAAGCGGAACGCCGACCGGGTGAGTGTATACCTGGACGGTGAATTCGCGTTTGGGCTGCCCGCGCTCGAAGCGGCCCGGCTGCATACTGGGCAGGTGCTGTCCGAAGACGAAATCGCCGCGCTGCGCGAGATCGATGCCGTGGCGCGCGCCGTCGACCGGGCTGTTCGCCTGCTGGCTCGCCGTCCCTACAGCCGCGCCGAAATCCGTCGCAATCTGGACTCCAAGGAGATCGCCCCGGCGGTGATCGACGACGCGCTCGCCCGGCTCGAACGGCTGGGCTACGTCGACGATCGCGCGTTTGCGCTGTACTGGATCGAAAACCGCGAGCGGTTCCGCCCCCGCGGGCCGCGCGCGCTGCGCTACGAGCTTCGCCAAAAGGGCATCTCGGAATCCATCATCAACGAAGTCCTCGATGGGCTGGACCCGGCGTCATCGGCCCGGCAGGCTGCCGAAGACAAGGCGCGGCGGCTGCGCGGCCTGGCGCCGGATGAGTTTCGCCAGCGTTTGGGCGCGTTCCTGGTTCGTCGGGGCTTTGATTACGATGTCGTCCGTGAAGTGGTAGATCACATGTTAGCTGAACGACCTGATGACTTTGAATCTGAGCAAACAAACGAGGAGTAAGCCCCATGGAAATCGTGATTGCCCTGATCGGGCTAGCGATTGGCGTTGGGCTGGGCGCTGCCGGTCTGCTGATGGTCCAGAATGTTCAGGGGACCGGTCGCAAGCGCCAGGTCGAAGAGGAGGCCGCTCGCATTCTCAGCGAGGCGCAAAACCAGGCGCGGCAGACGATTGTCGACGCTCGGGACGAAGCGCTGCGCATCCAGCGAGAAGCCGAAGAAAACGCCAAGCGAAGACGCCTGGAAATCGATCGTGAAAGCGATCGGCTGCAAAAACGCCGCGAGGATCTCGACGCGCGCTACGAGCGGCTGGAACTGCGCGAGCAGAACCTGAACAAGCGCCAGAGCAAGCTCGACAAGCGCCAGAACGAGATCACCGTCATGTACGACGAGCAAAAAGCCGAGCTGGAGCGGGTGGCCGAGATGACCCGCGACGAGGCCCGCGAAGAACTGCTGATGATGGTCGAGCAGGAGACGCGGCAGGATATGGCCCGCCGCATTCGCGAGGTCGAGGAAGAGACGAAGATCGACGCCGACAACCGCGCGCGCGACATCATCGCCCTGGCGATCCAGCGCATCGCGTCGGAGCAGGTCAACGAGATCGCGGTCAGCGTGGTGGACCTGCCCTCCGACGAGATGAAGGGCCGGATCATCGGGCGCAACGGGCGCAACATCCGCGCGTTCGAGCAGGCCACCGGCGTGGATGTCGTGGTCGACGATACGCCTGAAGCGGTGACCGTCTCCAGCTTCGACCCGATCCGGCGCGAGGTCGCCAAGCGGGCGATGGCGAAGCTGGTGCTCGATGGCCGCATCCACCCGGCACGCATCGAAAAACTGGTGTCCGACGCCCAGAAGGAAGTCGAGCGGGTGGTCCGCGAAGAAGGCGAGCGCGCCGCGTACGAGGCCGGCGTGCCGGGCCTGCACAACGAAATCCTCAAGCTGTTGGGGCGGCTCAAGTTCCGTACCAGCTACGGCCAGAACCAGCACGCCCACGCCATCGAGACGGCGCACATCGCCGGGATGATCGCGGCGGAGCTGGGTGCAGATGTCGCCGTGGCGAAGGCCGGCGGCCTGCTGCACGACATCGGGAAGGCGATCGATCACGAGGTCGAAGGCACGCACGCAACGATCGGCGCCGAGTTCGTCAAGCGGTTCGGCGTCAACGCGCGGGTCGTGAACTGCATCGCCAGCCACCACCACGAGATCGAGCAGGAGTGCGTCGAAGCGCTGATCGTCGAGGCCGCAGACGCGATCTCAGGCGCCCGGCCCGGCGCGCGCCGCGAGAGCCTGGACACGTACATCCGCCGCGTCAAGGCGCTGGAAGACATCGCCAAAGAGTTCTCCGGCGTCGAGCAGAGCTACGCGCTGCAAGCCGGGCGCGAGGTGCGCATCATGGTCAAGCCAGACGAGATCGACGATCTGGCGGCGATGCGGCTGGCGCGCGATATCTCGAAGCGCATCGAAGAGACGATGCAATATCCGGGCCAGATCAAGGTGACGATCATCCGCGAGACGCGAGCGGTCGATTACGCGAAATAGCCGGGGAGCAAGCTCCGGTCGAACGGCGGACTCGCGCGAGCCCGCCGTTTTGTATTCAGGACGATGGAGTGAGGTCAAAGAATCGAGTAGCCGAGGTCGCGCGAATCGCGCACCAGCAGGGGCGCCTCGGGCAGGCGCGGGAAGTACGAAACCTGATCGGGCGACGCGACGATGAACTGGGAGGTTTCGAGGCTGTCCATCAGGCCGAACCCACCGGCCCGCATCAGCTCCAGGATCAAGTTGAGCATGTCTTTGGTCCAGCCGTCAGCGTCCACCGTCACCTCCATCCGGTGAAACGAGCGATACCCGTCGAGTCCGGGAGCGTGAAGGTCCAACCTGCCGCCATCGGGGCAGCGAATCGCGTAGCGTTCTCGTCCCAGGGTGTCGATGCGCGCGATCCACAGGGATTGATCCAGCACCCGCCGCACCGACTGGCGATTGCCGTCGGCGAAATGACCGTCGGCGGCATGACAAACCAGTATCAGATGACGCTTCATGGTGTTCAGCCTCCTTCGCCCAACCCCAGGGGCCGGACTGCCGCTGATTTGATACCCATGAGAATAGATCATTTGTTCTAAGCACGCAACATTTTCTTGCTCATTTTGAGAGAAAATGCCGCACCCAATCGACCCCAAGATATGGGGGTGAGCCACTGCCTGCGACCTCCACATGTGCCGTATTTTGTGCCGGTTCTGGACGCATCCCGGATCGGACTCGGCACCGGCTCGGCAGGCAGCGCGCAGCCAGAACATGGAGCAGATTACCACCACCGCTTGAACGGCGATTTAACGCCAGATTAAAGCTCGTTAAGTTGTGGGCTGGCGCCCGAAAATCTCATATACTTGCCCGTGAACTCGTGGACGGGATAGCTGAGGAGGGCGATTCATGCAGGCAGAAATCCTTTACCGCCCGTCGTATTCGATGGCGGTCGTCAATCTCGCGCCGGGCGAAGAGATCCGCGTCGAATCGGGCGCGCTGGTGAGCATGACCGAGGGCATGCGGCTCCAGACGCGCATGGAGGGCGGGCTGCTGCGCAGCCTGTCGCGCTCGTTTTTCGGCGGCGAGAGCTTCTTTCTGAACGTCTACCAGGCGCCCGACTTCGGCGGCCAGATCAACCTGGCACCGACCCTTCCCGGCGACATGATGATCCTGAAACTGCAAGACGAGTCACTGTTGGTGCAGGGGGGATCGTATGTAGCCTCGTCGATGGGCGTCGAGGTCGATACCAGTTGGAGCGGGGCGAAGACGTTTTTCGCGTCCGAAGGGCTGATCATGCTGCGCGCGCGCGGCAGCGGGCTGCTGATCCTCTCGTCGTATGGCGCTATCCACCCGATCGATCTGGCGCAGGGCCAGCGCTACACCGTGGATACCGGTCACCTGGTTTCGTTCACCGAGGGGATGGGCTTCAACGTGCGCATGGTGGGCGGCGTGCGCTCGACCCTGTTCAGCGGCGAGGGCCTGGTGGTCGACCTGACCGGGCCGGGCCGCGTGTACATGCAGACCCGGTCCGAAGACGCGCTGCTGTCCTGGCTGGTGCCTTTGCTGCCGGGCAACGGCGGGCAGGAATAGATCGATTGCGCCGGTTTATCATCGTAGGGGTGCTGCTGGCCGCGTTTGCGCTGCGCGTGTACGCGCTGGGCGAAAAAGCCGCCTGGTGGGACGAGGCGTGGTCGGTTCACGTCGCGCAGCAGTCGCTGGCCGATGCCACCGAGATCACGTCCTACGACGTGCAGCCGCCGCTCTACCAGTGGGCGCTGTTCGCCTGGGTCCGTGCGGCGGGCATCAGCGAGTTTGCCGTCCGCTATTTGTCGGTTCTGTGGGGGCTGGTCGCTGCCGCCGCGACGTATGCCGTCGCGGCCCGGCTGGGCGGGCGCCGCGCCGGAGCGCTCGCGGCGTTCTTCATCGCGCTGTCGGCGCTGCACATCGGCTGGTCGCAAGAAACGCGCATGTACGCGATGGCTTCGGCGTGGGCCGCGCTGACCGTCTACGCGGCGCTGCGCGTGAGGGCCGCGCCGGGCGCGCGCGGCTGGTGGGCGCTGTTGGTGCTGGCTGGGGCGGCCATCCCGCTGACCCACTACCTGGGCGGCTTCGTGCTCGCCATTTTGAACCTGCACTGGCTATTGGGCTGGCGGACGCATTCGCGCGCGTTCCGCCGGGCGTGGATCGCCGCGATGATCGCCATCGCGCTGCTGTTGGGCCTGTGGGCGATCTACGCGGTGGGGCACATCCGGGGCGGCGGCGGAGACTTCGAAGGCTCGGCGGCGTTCGTGTTCCAACTGGCGGCGACACTGTGGGCGACCGGCGCATCGGTCGATCTCGACCGGTATCTCGCGCCGACCCTGGTCGTCATGGCCGGGCTGGTCGCCGGGCTGGCGCTGTACGCGCGGCGGCGGCGATCCGACGGCGTGTTGGTTGCGCTGCTGGTGATCTGCCCGCCGCTGGTGATCTACCTGCTCAGCCTGCCGTCGTGGCGCTTCTACGCGCCCCGGCCCGAAGCGCGCTATCTGGTGATCTTCGTGCCGCTGGTTTACGTCGCGTTCGGGCTGGCGATCGATGCCTTGCGGCGGGAGTGGCGCGTCCTGGGCATGGCGGCGGCGCTGGGCCTGACGCTGTTGTACGGGGCGGCGTACCTGCGCGAGGCGGACAACCGCTATTATCGGGACGACTATGCCACCCTGTTCCGCACGATCGACCTGCTGGCCGCGCCCGGCGAGCAGGTGTTCTTCGTGTCCGACGACCGCTACCCGCTGGTGTATTATCACCTGGACCGCGCCGCAGGCGGCGACTCCGACCTTCGAGCACGCGGGATCCCGCTGCCCGTGGACGATCTCGACGGGCACATGCGCGCCATCGTGGGCGATGCCTCGCGGTTCTGGTTCGTCGAGATCGAGCGCAACCTGAGCGATCCCGCAGGCGAGAGCGTGGCCTGGCTGGACGCGCATTACACGCGCCTCTGGCGCGCCCCGTTCGAGCACAACGCGGTCACGCTGTACGCGGCGGACGCGGGGGCTCCGCCGGACAGTGACCGCACGCTGATCCCTGCCATCCGCGAGGCGCGACCGGGCGACACGGTCCGGATCGGGGTGCCGGATGGCGCGACGGCCAGCCTCGAAACCGCCGGGCGGGTGATCGCGGCACAGACGGCGGTGGGCGGCTGGAGCCTGCTCCAGTTCCCGGTCTATCCCGCCTATCCGCCGGGCGAGTATATGCTGCGTGCGCCGGGCGGAGCCCACACCTTCCGCGTGACGCACAGCCAGCCCGCGCCGGACGATCCGCCGGCCAACCTCGATCTCGCGTTCGGGCCGCTGCGCCTGCTGGGCTACGCGCTCGATCGGGCCGGCGCAAAGCCGGGCGAGCGCTTCGATCTGCGGCTGTTCTGGGAGGTGGCCGAGCGCCCGCCGGAGGACTACACCGTGTTCGTCCACCTGCTGGGCGCGGATAACACCGTCTGGGTGACGGACGATGGCTACCCGGCAGGGACGCCCACCACGGCGTTGTGGGCGGGGCAGATCCTCACCGACCGGCACCGGCTGCGCGTCCCGGACGACATGCCGCCGGGCTGGTATTCGGTCGAGGTGGGGTTGTACCGGCTGGATACGGGCGAGCGGCTGGCCCTGGCCGATGGCAGCGACCGCGCGCTGGTGCCCGGCTTCGAGGTGCGGCGCTAGGCGATCCTGGGCGCGGCGACGAACACGCGCATGCTGTCTTCCTCGTCGCGGATCAGCGCGGACGGGGCGAACCGCAGCGCGACGGCGGTCATCCAGATGTCGCCGATAGCGCCGCCCGCGTTCATCATCACCGCCAGCGCGACCCACTGCGCCAGCCCTGCCGGCAGAAAAGCCAGGAGCGGCGTCCCCACGGCGGTGATCCCCACCAGCGGCGCTAGCGCGATGCGGATGAACTCGTCGCGCCGGAACAGCGCGCCGTCGGCGGTGGCGAACAGCACGAAGAACTTGGCCCCATAGCGCGGCTTGTGGCCGTAATAACGGATCGCCTGCCCGTGAATCCACTCGTGGAGCGGCAGCACCAGCAGCACCAGCAACAAACCCAACTCCGAGGGGATCGATTGGGGCAGGGCGTGGATCACCAGCGGCGCATTCGCCGCGTTGTAAATCGCCAGCAGGCCGCCGAGCACCAGCCCGCTGCCCGCCAGCGGAATGATCGAGAACACGTTCAGCCAGAACAGGCGGCGCGGCTCGGTCACGCGCATCCGCTCAGCTTCGCGGTAATGCGGCGGCAGGCTCCGGATCGGTTGGGTGGTGCGCTTCCACATGCCAGGCTCCGGTGAATGGGCGACGGTGCCCTGATTATAATCGCACCGCAAACGAAAGGGCACCCTGACCGGAGTCACGGGTGCCCTGTGTGGAAGCGGCTGGCGCGTCAGTTGAGGGGAGTGTTGCGCAGCCGCAGGCTGTTGCCGATCACGAAGACGTCGCTGAGGGCCATCGCCCCCGCCGCCAGGATCGGGTGCAGGTGGCGCAGGATCTCCGGCGCGCTCTCCACCGGGGCCAGCACGCCCGCCGCAACCGGGATCAGCGTGACGTTGTAGGCAAACGCCCAGAACAGGTTCTGCTTGATGGTGCGCACGGTCTTCTTGCTGAGCGCGATGGCGCGCGGCACACCGCGCAGGTCGCCGCCGATCAGCGTGACGTCGGCGGCTTCCATCGCCACGTCCGTGCCGGTGCCGATCGCGATCCCGACGTCGGCCTGGGCCAGGGCGGGGGCGTCGTTGATGCCGTCGCCGACCATGCCGACGCTGTAACCCTCGGACTGGAGCTGTTTGACGTAGGCGGCCTTGTCGCCCGGCTTGACCTCGGCGAAGACGCGGTCGATGCCCACTTCGCGGGCGATGGCGTCGGCGGTGGCCTGGTTGTCGCCGGTCATCATGACGACCGTCAGGCCCAGCTCGTGAAGCTGTTTGACCGCCTCGACCGATCCGTCTTTGATCGTGTCGGCCACCGCGATCACGCCGCTGGCCTGCCCATCGACGGCCAGCCACATCGTCGTTTTGGCTTCCTGCTGCAGGCGCTGGGCTTCGCCTTCCAGCCCGTTGAGGTGCACCTGCTGGCTCGTCATCAGCGATAGGTTGCCCAGCAGCACGGCGCGCCCGTCGATCTCGGCGCGAACGCCCTGGCCGGTCAGCGCCTCGAAGCCCTGCGGGCTGCTCAGCGGCAGGCCGCGCTCGGCGGCGGCACGCACGATGGCCGCGCCCAGGGGATGCTCGCTGCCGCGCTCGGCGCTGGCCGCCAGCGCCAGCAGGCCCGGCTCGTCGATGGCGGCGGCGCTGCGAACGACCACGTCGGTGACGCTCGGCTCGCCGCGCGTTAGCGTGCCGGTTTTGTCCAGCACGACGGCGGTCAGCTTGCGCCCGCGCTCCAACGCCTCGCTGCTCTTGAAGAGGATGCCGGTTTCTGCGCCTTTGCCCATGCCGACCATGATCGCGGTCGGCGTGGCGAGGCCCATCGCGCACGGGCAGGCGATGATCAACACGGCGATCATGCGGATCATAGCCGGGGTGAACTCGCCCGTGCCGATCATCCAGATGGCGAAGGTCAGAATGGCGACCGAGACCACGGTGGGCACGAAGACCGCCGAGACGCGGTCGGCCAGCCGCTGGATCGGGGCTTTGCTGCCCTGCGCCTGTTCGACCAGCCGGATGATCTGGGCCAGCGCCGTCTCGCGCCCGACTTTCGTCGCCTCGAAGGTCAGCAGGCCCTGCTTGTTGATCGTCGCGCCGATGACCGGGTCGCCGGGACCCTTGTCGACCGGCAGGCTCTCGCCGGTGATCATGCTCTCGTCGACGGCGCTCTGGCCCTCGTGCACCACGCCATCGACCGGGATTTTCTCGCCGGGCCGCACGATGATCAGGTCCCCGGTGTTTACCTGCTCGACCGGGATGTCGATCTCCTGCCCGTCGCGGATCACGCGGGCGGTCTTGGCGCGCAGGCCCATCAGCTTTTTGATCGCGGCGCTGGTGCGGCCTTTGGCGATGGATTCGAGCAGGGTGCCGGTCGCGATCAGGGTGATGATCGAGGCCGACGTCTCGAAATAGACGTGCCCGCCGATGGCGCCCAGCGTGACGATCACGCTGTAGAAATAGGCCACGCTGGAACCCAGCGCGACCAGCACGTCCATGTTGGACGAGCCGTTGCGCAGCGACTTGTAGGCGCCCACGTAGAACTCGCGGCCCACGAAAAACTGCACCGGCGTCGCCAGCGCCCAGAACAGCACGTTGACCCAACCGGCGTGCGCCCATTCGCCCCAGAGGCCGAAGTCGCGCCCCATGCTCAGGACGAACAGCGGCAGCGTGAACAGCGCGCCGATCAACACGCGCTGGACGTTATGCCGGATCTCCGCCTGGCGCGCGGCCTGTTCGGCGTCTTCGAGCTCGGCCTCATCCTCGGCCTGGACCACGTTGTAGCCCGCCTTCTCGACGGCGGCGACCAGGCTGCTGCGCGGGACGCCCGCGGCCAGCGTGACCAGGGCATGCTCGGTCGCAAAATTGACGTTCACATCCAGCACGCCGTCCACTCTTTCGAGCGCGCGCGAGACATTGGCCGCGCAGTTCACGCAGTCCATGCCGGTGATCGCCAGATCGACCGTCTGCTGGGCCACGTCATACCCGGCGCGGCGGATGCGCCCGACGATCTCGTCCATCTTCAGCAGCGAGTCGTCGTAGGTGAGGGTGAGTTTCTCGCTGGCGAAGTTGACGTTCGCCTCGCGGATGCCGTCCAGTTTGCGCACGTTGCGCTCGACGGTCGCCACGCAGTTGGCACACGTCATGCCGGTGACGGGTAGGGTAAGTTGTTTGTCTGCCATGTGTCTTTGCTCGACTGACTGTCAGCGATGAAAAAGGGGCCGCCGGGCCCCTTCACATCCGCTGCCTAATTGGTGCCCGGGGCCGGCGGATAGTTGATCTCGACCAGCAGGGCGTTGATCGCCTCCCAGGTGGCCGGGTCGTCCCATTCCACCGTGACCATTCGCGTCTCCTCGTCGGCCCGGACCTTGCTCACCCCGGCCAGATCGCTGACTTCGTTCTGAATGGTCATGACGCAGTGTCCGCACGAAATGTTGGGGACTTCAAACGTTTTTGTCTGCATGATCGGTACTCCTTCAGGGTTTGTTGGTATGGCGAAAGACTTCGGTGATTTCGGTCAGGACGCGCTCGCGCTCCCCGGAGTCTGCGTCCTGAATGGCTGTCGTCACGCAGGTGCGCAGGTGGGAGTCGAGGATGCCCTCGCTCACCCGCGACAGCGCCTGCTGCGTGGCCTGGATCTGTTTGATGACATCGATGCAGTACCGATCTTCTTCGAGCATTCGCACGATGCCGTTGATGTGGCCGGCGATGCTCTTGAGACGGTGAACGGCGTCGGCGCGCGTGGTGGGGTCCATAGCACCTTCCTGGCTGCAAGCCCACCCCCCTGGGGGGTGGGCTATCGATACGCCGATCATAACCGGATCGCGGCCCGTTGTCAAATCCTCCCCCGCGCAATCGCCCAACCGGCGCGGCCCTGGGTTGGTGCCTATTATCACACCCATCGTCTTGTTTTTGTCACTGATAGTTGGGCGCCAAACCGGGTATAGTGTCATTGTGTCAATCACAAAGGTGATCATTAAGGAGCTAAAATGGCTGACCTGTCAACAACTTACATGGGAGTTCCGCTCAAGAATCCTGTGATCGTGGCTGCCAGCTCGATCTCGAACTACGTGGACAAAGTGAAGAAAGCCGAAGAGACCGGGGCCGCCGCGCTGGTTATTCGCTCGCTGTTCGAAGAGCAGATTCACCACGACGAAATGACCATGGCCGACTTCCTGGAACGGGCGGCCAATATCTCGCCTGAGATCCAATCGTCGTTTTATCCGCCGGTGGAACACGGCGGCCCGCGCGAGCACCTGATGTGGGTCGAGAAGACGCGCCGGGCGGTCAACATGCCGATCTTCGCCAGCCTGAATGCCGTCTCGCCGGGCGCGTGGACCAGCTACGCCAAGCAGCTCGAAGAGACGGGCATCGCCGGCCTGGAGATCAACTACTACATCGTGGCGACCGATCCCGACGTGCCGGGCAGCGACCTCGAAAAAGCGCTGCTGGACATCGTAGGCGCCGTCGTGAACGAGGTGAGCATCCCCGTGTCGGTGAAGCTGAGCCCGTACTACACCTCGACGCCGCACGTGGTCCGCGAGCTTGAGAGGCGCGGGGCGAAGGCCGTCGTGATGTTCAACCGGTTCTTGCAGCCGGACATCGACGTCGACGATGAAGCGATCACCAACGAGATGGCGTACAGCACGCCGCAGGAGATGAAGGTCCCGCTGCGCTGGGTGGCGCTGCTCTATGGCCGGACCGGGCTGGACCTGGCGCTCAACACGGGCGTGCATTCGGGCCGCGACATCGCCAAGGCGCTGCTGGCGGGCGCGTCGGTAGTTCAGGTCGCGTCGGCCTGCCTGCAGAACGGCCTGCCGTACATCTCGACGATGCTGCTGGACCTGCAAGGCTGGATGGAAGAGAAGGGCTACGAGAGCCTGGACGACTTCCGGGGCAAGGTCAGCCAGAAGAATGTGCCGGACGCGTTCGGTTTCGAGCGGGCGCAGTACATGCAGCTTCTGATGTCTCAGCAGTAGCCGGCGAGCGCCGAAAAAGGGTGTGGGGTGTGCGCGCACCCCCCTTTTTTATTCCCCGGCGAACAGGCTGCGGATCACGTCTGCACCGGTCAGCGCGACCGGCATGAGTGCCAGATTCTCCTCGACGTGCGCGACCTGGCTCATGCCGACCAGCGCGGTCGTGTTGCCCGGCGTCGACCGGGCGAACTGGATCGCGCGCTGGGCGTGGGTCTGCGCCTCGGGAAAGTAGGGCGACAGGTCCGCCATGAACGGCCCGGCTAGCAGACCCTGCTTGAGCGTAGCGCTGGTCGTGACGGTGATCCCGAACGACTCGGCGGCGGCCATGGGGCTGAGGAACTCGTCGCTCACCTGTTGGTTCACGAGTGCGAACGCCTCGGTCATCATCAGGTTGTAGGGCAGTTGGATGTACCGGAAATGGTTCTCGTCGCCCGCCACCTCGAAGGCCAGCCCCACCAGCTCCGTCAGCGACAGGTAGTCCGGCGCGTCGGGCGGGCTGCGGAAGCCGGTCCACGTGGCGACGCCATAGGCCGCGATGTGCTGGCGGTTGACGGCGGCTTCGAGCGTCTCGAACGCGTCGAGCATGCGCCGCCGGAACGTGTCGTGCGTGTTGCTGATGTGCTGCGTTTCGGGGTTGTGCAGGTAGTAGATGTCGATGGTATCCACGCCCAGGTTGCGGCGGCTGCGATCGATCATCTCGTCCAGGAAGTCGGGCGCGAGGCAGTGCTGGTAATTGGCCGCGAACTCGTTGGGGTGGGCGAGGCCGGACTCGATGTATTCCTCGTAAATCCACCGGCGCGGGTCGTCGGGCACGGCGCCATCGTAGGGCGCGATACCGCCTTTGGTGGCGATCACCACCTCCTCGCGCGCCACATCCCCCCGTTTGATCGCCGCGTGCAGCGCCTGGCCGATGGCGCGTTCGCTGCGCTGGTGCCGGTAGTTGATCGCGGTATCGATGTGGTTGCAGCCCAGCGCCAGCGCGCGCTCGACGGCGGCCCGGTACGCCTCGTCGGTGGCCGCGTCCGGCTCGCCCAGGTACGTGCCGATGCCGATCGACGACACGCTGAGGCCCGCCGCCGTGCTGCGGAAGTATCCGTCTGCGGCGTGGCCGGCGTGACGTTGGGCATAGGCGGCGGTTCCTGCCGGGGTGGCGCGCCCGTGATGTGTCATGGCCCTGTCTCAGCGATTCTGGATCGACCAGTCGAAGCCGATGGCTGGATCGTCGAATGGGATGCGTTCCTCATCCGGGGCGGCTGCGTTGTAGCTCTGCGTCGTGTGGTAGAACAGCAGCACCGGCTTGGTGCCCAGCACCTGGTAGCCGTGAGCGATCCCCGCCGGGATCAGGATCAGGACCGGGTTGTCCTCCCCGGCGTAGATGACCTGCGTTTTGCCGTGCGTCGGCGAGTCCGCCCGCTGGTCGTAGAGCACGACGCGCGCCATGCCATCGGCCACGTACCACAGATCGTCCTGGCGCTTGTGCCAGTGGAAGGCTTTGATCACGCCGGGATAGGTCTTGGTGAAGGACGTCTGCCCGAAGCGAGTCATCAGGTTGTCGTCGTCGCGCAGAATCTCGCGGAAGTACCCGCGATCGTCGCTGTACGTGACGAGTTTCTTGATCACTACGTCGTGAATTTTCCCCATGAGTCTCTCCTGGTTGGCGCCGTGAAGGGGTGCAGGGCGGGGATTGCGTCTCCCGCCCCGGTATCGCGCTAGTTGAATTCCTTGTATTCGGCGGGGACCTGTTCGGCCCCGTCCCACACCACGCGGCGGAAGTGATTCGGATCGGTGTTGCCTTCCGAATTGATCAGCAGAATCTGCGATTCCGAGTCGAGCTGGAGCCGCTCGCGCACTTCGGCCAGTTCGGGCCGTTCCATGATGAACATCAGCGCGCCAAGTGTGACCGCGCCGGACTCGCCCGACACGATGAACGGATCGCCGGCCAGCGGCACGCCGTAGACGCGCATCCCCTTGGCGGCGACGTATTCCGGGCACGACAGGAACATATCGGCGCAGTCCCACAGGATTTTCCACGCCAACGGGCTGGGATCGCCGCAGGCCAGACCGGCCATCATCGTGTCCAGGTCGCCGGGGAAGCTGTGCGGCTGGCCGTCGCCGGCTTCGGCGGAGCGGTACAGGCACGCGGCGGTGTCCGGCTCCACGACGACGGACACGGGATCGTGCTCGCCGAATAGCTGGTGATAGTAGCCGATGGCCGACGCGGCCAGCGCGCCGACGCCCGCCTGCACGAAAACGTGCGTGGGCTTGACGATGCCCTGTGCGGCGAGCTGTTCCTGCACTTCGGTGAGCATGGTCGAATAGCCCTGCATCACCCAGCGCGGGACGTCTTCGTACCCTTCCCATGACGTGTCGGAAATGACCTGCCAGCCGTTTTTCTGAGCGTCCAGGTTCACCTGGCGCACGGCGTCGTCGTAGGTGCCGTCGATGACGCGGACTTCGGCGCCGTTGGCCTCGATGGCCTTGATGCGCGCCTGGCTGGTGAATTTGTGCACGTAGATCACCGCGCGGAAGCCCATCCGCGCCGCCGCCCAGGCCACGCCCCGGCCATGATTGCCGTCCGTCGCCGCGGCGAAGGTGATGTCGCCCAGCTTCTCGCGCATCTCCGGCGAGGTCAGCTCGCTGAATGGGATTTCCAGGTGATCCATGTTCAGCCGCGTCTTGAGGAAGCGGTACATGGCGAACGAGCCGCCCAGCACCTTGAACGAGTTCAGCGTCAGCCGCACCGATTCATCTTTGACCCAGATGCCGCCCAGGCCCAGCATGTGGGCCAGGTTAGCCAGGCTCTTGAGCGGGCTGATCCGGTAGCCGGGGATCTGGCGGTGAAAGCTGCGCGCCAGGCGCGAAATGCCCGGCGGAAACACCTCGGCCACTGCCGGGCTGGTGGTCACCGTTTTGGCGTGCGGATTCTCGATCCACTTGACGGGAAAACTGCTGTCTTGTTCCATGATTGGCTGAGTCTTACTCCTACCTGCGGAAGAAATTGCTGATGAAGAAGATGATGTTGGCGGGCCGCTCGGCCAGCCGGCGCATGAAGTACGGGTACCACTGCGTGCCATAGGGGACGTAGACGCGCACCTTGTAACCATCGTCGTGAAGCTGCTGCTGGAGCCTGCTGCGGATGCCGTAGAGCATCTGGAACTCGAAATTCTCGTAGGGCACGTTGTGCTGCTTGACATGCGCGATCGACGCATCGATCATTTTCTCGTCGTGCGTGGCAATGCCCAGGTACGCCCCGGCGGCGCAGGCTTCCGGGTTCAGGAACTGCTCGACGAGGTGGACGAAGTTCGCATCGACGTCGGCTTTGTCGGGAAACGCGCGGTCGGGCGGCTCTTTGTACGCGCCTTTGCACAGGCGCACGAACGCGCCTTCGGCGGCCAGGGTCTTCATGTCGCTTTCGCTGCGGTACAGGTACGCCTGGATCACGATGCCGACGTTGTCGAAGCCGTGTTCGTCGCGCAGCTTGCGATACACGTCGAGCGTCACGTCCGTGTAATCGCTGCTCTCCATGTCGATCGTGATGTGGTTGCCGGTGGCTTTCGCTTTCTCGAGAATCTCATGCACGTTGTCCACACACAGGTCTTTGCGGATATCCAGCCCTAACTGCGTCAGCTTGAGGGACGCGGTGGCGCGGATGCCGCTTTGCGCGATGGCGTCGAGCAGTTCGATATAATCCTGTGTGGCTTGCAGGGCGCCGGCCTCGTCGCTGACGCTCTCGCCCAGGTGATCGAGCGTCACTTCCAGGCCGTGATTGTTGAGCTGGCGAGTCGCGGCGATGGCTTCTTCCAGCGTGTCGCCTGCTACGAAACGGTGCGCGGTCCGGCGTGCCAGCCCGATGCGCATGATCATGCCCTTGGCCCAGCCGGCGCGTGCCAGATATAGAAAGAGCGAACGCAACATTAGTACAGTCCTTTACTAAAAGGCGATGTAATTGACCTCTATTGTAACGCTCCTCTGCGCCCCTTCAATAGATCAAATGGCAGGTGGAACCGCGCGTTAAGGCATGAATTCGCGGTCGAAGACTCGCAGCGCTCGGGCCGGGGCCGGTATGTTGGTGGGGGCGTGCGTCAGGGGGACGCGTCCTCGGGCGGGGGAGCGGCGTCGCGCGAGTAGCCCGGCACCGCGATGGCGACCTCGTAAGCCGCGTCGTTCCGCTCGATGACCTGGATATCACCGCGATTTTGACGGGCGCTGAGCCAGACTTCGGTTGCGAGCGAGCCTTCCAACCAGCGGGATTCGCCGTTCTCGGTGAGCTCGCGCAGCGAAAACGGCGCGTTGGCGGGCCACGGCCACGACGGCGCCATCGTGTCACGCGGAACAGGGTAGGCGCTGATCCACCCGGCGGCGGGCTGGACGAGCACGGGCTGGTCGCTGAGCGCCCGGCAGTTCTCGAGAACGCGCTCGAAGCTGTTCTGCGGCCAGTTGCTGTACCGCCGGATCGTCCGCACCTCGTCGTACAGCGACACGGTGATCGACTCGATGACCGGATCGATAGTGCTTGGCGGAATCATCTCGTCTTCCCAATCGTAGAACCCGCGGTTGATGATGTCTTCGAGAAAACCGCGCATCGCCACTTCGTCGATCCGCGCCTCGAGCACGACCTCGGCCCCGCTGTCGTCGTTTGTCGTCCACACCACGCGGCCATCGCCCCACAGGGTGCACGGGGGGATGCTGTTGGTGATGAACGCGGCCTTCTCTTGATCCGGCAGGGTGTCCAGCCGGGCGACGATGGTTTCCGCGTCACGCTCCCAGTCGAACAGGCCCAGATTGCTGCCGGATTCGGTGGTGTCGTCTGCTGCCGGGGAATCGTCACCGCAGGCCGCCAGGGCCAGAGACACGATCAGGATGAGCAAGAACAACCGCCGCATAGTGAACTCCTGGGAAGGTGAATGACGCATTGTATTGTAGCCCGCGCCCACCTGCCGGACAAGCGCGCCAATAAGACGGCGAGCCGCAGCCCGCCGTCCTCGTTTTGTTCGGGTTTGTGCAGATACGGTGACAAGCCGGTCAGTCCGGCACGACCTCGTATGCCTGGCCGTCCCACACGAACAGCACGTGATCGCCCACTGCCAGGTATTCGCCCACGCGCGGATCGAGATCGAGCAGGTCGAAATACGCGTCGCTCAGGAACGTAACCGTGACCGGCGTCATCTCGTCGGCGTTGTAGAGCGTGTCGATCCACGCCCCATCACGCCAGACAAACGTCCGGTCGGCGGCATAGCGCAGGGGCTGGCCTTGCGGCGCGCCCTCCGCATAGCCGGGCGGTGCGCTGCCGTCCGCCCAGGCTTTCTCGGATTCCCCGGCGGGCACCCGCGTCATGGCCGGCATCGGCATTTCGGCGCCCGCCAGATTCGCCGCCGACTCGGCGGCATCGACCGCTACCGCGCCCGACGCGGCGCTGAACGACTGATCGGCCTCGTCCCGGAAGGCGGTCTGCGCCTCTTCGACGCCCGACTGGGTGAAGATGTCCTGCTCCTCGATCAGGAAGGACGTGTACGGCGTGATGATCCCGTAGCGGATGCTCAGCCGCACGATGCTGTCGACCAGCTCCGGGTTTTCGCCGTGGAGCCGGATCGCGTTCAGCAGCGCGCCGATCTTGCGCGTGGCCCACAGGCGCGGGATGAAGACTTCGCCGCCCGCGTTGGCCGGGAAATCGACCTCGTAGCGGTAGACCTGGCGCTCGCCGTCCAGCTCGCCGGTCAGCGTGATGGTTGGCGAGCCGCTGTCGCGATAGCGCCCGGTCACGATCAACTGCGTCCCGGCGAACAGGTCCGGCAGCGGCAGCACGGGATACAGCTCCTCAACCAGCATGTTGCCGAAGTCGATCTCGATGTCCGTCAGCACGGGTGCGCTGATCTTGTTGTACAGGCTGCTCACTTCCTCGTCGATGCGCTCGCCGGTGCGGACATACGTACCCGCGCCGCGAAACGACTGGACCAGTTGATCGAGCAGGAACGTGTCCACGTCGTCGCCGACGCCGAAGGTGAACATGCGCACGTTGGGCGGCGCGACGGTTTCGGCATTGTCCAGAATATCCGCTGTGTCGGTTTCGCCCTCGGTGGGCAGCCCATCGGTCAGGAACAGGATCACGGTCGAGCGCTCGCGGTCGACCATGCCCATCGCCTGCTGAAGCGCCGTGTCGATGTCCGTGCCGCCCAGCGCCTCAAGCCCGCCGATCCAGTCCTTGGCCCGGCGAACTTCCGAAACCGGCTGGAGCCCGTTGGCGTAGAGCCGGTAGCCGGTGCTGAAGGCGATCACGTTGAACCGGTCGCGCTCGTTGAGGTTGTCCAGCACGAACTTGGCCGCATCGCGGGCCTGGTCCCATTTTTCGCCGAACATCGAGCCGGACTGGTCGAGCACGAAGATCACGTCTTTGGGGATGATCCGGTCGGCGTCGGCTTCGACGGGCGGGGTGATCAGCAGCGTGAAGAACCCGTCCTCGTTGGCGCTCTCGCGGTAGGTCAGCAGGTTCACGTTGATCTCGTCGCGGGCCAGCCCGTAATACAGCACGAAGTCGCTCTCGGCGCGCTCGTAGCTGGATTCATACCCGGCGCGAAAGGCGAACTTGCCCTCGCGCGAGATGCCGATCCGGTGGGTGGGGGAGTAGATCGGGCCGATCTCGTCGTTGGATTCGACCGACACGCTGATGCTGGTCCGCTCGACCGGGCGCCGCGTGAACTGGTCGGTGCGCAGCGAGTAGGTGTAGTTCACCAGCCCGTTTTCCACTTCGAGCAGTTGGCCGTATTCGATCTCGATCTTGACCTCGGAGAACGGCTGGATGGGGAATACGCTGGCCTGGATGGCGCCCGCGCCGACGTATTCCAACAGGGCGGGGTCGCGCATCTGGCGCACGATCCGGTCGTAGATGGCGCGCGCCTCGTCGGCGTTGAGGATCTTGGCCTCGATGGGCTTGCCGTCCACCCACATCACGAGGTCCGAGACGGCAGCGCCGACCGGCAGCGGGAAGATATACGTGCCTTCGGCGGCGCGGTTGTCCTCGTTGTAAAACACCTGCTCGATGCGCGTGGTGGCGACCTGGTTGTCGATGGTGACGTTCACCCGGTGGGCGCGAATGATCACGCCCTGGTCGATTAGCAGCGGCAGAACGGGGTCACCGGGCGCGCCGGGGTGGGCCAGGACGGGGAGGGCGCCGGTGGTCAGCAAAACTACGATCAACATGATTAATGCGATTCCAGGTTTCTTTTTCATGGGTGGTCCTCCGGTAGCATATCTTGTTATGCTAAAGACGCCGCACGTGCGCCAAAAGTTCCCTTTTTGGTGGGGATGCGGCATACTAAAGACGGTGAAAAGCGTGAGACGACGATATACGAACGGTAGAAACCATGGTTGATCGAAGTTTGCCCGAAGGTCTGAGCGCCGATCAGTTGATGGAACACGTCCGCCACCTGAGCGTGGTGATTGGCCCGCGCCACCCCGCCAGCCGCGCCGAGCGCGAGGCCGCCGCTTACGTCCACAAGACCATTCGCGGCCTCGACCGCCGGTGGGAGCTGGCGAACCAGCCGTTCCGCAGTGTGGGCGGCTTTCGCTACCGGATCGCGCCGCTGGCGATTCTGACCGGCCTGAGCTTGTGGTTCGGGCTGACGCGCAGCCGGCGGCGGCAGTTCGCTGCCGGGGTGACGTCGGTTGGGCTGAGCGTGCTGACGCGCGACGCGTTTTTGCTGCGCCCCGCTGTGTGGGAAAGCTGGCTACGGCGCGGTGAATCCGAGAACGTGATCGTGCGCATTCCGCCGCGCGGCAAGACCCGGCGGCGGGTGGTATTCGTGGCCCATCTCGACTCGGGCGTGCACCGCCTCACCGCCGACCCGCGGCTGGTGGGGCAGCTCCCGCGCACGCTGGGCGGCATGACCCTGCTGGCGCTGGTGGGCGGAGTGCTCACCCTGCTGGCCGGGCGCAACCAACGCTGGCGCATGCTGCGCTCGCTGAGCGGCGGGCTGGCGCTGGGCGGCGCGGCGCTGGCGATCATCGACGAGATGGGGCCGGACGTTCACGGCGCGAACGGCAATGCGTCCGGCGTGGCGGCGCTGCTGGGGTTGGCCGAGGCGCTGCACCGCCGCCCGCTCGAAAACACGGAGGTCGTGCTGGCCTTCACCGGTGCGGCGACGGCGGTGGGCACCGGGGCCGATTTCCTGGCGACGCAGTACGCCCAGGAGTGGCACGATGCGCTGTGGGTGGTGGTCAATAGCGTCGGGACGGGCGAGCTGTGCTGGGCGACCCGGCACGGGATCAGCCCGTACGCGTACTATTATCCCCACCCGGACGCCGTGCGCGTGATCGAGCGCGTGGCGAGCGCCCGGCCCGACCTGGGGCTGATGGGGAAGACGATGCTCAGCGTGGATGAAGTGTCCATCCTGCGCGACCGTGATCTGCGGGCGGTGGCGCTGATGGGCTACGACCGGGTGACCGGGCTGCTGCCCAACTGGCGCCAGCACAGCGACACGATCCACGCCATCGATCCGGCGGCGCTTGAGCGCGCGGTAGACGCGATCTGGACGACGGCGCGCGTGGTCGACCAGGCGGCGGAGTGGCCGCTGGCCGGTTCCTGACGCTGGCAATGCGGCGGGCGGGCGTGGCCCGGCGGTTGCTCACCGGGCCGCGTTCGCTGATACAATCTATAGTGAGAGGAAATGAGACAGCGCGTGATAGGACTTCACCGCGCCATGCCACGCCAAGGAGGTTCAACCATGACCGACCACAACTCAGACCCCAGACCGGATTGGCTGGACGATTTCGAGGATCTTGCCAACGAGGAACTGGCCGAAAGCTCGGCGTGTGATCAGGTGCATCCGATCGTGGCGGCCTGGTATGATGAGCTGATGGCGGGCGATCCCCCGGCATCGCGCGATGCCGTCTGGCAGGCGCTCCACTGCCTGACCACCGAGGTGCTGGCCGACATGCCCCAGTCGCTGGCCGAAGCGCTGGCCGCCGCTAACGCGGAGGAGGAATTCGCGGACTGGGTGACGGAGGTGCTGCTGGTGGGGCGCGCGTTCCAGATCGCGCTCGACAGCGGGCGGCTGGACGATCTCTAAATCGCCACATCCCCGCACAACGTGCGTAGAACGAAAGAGCCAGGCAGCGCCCGGCTCTTTTTCGTGTCGCCTCAGTCGGTCAATACCGGCCTGGCTTCCGCCGGTGGCGCGTTGCGCTCGTCGATCGCGTAGACCAGCAGGCAGGCGAACGTCATGGCCAGGATGCCGACCGCCGTCCCGAACAGCTTGAGGAAGGGCAGGCCCACCACGATCCCGGTGATGATGAACGGAATGGTGGTCGACATCCCCGCGCAGGCCAGGTAATGGAACGCCGCAGCCAGCGCGCCGCCCCGGACGCTCTCTTTGGCGCGAGAATCGCGCGCGATCTTGATGCCCACCAACAGGCCAATCGCCGCGCCGATCAAAAGTGCTGTCTGCCAATCGCTCATGTCCGGCCCTCTAGAACAGCGTGTAGATCAGCGGGCCGCCGCCGCTGGCCGAGCCGAGCACGATCAGCAGGGCGAAGATGATCAGCGCGATCACCATCGGGATGAGCCACCACATCTTGGCCGCCCACAGGAAGGCGAACAGCTCGCCCACGATGCCCAGGCGGGTGCGCAGCCCGGACAACCGGCCCGGACGCGATCTGACAGGAGAAGAAGTGCGTTCGCTCATGGGTTTCATCTCACAGGCTTATGATGGTTTGCGGACGAGGAACGAGCCGATCATCAGGTAGTCAATCCCGCTGTTGCTGAAGGTCCACCAGGCGTTGGCGGGCGTGCTGACGATCGGTTCGCCGCGCAGGTTGAACGACGTGTTCAGCAGGATCGGCACGCCGGTGGCCTCGCCGAAGCGCCGTACCAGCTCGTAATAGCGCGGGTTCGTCTCGCGGTCGATGGTTTGCAGGCGTCCGGTGCCGCCCTCGTGCGTGGTGGCCTGCGCGGCGTCCAGCTTGTCTTCGTGGATCGGGCTGACCATCAGCATGAAGCGGGCGGACAGGTTCGACTCGAGGTTGGGGAAGTCGAAGAACTCGGCGGCGCGCTCGGCGAGCACGACCGGCGCGAAGGGCCGGAACGGCTCGCGGAACTTGATCTTGGTGTTGACGATGTCCTTCATTTCCGCGCGGCGCGGATCGGCCAGAATGCTGCGATTGCCCAGCGCGCGCGGGCCCCATTCGTAGCGGCCCTGGAACAGCCCGACGACCTTCTGATCGACGATCTCGTCGACCACGCGGTCGATCAAGGCATCATCGTCCGCGAAGTATTCGTAAGGGATCTGGTTGGCATCCAGGAAGGCGCGAATCTCGTCGTCGCTGAACTCCTGGCCGTAGTAGGCATGCGTCATGACCAGCTTGCGCGGCTGGCCCAGCACGACGTGATAGGCCCACAGCGCCGCGCCTAGCGCGCCGCCATCGTCGCCCGCCGCGGGCTGGATGTAGATTTCCTCGAACGGCGTATCGCGCAGCAGCTTGAAGTTCGCCACGCTGTTGAGCGCCACGCCGCCCGCCATGACCAGTCGCCGGGACCCGGTGCGCTCGTGCAGCGCGTTCGCCATGGCGAGCATCGCCTCTTCCGTGACGTGCTGGATGCTGCGCGCCACGTCGGCGTAATACTGGTTGCGCTGGAGCGCCTCGGTTTCCCCGACGCGGCTCGGGTCGCTCTTGGCGGTGAAGAAGTCGTCGCTGTGCACGCGCGGCTCGCCGAACAGCGATGTGAATTTGCCGTTGTAGCTGTGGGTGGCCGAGTGGTGGTACGAGAAATAGTCCATGTCCAGCTCGAAACTGCCGTCGCGGTTGATCGTGATCAGCTTCTGGACTTTGTCCACGTAGTTCGGCTCGCCGTAGGGCGACATGCCCATGACCTTGTATTCGCCGTTGTTCACCCGGAAGCCGAGGAAGGCGGTGAAGGCCGAATACAGCAGACCGAGCGAGTGGGGGAAGCGCTGTTCCCAGAACAGGTCGATCTTGTTCTCGCCGGCTCCGTTCCAGTTCGACGTGGCGTGGCCCATGGTGGTCGTCGTCCACTCGCCCACGCCATCGACCGTCAGCACGGCGGCCTCGTCGAACGGCGAGGCGAAAAACGCGCTGGCGGCATGTGACATGTGATGATCGCAAAACAGGATCTGGTCCGGCCTGACGCCCAGGTGCCGCTGGAGCAGGCTCTTGATCCAGAATTTCTCGCTGACGTAAGCCGTGACCGCCTCGCGCCAGAAATCCCACGATTGCGGGAACGTCCCCAGCGCGGTCATCAGGATGCGGCCCACCTTAACCATGGGCTTCTCGTAGAAGACGACGTAATCCAGGTCGGGCCCTTGAATGCCTCCGCGTTCCAGGCAAAAATCGATGGCCTGGGCGGGAAAGCCGCTGTCGTGCTTTTTGCGCGTCAGGCGTTCTTCCATCGAGGCGGCGACAATGTCACCGTCGCGCAGCAGGACCGCTGCCGAGTCATGGTAGAAACAGGAAACACCTAGAATATCCATCGCGGTTAGAACTGCCTCCGGGCGTCATCGAGCGTGCTGCCGACCGGCGCGCGGTCGGCCCAGCTCGACTGGGATTTGCGGATACGCAGTGGATCGCTGAAGAGGCGGGCTGCCACGGCAAACGGGACGAAAATGGTGAAGTAGAACAGCACGGCGATGGCCCGGCCTACCAAGTTGTTGAAAACCTCGCCGATGATCTGCCACCGGTGCCAGGCGATGCGTACAAGATCGCGCACAGGTTTGCTTCCTCGTGTGACTGTGGGTGCCAACGTGCCCCGCTGATTATACTGAGCGGAAATGGGCTGTCAATAGCCGTCACGGCGGGCGGTGTCGCTTTTTTGTAAAAAGATCTTGTCAAATGCGGCGCGCTGTGCTATCATAACCGCCACGTGAGCATATGTGCCTGTAGCTCAGCGGATTAGAGCGCTTGTCTACGGAACAAGAGGTCGTGGGTTCGAATCCCCCCAGGCACGCCACACAAGAACCAGCCGCCGAGCTGGTTTTTTGTTGTTGGGGCCGGTGTTTCCGCGTGGAGTCCTGACAAAAAATGGTTGTACAAATGGTTGTACAAATGGTTGTACATTGGCTGTCAGGGCATGCGTTCGGCGTGTGCAAACCCCCACGGCAAAAAACTCGCCAGGCTGACCGCAACAGCGGGCCATGCAATGGGTTGTTACAAGCAACGCCAGGGCTTCCGGTTGTTAAGATGCACCCACAGTGTAATGCAGAGCCTGCCGCAGTACAAGCGAACCGGATACCTTTCCCCCGGATACGCTGTGCCGCCCTATGTGAGACGTGTCTATCGGCGCTAGACCGGCACATTGAGCGTTGTTTCAGCCCCCGCGTTGAACGAGTTGCTTTAGGTTTATGCCGGTGACCCGAAAGTGAACATGGGGGGTCTTGCCATCCATCGCTGGTGGGGTATGATGGGGCATAGGGCATCAACAGGAATTGAAGTCATGGACAACAAACAGGTGTCAATTCGCGCCGTTGAATTGGTCGAGTTCTGCCAGCGCCATCCCATTCGGAAGCTGTCGGTGTTTGGTTCAGCGCTGCGCGATGACTTTGGCCCGGACAGCGATATTGACACGTTGGTGGAGTTCGAGCCCGGCGCGCGTGTCAGCTTCTTCGACATGGTGACGATGGAAATGGAACTCACCGATATGATGGGACGTCAGGTAGATTTGAGGACACCGCAGGAACTCAGCCGCTATTTCCGCCAGACGGTGCTTGACACTGCTCGGGTGGTATATGAACGAGCATGATGACATGCTTCGGCTGACCGTGTTGGGTCAAACAGGGAGATAGCATGGCAGAAGTAAAGGTCTGGTATGACCGTGAAGGGGATTACCTGGAAGTCGTTTTCGAGGATGCGCCTGCTTCATTGGAGGAAATAGGCGACGATTTGTTCGAGCGTCGGACGGCGGATGGCCGCGTTGTGGGCTTTGCCGTCTTCAATGTGAGCAAACACGACCGGGACAAGCTGATGCTGCCCCTCACAGTGACGGCGGTATCAGCAGCATAACGAGGAATTCCACACAAGCGCAGTCTGTGCCCAATCATGTAGCTCTGCAGTCCGCACGCCCTCCGCTTGCTTTCGGCACCCCGCGTTGAGTGGGGCGCTTTTGGTTGGTGGACGGAACCTGAAAGTGAACATGGGGGGCAGAGTGCCAGCGCACGGGTCCCTGACGGTGCCGACAGAACCGGGGACTATGACCCTCTATCCATCACGAGCTTTATCCTTCATCCTGGCCAGCAATTGCTCTGCATCGTTCAGTGTGGCTGTTCCCCGCGCCGATGCTTCCTTCCTGAATCGCCTGAGCCGTGGTCGCGCCAGGGGAACCTCAGGTAGGGCAGCCGCAATGCCCGCTATCACTGCGGCGACAAGACCCTTCTCGGCTGCATCGTCTACCGGGTCTTCATAGCCTGGAACGGCGAAGTAGAAGATGACGTCGCCGCCCGTAGAGCGGACCATGTCGCCGTATTCCGGGTCAACGTACGTATTCACCCGCGTGAAGACCCACAGAGGGATATCGAGTTCTTTTGCGGCATCGGCATAATCACGAAGCTGCTCAAAATCGCGGTCCCGAACCAAAAGGCTTCTCTGATTCTTGGCATCCGCGATGAGTTTCGAGCTCACGAAATCGGGCCGCCGATACGACTCGATGGTGGGCAGTGAAACGATACAGGTATTGCATTGGGTCTGCTGGTATGCTGTCGCAGATGTCCCACAGATGCAGTGCCGTTGGTTCGCCTGGTCATTACGCGGAAGCCCGAGGTCTTTCGAGAGGATTTGTTCCCCATTCCGACCAATCGCGCTGCCGGTCGCCTGTCCTGTGACAAGCACCGTTTGGCTGGAGTATCGGCGGTGCGTTGGGTTGGATGCTGTGAAGTTCAGAAGTAGCACGATGCAGACGATGGCGCCGATAAGGGCGGCTATCAGAACAACACGCCGGACCTTTTTCATAACTCTTTCCAACTGTTTCGCGGACCGCACAGTGGACACTTTGCACGCGGGCCACATGTCGGACCAGATACGCTATTCTATAACGATTGGCTGGTTCCCACTAAACCGGTGGATAAGTGGCTCACTCCAGGAGGGGCGGTAAGTCTTCACAGACCGCGACAACGAGGCGGACGCACAGTAACGAACTATTTCCAAGCCGTTTTGGAGCGTTCTCCAGCACCCCGCATTGAACAGGCTACTGTCTGGTTGTGTGGGGAGTCTCAAAGTGAGCCTAAGAGAGCCAGGATTGCAAAGTTTACGTGAAATGCGTAAACTGTGAGTAGTGTTAACAGTCAGGAGTATGGCAATGACGCAGACTATTTCACGAACCGACCTCGCCAGGAATACGCGCGAGATTGTGGACCGTGTTCGGCGAGGCCAGCCCGTGCTGGTGCAGAGTTATGGCGAGGACCAGGTCGTGCTGCTGGACGCTCTCGACTATCGCATCCTGAAAGCACTGGTTCATTATGCGGTGGGCGAGGTTTCGGCAGAGGCCATAGAACCTGCCGATGATGAGCTTGCCCATGTGATTCATGCCTATCTGGACCGGCACATCAGCCTCGCCAAAGCGGCTGAGCAAATGGGGTTGTCGCGTTTTGAACTCATGGAGCGTTTTGAGCGGCTGGGAGTACCTCTTCGTATTGGGCCCGCGTCATTGGATGAAGCTCTCGATGAAATCAAGACGGCCCGGCAAGGAAAAGCGTCCGGCGAATGATTACAGCGGTTGTGGATAACACAGTGCTCAGCAATTTCGCCCACGTTGAGAAACCTGGATTACTGCGCGAAGCGTTCGATAGTCTGGCCGTGCCCCGTGCAGTTGTGGATGAGTTGGCCGAAGGGGAGCGATTGGGCCGGGTGCCAGCCGTCGATTGGAGTTGGTTGTCCATTATCGACCTGACGGCTGAGGAAACGTTCAACGCTGATGAGTTTGGGCAGACGCTGGGGCGGGGTGAAGCAGCATGCATTGCGCTAGCCCAATCGCGTGAGTGGATGGTTCTGACTGATGACCGCGATGCGCGACAAGCAGCCAGGGCAGCAGGGATTCTAGTTTCTGGCACACTCGGCGCACTGATGAATCTGGTTCGCCACGAGACATTGTCCGTAGTCGAAGGTGACGCACTTCTGCGCCAGATGAAGCGGCATGGATATCGTTGCCCTATAGACTCCTTGACTGAACTTGATGATGAAACCTGACGAAGCCGTATCTCATCTCCGAAGTGCACGTAGTAAAGGAAAAATGGTAGGACGGGGCAGTCATAGAAAGGGGGGAGCACATGTCAGACCTGGACCGCAACACAATTCTTGAAGCCGAGTTCAACTACGTCGCCCAGATGGTCTTCCAGAACCAGGAAGACCGCGCCAACGCGACCACCTTTTACCTGACCGCGTTCGGGAGCTTCATCGTCGCCATCGTCAGCGCGAGCAGGGAGGTACTCGACGGCGACTACATCAACCTGGCTTTTGGCGGGCTGTTCGTCGTGGTGGGCCTGATTGGCGTTCGGACCCTCATGCAGCTCGTTCTTCTGCGGAAGGCGTGGTTCGACAGTGTTATCACCATGAACCGCATCAAGCGGTACTACATTGAGAAAGATGGGGACCTGGAGACCGCGTTCAGGTGGCTGACCTTACCGCACGGCTTCAAGGTTATGAGCGTGTCCTTCCTGATGGCGCTGCAGACCGCTGTGTTGTCCAGTGCCGCGTTCGGGGTGGCGGTTGTGTTCTTCATCCGGCACGCGAACGGCGATTTCGCTGGCTCCGCCGTGTTGCTGGGGGTAGCCCTCATCGCCACCGCGTTGCTTGTCGTTCAGTTGCTCTACTACAAGTGGTCGTTGAGTGGCATCGAGCGTGATAATGGAGGGGCGAAACAGCCCGCGGTTGACAGTGCATCCAGGGCACTTGAAGGGTGAAAGACTCCCGCGTCCGTGACGGCGACGTTACGCGTAACGGCGTAAGTCGAAGCGATGGACTGGCCGTGCCAATTGTCCCGTAATCGAAACCCCCTATACTTGGAGATGACACAACCCCTAACCACAAGGAGCCATCTCCATGTCCACCGAATTCACGACTGACGAAGGCGAGCCTATCCTGGTCCAGTTTTCCGAGGCGCGCGGCATGCAGCCCGTGAGCCTGTCGGGCGAAGACCTTGCCAAGAAATCCGCCGAAGCGCTCGACAAGGCGATTTACAACTCAGCCAATGCAGTTGATTGGAATGCGTTTAGAGTTCATTCGGCGTAGGCTTACTTCGTTGTGTAGAGAATATTCAAAATCAACCAGCACCTGCCATCATGCACGAGTTGCAGGTAGTCGACGTAAGGCGGAGTCTCACACCGGACAATCGCCACTTCTTGGAAGACTTCCAAAACATCGATTTTGTAATATAGCTGGTCTCGCGGTAAATCCGTGCCGCCGCCGTCTCTTGTAAATCGTACCATCTCATCTTTCGTAAAATGCTTGAGAGTTTTTGCTCCAGTTTGGGGGTTATGCTCTATCGACCGTTTGACTAGATTGGGATGCAGGCAGCGTGCCATGCGCCCGGCATTCCCCTCGAACCAACCTTCAGCATAATCCATCGTTGTCTTGCGGATAGCTACGTCATTGCCTGAATGACCGACCATAATATGATTCTCCTTTGGCGACCAGGTTTCCCATGGCGAAGAATGGCGATGCCTCCCTCATGGCCTGCGGCCTGTATCTCACGCGGAATCACCATTGCATTCGACACGTCTTCTGCCAGTAACCGGTCGACCTACGTTTTTTGCGTCCAGCTTTATGTCCCGTACCCTCCGGCGTGCCACCGCGCTTAAAGGCGCGGCTAGCTGGGCGCGGATGCCTCCCAATTCAGCGGCAATTTCCTTTTGGTAGACACCGCGGCGTTTCAATGTTTTATCATCTGGTGGTCCCCCAACTTCAACATGGCGTCCTTCCTTGATTGGTCTCTTGAAGGGACAAGTTTATGCGATATTTGGGGGACCTTGTTGTGTCAATGGTTTAGTGACCTATCGTATCGCTAGTGACGAAACTTCCCTGGTAGACTGTGGTTGGTGCTCCCAGCGGCAGAAGGAATGTCGCAGCCACTTGAGCGGGCAAGTCGCTATTGTTAGTCACTTTATGGATTTCGCCGGGCATCTCCATCCAGCTTTCGCCTGCTTCATAGACCCGTTCTTCTCCATCTTCACCGTCTTCGCGAACCGTGATTTCACCTTCGAGTACCAGGACGAGAACCGGACCGCCATGTATGTGGGGCGGCATGGTCTCACCCGGTTCGAATTCCAGCACCCGCTCAATCTCGCTGAACCTGCCATCCATCAAAAGGTTAGAGAAGACGGCCCGCGATTTGATGGTCGGCCCTATCTCTGGGAGTTCAGCATCCTGCTCCGGCAACGTAGCTTCCGCGCCCGCCGGAAGCAGGAAGGTAGCCAGGACACGTGTTGTAGTATCGGTGGCGTTGAATGCCGAATGCACATTGGAAGGCGTTTCCGTCCAACTCTCTCCGGCTGCATAGACCGTTTGCCTGTTGCCCTGCTGCAGTGTGATTTCGCCTTCTAGCACCAGGGCGAGGGTTGGCCCGCCGTGATGGTGCAACGGGAACGCAGCACCCGGCTCCAGGTCGATGACGAGCTTAACGACGGTGAAGCTCATACTGATATCAGGGAAATTCGCTTGTGAGATGAGTTCTGGTGGCTCTCGAAATGGGTCTTGTGCCCCGGCTACTAAAACAGTCGAGACCGTAATCAATAGCAGGACGGTGACTTTGATTGCTCGTTGTAACATATTGCATCTCCTCTTGTCATGGGGCTTTGGTTGTGCCCAGACCGATGCAACTACGGTAACGAATTGCCCGTCCCACGGTCGAGAGGCGAGAGTCCCTATTTTGTCCCTATTGGGGAACCATCATCACCGAAACCACTATCCTTCGCGAGAACAATCGCCTCGCCACGGCTTGACACACCCAACTTGGAGAAGATGCGGGACACATAGTTGCGGATTGTCTTGTTGCTCAGAACTAGGACCCTGGCGATTTCAGCATTCCGATATCCTCTGGCAAGCAGATGAAGTACCTCCCGCTCTCGCAGCGTTAGGTCGGCAAAGCGTGATACGGTCGACGCTGCTGATTCCAGACTTAGAGCACCCTGATACTTCGCCTCGGGAATTCCTAGAAATGCATAGAACTGATGCCAAAACTGATGCCATGCTCTCTCTGACGGCAGCAATATGTGATTCCTGCTGTCCAAAGGCACGAAACGCGCACCGGGAATGTGCGTGGCAAGCTCACGTCCATGTTTGAAGCTGACCTGTTCGACGTCATAATCCGTGGGACAGATTGACGGGTTAGAATAATGGAGGCTTTCAACGCCAAACAGAGGACCTAAAGGAGTCGAAATCATGGCGAAGAAAGGCTCAGCTGAAGCCACCGTT